>Ga0208519_100005_pt1 | contig 608468 bp, 525 predicted proteins | sample LakWasM130_HOW14_2_FD_183940 | JGI IMG/M metagenome (GOLD analysis project Ga0208519, IMG submission 183940) | Freshwater sediment methanotrophic microbial communities from Lake Washington under simulated oxygen tension - Sediment Metagenome... | ecosystem: Environmental > Aquatic > Freshwater...
CCATTATCTTAGCCAAACAAAAACTGCTGAACCTCGTAAGTCCAGCAGCATAACTTCAATAACCAATATCCTATAAAAACCGAAAAAGAAAAATCCTAAACTGTCAGATCAACTACTAACTATTACAAGTTAAAGAAGTTTTTGAGAAATAGCTTCCGGTTTTTACACCCTTATCTAACAACTTTAACCCCTTTTAACTATTTTAACCTCTTTAACCATTTTAACCTCTTTAACTACTTTAACCTCTTTAACCATTTTAACTACTTCAACCTCCACAACATGCTCCACCGCAGACGTTTTCTCCAACTCGGTTCATTAGGACTCACTTCTTTTTCATTCGCCGGTTTTACGGCTGGCAATGCAGAAACCCGCAAGCCCATTGTGATCTCTACCTGGAAAGAAGGTATTAACGCCAATAAAGCAGCATGGAATGTATTACGTTCCGGCGGTCGCGCATTGGATGCAGTGGAACAGGGCGTGATGGTTACAGAAGCATCGCAGAATTGTTGTGTGGGTCTTGGAGCCAATCCCGACAGGGATGGATTTGTTACCCTTGATGCCTGCATCATGGATGAGCAGGCCAACTGTGGCAGTGTGGCATTTCTGGAACGCATCAAACACCCGATATCAGTGGCCCGCAGGGTAATGGAAAAAACGCCGCATGTAATGCTGGTAGGCAGCGGCGCACAACAGTTTGCGGTAGCAGAAGGTTTTCCGCTGGAGCCTGCAAAACTATCGGAAGATGCAGAAAAGAATTATAAACAATGGCTGAAGAAAAGCGAATACAAACCGGTGATCAATATCGAAAATTCAAATAGTCCAACCGCATTTGCACCGGCACGTTTAGATAATGGCGATTGGAACCACGATACCATTGGTATGGTAGCAATGGATGCTGCCGGAAACCTGAGTGGCAGTTGCACTACCAGTGGTATGGGTTTTAAAATGCGCGGCAGGTTAGGCGACTCCCCTATTATTGGCGCCGGTTTATTTGTAGATAATGAAGTAGGCGCTGCAACCGCCACAGGCCAGGGAGAAGATGTGATCCGCATCTGTGGCTCGCACCTTGTTGTAGAATTAATGCGCCTGGGCTTATCTCCCGAAGACGCCTGTAAAAAAGCAGTAGAACGCATCATCAAAATAAAAGGCAGCAAAGCAAAAGAGATACAGGTTGGTTTTATCGCCATCAACAAACAGGGAAACTACGGCGGCTATTGCATTCAGCAAGGCTTTGATTTTGCAGTATGCTATGCAGACGATAAAAACTTTCTTGTTGAAGGAAAGTATGTGATATAGTTGGGAGTTTGGAGTCTGGGGTTTGGGGTTTGGAGTTTGGAGTTATGAACAAATAAATATTTAAAAGATCAATAACCAATAATTTAATACTATTCCCCCTTCAGGGGGTTAGGGGGGAGAGTTTGAAGTTTGGAGTTTGGAGTCTGGAGTTATTTAATAGCAAAATTCGTCAAAGAACAATGAGTAATCATTTATCATCATTCCCCCTTCAGGGGGTTAGGGGGTTGGGGTTGGGGTTAGAAATAGCCGTATTCAATATTCAATCAGCCATATTAGCTGCCGGTGCGGGTGCTGACAGGTTAGAATTGTGCGAAAATCCGGCAGACGGCGGTACTACCCCATCGTATGGCACATTGAAAATGGTGAGAGAGAAAATAACTATTCCTGTTTTCCCGATCGTAAGACCGCGAGGTGGTGATTTTCTTTTTTCAGATGATGAGTTGGCCGTGATGAAAAAAGATATCAGCCTCTGCAAAGAATTACAATTTGAGGGTGTGGTGATTGGCTCGCTGAATGGAAACGGAACCATCAATACCGAACAAACCAAACGCCTCGTTGATGCAGCCTACCCCATGGAAGTAACTTTTCACCGAGCTTTCGACAGAGCCTTAGAACCCTTGCAGGCATTGGAAGATATCATTACCTGCGGCTGTACCCGCCTGCTTACCAGCGGCCAGGTGCCTGATGCATTTGATGGAAAAGAACTCATCAAAACATTGATTGAAAAAGCAAACAACCGCATCATCATCATGCCCGGCAGTGGTGTACGAAGCACAAATATTATTGAACTGGCACAGTTTACCGGCGCAACAGAATTACATTCATCCGCACGAAAAAACCAACCCTCTGCCATGTCTTATCAACAAGAATCGATGCAGGAAGAACTATCTTCTGTAACAGTTGATACAGAGGAGATCAGGCGAATGAAAACGTTGTTGGAGGGGGTAATTGGGTAAAAGGGTTAAAGTAGTTAAAGAGGTTAAAATAGTTAAATTAACCCGTTGGCGGAGTTAATTTCCACGAGGCTTTGAGATAAATGGCGTTTACTGAATTTGTACGTTTTAACCATTTATAGCAACTATTTTAACCGCAAGGACGCCAAGTCGCAATGGTACGCAAGGATTTTAAAATAGTTTACCTGGCGATCCCTGGCGTCTTTGCGTCCTTGCGGTTAAATGTTTCAAAATGAGGTCTTGCCAGTTAAATTTTTGAATAACTCCGCCAACAGGTTAAATTAGTAAATAAGGCATCATACTAAAAAATACCTCTTTAACCCTTTTAACCTCTTTAACTACTTTAACTATTTTAACTGCTTTACCCTCCCATCCCCATGATCATCAAAGACGAAATACTGAAAGAACATTCCAAAACACAGGCACTAAAAATTGCGGCATACGCCTGTGCCTCTAAAAAGAATTTTAAAGAGTTGATGCAATGCTTTATGTCCGGCGAATATCGCTTAGCGCAAAGGGCAGCATGGAGTGTAAGTTGGGCGGCAGAAAAAAATCCGGAAATGATCAGGCCTTATATTAAGGACCTGGTATCGCAAATGCAAAGAACAAATGTGCATGATTCTGTGATCAGAAATTCAGTAAGAGTTTTGGAATTGATAGAGATTCCCGAAGAATTTCACGGAGAAGTAATGAATGCCTGTTTTCATTTTATCGAAACGCCCTCAACGCCTGCAGCCATCAAAGCATTTTCGTTAACCACGCTTTTCAATTTATCCAAACAATACCCCGAAATACGATCAGAACTTAAACTGATCATCGAAGAAAGATGGGACACAGAAACCGCTGCGTTCAGGAGCAGGGGGAAGAAAATATTGAAGCAGATAAAATAATTAGCGGATTGGCGGATTACGAATTGGCGGATTATGGATTGACATTTACATGTAAAAAATACGTCAATCCGTAATCCGCTAATTCACAATCCGTAATTCTAATACAGCATCCTCACCTTAATCGTTGACTTCACTTCTTTCAACAGTTCTACTGCTTTATTAGACAATTTTTTATCTATATCCAGTACCACGTAACCAATAGCATCATTGGTTTTCAGGTATTGACCAAGGATGTTGATATTGTTTTTAGACAGGGCCGTATTAATGGCACTCAACACGCCGGGAACATTATGGTGGATGTGTAAAATACGGTGCGCATTCTCTACCGGCGGTAAGCCAATAGCAGGAATAGTATGTGAACCATTGGTGATGCCTCTTTCAAGGTATTGGAACAGTTTAATACTCACATCTTCACCAATATTCTGCTGCGCTTCTTCGGTTGATCCGCCGATATGTGGTGTGAGGATCACATTAGGCAATCCTTGTAAAGGCGTTTCAAACCTGTCGCCATTTTTTTCCGGCTCCCACGGATACACATCAATAGCAGCGCCACTCAGATGGCCTTCCTGCAAAGCAGCGGCCAGTGCTTTCAGATCAACCACTTCTCCCCTTGCGTAGTTAAGCAGGATAGAACCTTTTTTAAATGATTTAAGCAGGGCTTTGGTTATCAGGTTCTTTGTTTGCGGTGTTTCAGGAACATGCAATGAAACAATATCTGCCTGCGATACCAGGTCTTTCAGACTTTTAGCAGCAGTAGCATTGCCCAAAGGAAGCTTGGTTTCGGTATCATAAAAAACCACTTTCATGCCAAGGCTTTCGGCCAGTACACTTACCTGCGAGCCGATATTGCCGTAACCAATAATACCCAGTGTTTTACCGCGTAGCTCGTAACTGCCTTTGGCTTCTTTCATCCAGATACCTTCATGAGCGGCCTTATTTTTGTCGGGGATTCTCCTGATCAGCATAATGGATGCGCCTATCACCAGTTCCGCCACACTTCTTGTATTACTGTATGGGGCGTTAAATACAACTACACCTGCTTCGGTAGCGGCTTTCAGGTCAACCTGGTTTACGCCGATACAAAAGCAGCCTATTGCCTGCAGTTTGGTGGCTGCCGCTAATACTTTGGCCGTAATCTGACTTTTGGAGCGGATGCCCAGTAAATGGACGTCTTTGATTTCTTTGATCAGTTCTTCTTCGCTTAAAGCGCCCCCAAGGCGTTTAACCCTTGTATAGCCATTCTGGTTGAACTGATTTACTGCTTTTTCGCTGATATTTTCCAGAAAAAGGATATTGATCCTGTCTTTTGGATAACTGGTGATTGCCTGTTTGTTCATGAGTGCGAAAATAAATGTTATTTGTTTTCCAGCCATGCACTTAGTTTTCCACGAAGGTTGGCAGCTCTGATGCCTCAGCCTATATTTGCCACTTTAGTCTAAAACAGTGCCGATGCTAAGACCAAAAATTGCCCCTTTTCTTACTTTTCTTGCCATAGTAGCCTGTGGCTCTAACCCCTCTACGGATAAAAAAGAAGCTGCCAGGAGTAATAAACCTGCCAATTTCTCCTCAGTATCTGCCAGGGAAAAAGAGTATTATGCCAATGCTATCGCCCCTTTATACCAATCATTACTGCTAAAAAGCGGCTTTAACGGCAGCATTTTGCTGGCCAAGAACGGAGAGATTGTATTTGAGGACTATCGTGGCCTGATCAATTTCAAAACCAAAGAACCTATTACTGCTAATACACCTTTTCATATTGCCTCGGTTTCTAAAACCTTTACAGCCGTTGTAATACTGAAACTGATGGAGGAGGGAAAACTTAATCTGGAAGATGGTGTTGAAAAATACCTGCCTGCTTTTCCTTATCCTAATATCACCATTAAAGACCTGCTTACGCACCGCAGCGGTTTGCCCAAATACGATCATTTCATGGATGGCTCCCGTACAGAAGTAGTGATGGTAAAGAACAGGCGGGGCAGGTTGGTAAAAAAATACCGGGTGGTAAAATCTCCCGTTCAGGTTACCGGCTTGCCCGGAAATAACGAAGTATTGCAGTTCATGATCAAATACAGGCCAGCACTGGAAGCTTCGCCCAACCGTCGTTACAGCTATTGTAATACCAATTATGCCATGCTGGCGCTGATTGTGGAAAAAATAACCAATACCCCTTTCCCTCAGTATATGCAGGAACAGGTGTTTAAGCCATTGGGCATGACAAGCACCTATGTATTCAGCATTAAAGACACCGCAAAGTATATCCCTTCCTATAATTATAACAATGCCCCTTTCAAATTGCAGAAGCTGGATTGTATTTATGGTGATAAAAATATATACAGTACCGTACGGGATTTGCTGCTCTGGGATAAGGCACTGTATATGGGAACATTGGTCAGCGTAAAAACACTGGATATGGCATTCCAGCCCTATAGTAATGAAAACAGGGGCTTTAAAAATTATGGAATGGGATGGCATTTACTCATCAAACCACCGGACCCAACTATCGTGTATCACAATGGTTGGTGGCATGGGAATAATGCGGTTTTTAAAAGACTGGTAGCCGATTCCGCAACCGTGATCATACTGGGTAATAAATTCAACCGAAATATCTGGGCCGCAGGGAAAATGAGCTCCGTTTTTACAGGCCATCCAGACACAACCCAACTGGAAGAATAATTACCTGATAACCAATAGTAATTTCACAATAACCAGAGAAAAAATCAATGCGTAGGGTTTTTACCCAAAAGCCCTATTTTTGCTGACTTTTTATATAAACTGAGATACAAATCGATTTATGGACAATTCCTTGTTTTATGCCGTCCCGGCAATGGGAGCGATAGGCCTCCTTTACACACTTATTAAGTTTTTATGGGTTTCTAAGCAGGATGCGGGAAACGACCGCATGAAACAGATCAGTACCTATATAGCTGAGGGTGCAATGGCTTTCTTAAAAGCCGAGTATAAGATCCTTGCCTATTTTGTAATTATTGTAGCCCTTCTGTTAGGCTATATGGGATATTCAGATACACATAGTCACTGGAGCATTGCTATTGCCTTTATACTTGGTGCATTTTTCAGTGCTTTGGCAGGTTTTATTGGTATGAAAGTAGCTACCAAAGCAAATGTTCGTACCGCACATGCTGCAAGAACCAGTTTAAGAAAAGCATTGAGCGTTTCTTTTACCGGCGGGTCTGTAATGGGAATGGGCGTTGCGGGATTGGCTGTTTTAGGATTAGGTAGTCTCTTTATTATATTAAAAATGATTTTCGCTCCAACTGCTGCGGTAGACAGTGAGGAAATGAAAAGAGCGATTGAAGTATTAACAGGTTTCTCTCTCGGTGCAGAAAGTATTGCTTTGTTTGCACGTGTGGGCGGCGGTATTTATACAAAAGCTGCCGATGTGGGTGCCGACCTGGTAGGTAAAGTAGAAGCAGGTATTCCTGAAGATGATCCCCGTAACCCTGCAACCATCGCCGATAACGTAGGTGATAACGTAGGTGACGTGGCCGGAATGGGTGCCGACTTATTTGGAAGCTATGTTGCCACCGTTTTGGCTACAATGGTATTGGGAAGAGAAGTAACCGGTACCGGCGGTACTGTGTTAATTGATGGATACGGTGGTTTGTCTCCTATCCTTTTACCAATGCTTATCGCAGGCATGGGTATCCTGTTTTCTATTATTGGAACATTCTTCGTAAAAATATCCGACAGTGCAGGTTTAAGTACCCAGAAAGTACAGAACGCCCTTAACATGGGTAACTGGGGATCAATTGTATTAACCGCTATTGCTTCATACTTTTTGGTTAACTGGTTATTACCGGAGCACATGCTGTTAAGGGGATTTGATTTTACCCCCGGTAAAGTATTTGGCGCCATCATGGTGGGCCTGGCTGTAGGTACTTTAATGAGTATGATCACCGAATATTATACCGCTATGGGCAAACGTCCTGTAATGAGTATTATTCGCCAGTCTTCTACCGGTCATGCAACCAACATTATTGGTGGTTTGGCTGTAGGTATGGAAAGTACTTTATTACCAATATTGGTTTTGGCATCCGGTATCTACGGTTCTTACTATTGCGCCGGTTTATATGGTGTGGCCATTGCTGCTGCAGGTATGATGGCTACTACTGCTATGCAGTTGGCAATTGATGCCTTTGGACCTATTGCAGATAACGCAGGCGGTATTGCCGAAATGAGCGAGTTACCAAAAGAAGTTCGCGAAAAAACAGATATACTGGATGCAGTTGGTAACACCACTGCCGCAACAGGTAAAGGTTTTGCCATTGCCTCTGCCGCTTTAACAGCACTGGCTTTATTTGCAGCGTTTGTGGGCATTGCAGGTATTGATGGCATTGATATTTATCATGCCGATGTACTGGCTGGTTTATTTGTAGGTGGTATGATCCCTTATATCTTTTCTTCACTGGCTATCCGCGCGGTGGGTGAAGCTGCCATGGCGATGGTGGAAGAAGTTCGCCGCCAGTTCCACAATATCCCGGGTATCATGGAAGGAACCGGAAAACCTGAGTACGATAAATGCGTAGCTATTTCAACTGAAGCATCTTTAAAGAAAATGATGTTGCCAGGCGCCATCGCTATCTTATCACCACTCATTATCGGTTTCATATTCGGACCTGAAGTATTGGGTGGATTCTTAGCCGGTGCAACCGTTAGCGGTGTGTTGATGGGAATGTTCCAGAACAATGCCGGCGGTGCATGGGATAATGCTAAAAAATCTTTTGAATCAGGCGTTGAGATCAATGGCCAGATCTACTATAAAAAATCAGAACCACACAAAGCTTCTGTAACAGGAGATACGGTAGGTGATCCGTTTAAAGATACTTCAGGACCATCAATGAATATCCTGATCAAACTGATGTCAATCGTTTCATTGGTTATTGCTCCTACCCTTGCGCAACTGCACAAAACAGATGCAAAAACCAAACACAGTATCGAGCAGAAAGTGGAGATCAGGGTATCAGATAATGATTCTGCCAAAGTAAACCTTACACTTACCGGTGGCGATGGCGAATTCAAAGCCCTGCTTGATGAGATCAAAAAAGATGGCCTGGCAGCAGATGGCAATGTTACTGTTGAATATAACGATGGTAAACTGACCATCAATGGCAAAGAACAATCAGCCGATGCGGTTAAAAAATATGAGCCTTTCTTCAACGGAAAAAAGAGCATCCATATCAGCCTCAGCAATACAACTGAAAAGAAATAATCAGGCAGGTATACATTTTATAAAATCCCGATCAGATATGATCGGGATTTTTGTTTACAGTAGTCAATCAAACCGTGCCTTTGTGCCTTGGTGTGGAAAATAATTTGCACACCAAGGCACAAAGGCACGGTATAAAGGGTCTTGGATTGAAACCCGCTGATTCTTATTTTTAAGCAATGAAAAAGTTCCTGATACCTGCCGCTGCTTTATTGATTGTTTCATGCCGGCAAGCCGGTAATACGGATACGCCTGCTTCAGACACCACCATCCTTATCAAACAGGATACTGTTCCTGAAATAAGAAAATCGGTAAGTACAAATGCGGTTGCCGGTTACAGTGAAAAAATTAATGATGAACTGAACGATTGGAAATTTACCGTATCGCTTTACGAAACTAAAAGAACCTTTCATTACACCATAAAAATGCAGGCCAAAGAAATAAGCGCCAGCGATTCTCTCAATATCCCCAACTTTGGTATAGCCCCCAAACCGGAAATACGTAAAGGCAATACTCCACTAACCTGTATCATCGGCTTTCTTGATAAAAAAGGCGTATTCAAAGAGTACAAAAAAGTAAGTTTTCAAAGCGACCGCCTTCGGATCACTACCATCAATACCTATTATGTAGCGGCTTACAAAACGAAGGTGCAGTAAGGGAATATTAAATATTGAACAGGGAATATTGAATGGAGAAGTGAGAAAAATCAATATTCAACATTCCCTGTTCAATATTCAACATTCCACCCCCGTCACTGCATTTAACCGTTTAACAAAGTTTTATTTGTCCTTATACGACCCGGTTCGTAAATTGCTTACGAATAAAATCGTATCAATGGCCGCAGCAAAACACATTAAGCCCACCGAGAGTGAACTGGAGATATTGAGGATCCTTTGGGATAAAGGCACCGCCACCGTAAGAGAGGTACACGAAATACTGAGCGAACATAAAGACGCGGGTTATACCACCACTCTCAAACTGATGCAGATCATGTTTGAGAAAGGCATTGTAAAACGCGACGACAGCAGTAAAACACATATTTACCGGGCAAACATTACCCGCGAAAATACACAACAACAGATCGTTGGTAAAATGATCAATTCCTTATTTGGCGGTTCATCCACACAACTGGTGATGCAGGCCCTTGGTAACCACGCCCCCAATAAAGACGAACTGGAAGAAATACAAAAACTACTGGATAACCTGAAAAAACAGTAACCCCATGCAATCCGTATTTCAATCAACCTTTCTGCAGGCACTGGGTTTTGCCATTGCCAACAGTTTATGGCAGACTGCATTGGTATGGCTTGTTTTTATGAGTGTGAACAGCCTGGTATCGCTTAGCGCTTCTGCCAAATACCGTTTGGCTGTTGCAGCACAGTTGATCGGTTTTGCATGGTTCATCATTACACTGCAATTTTATTACGCACAATACAGCCAGGCATGGCAAAATACACCGGCAGTAAATGCGGGTGTACAAAGTATACTTCCCGCCACTAAAGACATCTCATCGCAACTGATCTACTGGATGGTAAAAGCAGAACAGTTTTTACCATATGTATCTATGGCTTATCTTTTATTAATGCTGTTCCTGAGCATTAGGTGGCTGCTGGGCTACAGGCAAACGCAACTGATACGCAAAAATGGTATCCATAAAATATCCGCCGAATGGCGCGTGTTTGTAAAAAGGGTTGCTGAACAATTAGGTATTAAAAAAGATATCCGCATTTTTCTGTCGGACACGATCCGTACCCCACTAACCATCGGTTTCTTTAAACCCATCATACTGATACCTGTTGCCAGCATCAATCACCTCACCACCGATCAGTTGGAAGCGGTACTCTTGCACGAACTGGCGCATATCAAACGCTACGACTACCTGGTTAACATGATCCTGTCGGTAGTTGAGATCACTTTATTCTTTAATCCATTTACGCAGCTACTCAGTAAAAGCATCCGCAAGGAAAGAGAGAACAGTTGCGACGACTGGGTACTGCAATTCAAATACAATGCATCTGTTTATGCAGAAGCTTTGTTGCGCATTGCTTACCTCCAAACCGCGCCTGCATTTGCCATGGCCGCATCGGGCAAAAAAAACGACCTGTTGTTTCGCGTAAAACGGATGATCGATAAAAAAGAAGACAGGCTTAGTTACCGCAAACAATTACTGGCATTTGTAGTGGTAACGGGTATGCTCAGTTGCATAGCATGGCTTAACCCCATGACCTCTCCTATCAAACAACAGAATACTGCTACAGCACAAAAAAAACTTCCTCTCCAAAAAATACAACCTTACTCTGTTGAACCAATGACGGTAAGTGTTGACAATCCATTGTTCAACCCCGTTTTCTTTTTATCCAGGCCGCTGAAGGCAGAAATGAAAAAGAATATCGCTTCAGCACAAAAAGAACTGGATAAGGAAAATAGCGTGGATGCAAAAGATTTTGGCGGACTGATTGAATCAATCCCTCCTATGGTGGCCAATGCCCTTGAGCATGCATCGCATGAATTGGCGAATCAGAAACAGGACTGGGCAAAAAACCTGGCTAATATGGATTTAGCCAAATCTGAACTCGAAAAAAACTGGAGCAAAGACACTGCTGCCTTACCTGCCAAACTGAGAGCTCCTTATGCAAAGGAAATGGCGCTGAACCTGAAACAAATGAATGAAGACATCAGGAAAGCGAAAGTTGAAATGGAAAAATCATTTAAAGCGCAGAGAGAGGTACACCGGGTACAAATAGACAAAGAAAAGATTCAAAAAGAGATTGCTGAAGCTTTAAAAACGGTGAACAGCATAGAGCTGGAAAAACTGGTTGTTGATGCCATGAATATGACAGGTTTTGTTTTTGGAGAACCGGATAATCACGGCCGTTATAAGAAAATAATAATGCCCACCTTCCCTAAGTACAACGAAAGTTTGCGCAAGATAAACCGTAAAAAGTTCAAAGAAAAAGAAGCCCCCAAACCTGCGCTAACCGATGATGTGGATATTGTTGATATAGATGTTGATGAAAATAACGGCACCCCGGCTATCAACTTACCCCAGCCACCTTCACCACAGGAACTTGAAAGATTAAAAGCAGAAATAACAAGGATCAACCGCATGCGGGCATTACAGCTTTTAAAGCAGCTGAAGGAAAAATCAATTAAAATTATCTCTGTAGCTTCCCCCGACATTACCCCCGAAGAAAATAAGATAGTGATCCGGATTCAATAAAAAGATCCCCCCATTCTATCATTCTATCATTGCCCCCCTCCCTACCACAAATTCCTCGGGCACCAATCTCCATACCTGTTTCCTAAAAGAAACCCGATGAGTATTTCATGTGTGCCCTTACTAACGGTATTTAATGTGGAGGTCTGCACATCGTATGAATAACCGATGTTGATATTATGATTCAGGTTGATGCCCACCAATCCTGCAAACCCGTCTTTATACCGGTAAGAAGCACCCGCCCAAAGCAGGTCCTGGTACTGGAATTTGGCATTCACATCAAACCCCAATGGTAATGGGCTGATATACCGGATCAATGTGGAAGGAAGAAAACTGATATCTTCTGTTAATTGCATGCGATAGCCCGCACTTAAGAAAAGATGAGGCAATAATTTTCCGCCCTGCAGATACACGGTATTATCTGAAAACGCAAGCTGTTGCGGAATGATCTGTTGTGCGGCCAATCCCAGGAAATAATCTTTTGAATACAGCCATAACCCGGCACTGATATCGGGCTTTATCCTGTTGATCACACCACTGCCTGCAACGGCAGGATCAACTGTAGTATTGCCGAAATTCAATTTGCTGGCATCAAGGCTCATATTGGTTATACCAACAGATACACCGGCTGCCAAACTGGTTGTGGAAGAGAGACCCAAATGATAGGAATAAGTTCCATAAGCCGCAAAACGGTTTAACGGTCCTGTTTTGTCGTTCAGTACAGTAAACCCAATACCATGATGCGGTTCTGCCGAAGTATAATCCTGCCAGTAAGCCTGCCCTCTGGGGTTTTGTCCGCTTGCATGAAAACTGGTAGCCGATTCCCTGTCGTAATCGCTTTTATGCAGCGGCCCGTGCATGGTTAGATAAGTTGTTACCGGCGCATCCTGCAAACCCACCCATTGCAAACGGTGACTCGCTTTTACATCCCAATAATTTTCAATACCGGCTACTGCGGGATTGATGATATAATTGTTCATGATGTATTGCGTATAATAAGGCCGCTGTTGCGCCGATGCTGTTGTGCAGGTAAATAAGCCGATCCATAGTATCAATTGTCTAACGCTCATACAACTACTTTATAATGGTAACTGATCCGGTAACAATCTGCCGGCCATTTTTTGGATTAATGATATAATAATACGTACCTACAGGCAATGGTTTGCCATTATAGGTGCCATTCCATTCCACCTCATAGCCCAGCGACCTGAATACGATCTGGCCGTAACGGTTATATACATCCACTGTTGCCCCGGGGTAACCATCAAGATATTTAATTCTCCACGTATCGTTAATACCATCCCCATTAGGAGAAAAAGCATTGGGCACATCCGGCGCTTTTAATACCCGAATATAAACAGTATCGCTCACGGTACAACCACCCCTTGCTGTTAAAGTAAGTTTATAAGTGATATCGTCTTCAGGAACAGCTTTAGGCATGGCAGCGGTATCACTGTTAAGATAGGTTGAGGGTGTCCATAGATACTGCAGGTCGTTGCCGTAAACCAACTGTGGAACAATGGCAACCACACCTCCAATCAATACCTGCATTTTATGCGTTAACAACAGCACAGGGTTTGGATATACGGTTAAGGATTGAGAAACCGTATCACTCACACAACCATCAGCATTGAAGAAATACATGCTAACGGTAAGCAAACCCGAATCGTTGAATTGTTTGGACGGATTTTGCGCGGTTGATCTGTCGCCTTTTCCCATGTCCCACACCCATGAAGAAGCAGCGCTGGATACCCCGTTACTTTTATCAGTGAAACTGACTGTTTCACCAAAACATAACTGGCTGGCCGATACAGTGAATGCCGCTTTAGGCTGCGGATATACACTGATGGTTTTGGTAACAAAATCAACACAGGTATTACCACCCGAATAGGCAACCAGTTTTATCGTGTATGATTGCGCTGTGGGTAATGAAATAGCAGGATAGGAATGCGGATATATTTTCCCGGGTGCCGGCGTTTCATCAACCTCTTTAATGGTTGGATTATTAACAAGATCCCAATAGATCTCCAGCTTTGTAATATTACCAAAATCAACAGTAGAATTATTTTTAAGCTGCACCGGCTTTGTGCCACAGTAGGGTGTTGGGCTGATGATATCAAATGCGGCTTTGGGGTTTGCGCCATTAACGGTAAAGTCCTGCACTTTAGTAGCCACACATCCCGCAGCAGAACTAACCGTTAGGGATACTTTATAGTTTGCAGAATCTTTATAAGTGACCAATGGATTTTTCAGCGTGCTGGTAGCCATGTCTGGGCCTTTGGTTACAGGAGGTGTTCCCGCATTAAAGTTCCATAAATAAGCGGCGATGGAACCTTCTGCTATACTGGAGGTATCTGTAAACAAGGCGTTGGCATCACTCAAACATACTTCCGGCAAAATGAAGCCAACATCAGGCAATGGATGTACTTTAAAACCGGTTGGTGCAAACAGGTCGCTTTTACAACCGGTTGAGGTTTCAACCTGCAGGTTAGGACTCTTGCTCCCATAAACGCCATATTTTGTTTTGGGAGAAACATTGGTTGTGTTGGTAAAAGCACCTGCCCCATCATCAAGATTCCATGTCCATTTAGTGATCGTATTGGTTGCTGTAGTAGAAGCATCTGTAAAAACAATATCGCTGTTTGTGCAGGTAATGGCTGTGTAACTGAATTTAGCAATAGGCTTGGCAGATATCTGAATAGTTTTAGAAACCTCATCAGAAACGCAGCCAATATCAGATACGGACAGTTGTTTAATAACATAACCGGCCCCATTGGAATACTTGATCGAGAATGGTGTGCCAGATAAACGGTCAGCAGTATTACCATCTCCAAAATTCCAGAGCCATCGGCTAAGCTTGCCGCTGTTATTTATGCTTTTATCAGTAAGTAACACAGAATCTGTAACGCAGCCACTGGTAGTAAACGTAAAACCGGCAACCGGCCTGTCGTTTACCTTAACAGGAATGGTGTACAACTGGTCGGTACTTCCGCAGCCGTCAGGTGTTGTAGAAGTTGTATACAGTTTGATGGTATCCTGCAAATTGGCCGTGCTTGTGTTGGAAAATTTAAAAGTTTGCCCGGGACTATAGTAATACAATGTCTGTCCATTCACATCTCTTACCGTATCATATACCGGCGAACTAACAGGGCCTATAATAGTATTGGGGGATATTCCCGGAGCCGACGAAAAATCCCATTTCACACTTGAAGGCTGGAAATTTAATGGTATGCGGAACTTAACCGGCGTATTGATACAGGTAACAGCCGAATCTATTGTCAGATAAGGATTCAGAAACGATGCTACCTGCGTAAAATCTTTCACATTGGTACCGGCGTTATAACCATAAGACTCCACACTCCCAAAACCATACGCGATTGCACTAAAACTTGAGTCTGCCGAGAGTGTTTGCACAGGGTTAGTTTGAGCAATTGAAGTAACTTCTTCCTGCAGATAAGAATAGTCCGTACCCGGAATTGCTATGAAAGGAGCGGCAGGTGTATTCCCGCTTATTTTAAAACTGGAAGTTGCATTACTCCTGATGATCACGTTAAGATAACAGTTGGTTATACTGCTCTGATTGGAAGGAACAAAATTCTTATGTGCAGAAAATACAGTGATATTATTGATGGTTTGTTCAACAGGATTCAGAACAACCATTTCCGGGTCTCCCAGTTGTGCCCCGGTTAAACAGGCCATTGTTGTAAAATATTGAACTACTGAGGATGGTTTGTTTGTTTCAATATAGGTAGGATTACCTGTTGCATATTCATAAAAAGAATTATTTACCAAACCGGTTAAAGTAGTGGTTACACCATTCTCCGTTTTTTTCACAACCGTTGCCGGGTCTGTAACAAAGACCCTGAAAATATCTGAGCCACGGGTTTTAGCAGGTGCCGTTAAAAAATTTTTACCCCATGCACCGGTAGGAAATAATTGCTGGTATAAATTATCGCCACTGCCGTTAACCGCAGCCTGGCATCCGAAGGCCGACCAACTGGTACTTGAAAAAACAGCAATTTTTTTGCAGCCCCCACTCCCGGATGCAAACGACTGAACCGTTGTACCCGAAATATCAAGGTTTTGTTTGAACTGGATCTGGTAAACATCTCCCGGGTTAGCCAATGTTATCTGAAAAGGCACATTGGCGGGCCTTGCACCATTTCTGCTATCTACTGCAGGGGTGATTTGAACCGTTGTGTTCGCTTCTGCCGCCACAACTGTTATCGCGCCATAACCATAAGGTGTATTACTCTGTCGGCCTACATTATTATAACTCGAAACAATATATTGTTTCCCCCATACTGCTGATGGCAATACCAGGGTAGCCCCGGAACGGGATGTTTTAATAATATGGGCATATACCACCACCGGGTTATCAGAAACCACATGTATGGCTCCTCCGGTGGTAATACCATCTTCCTGTGATAAATACACTCCCGTGCTGAGCGCGTCGCATGAGGTACAGGTGGAGCCTCCTATGAACTTTTTTGTTACCGTATTGGCAGTTACAGTAAAAGGCAGGGTTTGGGTTCCCACGGTTACCGTTCCTGTAGCATTTACATCTGATGTAATATAAATTCCCATCACCGAAAAAGTGGAATCAATGTGCATGGGATAAGTGATATAGAAATCCTTCCCTTTATTTGAGTAGTTCTGCCCATTTACCGTCACATGCCCCATCAGCAACGCAAATACAATCAGAAATCTGAGATTCTTCATCTGGGGGGGTAATAGAAGTTAAACTATCGGCAGTTCAGAGGAATGGAAGCAATGTTTAAAATTACGCCATATCAAAATAACCACAAGTTAAAGAGCCATTAAAACATTAAAATACTGTCCGGATTACAACTACAAATCGGTGAGTAAGTTATTATTGTCGATGTACTGGCACTAAAAAGCGGGCACTGCAAAACAGTTGCCCGCTTTTCATTAATTCTATTGCTCAGTAAGCTAGAGTTTGATCATTTTTTTCGTTGCTACAGTACCATCTGCTTTTGCCACTTTCGCAAAATAAGTACCTGATTTTATGTTCTCCATTTTCATCGTAATCTGTTTTTGATTGAGGTTATTTTTATTAGCGATGGTTTTTCCGGATACATCATAGACGAGTACTGCCCTTATCGGCTTTTCGGAGGTAATGATAATTTCATTTATGATAGGATTTGGTGAGATATTAACATCAAAAGCATTAGATCCTTCGATAGGGGTACGAATACCTGACTTCTTGGTTGATTGGCTCAAGGGAAGTACTTCCCAACAAGGATTGTTAGGATCACAGGGTAAGGTTTGTGGTGGTGGTGGAACACTATTAGTTAATGGTTCAAGGCAGACTGGCGACGTTGGGCCAGGTATAAAACTATTATAAGAAAAGGCATAATCTGACGCTGTTACAGTATGCGATCCCATTTTAGCTAACGGAAATGGAATAATTGAAAGCGATTTATCATAGGTTTGAGTAAAGTTTATAATTCCATTACAGGAGCCACCATTCCTCTGTTTCATATAATATAAATTACTCCTGTCATACAAACCATCTGATTTACGTGAAAAAACACCAGTAATCTCAGGTGTAAGTGAATTATAAGTAGTTGCAAAATTGATATGTGGAGGTTGTGAATATTCAAATCCCCAATAGTGGTTTCCCTGATCGTAATAATCTCCCCCAAAATTTCGGAGGCTATAGGTAAAAGCTGTTAATGGCGATTGAGGATTTATACCAGTTGTACCAACACAGTATAATGGATTTTTGACATCTAATGGATCAATATATAACCCCCCAAAAGATGCCCCGCCTACCACATTTGCCGACTCTCCTCCCGTCTCATTAGAATGTCTATCTCCTGCGAAAGCAATAATATTCGGATTCGAATAGGTATAGAGATCAGGGTTAGAACTATTACCTTTTACGATCTTAAAGAGATCACCACTTTGACCAACCGTATATTCACCTGAAGATACAGTGCCCAATAATTGGCCATAATATACAGTTTGTCCATCATAATAAAAGCTACGAAAAAACCTAAAATAATTATCGTTTATACTATATTGATTGGATTCTGTAACAGTTTCTGTGGCTAAATCAACCACGAAACTAAATCCACCTTTGACGTATGCATCTCTTCCTGTGATTTTGAGATAATGATCTTGACCCCATGGATCGAAACGAAAAAAATCAATTTTTGCGTCATCATATAAATGACTGTAATTATTGGGGGCATAAAAATCAAGTTGTTTATACGTCAATTGAGAGAATTTTTTATATAGAACTACCATTTTGCTAAAAGTCGGAGATGGATTGTTTGCAAAACTGAAACTACCCAGTAAAACACAATAAGGTTCGTCTCCACTATATCCAATTAGTAAATCCATGGGAGCAAAATCTGAATATGTTTCAGAAGTGGCAGGTGTTATTTTTTCTTTTTGAATAAGCGCACCTGTGGAAGCATCTACCGTTAATAAAAGTATATCTGCAAAATTGATTGATACCAGAACGTACAATTTATCACCAGCTACCTCAAGGTCTATTGCTTTGGCATAGAGTAAGTTGGGATCTAATTCACATCTATAATCAAATAATATCTGGTTCGATGCTACATCTATTTTAGCGATACCTATATCAGGATGGCCAAAATTATTATCGCCTTTTTCATATAAGATATACCTGTTTGGACCGCTCATTATAATATTTCTGGCGGTTACACTAGTTGTTTGATCACCTGCAAAGTTTAGTATATAAAAATCTTGGGAGTAGCTGTTAATTACTAAAAACAGACAAGAAAAAACTAAGAAATGGCGGATAGACATTTTCATTTTTTTCTTAAACTTATTATCTTCTTTTTATATATGCAAGTTTTTTATATTATTTTTTTAAACCTTGAAAGGAGTTCTTGACTACAGGCCCCATGCAGAATAAAAGATCCAAGATGCAGAGATTTGGAACAAAACCGATCCTGTCTTCAAACACCTGGGTATACCTAAATCCCATCGGATGCTCCTGGAAATTTCTTGGCAAAAAATGGCTCCTTAAATCCGTCAGCTCCTGCGCCGTTGTTTTTTGATAATGCTCCGTGAGCGAAACCTTGCCCGGAAATTTCAGCGCTTTTTGGAGCCATTCCAGGATAGCCATGTTCATGTCGAGCAGGAAGGTTTCCTTTTTCTGCAGCAGTCCCCAAACACCATCCCGGTAAAATTCGAAGTAAGGCGAGCGACTGTAGCAGGATTCAATCGTTCGCCAATGGCTGGTTTGCCAATCGGTAAAATGACTGATCCTGACATCCTTCATCAACTGCCGCTGGTTACGTCCGTTCTCTAAGGGAACCGATAAATGAACCACCCCATTGCTCCCCGCCACCATGCAGCGGTTACGAAAACTCATTTTTTGATAGCTTTCATATTGTTCAATTTTTATATTTGAAAATTGAAACAAAGTGTTTATATAATTAACACATGGAAAATATTGATTTTCAATTATTAGCGCTTCATTGTTTTGCACATTTCTATTCATTGTCGAATTCATCCTTTCAATCTGCTCTAAGCACATTTTTAGTAATAAATAATTATCAGTTATGATAATTCAAAATATTGATTATTAATAAATTATGTAAAAAAAATTACAGCTAAATAATTTAGATATGAAAAAACCACCCTTTTTCGTATTATTTTCTAACTATTTTAGTAACGAATATAAACAATTTAACAGAAGCTAAAATGGAAAATCGGTGAGTCTCGCCTATTTTGCAGCCCAAATCATTCACTTTGAAAAGAGCCCTCCTATTCGCCTTATTTGTCCTTTTACTGGCATCGTGCAAAAAGCCCCAGAGCTTCGATTATAGGGATGTTAAAAACATCCATATCGAAAACATGGGGTTTGATCAGACTGTTCTGGGAATGGAGCTGGTGTACTACAACCCTAACGGATTTGGGGTTGACCTTAAAAAAGTGGATTGCGAAGTTTATATTGACAATACCTATCTCGGAAAATACCAGTTAGACACCCTCATGCATATTCCCCGCAAATCGGAGTTCATGCTCCCCTCCCGTATTGCGGTTGATATGAAGGCTGTTTTGAAAAATGGCTTAAACCTGCTTTTCAGTAAAGAAGTGCTGGTTAACGTAAAAGGAACCACCCGCGTAGGCAAAGCCGGGTTTTATATGACCGTTCCTTTCGATTATGAAGCAAGGCATAAGTTGAGCATGTTTTAAATGATAAAACCGTGCCTTAGTGCCTTTGTGTGATATATTATTCCCACACAAAGGCACTAAGGCACGGTTTTTTTGAGGCTCTGCCAGGCAACAACGCCGCTAATAATTTACCGGCTGCACATGGCAGGGCTTATTCTTTTGTGGGCCACCGCCGTCCTCGGCACGTTTGCAGATGGCCGGAAGTTTTTTGTAGGCTTCAGGGTCAGCTTTTTCATTATCCGCATCAAAACCGGCATTGTTTAAGGCAGCACGGATGGTTTCAGGACTGGCACGGTCTGGCAGATACTGTAATTTGATCTCTCCCTGCAGCAAATTGATCTTCCACTGCATTAACCCGCTTTCCATATTGGCTTTATTCTCTACAATCAGGTAGCGTTCCAGTCGTTCTTTGCATTCCCAGCACCGCAGGTTAGCCGATTTTACAGTTAACCATTGTGGCTTAGGCTGCTGGGCATGAACATAAGAGGCTGCCAGCATAATGATTACAAACAGGAAGGTCTTTTTCATGTACTTGGGTTTACTCAGACAATTCAAATTCCCTGCCAGTTGGCGGGATCGGTTCTCCAGGAAAGTAATAGTTTTTCCGTTTCGGCACTCACCTGTCCTTTTTCAACCGCCAGGCTAATCAGGTTCTGGTAATTGGTAAGCGAACGGTATGGAACCTTTGCATCGGCAAAAGCCTTATCCGCGTGTGCAAATCCATAGGTAAAAATTGAAACCATCCCCACCACTTCAACACCTGCATTGCGCAGCACATCTACCACCTGCAGGCTGCTTTTGCCGGTAGAGATCAGGTCTTCTATCACCAATACCTTTTGTCCCGGGGTATAAAATCCTTCTATCTGGTTACCCAGTCCATGTTCTTTGGGTTTGGGACGAACATAGATATAAGGCAGTTTTAACTGATCTGCCGCCATAGCACCCCATGGAATACCCGCGGTAGCTACGCCTGCCAGCACTTCGGCCGTTGGAAAATGTTCAAACACCACATTGCACAGTTCGCTTTTAATAAAATCGCGCACAAAGGGGAAAGATAATACCCGCCTGTTATCGCAATAAATAGGGCTTTTCCAGCCACTGGCCCATGTAAAAGGTTTTTCAGGACTCAATTTTACGGCTGCTACCTGCAGCAATTTCTCAGCAACGGCTTTTTCGTTTGTCATGGTGCGAATGTAGAACCATTTTGAAATTATGGAATTGGGAAATTGGGAAATTGTATTCACATTTGATGCACGATGAAGAAAAAAACAATTATTGCAGGCGGTGGATTGGTTTTGAATGATAAGGGAGAATTATTAATGATCTATCGCCGGGGTAAATGGGATTTGCCAAAAGGAAAGCTGGATAAGGGCGAAACGATTGAAGATTGCGCGGTTCGTGAGGTGGAGGAAGAAACAGGGGTTAGTAATATTGAACGGGGTAAACTGATCTCTATTGGCTATCACGAATATTTTGACCGGTTTCTTGAAGAAGAAGTGATTAAAGAAACGCATTGGTTTGCCATGAGGGTAAAAGGCGAACAGGCGCTGATACCGCAAACAGAAGAAGATATTACAGAGATCAAATGGGTTAGCGGGGCCGAACTGGAAGCATGTTTGCAGGATACTTACCCGAATGTGGTTGATATTGTGCGGAAAGCAGGACTTTGATTTAATACGCCACAGATTCACAGATTTTCACAGATTAGTTCAGATATAATCTGTGGAAATCTGTGAATCTGTGGCGAAACAAAACTATCTTTTTTTCAAAATTGCTACTGTAAGCCTGCTGATGCAAACTAATTTTCCGGCTTCATCGTGGATCATGATCTCCCAAACATGCGAGCTGGCGCCGAGGTGAATGGGTGTTGCCGTTCCGGTTACGTAGCCGCTGCGTACACTGCGGATATGGTTGGCGTTGATCTCCTGTCCTACACAGATAAAATTATCCTGGTCAATCACCAATGCCGACCCAACACTGCCAAGTGTTTCTGCAAGTGCTAAAGAGGCTCCGCCATGTAATAATCCATACGGCTGCCTGGTGCGGTTATCAACCGGCATAGTGGCTTTGAGGTAATTATCACCCAGCTCCGAAAAACGGATACCGATATGATCGCCCATGGTGTCTTTTCCCAATGAAGCAAAATCAGAAAGCGTCAGGTCTTGTTTATGCCAGATATGCATGAAGGTTTTATTAGTCGAGAGATTGTAAAGAATGGTTCACCGCATCAGGCAGAAACGGTGAGGCATCTCCCCCGTTGCGAATAATATCCCGTACAATTGTAGACGCTACAGAAGTATATTTTGGTTCCCCGGTAAGGAAGATCGTTTCAATTTTACTGTCGAGCGTACGGTTGGCATCGGCGATGGTTTTTTCATATTCAAAATCGCTAACATAACGGATACCACGGAGGATGAAAGTAGCGCCGATGACTCTGCAATAATTCACTGTCAGTCCATCGTAAACCACACTTTCTACTTTGGGTTCTCCTTTATAAATTTCCCGGAACCATTCCATCCTTTGCTCAGCGCTGAACATCGGGCTCTTTGACGAGTTGATACCGATACCAACATAGATCTTATCAAATAAAGGGATGGCGCGGTTGATGATATCAACATGCCCCAGTGTTACCGGGTCGAAGGTGCCGGGGAAAAGACAGATTCTTTGCATAAGATAAATTCAAGTATGAATTACGAAGTACTAAGTACGAACTAAAATATGAGAAAACCGCACTTCGTACTTCGCAGTTTGTACTTCGTACCTGGCCTTAGTTTTCTCTATTGGCCAGCAGATACAAAACAGCCATTCTCACGGCCACTCCATTCTCTACCTGGTTTAGGATGATGGAGTATGGTCCGTCGGCCACATCACTGTCCATTTCCACTCCGCGGTTAATGGGGCCGGGGTGCATGATCACAATTTCTTTGCCCAGGCTTTCTAATAATTTTCTTTTAATACCATAAGCCAGGTTATACTCGCGCAACGACGAGAATAAAGGTTGGTTCTGTCTTTCAAGCTGTATGCGGAGTACATTGGCCACATCGCACCACTGGAGGGCTTTTTTGAGGTTGTATTCTACCCTCACACCCAATGCTTCGGCAATATATTTAGGGATCAGGGTTGGAGGTCCTGCCACAACTACTTCGGCGCCCATTTTACGTAACAGGTACATATTGCTTAATGCCACTCGGCTGTGCATGATATCGCCGATGATGGCCACTTTCAATCCTTCCAGTTTACCCAGTTTTTCGCGCATAGAAAACGCATCCAGTAAAGCCTGTGTGGGGTGTTCATTAATACCATCGCCTGCATTTACAATAGCTGCAGGAATGTGTTTGGCAAGAAAATGCGGTGCACCGGAGGCGCTGTGGCGCATAACCACCATATCCACTTTCATGCTCAGGATATTGTTCACCGTATCAAGCAGTGTTTCACCTTTGGCAGATGAAGAACTGCTTAATGCAAAATTGAGTACATCAGCCGATAATCTGCGTTCGGCCAGCTCAAAAGACATACGTGTGCGGGTAGAATTCTCGTAAAACAGGTTTACGATCGTTATATCGCGCAGCGAAGGAACTTTTTTAACGGGCCTTTGTAAAACTTCTTTAAACTGTTCGGCGGTGGAGAGAATTAACTGGATATCTTCTCTGTTGAGATCTTTGATACCAAGAAGATGTTTGGTAGATAGTTTCATTAAAAATCAAAGATAGTATATTCGGGGTAAACAAGAAACAAGATTCAAGAGACAAGGAACAAGGTTCAAGATTCAAGGTTCAAGGAACAAGATTTGAGGTTCGGGGATTTTAATGGCTTAGCTTGTTGATGATGGCGGAGAGGATTTTGGTGATTTCCTGGGCTTCGGCAATGAGGGCCTGTCTATCGGGTTCCAGCAGATTTTTTTCGTAAATCAGTATCAGGTTTAGCCAATGGATGGATTCTTTGGCTTCGCGGCGGGAAATTTTTAGTTTCATCAGTTCATCGGCCTTGCCAAGGCTGTCAGAGGCTTCTATGTAATTGGCGCCAATTGAACCGCTCGACCGGATCAGTTGGCCAATATATTCCCGGTTAATCGTATCCCACTTGCAGTTTTGGCAAAAATCACGAACCCGCATCGCAAAACTCCCAAACCTATCCTCCAACTCCTTCGACATATATAAGAACTTTTATTCCTGTAATTTTCTTGACCCTTGTTTCTTGTTTCTTGTTCCTTGAATCTTGATCCTTGATCCTTGTTTCTTGAACATTGTTTCTTACCCCAATCATTCCATCAAAAAAACCTCATCTACCCCATTGGTTTCTTTCCAATTTACAATCACTTTTTGTGAAATAATTGTGTCGATTGTTTTGCCGGTATAGTCGGGCTGGATGGGTAATTCGCGGTTAAAGCGCCTGTCAACCAGCACACAGAGTGTTACCTTAGATGGCCGCCCAAAAGCCAGCAACGCATCCAATGCAGCGCGGATAGTACGGCCGGTGTATAATACATCATCTATCAATACCACTTTTTTATTTTCTAAACTGAATGGGATATCGGTGGCATTGGCTATATGCAAACTTTTTCTAACATCATCCCGGTAAAAAGTAATGTCTAATTTACCATATTCAATAGATGAGGGATCTACCAGTTTCTGTAGTTCCTGCACAATACGGTTACTGAGCCAAACCCCTCGGGGTTGGAGCCCGATAATGGATGTATTGGTTAGCGAAAGATTGTTTTCCAGTATCTGGTGCGCCAGTCTTTTAACAGTGAGCGCCAGTTGTTGTTCGGATAGTATCGTCTTCAAAACCGAATTTTTAATAAAAATAAATGCTTTCTGCCATACTCAACATGAATTATTAAGGAGGTTCTGGTTTAATTTGCCCGCTCAATGCTCAGGCTTCAATCCATATCGCTGGTTCAGTTCCGCAATTATGTGCAGCAAACCTTTTCTTTTACCGAAAGGGTTATTGGCATTTGCGGCGCCAATGGCACCGGCAAAACCAACCTGCTGGATGCCATTTATTACCTGAGTTTTTCGAAGAGTTATTTTTCCAGGCCGGATAGCCAGAATGTTTACCACGGACTTGCGGGCATGCGCCTGGAAGGGCATTATCAATTACAGGGAGAACCCCGCCACCTTGTTTGCATCTTGCGCGAGAATAACCGTAAAGAACTGATACTGGATGATGAGGTGTACAAAAAATTCTCCGACCATATTGGCAAACTACCCTGCGTAATGATTGCACCGGATGATATTATACTGATAGCGGGGGGAAGCGAGGAAAGAAGAAAATTTATCGACACGCTGTTATCGCAGATCAACAAAGAATACCTTGCCAGTCTCATCAACTATAATAAAATTATCCAGCAAAGAAATAGTCTTTTAAAACTTGCCGCAGAAACCGGGAAAACCGATGAGGCATTGATGGATGTTTTAAATGAGCAATTGGTCACATCAGGCAATTATTTGTTTGGCGAAAGAAAAAAGTTCCTGAAAGATTTCCTGACTCTAACCGGATCCATCTACCAACGGATAGCCGGAAAAGACGATGGACTTGCGCTGCAATACACCAGCCAGTTATTAACGGATGGGTTTGATGAACTTTTAAAAGCATCCAGGCAAAAAGACCTGCAATTACAGAGAACCACGGCCGGTATTCATAGAGATGACCTGGTGTTTTATATGGATCAATCTCTTTTTAAAACAGAGGCATCGCAAGGACAAAGAAAAAGCCTGCTCTTTGCTTTAAAGCTGGCCGAATGGCAAACATTAAAAGAAAAAAAAGGCTTCACTCCTATTTTGTTGCTGGACGATGTGTTCGAAAAATTAGATGAACAAAGAATGTATCAACTGCTGCACTGGGTGTGTACAGAAAGTGATGGGCAGGTTTTTATTACAGATACCCATGCAGAACGGTTGCAGAAGCAACTGACGGAGATAGATGTTACTTATGAATTGATAGAGCTAAATGCTTAGTCTGGAGTTTGGAGTCTGGAGTTAGGAGTTGGTGAATGAAATTTACTCCAGACTCCTAACTCCTAACTCCTAACTCCTAACTCCTAACTAACTCATACCTTTGCCCCATGTCAGAATTTCATATCGGCGATGCAATTAAAGGGTTCCTTAACAAGAGCCACCTGCGCAACGGGATCCGTGCTGTGCAGATTGAAGAAATATGGGAAAAGCTGATGGGTAAAACAATTGCCAAGTACACAGATAAGATTCAGATCATTAACCAGAAATTATTTATTCATACCGCAGTGGGTCCATTGAAGAATGAATTGATGTACCAAAAACCACAAATCATTGAGCGGGTAAATGAAGCATTTGGAGAGAAGGTGATTGATGAAGTGGTGATTCAGTAGCTAAATGGTTAAAGTGGTTAAAATAGTTAAAGAAGTAAATACCAGCTCATACTCTTTTAACCACTTTAACTTTTTAACTATTTTAACTAATATATCCTCACCCCCCTCACTGCAGTTTCACCCTCGGATCCACCACTCCGTATAAAACATCTGCCAGCAGGTTTACCACAATAAAAAAAGTAGCTGTTATCAGTACGCTGCCCATCACAACGGGAAAGTCTAATTTTTCTAATGCATCAACGGTTATTTTACCTATTCCTTTCCAGCCAAAAATATATTCAACAAAAAATGCACCAGCCAGTAATTCGGCAAACCAGCCGGTAATGGCTGTGATCACAGGGTTTAACGCATTGCGCAGGGCATGCCGGAACACAACAACTTTTTTGCTTAATCCTTTTGCATAAGCTGTACGGATATAATCCTGGTCCAGCACATCCAGCATCGAACTTCTTGTTAACTGGGTAATGATGGCCAATGGGCGGATGCCCAGTGTAATTGCGGGAAGAATGAGGTTTTTTAATTGCAGGTTCTTGCCGTCAAACGGGTCGGTATTAAACAGGCTGCCGGTCATGTGTAATCCTGTGTAACGGTTCAACACAAATCCAAACAGGTAAGCCAATACAATGCCAGTAAAAAAAGAGGGTGCAGAAATGCCCAGCACACTGGCAAACACAGAAGAAGTATCCATCCATGTATTTTGTTTAACCGCCGCCAGTATGCCTAATAAAATACCCACAACAGTGGCCAGTAACATAGCAGCAAAGGCCAATACCAATGTTCCCGGCAAGGCTTCCATCAATACTTCGCCTACTTCTTTTTTTGTTTGATATGAACGGCGCAGGTAGGGAATTTTAATACCGAATTTATTTTCACCACCGATGAAGAACCCCCTGAGTTGTTTTTTCTGAATGTCTTCCTGTGTATGCACAGCAACAGGAGAAACATCGTTCAAATACATCACAAACTGTTTCCATTTGGGTTGATCGAGTGCCAGTTCTTTACGGATATTTTTGATGGTGGTACTGTCGCCCGATTGACCAAGTACCAAACGGGCAGGATCGCCAAAACCCTGGAATAAAAAGAATACTATCACCACCACCCCCATCAGTACCAATACGCCGTACAGGATTTTTTTAGTGATGAATGATAGCATGGCACATTAATTCAGGTTATTGATTTGTGCTATTAACTTGTTGAGGTCTGCATAACTTTCTTTGCCGATCACCACAGCTTTTTTCATAATGAAATAAGTTGGCGTAACCCTTGCGGCTGTTTTTAATACGGTTGCATCACATTTAACAATAGTAGTATTTTTAAACAGGTTAACCGCATTATCTGCATCGGCTGTTACAATGATTACCGGTATTTTTTTCTCTTGCGCAAGTTGTACAACTTTTTCAAATCCTGCGGCCCATTTATCCGTATGGTCCATATCTTTTGCCATCAGCAGGATATAAGGATTGGCCTGCGCAAAAATATCCGCAGTAGTATCCGTGCCCGAAAGCGTTTGCAAAGAGAAGTCCAGTATTTTGGCCTGCAAGCCATTACCTTTTTTTACCAGTTTATCTTTCCTGTCAACATATTCATAAGTAGAATCAAAATCTGCCGGAAAATGTGATTGGTCAAACGCTATATTCCTGCCATTCTTCCTGTATGTAAACATGATCGAGTAAGTATCCGGTATGGCTCCTGCAGGTGTTTTCATCTGCTCCTGCAAATCATTTCCTTTCTTGTATGGCAGGCAATCAACTACGGGTAAATGCTTTAACACATATCCCTGTCCTGCAGATGTAGCAATAACAACCACCAGTAATAATGCAACAGCCGACACCTGTTTTAAAGAAGAATGAATTTGTTTTTTTGCAGCAAATAAAATGAGGATCAAAACGAGCAAAGCAATATCCTTTCCAAACGATTGTGCTGCTGTCAACGGCAGGCAATCGCCAAAGCAGCCGCAGGTTTTGATCTTGCCTGAGAACAAGGCGTAGCCAGTTAAGAAAGTAAAGAAAATGATCAGTAACAATAAAAGCCAGCTAAACAGTTTCATGTGCCAGCCAATAATTACGGCCACTCCGGCCAATACTTCAAACACATTCATCACCAATGCAAAAACCAGCGTATAATTATTCAGCGCCTCCCAGCCCCAGACCTCGAAGAACTCCTGCATTTTATAGCTAAGCCCTGACGGATCGTTGGCTTTAATTAGTCCCGAAAAAATAAACAGCAGTCCCACTACCCAACGGATGATCAGCAATAGTATTTTCATATCAATACATTAATGTTTGCCTTCTTCTATCAGTATGAGGGCAAAAACGGAATAGTTTATAATATCAACATAATTGGCATCAATCCCTTCACTGATCAGCGTTTTGCCATCGTTGGTAAGGATCTGCTTGATGCGCATCAGCTTCATCAATATCAGATCGGCAAAACTTTGCTGGCTCATTTCGCGCCATGCCTCGCCGTAATCATGGTTTTTGTCCAGCATGGTATTTTTAGCAAAGGCGATGTATTTATGGTATAAATTATCTACCTGCTCAACCTGTAATTCTTCCACCATTGGCTGGCCCAATTCCAGTTGCATCAGGCCTATCACGGCATAATTGATGATGCCTTTAAATTCGGAAGGAATATCATCCCCTACTTTCTGGGTATTCAGGTCCTGTATGGTTCTGATGCGCAATGCCTTGATAAAGATCTGGTCAACCACCGAAATAGTGCGCAGCACACGCCATGCGGTACCGTAATCTTTGGTCTTTTTTATAAAGATCTCCCTGCACTGCTCAATTGCCTGATCGTATTGTTGATTCGTATTCGCCATTATTCCATGAATGCTTTAATGCTTTGGTAATATCTTTGAAGTAGCTGCAAGATAGGGCAAAGAGAAATTTGAAAATTTGAAAATTTGAAAATGACGAAGGATAATGTTTACATTAAACTGTAAGGGAAGATTATTGGTGATCAAAGAGCCCGTTGTGATGGGGATCATCAATGTTACGCCTGATTCGTTTTACAGCGGCAGCCGGCATACTTCTGTTGATGAAGCACTGGAAAAAGCGGAGATAATGCTGCAGCAGGGCGCTACCCTGCTGGATATTGGCGGACAAACCACCCGCCCCGGCAGCGTGATGGCCGGTGCTGAAGAAGAACTAAAGAGGGTACTCCCGGTAATTGAAGCCATTTCAGGGCGTTTCCCTGCGTCTTTCCTGTCTATCGACACTTTCCATAGCAAAGTTGCCAAAGAAGCCGTAGCTGCGGGGGCAGTAATGGTGAATGATATTAGTGGTGGCACCTTTGATAACGCCATGCTGAATACCGTAGCCTCATTGCATATACCTTATGTATGCATGCACGTAAAAGGTAATGCCGAAACCATGCATGAACAGCATACGTATGAAGATATTACCAAAGAAGTGCTCGACTATTTTATACAACGGATAGCCGATTGCACGCGTGCCGGTATCCATGATATCATTATCGATCCGGGATTCGGGTTCAGTAAAAACATTGAACACAATTTTGAACTGCTAAAGCAACTGGAAGTATTTAACATACTCAAAAAACCTTTACTGCTGGGTGTTTCCAGAAAATCATCCATTTATAAAACACTGGGGATTACTGCAGAAGAATCGCTGAATGGCACAACTGTATTAAATACCGTTGGGTTAATGAAAGGAGCTTCTATTTTGCGGGTGCATGATGTGAAGGAAGCGGTGGAGGCTATTAAGTTGATCAAGTATATAGTGTGAGAAAAGTAGATAAAGTAAATAAAGTAGATAGAGGAAATGAAGTAGATAGAGTAAAAAAGAGGCCTTTTTTAGGGGCCTCTTTTAGTGAATAGCATTATATAAGAATATTATCTGTGCGGGCTCTGCGGCTGACCTGCGGGGCCTGCCGGTGCAGCAGGTTTAGGGGCCGGTGTGGTCAGATCCAGTATCTCAACTTCAAATACAAGGTTTGAATAAGGCGGGATGGTTGGAGGGTAACCGTTTTGGCCATATCCCAGCATAGCCGGAATAAAGATCTTTCCTTTACCACCTTTACCAAACAGGCGCAAACCATCGTCCATTCCTTTAATAACACCATTGGTACCTACTACAACTGTGAGTGGTTGGTTATTAGGACCATTCTTATCCATATTTGAATCGAACACTTTACCACCTACAAAAGAGCCTTTGTACAGGATCTGAACCTGTTTGCCTGAATCTGCTTTCTGAACATCACCGGCATTGGTGATTTCTACCAATACACCTGAAGCAAGCGTTTGTGTTTTAACACCCTGTTTTGCAGTAAATGCCTGCAGGTCTTTCAGTTCTTTAGCTTTCTCAGCTTCCTGTTCTTTTGCAAGATCGGCCTGTGCTTCAGCCTGGGTAGCAAATGTTTTAAGGAACTCCAAACGGCCTTTGATCATATCTTTTGCACGGAAAACATTGTTGTATTCAACCATACCCAGTTTTTTCAGGGTATCCACACTCATCGCAAATTCAACCTTATCGCCAACGGCGCATTTGGTGATGATCTCAAGAAAACTATGCTTGCTGATCCTTGCTGTATCAACTACCAGGTAGGCAGGGATATGGCCATAAGATGAGTTAAGGATAGAGTCTTTTGGTGGTATTTTATATTCCACGTTAAACTTTACAAACTGTCCCTGTTTCAGTTTCTCATTACTTCCGCCTTTTGTGATCTTATAAGAAAGACCGGAAGGTGTTTTCTGGTATTGATTACAGCTTGCAAGCAATACGATAGCTAATAAAAGCGTGGTAGTTGTTCTCATTCTTTTGTTTATTGTAGTTGATTTTGATATTCTTTAATAACCTGTTTAAATTTTTGTACGGTCGCCTCCAGGCTGTCGCTGCTTCTGCCGCCGGCGGCATTCAAATGTCCGCCGCCTTCAAAATGATCCCGGGCAAAAGTATTCACATCAAAATTGCCTTTGCTTCTAAAGCTCCATTTACGCTCGTTATCCCTGTCTATCACCAAAGCGCCAAATTTAATGCCCTGTATGGTTAACAGGTAATTCACCAATCCTTCGGTATCGCCTGTTTTAATATTATAGCGCTGCAGGTCTGCCTTTGTAATATACATGAATGCGGTATTATATTCATACAATACCTCCATCCTGTTCATTAAAGCAAAGCCGATAAAGCGCAGGCGGTTCTCCAGAAAGTTATCGTAAATATGGTCGTGTACTTTTGTATGCAGTAATCCTTTCTCTTTCAAAACAGCTACCATACGGTGCACCCCCGCGCTGGTGGCAGGGAAGCGGAAAGATCCTGTATCCGTCATTACACCGGTATATAAGCATTCGGCAATTTCAGGGTTCAGGTTGTCGGCATGGCCGGAATCAACAATAAAATCATACACCATTTCGCAGGTAGAGCTTTTGGCGGTATTGCTTATTCCATATGTAAATGCTTCTTCCTGCGGTTGCTGATGGTGATCGATCAGTATTTTTATACAGTCGGCATCAGTTAAAGGCTGCTCCATATTTTTAGTACGGTGCAGGATATTAAAATCGAGGCAAAAGATCAGATCCGCACTGTCGATAAGCTGTTTGGATTTTTCTCTCTGCTGCTCATAATCTATCACCTCGTTTACCCCCGGCATCCAGTTCAGAAAATCGGCCCAGTTGGTGGGAGATATCACCGTGGCTTCATGTCCCAGACCCTTCATAAAATGGTATAAACCGAGGGCCGAGCCCATGGCATCTCCATCGGGTTTCTGGTGCATGGTGATTACCACTTTGGCAGGCTTTTCAAGGCTGGGGTAAAATTGGTCTATTGGTAGCATATAAGGCGGCAAAATTGCGGTTTCCGTACTATTATATCAAATCAATTTATATGGCTTTAACAAAAATCAGGGCATAATATCCGAAAAAGGCCGCTCTTATCCTTACTTTTGCGGCCGAAATTGAAAAGATATTATGAGCAACAGAACATTTACCATGATTAAGCCGGATGCTACCCAGAAGGGCTATACCGGTGCTATTTTAGACCAGATCGTTAAAGCGGGTTTTTCTATAAAAGCCATGAAATGGACCCGTCTTACCAAAAAACAGGCTGGCTTATTTTATGAGATCCATAAAGAGCGGCCTTTTTATGGAGAACTGGTTGATTTTATGAGCAGCGGCTCAATTGTGGCGGCTATTCTTGAAAAAGACAATGCAGTGGCTGATTTCAGAAAACTGATCGGCGCTACCAACCCTGCCCAGGCAGAAGAAGGTACCATCCGCAAATTATATGCGGCTTCAGTTGGTGAGAATGCAGTTCATGGCAGCGATAGCGATGAAAATGCAGCTATTGAAGGTGATTTCTTCTTTTCTAAACTGGAAAGGTTTTAAGTAACCCCTTTTGTAAATAATGAAGCCATCCCAATGAACCGGGATGGCTTTTTTGCTTATAACGATTGCTCAATTTTAACAGATCATACGCCAAATGGATACGTTTCCGGCGCCTGGTGTGCGTCTATATCTACATGCAGGGGATGCAGTGCATGTGTTTCGTCCAGGTAAATAAATGCATCATACCGTAAAGGCAAAATAGTGGGCACATAATTCCCATACTGCTCGTATATCGGATTATATACTACTCCCACTGCCCTATGCCCGATATGATTTTCCATAAGCATATCGTTATTTGCAAGATCTTCCATCAGTAATAATTTATTTTCTTCGCCGGCCTTGTGCAACATGTATTCCCAACTGCCTTCCCTTGCTTCCGGTAATTCCATGGTTTCCATTGGGGCGCGCCAGCTTTTGCCTGCTGTTACGGTGCCTTTGTACGAACCAAATCCTACCAATACTACCCCCTTGTTACGGTGCTGTATCCTTGCCAGTTCTCCTATGTTAAACATTCCTTCATCCGTCATATCGGTTGCCCTTGCATCGCCAATATGGGTATTGTGTTCCCAAACGATCACTTTTGAATCCTCACCATGAAAATTCAATAACCGTTCAAGGGTATCAGCCATGTGCCGGTCTCTTACATTCCAGCTATGCGGGCCGCCATGTATCATGGCCCGGTAATATTTTTCGGCATTTACGGCAACGGTGGCATTTTGTTCGGCGCTGAATACATTTTCGTGGTCGGTATTATAGGTTGGCATTTTTCGCTGCACTTCTTTCAACAGGTTCAACACTTCTGTTTCGCATACTTCGGGTACAAACATGGTGGCTTTGGCATACGACTGGCCTTCGTCTTTTCGATAAGGCTCAAAGCAGCGAAACGCTTCTTCGGCCACTTTTAAAGCGGAGATATCTGTTTTTTTCAGGTACTGCACAATGCTTTCCATACTCTCCCAAAGACTGTAAACATCTAATCCGTAAAACCCTGCTTTTTTGTTGGCCGGTAACCCTTTGTTGTGCCTTTGCATCCAGTTAGATAGTGCCAGCACTTCCCAGTTGGCCCACATCCATGTTGGCCATCGGTTAAAAGCATGAAGCACATTAAAAGCCCCTTTATTATCAGCATCATAGCCTTTCACAAAGCGGTTAACCCGGTAACAATCGGGCCAGTCGCCCTCAACTGCAATGAAATTGAAACCTTTTTCTTCGATCAGTCGTTTTGAAATATGTGCCCTCCATGTGTAGTATTCGTGTGTGCCGTGACTTGCTTCGCCCAGCATCACAATCCGGGCATCGCCAATACGGTCGAACAGCGGTTGCAGATCTGCTTTACTTTCTAAGGGATAAGCCCATTGTTTAATGGCGCTAACCACTTCATGTTCGTCCAGTATGGCGTCTTTTGTAAAATAGTGTCGCATACATGTTGGTTTACTTTTCTGACCCTAATGAACAGACTGAACAACATCACAAAGCAAGTACATTTTAAATCGCCCTGAAATGTTGACCATCAAAGTTTTTACTGATAGTTATCATCAAAAAAAGGGGCCGGATGCAGTGTTGACAATACCCTGAGAACTGTCAAAGTTTGTGATGATGGCGGTCATAGCTGCCGGCAATCAAACCGGGTAATTTTGTGCATCACAACAAAATTCAATCATCATGATTACCGAACCATATCAGAAAGAAGTTAGTATACCTGTAGGCAAAGTTGTCTTACAAGGTGAACTAATTATGCCGCCGGAAGCAGAAGCGATAATCATTTTCTCGCACGGAAGCGGCAGCAGCCGGTTTAGTGTACGTAACCGGATGGTGGCCACCCATCTGCAAAAAGAAAATTTTGGCACACTGCTGTTTGATTTGCTGACGGGCGAGGAAGACGAGGAATACAATAACCGGTTTAATATTGACCTGCTTACACAAAGATTAGCCGGCGCAACACTTTGGCTGGAGGAATTAGCTGTGGCAAAAGATCGCCCTATTGGTTATTTCGGAGCCAGTACCGGTGCCGCTTCTGCATTAAAAGCCGCTGCTCTTTTACCACAAATCGGAGCCGTGGTATCAAGAGGCGGAAGGCCTGACCTTGCAATGGATAGCCTTCGGCTGGTGAAAGCGCCTACCCTGCTGATTGTTGGCGGACTAGACCGGGATGTACTGGACCTGAACAAACAAGCTTTTACGCAATTAGGTGGAGAGAAAAAACTGGAAGTTGTAGGCGGTGCCTCTCACCTGTTTGAAGAAACCGGCAAAATGGAAATTGTTTCTGCATTGGCCGCAAATTGGTTTGAAAAATACTTGATGCCGGTTAAAGCTTAAGGAAGAAAAGCATCAGACAATTTTAAAATCTCTAAACTACTGTTGTATGTTTCACGACAGGATAGATGCCGGGTTGCAACTGGCAGCAAAATTAAAAAAATACAAAAACGATCCCGGCATTGTATTAGCCATCCCCCGGGGCGGCATGCCTGTAGCTTATGCCGTTGCTAAGGAACTGAATTTTCCGGTTGAAGTGATACTGACCAAAAAGATCGGCCACCCGATGAATAAAGAATACGCCATTGGCGCCGCCAGCCTCACCGATTATTTTATTGTGCCGCACGATGATGTTAGCCAGGCATACATTGAACAGGAATTAAAAAAAGTAAGGGAAAAACTCAAAGACATGTACACCCTGTTTATGGGTAATGCAGAGCCAACCAATTTGAAAAACAAAACAGTGATCGTAATTGATGATGGTATTGCTACAGGCAATACTTTAATGGCCATCATTAATGTGTTGCGCAAGAGTATGCCCGGCAAGATCATTATTGCTGTTCCTGTGGCATCAAAAACTGCTGTGGCCAAATTATCAAATATGGTAGATGAAGTGGTAACGGTATTAATACCCGATGAATTTTATGGTGTTGGCAGGTTTTATGAAGACTTTACCCAGGTAAGTAATGAAGAAGTATTGGATTACCTTGCCAAACTGAGACAATTAAACAAAGCCTGATTTAATAAATATTCTCTACCTGTTTTGCAGGCAGTGAATGCTTTAGCTATTCAGATATCAAATCACACTTTAACTGTACTGGTAACTGTATCAGGAATTTCTTTGCGGTCCTTTACCTGCTTCTTTACTATCTTTTTGAGTTCTTTAAGGGCTTCTTTGACAGATTTGTCAAAACTATCTGAACGGGTATGGATAAAATGATCATCTCCATAAACGGTCAGAATCATTTCGCAGACTTTGTTTTCTCCGGGCGTAATAGCCTCGCTTTCTTTACACAAAACTTCTGCTCTTGATATCTCCTTGTTAATGTGAGAAAGGTCCAGTATTTCTTTCCTGATACTATTGATCAGGTCTTCAGATACTTTTCCATACGGGGTGTGGAATTCGATTATCATAAAAAATATTTTAATGCTGAACCCAGCTATAATTAATTATGATAAAGCTACAATGAATCAATAGCAACAATTATGACACCTGTCATTTAAAAAGATGATATTCATTGGGTAAACAGAGTGTACCGGCTATTGCAGAATGAGCAGGTAATGACGTGTTTAATAATACAACACTTTAAAGGATATTTCAATAAAAGAAAGACAGAAGAAAAAGAGCGTCTCTGAAATCCGGAGACACTCTCTTTTTCTTCGTTTCCTGTCTGCCGACAGACAGGTTCTCTTATCAAAGCCAATAGACATCTACGTGTTTAATAACACAACACGTTAAATAAAGTTATTTCTTAAGTGTGCTCGAGAGAAAATTATAGCAGTCAAACTTCACATCAATATTTTCTTTTTCTGTAGCCTGCATATGGCTGCGCAGAGCGGCCTGGCGTTTCTCGGTTTCGGAATTGATCTGGGTATCTTCTATTAATGTATCATCTACTTTAAGCGCTGTTTCCTGCTGCTCAATTTCTAATTGCAGTTTGCGAAATTTATCCAGCAACCTGTTGATCTTATCCTGCTGCAGTTCTACTTTTTCTGCAATACCTACAATGGAATTACGCCTGATCACTTCGGCCAGTTTCTCTGTAAGCACATGCATTTCACTGTAATTAAAATCGATGGAATGGGCCCAGTCAACCAGCTCATCCGAATAATATTCTGCTTTAATAGTAGGCATATACTTGTTTTAAATTGTATCATGAAATTTCATCACCTTCATCCCTGTATTCTGAATCCGGTTCGGAAAGAATAAACTCGTCGGAGGCATTGCGCGACAGTTCATTCAAATCCTTTAGGGTAAAATCATCCATCGCGGCAGCCTGTTTCCAGTTATTTTTTTCTTTTCGTAAGACCTGAACAGATAATCCAAACCTTTCCAGAAACTCACGTTCTACATCAGCTACCCTGTAGAATGGTTGAATTTCGAGTATGGCAGATAAATGTGTTTTTTTGATCTTCCCGATTGTTTTATAATGATCGATCATATCATCCTCGTCTGATACTTCGTGCTTTTTGTGCGGGGTATTGAAGAATTCGATCTGCAGGTATGGATAATAATCTGAGAACTTCTTCCGTATCTGCCGGAGCGTTGTGTTATCATTTATTTCCATATGCATAACGTTCCATTTAAAGGACTAAGAATGATATTCTCAAAGGTATCCTCCCCTCATTACCTCATCAATGACCGCCGATAGCCTGTTTCCTGACGGTCATCAACACTCCCGGTTTACTGCACACAAATTTTACAGGCTTTTATATCATAAGCAATGCCCTGCTGTATTACCTGCCTGTCTTTTGAATGATTACGAAAAATGGTGATGCCTTTTGCTTTTTGTATCCATGCCTGTTTATAAATTTCTGCCACCTCCTGTACAGATGTTGCTTCTGGAAGATTGATGGTTTTAGAAACAGCATTATCAGTGTATTTCTGAAAAGCGATCTGGTGCCGCAAATGCCACTGCGGAGATATTTCGAGTGCAGTTTTAAAAATATTTTTTACTGCCTGCGGCAATTCCGGTATCTGCGCAGCAATGCCTTCCCTCATAAACTGCTCCAACACTTTTTCTGAGTATAGCTGATGTGTTTTAAGGTATTCAATAAACATCGGGTTGCCGGAAATCAGTGTTTCGTCTTTCAATACATGGTCACGCCGGAAGGCCAATGCAAACAGGGGTTCTATGGAGGATGATGTATCTGCGATTATAGAAATGGTTCCGGTAGGCGCAATACTGGTACGGGTTGCATTACGGATGCGGGTATGGGGGAAGTAAACACTCTTTTCCCAATTGGGGAACACTCCCCTTTCTTTAGCCAATGTAATGGAGGCATCCATCGCTTTTTGCTGAATAAACTGCATTAGTTGTTCTGCCAGTTGCACAGCCTGTTCCGAACAGTAAGGTATCTCAAGCAGTATCAGCATTTCGGCCCAGCCCATCACACCCAATCCGATTTTCCTGTTACCAAGGGCCATTTCTTTTATTTCGGGAATGATGTAGTTGTTCACTTCAATCACATTATCCAGAAAACGGGTTGCGGTATTGACCACTTCTTCCAGGCGCTGCCAGTTAACCATTTTATTCTTTACAAACTTTGAAAGATTAACCGAGCCCAGGTTACAGGCCTCATACGCAAGCAGCGGCACTTCGCCACAGGGGTTGGTAGAAATTATCCTGCCCAACGCAGGAGTAGGATTGGTATGGTTGATGGTGTCCAAGAAGATCAAACCCGGATCACCTGTTTGCCAGGCGCTTTCAACAATATCGTTCCATAAATTTTCTGCCGCTATTTTCTTTACAGCAATATTGGTATTGGGGTGTAACAGTTCCCACTCAGCTTTCTGTTCTACCCTGTTCATAAAAGCATCGGTAATTCCAACGGAGATGTTGAAATTACTGAGCACACCCTTTTCTTTTTTGGCCGAAATAAATTCTTCAATATCCGGGTGATCAATGTTCAGGATCCCCATGTTGGCGCCGCGGCGTTTACCACCCTGTTTAATATGCTCGGTAGCGGCATCAAATATTTTCATGAACGAAACAGGGCCTGATGCCGTGCCACCGGCTGTTTTAACAGGATCGCCTTTAGGCCGCAGGTGCGAAAAGTTAAAACCTGTTCCACCGCCACTCTGCTGAATTAATGCGGCATTTTTTAAAGTGGTAAAAATGCTCTGCATACTGTCGTCCACAGGCAATACAAAACAGGCGCTTAATTGATTGGCGGCAGTTCCTGCATTCATCAGCGTTGGAGAGTTGGGAAGAAACAGGAGTTCACTCATCAAACTGTAAAATTGCTCTTCCCAATAAGATGCGCTATTAGTGGAAGCCCAGCGCTGTTCCGCAGCAGCAACAGCTTTGGCAACCCGATGAAAAAGTTCATCCGGCGATTCTGTAACAACACCTGCAGCATCTTCTCTCAGGTACCGCTGTTGCAGAATTTTTAACGCGTTATCAGAAAGCTTGACCATCGCCACTATAAAGTTATCACAATCCGGGTTGCGATAACTGATTATAACCGGGCATAAAAAAGGGAACCGGGAGTTCCCGGTTCCGCGATACAGTAGTGTTCCTGCTTCTTTACAAGTAGTATCGTCTACTTTAATCTCACCGGCTACAGGGGCTACCTGAACACCGACTGGAACAAATATACCTCCATCAGTATGCCAAAAACCATGAATATAATCAGCAGTATTGCTGATTGTGGTCATTTAACCTGCCGGTAAAGGATTGCAACTTTACATTATGAATGATCAGCAAAAAAAAGCCCCCGGCACCAAAGCTTCAGGCAAACGCTTTAAATGGTGGTGGATATACCTGGTGGTACTCTTGCTGATATTTTATCCTTCTATGGTAAACTACTTCTCTACTGCAAAAGAAATTACCTGGCAGCAGTTTGAAAAAGATATCCTGAGCAGAAAAGCGGTTGAAAAAATTATTGTGATCAATAATGAAAAAGCGGATGTATACATCAAAAAAGAGAGGGCAAACGATAGTATATTTAAAGAAGTTTTTAAACCACCCGTTGGCAGAAGCAGTAATCCGGGTCCACACTATTCCTTCAATATCGGCTCAGTAGAATCTTTCGAGCGCAAATTAGACGAGGCAGAAAAAACTTTCTCTCCCGGAGAAAAAATTCCGGTTAGTTATACCAAACAATCAAACTGGTTATGGAATATTCTTGGCTGGGTTATTCCGTTCGCATTACTGTTCGGGATATGGAATTTTATGTTGAGAAGAGCCGGTGGTATGGGTTCAGACGGTTCCTCTGTTTTTAATTTCGGCAAATCAAAAGCCACTTTAATTGATAATGAAGCAAGCAAAATAACGTTTAACGATGTGGCCGGACTGGAAGAGGCAGAGGCTGAAGTAAAAGAGATCGTTGACTTTTTAAAAAATCCGGAAGCCTTTACCAGGCTGGGGGCAAAAATTCCCAAAGGCATCATATTAGTAGGTCCTACAGGCACAGGTAAAACCCTTCTTGCCAAGGCAGTGGCCGGAGAAGCGGGAGTTCCTTTTTTTTCCATTTCAGGTTCTGAGTTTGTAGAAATGTTTGTGGGTGTTGGCGCATCAAGGGTTCGCGACTTATTTAAACGGGCCAAAGAAAAAACACCCTGCATTATTTTTATCGATGAAATAGATGCCATCGGCAGGTCAAGGGGCAAAGGCGCTTTTTTAACCGGCGCCAATGATGAAAGAGAAAGCACCCTCAATCAATTATTAACAGAGATGGATGGCTTTGGCACCAACAGTGGTGTTATTGTACTGGCCGCCACCAACCGCGGCGATATGCTTGACCCCGCCCTGCTCAGGCCGGGAAGGTTTGACAGGCATATTTATTTAGAGCTGCCAAATATTAAAGAAAGAGAAGAAATATTTAAAGTACACCTCCGCCCATTGATTTTGGATGACACCATTGATCCCCGTTCACTTGCAGAACAAACTCCGGGCTTCTCAGGTGCCGATATTGCCAATATCTGCAACGAAGCCGCATTGATGGCCGCAAGAAAGAAAAAAGAAAAAATAAACAAACAGGATTTCTTTGATGCTATTGACAGAGTGGTGGCAGGACTGGAGAAAAAAAGTAAGATCATTTCCCCGCAGGAGAAAAAGATCATCGCCTACCACGAAGCGGGCCATGCAGTAGTAAGCTGGTTATTGAAACAGGTTGATCCGCTGGTTAAAGTTTCCATTATTCCGCGCAGTAAATCGTTAGGTGCTGCCTGGTACCTGCCGGAAGAAAAACAATTACGGAGTGAATCTGCTTTTACAGAACATTTATGCGCCGCACTGGGCGGCCGCGCAGCGGAAGAAATTATTTTTGGAGAAGTATCATCAGGTGCATTGGATGATCTTGAAAAAGTGACCAAAGAAGCCTACATGATGATAGTGTATTACGGCTTCAGCAAAAAGATAGGAAATATCAGTTATTACGATTCAACCGGCCAGCGCGATACCGGGCTGCAAAAACCATTTAGTGAAGAAACGGGAAAATTGATTGACGAAGAAATACGGAATCTCGTTAAAGAGGCCTACCAGCGAACCAAAAATATTCTGCAACAAAACAAAGAAACCCTGTCCCGCGTAGCGGAAGCGTTACTTACCAAAGAAGTTTTATATAAAGAAGATCTGGAAGGGATTTTAGGTAAACGGGAGAAGTTACAGGCAATGTAAAATTTTCCTTAAAAGATATTTCTCACCCGAGATTCCTTCAAGACAGACCCAATCTGTTGTATGTGATAGTATCATATGATACTATCATGAGCCCACTGCCTACTGGCGTGTAAGTTCAAAAAGGCGACAGCAGTGATAAGAATAATAAAAAAAAAGGCCCGCCAAAGATGTAAACATCCAGGCGGACCCCCATGTCTTGTAACTCTATGGCTTAGCAGCAATACAAGAGGTGTGGTTTATTCAGCTTTATTGGATTTTAACTGATTATTCTGCTGTTGTAGGATCAATAATGGTACTTACAGCATTAACAGCCGTTACAGGGAAGCCCCCCTGTTTTGCATGCTCACGAACCATTTCTTCGTTTGGTGCGATGTATACGCAATACATTTTGTTGTCAGTAACATAACTGTGGAGCCACTGAACCGATGGGCCTAATCCATTTAATACACTGCAGGAAGTTTGAGAGGCATTCCTTAACTCGGCGGGTGTTAGTTTGTGCAGGCCGGGCATGTCTCTTTCAATAACAAATTTTGGCATAAAATTTAATTTAGTCCTACTCGTTTGGCTTTTCGGTTACGCCCCGTTTTTTAAAGTGATCGCTGGTCTTCACTCATGATCAATAATAAATCAGCTATGTAAACAGAAACAATTTTATACAGCACAACACAAGCCGTCTGCTACAACAGAAAAACCATGGGGAGATTATAAATTCGCACCGTGAGAACGCAATTAGAAGAAGATGGGTTGCCTGATTAGTTTAAAAAATGATGAGAGGTAAAACCCAATCAAACAGGTTGTATTTACAGTATCGGTTATGCTATGATTATGAAGCAATTAAAATATCAGTGCAATAAAAAAGCCTCTACTCATTTGATTGAGTAAAGGCTTTTTGCTTTTACTTGTCGGGACGACAAGATTTGAACTTGCGACCCCACGCCCCCCAGACGTGTGCGCTACCGGGCTGCGCTACGTCCCGAAAAAATACCCTGATAAATAGGCCTCCTATTTTGCCATTCTATCACCCACTCATTCTATCAATCTATCATTCTATCAATCACTCATTCCTATTAATCGGGCTGCAAATATAGGAGGAAAAGAAAAAATGAGGTTATATTGCATAAAATTTCACCTCAATTGCATGAAGATACTAGTAAGGCAAGCCCTCATTGCCGATCCTAATTCAGCTTTTAACGGACAGATTACCGATATTTTGATCGATGGTGAGCAAATCAGCAAAATAGCCGCACATATTACTGAAACGGCCGACGAGGTAATTGAGATAACTGGTTTAACCGTATCACCCGGCTGGGTTGACCCCTTCTCCCATTTTTGCGATCCCGGTTTTGAATACAAAGAAACGCTTGAAACAGGTGCAGCCGCAGCAGCAGCCGGCGGTTATACCCATGTGTTTGTTTTGCCCAATACCAAACCGGTGGTTGATAATAAAACACAGGTTGAATACATCAGTCAGAAATCCAAATCATTGCCCGTTACCATTCACCCGCTTGGCGCTATCACCAAAGGCACTGAAGGCAAAGACCTGGCCGAGATGTACGATATGAAAAACAGCGGTGCCATTGCTTTTTCTGATGGATTGAACCCTGTACAATCACCCGGCCTTTTTGTAAAAGCCCTGCAATATGTAAGATCTTTTGACGGTGTGCTGATACAGGTACCGCTTGATAAAACCATTGGCGCCGGCGGATTGATCAATGAAGGTGTGATCTCAACCCGACTTGGTTTGCCCGGTTTACCCGCTCTTGCCGAAGAAGTTATTATTAAAAGAGATATAGACATTCTCAGGTACACGCAATCCAAACTGCATATAACAGGCGTATCAACGCAAAACGGGTTGGCACTGATAAAAGCCGCCAAAGCCGAGGGGCTGAATCTTACCTGCAGTGTAACGCCTTACCATCTTTTCTTCTGCGATGAGGATATGCAGACCTACGATACGAACCTAAAAGTAAATCCTCCGCTAAGAAGTAAAGCAGATATGCTGGCGCTGAGGGATGCGGTGCTGAACGGAACGGTTGATTGTATAGCCACACACCATCTGCCACAGGATTGGGATAACAAAACCTGCGAGTTTGAATATGCAAAGAATGGCATGACAGGGCTTGAAACAAGCTTTGCCGTGGTTAATCACTTATTACCTGAGATAGCCAAAGACCGGCTGGTGCAACTGTTTTCGCAGAATGCACGTACTATTTTCGGTTTGCCGGTAACAACTATCAGCGAAGGGGCTATTGCAGAACTTACGCTGTTCACTCAATCAGAAAATACGGTATTAAGCAGGCAGCAACTCAAATCAAAATCTTCCAATACCCCGTTTCTTGACAGGGAACTGAATGGAAAAGTTTTGGGCATATTCAATAAAGGTCTGCTAACTTTAAACTGATAAATCCTTCCCTATGGAACAAAAAATAACACCACCCTGGACAAAAGGGCTGATCATCAGCCTTGTGCTGGTTGTATTTGGCCTTGCAGTGTATTTTACGGGTCAGCAACAGAACAGGGCGTTGGGATCGGTGCAGTTTGTGTTACTGGTTGCGGGACTGATCATTGGTTGCATCGGTTTTGCCAAACAGATGAACGGCAATGTTAGTTTCGGAAATGTATTTGCCCATGGTTTTAAAATCACGGCCGGGGTTATTGTGATCATGGTAATTTATACGGTGATCGCATCAAAATTTTTATTTCCTGAAATGGTTGACCAGGCCATGGCACAGGCCAGGACCGAAATGGAGAAGAAAGGCAATTTAACCGACGAGCAGATCACCCAGGGTATTGAACTGGGCAGAAAATTCTTTATCCCATTTGCCATCGGCGGAATTATACTGATGTTTGGGATCATTGGAGCCATCGGTTCCCTGATCGGCGCCGCAGTTGCTAAAAAGAACCCAAACTATAATCCACTAGAACAATAGTAAACATGGATGTATCAATCGTTGTTCCTTTGATTAATGAAGACGAATCATTGCCGGAATTGTGTAGCTGGATAGAATCTGTGGTTACACAAAACAACCTGTCGTATGAAGTGATCCTTGTTGACGACGGCAGTACCGATAATAGCTGGGATTTTATTGAAAAGAAAGGCATTCAAAACCCCAATTTTAAAGGCATCAAATTTCAGCGGAATTATGGCAAATCCGCCGCTTTAAACGAAGGTTTTAAAGCAGCCAAAGGCGATGTGGTGATCACGATGGATGCAGATATGCAGGATTCTCCCGATGAGATCCCCGAACTGCGCCGCATGATCATTGAAGACGGGTACGATATGGTTAGCGGCTGGAAGAAAAAAAGATATGATAACACCCTCACTAAAAATATCCCTTCCAAATTATTTAACGCAGCAGCCAGGGCAAGTTCGGGTATTCGTTTGCACGATTTTAATTGCGGATTAAAATCATACAAACGTACGGTTGTAAAGAGTATTGAAGTATATGGTGAGATGCACCGCTATATCCCTATTCTGGCCAAATGGAGCGGGTTTAGAAAGATCGGTGAAAAAGTGGTGGAGCACCGGCCCCGAAAATATGGTGTAACCAAATTTGGATGGCAGCGTTTTGTAAATGGTTTCCTCGATCTGGCTACTATCATGTTCCTCGGAAAATTTGGTAAAAGGCCGATGCAATTCTTCGGATTACTGGGTACTTTGTTCTTTATGATTGGTCTGATATCCAGTGTTTACCTGATCATAGCCAAATTTGCTTCGGTTGATTTCAGTTTAACTAACCGCCCAAGTTTTTATATTGCGCTAACAACCATGATCATTGGTATGCAGCTTTTTCTTACCGGTTTTATTGCAGAGCTGGTTGCAAGGAATGCGTCTGAAAGAAATACGTATCTGATTGAGAAAAAAACTGGGTTGGATAGGTAAAAAGCCAAAAATCAAAATTCAAAAGGCAAAAATTTCGCCACAGATTCACAGATTTTTCTGTGGTTTCTCTGTGAAAATCTGTGAATCTGTGGCGAAAAAATAATGGCAATCCTATAACCCATTCAATGTTCTACACAATTATTGGTCAGGCGACCAACAATGGCATTTTTTTTGAATTTTTACTTTTTACTTTTGACTTTTAAATTCTACCATGGCAAAAAAAGTGATCATCATAGGGCCGGCATGGCCATTGCGCGGCGGTTTGGCATCTTTTGATGAGCGGTTGGCCAAACAGTTTACCGAACAGGGCTTTGACACTACTATCTATACTTTTTCATTACAATACCCTGATTTTTTATTTCCAGGCACAACACAATATTCTTCCGAACCCGCGCCGGCAGGTATAAAGATCAAGGCCTTCATTAATTCCATCAACCCCTTAAACTGGTTCATAACCGGTAATGAGATCCGGAAACAAAAACCAGACCTGGTAATTGTTCGCTACTGGCTTCCGTTAATGGGGCCCTGTCTTGGTTTTATTTTGCGTATGGTAAAGCAAAACCGCAAAACAAAAGTGGTTTGTATTGCAGATAATGTGATCCCGCACGAAAAAAGGCCGGGTGATAAACCCTTCACCCAATATTTTGTAAAACCGGTTGATGCATTCATTACCATGAGTGAAAAAGTGCGCAATGATCTTTATTCGTTCACATCAAAACCTGCAGTACAGGTAGTTCATCCGCTGTATGATAATTTTGGTGATGGATTGCCGAAAGATGAGGCAAGAAAACAATTAGGATTACCGGAGAAAGAAAAGATCATTTTATTTTTTGGCTTTATCCGGAAATATAAAGGACTGGATTTATTGTTTCATGCGATGAATGATGAACGTATCCGTCAATCAAATATTAAATTACTCGTTGCGGGTGAATTTTATGAGAACCGCAAAGAATATGATGACCTGATCGCGCAACTGGGTATTGCACCACAACTCATCCTGCGTACCGATTTTATTAAAGACAGTGAGGTTCGTTATTATTTAAGCGCTGCCGATTTTGTGATACAGCCCTACCGTAATGCCACACAAAGTGGTGTAACCCCCCTATCCTATCATTTTGAAAAACCAATGCTGGTAACCAATGTAGGCGGACTGCCCCAACTGGTGCCTGATGGGAAAGTTGGCGTGGTTACCGAACCAGACCCAACGGCTATTGCCACAGGCATCCTGCAACTGTACGAATTAGGTGAAAACTATTTTTTACCGCATCTTCGCGAAGAGAAAAAGAAGTACAGTTGGCATAAATTGGCCTCAGCCATTCTGCAACTGGCTGAGGAAAGCTATTGATACTTTCCGGCTCATCTAAAAGTAATTTAGTCCATGATCTATCGCAGCAAGGCACCATTACGCATTGGCCTGGCCGGTGGCGGAACTGATGTAAGTCCATACAGTGATGAATTTGGCGGTGCCATCTTAAATGCCACCCTATCGCTGCATGCACATGCATCCATCGAATTAATTGATGAACCATTGATCATTGTGGAATCGCTGGATAAAAAACAAAAACAGGAATATCCTTTATCAAACAATCTTCCCATAACCGGTGAGCTGGATCTGCTGAAAGGTGTGTATAACCGCATTCAGAAAGACTATCCATTTACATTAAAAGGTTTCAGGCTTTCTACTTTTGTAGATGCCCCTGCCGGAAGCGGGCTGGGTACTTCTTCTACACTGGTAGTAGCCATTATTGGCGCTTTTGCAGAAATGCTGAAACTCCCCCTTGGCGATTATGATATGGCCCATTATGCGTATGAGATTGAGCGTACCGATTTACAATTAGCAGGCGGAAGACAAGACCAGTATGCAGCCACTTTTGGCGGGTTTAACTTTATGGAGTTTTATGCCAACGATAAAGTGATCGTAAACCCGCTAAGAATACGACAGGATTACCTGAGCGAGCTGGAACATAACCTTGTATTGTATTTTACATCCACTACGCGTGAGTCTGCCTCTATCATTACAGAACAGCAACGAAACGTAAAAGAAAAAAATATAAAAAGCATAGATGCCATGCACCAGTTAAAAGAGCAGGCAAGAATGATGAAAGAAGCATTGTTGATAGGCAAACTGGACCATATTGGAGAGATATTGGATTATGGATTTCAGCAGAAGAAAAATATGGCTGCCAATATTTCCAATACCGGTATTGAAGCCATTTATGACGCGGCTAAAAAAGCAGGCGCAACCGGCGGCAAGATCAGCGGTGCGGGTGGCGGCGGTTTTATGATATTTTATTGCCCCGGCAACAGCCGTTACCAGGTAATTGAAACCTTAAATACCTTTGGCGGGAAAATTAATCCATACCAGTTTACCAAACATGGATTAACCACCTGGACAATACAGTAAATCAAAGCACAACATTATCACATGAAAACAAACATACAAAGGATCATCAGCGCTTCAATTGATGTAAAAAGCAAAATATTGGCTGATGCTGAGTTTCAGCAAAGATTAGAAACCGTAATTGAAGTGATCACCAATGCATTTCAAACCGGTAAAAAAGTGTTGTTCTGCGGAAATGGTGGCAGCGCTGCAGATGCACAGCACCTTGCTGCTGAATTCTCAGGCAGGTTTTACATAGATAGAAAAGCCCTGCCCTCTGAAGCATTGCATTGCAATAGCTCTTACCTTACCGCAGTGGCCAATGATTACAGTTACGATGTTATCTACTCCAGAATCGTAGATGGCACTTGTGTGGCGGGAGATGTTTTGGTAGGACTAAGCACTTCAGGCAACTCCAAAAACATCCTGAACGCTTTTGCCGTTGCAAAAGAGAAAGGCGTAATAACTGTTGGCCTTACCGGCGCCACCGGTGGTAAAATGAAAGATGCCAGTGATTATTTATTCAATGTACCATCAACAGATACGCCAAGGATACAGGAAAGCCATATCATGATCGGGCATATCATCTGCGAACTGGTGGAAGCTAAAATTTTCGGCTAATGCCTGTTAAGGAAGCTATCATCCTTGCCGGCGGCCTCGGAACCAGGCTGCGCAATGCTGTGCCCGACCTGCCCAAATGCATGGCCCCGGTAAATAACAGGCCATTTATCGCTTATGTGGTCAATCATTTAAAAACACAAGGCATTGAGCGTTTTATTTTTTCGCTCGGTTACCGTTCAGAAGCATTTACCCAATATCTTACGCAACTGCTTCCATCAGGCAATTATGAACTGGTGATTGAAAATGAACCGCTGGGCACCGGTGGCGCTATCCGTCTTGCCTGCTCTTACGTTCATAATACCCATGTAGTGGTGGTTAATGGTGATAGTATTTTCAAAACAAATATTCCCGAACAGGCTGCATTTCACCTTGCACATCAGGCAGACTGTACGCTGGCGCTAAAGCCTATGGAAAATTTTGAGCGATATGGTGTGGTGGAATTAAACCCCGATCAAAGCATTGCCTCATTCAAAGAAAAACAGTTTTACAAAAAAGGATTGATCAACGGCGGTGTATACATTTTGAATGCAGGATCATTTTTGAAAGAAGACCTGCCGGAAAAATTTTCATTCGAAACCGGTTACCTGCAACAATATTATAACAGCCGCAGCATGTTTGGATTTGTGCAGGATGGCTATTTTATCGACATCGGCATACCTGAAGATTACCTGCGGGCACAAAAAGAATTGAGTAACTGATATGGATATGCTGGAACTAAAAAATATAGATAAGAGCTGGACTTTATTCCTTGACAGGGATGGTGTGATCAACCACGAAAAAGAAAACGATTATATCCGAAACCGGGATGAATTTCAGTTTTATGATGGTGTGGCAGAAGCTGTTTCTGCTCTCTCAAAACATTTTGGGAGAATTATTATAACCACCAACCAGAAAGGGATTGGCAAAGATTTGATGACGGTTGCTGATCTTGATGATATCCATTCGAAGATGCTTTCCCATATTGAAAAAGCCGGTGGCAGGATTGATAAAATATATTACTGTCCCGACCTTGCCGATGATTCTCCCAACCGGAAACCCAATCCGGGCATGATCTTCCAGGCAAAGAATGATTTTCCTGAAATAGATCTTTCCAGAAGCATTATTGTTGGGAATCGTACCAGCGATATGAATTTTGGCCGCAATGCCGGTGTTTATACAGTATTTGTAGCCACCACGCATCCCGAAGTTCCTTATCCCGATCCAAAGATCGATCTCAGGTTTAACAGTCTGTTCGAATTTGCCAATGCGGTTGATGGAAAATGAAATCTTAAAATTCCGCCTCAATTGCTCTAACCCATTTCTTCAATCAGATTGGTTGTAACTTAGTCCGGAACTTGTTTTACTATGAAGCATTACTGTCTCATTATCCTGTCCTGTTTATTTGCATTACCCCTGCATGCGCAAAAGAAAATACCTGCCAGTGTACAGCTATTAACACAACTGGAAGACAATATGCGCAATTATGCCAGTGATATTGTAAATGCCCCCGAGGTTTCAGACAGGGCCATTGCCGACAGTATTTTTACCAAAGCACTGGTTCAGGCATTAAAAGTGTCCTACTCTTTTTCATATCCTTTCGATTCATTAAAAACCATCTCAAGGCTGTATGCACCCGATAGTAGTTTTCGTATCATCACCTGGCAGATCATGAAAGATTTTACGTATTACCGGCAGAAAGGTGCCATACAATATCATACAACAGATGGATCACTGAAGCTTATCCCGTTATATGATAACTCTGCTTTTACTGATAACCCTGTTGATTCTGTTCGTACCAATCAGCAATGGATCGGTGCCGTGTATTACAACATTGTTCAGAAAACATACAACAACAAAAACTATTATACACTTATCGGGTATGATGAGAACGATGCGCGGAGTACCAAAAAATGGATAGAAGTACTCACATTTGATGATAACAACAAGCCCGTATTTGGCGGCCGGTATTTTAATTATCCGAATGATGAAACCAAGCCCCCTCAACCGGCCTACCGCTTCTGTATGGAGTTTAAAAAAGAAGCCAATGCCAAACTGAATTATGATCCCGAACTGGATATGATCACATTTGCCCACCTGATAAGCGAGTCGGGCGATAACAGTGCCAAACACACCTTAATACCTTATGGCAGTTTTGAAGGCTTTAAATGGGCCTACGGCAGATGGAACCATGTGCCCGTTGTAAAAGAAGTAGACCCTAATATAAGATTGAATCCTACACAGGAAGGGGTAGAACAAAGAGGTAACCAGTTTATATTGCCGAAGAAGAAGGGGAAGAATGGGTGATGGAGTTAAAGAGGTTAAAGAGGTTAAAAGGGTTAAAAGGGTTAAAATAGTTAAAGCAGAAGAAATACCCCTCTGTACTTCAATTTCCCAATTTCCCAATTCCAAAATTTCCCAATGATCACCCTCCCCTAATCCAGCTTCAACACTGCCAAAAAAGCTTCCTGCGGTATTTCCACATTACCTATCTGGCGCATACGTTTTTTACCTTCTTTCTGTTTTTCGAGCAGTTTTCTTTTACGGCTGATATCACCACCATAACATTTGGCGGTTACATCTTTGCGCATGGCGCTGATGTTTTCGCGGGCAATTACTTTTGCGCCGATAGCGGCCTGTATGGCGATCTGGAACTGTTGCCTGGGCAATAACTCTTTTAATTTTTCGCAAAGTTTACGGCCAAAATCTTCTGCGCGGCTGCGGTGTATGAGGGCGCTTAATGCATCCACTTTTTCATTATTCAGCAGGATATCCATTTTAACGATATCGGCCTGACGGTAATCGATCGGCGTATAATCAAACGATGCATAGCCCCTGGTAGAGCTCTTCAGTTTATCATAAAAATCAAATACGATCTCGGTCAAAGGCATTTCAAATACCAGCTCTACACGCGTTGGCGTTAGGTAACTTTGATTGATCAGTATTCCACGCTTGCCGAGGCAGAGCGTCATAATATTTCCGATATAATCAGGCTGTGTAATGATCTGTGCCCTGATAAAAGGCTCTTCAATTTTAGCCACTTTAACAGGATCAGGCATTTCTACCGGGTTGTTAACATTGATCTTTTCGCCACGGGTGGTATATGCAATAAAACTTACGTTTGGAACGGTGGTGATCACTGTTTGATTAAACTCCCTTTCCAATCTTTCCTGGATGATCTCCATATGCAGCAGTCCAAGAAATCCGCATCTGAATCCGAAACCAAGCGCCTGCGATGTTTCCAGTTCAAACACTAATGAAGCATCGTTTAACTGCAGTTTTCCCATGCAATCGCGCAGTACTTCAAAATCGTCTGTGTTTACAGGGAAGATCCCTGCAAATACCATCGGTTTCACTTCTTCAAAACCGTGGATCATTTCACCCGGGTTATTGGCAAGGGTGATGGTATCCCCCACTTTTACTTCTTTCGCATTTTTAATACCGGTAATGATATAGCCCACATCGCCCGCCCTTACTTCATCTTTGGGCGTCATGTTCAGTTTAAGTACCCCTACTTCATCAGCAAAATAATCGCTGCCCGAGGCTACGAAACGGATCTTATCCCCTTTCTTTAATACCCCATTCAGGATCCGGTAATACACAATAATGCCCCGAAAGCTGTTGAATACACTGTCAAAGATCAAAGCCTGTAACGGTGCATCGTAGCTGCCTTTGGGAGCAGGAATACGTTCAATAATAGCCTGTAATATCTCTTCAATCCCAATACCCGATTTACCGCTGGCCAGCAGGATATCCTCCTGTTTACAGCCAATCAGGTCAATGATCTGATCAGTTACTTCAGGTATCTTGGCACCATCCATATCTATCTTATTGATCACCGGAATGATCTCAAGATTATTGTCAATTGCGAGATATAAGTTACTGATAGTCTGTGCCTGTATACCTTGTGAAGCATCTACAAGAAGCAATGCTCCCTCACAGGCGGCCAGCGCCCGGCTCACTTCATAACTAAAGTCTACGTGTCCGGGAGTATCAATCAGGTTCAATACGTACTCTTCACCTTTATACGGGTAGTTGATCTGTATGGCATGACTTTTAATGGTGATCCCTTTTTCACGTTCCAGGTCCATATCATCCAATACCTGGTTCATCATATCCCTTGAACCGATGGTCTGGGTATGCTCCAGCAGCCTGTCGGCCAGTGTGCTTTTACCATGGTCAATATGAGCAATGATGCAAAAATTCCTGATATTCTTCATAAGGCTGCAAAGATAAGTGCGAAGTACGAAGTACGAGGTACGATTTTCCACAGTCGGGAGGTCCCGGTTACAAAGCCAACTGCTAATTTAAAAAGAGGTGAAAAGGAAGTGGTGTTTTAATAGGAAGCATCATGAAACAGAGCCAACTGAGGTCATTGTCGGCAACTGAACCAAGAGTTAGAAAGTTGAAAAAGCTTGCTGAATGCATTTTTTTTGCCACAGAAAGCACAGAATAACACAGCCGGAAATTATCTGTGAAAATCTGTGTATTCTGTGGCAATTGATCTCTTACCAGCAGTTGTTGCTACCTGATCAACAACAATACAATCTTTATTTCAGTGCATTAATAATTGCCACAAATTCATCGGCAACCAGAGATGCGCCACCCACTAATCCGCCATCTACATCAAGCTGGCCAAATATTTCAACGGCATTGGCCGCTTTCACGCTTCCGCCATATAAAATAGAGATCGAATCAGCAACTGCCGCACCATATTTAGCTGCCAGTTGCTGACGGATAAATGCATGCATCTCCTGCGCCTGTGCACTGCTGGCTGTTTTACCGGTACCAATGGCCCATATTGGCTCGTAGGCGATCACGATCTTTTGTAATTGAGCTGCAGATAAATGATATAAAGATTCTTCCAGTTGTTTGGCTACATAGGCATTCTGCGCATTTTCTTCACGGATAGCCAGCGGCTCACCGCAACAAAAAATGGGTTGGATATTATATTCCAGGCAGATGTTTACTTTATCTGCCAGTAACTGGTTGCTCTCGTTAAAATATTCACGGCGCTCTGAGTGACCCAGTACAACATACTGAATACCGAGCGACTGTAACATTTCAACAGAGACCTCACCGGTATAAGCACCACTTTTTTTACTGTAACAGTTTTGTGCGGCTACAAACACATTTGTTTTACCTGCCAGTTTTTGCTGTGCCATAGCCAGGTAAGGGAATGGAACGGCAAACACTGCCTGCTGATTGGCTTTCAGCGAATGGGGCTTGCTGATGATGGCATCCAATAATTCTTCTCCCTGCTTTAGGGTTAAATTCATTTTCCAGTTTGCGGCTGCAATTTGCTTTCTCATATTTGTTTTTTAATTTCTCTGTGCATCCTCCATATCTCTGCGTTTTAAATGAGACAGGAGAAATAGTATTTATAGCTGATCAAAGATAAATCGTATCGCCGAAGTTTCTGCTTCGCTTAACGAATGGCCTTTCAGTTTTTTCCAATTAGTAATATCAGCTAAGGTTTTATCCAACACATAACGGGTGCCATTAACACCCCAGCTAAAATTCGGGATGATAGTAGGCAACAGTCCCGCCCCAAAAACATTGCAACAGATCCCCACCATCGTTCCGGTATTAATAGACGCATTGATGGATACACGCGAATAATCGCCCAGGATAACACCGCATTTTTGTCCAACCCCAACATACCTGTTCGTATTAATATCCCATATTTTCACTTCTCCTGCTGTATTTTTTATATTGCTGTTGGTACTGCCTGCACCAAAATTGCACCACTCGCCTACTACGGAATCTCCCAGGTATCCATCATGTCCTTTATTGCTGTAGCCCATCATCACCGTGTTCTTTATTTCACCACCACCCATGCACGATGGCCCTAAGGTAGTAGCGCCATACACGCGGCTGTTCAGCTTGATCACAGAATTTTCACCCAGCGCAAAGGGGCCACGTATCACAGAGCCTTCCATTATTTCTGTATTCTTTCCAATGTAGATGGGGCCGGTGGCAGCATTTAAAGTACAGAAGTTGAGCGTTGCACCTTCTTCAATAAAAATATTTTCTGCCTGCAACACATTAACAGTTGCAGGTATGGGTTGAGATATTCTTCCTTTGGTTACTAAATCAAAATCCTGCCGCAACATCCCATCATTCCACTGCATTAATTGCCAGGGATGTTCCAAACGTTTCAGCTTTGAATGGTCATGAATGGTTTCAAAGAATTGCAGCGAATTGGCGGGATCAAAATTGGCAAAATCAATCGTTGCCCTTCCGGCAATTAACCCTGTTTCATCCGCAAAGCAAGAACCGTGTTCGAGCGACAGGATAGCATCCAGCACAGTTTCATCGGGCAGCACGCTGGCATCAATCCAGATATGATCACCTTTTTCAGCAACAGCATATAATGACTGGAGATATTGATCTGTATGAACAAACACCGGCTTTTGCGTCCATGCCTCCCATCTCTCTTTTATGGAAAGGATACCAAAGCGCAAACCGGCAACAGCTCTTGTATACGTAAAAGGTAATAACGACCTGCGAAAACGGTTATCAAACAGAATGATGGCCATAATAATAGTGCAAAGTAACTGATTATTCAGGAGGAGACAATTGATAAAATGCACGCAGCACCGCAAAGGATCGGGCCGGACAGTTACCGGTCTTCCCACTCATTCTTCTAACTAACATTTGTTTCTTAACTTGCATTTTCAAACTAAACACTGATACTATGAGTCTTGGATATTTCTCTTATCCTATGCCCGCCAACGAGCCGGTACTGCAATACGCGCCAGGTAGCCCCGAAAGAGCTTCGCTGAAAAAAACACTTGCCGAACTAAAGAAAAAACCAATTGAAGTGCCCATGTACATTGGGGGTAAAGCTGTAAAAACAGGAAAGAAAACAGCCATGCATCCACCGCATGAAACAAGTCATACACTGGGCTTCTTTCATGCCGGCGAAGAAAAGCATGTTCACCTGGCCATTGATGCAGCCTTAAAAGCCAAAGAAGCATGGGCGGCCATGAGCTGGGAGAACCGTGCGCATATCTTTTTAAAAGCTGCCGACCTGCTGGCAACCAAATACAGGTTTCATATCAATGCAACCACCATGCTTGGGCAAAGCAAGAATGCTTTCCAGGCAGAGATAGACAGTGCCTGTGAGCTGATCGATTTCCTTCGTTTTAATGTTCATTTTCTGAGTGAGATATACAAACAGCAACCCATCTCTTCACCCGGCATGCACAACCGTTTGGAATGGCGGCCGCTGGAAGGGTTTGTACTGGCCATCACCCCGTTCAATTTTACTGCCATCGGTGGCAACCTGCCTACTTCTGCTGCCATGTGCGGCAATACAGTAGTTTGGAAACCCGCCAACACCCAGGTTTACGCCGCGCAAATGTTTATGCGTGTTTTAAAAGAAGCCGGTTTGCCTGATGGGGTAATCAATCTTATTTATGTTGATGGCCCAACCATTGGCAAAGTTTGCTTCTCTCACCGCGAGTTTGCTGGCGTTCACTTTACCGGGTCAACAGGTGTATTTAATAACATGTGGAAAGTGATTGGTGAGAATATTGCCAAATACCGCTCTTACCCAAGGATTGTGGGAGAAACAGGTGGTAAAGATTTTGTGATAGCCCATAAGAGCGCCAATGCAGATGCAGTAGTTACGGCATTGGCAAGGGGGGCTTTTGAATACCAGGGACAAAAATGTTCGGCGGCCTCAAGGGCTTATATTCCCAGCAATATGGCCGAAGAAGTAAAAACCAAACTGGTAGCGGCCATCAAATCGATGAAAATGGGCACTGTTGAAGACTTCAGCAATTTCATCAACGCAGTAATAGACGAAAAATCGTTTAACAGCATCACCAAATACATAGATGCAGCTAAAAAAGACAAGAAAGCGAAGATCTGGGTGGGAGGAAATTACGATAAGTCCAAAGGCTATTTTATAGAACCAACCGTAATTGAAGCCAAAGACCCGAAATATGTAACCATGTGCGAAGAGATCTTTGGGCCGGTGTTGACCATTTACGTCTACCCAGCCGATAAATTTGAGGAAACCCTGAAACTGTTAGACGCAACATCCGACTATGCCTTAACAGGAGCCGTATTGGCGCAAGACAGAGCCGCGGTTGAACTGGCTACCAATAAACTGCGTAATGCGGCAGGTAATTTTTACATTAACGATAAACCTACGGGTGCCGTGGTTGGTCAACAGCCATTTGGCGGGGCAAGGTCATCGGGAACAAATGATAAGGCGGGCAGTATGCTAAACCTGTATCGCTGGTTAAGCGCCAGAACCATCAAAGAAACCTTTAATCCGCCGGTAGACTACAAATACCCGTTTTTGCTGGAGGCGTAAGGAATATCGAATATTGAACAGGGAATAATGAATGATGAAGTGTTAAGTAACTTCATCATTCGTTATTCAATATTCCTTGTTCATTATTCATTATTTTCCTCTCTTATTTTTCCTGAACTGTGGATAATCGTTCAAATACCCTCGTTTTCAGCCCCAAACTCCAAAACCCAGACTCCTAACTCCAAACTTTTCCCCCTATATTTGCCCCTCTAAAATTTAGCTTACGTGGCAACGAAATTTTCAAAGGAAACCTACCTCTATTGGTACGAACTGATGCAATTGATCCGTCAGTTTGAGTTAAAGGCTGAAGAAATGTATAAAATGGCGGGAAAGATCCGTGGTTTTTTCCACGCCTATGTAGGACAGGAAGCAATTGCTGCCGGTTGTATGACGGCTACAGGGGCTGACGATCCCTTTATTACGGCTTATCGCGACCATGGTTTGGGATTGGCCAAGGGCATGTCGCCAAACGCCTGTATGGCAGAATTATATGGTAAAGCAACCGGTTGCTCTAAGGGAAAAGGTGGCAGCATGCACTTTTTCAGTGTGGAACACAGGTTCTTTGGTGGTCATGGTATTGTAGGTGCACAGATAGGAACAGGAGCCGGTTTGGCTTTTGCCGAAAAATACAAAGGCACCAATAATGTGGTACTCTGTTTCTTTGGAGACGGTGCTGCACGCCAGGGTATCTTACACGAAACCTTTAACCTGGCTATGTTATGGAAACTGCCGGTAATATTTATCTGCGAAAATAACAACTACGCAATGGGTACTTCCATCGAACGTACCAGTAACGTAGTAGATATTTACAAACTGGCCGACGCCTATGATATGCCTGCTGATAAAGTAGACGGCATGACACCGGAAAACGTACACGAAAGTGTTGCCCGTGCCGTAAAAAGAGCACGCGAAGGAGACGGTCCTACCCTGCTGGAATTAAAAACATACCGCTATAAAGGTCACTCTATCTCCGATCCTCAGAAATACCGTTCTAAGGAAGAAGTGGATGAGTATAAAGAACAGGATCCTATCGGTAAAGTGCGCAGCACCATTCTTAGCAATAATTTTGCCACCGAGGCTGATCTGAAAGCAATTGATGATAAGATTGGTTTAGTAGTAGAAGAAAGCGTGAAGTTTGCGGAAGAAAGCCCATGGCCCGATGACAGCGAGTTACTGAAAGATGTGTATGCCGACGATAACTATGTGTTTGATGTTGACTAAAACCGGAAACAACGCATCGACAATTTTTAACACCCAAATTTTTAAAATAAAAGTATGACTGAGAAGCACGAAGAAACCAATCAGACCCTTGTAAAAATGCAGGGCTTTTGGGCAAGATTTCAAAAACCTACCCTGATTGTCCTGGTGGTGATCATTCTTGGCGGTGGTGGCTGGTATGGTTATAACGAATTCATAGCAAAACCAAAAGAGGAGAAGGCGGCAGAAGCGCTGTTTAAAGCACAGCAGTATTTTAGCCAGGACTCATCTAACCTCGTTTTAAACGGCGACGGGCAAAGCAAAGGTGTATTGTATGTAATAAAAAACTTTGGCGGAACCAAAGCTGCTAATCTTTCCAAATACTACGCAGGTGTGAGTTACCTGAAACTGGGCGATTTTAACAACGCGGTAAAATACCTGAAAGATTTTTCAACGGATGCCAAGCAGATCCAGTTACTGGCTTATGGCTGCCTGGGTGATGCGTATGCTGAATTGAATAAAAAAGAAGAAGCTGTTGAATATTATAAAAAAGCTGCAGGCTTTTTTGAGAAAGACGAAAACAATTCTGCCGAATATTTATTCCGTGCCGCTTTACTGGAAGAAACTAGTGGAAAAACTAAAGAAGCGCTGGAACTGTACAAGCAGCTAAAAGAGAAATTTCCTAAAACCGATAAAGGTTTTCAGGCCGATAAATATATCTCACGTTTGAGTATAGAAAAGAATTAGAAAATGTAACCCGATGGCTACAAAAGGCAATACATCAGTAAACAAAGGCATCCCCGCAGTAAAGGATGCCTTTGTTGTGATTGTGAAGACCGAATGGAACGCACACATCATTCAGAAATTAGAGGCAGGCGCAAAAAAAATACTGAAGCAACAGGGCATTCGTTATAAAGTGATAACGGTTCCAGGCGCTTTCGAAATTCCATTTGCAGTAAAGAATCATTATACCTATTGCAAAGAATTACCTGATGCCTATATCACGCTGGCAACTGTAATTCGTGGCGATACGCCGCATTTTGATTATGTGTGCAAAGCCATAACAGATGGTGTGCTGCAATTAAACCTCTCGCTTGATACGCCGGTGATTTTTGGCGTACTGACCGTTGAAAACGAACAACAGGCCATTGAACGCATTGGCGGCAAACACGGGCATAAAGGCGAGGAAGCAGCAATCACTGCTATAAAAATGATAGCTTTAAACAGGAAATTAAAATAGTTTGAACCCAACGCGCTGTTATTGAAATTTATATATTGATGTTTTTCTTTTTTAAACACATAGAACATAGGAGAACAAAGAGGTGCATAGTTTTAAACTATATGCCCTGTTTCCTAAACTATGTATCCATGTGTTTAATACCTCAACGTCTTTAAACTTATAGCCCGGTAATATGAATGTACAATTATTCATCCCCTGCTTTATAGACCAGTTGTATCCTACCGTTGGATTTAATATGGTGAAAGTGCTTGAGAAAGCCGGCTGTACCGTTTCTTACAATACCAAACAAACCTGCTGCGGGCAGCCTGCCTTTAATGCGGGTTTTTGGGGAGAGGCAAAAGAAGTTTGCAGTAAATTCCTTAACGATTTTTCAGGCTCAGATTATATTGTGGCACCCAGCGCCAGTTGCATTGGCTTTGTAAGAAATTATTATTCCAAATTATTTGAGAACGCGCCCGAAGCTGCCCTGGCAAAAAAAACGGCTGAACGCGCTTTTGAATTTTCAGAATTCCTGATACATATTTTAAAGAAAGATGATTTTGGCGCCGTATTCAACGGCAAAGCCACTTACCACGATAGTTGCGCCGCACTGCGCGAATGCAAAGTAAAAAAAGAGCCCAGGCAATTGCTGGGCAAGGTGCAGGGACTAGAACTGGTTGAAATGAATGATGTAGAAACCTGCTGCGGTTTTGGCGGCACTTTTGCAGTAAAGTTTGAACCCATCAGTATTTCCATGGGCGACCAGAAGGTGAACAACGCGGTTGCAACAGGTGCAGAATACCTTATCAGCACCGATATGAGTTGCCTGATGCATATTGATGGCTGCAATAAACACAAAGGCAGCGAATTAAAAGTGATGCATTTAGCGGATGTGTTGGCGAGCGGGTGGTGATACCCCACCCCCCGGCCCCCTGAAGGGGGAGTTAAAAAACAACTTATTTTTACTATTATTCACTCAATAAATTCCCCCTTTAGGGGGTAAATTCCCCCCTTCAGGGGGTTAGGAGGTAACATGAATTATTGGTTAATCAAATCAGAACCCGTTAAATATAGTTGGGAACAGTTTGAAAAAGATGGGCAGACTTTCTGGGATGGTGTGCGCAATTATGCGGCACGTAATAATTTACGCGCCATGAAAAAAGGCGACCTCGCTTTCTGGTACCATAGTAATGAAGGGATGGAAATTGTGGGCATTGCCAAAGTGGTGAAAGAAGCTTACCAGGACCCAACCACCGATGATCCCGCATGGCTGGTGGTTGATTTTAAGCCGTATAAAAAACTGAAGCATCCCGTTAGTCTTGCACAGATCAAAGCAGACAAGCGTTTGGCCAATATGGACCTGGTAAGATTGAGCCGATTGTCTGTAGGTTCAGTAAAAGCAGATGAATGGAAGATCGTGATGGAAATGGCGGAGTCGGGACGCTAAAGTTGATGTTCAGGCCATTGGCATCAGTAGTAGTTATTGGCTGAAGTGGTTACTGTATTGATTTTAAGACATGTTCTATCTTTTCTTTTAATTCCGGAATATCATTATTAATAATTTCCCAAACCACACTGGAATCAATACCAAAGTATTCATGAGCAAATACATTTCGCATTCCAATAATTTGCGCCCACTTTATATCTGGAAATTTGGATTTTACTTCTGTAGATAGATGATTACTGGCTTCACCAATTATTTCCATTTGCTTTATACATGCAAATCGCATCATTGAATTTTCGAGAAATACTGAAAGGTCTGCTGCAATTACGTATTTATGAATTTCATCAATTGCATCAAGAATATGCTGCAATCTGATTTTATCCCCTAATTCACTTCTCATATATTAAACGCTTTTCTACTTCAACAAGTGGTTTAATATATTTAGACATCCCATTTGAAGAAACTAAATCGACTTCATTATTTAAGAGTTTTTCGAGATCTAGTTTCATTTGAATGAACTGCAATCCTATTTTTTGACTGTAATCTAAATCAACTAAAATATCTATATCACTCTTATTGTCTGCCATTCCCCTAACATACGATCCAAACAAGTATGCCTTCAAAACAGGGCGTGTTTTGAAGTATGCTTTAATTGATTCTATTTTGGCAGTATCTAAGGTCATAAAACAAATATACAAAATCTATCTCTCTATACCCTCTTCCGGTAACTCCATACAGTTACGCCGCTCATCACCGGTTCCGTTCAACAAGGGTTTCATTGTTAGCCCGCTGGGCGCAACGAAACCTTAATTATTGGTGACAGTACATCATTGAAGGTATTTTTTGATAAGAGTCTTGAGGCTGTTATCAGAATCGCCAACTAACAAATTCAGTTTTATAAGCCGTAATCTGATTGTTTCAATTGAGGCTTCTTTCTTTCTCCGCAGCGTATTCATCTAAGATACAAAGAAAGTTCTGCGCAGGTGTCTCCCGGAACGGGGACCCTGCGCTTAGAATTGATTCATATTCCTGTTAACTAAAATTTCTGCGCATTACTATAAATTAAATTTAATACAGCGCAGCCTATTTATCTGCTCCATCAACTACCTAATCGATTGACTTTTCCCGTTCAAACCGCAGTGTCCCCGTTCCGGGAGACGCCTGCGGGGAATGTTCTTTTTTATTTTATGAAATGGACACCCTGCGAAGAATGGAAAACTCCATTTGTCAGCCCCAAATTACTGCAATGCGGTGTTGTTATTGTGCGCAGTTATAATTTTATGTTTTGCTTTTTCAAATCTTTTAGAATATGCGACGGTAACACTCTGATGTTATATGCCTTCGTAATAAATTTTGTAATCTTTTCAATGTATCCTTCTAAAGTTAGCTTCCCTAGGTTAGTATAACACATTTTCAATTCAATAAAATCTCCAGAATTGGCACTTATTTGATCAATATAAAAGTGCTCATTTTTTTTAACTAAAATATTCATGGTTTCTTCAGTCGAGATATTATTAATCGTGGGCAGATATAGTGAGGCTTTTTTAAAATTATTACTTTTAGGGTAATCAATAAATATTTTGGCTATACTTAACATTGAACCAATAAATCTTTCAAGTTTTCCAACCCTAATTTTTGGGTCACCAAAAACAGTTGAACCTTCGTAGTGCAATTTTAAATAGTCTGTATAACTAAATTTTTTTACTTCTTTAAAATATAATGCAGTGTAATAGTCTGCTTCAATATCTAAAAGCTTCATTATTACATCACCGAAATCGTCTTTGAGCCTTTGTGCATCTTCTTTGTGCGGCATATCTTGAACAAAAAGATGAAAACATTCGTGTATTACAATTGTGAGATAATATTGATAGCTGCATAAATTAAAGACACTTGTATTAAATAAAACAATTTGTTTATTAGTCTTGTGCAGTTTCATAAACCAATCTTTTGTTGAGTTTTGAAATTCAACTTGATTATAGTGAAATTGCTTTTTAACTTCCATTTTTGTTGTAAGCCATCCAATAAAGTCAGAAATTTCTTTTACTATTTCTTTCTCTCTTTTGGCAGAGATTGCTTTTTGTGTCATAATAGAATTAGTTATTTATAAAATAATTGCGTATAACTCATAAATATCTAAAAACATTCGCAAATTCTCTTACAAAGCAAATATGCGCAGTTGTTTTGCATTTTCAAATATCTCTCAAAATACACCAATCCATCCATCGCCATACCGGGAAAAATCCCGTATTTCAATAAAAGAGAGTCTGCAGCAAAAAAGCGTCTCGGAAATTCGGCAAGCTCTCTTTTTCTCCTTTTCTTCGTTTATCTCTTATTGCTAACCGCTCAGGATATCTAATTTTGCTTCATGAACAAGCAAAAACTGGTGGTTCTAACCGGTGCAGGCATCAGCGCAGAAAGTGGCTTAAAAACATTCCGCGACAGCGATGGTTTGTGGGAAGGCTATAATGTGTATGAAGTGGCAACCCCTCGCGGCTGGGCCAGTAACCCATCGGTGGTACTGGATTTTTATAACCAGCGCAGAAAAGATGTGGCTAAGGCAAAGCCCAATGCGGCGCATCTTGGACTGGCAGAATTAGAAAAACATTTTAACGTACACATCATCACTCAAAATATAGACGACCTGCACGAACGTGCAGGCAGCACCAATGTGTTGCATTTGCACGGAGAGATCTTTAAAATGCGAAGTGTACATGACAACACAAAAACCTATGAGATACGAGGTGATATCCATTTAGGAGATACGGCGCCTGATGGCGGGCAACTAAGGCCGCATATTGTATGGTTTGAAGAACCGGTTCCGATGATTGAAGAAGCGGCACATATTGCAGCCTCTGCAGATATATTTGTAGTGATCGGAACATCTTTGGTGGTGTACCCTGCAGCCGGATTATTGAACTGCGCACCGGCAGGGATTCCCAGGTTTATTATCGACAAAAACATTCCCGTTACCAGGTCCGTTCCCGGGTTATCTGCAATAGAAGCAACAGCTTCGGAAGGCGTTAAAATATTGATGAAACTTTTGGAAAGTTTAAAACTTTCCAAAAGTTAAAAGTTTATTTATTTAAAGAAGATATACGCAATCCCGATAGCAGCAATTACACCAAGCAGATCTGCCAGCATACCGGCCCAGATGGCGTAACGTACTTTTTTAATGCCTACACTTCCAAAATAAAGCGCAATAATATAAAAAGTGGTATCGGCACTGCCCTGGAAGGTGGATGCCAGTTGACCGATAAAGCTATCGGCGCCATGTGTTTTAAAAATATCCAGCATTAACCCCCTCGCTCCACCCCCACTAAATGGCCGCATGATGGCCACAGGCAGGGCGGGTACAAAATCGCTGGTCATACCAACCTGAACAAAACACCAACTGATGGCATTAATAATGGCATCCAGCGCGCCGCTATCGCGAAATACACGGATGCCCACCAGGAGACCTACCAAGTAAGGGATCACTTTTACAATCACATCCCAACCCTGTTTGGCCCCTTCAATAAAAGCTTCAAAAACATTGATCTTTTTTACAAACCCGCCAATAATAAATGAAGCGATGATCAGGAACAGGATACTATTACCCAACACATTGCTGAATGTTTCTTTGGTAAACAAACTGGGCGTTGGCACATTTTTTTGAGAAGGCAAACCATTGATATACCACGCAAATAGAAAGATAGCAGCAATAATACCACCCAGCCATAACACCAGCACTTTATCAAACCGAAGGCGCTGATAAATACCCGTAATAATAATACTGGCAATAGTAGCAACAGTAGTGGCCAGCATTAAAGGCACAAATACACTGGTTGGGTTGGTACTGCCACCGCTTACACGATACGCAATGATAGAAAGTGGTATCAGCGTTAGTCCGCTGGTATGCAGCACAAGGAACATGATCTGCGAATTACTGGCGGTTTCTTTATTGGGATTGAGTGTTTGCAGGCTTTCCATTGCCTTTAAGCCAAACGGTGTTGCCGCATTATCCAACCCAAGCATATTGGCGCTGAAATTCATCACCATTTGTCCCATAGCAGGATGCTTATCCGGCACTTCAGGAAAGATGCGTTTCATGAACGGGTTCAGTATCCGCGCAAGAAAATTAACCGCACCTGCTTTTTCACCAATATTCATCAGTCCCATAAAAAAAGCCATAGCGCCTATTAAAGGCAGGCCGATATCCATTACCGATGATTTGGATGCATCGAAAATACCTTCTACCAGTTTCTTAAAGATCTCATAATCGTGGAATACGATCAGTTTAAACAATGCAATGATCAACCCGATAATGAAGAATAATATCCATACATAATTTAATGCCATAGAGCTGGTTTGTGTGGTGAAAATAGCAAATTAAGCCATGCTTACCTACCCCTCGTATAAATGAGTTTAAACATTTATAAGACGGCGTATGACAGCACCAAATGCCCGCCAGCACTGATCAATCGGCCCATAGCGGCCTTGAGGAGAATTTGTAGCCGTTTTGCCCCTAAATCGGGCTATATTTGCGGCTCAAATTTTTGATGAGCAAAGGACAGAACGTACAAGTGTGCGACGCAACAGGCGATGCCAAACCAGGTGCTGCCGGGTAAACACTGTATAGTTTGTACCACTAAAATCGTACTTCAAATGGCTTTACAAGCAGGCATTGTGGGATTACCGAATGTAGGTAAATCAACTTTATTTAATGCGGTTAGCAATAGCGCCAAGGCGCAGGCAAGCAATTACCGTTTTTGCACCATTGAACCCAATGTAGGACTGGTAGATGTACCCGACCCTCGTATGGATAAGCTGGCAGAATTAGTATTGCCGGTTAGAACCGTACCTACGCAGTTAGAAATTGTGGATATTGCCGGCCTTGTTCGCGGCGCCAGTAAAGGAGAAGGTTTGGGAAATAAGTTCCTTGCCAATATACGTGAAGTGGATGCCATTATTCATGTGGTGCGTTGTTTTGAAGATGAAAATGTGCTGCGCGAAGAAGGCGCCATTAACCCGATTGGTGATAAAGAAATTATTGAAACTGAATTACAGTTAAAAGACCTGGATAGTGTTGAACGCAAATGGAGCCGTGTTGAAAAATTAGCGAGGGTTGGTTCTGATACAAAAGCCAAAGCTGAATTTGAAGTCTTATCGCGCTGCAAAGAGCATCTTGAAAAAGGCAAGAACATCCATACCCTTGGTTTAGACAAAGAAGAAAAAGCAGCAGTGGCCGATCTGTTCCTGTTAACGGATAAACCCGTGTTATATGTTGCCAATGTGGATGAAGCAAGCATGCATACCGGCAATAAATATTCAGAAGCGCTGGCGGCGGCTGCAAAAGCAGAGGGCGCAGAAGTGATTGTGATGTGCAACAATATTGAAGCGCAGATAGCAGAAATGGAAGCCCCTGAAGACAAGCAGATGTTTATGGAAGAATACCACATGAAAGAACCTGCTTTAAACAGGTTGATCACTTCTGCCTATAAATTACTGAACCTTGAAACTTATTTTACTGCCGGTGTGCAGGAAGTAAGGGCATGGACGATACACAAAGGCTGGAAAGCCCCGCAGGCAGCCAGTGTAATTCATACTGATTTTGAAAAAGGGTTCATCAAGGCGGAAGTAATAGCCTATGAAGACTTTATAAAATACGGCAGCGAAGCCGCCTGCCGCGAAAACGGCCGATTACGCATTGAAGGCAAAGAATATGTGGTACGCGACGGAGATGTAATGCATTTCAGGTTCAATGTTTAGAAAATGCTAAACGCGGAACGCAGAACGCTAAACGCTTTTATCTTTACTTGCGCTCCGTGCATTCCACGTTCTGCTTTCAGCTTTCAGCGTTAAGCGTTCTGCGTTAAGCGTTCCGCGTTCAGCGTTCCGCGTTAAAAAATTGCTATGGTTAATTCATCCATCTGGGAAAAAGAAACTATTTATGCGCCACAGGATATCATCATTGTGGGGGCTGGTTTAATGGGGTTATGGGCAGCATTAGAGCTGAAACAAAGAAAACCTTCGCTCCACATTACGATTGTTGAAAGAAATACTTCCCCGCTCGGGGCATCTACACGCAATGCGGGTTTTGTGTGCTTTGGGAGCCCTACCGAATTATTACACGATGCCACTGCCACCGGCGCAGACAGCATGCTGCAGGTGGTTGAAATGCGCTATAAAGGCATTGAAAAGATAAGAGCCAATTTTGCGGCAGAAGCTATAGGATTTGAGCCCTGCGGCGGCTATGAATGCATTAACCGCAATTATACCGGCTGGCATGAGCTGAATGATAAAATTGATTGGCTAAATGGTTTGCTGAAAACGATAGCAGGCAGGGAAAGGATTTTTCATCGTGCTGATGCAAAATTACCGCAGCAGGGACTACGCGGCTTTGACGCATTGGTTGAAAACATTGCCGAAGCCTCTTTGCACAGCGGCAAACTGGTACAATTACTTACCCGTAAAGTAAAATTACTGGGCGTTAATATACTGTATGGTTTGTCTGTAAACGAATGGGTAAAAGAAAACGGACTGGTTACCGTTACTACCAATGAACAGCAAAAACTGCTTGCACACCAGGTTTTGTTTTGCACCAATGCTTTTACCAGCCAGCTATTACCCGAACTAAATATTGTTCCTGCACGCGGACAGGTAATTGTTACCTCTCCTATTAACGGGCTATCCCTGCACGGCACTTTTCATTTTGATGAAGGTTTTTATTATTGGCGCAACCTTGGCAACCGCATTCTGCTGGGTGGGGCAAGGAATATGGCATTTGAGGAAGAACGCACAACTGATCTCAGTGGCTCTGAAAAAATAAAAAATGCACTGATCCATTTCCTTCAGCAACATCTTGATCCCGCTTACCAATACACCATCGAGCATCACTGGAGCGGCATAATGGCTTTTACGGAAGATAAGAAACCGTTTGTAGACAAGGTAAGCGATGGCATCTTTGCCTCAGTTGCCTGCAATGGCATAGGCGTGGCCCTTACACCTATTATAGCAGAACAGGCAGCAGGCATGTTATTGGACCATTTTTAACGAAGTATCTGTACTTACTTATTTACTTTTGTTGCAATATATACCCATGAAAAAAAGCGTTACCCTTATTGCATTTATCAGCTTTGCTATCATTGCCTGTAATAACCCGCAAAAAAACGATTCCGAATCGGCTGAAAACAGCGGGGCTATCCCACAGCCTGCCGTAATGAATTACAGTATTATAAAAACATATCCCCACGACACCACTTCTTTTACCGAAGGTTTGTTTTTACTGAATGATATGCTGTATGAAAGCACAGGACTTGAAAAGAAAAGTTATGTATTGAAAGCAGACATAGCCACCGGGAAAGCGATTCAGAAAATAAAATTGCCGGATGAATATTTTGGCGAAGGGATAAGTACGCTCAATAACAGGATCTATCAATTAACCTGGCAGAATCACAAGGTTTTTGTTTATGATATGAATTTTAAAAAGCTGCCAAAGGAATTTGAATGGCCTTTTGAGGGTTGGGGTATGACCACTGATGGAAAACAACTGATCATCAGTACAGGTGGAAACAATATCTACTTTGTTAATCCAGAAACTTTCAAAATAGAAAGAACATTGAATGTAATGAATAATAATGGTTTTGTAGACAGCATCAATGAACTGGAATACATAGACGGATATGTGTATGCCAATGTGTGGCAATCAGATTATATCATTAAAATAAACCTGAAAACAGGGATAGTGGAAGCCCGGGCCGACTTATCTGATATATTCCGGAAAGCCGGTTTGCCTGCAGAACCAAAAGATAATGTATTGAACGGAATAGCTTATAACCCTCAGAAAAAATCATTTTATATAACAGGCAAGAACTGGCATACGTTATTTGAAGTAAAGTTTAATTAAAAAAACGTGCTGTGTTAAAAGTTGTTTCAATAAAAGAAAGACAGAAGAAAAGAAGCGACTCTGAAATTCGGGAATACTTCTTTTCTTTTTCCCTTCGTTTCTCTCTTATTGAAACCCAAATGCACTGATAAAGACAAAGCGTAAACTTATTTTGTAAATAATTAAGCCGCAGATTCGCAGATTTTATTTGAATAATCTGCGACTCTGCGGCTTTCCATTTTATAACTTTCCGAAAGTTATTTCCTGGTAAAGATGTAGATCACAGAGCTGCACCTGTTTTTATTGAAGAGCGTTTTAATATTAGAGATCATCCCATTCCACACAGCACCTATCAGGTTACCGCTTTCATTCCGGTATTGCTCGCTGAGCATGGCTACATAAAAACTATCAAACCACATTGGTTTGGTATCTACCAGATCAAACCCGTTCTCATTCCCAAGGATTGCCATACTCTTCGGGGAAAAATGATATAAGTGGCGCGGCACATCATACGCAGCCCAGAACTCTTTATACACTTTGGCATCATAGCTGGTATAATTGGGAACAGCGATCACCAGGTTGCCTCCGGGTTTTAGTATTTTTTGAAATTGTTTCAGGTATCCATGCAGGTCGTGTACATGTTCCAGCACATGCCACATGGTAATGGCATCAAATTCTGATTCCGCAAAATGAAAAAGATGTTCGGGCGACAGTAAGTTTAAACCATGCTTTCTTGCCGCATTCTGTCGGGCGGTATCATCCGGTTCCAACCCTGTAACCTCCCAGCCCGCCTGTTGCATGGTATGCACAAAAGCGCCAGTACCGGCTCCTACATCCAATATTTTTCCTGATTGTTTGCCGGTTGCTTTTTGCAGTAATTTTTTCTTGCCTTGTAAAGTGCGGTTCCTTACCAGGTGATATAAACGATTGATCAGTCCTTTAGCCGTATCAGAATGCGACACATAGGCGGCAGACTGGTAATAAGGACCAATCAATTCAGCAGTTGGAATATCCTGGGTAAAACGTGCGGTACATTCATCGCAATGCCATATTTCAAACACTTTACCTGATACGGTATAATCTTTGGCAGATAATACCGGAAAGATAGAAGCAGAACCACAACAGGGGCAATGTTTATAAGAAATCAGGTCAGGCATAATATTCAATAGCAATCAATAATAATTCAGTTTGTTTTTTGCTTACACATAATAGTAGATGAGCGCCCCTGCTCCCATGATCAGCAGGATAATGGCATAGTACCACCAATACTCATCCTTCTCATTAGTTGTTGCAACAACTGTTTCAAGTACGTCCCTGTTTGCCTGGATAGTTGGCAATAGATCTAATATAGTTGTTTCAGGTGTAAATGATACAGCCCCCTCATCTCCTTTTTCAAAACGGCCCAGTTCCTTTAAATGAGCAATATTTTGTTCCTCAATATCTTTACAGAGCCGCGCAGAAAATTCATTAAAGCCTTTGGTCACGGTTTCATCATCGGCGCCCATTTCTTCTGCCAAAAACTCAAAAAAAGATCTGTCAGGCGCGGATGCCATATTTTCTTCAAAAACAATGATTGGTTTTGGCGGGAATAATTGTCCGGAAGCCTCATCATAACGGGCAGGTTCATTGTCCAGCACCAAAATTCCCAGTTGCGGAATGCTCAGTTTACGGCGTAAAACAAGGTATTTGTAGAGATATTCATCCATTCGACAGGTGATTTACCTGAACGAATATACAACTCCTGCCAAAACCTGCGTACCAAGTACCGGGTATTGGTTCCAGCGTTGGTAACTTGTGTTAAGCAGGTTATTCATCTGTAGCCAGATATTGAGCCTTTGCATAACGGAAAATTCAGCCCCCATGTTCAGGTCGGCCACCGCATCTGTTTTTTTGGTTTGAAGCGATGCATCGCGGTAAGGGCTGCCATCCCATAAAAACACATCTGCTTTCAGTTGCAGGCCTTTCAGCAGTTTCCATTTTACAGAACCGGTTGCTTCAAACGGCAATAAGCCCCATGCTTTTTCATTTACTGTAAGCGATGTGTATTGGGTGTAGGTTGCTCCTGCCATGATGGAGAGTATTTCCTGTATCGTGTAGGATAGTTCTCCATGCACTTTAACAGCTTTCATATCGGGTTCAAATAATACATTGAATGTTTTTCCATCCCCCGCACTATTCAAAAACAAAGGCTGGTTTAGTAATTGCTGAAATGAGATTCTTGCCTGGTAGGTAAAATGACTGCCTGTTGCCACTTTAATTCCGGCATATTGCTCCCTGATGCGGGTATTCTGTAAACTATTCAATGTACCAACCCATGGATTAAACGCCGCCAGTGTTCTTAAGGTGTTCTTTTTGTAAGAGCCAACCCAACCGGCTTCAATCACAAGCGGCGCATCCGGAATTTTAATTTCTGCGGTTACATTGGGCAGGGTGGCGTATACCTGGTTATCCCATGAGGGGCGGATACCCGCACTTAAGCTGAAGTTGGGTGTTTTAAATTGTATGGATGGACTTACATAAAACAAATTATTCTTACTGTTAAATGAATTTGGTATCAACGGCATATCGGTTGATGAAAGGTCTGCACCCATGTCAAGATTCAAAGCATAGATCTTACCAAAAGCCTTATTGATGGGGGCTTTGATGATGAGATTATTTTCCTGCGCTTCATGATTATCTGAGAAACGAATAAAATTGATCTGCGGATGATAAGTGATACCAAAATCGTTTATCAGTTTATTCTGCATCCCTATCTCTACCCCAACGGTATTAAACCTTTGCAGCAGATCATCTTTCTGATAAGACAAATTTGCCGGCTGGAACCCGTACCGGTATTGCGTTGAGCTATGGTAATAAGGATGGGCTGTCCATTCGTGATTACTCTTTGTATTAAAGACAGATATGATATCAATGCCCCATTTGGAAGATTGCTGCGCAAACAGGTGCCCGGTAGCTGTTTCAAAATTCCAGCGAACATTGGTGATTGAATTCTTACCATCTCCAAAAGCCAGACCTGCCTCACCCAACAGGCTGCTGAAATTACCCGCGCCAAGTTTAATGTATTGATCGTTGTTCCAGGTAAACCCCGTATCAATTGCCAATGCCAATGGTTTGATAGCAACAGGTTGATAAGAGAAAAACAGGTTTTGCGAGGGGATGTTATAAGTAACCGGTATTTTGGAAGAATCAATAACAGGCGATGCCGCAGTAAAATTCACTTTAGCTGCATTTTTTAAATAAGGTTTAAATGCAGAAGTAATGGTAACCATTTTGGGAGAAGCAGTATCTGCCGTGTTCTCTTTCACAGCCTGCTTAACTTTTACAGATTTAACGGCTGTTTTGCGGGCGGCTTTTTTCTTCCCTGCTCTTTTCTGCGCATGCAGATTAGAAAAGGATAATGCTGCCACAACAAGGACGCATATGGTTTTTAACAGGTATTTCATATATGTATCCGCTTTACTGTTGTTCAACTTTGTTGGTTTTATTTTTTTCTTCCAGCACGAGGGCCAGTTTTTGCTGCGCTTCAGTCTTCAATTCAGTTATCGTAGCGTTTTCTACCACACTTTTAAAAGTAGCTTCTGCATTAAACCAGTCTTTCTGCTGCACATACACATCGCCCAACAACACATAACTTTTGGTAACCCAGTACTCATACGAGCCCATTTTTTTGATCACATCAAATGCAGCTTTTTCGGCCTCGGTTGATTTATTTTGCTGCAACAAGATTTCCGCAATCCGGTATTGTGCTTCCGCTGCATTTTCAGATTTCCCCGCAGCAATCACCTGTTTATAAGCGGCAATTGCCTGGTCAAATTCATTATTTAACTGATGGTTTTTGGCAACTACCATGCTGGCCATCATACGGTCATCAGTTGCAATACCTTTCTCCAGCAGCAGGTCTTCTGCATTGGCTGCAGCTTCTTTCCACTGCTGTGCTTTAAACTGGCAACGCAACAGTCCGCGCATAGCTTCCAGCCTGTTCTCCTGCTGCGTAGCAATCGTTTTCAATTGCCTGAAATAGGTTTCTGCGTTTGCATAATCCTTCAGATCAAAATAATAAATGCGGGCCGCCTGCAGGGTACTTCTTTCGGCATATATATTTTGTGATTGATCGGCCACTGCTTTGTAAAAAGGCAATGCTTCCTTAACTAATTTATCGGCAATGTATATTTCGGCCGTAAAATAATTAGCCTCGATCTGGTGCTGCCCGTTCGGAAATTTCTGGAGATAATAAGCGAACCCCGTTTTTGCCCCAGCCATATCTTTCGCTTCATAACGAAGCATGGGCGAGCGGAAGGTTAAAGAATCTTCTTCCGTATCGGTAATAGGTTTGCCGTTCTCCTTCATAAATGCCGCAAACTCTCCGGGCTTTTGTTTTTCTACAAAAATGTTACGGATATATTCAATTGCATCAGCGCTTTCTTCTGTATTTGGATGGGCTGTAACCAGCTTTTTAAAACTCTCCAGCGACTCATCATTCTTATCCATATTAAAATACGCCACTCCCAGTTTCAAATAAGCCTGCGGTGCCAATGTAACCGCTTTGGCATTGCCTGCCACTTTTTTTAATGGCGCAATGGCTGCTTGGTAGTTTTCATCAGCCAGGTACGTATTGGCAATTTCCAGGTTGGCATCTGCCACCAATGAGGATGATGGATATTGCTTTTCCAGGGATTGCAGCAGGCTGATCTTTTCATCATTTTTATTCATGGCGCCTGCAATAATCCCTTTCTGATACAAGGCATAATCGGCAGAGGGTAAGCGCAGGTTGATCACTGTTTCATACATCTTCAGCGATTGCTTAAAATCTTTACTCATAAAATAGCAATCGGCTGTGCGCAGATAAGCATCCTGTTCAATAGCCGATGCGGAAAATGAGGTTTGCTTAGTGATCTGTTCAAAATATTCTTTGGCCGCAGCGTATTCCTCCTTCTTTAAATAGCCATAGGCAAGGATATAGCGTGCACTGGTTATATTCACTTCGCCGTTGGTAACGGGATTCTTCAGGTAGTTGAGGAGATAATTAACAGAAGCATCTATATCTCCATTCCGGTAAGCGATCTCCCCTTTCCAGAAATTAGCTAACGGAAGCTGCGCCGTGTTATAAGGCACCTGCAACAGTTTGGTTAAGAGTTCATCTGCTTTTTCAATCTGCTGATCGTTGATCAGTTCTACCGCGCTGCCATACAATAAACGCGGATACAGTTTAACCACATGATCACTTTTACTGCCAAGGCTCTCGTACAGCTTTAGCGCTTCTTTATAGTTGCTGGTATTGGCCAGTGTATTCACCAGCAATTCTTTAGCCTCCTGCGTAAAGTTTGATTTTGGATAGGTATTGATAAAAGCCTGGAAAGCCTTTAATGCGGGGTCCATATAACCCAGATCATAGGAAAGCTTGCCATAATTAAATGCGGACACTTCTTTCTGCACCGCATTGCTGTTATTGGAGGCACAGAACTGGAAAGCGCTGCGGGCATTGGCTTTATCATTTGTTTTCAAATAGGCATCTGCCAGCAGGTACATGCTGTTCTGCGCCAGCGAATCTTCTGCCCCACCCAGTTGTTTAAACCCTTCAATGGATTTTGACCAATTATCGGCCTCATAATAACAATATGCCAGTTCATACAGGTCTTCCCTTCTCACTTTTTCTTTGCCTGCTATAAATTTTTCAAGATAAGGCAGGGCCTGCGCGTATCCTCTTTTTTCGAACAGGAGATGCCCGACCAATTGGTGCAATTGCAGATCATAATACTGACCCGTTTTGCGGATGGCATTCATGCCTGTTTCCAGGGCTTTATCTTTTTCTCCATTAAAATAATAGATCTCGGCTAAGTAAAAAGGGATGACATTCTGGTATTCAGGTAATTTCTCTGCAATCAGGAAACTCTCCAACGCCTGTTTGTAGTTCTTTTCATTGAAACAGATAAAGCCGTAATAATAATTTGCATCAAGATAATTGGGGTCCTTGGGCAACTGGCGTATGGCATTGAACAAGGGTTTTGCCTTATCAAACTGCTGCATCACAAAATACCCATATGCCTGGTGAAACTTCATGTCCGCAATTTCACGGTTGTTCAGGTTGTCGATACCGGCACCGGCATAGCAGTTTTGAGCATTGCCAAATTCCTGTTTGCGGAAATAGTATTCGCCCAAATGAAAATTCATCATCTGAACACGGGCCGGATTATTCTCCAATTCAGTAAATGCTACGGCCAATGGCACAGCCGTTTCATCATTCAGTTGCAATCCGCAAATGATATAATAATATTGGCACTCCAGCCGGATAGTAGCCGAAAGGTTGGTTTGCTCTGCACCATTACTGTACAGTTGCTTAAACACAGGATAAGCCAGGCTGTACTGTTCTTTCTGATAAAGCTCTTTGGCGTTTTTGAATTCAGCATCCGGATCGTGCATATTCCGGGTAAGTTGCGCAGGCAGTGTACTGCTTATGGCACAGCCTGAAACAAACAAAAAAATATAAACGAGTTTCTTCATAGAGCAAGGACTGTTTAAGCTGTTTATATCAACCATTATAGAAAGCAACCATTCCTAATATGGCGTTGCTGATTACCTGACCGCAGTGTTCGAAAGAATTAATTTTGCTACAGGCATGTCCTAAAACGAGATGGTTCAATAAGAGAAAAACAAAGAAAAAGAGAGTTGAGAACTTGTATCGATTCCTCTTTTCTCCGTTTTTCTCTTATTGAAATAATACGCCAACTCATTTCATTGTTGTTCTTCCGAACACTTGTTGCTACCCAGCCAACAACACAACAAAGATTTCAGTTTCTTTCTTAATGAAAAGCGAAAACCTGTTTTAAAGGTAGCATTAGGGGTTTGTAAGCAAACATCATTCCATCATTTGTGGAAAAACAGATAGACTGCGTAAGTTTGTCAACAAATTAAGATCATCATGTACGAACACATCACCACTGTAAGGGTTAGATATGCTGAAACAGACCAGATGGACATTGTGTATTACGGCAACTATGCCCAATACTTTGAAGTAGGCCGTGCAGAATGCATCCGCGAACTGGGTTTTACCTATAAAAAAATGGAAGAAATGGGGGTAAGAATGCCAGTGGTAGCAATGGAAGCAAGGTTTTTAAGGCCTGCACATTACGACGACCTGATCACCATCAAAACAATGCTGAAAGAACTGCCCCAAAAGCACCAGATAGAGTTTCACCACGAGGTGTATAATGAAAGAAAAAAGCTACTCACCACAGGCAAAGTAGCTTTATTCTTTATCAACACCAGCACCGGGAAATGGATAGGTATGCCCGATGAGTTAAAGGAAAAATTAACACCATTTTTTACTGATCAGGCCCTGTGAAAGTCAGGGCGCCAGTTACGGATGGCCTGTTTAATATCGTTGCCGGATAATTTCTCAGCAACCGCCCGCTGTGTTAAATCCGGAAATTCTTCATCTGAAGCAAAGCGCAGAGCGATGATCTGGCCCATGCGCAACTCAGCTGGGAGCGATTTACCGGTTAATATATAATAACGCAATTTTTCTTCTGCACGTATGGCCCTGTCCTGCACACGTAACGCAAAGCTTCTCATATACCAGAAAACCAGCACCAGGATAACCGCGATCAAACAGATCAGTGAGGCAGAATAGAGGTTTTCTTTGGCAGAATGGCTAAGGTTAATAAATGACCCAATCAATAAAGCAAGAATAGCCGCAAAACTGACCACATGATAGCCAAATACATAACGGGTATGATTCCTGAAATTCTGTTCTTTCATAGCAAATAGTTTAGTTGGATAAAATTAACGGAAAAAATTTCATGCAAAGGCCGAAAGCATTTGCTGCTATTGATTGACGGATGACACCGGTAATTATTTTAACTCGTCCAGTACCCGGAATATTTTTCTTACTATTTCTCCCGCCGATCCATCATAATTATTTACAATGATAGCTACTGTATAGGCAGTTCCATCATGGGCGGTATGGTAGCCGGCAAAGCTTTTAGCGCCGCCAATGGTGCCGCTTTTCAGTTTCATCTGGTTAAATTCGGGCAAGGCATCATAATAATACCTGAACCATGGCCGGCTGCGGGCATATTGCAAAACCTTAACAAGGGCATCTGTGGTTACGCGGTTTTGCGGTGATAAACCACTGCCATCAATGATATGCAATGCAGATGATTCGATTCCCCGCTCTTTCCAGAATTTTACTACCTGCTCCACTCCTTTTTCTGTTGAACCCAGACCCGTTTTTTCGTAAGCAATTGTTTTTACCAGCGACTCTCCATACAGGTTGATGCTTTTTTTCATAAACCAGTTATTTATGTCGTACAGAGGCGGCGAATATTGGATATGCAATGAGGTATAGGCAGGCATCGGGCCATCGGCTAATACATAAAAACTTTTAGGCCTGATGCCGGAGACAGTTAGCTTCTCGTTCAGCGTAGCAAGTACCTGTAAGGCGGGGTCGGGAAGGGAGCCGGAAATAATAAAAGTTTTCTCACCTGCCGGAATGGTTCCTTTTACATAACCATTTGTAGCAAAAGGCGGAAGGTAGATATAAGCATTGTCGCCCGAACCCCTTGGCCCGGAAAGAAGCCGACTTTCCATGGTTATGCCATAAGGTTCCGGCTTCATGGCAACTATTGTTGCTTTATCGCCCACCGCCGGGCCCGACTTTAGAATCAGGTCGTACTGGTTTTCGCGCCAGTTCAATGCAGAAGCGCCTGCGCCGTAATAATTGCCAATATCTTCCCATATCCATCCGTCGGGCAAAGTTTCCTGCTCCCACTTGCCGGTGTAAGCAATCAGGTTTCCATCTATTCTGCGGATGCCTTTCTGTTTAAGCGTATTTACCCAATGCTCCAGCATCGCCCCTTCCCGTGTTGAATCAAAACGCCAGCTTCCCAGGCTGGGGTCGCCGCTGCCAATGAGGTATAAATTTCCTTTTAAAACACCTTTCACAATGCTTCCGTCATACCCCAGTTCTGTTTGATAGCGGTATGACTGTCCTAATATTTCGAACGAAGCTGCACTTGTAATAATTTTCTGACAACTTGCTGGTACTAAACCTGTTTGCGCATTTATTTCAAATACTTTTTCGCCGGTTTCGCTTTTTACAACAGAAATACCAAGCATCGCATGTTTCATTTGCGGATCGGCCTGTAAACGGTCAATGGCTTTATCCAAATGCTCACGGATGGTTTGGCCGGATAAACCGGACACGCCAGCCAATAAACATATCAACACATAAGCTGTTTTCATATTTGACCTTTACCTTGCATAAAATTAAGCTGAAGCTGACTATGGAAAAAGTTTTTGCGTCGATCGTTACTATTGGAGATGAATTATTGATTGGACAGGTAATTGATACCAACAGTGCATTTATAGCACAGGAACTTAACAAAGCAGGCATCACCGTAAAGCACCGGGTAGCGGTGGGCGATGTTTGGGATGATATATGGCAGGCGCTGGATGATGAAAGCAAACGCTCATCCATCATCATCATTACCGGCGGACTGGGTCCAACGGCCGATGATATTACCAAGCCTCTTTTATGCAAATATTTTGGCGGCAAGATGGTGGTACACCAACCCTCTCTCGATTATATCACCCATATCGTTGAAAATATCCTGAAACGCCCGATGATAGAGCGTAATGCCAAACAGGCCGAAGTGCCTGATACCTGCTTAGTATTGCAGAATGAAAAAGGTACCGCTCCGGGCATGTTGTTTAAAAGAGATGGGAAGATATTTGTTTCATTACCGGGGGTACCGCATGAGATGAAATGGATCATGACCCATCATGTTATTCCCATGATACCTGAACTGTTCCAATCGGGCTTTATTGAACACAGAACCCTGCTCACCTCAGGTATTGGGGAATCTTACCTGGCAGAATTGATCAAAGATTTTGAAGAGGTACTGCCGGATCATATCAAACTTGCCTACCTGCCCAATTATGGGATGGTAAGACTGCGGCTAACCGCTTTTGGATTTAACAAACAGGCTTTACAACATGAAATAGCAGCACAATTCAATTCATTAAAAGAAATTGTAAAAGAGCACCTGGTAACAGGAGAAGACATTCCGCTGGAACTTGTGGTGGGCAAACTATTAAAACAGCAGGGCAAAACAATAGCTACTGCAGAAAGTTGTACGGGTGGTTATATTGCACATTTACTTACCAGTCATGCAGGCTCATCTGCTTATTTTATGGGCAGCGTGGTAAGTTATGATAACCGCATTAAGCAAAGGGTATTGCACGTGAGTGATGAGACTTTGCATACCGATGGTGCCGTTAGCGAAGCCACGGTGAAGCAAATGGCCAGCGCTGTTTTAGACATCATGCAAACAGATTATGCCATCGCAGTAAGCGGCATTATGGGGCCTGATGGGGGTACTAAAGAAAAACCCGTTGGTATGGTTTGGGTGGCGGTAGCCAATAAAGAGAAAACCGTAACAAAACTGTTTAATTTCAGGTTCGACAGGCAAAGAAACATTGAATTGACCGCTACCAATGCGCTGAACCTTTTACGTATCTTTGCGCTGGAAAGCGGTTAACCAGTTTTGACTGGAACTGATAATTTTGAGAATTGATAAGCTGCGGCAGGTGCAAAAAGCGCCGGAAATGAAGAAGTTTTGACCCCTTATCAACAAATGGTATTTTAGAAGACGAAAGGATATACTTTTATCCCAACTAAAACAGTACGATAGTATGGCAATTGCTGAACTGGTGATGCCCAAACTGGGCGAGAGTATCATGGAAGCTACCATCCTGAAATGGCATAAGCAGGTGGGTGAATACGTGAATCAGGATGAGACCGTTTTGGATATAGCCACCGATAAGGTGGACAGCGAAGTTCCTTCTACTGCTGAAGGCGTGATTACAGAAATCTTATTCAAAGAAAATGAAGTGGTTCCCATTGGAACTGTGATAGCCCGTATTAGCAGCGAAGTAAATGGTTCAACATCTTCCGCTCCTGCACAAGAACCTGCAACAGAAAATATTTCCCTGATAGTAGAACCCGTAGCTGAAATATTGGTTGTTGAAGATCAGCCAATCCCGTCTGAGGCCCCAACAGCTATTGCAGAAGAATTTTACGCAAGCTCTCCGGAAGTGCCATACACACCCGCAGAACCGGTGATATTAACTGAGAAACCTGCTGTTAACCGTTTCTATTCGCCACTTGTTTTAAACATAGCCAACAGCGAAAGTATCCCTTTAAGTGAGCTGGAAAGAATTCCCGGCACCGGCAATGAAGGGCGTGTTACTAAAAAAGATATTCTGCAATATATAGCCGACAAAAAAGCCGGCATTATTGCACCTTATACACCGCCAACTTCTGCAGAAAAATCTGCAGTTACAACGGCCCCTGTTATTACACCAGCGCCACTGGAAACCGGCGCACCAATCATTACCGAAAGTTATGTACCCGCCTCGTATTCCGGCAAGTTCGCAGATCCTTCTGCGGTAGTGCTTACCGGCGCAACAGAAATCATTGAAATGGACAGGATGCGTAAACTGATTGCCAAACACATGGTAAACAGTAAGCAAACCAGTCCGCATGTTACCAGCTTTGCAGAGGCTGATGTAACGCATATGGTTTTATGGCGTCAGAAAGTAAAAGCCGAATTTGAAAAAAGAGAAGGAACGCGCCTTACATTCACCCCTATGTTCATTGAATGTATCGCCAATGTGATCAAACGTTTCCCTTTGATCAACTGTTCACTCGACGGGGATAATATCATCATTAAAAAAGACATCAATATTGGCATGGCCACGGCGCTGTCTACAGGCAACCTGATTGTTCCGGTTATCAAAGGATCAGACCAGTTGAATATTGTAGGGTTAAGCAAAGCCGTTAATAACCTTGCCGATGCTGCAAGAAACAATAAATTAAAACCGGAAGATACCCAGGGCGGCACTTTTACCTTAACCAATGTAGGCACGTTCGGCAGTTTGATGGGTACGCCGATTATTAGTCAACCACAGGTAGCTATTATGGCCGTGGGCGCTATTAAAAAGCGTGCTGTTGTGATTGAAACAAAAGAAGGAGATACGATTGGCATCAGGCATATGATGTACCTGTCGCTGAGTTACGACCACCGGATCGTGGATGGCAGTATTGGCGCCAGTTTCCTTACTGAAGTAGCCAAAGAGTTTGAGAAATGGGATATTAATAAGCAGTGGTTCCATTATCTCTGATTTCGCTGATGATTAATATGATTTTTATGATTTTTTTTAAGGCCATCCTGTTGTAACGGGATGGCCTTAATTTATGGAGAAGTTGTGAGTGCTTTACCTCCGTTCATTAAAATCAAAAATGCAATAACCATCCTGCGGTAACCCATCCCCCGCTCCAGATAAAAGCGGTTATTAAAACGATTCGTCCATAGAGAGCAGGTGCTACGTGCAATAAGCCTGCGACAACGGGGAGATAACTTCTGACGAAGGGTGTTAGTTTGGCAACAAAAATATTCCTGCCTTTATGTGATGCGATCCGTTCTTTGATCCGTTCTATTTTTTTTACCGGCACCGGCAACCATTTTGGTTTGATGCTTGCCAGCCATGTTCTGCCATGATAAAAAAGAAAATACAGCACAAAAGAACCGATCATATCTGCTAATACTACCAGCATGATCAGCATAGGGTAAGATAATCCTACCTGTTTGCTGATATATCCAAAATAAAACAATACCAATTCGTTTGGCAGTCCGGGCATGCCTAATTCCTGCAGTAACACCACACAAAAGATAGCCAGGTAGCCATAGGTTAAAATATAATTGGTAAGGATGGATGACATCTTTATTATAGAATTAAGTATCTAAACGCAAAATGATTTCCCGATAGCATTTACGCTATTTTCTTTTTTGTCTTGATACAAAAAAGTAACAAAAAAAATCAAGGCTGTTGAAAAAAAGCTAAAATTTACTGCATTACGCTAAAATGAACGAAGTCTAAAGCCTCACTTTTGACCCTTGATAGAGCAAATATGCCCTTCAACATTCTATCAAAGCCAGACATCGTTCATTTCCTAACGCTTCATTCCGTAAATTTCTTAACGCTTTTTTTCAAAGGCCAATGTATAAATCAATAAGCGTAAAAATTCGAACTTAGCCTATCGATTTATTTATTAACAGTGATCGCTTTATTTTTCATCAATACTGTTTCATGATTTGCCGGTCTGATGATATTTTCGATAGGAGCCGCCACGGGGTGATCTTCTGCGCGAAAATTTTCGCCCAGCAAGCCTGAAACCGTTGAGGCGATTTGTTTCTGATAGATATGTTCTTTGGCTTTCTTTTCACCATCTGCAGCAATGCCTTTCCCGATCATCGCTACCCAAACTTCGCCCGAGCCTTTTACCCAAAAACCATGTTTTGACCATTTGGATGTTTTGCTTCCCCGGCCGTGATCTGTTGTTATAATGAATGTGGTATTGTTTTTATAAAAAGGATCGGTTTGCACATAGTACCACAATTCAGCAATGAGCTGGTCTACCTGGTGTGCTTTCTGCAAATACCTGTCGTACCTGCCCTTATGGGCAAACTCATCTGTTTCGCCCAATCCAATAAATACCACTTTGGGATGTTGCTGTTCTATATAATTTTTTGCACTGGCATAGGTAAGCAGGTCGTAGCGGGTGTGCCCTTTATGCGGAATACTAACCTGTACCTGGTTGATCAGTGTGTTTAATGTATCATCGCCTTCTTCCAGCATTTCATAGCCGCTGTTAACAGGTATCTGGCTTCGTTCTTCATCCAGAATATAAGGCATCACATTCCACGAGCTGAAGGCGGCCACTTTGCCTGTATAGTCTTCGCGTGTGTTCAGATACTCAAGCAGGTTGGTGTTCCTGTTCCGGATGGTAAGGTTGGGAATAAATCGCCTGTCGGCATAGCCGGTAAGGATTTCATTATATCCGGGATAAGAAATTTTGTACAGGTTGGAAACGTTTACTTTGTTCTCATAACTGCGGTTACCCGACAGGCTCCCTTTTTCTGCGATCACATCCCAGAAAAAAGGCAATAACCGGCGTCTTCTTTCTGCCAGGTCATCGCTCCAGAACTGTTGCCTGATAAGGGCTGTATCTTTAACATAAGCCGTATCGCGGATAAGCAGTGAGTCTGCACCACGAAATACTTCCTGCCATCTGAATCCATCGGTTGTGATGATGAAAACATTTCGCGGCGAACCGGATGACTGTGCGTAGGACGACAGGCAGGCAAGAAAACAAAAAGCAAGCAGAAAAATTTTCATTCAGAGAGGTTTTACAAAGGAACCATTCTCATGTAAAGAGCAGATGAACACAGGGTTAAGTTAAGGTTATGGAAAAGCTATGCTATTATTAATTCGCATGCAGGTAAACAATAAGGTAATATTGGGATAGTTACTTTATGGTCTGTTAAATTCTATTGCCATGAAGCATTATTCCCTGCCCAAAGTTTCTGTATTGATCCCGGCTTTTAATGAAGAAAATTATATCCTTCAAACACTGGAGGCAGTAGTAAAACAGGCTTACCCGAATTTCGAAGTCATTATTGCCGACAATGCATCAACCGACCGTACTTCATTACTCATTCAACAGTTTATTGAAGCCCACAAAAACAATGGGATCGCTGTTAAACTGGCCTATGAATCAAGGAAAGGCACCAACTTTGCACGGGAATGCGCCAGAAAAATAGCCACAGGCTCTATTATTGCACAATTAGATGCTGATTGTTTGCCGGATGCAGACTGGATAAAAAAAGGCGTTACCGCTTTATGCAAGACCGGCAAAAAAGTAGCCGTAACCGGCCCTTACGATTATTTTGACGGGGACAAATGGATGCGCAGCAGTTCATTACTTTCTCAAAGAATATTATATCCGGTTGTTAATCTGGTGGTACAACTCACAGGCAGGGCGGCCATCCTGATTGGCGGGAATGCTTTTATGCGCGCTGAAGTGCTTGAAAGAGCCGGTGGATATAATACAGATCTCACTTTTTATGGCGACGATGTGGATATGGGCAAAAGGTTATCGCACTATGGTTATGTAGGTTACATACCCTCTCTAAAAATGTTATCTTCTTCCAGGCGTTATAAAGCCAATGGTTTTTGGGAAGTGAATAAAAAATACCAGGCCTGTTTTTGGAACTTAGTATGGCGAAAAGAAAATTTATTGCAAACTGCTGAAAACAGCCATCCACGGTAGCAGCAATTTTGGGAGCAAACTGTGTTTACTGTGAGTGGTGAGTGGTCAGTGTGAGTAAAAGAATTGTAGTTGCCTATAATTGTTCATTATTAATCACTTGATACTCAATAAACACTCATAGTGAGTAAATCCCCATAACCTATTAACTTACTCACCGCTCACAACTCACAACTCACAATTAACTGTCACGGAGATTTGGAGATACACGGAGAGATTATGCGGGTTCCCTTATTTTAACTTTTGACTTTTGACTTTTTTCTCAACACATCCCCCCACAGGCTATATCATGTAGTCCAACCCTTCTAAAACCGCAACCCATACATCATCAAACAGGAAAGTGTGGATGAGCACATAAATCAGTCCCTGAAAAGAAGAACTAATATCTTCTCCCTTTCTGAAAAAGTAAACCGGTTCTTTTTTATCCTTCTTATCCAGCTGGATCTGCCTTATTTTTTTACGGATCTGAATTTGCTGAACCTGGTATTCAGCAATCAGGCGGTGCAGTTCATCAAATTTGCCATTATACTGAACGTAAATCTGCTCCAGCGCTTCTTTTTGTTTGCAGAGCTCTTCAAACAGTTCATTTTCTGTTTTTCTTTCAGCAGGTGCATGGTCCAATAATTTATTGATCAGATCAAAAAATCTTTTATGAGAGGACAGACTAATGAAGGTTTTTATTTTCATTGCATCATTCTTTTATTAAAAACATTTTTTGCAGGGCTCCTATTTCTGTTTTGGAGATGGTGTATTATCAAATGCATACTTTGTTCCGTGCGTAAAATCGTAGCGGCTTCGTACCAGGAAAAGGCTGAAGGGTAAGGTTTTATGCAGGACCAGTTTATGCCTATCGGGATAAGTAAGCCCTATTTGGTTCTCATTGATCCGCAAAAATTCATACTGCAAAGAATCTGCACCGACTACAGACCATACCGCACGTGCTTTAGTGGCGCTCTTTAAATACAGTTTTTGATTATTGAACTCCCACGCGATCTTATCCCCTTCTTTTTGAACAGATGTATATTTTACAGCGGCAGAATCTCCTTTAACAAGTTTGTATTCGTAGGCATTCACTTTAAAATCGCCCAGCCTGCTGAAATAAAAATAGCTGCTATCGTTCTTGCCGGCCAGCAACCAGTTATCATTGGTAAACACTTCTTCCAGCGCCTTATAATCGTATAAAAAGGAAGTATTGGTTCTGATCGATTCGCCGATCTTAACGGTATCTTTTTTTACTTCAGTATCAGTATTTTCTTTTGGCTGCGACTGGCAGGCAAAAAGAAAAACAACAAAAAGGGAAGGAATAAACTGTTTCATTCTCATGTTTTATCAAAAGCCGGTATAACCGGATTATAAAAAAGCCGCCAGCAATATGCAGGCGGCTTTTTTATTGAAAAGTATTTTATTTAAAAGATGTCCATGCTTTCCACCAGGTATCACCTACTGCACAAGCGCCTTTATAAGCAACTGCTGTAAAGTCGGCTTTGCCTGATGTATTTGTTTTCAATTTAGCGCTGCTGAAATCTGCACCGGTAGCAGCAGCCGCAGTAGCAGAACCAGGGTTGAAATCAGGAGCAGCATAATTGAAAGGTGCAACAAGGCCTGCATCAGTATTAGCAGCCAGCAAAGTGTTTCCAAAAGCAGGTGTATTTACCCAATCTGTAATAGATGCCTTGGTAGCACCGGTAGGTGCAGTGGCACTTGGAGCGTAGTTAACAGCATTGGTGGTAACACCGGCAATGATGTTGTTGCGGAAATTCAGTCCGCCTGTGGGATCCAGATTCAGGTCTGTAGGTATTCCTTTACTTGCATCAATCAATAAACCGTTTACTGATCCGCCATTCCAGCCTACAAATACAGAGTTGAAAATGCTTTGCTCACAGTTACGGCGTAATTGTGCACCAGCCAGAAACAAACTGTTTCCTTTTGAATTAGCTGTTTCTTTTGGTCCAACCAGGGTCATGTTGCTGAATACTGCGTTTGTTCTAACAGGAACAATGGCAACAGGGTTATTGGCGCTTGCGCCGATAGACTGCAGGAAAGTTTTTCTGTCAGATCCGTTGGCATCATTATCGCACTCAAATGCTTCACTCTTAGAGATATCAGCTACAGAAGAATCGCGCAGTGAAATACCAAACTGTACTTTACCGCTAAAACCGTTATCGGTATCAAAATCATCATCCAATGTGCGGAAAGAGATCAGGTGTTTGCAATTTACAGAACCGCCAAACCACTCAAATGAGTCATCGTTTGCATAAGAAACCTGAACATAGTCAACAATGGTCTGGTTACCTACACCACCAAATGTTAAACCGTTGATCTCTTTATCTGGCAAGAAAGCGTATCCGGCATATTCAATACGAACATAACGTAAGATACCGCTGTTATCAGCCAGGTTAGAGGTAGCACCGAGGCCATATAAACCGAGGCCATCACTGTTATTGATACCACCTTCAATTTCACCGATCCCGTCAACTCCGTTATAAGAAGAGTTGTTAGGGGCCTGACCCAATACTACAAGACCTGCCCAGTCGCCACGTTGTGGTGTAGCTGCTTCAGAAGTAAACACAATGGGTTTATCGGCAGTACCGTCAGCAATAATTTTTGCTCCGCGCGTAATGATCAGCGCACCGTTCTTACCGTTTTCTCCAACGATCTTTGTGCCTGGCTCAATAGTGAGGATAGCACCATTGGTTACATACACCAGCCCACGCAGTTTATAAGTATACGCTGCTTTCAGGGTAAGGTTGTTGATGATCCTTCCTTCAAGGATAGTGTTTTCAGCAGTTGGAGTAGTTGTAGTAGTGGTAGTAGTGGTTCCACCATCCACTTCAATTTTACGACAACCGGTTGCCATCATACCTACCGATGCAATCAGGATGAATAACTTTTTCATGTTCGCGTGTTTATAGATTTTTATTTGTTTGTTTATTTATTTGATATTATAGGCAAAAGAGATACTTACGTTTGTTCCGTGTTTACGTGCAATAGAGATAGCGTCTGTTGTCTTCTCAAATTTTCCGTTGTTATTCAGGTCGTGATAGTAATAAGCCACCTGGTTAAGGATGTCTGATACATTCAGTTTTACTTCTCCTTTTCTGTTCAATACTTTTTTGGCTATCTGGAAATCAAGCAATGGTCTTGGATTTTCCCATACCGGTGGATAATCGCTGCTACCAACATAAAGGATACGGCGACCGATCTGGTTAAACAATAAAGTTGTGCTCAATCCTGCTTTCTCTACATCATATTGCAATGCAGCATTGATCAGGTAAGGACTTTGTCCCTGCATTGGTCTGTCTAAATTGGTTCCTTCGCTGGTTACACGGTTATGTATGTAAGAGAAGTTACCCTGGAAAGTGAAATTGCGCAGTCCTTCGGAAATAACATCCAGTTTCTTTCTGAAATCAAGTTCCACACCATATCCTGAAGCTTTATCGGCATTAATATAGTTGAACGTGCTGGAGCTACCTGCGCCTGTCTGGTTAAAAAACAATTCGATAGGTTTATCAAAATATTTATAGAACACACCAATGGTAAACAGTTCCCCTGCACGTGGATACATTTCAAAACGGAGATCTGCATTGCTCACTTTGGTACGTACCAGTGATTTATTACCTGTTGTGGTGGCACCCAGATCAAAATCGAAGAAAGCAAACGGGCTCAACTCACGGAACTCAGGCCTGATAACGGTTTGAGAGCCGGATATACGGATATTTGTTTTATCAGTAGCCTTATAGGTAAGGTTCAATCCTGGCAGGAAGTCATCCACTTTACTGTATACATGACGTGGATCTTTTGCTTTTACACTACCAACTACCTGGTCAAAATTTTCCCAACGTAAACCCCATGTGGCACGCAATTTTTGCGAGAACTGGTTATCGAACTGCAGGAAGCCTGCATTTAAAATAGTGTTGGCAACATACCTGTACTGATCGCCAAAAATTTCGTTGAAGGCAAACTTATTATCGTAGCCTGTGCCAAAATTTTCCTTGCTGAATACCACATCTTCTGTCAGCAAGCGTAATGATGGATTATCAGAAGGCAGGTAGATAGAGAATGGTCTAGAATCAAACAAACGGTCTTTAACCTGCAACATATATCCCAGTTTCACAGATTGATTCAGGCCGTTTACTGTAAAACTTTTAGCAATATCACCACCACCGGTATAGATATAATCGTTCAGGAAGCCATAGTAACGGCTGCCGCTTCTTTGTGAAGTTTTGGATGCAGATACCAGTAACAGGTATGGTGAATTGGGAACTACCACGTTCTGGTTATACTGGATACGTCGCTGATCAGGAATGTATTGATCAAGGATATTGAAACTTCCGTACCAGTGCAGTTTTAGTTTAAGTGAAGGCAGGTTATGATCGCCTGTAAGTTGCGTATTGAAGAAAGTATTTGCTTTTAAAGCCAATTCGGTAGCGCGTATATTCTCACCATTGATCGGATCGTTCTCAAAATCTTTACCGGTACGTTTGGTTGTATAGTCTGTTGAATTGATGTTCAGGATTGTTTTCCAGGATAGCTTATTATTATTACCCAGTTGCAGGGTTACATTACCCAAAGCACCCCATAACACATCCTGGCTGTATTTATCATTGGCATAATCAAAGTTCAGACTGGCTACATTATTACTGATCGAATAAAGGCTGTTCTGAAAATTGGTTCTTTTAAAGCTTTGATTGTAAGTGAGCGCCAATACAACACCGAGTTTGTTATTGTTACCCAGCTTAGTATTAAAACCACCGCTTAACTGGAATGTTTTATTGGTTACAGGCAAAAAGTTAGAACTGTTTTTGGTTGCGGCCCATATGTTTTCAAACTGCTTTCCGTAAACTATTTTCTGAGTTTGATCGAGGCTGTTAAAGGCAGATTTAGTGGGCATTCCATCGGGTAAAGCTCTTTTACCATCATCAAATCCTAACCAATCCAGTTTCCCCCCTTCGTAATGATAAAAATCGCTTCCGGCAGTTTGCGTATTAAAGCCTGTACCTAACTGTATATTTAAGAAATTACTTGAAGGAACATCTTTGGTATTAACCTGAATCAATCCACCAGCCCACTCACCGGGCAATTCAGGAACAAATGCTTTATTAATAATGATATTATCGATCATTGGGGCAGGAAACACATCAAAAGAAAAAGTTTTCCTGTCAGGCTCCGTGCTGCTCAGCAGCACACCGTTTAACATTGCCTGGTTATAGCGGTCGGCCAAACCACGTACCACAAGGTATTTACCTTCCTGAACTGAGGTACCGGGTACTCTTTTAAGTACTTCACCTGTATTTTTATCAGGAGATCTTCTGATGGCTTCGCCTGAAATTACCTGCGCAACAGCAGAAGTATTTTTCTGGAATGTAATCAATGCATTAATGGTTTCACCTTTTGCATTGCCGCGGGTAGAAGACTTTACGGTTACGGATTCCAATAATTTTCCGGTTTCGTCCAGGATCACATTCAGCGTTTCTTCCTCGTTAGCGTGTGTGATGCTGATATCATCAATGTTTTTGTCTTTATACCCGATATAAGAAAGCGTGATATTGTATTTTTTTCCATACTCAGCTGTGAATGAGTAATGACCGTCTACATCTGTTTTAACGATACCTGTAACAGCTCCGGAAATCTTAATTGTAACACCAGCGAGGCCTTCGTTTTTACTGTTAGAAACCTTTCCTGCAATTTTTCCTTTTTGAGCAATGGCTAACGAAGTGAATAGAACCAGAGAGAAGAACAAAACTAATTTACGCACAACAAATGTTTTGGTTTGCGCAAAGGTTCGAGTGCTATATTACCAAATTGTTACCTGAATATTAACAAGAGATTAATTTGAATTCAAAAATAAAAATCAAATATTACCTAATTGTTACGCCAAAGTTATGTGCAAGTTAAGCCTTCAAAATACTTCACAACTATTCCACATTTATTAGTCAGAGCCTGTGATATTGAAACCTATACTTACTGACGCTTTACTTTTAAAAGTATTTAATCATGCGGCGGTTCTTTATTTCAAATCACTTTTTAAACGCATAGGTACATAGGGAATACAAAAGAAACATAGCGTTTGAACTATATGCCCTGTTTCCTAACCTATGTAACTATGTGTTTAATACCACAACACGCCAGTAAACATCTTTAATCATTATCTTTTCTCCCTGTACCGGTTTTTAGAAATGCTGCCCTTTTGGGTGCCGGTACCAGTGCATTTACTCCTTTTACCGCTTTCCATATCACTTCTGTAAACTCACGGTCGGGAATTCTGTCTTCTTTTGCAAAATCAAATGTTTCACTTTTACGCTGCCATGCATTTTCAACAGTATTCTTCTCATTAATATCTACCTGTAAAGGACGGGCAGTAAAAACGGTCATATCTGGCTTGTCTGAAAAACAACGCCACATGGGTGTAGCAGCGGCATCATACTGACTCATCGGTCCGATACCTAAAATCAATTCAATAGTACGCAACATGGACGAGGTGGAATACATGGTATGATCAACAAAATGTCTTTTTACAAATCCGCCTGCAACATAAGCTGTACTCCTGTGTGCGTCCACATGATCGGGGCCATCCTGCGCATCATCTTCGAGAATGAACACGGCGCTTTCTTTCCAAACCGGGCTCTTGCTCAGGTATTCTACAAACATACCTATGGCAAGGTCATTATCGGCCACATGGGCAAATGGTGTGGGCCTACCTTTACTCAGCCCTTCTGTATGATCATTAATAATGCGCAAGGTATTTAACCGGGGTAATGCGTTAGCTGCAAGTAATGAATCAAAATCCCGTTTCCACTGCCCTACCCTTGTGGTATCCCTGATCTTTTGATCCCAACTGGTATAGTATGGACAGAAATGATCTTTCAGTACCGGGATATTGGGTTTATAATCGTCTGCAAACTCGCCATAAGTGCGATAGCTGATACCTGCCCGTTTACAATGATCCCATATAAAACCATTCTTATTATTAGCAATGGCACGGTTACCCTCTGCATCATAATCACCACCTCGGCCGCCGTAACTGGTGGGCCATGTTTTTTCAAGATAATCGGTTGAATAAGCGCCAAGACTCCAGTTATGCCCATCAGCGCTCACCTCTCCATCTACATAAAAATTATCGAGCAATACAAATTCTCTCGACAATGCATGAAGATTGGGTGTAACCTTTTCACCAAAAAGACAAAGGTTTTTATCTCCGTTCCCTTCAGGCATATCGCCTAATACCTGGTCGTAGGTACGGTTCTCTTTAACTATATAAAATACGTATTTGATTGGTGAGGGAGCCCCTACTTTCATAGGTATCGGATTGCCTTTCTCACCTAAGGACTGAGACTCCCGCACTTTACTATAGGGCGTGTTATGATACACCGCCTGCGAATACACACTTAACTGCTGATCGGATGGGGTATTGATGATACTTAGCGTTCCTTTAAACAGGCCACCTATATATTGTATTTTATTAAGTGTTGAGGTATCTCCCAGTTGATAAGCCAATTGTACTTTTTTATCAACCGGATTAGGGCCTTTGGGGTTGGCCATGGAAGTAAAACCTTTCCCGTTGGTTACATATATTTTCTTACCGATGGTTCTCACGCAGGTAGGATACCATCCTACAGGGATAAATCCTTTTGACACACTGCTACCGTGTTTACTTACATCAAATACCGACAGGCAATTATTATCTGCATTGGCAATGTATAAGTTTTTTTCATCTGCACTAAGCGCCACACCATTGGTGGTTGAGCCTGTTGGCGCATCAGGATATAAAGCAGCATTTAATGTTTCCAATACTTTTCTTTGCTTAATATCTATCACTGATACGCTGTTATCATTGGCGTTGGCAATATACAGGTAGCGGCCGTTTGACGACAGGCAAAAATCATTTGGATTACTGCCTGTTGCTATTTCATCTGTCAGTTTTTGTTGAGCGGTGTTATATACCAATAGTTTGCCACATCCCCAGCAGGAGATGTACAATTCTTTTTTATCGGGAGAAAGTAAACAGGTATAAGCTTCACCGGGCAGGGTAACCTGTTTAATGATCTTTTTTGAAGTAAGATCGATCTCATACAAAACTTTGTTGTCTTTGGTTACAACATACATCCTGTTAGCCTGGTCGTTAATTTCAATACCAGTTGGCGATATTCTGTTGGGCCATTTATCTCCCAGTTTTATACTGTCTGCAGTAACCAGTTTATTATTTTTCACTGCATATTTCATTATCCAGTTATCATTGCCACCGGAAGCGTACAGGTATTTTTCATCGGCACTGAACTTTAATCCTACCCATGATTTGGCTATCTTACTATGATCCAGCACTTTTTCAGTTGCAACATCTATCAGTTGCAGCGATTGTGTGCTCTGTCCGTTATTGGTAACGGCTATGTATTTTTTGGAAGATGAGACAGCAATATTTAATGGAAGGTCGCCTACCGGAATACTTTTACCCACCGGTGTGAGGCTCCATCCATTGGGAAGACCGATACGCTTTGATTCCAGTGTTTTTAATGACTGGGCCGACACTGTAATAGCTGCAAAAACAGTGCAGGCGAAGAGCAGATTCTTTTTCATATAAGATGATTAATGAGTAAGTTAATTTATTTAGAGATAATTATATGCCAGACACAACCTCTTCGGCAAAACCAAAAGAGAGTGTCATGCCTGCCCCGCCCAGTCCGTTGAGAATATATACACCTGATTCAGGGTTTATCACTATATCCGTTTCACCATTGGTCATTTTAGGATAGATGCCGTTCCATGATTGTGTCAGTTTCCAGTCTTTTGTTACCATAAATTTTTCCAGGTAATCTGTGATCAGTTCATTAATGAGAGCCTTATCAAATGGATCGAACGTATGGCCGTATTCATGCGAATCTCCTACTGTTAATTCGCCTTTGTCGTTTTGTGATACCATTACATGGATACCCCATTTCAGGTATTCTGCCATCTCTTCCTGGTATCTTTTCTGTAACCCAGTTAAAGAAGCGGCTGCTTTAAAACTATTATAATGAATCAGCGATAACCCACCACATACGGAAGTGCCTATCCGGTAGTTTTCTGCAGGTGGTGTAAAACGCATCATCTGCAATTTACATTTTGTTATGCCGGTAGCCGCATAGTGTTCGGGATACAGGGTTTCAAAATCAGCGCCGCTGCAAATACAGATCAGGTCGGCCTGCAGCAATTCACTGCCCATAAACACTTTACCCGATTCAACCGCATTCACCTGTTTGCCCCAGATAAACCTTACGTCAAGATACTCATCAAGGTACGAAGGAATAGAGGCAATAGCTTCACGTGGATCAACAATCATTTCGGTAGCGCTGTATAATCCCCCAAGCAGGTTTTCTGTTTTGATGCCTTTGTATTTTTCAGCTATCTGCGATGGTTGTAGCAGGCTAACGGGCCTGCCGGTTTTTGAAAAAAATTCATGCAGTTCCTGCAATACTTCCCATTCATCGGCATGATGGGCAACATGAAGGCTGCCCACTTCATCGTACCAAAGTCCAATACTGTCGGCTATCTCTTTCCATACCTGTTTACTGCGGACAGCACGGTTGTATAATTTTCCATCAGGCTGGCCCACAGGCCATACCATACCAAAATTACGGATGGAAGCACCTACGGCTTTTTCTGTTCGCTCAATCACAGTAACGCTATAGCCTTTTAATGATAAGGCACGTGCTGTGGCAAGACCAACAATACCTGCGCCAATTACAATTGCAGTTGACTGACTCATATCAATTGATTTCCGGAATAACTGAATATTTTTTATTGAAATAAAGCAACGCCATTATTGTGGCCATTACACCAATAACAGATAAAACAATCACCCCGTTACTGTATACTACTGTCCATGCAAGGTGTGTGTTAAAGATGGTTTTGGTAAGTATCACCCCAACACTTGCCATATACCCGAACGAATCGGCCAGGTACATCAGGAAACCTACATTTCCGGCATGCCGGAAAGTGGCGATAAGCCGGTCGAATAAGATGCAGTTGAAGGGGATATAACCAATATATAATCCAAGTCCTACCAATGTCATCCATGTAAACGGCGGCATCAGGTGCAACACAAATAACAATGAACTGATGCCGGCAAGCAGGAACCCCGCTATGATGATAAAATGCGTGATCACAAATGCGTGACGGTTATTTTTTATCAGCATCATACTGCTGATCACTACCAATACTAAAATGGTAATAGGAATTTCGGTTGAGGTAAATACAGAAGGCTGTGCGCCAAAACCCAGTTCGCGCCAGATATCTGCTGCATAATTATCTCGTATATCTCTGAACAAGGTTAGAAATACATAAACGATAATGAGTAAAACAATACCTGTTCTGAATTCGAGAAAGAAATTTTTTCTTTCAGATTTATTCATTGGCAGGCGGGTAACCCTTGTTTTAATATCTGATTCGGAGGGTGGTGGAATTTTCTCCAATAAAAACACAAAGAGTAACATTGGCAGCAGAAATACCATGCCGGTAACAAAAGGCAGCCATTGTTCTGTAACATCAATATGTATCATGAGCCATTTGGCAACCGATTTCACAAAGCCCGATGAGAAAATAAAACTGACGGCTAAAGCAGCCCCAATAAAATCTGTAGCCTTTCTTCCCTCTACATAAGAGAAAACAATACCCCATATCATGCCCAACGGAAATCCGTTGATAAAAAGAAACAGAATATTCCATGGAGATGGTATGATGGCAAAAAGTAATAATGCCAGCCACGAAATACCAACCAATAAAAGAATTGTTCTGCCTCTTCCGATATTTTTTAGCTCAGCAATAAAACGGATGCCGTAAAACTTGCTGAACATATAACCAAATACCTGGCTGATAACGAGCGCATCTTTGTAATGAATACCTAATACATCGTGCTCATTGTCAAAAACACCTACTGTAAACGGTTTGCGGAAAGCATACACCGTAGCATAGGTAAGAAATGTGATAACGGCGGCATAGATAGCCACTATTGTATCACGGTATTTCTCCTTATCGGATTTGACTATAACAGTTATCACTGTATCTTGATTAATGCAGGTAATTCCCTTAATGAGTCTATAATAAAATCGGGTTGATACTGGGTCAATTCTTCACGGCTGTAAGCGCCGGTGGTAACTGCCACTACCACGCCGCATCCTGCCAACTGGCCTTCCAGTATATCTACTTTTGTATCTCCTACTTTGGCAACACGCGTAACATCTGCAATTCCGGCTTCTTTCATTAAAGAATGAATCATATATGAATGAGGCCTTCCTTCAGGCACTTCGTCACTACAGATCACCTGGCTGATAAATGGATTTTTATCCCAGCCAAGACGCTTTAGAATTGCATCAGTAATTCTTCTTGTGAAGCCTGTGTTAAGCGTAACTACAATATTTTTATTGTGCAGCAGTTGGAATAACTCTTCTGCAAACGGAAGTGGTTTTAACTCCGCATCATTCTCATAAAAAGCCACCATATCATCATTAAACCTGTTGTGGATCCGTTCAATTGTTTCATCGGTTTTTTCAGCAAGAAACGGTGCATATTGCTCAATGATGGTCTTTACTGCTTCAATCTTACGATACCCCATTACTTTGTCAACATCTTTTTCCTGTACCTTAATTCCTTCCGATGCAAAAGCATCCCTGAATGCTTTGTTTACGTTGCCTCTATCGGCTACGGTGGTGCCGGCCATATCAAAAACAACCAATGCTATATCCATAGTAATTCGTTTAGTTTTCCTGTGTTTGTAAATGTTGCAGCATCATTTCCCTGTAATGATGCAAAGAGGGCAATGGAATATGTTCTTCCTTGGCCTTTTCATCCCATTTGCGCAAAGTGATGTAGAGGTCTGCCAAGGGATCATTTTCAAAAGCGATGGCTTCTTCTTCCGTCATCATGCCTCCCTGAAAGGCAAGTGTTTCCCTGCTTGCAGGAGATAATTTTTCAAAGTATTCAGGGTAACGATAGGTCAGGTATCTTTTGGCAGCCACATGCGATGCCACCAGTTGTGCGATCTTTTTTGAGAATCCTTTGTCGATGAGATAATCGGCTCCCAGTTTTTCATGTTCAAAAACGCCATACCCATCCATATGTGCAACAGACATGATATGCTCGCACAAATGACCGATATCGTGAAAGAAAGCGGCGAGTATTACTTCCGCATCGTATCCTTCTCTTTCGGCTAATTGGGCACATTGGCACATATGTTCTATTTGTGAAACCGGCTCGCCTATATAGTCTTCTCCGCCAAATCTTTCATAGAGAGCTATAATTTCATCAACAGTTGCTGTAATCCGTTTTTGTGTTTCCATGTATTTATTGTTTATAATCTGAACTGAACAGACGTCCATACACTTCTACCCATTCCGTTAATGCCACTGCCATGTGTTCTGTAATCGGTGTTCTGCAGGTTCTGCACACCTGCACGAACGGTAATATATTTGCCCGTATACCCTGCATTGAGGTTAACCAGGTTCCATCCCGGTGTTCCGCCCAATGGAATTCTGTTATCATCTTTATCGCCTTGTGCCAGTCTGTTTTGTGCGCTTGCAAAAAAGTCTTCAATCGTTATATACCATCCATGTATATGATATTGCAGTTGTAGTTTTCCGTTAAACGGCGGAATGCGCCGCATGGGCTCATTGGCAGAAATATTCTGTCCGAATGCATAGGCCGCGCCTGTTTGAAAATTAAAAGACCTCGAAAGCTGATACTGTAATTCAAATTCGGTTCCTGTTATATAAGATTGCTGGCTGTTCTCCTTGGTATATACTTTGTAGCCGTTAATGGTTTGTCCGGGTACCTGCACCCTTGTGATCAGATCAGTAAGCCGCATATAATACACCGACAGGCAGCCCTGCAATTTTTTAGTTCTTAACTTATATCCCAATTCTGTATGATAACTTTTCTCGGGTTTCAGTTGATAGGCAGGCACCTCATAACGAAAATCCACGAGGCCCAAACTGCCCATATCATCAATATTAGGGGAACGGTAGCCTGTGCTGAAAGCCGCGTACACCCTCGATTTGCGACTTAACTCATACCCAATGGCCATATTAACAACAAGTGAAGAAGGCTTAACGGTTACATCGCCCAGTTTGCCGGGCAACCGGCTTGTGTCGGGAATATGTATGCCCAGCAAATTGTATCGCAGACCAGCTTCAACATCTATCTTTCCCAGCTTAATATGATGCAGGGAATACAAAGAGAAATTATCGTCTGAAGAATTATCCGGGTATAATCCGCGTAACTGTATTGGCGCTGACCCGATGATCGGTTGCTGCCATTTGGTACTGTTAACCTTATCATGATAATATTCAATACCGCTATTCGCATGCCAATAACTACTCAACGCAGAAAATACATCAGCGGTGGCCCCAAAAGTTTTCACTCGGTCTTCTTCTGAAAAACGGTTTGCGTTTCCCTGCCTGAGATAAGATCGTTTTTCAAAACTTTCCTGCGCAGAAAGAATAACATTGACCGACTCCAGCCACCGGTGTGCGGTTTTTGTTTCTAATTTCAGGTAACTCATCTTCCGTTCCTGCGGAGAGAAAAAATAGTAAGCATAATTTTCCAATACCACTTTATGATAAAGCGGAACATCTTCCTGCTTTACATATTGATGAGAAGCGGTTAGTGTACTGTTTTTCCCCAGGCGTAATTTCATCTTAACATCAAACGCATGCTCGGCATAACCTGAAGGCGACTGACGGCCGGTGGTATCTCCGCCAAACAAATCACCAAATTTCCGGTTAGTGTACCCGGCTGATAAAGCCAATGATTCGGATTGATAAGCCAACTCAGCTCTCGCAGTATATTCCATATCGCGGGATACCGCTTTGCCGGTAAGATTTGTTTTAAACGATTTTTTCCCGAAAGCAGGATCCTTTGTAAACAATTGTATCACGCCGCCCATTGCATCTGAACCGTATTGTACGGAGCCTGTTCCCTTGATCAGTTCCATTTTTTCAATGGTGTACATATCAATGGTATTCAGGTATTGATTAGGGCCATAGCGAAAAGTGGCGTTATTAAACCTGATGCCATTTACCATCATCAGGGTCTGGTTGCCTGTAAGCCCGCGCACAAAAGCTGAGCCGCCGCCATGATTTGTTTTTTGTACAAACACCCCAACAGAACCCATCAATGCCTCAGGTGTAGTGCGGAAGCCGGATTGAGCAGCCGCTCCTGAACTAACCGTATTAACCGAATAGGGCAATTGATAAGCCCTTGCGTTGTTACGTGTTGCTGTAACCACCACTTCTTCCAGCATACCTGTTGTATCTTTTGTAACAGGCTGCGCCTCCTGCGCTAATGCTGCGCAGGAAATTGTTACGAAGAAAAGAAGGAAGTAAATGGTCCGCATAATTAGATTTAATTAATTCAGACCAGATGTTTTTTTCTGTTGTTTGTAATGATCTACCCGTATCTCTTTCTCGTCATCCATATCAGGCCCTTTAATTATTTTACGCCAGTCGATCGTTCTGTTATACTTCTTCATAGCTTTCTCCACATCAAATACACGCGGATCATTCTTCTCAAGTGTATAGGGTTTGAAATCCGGCTTGTTGGTAAAGAAATCCTGCAACAAAGAAGCTGTCGCATCATATTGATTTACATAAGGCACACCAAGAATATTATAAATGGTTTTTAAGATGGAGCCAAAGTTGGCATGGGTATTACTTACATAGCCTTTTTTTACATAAGGCCCTGCCATCATTAAAACAGACCTGTGTGCATCTATATGGTCAACTCCACCCTGCGGATCGTCTTCTGTGATAATGACCAGCATATTTTTCCAGTATTTTGTGCGGGAGAGAAAATGCAGGATTCTTCCAACGGCCAGGTCGTTATCTGCTACAAATGATTGCCTCGAATAATAACCATCCTCTGGTCTTATATCGGCGCCATGATCGTTAGGTACCTGCATGGCAATCAGCGAAGGCATTTTTTCTTTACCCTTGATCCATTTTTTTGTAAACTCAGTTTCAAACTGGTTCATCCTGAACTGGTCGGGAATATTGGTATTAAATCCCGCATAATTAGTGCTGGTACGGCTATACAGCGCTTTCTGCATGGGCACCATTACACCATGGGCAGCGCCTGTTGCAGTATCGTTCCAGTTTTCGCGCACGTGTGCAGTTTCATTGGCTTCGCCGAAATTGTAGAAGGGAATATTCTTTCTCTCCAGTGCTTCCCACAACCCTCCTATCTCAGCATAATCTTCCGGATCAATGCTCCCGGTTGAACCGGGAAAACGACGGCCCGGAGCAGCAGAAAAAAGATTGGCTTTTTTATTTACGCTTGAATTTGTTTCTACCCACTCGTTGGGAATAACACCCACCATCCAGTGATGGCCGTGAATAGATGCATCACTATCGCAATAAAAATTATCGCTGAATGCGAACTGTTTTGCCAGTTTATGGTGATTGGGCGTAACTTTTACCTGCTTGTATTTTTTCTGTAAAGAATCGGGAAAAGTATATTCGCAATCAACACCAAATCTTGCCAGGGTGCTGTCTCCTTTTGCATTTTTTAACTGCCCGAATATTTCATCATAGGTCCTGTTCTCTTTGGTAATGTAAACAATATATTTTATGGGCGATACACCTGATACAGGCAAGGCAGGTAAAGGATTGCCTTCATCAGTAACTGTTACAGATTCGAATGTATTGTGAATAACCTGTTTGGTATATGTTGCCAGTAATTGCGCATCGGGCATGGCGATCTTTTGAAAACTGCCAAGCTGGATATCGCCAATATAGGTTCCCTGTGGTGGCTTTACAAAACCTGCCCCACCATTGGGCCCCGCACCAAGGCCCCTGCAGGAAATCACATACATTTCTTTTTCGTTTTCCGACAGTTGAACCTTTGCAGTTCCCCATCCTGTTGGAATTAATCCTTTGGTCGTTTTTGCAGCAATATCAATTACCGCTACGGCATTAAAACCAAGTAATGCCACGTATAAGGTCTTCTCATCTTTGCTCAGGGTTATACCAAAAGGCAATAAGCCGCGAAGCCTGTCGATTCGCTGATCAACTTTGATGGGAATAGAACCGATGATCCTGTGATTTTTATAATCAAGGATAGAAATATTATCGTTTGTTGCATTGGTTACATAAGCATATTGTTTACCAACTGCAATGGAATTAGGACTGGCACCGCCTACCACTTCCGTGTTTTCGATCATTTCACCAACCTGGTAACCCGTTTTAAATTTGTCGATCACTTTATTGGTTGACAGGTCGATCGTAAACACACTCATGGCTTCTGGTGCGGAAGGACTGCCTACGCCGGGTATTTTTTTACCATCAATGATGGTTCCTTCAATTGATTCGCGGGTATTATTGCCATAGGGATGGCGGGGAATGAGGAGGGAATCGTAGTTTGTTTTGTTAGCACCTTCAATTAAAGGATAAGCATACATGCCTACGTTTGCTACAAATGCAGTTTGTTTATCGGCGCTGATCGCCAGGCCGAATGGCTGACGGCCAACAGGTATGGAAGCAGTGATTTTTTTATCGGCAAGCCGGTAGCGAACAAGGCGGAAATTAGCCCGGTCTAATATTAATAATTCATCGTTATTGAGTAAGAGATCAGATGTAAAGCTATCGTCAAAATTTACATCACCCACTCTCCCGTTCAGGGAAATAGAATCAATTCTTTTCAGGTTTTCAATATCGTATATAAGTACGGCGCCATTATCGCCGCCACTCAGGTATACTGTTTTTGAATCCTGTGCAAAGGCCACTCCTAAAAAAGAGCCGTTTGAAAATGGGGATGCTATCTTTTTATCATAGCTGGGAACCCTTGTATTATTTAATGTTGCAATATCTATGATGGTGAAAACACCGTTATGCAGTGTTACAGCTTTCTTTCCATCGGGTGAAACAGCCATCCCGAAAGGATCATGCGTGATCCTGATAAAATTACCGGCAGGTGTTACTAAACGGCCACTTGGTAAAACGGATACACCTTTCTCATTAATTGTACAGTATTGCCCGGAGCCGGTTACCTGTAGTGTGGTCTGTTTTTTTTGTGCAGACACCTGCAAACTAAGGCAAATGGAAACTGCAACTACTATGTATTTTTTCATGGAATGCAATTATAGAGAAAAAGAAGCAGAGCCTGAAAAGGCTCCGCTTTCTAAAAAACTGCCTATATGATTGTACTCAACCCTATTTGATGATCCACATCTGGGCATTGATATTATCGTTACCACCATATTGACTGGTTACTGCTGCAGTATAATTATCTTTATTAGTTGACAATTCAGAAGCAGGATACTGGTATCTTAATGGAATTACACCACTGTTACCAATACCAGGTCCGGTTGAGAATGCCGGCACACCGGTTCTACGCCATTGATAGTAAGCTTCAAAGCCAGAATTACGTGCAAGGGCTAAATAACGTTGTGTAAGGATCTGATTTAGTCCTGCAGCATTATTTCCTGCATACTGTACAGAAGGTTGGCTAAAATAATCGCTATAATTAAATGTAACGCTGTACGTAACATAATCACCAGGTGCCGCTGTTTTTAAGAAAGAAACAGTGTTGGCACCATCGTTAACACCATAGAAAGCGAACATGGCTTTAATACCTTTTTGGTACCATGTATCTGCCGAACCGGCAACCCATCCCCGGTTAATGGCTTCAGCAATGTTTAAGCACATTTCAGGATAACCAACAATGAAGGTATTCTCGCCTTTAAATCCATCATAATATCTTTTACGTCCGATAGTAGAATATAAACCAGCCACATTTTTTCCACCCAATACACTCACATCCTCACCATTGGGTCCGCCAACAAATGATTTGAAAGAGGTATCAGGGAAACCCAATCCACGTGCGGGATCTGCCACTTTCATAGCTCTGAGGTCGTTTAAGCCGCTCAGCGTATTTAACCAGGTTGCAGCTACACAAAGACGCAACGCATCAAAACCATAGTTGTTTTTGTTATTAGGATACTGGTTGTAGGCATCATTGTAAACATACTCCCAGTTATCACCAAGATCAGACATGATTGGATACTTGGTTGGGTTATTGAGTACATCTGCAAATTTTTGCTTTATGTTCAGCTCGGGATCAGATTCCTTTTTGCTCAATTCTATCAATACGCGCAATTTATACGTATTCACCACCTTTTGCCATTGCTTTAATGCGGTCAATGGATCCTTGGCATTTGAAATTCTTTCGTAAAAATAAAAATCGCCAAGTAAGGAAGTATTGGAAGAAGCAATCAAAGATCCTAATTGCGTATTGGCATCTTCTAATAACTGAAGGCTCTGCATAAATATCTGCTTCTGGGTGTCATACTTTGGTGTTGGGTTTTCCAATCCTTTCAAAGCATCAGTCATGGGCAGATCACCAACTTTCAGGCTCATATTTACAAAAATGTAAGCCTTGAAAAAATTTGCCAGAGCGCTATACGGGTTAACATCGCCGGATGTTTTAGCAGCCTCTTTTTCCATTGCCACTACATTGCGTAAGGTTCCATATTCCAGGTTGGCAGCGCCGGTCCAGTATTCATTGGTTCCGTAATAGGTATAGGTTGATAAAGTAAACTGGCAAAATTTATCAGCATCTCCACCTGGAAATACTACCAGGTCATTCTCAATCTGCCTTAAGAGCAGATAAGCAGGAACAGACGTAGGCTGATTTGGGTTAACTGCGTATTTTTCAAATGTCTTGGTACAACTGCTGAATGCTATCACCATGGTGAGAAACAGTATACCGGTTATTTTATTTGTTTTCATTTTATATTTTTTATTGTTTCAAATTATGGTTCATGATAATTTAGAAAACAAAATTTACATTAAAACCATAGCTGCGGGTGGTTGGTGTTTGCAGGTTTGGCTCGCGGCTGTTAGTATTATAAATGTTACGTCCTGAGTATTGGTCAACATCAATATCATGGAAACGTGACGGGAAGAAATACAACAGGTTACGGCCTACCAGCGAAACATCTATCTTGGTTATAAAAGATTTCTTACCAAGGAATTTCTGCGGAACAGAATAAGTGATCACTACTTCACGCAGTTTGGCATAAGTTTTTGCAACTGATGTATGCTCAAAGTTGTTAAAGAAGCTGCTCACGTAGTCCTGAACATATTTTGACGGAGATGCATTTGGTTTGAATTGCAAAGCGCTCATATTGGTAATAACCCCGGTTACCGGATCATACTGGATGGTTGCACCGTTTGCAATCTGAACACCTTCTCCAATATAGGTTCCAACAAAGCCTGCGTCTTTATAATGACGGAACTCGTAATCCCTTGCTGCACCAACAGCACCTTCAACAGTTGAAATATGGCTACCACCCTCAATTCCTTTTCTCATTACATAATCCTGGATAATACCGCCTACTTTACCATCAAACTGGAAAGAGAAACTGAAAGATTTGTAAGTGAATTTGTTGTAAATAGACCAGCTCCAGTCAACATCACCATTTCCAACATACTGCGCTTTAGGCAGGTATACAGGCTTACCTGCACTGTTATTGATCACCTGACCGTCTGAAGTTTTAGCTGTTAAATTAGCGAACAATTTATCAACTCTGTCACCCTGATGAAACTGGTAGTTTTCAAAATTAGATGGCAATTCTTTGAACACTTCTTTATAAGTTGACCAGTTAACCATTACATCCCAGTTTAAGCCATTGGCATTTCTGAGAGGTGAGCCGGTTAATGATAATTCTACACCTGACAATTTGGTCTTAACCGCATTGGTTGTAAAACCTGTTAAACCGGTTGTTTGAGACAATGGATAGTTTCTGATACCGGGGCCGTTAATGTTGCTGTAATAGGTTGCACTAAAACCGATCCTGTTGCGCAGGAATTTAATATCTAAACCTAACTCACTGCTTGTTAACACAGAAGACTTGATATTTGGATCAATCTTATTACCCGGAGCATAAGCGCCTGTTTGTGAATTATACACTGTTCCGATGGAATACGCAGGATCAGACAATGAATAAGAAGGTCCGCCATACACACTTACATAAGGAGCTCCATAACCAAGCGGATAAGCTGCCGGTCCGATGTAAGCGGTTGTGTTGGGAGATTTTGCTTCAGCATAGCTGGCCCTTACTTTTAAGAAACTGATTTCTTTTGGCAGCGTAACATAATCAGAGATCACAGAAGCTGCAGAAACTGAAGGATAGAAATAAGTGTTATTATTCAATAACAAAGTTGAGTTTTTATCAACCCTGCCCGTAGTGGTAATGGAGAAGTACTTTTTATAATCCAGACTAACAGAATAATAAGCACTTAATACCAGCATGCTTGATGTGTAGTTGTATGCTTTTACCGGATTCAGAGAGTTAGAGAACGAATATAATCCCGGTACGTTCAGGTAATCTGTAGTAACAAAGCTTGAACGGTAATTAAAATTCCTTGCGTTCACACCGCCAAAGGCATCAATAGAGAAATCTTTAATTTTTCCATTATATTTTACCAGGGCTTCCACGTTATTATCAAACAATGAACGTGTGTCTTCACGGTAATCTCCCCTGTTCAGTTCTCTTCCGTAAGGGTGAGCTGAATAAGGTAATTTTTCGTTTCTTAAAACATCATTGGCACTAATATTAGCACGCAGTACAGCCTCAATATGCGAATTTGGTTTGTAGCTCAATGCAGCATTACCGGAAATATCTGTTTTGTAATGACCACGTAACCATTCATAACTCATGAAATATGGATTATGATAACGTTGGTATTCTGCGTATATTGATTGTATCCCTTCTTTACCTGGCTGCCAGTAATTGCGCATATCATCAATATTCCAGTCAGCACCAGTCCAGATTGTCATGCTATAAATCACACTATTAGGTCCGTATTGAACATCAGGAATATTGGGGGTAAACTGGCGGTTATAATTCAGTCCACCTTCCACTTTCAATTTGCTGCTTAAATTATAACTGGTATTGATGTTGAAATTGATGGTATTTAATTTGGTATTTGGAATGATACCTTTCTGGTAAGTCTGGCTCAGCGACATGCGGATGCTCGACTTATCAGTTGCAGAAGAAAAACTCAGGTTATTGGTAGTTAACAATCCAGCCTGAATAAATCTTTTCAGATTATCTACGCCTCTTGCTATATAAGGAGTTCCTTTTCTTACACCTGTAACCGGATCAATCGGGCTATCATATTGTGGTACTAACTGGCCTTCCAGTTTTGGTCCCCATACATCATAGTCACCATCATTAATTCCGCCACCTTTACCATCTCCAAAAGCGTATTGCGAATAATCACCACCGCCATACTGGGCCTGTGTTTTAGGTAATGCAATAAAGCCTTTATCTATTTGTGTGCTGGAGTTAAATTCGATCGTGTATCCTTTATCGTTCTTCTTTGCTTTTTTTGTTGTGATCAGGATAGCGCCGTTTTGTGCACGGCTACCATAAATAGCGGTAGCTGCCAATCCTTTTAACACAGTATAGGTTTCTATATCATCAGGACTGATATTCCAAGTGTCGGAAGTAACAGGAATACCATCCACAACATATAAAGAGATATTACCACCACGTAACGATACTGCCGGAGCAGCCAGCAGTTCACGTGAAATGGCTACATCCAAACCGGCAACCTTACCCACCAAACCATTAACTGGATTGGGTTCTCTTGCTTTAACCAGGTCGCTGCCTTTTACTTCCTGTACCGCGTAGCCCAGTTTTTTGGTTTCTTTCTTAACACCCAATGCGGTAACCACCACATCGTCTAATTGCGCTGAAACAGCGGTTAATGTAACGATCAGATTATCGCCACTCACAGCTACCTGTTTGCTTTGATATCCGATAAATGAAATTGCTAACTGGCTGCCTTTCGGCGCTGATATTGTAAATACACCTTCAGCGCTGGTGCTTACTTTTTGCTTCCCGCCCTTTACTGTCACGGTTGCTCCATCAATTGGCTTTGCAGTAACAGCATCTATTACTTTACCGGTAACAGCAACGCTCTGCGCCTGCACCTGGCTTACAAAACAGCATATTGCCAAAGGAAGTAGCAATAAACTGAATAATCGGGTTTTGATTTGCTTCATAAACAAATGATTTTGGTTGTTGAAGCCGCAAACCTACCAGTGCTATGTTACGGAATTGTATTGTTAAGATTAACTAAAAGTGAATTAAGGATGAGCGCGCAATAAATGGTATACATATATAAAAGAGAAGTCATCCGGGCGGATGACTTCTTCTCTCTAGTTAGGAAAAACAATCAATTAGTTTCCCTGATCTCTTCATTGGCATTTACAATCACTGAATCACCGGCACTGATGCTGCCGTATATTTCAATCTTATCGGCAGACTGGTTCCCTGTACTCACATCCACCTTACTTGTTTTCCCGTTTTTTACCAGCAACACATATTTTCTTTCAGTAGAAGTAACCACAGCAGTGCGTGGCACCCACATGGCCTGCGCGTTGCCTTTTGAATACAATACCACATCTGCATACATACCCGGAGCCAGCAATGCATCTTTATTAAATACATCGATCTCCATCCGTTCGCTGCGGTATTGCGCATTGATGTTCATAGACCTGCGACTGATAGTACCTGAAAGTTTTTTACCCTGCAAAGCACTTACATAAAAAGATACGGTATCCTTATTCTTTATATCCGGTGCAATAGCTTCCGGAATATCAACCTGTAACCGCAGATGATCGATCTGTTTTAGTTCCAGCATTGGTTTGTCTTTGGTGGCAGCACTAACCAGTGCCCCGGGATGTACGTTCCGTTCTGTGATCACACCAGCAAAAGGTGCTGTTACTTTTAAATAGCCCAACATGGTTTGCTGCATTTGCCAATTGGCCTTCTCCGCATTATTTAAAGCGCTATCTGCTTCCATTTTAGCTTTAATGGTTGACAGATCCAGGGGCGAAACAGCGCCGGCTGTTCTGGCAGCTTCCGTTAAACGTTGATAGTGTTCTTTATCAATCAAATAATCAGCTTTGGTGCGGGCATATTTTTCTCTTGCCTGTAATGCAGCCTGTTCCAGTTCAGGTGCCTCTAACTGCATGAGTGCGGTGCCCTGTGTAATATTGGAGCCCACATCAACCCATACTGTTTTTACGTAGCCATTTACTTTGGGAAAAATACTTACTTCCCGATAGGCAGCTAACTGTGCGGGCAATTTCAGCACAGTTGCTACCCCGCCGCTTTCAACGGTTGCCAATTTGTAGGCCAACTGGTTATTTTGTTTGCTATCCTGCGGCTTTTCCTCTTTCCTGTTTTCTGAACAGGCAGAGAAAAATATGACCGGGATAAAAAATAGTATGCAATATTTCATGGTATAAAAATTATTTAGTTAAGTCTTCAGGTAATAATGAAACCGAATCAAATGATGCTTTTTGCCGTATCCATCCATACACCAACGGAACAATAAACAGCGCCGCAAATGTAGAAGCTATCAACCCGCCTATTACCGCACGACCAAGGGGTGCAGACTGATCACCGGCTTCACCCAGGCCACTGGCCATTGGTATCATGCCGGCAATCATGGCAAGACTTGTCATTAAGATCGGTCTCAAACGAATGCTTGCCGCCACAGTAGCCGCTTTGAAAGGATTTTTATATTCAAGCCGCAAAGCTTCTGCATTGGTTACAATCAAAATGGCATTTGCTACCGATACACCGGTGCTCATAATGATACCCATGTATGATTGCAGGTTCAGCGTAGAGCCTGTTGCAAACAATACAAGCATTGCACCCAGCAAAACTGCCGGAACCGTTGATAATACTGCAATCGACACCCCAAAAGATTGGTAATTGGCAGCCAGCAGCAGCAGGATAACAACAATGGCCACCAGCAATCCTGTTTGTAATGAATCGAGTGTTTCGGTAAGCAATGATGACATTCCTTTTACTTCGGGTACCAATCCACGCGGCGTGCCCAAACCTGCAATGGTTTTCTGAACGGCAGTGGTTGCAGTGCCAAGATCCTTTTTATACATATTGGCACTCACAGTTAAAAACCTTCTCGGGCCCGACCGGTCGTATTCGCCGGGTAAGGTATCTATTGTCATTTGCGACACATCAGATAAAACAGGCCTCTCTTTTCCTTTCACCAAAGGGATGGATTGCAGTTGTTCAATCGAATTCATTAAATACTCCGGCACCTGCACTTGCACCTGGTAAGTATACGCCACCTTCGTATCTAACCATTGTACCTTTTCTGTAAAACGGCTGGAAGATGTTGCATCTGAAATGCTCCTTGCCACCTCGCTCAAATTCAACCCCATCTGTGCCAGCCTGAACCTGTCGATATTGATCTTAATAGTTGGAAAATGCAAGGGCTGTGCTATCTGAACATCGCGCAGGAAACTGATCTTTTTCAGACTGTCAACCAAACGTTCCGCATAGTTTTTAATATCATCATAATTTTTGCCCGCCACACGCACTTCAATAGGTGTTGCAGCGCCCTGGGCCATAATTTTTTCAGTAAGCTCAATGGGTTCAAAAGATATGTTGATAGCCGGATACGCATTTTTAATATTCTTCCTGAGTTTATCTTTCAGTTCATCAAGGTTTACTGAATAATTTTCAGCAAGATTGATCTGCAAGATCGCTTCATGCGTACCACTATTAAAAATATAAAGGTTACTCGATCCATAACTGCTCGGAATCAATCCCACATAAGCAGAACTGATCGCCACATGCCCGTTAACGGTTGAATCGATAACCGACAATATACCTTTTACTGCCCGCTCTGTATTTTCAAGCCTTGTTCCATCCGGTTCCCTGATCCTGATCTGCAGTTGCCCGTTATTTGTTTTGGGCAACAGATCTTTACCAATAGTAACAAAGCAAATTCCTGAAGCCAGTAATGTGAGGATGATGTACCCCGTTACAATCATCTTTCTTTTAGGCATCCAGTCGTCCAGCCGCTTAGCCAGTTTGACTTTGATACGCTGAAAAAATTTATTTTCTTCCGGGTGTTTGATATCCTGTTCGTTGTGTTTTTGTATTTCCTTCAGTTCATCGTTGTCTAATGCCAGCCCTGCATGTGCGTGGCTGGTGTTATGATGATATTGAAACATCTCTTCTTTCAATAACCAGTTAGAAATAACCGGCACCAGTGTTTGTGCAGCGATAAAAGAAATGATCATCGCAAAACCGATGGATAAAGACAAAGGCAGAAACATAGCCCTCGGAACACCCGTCATCACAAATGAAGGAGCAAATACAGCCAATATACAAAGCAGGATCAGCAGCAAGGGAAACGATATTTCCTCGCAGGCATCCATGATGGCCTGCCGTTTGGGCTTACCCATTTCAAGATGCTGGTGTATATTTTCAATGGTAACCGTTGCCTGGTCAACCAGCACACCAATAGCTAAGGCCAGGCCACTCAAGGTCATGATATTAACTGTTTGTCCAAAAAGATTCAGGAACAAAACACTGCTTAAAATAGCTACCGGTATTGTGATCACCACTACCAGGCTGCTTCGCCAGTCTTTCAGGAATAACAATACCATCAATCCTGTCAGTATCGCGCCCAGCACACCTTCCGTCATCAAACTTTTTACAGCATTGATCACAAATACCGATTGGTCAAATTCATAACTCACAGTCACTTCCTCAGGCAGCAAACTCTGCATCTCGGGTAATTTGGCTTTCAGCGATTGTACCACCCCCCATGTAGAAGCGTCGGCTGTTTTAACCACCGGTATGTACACAGAACGTTTGCCGTTTACCAATGCATAATCTACTGTAACATCGGCAGCATCGGCAACAGTGGCCACATCGTGAATAAACACGGATGCTGAGCCATTGGTAGTGATGGGTATATCTTCAAAATGCTGCACTTTTTCTTCCAGTGAATTCACGGTGGTTACATACATCAGGCTGTCTACCCTTAGGTTACCCGATGGTGTAATTGCATTATTTTTTGTGATAGATTCCACCACCTGGTCGGGCGAAATATTGAACCTGCGCAATTTTTCCGGGTCAACATTTACCACGATAGATCTTGAATTGGCGCCAAACGGCGGCGGTGCCGACAGGCCTGAAACCGTTGAAAACATTGGCCGCACACGGGTAACAGCCAGGTCATAAATTTCTTTTAATGATCTCGTTTTACTGTTAAACACCAATTGACCAACCGGAAGCGATGACGCATCAAAACGTATTACCTGTGGAGGCAATGCACCCGGCGGGAAAAACTTAGAAGCCCTGTTTACCTGCAATGCCACCTGTGCAGAAGCTTCGGCCATATCTGTTTTTTCATAAAAACTGAGTTTGATGAGGGTAAGCCCCTGGATATTTTTACTCTCCATTGTTTTGATCCCATTCACATACAGAAACTGATCCTGCATACGGGTTGCAAAAAATCCCTCCATCTGTTGCGGCGACATGCCTCCGTACGATTCTATCACATAGATAGTTGGCAGGTTTAATTTGGGAAATATATCAATAGGTATTGTCCGGATAGCCATAATGGAAAACAACAATAACCCTGTAAAAAGCACCAAAATGGTAATGGGCCTTTTTAACGCTGCACGTACCATAATTACTTATTTAATTGTTTGAATAAATTGAGTCAGGTTCCCCGTTAATGCAGCTTTATTTAATTGCGACAGGTACCAGTCACTGATCGTTTCTATATAGTCTGTCTGCGACCGGTACAGCACAAATGATGCATTGGTAAGATCAATTAATGAAATGATGCCCGCTTTATACTGTGCCAGTTTTTGTTGATAGGTATCAAATGCAGACTTTAGCTGTACGGGCAGCTCTGCCAGATTGGATTGTGTTGTTTGCAATGCATTCTCTGCCTGGGCCAAAGCAGAATTTACAGACGCTTTCTGCTGTTCCAGTTCATACTCACTCGCCTGTGTGTCGAACCGGTTAACAGTTAACTTATCTTTTTTATAGAGTCCGTTAAACAGGTTGTAGGTAACAGCAACACCCAGCGCATAATTAAATCGCTGGTATCCCAATCCCATTCCTAATGATTTATATTGATCACTATACCGGATACTCGATCCCCTTGCCCATGTGCTGCCGGCCAGCAAAATCTTTGGCAGGTAACTCTTGCTGATCAGGATTTCGCGCCTCAGGAAAATGTTTTTTCTTTTTACATAATAGTCGATCAAAGGATTATTGGCGGTATCTGGTTGAAGATGTAAGGGTAGCGGCGTGTGAATAATAAAGCTGTTAGCCAAACTGTCGATTCGCAATTGACCGGCAGGCACACCTGTAAAATAGGTTAGCTGTTCCTTTAGCTGGTTAAGATTGCCCAATGTCTGGTTATACGTTATCCTTGTTTTAGACAGTTCTGCTTTTGCCAGGGATGAATCAGAACCTGCTTTTAACCCGCTTGCCGTAAGTGCCTGGATAATCCTGAACACGCTGTCGTACCTGTTTACATTCTGCCTGTCTGCATCAAGCCTGTATTGGGTTTTAAGGGTTGCAAAATATAACCTGGCCACCTGCAGCGCAATCACATATTGCTCCTTTTGCCAGTCGGCTTCCTGCAGGTCTACAAATGATTTGGCATATTTGAGCCTGGCGTTATTCAATCCAAAATTCGCCAGTTCATATTCACTATATAATACAGCCAGGTTACCGGTAGCAGCCTGCAGGTTATTATCTGCCCTAACACCTGCCGATGCCGAGGGTGTGATACCAAAAGTAAAATAACTCCCTGCCAGTGAATTGTCTGAGCCAATATTCAACTGTTCACCCAGTTTTACCTGTGGCAGAAAAGAATGTTTAACATCTGTTACAGATGCCCTTGCGCTGCTTACCAATGCCTGTTTTTGCTTTAATACAGGCAGGTAATTTTTTGACGCATCGATGAGATTTTGAAGACTGTACTGCTGTTGCGCCATAGCCGAAAAGGCCGGCATGAGCAGGTATATACCAATCACAATAATGCACTTTCGCTGGTAGAAAGTAGCCATACACAATATGTTTAAATGAATAAAATTGTTGCTGAAAAATCAGGCAACAACAGGAGGGCCGCGTAGTGAACAGGCCTTAAGGGGTGCGGAAGAATAGTAATTCCTCTTAAATAAACCGATAGTTAACGGTTCTGTATATTGTACAGGAGATGCTTCAAGCGTTGCAATGGTACAGGGAATGCTGGATGGCTCAAACCGTTTATTTAAACGGATTTTTTCTTTGAAAACTGTTTTGGCATCACGTTGTTTTATTGTTTCGGGATGCTTTTTCTGAAATGAGCCTTGGCGAACTGTATTGTGCGGAGTGGCAAAAGAATGGGAACTTATATCAATATTAAAAAAGATCTGAACAGTAAAAAACAACAGGTACACAGCCAGTACCGGAAGCTTCAGCAACCAATTACTATTATCATTTTTGGGAGATCGCATGCAGGGCTGAACTGATTTTACCATTTAGAATGGTTAAAATTAATAGTATTCGTCAGAATATTTTGTGAAATCTTATTCACCCCGGCAGTTTGGGTTTTTCACATAGTGTTAGTAAACAATGTTTTGGGTTACATGGTCTGTTAAGTAAATTCAGTTAACCAAACAGATCGATATGAAGACCTTATCACAGACATGGTTTGCAGATGGGTATATTGATTTTGAATTGAAGAAGTATACCTTATTGGCTTATTTACAGGAAATAGGCAAACATTTTTGCCAGAACAAGCTTTATCCGCAGTTTGCAGATCTCATCTTTCATTACAATAACCTGATTGCTTTTAAGGAAAACAAAAAATACCTGCAGGAGCAGTTCCCTAAGAAACTTACCGGTGTGCAGATTGAGAAATTGCAGGTATTATATGAGTCACTGGTAGCAGATGATGAACTGATACAGGAGCTGGAAGACATCATCAACTATGCCTCCTCCACCATGAAAAAAACCATCAGCAGCGGCACTGAGATCTATGAATTTGTAGAAAATACTTTAAGCATAGAACCCGTAGGCATTATACCACTCGATCATAACGAAGGCTACTTTATGCTTTGCGAAGGCCAATGCCGGAATACCTGGGTGTACCAATACCGCCTCAGCATCTTTGAAAAACATGATGAAAAATACAGGAGCATTAAAACAGAATTTGTAGATGTATGGCAGCGTAACCTGGTAAACTCCTATCAAAACATCAAAGCCCAACTACTCAAAAACCGCTCAGACCTTCCTAATCCGGCGGTGTATGCAGTTGAAACAGAACTTAGTTTACCAATGGAAGAAACCTTATTGCCGATTGCGAAGCGGAGTTTGGTGAGATATATAACGACGATTAATTAGTAATTAATAATTAGTAGTTAGTAATTAAGGTGTTGTTGCTAATGTTGAACGGCTAATAATTACTAAACCGTTGGCGGTTTTTTTGCCCACCCCGTTCAAGGATAAAATACGGGGTTTTTCCCGGTATGGCGATGGATGGATTGGTGTACTTTGAGATACTTAAAAAATGCAAAACAAATGCGCATATCCGCTCTGTTGGGTTGGCTTTACGTATGTTTTTGGGGAGCAGTTGCGTATATTTAAGTGTTGCACGTCACCCTATTGAACATGCTCATACATACAAGTATCCATGACTTTGCCGACACGACCCTATGCTATTTTTAGCTCTTTGCAAGGCGCACAGCCTGCCTACCCCGGCAGACGAATATCTAGCATCATTTGCTCTACAATTCACCAAGCTATCTTTATTCAGCACCAAACCCCACCCAACACCCAACAGCCAGACTACTTATCACCTTTATCGCGAGCATTAGCAAACAGTATTAACGGGCAAAAAACGCTATTCACAGCATGTGCATTGAGGCTAAAATGGCTATGTTTCAATAAATTAATTGATTAAATTTGCCAAAAGAAAATTTTTTAACTATCATATGGCAAAGACCTTTACTTATATAGATTTATTCGCTGGTTGTGGTGGGCTATCCTTAGGTCTTCATAATGCTGGATGGAAGGGCTTGTTTGCAATTGAAAAAAGTAAAGACGCATTTGAAACGCTGCGGTATAACTTAATTGACAAAAAAAAGCACTTTGAATGGCCATCTTGGTTAGACAAAGCCCCACATGCAATTGACGAAATAATAAACAACTACGAAAAGGAATTAATATCACTGCAAAATAAGGTTGACCTAATTGCTGGTGGGCCACCTTGTCAGGGGTTCTCAACTGCCGGAAGAAGAAAAGAAGATGATATTAGAAATGGGCTTATTAAATCTTATTTGAGATTTGTTGAATTAGTTAAGCCAAAAATGATTTTTTTTGAAAACGTAAAAGGATTTACACTACAATTTCACAAAAACAAATCAAAAGGACTTGTATATGCAAACTTTGTTCATGAAGAACTTGACAAACAAGGGTACGAAGTTTTTGGAAAGCTTGTTGATTTTTCAAAATTTGGAATTCCGCAAAAAAGAACAAGATTCATATTAGTTGGGATAAAAAAAGAAATAGCGGTTGAAAAAAAGATGACTGCTAAGCTTTTTTTCAAACAATTATTAAAAAACAAGAAACTTTTCTTCGAGAATAAAAATCTTCCACAAAGCCCTAATATTGGAAGTGCTATTTCGGATTTACTTAAAGCAAATGGTACTATATCTACACCTGATAGAAAGGGTTTTTTTAGCGGAAATTATTCAAATCCCAAATCGAAGTATCAACAATTTCTTAGAGCAGAGCTGCTAATTGAAATCCCTAATAGTCATAGCTTCGCTAAACATACAGACGACATTGAAAAGAGATTTTCCTATCTGATTAAAATTGGTAATGGTAAGAATATCAGTGATGATGTAAGAAAAAAACTTAAACTTAGTAAGCATACAATAATTCCGCTTTCTAGTAAAGCTAAATCTCCAACAATAACAACTTTACCTGATGATTACATCCATTATTGTGAACCAAGGATATTAACGGTAAGGGAATATGCACGTATTCAAAGCTTTCCTGATTGGTATGAATTCAAAGGGAAATATACAACTGGCGGCAAAGAAAGAACTAAAGAAGTGCCAAGATATACTCAAATAGGAAATGCCATCCCCCCACTTTTCGGTGAACAAAGCGGGTTGGTTTTAAAACAACTGATCAGCTAATGAGTGATAAATATTTCAAGATAAGTTCCGCTTTAAAAAATCTAATTGGCAGTGATTTAATTACCGACAATTTTGTGGCTGTATTTGAATTAGTAAAAAATTCATTTGATGCCAGAGCAACAGAAGTAAAAATTACTTTTGAAGATATTTATTCTAAAGATGCCAAAATAATTATTCAGGACAATGGTAAAGGAATGGATAATGAAGACCTCAATGAGAAATGGCTGTTTCTTGGCTATTCAGCAAAACGAGATGGCACAGAAGATTATCGCGACAAAATAAAATCAGGTAGAGTTTATGCAGGAGCAAAAGGCGTGGGTAGGTTTTCTTGTGATAGGCTTGGGAAATTTTTGAACCTCATTACAGTTAGCGAGAAGCCGAAGAGTAAAATTGAAAACGTCTTTGTTGACTGGGCAAAATTCGAGAAAAACCAAAAAATATTATTTGATAAAATCCCTGTTATTCAAACAGAACTTTCAAAAACTAAATACAATCTAAAGCACGGAACCGTTTTAGAAATCACAGGCGTTCCAAAAGATTTTTGGGACAGAGAAAATTTCAAAAAATTAAAAGAGAAATTATCAAAACTTATTCGACCTGACCTTAATAACTCTGATGAAATTCAGAAGTTCAAAATAATCCTTTCTGTTCCCGACGAAGTGGATAAGGATAGAGAAGTTATAAAAAAATACAAGCAAGACAAGAATACAAACATTGAGCAATATTACAACACCGTTAATGGGGAGATAAAAAACTTTGTATTCAATGAACTAGATATTAAGACAACAAGAATAGAATCAAGTATTGACAGCAATGGAATAATTACAACTCGATTAACCGACAGAGAAAATTTTGTTTACGAAATAAAAGAAAAAAGTGAATTCAATTTGCTTTCAAATATTGGCATCACTTTGTACTTCTTAAACCGTTCTGCAAAAGTTACTTTTAAGAAACGGACAGGTGTTGAGCATGTCGACTTCGGTAGCTTATTTATTTATAAAAACGGATTTAGAATTTATCCTTACGGAGAAAGAGGTGATGACTCCCTTCGATTAGAAAATAGGGCATTGCAAGGTTATGCAAGATACATAGGTTTGAGAAGTTTAATTGGGGAGATTTCTATTGTCGGTGAAAACTCTGGATTGAGGGAGACAACAAGCCGTGGAGATGGATTGGTTAAGACCAAGACGTATGAGCAATTAACCAATACAGAAGATGGTTTTTTGATTAATACTTTAAGACGATTAGAAAAATATGTTGTTGATGTTACGCAATGGGGAGTTAGTAATGATGATGAAAACATGGATTTGTCATCACAAAAAGCAATTGAAGGGCTTGTAAAACTCATAGCAAACATTACTGATAAGCAAACAGTCGACTTAAAATACAATAAGGATATTTTGAACCTTATTTCTTTAAGAGAAGAAAAGAGTGCGACAAAGCTTGTCAAGAACTTTAAACGTATTGCAGCCGAATCAAACAATAAACAACTTTATAAAGAGGCGGAACGAATTGAGAAAGCAATTACAACTTCTCTCAAAAGAGCGGATTCAGCGGAGAAGGAATTAGGAACAAAAATCCAAGAGAAGAAAATTGTTGAGCAAGAGTTAGAAAAGAAAAAAGAACAGTTAGCAGTTCGCAACTCAATAGAAGCACAAGACATCGAGAATGTAACCAATTTACATCATCAGGTGTTTGTAATCGCCGACACAGTCAAATCAATCTTGAAAGAAATGTATAACAAGATTACAATTGATGAAGGCGAAATTACAAAAGCCGAACTCATTCAATTTATGGATGAATTAATTTCTGAAAATAAAAAAATTGAATCGCTTTCTAGATTTGGAATGAGAGCAATATTTGAGGATTTTAATTCCAAGAAAGAAAATGACATATCAGACTTCCTTAGTGACTATATAAGCAAGATTTCAAATTACTTCAAGACGAACAAAATAAAAGTAGAATACAAACAACTGTCATCGAAACCTTTTAAAGCATTATTCAGACCATTAGATATTTCGATTATCATTGACAATATAATCAACAATTCAAAAAAGCATAAAGCGACACAGCTATCAATCATAACTGAATCATTCCCCAACAGATTTGAAATTACATTTAGAGATAATGGTATTGGATTTGGCAAAGAAATCACAGACATAACTGAGATTTTCAAGAAAGGTTTTTCGACAACTAAAAGCACTGGGCTTGGGCTATATCATATTAACAACATCATAAAAGAATACAAATGGAGTATCACTGCAAACGTAGCTTATAAGAAAGGTGCCGAATTTGTAATAACTATTAAAAAATGAACTTAGATTACAAAATACTTTGGTTTGAAGACATTCAATCATCTTTTAATGCAAAGAAAAGATTGGTTAAAAGAGTCGTTGAAGATTTAGGATTTGTCTTTCCAGAACCAAGGAATGAAATCAATGATGACAATCTTGACACTATCGACTTTAAAATTTATGATTTGATTATTGCAGATTTGAATTTAGCTAATGGCGAGAAAGGTTCAACCATTCTAAATACAATCCGTGAAAAGGGAATTTATACAGAAGTGGTTTTTTATTCTTCTCAAGGCGAAGATTATGTAAGGAATGAGTTGAGGAATTTTCAAATTGATGGTGCCTATTGTGCTGATAGAGCTGATGATGATTTTATTGATAAAGTAAGCCACATAATTCAAACTACAGTTAAGAAAGTTCAAGACCTCAATAACATGAGAGGTTTGATAATGGCAGAAACCAGCGACATTGACAAAACTATGTTTGAGATTATCAAAGCCGCACTAGACAAAAATGCCTTTGGCATTCGCGATAGTCTTGTGAAACAAATTTTTGAAAATGTGAACGGAAAGGTTTCTGGAAAGAAAACCGACTTTGATACATTCTATGGTAACCAAAATATTAATCGTGTGCTAAAAGACACTGTTATGTTTGATGTCTCTGAAAAAACAAAGGCCGTTCAATTCATTATTGATTCAATCGAACATGAGATAACTACCCCTTATAAGAATGATGGATTTAAAATAAGCTATTCTGAAATTACAAAAAAAAGAAACTTGCTTGGACACGAAACAGAAGCACCAGTCGATGGGAAAATTATTGTTGGAAATGGGGAGCATGCTTTTGAATTCAATGATGAGTTTTGTATCACCATGAGAAAAAAAGTAAAAAAGCATGGTGACGATTTAAATGAAATTCTGGTCTTTATTGCAAACTTATAATCTACGCACTAAGTCAGGCACATTTACAAGGCACACAAAGCCGACACACAAAAGCCAACCTTGCAAAAGAGCCTGCCTTGCGCCAATGAACAGGCAACACTCTGCGGTGCGATATAGACCCACATTATAGATGACCGAGGAGAAGGGCGAACGTACAACATGGGGCTTGCTGCTATGCTGGCTGATGAATAAGTCCTCGTCTTCAGTTCGCTGCTCAACTTTTAGTTCGGGCTGGAAGAACAACTTTCAGCTTTAGTGCTTAACTCCAACTTTAGTAATTCTATTGGGCTTCGGTTCCGGGCTGATGAATCACAGAATACCAGCACAGCAGCAAGCCCGAACGTTACCATCAATGATAGAGAAAACACAACATCCCCGAAACACATTTAACCAAAAGCACTCTTTCCCAAATCAACTCCGCCAACGGGCTAATTACTAATTACTAACTACTAATTACAAATCCCTAATTATTCTCCTTCTCCATCATCAAATACGCCTTAATAAATCCATCCAGTTCTCCATCCATCACGGGCCCTACGTTACCCACTTCATAATCGGTGCGGTGGTCTTTGATCATTTTGTATGGATGGAACACGTAACTGCGTATCTGGCTGCCCCATTCTATCTTCTTTTTATTGGCGTTGCTGGCATTGAGCGCTTCCTGCCGTTTGCGAAGCTCTTCTTCATACAAACGGCTCTTCAGCATTTTCATCGCAAGTTCCCGGTTCTCTCCCTGGGTTCTGGCCTGCTGGCATTCTACAATAAAGCCGCTGGGTATATGTTTTAAGCGCACTGCGGTTTCTACCTTATTCACATTCTGCCCGCCACTGCCGCCGCTTCGGTAAAATGCCCATTCCAGGTCGCTGGGGTTTACGTTGATCTCAATACTGTCATCAATCAATGGATAAACATATACCGAGGCAAAAGAAGTATGTCGTCTTGCATTACTGTCGAAAGGCGAAATACGAACCAACCGGTGTACCCCGCTTTCTGCTTTTAAAAAGCCATAGGCAAAGTCGCCATCAAACTGCAAAGTGGCGCTTTTAATTCCGGCGCCATCCCCTTCCTGGTAATCTATTTCGGTAACTTTCCAGCCCTGTTTCTCGCCGTACATGCGGTACATACGCAAGAGCATTTCGGCCCAGTCCTGGCTCTCGGTTCCACCGGCCCCGGGGTTGATCTGCAGTACTGCGGGTAATTCATCTTCCGGTTTATTCAAAGTACTTTTAAACTCAGCATCTTCAATCTGGTTCAGGGCATTATCATAGGCTTCTTTTACCTCTTCTTCGGTAGCATCGCCGGCCTTCCAGAAATCGAATAATACGGCAAAATCTTCCACAGCCGTTTCCAATTGCTGGTACAGTTTGAGCCAGTATTCATTTACCTTAATTTCTTTCATGATAGCCGTGGCGCGGGTATTATCATCCCAAAAACCAGGCGAAAGAGAGAGTTGACGGTCTGTTTCTACTTTATATGTGCGGTTCTCAACGTCAAAGAAACCTCCTCAGGACAACGGTACGGTCCCTCAAAACTTTAAGCTGCTCTTGTGTCATAAGAGCAAATTTAAGGGAATGGGGGTAAATCCCTTTCAATATCAAACGAAAGGCAGTTTTCAGGGTGATGGCCGTCAGCCCTTTTTTGTAGTTCCTGTTTTACATTTGCCTGTTTCTCCCCCATTTTGCTGCACCCACAGTTACAAATTACCCGCTAACTGCCCGTGTATACTGATTGCTTTTGAGTTGCACCGTATTGTGAATGTAAAATACCGGACCTATGAAAATAATCTGTATTGGTAATTATCCTCCCCGCCAATGCGGCATTGCCACTTTTACCGAGAACCTGGTAAAAGCGATACAAAAAGCTGCGCTGGCACAATCGATAGAGATAGCTATTGAAGTGATTGCCATGAATGATTCAGGGCAAACCTATGGGTACCCTCCCATCGTAACCAAAACCATCCGCGATCAGGATAAAAACGATTACCTGGAAGCTGCCGCATACATCAATCAATCGGGGGCCGATATTTGTTTGGTTGAACACGAATATGGCATATTTGGTGGCAATAGCGGACTATTACTGATCTCCCTGCTGCGCCTCCTGAAAATTCCCGTGGTTACTACCTTTCACTCTGTTTTACAAAAACCGAATTTTCACCAGAAAGAAGTTTTAAAAAGGATTGCTGTTTACTCTTCTGCCGTTGTGGTAATGAGTAAACTGGCGATAGATTTTTTAAAAGAAGTGTTTGAGGTACCCGCTTCAAAAATATTTTATATCGAACATGGTGTTCCCGATTTTGAATTGATGAAACCCGGTATTCCCGCAGCACCCAAAAGCTGGGAAGGCCGCAAAGTGATTCTTACGTTTGGACTGATTGGACGCAGCAAAGGAATTGAAACAGCCATCAAAGCACTTCCAACAATTGTAGAAAAACATCCGGATGTTTTATATGTGGTGATGGGCAAAACCCATCCGCATGTGATACGGTATGCAGGTGAGGAATATCGCGAATGGCTGACTGATATGGTAAACAGGATGGAGCTGTCAAACCATGTGCAGTTTATTGATGAATACGTAAATGAGGCACAACTTGTTTCCTGCCTGTTAGCGGCTGATATTTATGTAACGCCCTATCATAACAAAGCCCAGATCACCAGTGGCACATTGTGTTATGGATTAGCCGGTGGCTGTGCTGTTTTATCCACTCCTTACTGGCATGCCGAAGAAATATTACAGGATGGCCGTGGCGGGCTTTTTGAGTTTGGTGATACAGAGGCGCTCTCTGCGCAGATCAACGAATTGTTTGACGAGCCTGAAAAACTAAGCGCCATGCAGCAAAAAGCCTACCGGTATGGCTGCACCATTGCCTGGCCTTTGGTTGGCAAAGCGTATATCGACATATTCATCAAAATCAATAAGCTGGCTGTTCATAATGAAACGCATCTGGAAGAACAATATCAGTTAATAGATTATCCTTTTAACCCGCAGCATATTATCCGCATGACAGATAACACAGGCATCCTGCAACATGCGCATGGCTGTACACCAAATTATAAAACAGGTTATTGCCTTGATGATAATGCCCGTGCATTGTTGTTAAGCATCATGGCATTTCAACAGTTTAAAGATCCGAAATACCTGGCACTGATCACCAGATACCTTGCCTATATTAACCATATGCAGCATAAAGATGGAAGCTTCGATAATTTTATGACCTATGCGCACACCATCTTCGAAAACAAATCATCTGAAGATGCTTTTGGAAGAACGATCTGGGCTTTGGGATACCTGATACGCTTTGCACCCAACGACAACCTGTTTCAACTGGGTATGGACCTGTTTCATAAATCGACCAACCAGATAGATCAACTCTGCCATGTTCGCGGATATGCCAATACTATTGCAGGATTATACCACTATGTTAACCGGTTTCCCGATCAGGACAGGTTTATCAAAATTATTACCGGCCTGGCAAACAAATTATGTGACGAGTTTGATGTTTATTCAAAAGACAACTGGCATTGGTTTGAGTCTATCATGACGTATGATAACGGCTTATTACCTGCCTCATTGTACAAGGCTTACGAGTTAACAGGCATTGAAAGATTTATCAAAACCGCCGATGCAAGTACCGCTTGCCTTGAATCAAAATGTTTTATCAATAACTATTTATCCCTGATAGGAAATAACCGTTGGCTGACGATGGATGAGGACTACGAAATGTTTGCCCAGCAGCCAATTGATGCATTGGCCATGGTGGTGTTGTATCAGAGTATATTTCAATTAAGAAAAAACAAACAGACTGCCGAAAAGATCAGAACCTCTTTCAAATGGTTTCTCGGATATAACGATCTTGATCTCCCTTTATATGATGTGGATACCTGTGGCTGTAATGATGGAATAGAATCATTCAGCATTAACCGCAACCAGGGTGCGGAGAGTACCATTGCCTATCACCTTGCCTGGTTAATGGCTGCGCCTTATTTTGAAGCAGAAATGCCCGCCAAAGAAGCCATTCTTTCAGTTGAGAATATTACTTACGGTTGATAACAGGTCCTTCGCGATAATAGGTTTATCAACATACGCCACTGCGCCAAGACCAAGTCCTTTCTGTTTACTGGCCTCACTGGTATGCCCTGCAAGAAAAACAACCGGAATGTTGATCTTATTCGTTTTAATAAAGCTGAGTAACTGGTACCCGTCGAAATTGGGCATGGAAATATCTGATAAGATAAGGTCAAACTTTTTACGTCCCAATTCCATCAGTGCTACTACCCCATCGGGTGCAATTTCTACCTGGTAATTTTCATCTTTCAGCATTTTTGAGATCATGGCCTGTGTGAGCACTTCATCTTCCACCACCAGTATATTACCCCTGATCGGCTGCCCGGGTTGTTTTGAAATAAGCGCAGACGGGATCAGTTGATCGAGCAATTCATCTAATTGAACCGTTGCATAAGTAGAAGCTGTGTCCGACATAGCATACGGAATCACCAGCTCATTATTGTTGATGATAGAACCGCATGAATAAACCACATTGGGTACATATCCCTCCCGCTCTTCGTCATTGGGCATTAGCAAAGGTTCCGACAATTCACCGATCACTTTAGTAGGGTCATGCAGATCAAGCAGCATCGCGCCGATGCAATATTTGCGCATCGTACCCACCCCATGCGTGATCACCAGCCAGCCATGTTTTGTTTCAATGGGAGAGCCGCAGTTACCTACCTGTATAAACTCCCACGGAAACTGAGGCTCCTGTATTTTTATGGCCTCTCCCCATAAATTAATATCATCCGAATACATGATGTAATTGTTGATACCATCTATTCTTGAGAGCATTGCATATTTCCCGTTGATCTTCCGCGGAAAAATGGCCATCCCTTTATTCTGGGCATTCTCACCATTGATAGGCATGATCTTAAACTGGTAAAAATCTTTTGTTTCAATAAGCTTCGGCATAATAGAGAACCCATTATACGCTGTGTAGGTAGCATAATAGCGTTCTGTTCCATCTTCATCGGTAAACTTCATAAAACGGGCATCTTCAATACCATTGCTCTCTGCAGAAGCGATGGGAAAAATAACACGGTCTGAAATACCTGTATCAAGTGAAAAACTGATCTCATAATGTGAAGCCGCCAGCCAACTGATCGTTTGCAATATTTTCAATTGCATTTCATCCGGGTTCAGATCGCGTTTTGTTTGCTCGATCACATGATTCAGTTCGTTGTAATCAAATTCTTCGCCCAGTTTCTCCAGCACAATTTTTACAATGGGCTGGTCTGCGTGCATCTCAATTAATTTGTCTCCGAATGCAGCTTTCTGATAAATATGGTTTTTAACAACCTCTGCTTCATCTATCAACCTGCCTGTTGGTTTTGTTGTGAGGTTATTATTCGCATCAAGCACCCCGCCGCGAAAAACGATTGATGAAATATGCCCCTCACCCGTTGCACGGAAACTCATGATCACTCTTTTTTGTCCTACCTGCAACCCACTCTGGTCTGGATCTTCAACAATAGACGGATTAAAGAATGCAGCCGATTCAATGCTGTATTCCGAAGAAAAATAAGCCCCGATCAGCAAACGCTTATGATGCGATAAATGTTCCATATCGCCTGCACGGTTACCCAATAAAGTGGCTACCCTGTTAAAATGTTTTAGAAATACTTTGGTGATATTCCGGTGACGTGAAGAAAAATCGCGTAACGACTGGTTTAAAGTAAGTTTGGCCGCTTCATCGGGCATATCTTTTACTTTCTGTATGATAGACAGGATGCGTGTCTCTGGCCCCGGATAGAAAAATCTTGCTATGACACGCTTGGGATCGCATAAAAAGCGAACCGGCTTGCGGTTAATCGTGATACTCATAGAACTGATTGAGGAACCTAAAGTTACCGATAATATCGGCAGGGGGAGCGTTATAATTAGCGTGAGTGGTCAGTGGTGAGTGGTGAGTAGTGAATTGTGAATGGTCAATTGTGAATGGTCAATGGCCGGAATACTACTGACCACTCACTACTCACCACTCACGATTCACGTCTCACGTCTCACGATTGACGATTGACGAAAAAGCTACAAACCTCATAAGCCGGATTCTGTTTCTAAACTATCATTTATCTGGCCCCGTCATTACTGGCGGGATCTTGCTGCCTACCCTGGAACGTGGCCGGTTTACACCGGAACTCGGGCGAGCAGCCCTCAAACGATCCTATACATGGCATTACAGCACCCAAGGTTTACCCGTTACGATTGTTACCAACCGTTACCGTGAGCTTTTACCTCACATTTTCACCTTTTCTCCCGACTTGCATCGGAAGTAGTTATTTTCTGTGGCACTATCTCGCCCCGGCTTAGCCGGGGGCCGGCTATTAACCGGTGGGTTGCTCTGTGCTGTCCGGACTTTCCTCCCTCCCGGCAAAACCGGAAGAGCGATAGCTCGGGTTTGTAGCAAATACAAATATACGATTCCCGAGGGATTGGCGGATTACGGATTGGCGAATTAACGGATTAGCGGATTGCGGATTGCGGATTGCGGATTGATAGATTATAATGTGCTGTGCTATTAAAAACGTCAATTTTGGAAAAAAATCTCTGCGCTTACTCTGCATCTCCTGTTCTCTGCGGTGAATTGAATCAGTTGATTAAAAGAGCAGGCTGGCAATTAAGCAAGGGGCTTTCACCGCTGAGCCGCAGCGTAAAAGAGTTTACGCAGAGGCATTCTATATCCCTTCGGGCAATGTTTCAATTATGATAACTGACAACTTTAATGGCACAATAGATTAGCTAATAGTATTCAGTTTATCAATCAAAATCCGCTAATCCGCAAATCCGTAATTCGCCAATCCATCACCCGCCAATTATTTGAAAAATATTTCCGTAGCCCCATATCCAAACCTCGGATCATATTGATTGATGAAATTCTTTACTTCCCGTTTGGTTTTAAGAATATCGTGTATCTCATCTCTCAACCGGCCTTCCCCAACCCCATGTATCACTATTAAAGAAGGTTGATGATGGGCAACTGCGAGATCGTACCATTTTTCAAATTCACTTAACTGTATACCGATAATTTCAATATTGCTCAGGTGCTCCCAATTGTTGGAAAGTTTTTCAATATGCAGGTCAACCACTGTTCTTGCCGGCTCTAAATGTTGACGGCCTTTGGATGCATCATATATCTTAAAACCTTTTGCAGCCAGGGAACCCAGCTCAAAATATGGCTCATCTGATTTTGCGGGGTATGCGGTGAAGAGTTGATACGAAAGGGTTGGCGTATTATTTTCTTTCATCTCCTCTATCTTCTGAAAAACCTGTTTGGGTTTTAATTTGAGTGATGCTTCAAAATGCGGCGCCTTCTTTTTATCGGGATGCGTGAGTGAAAAATCGAAAGAAAAAGAAGGACTGTCATTCACCGTTTCAAACGGAATATCATGCAGGTAAAAATCATGGAACGCCTCTATACTGCTGGTTAATTCAAAAGATGTGTCTCCAAGAAACTGTTGGGTATATGTAAACTGGTAAGAAAGATTGGTTTGATTGACGAGATGAATTTTCAGCAAATCAACCACTTCATCATTAAAATCATCAAGTGAAAATTTGGGGATAAAAGAAAGCCATACCCCATCGGCAACTTTTATGCGGTTGGGTTGCGGTTTTTCTTTGGGTACCTGATCGATATATATTTTCTGTTCCGCTTTTTTTTCAGGAAACAGTTTCTTTTCGGTAAACCTTTTGAAATAAGGGAAATCGATCTGATCCATATATGCCGGGAACTTCACACCCCTAACCTCGATCATCACCATCTTATCATTCATGATCTCCACCACCCTGCCTTCTTCATTACTAAGCAGTACAATAATTTCGTCTCCAACCTGGTATTTCATACGGCAAAATTACAAAGAAGCAAGGACATTGAATGTTGAATATTGAATCCCGCCCAAGCGGGAAATATTGAATGATGAAGTGCAATCAAATACTTCGATATTCAAAATTCCGTGTTCATTATTCGATATTATTCTCCCGCCAATCTGCTTCTTTTCCTTCCGTACAGAAAATAAATAGTGAGCCCAAGCCCCATCCATACAAAGAACCAAAGCCAACTGATGGCAGGTATTTCAATCATCAGGTATAAACAACTAAGCGCGCCGATAACAGGGATTACTGAATAGCTGCCGATAAAACTCTTAACGGCGGTAACAATGGCTATCACCATAAATACAAGGAATAATATCTCCTGGTAACCTTCTGAAGTAATATTAGTTAACGCATCACTGATACGGGTTCTGAACAAAAAGGCAACAATAAAAACAATCAATGGTATGGCATACTTCCCATTAATATAGGGCAACTGAAAAGCGCTGTTTCCTTTCTCTCTTGCAACCTTAGGCAATACCAACACCCCAAAACATACCAATACAAAAGCAAATAAAGTTCCAATGCTGGTCAGATCGGTCATGGTGCTGCTCGATACAAATAAAGCGGGGATACCAACCAAAAAACCTGTAACTACTGTGGCAAAAGAAGGTGTATGAAATTTAGGATGCACTTTTGAGAAACGTTTAGGCAGTAAGCCATCGCGGCTCATGCTCATCCATATTCTTGGCTGGCCCAGTTGAAAAACAAGCAACACACTGGTAGTAGCCACCACAGCGCTGATGGATACGATGTACCCGATTTTATTCAGGTGTACTTTCTGAAAAACATAGGCCAAAGGATCGTCCACTTTCAATTCGCTGAAATGAACCATTCCCGTTAATACCAATGCGATCAGGATGTACAACCCGGTACAGATCAATAAAGAATACATCATGCCCCTTGGCAGATCGCGCTGCGGATTCTTACATTCTTCCGCCGTGGTTGATATGGCATCAAACCCAATATAGGCATAGAACACAGCCGATACACCTGCCAGCACACCGCCAAAACCATTGGGCAGAAAAGGATCCCAGTTTTTGGTATCCACATAAAAGAACCCGATCACGATCACAAAAATGATCACAATGATCTTGAATATCACCATAAAGTTGGTACTCTTTTTACTTTCCTTAATTCCAATATATGCCAGCACAGTAATCAGAAATACGATAAACAATGCAGGAAGATTAATGATTAGTTTCCACCCCCCTATTACCGGTGCATGCATGATTGCATCGTATCCCAGTTTGGCATTTTTGGTAAGTGTTTCCAATGCCTGTCCGTTAGCCAATCCTTTCATAGCTTCTTCATAACCTGCTCTTGCATTAGATGGATTGGTTGCCAGCCATCCCGGTAAGCCAATATGAAAGCCTTCCAGCAAATTATTAAAATAGCCGCTCCAGCTAATAGCCACTACAATATTACCGATAGCATATTCCAGTATCAGCGCCCAGCCAATGATCCAGGCAATCAATTCGCCAAAAGACACATACGCGTAAGTATAAGCACTACCGGCGATAGGCACCCTGCTGGCAAATTCTGCATAACACAAGGCACTGAATCCACAGGTAACCGCCGTGATCAGAAACAGGAATACAATGCCCGGACCGCCATTAAAAGCAGCCGTACCAATGGTTGAAAAAATACCCGCACCAATTACAGCCGCAATACCCATAAACGTCAGGTCGCGCACACCCAATACTTTTCGTAAACCGCCTCCATCATGACCATCGCTTAACCCGGCAGCAGCATCCGCAACAATTTTATCTATCGATTTTTTTCTGAACAGAGAATCAGACATGTATAGTTAGTTTGGGTTGATTAAGGTAGTTAAAGAGGTTAAAAGGGTTAAAAGGGTTAAAGAGGTTAAAGTGGTTAAAAGGGTTAAAATAGTTAAAAGGAGTTAAAGTAGTTAAAAGTTTGGGATAATCCTTATTTAGCGAATTTAACCTCTTTAAACCTTTACCCCCACTTTACCCCTTTTAACCTCTTTAACTCCTTTTAACTATTTTAACCACTTTAACTATTTTAACCACCTAGTATTCCCGCTGAATCAAAAATGCAGCCAGTTCTTCCAACGGTTTTTTGCGTGCTGATACTACGGCAATAGCAGTTAAATGCGAGAGTGCCGTTTGCAGGTATTTATCTTTTAATTCTTTCGCCCATTCGTCTACTCCGCAATGTTTGAATATGTTAAGCACCTGTTCTACTTTATCAGGCGGGTTACTGTTCAGCAATTGCTGCAATAATTTTTTCTGACCGTCATCTGCCACCTGCAGTGCATGCAGGAGGAGGAATGTTTTTTTGTTCTGACGGATATCGCCTCCCACTTCCTTGCCAAATTTTTCCGGGTCGCCAAAAGCATCTAAGTAATCATCCTGAATCTGGAAAGCGATGCCAAGGTTCTTGCCAAACTCATAAATATGGCGGCAATTACCTTCGCTGGCGCCACCTAAAATAGCGCCCATCTCCAGGCTGGCGGCAAGCAATACCGACGTTTTCAGGCTGATCATTTCAATATAGGCATCGGGAGTAACATCAGGCATTCTTTCAAAATCAATATCCAATTGCTGGCCCTCGCAAACTTCTCTCGCTGTTTTGTTAAACAATTGAATAATGCGTGGCAGGTATTGCGCATTAATGCCGCTTAAATACTCATAGGCCTGTATCATCATCACATCACCCGTTAACAAAGCAGTATTGGCACCATACTTCATGTGAACAGTTTCCATACCCCTTCGCAATGGCGCTTCGTCCATGATGTCATCGTGAATAAGCGTAAAGTTGTGAAACAATTCAATAGCCGTTGCTACTTTATAAGCATCAGGTTTTATGGTATCAAACAATTCGTTCCCCATCAGGCACATTACCGGCCTGATGCGTTTTCCGCCCCATGACAAAAAATATTCTCCCGGTTCATAAAGGGTTGCAGGTGTTTGCGGAAAATGCCTCACACTGAAACGCTCTCCAAAATCGGCTACCAGCTCTTTAAATGTATGCATGCCACAAACCTAATTATAAATTGAAAAGCAGCCGCACACTAACCTTAACTATTCTTTGAACAATTACTTTTAAAATTTGGCACGGTTTTGTGTAACTATTGAAAAACTCTTATGAAAAGATTATTTCTGGCAGCAATTGTACTGCTCACTTTTACCAATCTCCACGCGCAACAAAATAATGGCACCAGTTACAAAACTGCACTCGGCGTGAAAGTTTACCCCGGTGCCGTAACTGTGAAACATTTTATATCCGGCAACAATGCTATTGAAGGACTGGGATATATTTCATCCGATGGGTTCAGGCTGACAGGTCTGTATGAGATACACAATGACCTTGCAGGTGTTGAGGGACTCAAATGGTATGTAGGTGGCGGTGCTCACGTGGGCGTATGGAGCGATACCTGGAAAAACAAATACCCTACCCGTGATGGCGGACTGGCCATTGGTGTTGACGGTGTTCTGGGACTTGATTACAAAATAAAAGGCGCCCCGCTTAATCTTAGTTTCGACTGGCAGCCCTCTTTCAACCTGATCGGGTATAATTACTTTGAAGGTGGCTGGGGCGGATTGGGAATACGGTATACTTTCTAAAAAAAGCTTAGTTATACGCTGTTGGCGTTTAGAAAAAAACTGTTTATCGTCAGTCGTGAGACGTCTCACGCTATTACTTCAGCGAGAACAAACTATCTACAAACTCATGCTTATCAAAGATGATCAGGTCATCGATCTTCTCACCTACACCGATATATTTTACGGGGATCTTAAATTGATTGGCGATAGCCAGCACCACGCCGCCTTTCGCTGTTCCGTCTAATTTAGTAATGGAGATTGCAGATACTTCCGTGGTGGCGGTAAATTGTTTGGCCTGCTCCAGCGCATTCTGGCCGGTTGATCCGTCCAGTACCAGCATCACCTCGTGCGGTGCGCCAGGAACAATTTTCTGTATAGCTCTTTTGATCTTACTCAGTTCTTCCATCAGGTGGGCCTTGTTGTGCAGCCTGCCCGCGGTATCAATAATGGCAACATCGGCCTGTTTGGCTACCGCACTGGCCACTGTATCGTAGGCAACAGCGCTGGGGTCTGAGCCCATGGCCTGTTTAACAATTGGTACCCCAACACGCTCACTCCAGATGGTTAGTTGATCCACTGCTGCTGCGCGAAAAGTATCAGCCGCACCAAGTATTACCTGCTTGCCGGCTTTTTTATAATTATGCGCCAGTTTACCAATGGTAGTGGTTTTGCCAACACCATTCACCCCAACAACCAATATCACGTAAGGTTTTTTTCCTTCGGGGATACCAAAGTCTTTGTAGGATTGTTCCGCTGCATCAACCAGCATCGCTTCAATCTCTTCCTGCAGAATTTTATTGAGTTCTTCTGTATTTACATATTTATCCTGCTTAACCCTTTTCTCTACCTGCTCAATAATTTTGATGGTGGTTTCTATGCCCACATCCGCGCTAACCAATGCTTCTTCCAGGTTATCCAACACTTCTTCATCAACGGTGCTTTTACCGGCAATGGCCTTGGTAATTTTGGCAAAGAATCCTTCCTTGGTCTTTTGCAATCCCTGGTCTAAGCTTTCTTTTTCCTGCCTGCCGAATAATTTTCCTAAGAAACTCATTATCTTAATTTGAAAATTTGATCCCGCCCAGGCGGGAGAAAATGAACTTACGATTGAAAACCTGAAATCATTTTCAAATTTTCAAATTAGCACATTTTCAAATTCTTTTTCCATCCTAAATACAAAAAGCCTTCCATGCAAACAGGAAAGCTTTTTGAATAATTTATACGATAGTACCGGTTATTTCTCTGATAAGAAATCTTTGATCTTATCCTTGTGCACAATTTGCTCTTTAAAAGTGTATGCACCGGATTTAGGGCTGCGAACAGCCTTGATCACTTTTGTCCAGTTTTTTGCTTCTGCTGCTGCTTTCTGGTCTTTGGTCTTGATCGCGGTTTTAGCTGCTTTTGCCATGATTATTTGATTTCTTTATGAACAGTTACTTTTTTCAAAATAGGGTTGTACTTCTTTAACTCCACACGCTCTGGTGTGTTTTTCTTGTTTTTGGTAGTGATGTAACGGCTTGTACCGGGCTGACCACTGGTCTTATGCTCTGTACATTCCAAAATCACCTGCACCCTGTTACCTTTCCTTGCCATTGTATTGCGTGGTTTACTTTATTAAAATAAGTTAGATTTTAGAACCTTCCGCTCTTAATCCTTTGATCACAGAAGCCAAACCATTCTTGTTGATGGTTCTTAAAGCATCTGTAGACAATTTCAATGTTACCCAACGGTCTTCTTCTGCGAAAAAGAAACGTTTTTTCTGCAAATTGGGTAAAAAGCGACGTTTTGTTTTGATGTTAGAGTGAGAAACGCTGTTTCCTACAATGGGTTTCTTACCTGTAACCTGACATACTCTTGCCATGACTCTTAATTTTTCTCCGATTTTTTTCGGGAGGCAAAGGTAAGGAAATGCGTTAAAATACCAATACCAAAACCCCTTTTTTTGAATATTTTCTCCACAAACCCGGTAAATTTTCCGTTTGGAAGATGCCAAAAAGCCGGTTTATCCACATTTTAACCTTGAATCTGGGCTTTTTAGACATCCTGTCCCCCCGTGAGACGTGAATCGTCAGTCGTGAGTTTTCTTCACTCACCACTCACTACTCACGCCTCACGATTCACGCCTCACGCTATTTGTACATTTCTTCCCTTAATTCCTTCACCCTGCCGTCTTCCATGTATTCATCAAAGGTCATTAACCTGTCGATAATACCTTTTGGCGTTAACTCGATAATACGGTTGGCTACGGTTTGCATAAAGGTATGGTCGTGCGAAGTGATCATGACCACACCCGGGAAGGTTTGACAGCCTTCGTTAAAGCTCTGGATACTCTCCAGGTCGAGGTGATTGGTAGGTTGATCAAGTATTACCAGGTTCGGGTTCTGCAGCATCATACGACTGATCATACAACGTACTTTTTCGCCCCCGCTTAAAACATTTGTTTTCTTCTGGATATCGTCTCCGCTAAATAACATCTTTCCCAGAAATCCGCGGATAAAAGGCTCATCAGCATCGGTTACATGTGGCGGCACATATTGCCTTAACCATTCCATCAGGCTTAATCCTTCTTTAAAAAACTCCTGGTTTTCCTGTGGCAGGTAAGCTTTGGTAATGGTAGTGCCCCATTCAAATTTGCCGGTATCGGCCTTCATGTTATCCGTAATGATCTCGAAGAAATTGGTAACGGCCAGCGGATCGCGGCTAAGGAAAGCGATCTTCTCTCCTTTGTTGATGCTGAAACTAACTTTATCAAACAGTTTTCTGCCGTTTACACTCTTGCTCAGGTGCTCTACATTCAATATCTGGTTACCCACTTCACGCAATGGCTGGAATATGATACCGGGGTATTTACGGTTGGAAGGTTCTATCTCTTCAATGGTCAGTTTTTCCAGTGCTTTCTTACGCGAGGTGGCCTGTTTACTCTTTGATGCATTGGCCGAGAAACGGGCAATAAAATCTAAGAGGTCTTTACGTTTTTCCTCGTTCTTTTTATTCTTATCGTTGATCTGGCGGGCGATCAATTGAGATGATTCGTACCAGAAAGTATAGTTACCGGTAAAGATCTTGATCTTGGATCGGTCCACATCGGCCACGTGTGTACAGATGGTATCGAGAAAGTGTCGGTCGTGACTAACCACCAATACGATATTCTCATAATCGGCGAGGAAATTTTCAAGCCAGCCAATGGTTTCAATGTCGAGACCGTTGGTAGGCTCATCCAATAAGAGGATATCCGGGTTACCAAACAATGCCTGCGCCAGTAATACCCGCACTTTAAAATTGCTGGGGATATCTTTCATCAACACCTGATGCATTTCTTCTTTCACGCCAAGGCTGCTTAACAGGCTGCCTGCATTGCTCTCTGCCTCATAACCGCCCATTTCGCCAAATTCGCCTTCCAGTTCACCGGCTTTCATACCGTCTTCTTCTGTAAAATCGGCTTTGGCATAAATGGCATCACGCTCGTGCATCACATACCATAAGCGTTTGTGGCCCATGAGTACGGTATTCAGAACGGTACAATCGTCAAACTCAAACTGGTTCTGTTTTAACACGGCCATACGTTCGCCGGGGGTGATCTCCACGGTTCCTTTGTTAGGCTCTATTTCGCCGCTTAAAATCTTTAAAAAGGTAGATTTACCGGCCCCGTTGGCCCCGATCACACCATAACAATTACCCTTGACGAAGTTGATATTTACCTCATCAAACAATACCCTTTTACCATAAGCGAGGGTGATATTTCTTGCACTGATCATTTGCTTGCACTGTTTTTCGGCGGCAAAAGTACGGTTTAGCGATGGATTTTGGGAGACGATGTTTAAGGCAAAAGTAAAAAGGCAAAACTCCAGACTCCAAACTCCAAACTCTCTCTACCATTCCGCCCTCGCGCTCGGCCCAACTTCCAATGAACTGAATTCTCCGGCAAGGTATTTATAGTAAGCCGTGATGGCGATCATAGCAGCATTATCTGTGCAGTATTCAAATGGGGGAATAAAAGTTTTCCAGCCATGCTTCTCTCCCATTTCCTGCAAACCCTTACGTAGTCCGTTATTGGCGCTAACGCCACCGGCAATGCAGACATTTTTAACGCCTGTTTGCTGTACCGCTTTCTTCAGTTTTTTGAGGAGAATATTTACAATGGTGTATTGAATGGAAGCGCAAAGATCATCCAGGTTCTTCTCAATAAAACCGGGTTCCTGCTTTTGCAGAAAGTATAAAACAGAGGTCTTTAATCCGCTGAACGAAAAATTCAATTCCGGGATCTGCGGCTCGGCAAATTTGAATTTGAGCGGGTTTCCTTCTTTTGCATGTTTATCTATCAACGGTCCGCCGGGATAAGGTAATCCAAGCAGTTTGGCAGTTTTATCAAATGCTTCGCCGGCAGCATCATCAATGGTTTCACCAATCACTTCCAAATCAAGTGGCGACCTTGCCAATACAATTTGTGTATGCCCGCCACTCACCGTTAAACATAAAAAAGGGAACGCAGGTTTATGTTCACCAATCAGGTTAGCCAATACATGGGCCTGCATATGATGCACGGCGATAAGCGGTTTGTTTAATGAAAGTGCCAGCGATTTGGCAAACTGCGCACCTACCAATAAACTACCAATAAGTCCGGGGGCTTGGGTGAATGCGATGGCGTCAATAGTTTGGAGTTTGGAGTTTGGAGTTTGGAGTTTGGTTTGAAGTTTTGGGTTTGCGGTTTGGGGGAAAGCGGTGGATAATGCTGCATCCACTACCGGCACAATGTTTTGCATATGTGCGCGGCTGGCCAGTTCGGGTACTACCCCGCCGTATTGCTCATGAACCGTTTGATTGGCGATGAAATTAGACAATATCTTTCCATCCACACAAACAGAGGCAGACGTTTCATCGCAGGAAGATTCGATAGCTAAAATGCAAGTAGACAAGTTTTCAAGTTTCAAGTGTGCAAATGTAAAACATTCGTTCCGCACCCTGTCTCTTGCCCCTTGTTTCTTGTTTCTTGTTTCTTGCTCCTTGCTTCTTGTTTCTTGCTTCTTGATTCTTGTTTCTTGCCCCTTGTCACTTCGTTCTAATCGCCACCACCGGATCCATCCTGGCTGCAATGGAAGCAGGAATGATACCGGAAATAATCCCTAAAATAATACAGATACTAAGCGCGAGTATGATGATATTGGGTGCGATAAAAATAGGGAAAGGCAGTACGGTGCTTAATACCAGCGATAATAAGCCAACCAGGCCAAGTCCGATCAATCCGCCCACAATACATAAAAAAGCGCTTTCCAGCAGGAACTCGGTAAGAATGGTTCTTTTTTTGGCGCCCAATGCTTTTTTCAATCCTATCTGGCTGGTTCTTTCCCTTACCGTTACAAACATGATATTGGCCACACCAAAAGCGCCAACTATCAGGCTTAAACCCGCAATGGCCCATCCGCCGGCGCTTACCTGACCAAAGAAACCTTTTACCTGCTCGCTGAACATGGCCACATCATTACACGAAAAATTATCTTCCGTTGTTGGGCTTAACCGCCGTGATTGGCGCATTACGCCGGTAAGTTCATCGGCCAGTGCCGCAGAAGGTATTGTTGGCTTACCCTGCACCATAATAAAAGGGTTACTGTAATCAGGATTAAAAACACCTGCATAATAACGGTAAGGAACAATCACACATTCATCATAATTAAAACCACCCACAAAACTTTGCCCCTGTTTCTTGATCACCCCAACCACAATAATCCTTTTGCCGTTATACGATACTTCTTTGCCAACAGCTTTCTCAGGATAAGTAAACAGGTCCTCTGCAATTTTATAACCGATAATCCCGGTAGGTGTACCTCGGGTAAACTCCGACTCGTTAAGGTAGCGCCCGTAGTCAATATCTATTGTCTGGATAATATTAAATTCTTCCGACACCCCATACAGGTTGGTATTGTTTAAAATATTATCCAGGTAGGAAAGGTTCACATTATTGGAAACAAACATGGCGGCATTGGCAGCCAGTTGGCTCTTGGCTTTAACAAACTTCATTTCATCAATACGCATCGGCGGGCGTTTCACATATTTCCACCAGGGGTAATCGTTACCGCCGCCATAGTTCCATTTGTCGATATAGATAGTGTTGTTGCCGAAAGATTTTATATCATTCTGCACTTTCCGTTCAAGACTGTCAACTGTTGCCAAAACACCTATGATGCAGAATATACCGATGGTAATACCAAATAATGAGAGAAAAGTACGGAGTTTATTAACCCGCAATTCCTGCATGGCCATGCGGAAACTGTTCCATAAAATACCCAGTAATTTAAACATGAACCAAATGTAATATAGTATTGGCTTGGGATAAAGGATTTTTATGTGAGCGGCGTGGGGAGTGAGCGTCAACAGACCATGGTTGACAATCAAAGGTCTGTAGTTGAGAAGGTATGTATGATGATTATGCGCTGTTGTTGGCGGTCTGACCATAAGTGTTCGAAAGAATTAATTTCTCGACAGGGTAGCCTGCCGGCTGTTCAGATTCATGGGTTTCTTTAGACTTCCATCAATCAGGAAGGGTTCAATAAGAGAGAAACCAAGAAAAAGAGGGTTGAGAAAGCGCGGCGATTCTTCTTCCCTTCGTTTTTCTCTTATTGAAATATGTTCCATTGTTGGTCTTTCGAACACCTATGGCGGCCTGACCACAGGTGCTGGGAAGATGGAAATATCCTGATGAATGCCATCTTTTTTGCCACAGAATAACCGGGAACTGTCTGTGAAAATCTGTGTAATCTGTGGCAATTAATTTCTTTCGAACAACAGCGGTCAGGTGACCAGAACAACAAAGACTGCCGACAAAAAAAATAAAGATTTTAAAACCCCTCAAACTGCCGTGGTTTATGGGCGATGAGCTGTTAGCCTGAAAAAAGTTATTCGCACCTCACGTTTAGCATTGTTTCGTGTGCTACTTTTGCAACGATTTCTTCAACTATAAACTTGCACTATGACCTGGAAACAAGTCTTCACTTCGTCAGTAGGAAAAAAACTGGTGATGGGATTTACCGGCATTTTTCTGATTCTATTCCTGATTGTACATGCCGGGCTTAACGCCTGCATCTGGGCGGGAGACGGTGGTGAGATGTTCACTAAAGGCGCCCACTTTATGGGAGCCAACTGGGTTCCGCGTATTCTTGAGATCGGCCTTTTTGCCGGATTGATCCTTCATATTGTTCAGGGCCTGATGCTCGAAATTTCCAATCGCAGCAAAAGACCGGTAGGTTATGCTGTAAGTTATGGCAACAACGGAAGTAAATGGTACAGCAGAAGCATGGGCTTACTGGGTACGCTGATCTTATTGTTCCTTGTTTTGCACCTCTACCATTTCTGGCTGCCTAACCGCTCAAACCAGGGATTCTTATTGGGAGAAGAGATCAACCTCTACGAAAAAATGAAACTTGAATTTAGTGTTGTATGGGTAGTGGTGGTATATGTGCTGGGATGTATTTCGCTCGGATATCACCTGGCTCATGGTTTCCAGAGCGCATTCCGTACACTGGGCGTTCATAACAAACGTTACAACCTGATGCTTACCTCTGTCGGGTATGCATTTGCAATAATTATTACTCTGGTGTTTGCTATGATGCCGGTGAGTTTTTATATGGGATGGGTGTAGCAGCGTTTTCGTGAGACGTGAATCGTGAGACGTCAGAGAATAAACTCACGACTGACGACTGACGACACACGATTGACGACTCACGAAAACGCTGAATAGCGGACAGAACGTACAAGTGAGTGACACAACAGTAGCTGAATAAAGCACAACTGTTGACAAATAAAAAATACAAACTTCAAACTGCAGCATATGTTAGATGCAAAAATTCCTGCCGGCCCTTTAGACGATAAGTGGTCAGAATACAAAGGACATTGTAAACTTGTTAACCCCGCCAATAAACGTAAGCTGGAAGTAATCGTGATTGGTACGGGACTGGCCGGCGCTTCTGCGGCTGCATCTTTGGGTGAACTGGGCTATAAAGTAAAAGCTTTCTGTTTCCAGGATTCTCCCCGTCGTGCCCACTCTATTGCGGCTCAGGGTGGTATTAACGCTGCTAAAAATTACCAAAACGACGGAGACAGCGTGTTCCGTCTTTTTTACGATACGATTAAAGGAGGTGATTACCGTGCGCGGGAGTCAAATGTTCACCGTTTGTCTGAAGTAAGTGCCAATATTATTGACCAGTGCGTGGCACAAGGTGTTCCTTTTGCGCGTGAATATGGCGGACTGCTGAGTAACCGTTCTTTTGGCGGCACACAGGTTCAAAGAACTTTTTATGCTGCGGGCCAAACAGGTCAGCAGTTACTGATAGGCGCTTATCAGGCCCTTGAGCGCCAGGTGGCATTGGGCAATGTAAAAATGTACAGCAGGCACGAAATGCTGGAAATTGTTAAGATTGATGGCAAAGCCCGCGGTATTATTGCCCGCGACCTGGTTTCTGGTAAATTAGAAAGGCATTTTGGTCATGCCGTATTATTATGCAGCGGCGGATATGGTAACGTATTCTATTTATCAACCAATGCCATGGGCAGTAATGTTACCGCCGCATGGAAAGCGCATAAAAAAGGTGCGGCATTTGCCAACCCATGTTTTACACAGATACACCCAACCTGTATTCCGGTAAGTGGTGATCACCAGTCTAAGCTTACACTAATGTCTGAATCGCTGCGTAACGACGGACGTATCTGGGTTCCTAAAAAACAGGGCGATAACCGCAAAGCCAGCGAGATACCTGAAGAAGAAAGAGATTATTACCTGGAAAGAAGATACCCCGCCTTTGGTAACCTGGTTCCGCGCGACGTGGCATCAAGAGCTGCTAAAGAAAGATGTGATGAAGGATTTGGTGTAGGAACCAGCAAACAGGCTGTTTACCTCGACTTTGGCGCCGCTATTTTACGTTATGGAAAAATAGAAGCAGGTAAAGAAGGCCGTGATGACCTGGATGAAGCAACCATCATCAAATTGGGTAAAGAGGTGGTAAAAGAGAAATACGGCAACCTGTTTGATATGTATGAAAAGATCACAGGCGAAAACCCCTATGAAGTGCCGATGCGCATCTACCCTGCTGTACACTATACCATGGGTGGCTTATGGGTGGATTACGAATTACAAACCAATGTTCCGGGCTTATATGCATTGGGTGAAGCTAACTTCTCCGACCATGGCGCCAACCGCTTAGGCGCCTCTGCATTGATGCAGGGACTGGCCGATGGTTATTTTGTGATCCCTTACACTTTGGGCAATAACCTGGCTGAAGATATTTACAGCAATGCCATAGAAACTTCTCACCCTGCATTTGCAGAAGCCGAGAAAGAAGTGGCCGACAGGATCAATCAACTGATGGGTATTAAAGGAAAGCAGAGTGTAGAAAGCTTTCACAAGCGTTTGGGTAAGATCATGTGGGATAAATGCGGTATGGCCCGTAATGAAAAAGGATTGCAACAGGCAATTGTTGAAATACAGGCGCTGAAAAAAGAATTCTGGAGCGATGTGAAAATTCCGGGAGAGATTGACGAGATGAACCCTGAACTGGATAAAGCCAACCGTGTAGCCGACTTTTTAGAACTGGGCGAGCTGATGTGCATGGATGCCCTGAACAGGAAGGAAAGCTGTGGCGGACACTTCAGGGAAGAATATCAAACACCGGATGGAGAAGCATTGCGTGATGATGCCAATTTCATGTATGTAGCCGCATGGGAATACAAAGGCGAACATAGCTGGGAATTGACCAAAGAGCCGTTGGTGTATGAGGTGATTAAGCCAACGCAAAGGAATTACAAGTAAAGACCTCACCCCCCGGCCCCCTGAAGGGGGAGTTGGAAGGGTGTAACACAATATTTTTTTTAACCTAAAAATTCCCCCTTCAGGGGGTTAGGGGGTGAATATGGAACATTACCACATGAATCTGAACTTAAAAGTCTGGAGACAAAAGAACTGCAAAACCAAAGGCGCGTTCAAACTGTACCGGGTGGAGAACATTTCTTCTGAAATGAGTTTCCTGGAAATGTTTGATGTACTCAATGAGCAACTGATCAGGGAAGGAGAAGACCCGATCACGTTTGACCATGACTGTCGCGAAGGTATTTGCGGTGCCTGCTCTATGTATATCAATGGTAAGCCCCATGGCCCATGGCAGGCCAATACTACCTGCCAGTTGCATATGCGCGCTTTTAATGATGGCGATACTGTTGTGGTAGAACCATGGAGAGCCGATGCATTCCCGGTAATTAAAGACCTGATGGTAGACCGTACCGCGTTCGACCGCATCATACAGGCGGGCGGCTATATCAGCGTAAACACCGGTAATGCGGTTGATGGCAACTCTATTCCTATCGCTAAAGATAATGCGGATGCTTCTTTTGCAGCGGCTATGTGCATCGGTTGTGGTGCCTGTGTGGCAGCTTGTAAAAACAGCAGCGCTATGTTGTTCTTAAGTGCCAAAGTTTCTCATCTTGCCCTGTTACCACAGGGAGAGCCTGAGCGTAAAACACGTGTGATGAACATGGTGGCACAAATGGATAAAGAAGGATTTGGTGCCTGTACCAATACAGGTGCCTGCGAAGCAACCTGTCCTAAAGAGATCTCTCTGACCAATATTGCGAGGTTAAATAAAGAGTATCTTTTTGCAGGGTTGACGGCGGATAAATAATACCCCGGCTTCTGAAATGGGAGTTAGATAAATATTTTAAAAGACTGTTTCATTGAAACGGTCTTTTTGTTTTGAAATGGGAGTAACTTTAATTACTAATTAGTAGTTAATAATTAGTAATTAGTAATAGACGTTTTGCCTGTGAAACGGATCAGGTAGTCTAAGAGCTTTTTTTTGTTTTTCCTGTGTAGGTATTTTAGAAAGATTTGAAATAAAAAGAATAATTGCATTCTTGAATGTTTTTCAAGGTAAAAATATATCAGCCGGCAAATTTCAATAGCACAACCCGTTAATTACTAATTACTAATTACCAATTTCTAATTATGTCTTACACTATTCCCGCCCAAACACGCATAGGCCATGTCCATTTAAAGGTATCCGATCTGGATAAAGCATTGGCTTTTTACCAGGGATTACTGGGGTTTGAACTGATGCAGAAATATGGCACACAGGCTGCCTTTGTTTCGGCAGGCGGGTACCATCACCATATCGGGCTGAATACATGGCATAGCAAAGGTTCAGGGCCCGCACCGGGAAATGCGCCGGGTTTATATCATACAGCCATCCTCTATCCTACCCGAAAAGACCTGGCAGCAATTTTACAAAGACTGATCGATGCAAAATATCCTTTAACCGGCGCATCAGACCATGGCGTGTCTGAAGCCCTGTACCTGAATGATCCCGATGGCAATGGAGTTGAATTATATTGGGATAAACCACAAAACCAATGGCCCATAGATAAAGACGGCAATCTCCAAATGGTAACCGAACACCTCAACCTGCACGACCTGTTAAACGAACTAAACCCCGGTAACTAATTAGAAAATACTAACTACTAATTTCTAATTCCTAATTATTACAAGGGCGGTTTGCGCATACTTAGGCTAGTTTGTATATTGCTCTTTCAAACTACCTGTATGCAAACTAAACTGATTGCCGCTATTCTGCTTACAACCCTTATCGCCTGCAACAACAAGATGAAACATGAACCTTACCAGTGGCCCAATGTGCAGCCACCCATCGCTGAAAAAAAAGCATTTAACCGTACGATCCACGGCGACACCGTGTTGGATAATTATTCCTGGATGATCGACTTTTTTAAGAAAGGCCCCGACAGTACCAAAGTAGTGGATTACCTGAAAGCCGAAAACGCTTATTTGGATACCATGATGAGTGGTACAAAAAAATTACAGGCTGATCTGTTCACCGAAATGAAAGTCCGCATCAAAGAAAAAGATGAGAGCGTACCATATTTAAAAAATGGCTATTACTATTATACCCGCACGGAAGATGGCAAACAGTATTACAAATATTGCCGTAAAAAAGGAAGTCTTACCGCCCCCGAAGAAATACTGCTGGATGTGGATGAGATGGCCAAAGGCAAATCTTATTATTCGGTAACAGGCTATAACGTGAGTGATGATAATAAATTACTGGCCTATGGCGTAGACGATGTGTCGCGCAGGCAGTACACCATTCATATTAAAAATCTGGAAACCGGCGAGATACTGAAAGACGCCATCACCAATACCAGCAGTGATCCCACATGGGCCAAAGACAATAAAACCATTTTTTATACAGCAAATAATCCGGTAACGCTTTTATCAGAAAAAATCAAACGCCATGTACTCGGCACAACCGAATCGCAGGATGTAACAGTGTATGAAGAAAAAGACAAAAGCAATTATATTGGTGTAGGACGATTTAAAAATGGCAATTACATCGCCATTTATTCTCAGGCCACCCTTTCTGCTGAAATCAGGTTGCTTGATGCAGGTACACCTGCTGCTGCATTCAAAGTATTTCAGCCAAGAATGAAAGATGTATTGTATGATATTGTTGCGCTGGCAGACAAATTCCTGATCCGCACCAACTGGAATGCCAAAAATTTCCGTTTGATGGAATGCCCGCTGGATAAGACCGACAGCTCGCACTGGAAAGAACTCATCCCGCACCGTGAAGACGTGTTACTGCAAAGCGTTGAAGAGTTCAAAGATTTTATTGTAATTAATGAACGCAAAGATGGCCTGGTAAAAATGCGTGTCCGCAACCTGGCCGGCAATGCAGAACATTATATTAATTTTGGCGAAGCCGCGTATGCTGCCAATTTCAACGTTAATCGCGAATACAATTCTACCACTTTACGTTACAGCTATACTTCATTAACTACCCCCGCATCCATTTATGATTACGATATGGTGGGTAAAGGCAAAAAATTAATGAAGCAACAGGAAGTGCTGGGCGGGTATGATGCCAAAGAATATACAACAGAAAGATTAACCGCTACAGCCAAAGACGGCACAAAAGTTCCGATCTCACTTGTGTACAAAAAAGGCTTTGAGAAAAACGGTAAAGCGCCATTATTGCTATACGCCTACGGATCTTACGGAATCAGTACCGATGCCGGTTTCAACAGCAATCGTTTAAGTTTATTAAACAGGGGTTTTGTATTTGCCATTGCACATATACGCGGTGGTGAAGACCTAGGCAGGCAATGGTACCTTGATGGCAAACTGATGAAGAAGAAAAATACCTTCACCGATTTTATTGATTGCGGCGAATTTTTAGTGAAAGAAAAATATACCAGCAAAGAACATCTCTATGCACAGGGCGGCAGCGCCGGCGGTTTATTGATGGGCGCTGTAACCAATATGGCACCCGATTTATGGCACGGTGTAATTGCCCAGGTTCCATTTGTTGATGTGGTTAACACCATGCTCGATGAAAGTATCCCGCTTACCACCAACGAATTTGATGAATGGGGTAATCCAAAAAATAAAGATGCTTACTTCTACATGAAAAGTTATTCTCCTTACGAAAATGTAGAAAAGAAAAATTATCCCAATATCCTTGTCGCCACAGGCTTACACGATAGCCAGGTACAGTATTTCGAGCCCGCCAAATGGGTTGCCAAACTGCGTGATATGAAAACGGATAAAAACATATTGCTCCTGCATACCAACATGGAATTCGGCCACGGCGGAGCTTCGGGCCGTTTTGATTACCTGAAAGATGTGGCATTGAATTATGCATTCCTGTTTGCGTTGGAGGGAATTGAAAAGTAGAGAGGGGATTAGTTAAAAGGGTTAAAATGGTTAAAAGAGGTTAAAGTGGTTAAAAGAGGTTGAAGGAGTTAAAAGTGGTTTGAGATAATTGGTTTTATTTCATAATAAGAAAACCAGGAAGAAAATTTCTCTGCGTTTTCTCTGCATCTCATGTTCTCTGCGGTGAATTGAATTATCTGGCCAAAGCTACCCGGCTTTCAGGCAGGATATTTTCACTGCAGAGCCGTAGAGAACACGGAGTTTTCGCAGAGATGTAAGCAATTTGTACTAATTAACTCAACCAGTTTTTAAAGAAAAAAACTTAACCCTGTTTTATCTCTTTTAACTACTTTAACCCCTTTAACTAATTTAACTATTTTAACTATTTTAACTATTTTAACCCCTTTTAACCACTTTAACCATTCTAACCCCCTTAACCCCCTCCCCTTGTCCAACACCTATTTCCAATTCAAACAGTTCACCGTGCACCAAAACAGGTGTGCGATGAAAGTGTGTACGGATGCATGTTTGTTTGGGGGATGGATCAGTAAAATAGTTGGCAGTTGGCAGATGAAAGACGGCAGGGCGCTGGATATTGGAGCAGGTACGGGCCTGTTAAGTTTGATGCTGGCGCAGCAAACAAATCTGCAGATTGATGCCATTGAAATGGATACGGATGCCGCAGCACAGGCTTTCGAAAATTTTGAAGCAAGTGCCTGGAAAGAGCGACTGCAGGTAATTGAAGGCGATGCAAAGCTGGTTCATCTGGGAAGGAAATATGATCTCATCATTTCCAACCCGCCTTTCTTCGATAATGACCTGAAAAGCCCCAATGCACTGCGAAACCTTGCTTTGCATAGCAGGGAATTAAGTCTGCCCGAATTGCTTGCGGTGATCAAAAAACATCTTGCAGTTAATGGCAAATTTGCTGTACTGCTGCCCTGGCACCGGAAAGAAGAATTTGAAAAATTGGCTTTGGGCGAAGGGTTTTATCTGGAAGAAACTGTTGCGGTAAGGCAAACACTCAGGCACCCTTTCTTCAGGGTGATGTTTTTATTTGCAGCTACTCCTGTAGCCGCAACCCAGCATACCATCACCATCCGTGAAGGAGATCAATATAGTGATGCATTTACAGATTTACTGAGGGAGTATTATCTGAAATTATAAATTTTATTTGCCACAGATGGCACAGATTGGCACAGATTTTTATCCGAGGATTTTCTCTGTGCTAATCTGTGCCATCTGTGGCTAACTTCTTTAAAACACAGGCCCAGCTCAATGCTTCACATAATCTTCGAGGTAACTGAAATGTGCTGTTAGCTGCCCGTTTTTCAGGATGGTTGCTTTTTCAATTGTTTCACTGCCGCCTTTGCGGATATCATCCAGCACATATTTAATTAACTGCTCGCCAAAGAAACGGCTGGCATCGCGGGGCAGTTCGTTGGGGAGGTTGCCAACGGCCATGATATCTACACTTCCGGGCAGGTAAGGCGCTGTTTTTTCGCCCGTCATTCTATCCACGCCGTAAATAGGGTTATCAATAGTAGCATCGCCCATGTTACAGGGTACGCTGCCATTTTTATCATCCGTAATATCAGCGATCACCTGTATCCTGAAATCATCACGCCGCATCGTTTCCATCGAAAATAACCTGGGCATTGTTGGCTCCCAGTAAATGCCATTCATCAGTATATCGGTATGTGCACAGAATTTTTCAAACACACATTCATAATCACCCGGGTTTGCATGAAAATCTTCCCGGTTATACCTTCCTGTATTTTTATGCCTGTACAAACCACCACCTTTTAACGACACATAAACAGGATAATCAAATTCGCGTAAAAGATAATCATCCGGTTCTACCTCCTGCACATCCATCAGGTTCATTATTTCTAAAATACCGTGGCCTACGCGGCCGCTGCCGGTAACCGCAATTTTAACCGGGGGCAGTTTTAACCCGAAATACGTATGAATCAGTTCGCGGTAATCTTTCACACCTGCTACCCTGCCAAGGTGGTATGCACCGGTGCGGTTGCCATAGGTCATAATACCGTTATGCGCCCCCACAATACCTGCAAAAAATCCGAAGCCAATGATGCGTTGCCCGTCTTTATGTTCCATACACTCATAATCTATCAGTGTGATGCCTTTATCCACCATGGCATGCATCAATGCCTGGTTATAGGATTGTTTTTTCCGGGTATGCGAGAAGAAAATGTATTGTTTATTAGCGATCAGTTGCGAAACAGGCACTTCTTTAATGCCCAGCAGCAGGTTGCAGGCACTCATATCTTCAACAACATCAATACCGGCCTGAATATATTCCTCATCCTCAAAACAGCGATGGGGCGAGCTTTGCACAAATATTTTAACATCTGCAAAATACTTTACCAGCCATTTACACTGTGCCGGCGTAAGCGCCACCCGGTTATCTGCCGGAACTTTTCCCTCTCTAATAAGTCCGATGACGAGCATTGTACTAATTTTGAATGCAAGGTAAATGAAAGTGTGTAGTTTGTAGTCTGTGGTCTGTAGTTGTTTATAGTAATAGGTTACTGGTTAACTACAGACCACAGATTACAGACCACAAACCGCAACTAATCACATGAATCACTTCGAATTATACAACCTCCCCATCTCCTTCACTCCCAACCCGGATACTGTAAAGGAGCGTTTTTATGTGTTAAGCCGTAAATACCATCCCGATTTTTACAGTCAGGGGTCTGATGAGGAGCAGGTGGAGGCATTGGAAAAATCTTCTTTGGTAAATATGGCTTACAAGGTTTTTACTAATCCCGATGAGACCATTAAATATGTGTTGAAGCTGAAAGGATTACTGGAAGAAGAAGAAAAATACCAGCTATCGCCTGATTTTCTGATGGAGGTGATGGACCTGAATGAACAGGCCCTCGATGTATCAGAGCAGGCGGATGTTGACCGGCTGACGGAAACTATTCACAACTTTCAAAAACAGATCTATGAACCTGTTGAAACGGTTATTACGCATTATCAGGACGGTATTACTACCGAAAAAGAACTGCTGCAAGTAAAAGAGTATTATTACCGAAAAAAGTACTTAGATAAACTTTTAGCGGGAATTAAAAAATAGTCGGGAAGTCAGGAAAGTCCGAAAGTCCGGAAGAAGAACCGGGTTAGCTTTCGGACTTCCCGACTTTGCTGACTTTCGGACTTTACTGACTTCCCGACTTCCGGACTTTTCTTATTTCTTTTGGTTGATTTACTGTCTTACTGTAATATTGCAACCCGTTCTTAAACGCTTAATGCCTAACGCGGAACGCTTAACGCAGGAAAACAAGCGTTATGCGTTTAGCCTAAAGCTTTCAGCGTAAAACGCCCAGATGGCGGAACTGGTAGACGCGCTAGACTCAAAATCTGGTTATCGCAAGGTAGTGCAGGTTCGATTCCTGTTCTGGGCACGTTGATTATCAATCAATTAGAAAGGTTCGCCATTGCGAGCCTTTTTTATTTGCAGTTGATTTGCAGGTGACTTTAATTGTTATCCTTTTTGCAATTATTGATGCAAGTGTGAAAGAACTTTAAATTAATTATCTCCATCTCCGCAAGGTGCTCTTCTAATAAAATGCAAAAAATAAAATTCTTCGCAGGTGTCTCCCGGAATGGGGACCCTGCGCTTAGAATTGATTCATATTTTTATTAAATAAAATTTCTGCACATTACTATAAAGTAAATCTAATACTGCGCAGCGTGTTTATCTGCTCCATCAATTAACTAATCGGCTAACTTTTTTCGTTCAAACCGCAGTGTCCCCGTTCCGGGAGACGACTGCGGGGAATGTTCTTTTTTATTTTGTGAAATGGACACCCTGCGGAGAAGAAAGTTTCTCTTTTGGATGTTGCTATTGATAATGAATTTAAGAGAATCTGGAGTGCCAAAAAGGACGATATTATTGGTTGCAAAGATTGTCAGTTTCGATATATTTGTACTGACTGTCATGCTTACCTTCCTGATCCCAATGACAAGCCCAAATATTGCAGGTATGACCCTTATGAAGATTGTTGGAATTAAATGGAGGAACCTAATATTGGTTCTCCATTTCCTGTTGTTTGGTTGTATATTTTGGAGTAATAGTGTTTTCTCACAGGATAATACTATTAATCCAATCTTCCAGTTACTGCAACAGGCAAAAATTTCTGAACCCCGAACTGGCGTTTTGAATTACATAGGTGCATTTACAAGGTTTAATGGGTTTAGTCTTGCAGGATTCGATTCTTCTCAGTGTAGCTTATTTTATGACCAATGGTCAACGATTGTTTCAATGTGTGGTGATCAGAAGTTGGCCATTCGGTATCACGATAGCTCAGTTTTGTATTCTCCGGTTATGGGAGCTTATTTTAACAAGTATTCTCCAGGTAAAAGGGATACAGCTTTTGCGGATCGGATGTCGGTAAAGGATGCCTTATCTCTTATTATTGATTCAGCTGCCAGGACCCGTATCGTTATTATCAGCGAAGCACACCATATACCTGCCCATCGACTACTTACTTATACCTTGTTGAAGGATTTATATAATAAAGGGTACAGGTATCTTGCATTAGAGACCTTGGTCGATACTTTCGGTCTGTCACTGGGACGGCCACTCAGTTGTTCAGATGGGTATTATACAAACGAACCGATTTTTGGGAATCTGGTAAGATATGCGGTCTCATTGGGATTCAGTTTAATATCTTATGACTGCGTTGTGTGTACTTCCAGTTATGACAGAGAGGAAAAAGCTGCTGACAATTTAGTCCGATTCCTTAAAACCAATCCTGAATCGAAGATCTTAATTCACGTCGGTTATGCTCATGGTTCGCAAAACTCCAATGGCGATTTTTTTAGACCGCTAGGATATCGGCTTAAAAAGGCACTCGGCATCGATCCGCTATCGATTGACCAGCATTCAATGCGGGAATCAACCTTAAAAAGTATTGATTTTTTTATAAGGGATTACCTGGTGAAAAAATACAGAGTTGACAGGCCTATGGTTGTGTTTTTAGGCAATAAACCGTTTAGTATGGATGGCAACGTTAATAGACCATTTGATTTTACAGTAATTAACCCCAATTACTCTGATTTTTCGAATTACTTTTTGTCAAAGCATACAAACCTTGGTAACAAAGCTATTTCAATAACGAGAAAGGAATCTGAAAGTGGTAATATTTTGCAATTGTATTCTGCTCTGGAAACTAAGCGAGTAAAAGTAGTGGACCGAATAATTCCATCGTTTCAGTTTCTGATTAGAAGGGGTACAAAGTCGATTTTTCCACTGGTTCCTAAAGGGATGTATCAATTAGTTGTCAGAAATGCTGAGAACAAAATTTTGTCCAAGAGATCAATTATGATTAAATAATTGATTTAGTAAAAATAACGGGATTTTTTGCATAACTATTTCATGGAAAAACGTAGAGTTTTTGAATGTCGCGAGTAAAAGTTGATTTTGGTCGCTTAATGCCCGAGTTTAGGGAAAAGGTCAATGAACTATTAAAATTTGCTTTGAAAAGAATGTACTTATGGTTCCTTATGAAGGTGAACGGAACATATTTTTCCTTCTCCGCAGATCCTGTTTTATCTGCTCCATCAACTAACTAATCGGGTAATTTTTTTCGTTCAAACCGCAGTGTCCCCTTTCCGGGAGACGCCTGCGGGAAATGTTCTTTTTTATTTTGTGAAATGAACACCTTGCGGAGAAGAAAAATGATGAATATATTTATGCTGCAGCAAGCAATTTAAAAGGGATTAATTTGATATCCCATACCCTTATTACTATTAATTTTATCGGATATCACGATAGATAGAAACTACTTGCAGAATCATTAATGTTCATTAAAGCGATTAACATTTATGAATAAATCAATTCAATATGGATTCCTTTTCTTGCTTACAATAGTTTCAGTACTGTTTATTCCGGGTTGTAATAAAGAAAATACTACCGCCTTCCAATCTCTGAACTCAATATCTATTTACAACGATACTTCTTCTAATACTTCTATAAAAGACACTTGTTCCGATCCTACCATGGCAGGAAGAATAATAGGATTTAATCCATTGATGAGTTTCCTGAATTTTGATACTTCCCGCTTTACTAAATATGATTCAGCGCTGGGACCCGGCTATTTAATTGAAATTGTCACTACTGCAAAAAAAGATACAGTGATTTGTTATCGTATGGTTACTAATCATTTCCAGTTTAAGCCATTACGGAACAATATTGCTTCATTATATTTATTTAACCAGGAATACCAGGACTCACTAAAAATAAAATTCAATTACCAAATTATGGTAGAAAAAACTGAAATTAAAACGTCTGCTGATACATATATGGAACACGCCCGTTATAGCATTTGGCTTAATTTCATAAAAGACAAAAAAGAGATCAGAATGTCATGTGTTTCACAACAATAGGTACCTGTTAAATGAATGTCCAAATTTACATAAGAGCGCAAAATTCCTGCTCCGCAAGGTATTCTTCTATAAAATACAAAAAAAATCTACGCAGTTGTCTCCCAGCGGGGCCCCTGCGCTTAGAATTGATTCATATTCTTATTAAATAAAATTTCTGCACCTTACTATAAAGTAAATCAAATACTGCGCAGCATGTTTATCTGCTCCATCAACTAACTAATTGAGTAATTTTTTTCGTTCAATCCGCAGTGTCCCCGTTGCGGGAGACGCCTGCGGAAAATGTTCTTTTTATTTTGTGAAATGGACACCCTGCGGAGAAGAAAATGTGGGGCTGAAAGAACTTTTTTGTTTCATCCACCCCACCCGCACAAAAAACAATGTTGAGCATTCGTATTATTTGTTCTCAATAAAATCCTTCATCTCACCTTTGTTATTAAAAGTTTGAATTTTGGGGTTTCCTTTTTCGTCAACATAAATCATCATTTTAGGCTGACCATCTGGTCCCGCTAAAAATAATCCTGAACTGTTACCTTTTGTCCGGCCTAAGAAAAGTCGATTTACCGGCCCTTCATTCTTCCATAATTCGTTCAATTTTAAATTTCTTTCCTTTTCATCAGTGATCTTATTTATTTCTTTTATTTTTTTATTCCTTTCTTCCATATTACTTCCTACCGGGTATTGGTTGATGTTGATCCCTCTTTCAATAAAAGTTTTTCCACCAGCATAATACTCATCATTTAATATCTGTACAACCTGGTCGTCATTATAATTATCCATTGTAAATGACATACCTGAAATTATTTTCCCGTCTTTAATTTTTGCCTGCTGTACCAAGCCACCACATTCATCTCCTTGATTGTTGAAAAATATTATTCCTGCAGGTCGTTCTCTTTTTTCTGTTTCTTTTCCATTACTGCGACCCGAATGCTGCCTATTCTCGTTACTTAAAACAATTCTGGGCAAATTATCTTCTCCTACAACAGTTATTTTTTTTACTTCTATTTCGTCAAATTTCCTGACATTGTCTTTTGGAACAAATCCACTAAATGCCAAATAGGAAATAAACAAAGTACTTGCAATTGCATAAGTCATCAGGAAATTAATTTTTCGATGTGTTTTTTTGTCCATTTTTAATTTATTTAAGTTGTAAATATTTTTCTGCAGGTGTTCATCGGGAAGATGACGCAAAAAAGTTAACTGCACAAAATTCCGTTTAATGAAAATTTTCCTCTTAGCAGACTCTGTGCTTTTCGATAAAATACAAAAAAAGAAAACTCTTCGCAGATTCCATTTCCGCTTATCCTTTTTTGAGGGGAGAGCCCATGCGGAGAATAAAAAAGACCGCTCAAATCTGAGGGGTCTTTTTGTGACAATTTCAAAACGGATATTGAATTCTAACTGACCAACAACAAAAAATATTTATTCAAATAAAAACAGTATTTGATAACAGTAGCCATTAGTTGCCTTTAAAGATCACAAAGTTCAACACTAATGTTTCACTCATATTAACACCACTCACATTGTGTATAGTTACTGTAAAAGTACCGTTCGTAACCCCATCCACCTGTACGCGATAGGTCTTGGAAGTGGCTCCTGATGAAATAACTATAAATGGAACATCGTTGGCTTTTACTACTGAATTGTTTACCACAAAAAACACACTGGAACCAGCGTTAATCTTGTTACCGGTTGTAGTGATCCGTCCGGAATAGGCGTTGATGGTAACAGCCGAAGATTTGTTACCAACCTGTGTAACTGTTGCCCCGTTGGTATAGCCAATTCCGTTTGAGGTAGCAGCTGCAGAAGAATTTAAACCGGTGGTAGCGGTAACTGAACCATTTACCGTAGCATCTCCCGAAACAGTAAGACTGTTTAGCGTACCCACAGATGTAACATTAGGCTGGCTGGCAGTAAGCAGGGTTCCAGCCAATGTGGAACCCGTAATACCACCAGAAACAGTAAGACTGGATAGTACGCCTACGGAGGTAAGAGAAGAATTGATAACATTGGGGGCAAGTGTTGTTCCGGTTAATACAGCGGCATCAGGAGTGGCAGATAATACGGCCGCGTTTACAAAAGCGGTAGTAGCTACCTGGGTATTATTGGTACCAGCTAATGCCGTAGGAGCAGTAGGCACACCGCCGAATGCTGGCGAAAATAATGAGGCTTTCACACTTAACATGGTGGCAGTATCCGATATCCTAAGATGGTTGGATAGTATTGATGCAGTATCCGAATACTTTACAAACTGGCCTTTTCTGGCATAACCAGTCAGCATGGAACTTGTATCAGCATATTTTACTGATTGACCGTTTCTTGCATAACCACTCATCATCGTTGTGGTATCAGATATCTTCAAGCGGTTTGACAACATAGAAGCTGTATCTGAATACTTTACCGATTGTCCACTTCTTGCATAACCACCCAGCATCGTTGTGGTATCAGATATCTTTAATCGATTTGATAACATTGATGCAGTATCTGAATATTGTACTGAACGGCCGGTTTTTGCATAACCTGTAAACATTGCTGTAGTATCGGAATATTTTACTGATTGTCCGCTTCTTGCATAACCACCCAACATCGTTGTGGTATCAGATATTTTCAAACGGTTTGATAACATTGATGCAGTATCTGAATATTGCACTGAACGGCCTGTTTTTGCATAACCTGTAAACATTGCTGTAGTATCGGAATATTTTACCGACTGACCGCTTCTTGCATATCCACCCATCATCGTTGTGGTATCAGATATCTTCAAACGGTTTGATAACATTGATGCTGTATCCGAGTATTGCACTGAATGGCCAGTTTTCGCGTAACCCGTAAACATTGAAGTGGTATCAGAATACTTTACTGATTGACCGCTCCTTGCATAGCCAGCCAACATCGTTGTCGTATCAGATATTTTCAAACGATTTGACAACATCGATGCCGTATCTGAATATTGTACTGAATGACCAGTCTTGGCGTAGCCCGTAAACATGGAAGCTGTATCAGCATATTTTACCGACTGACCGCTTCTTGCATATCCACCCAACATCGTTGTGGTATCAGATATCTTCAAGCGGTTTGACAGCATTGATGCAGTATCTGAATATTGTACTGAACGGCCGGTTTTCGCGTAGCCAGTAAACATTGCAGTAGTATCAGAATACTTTACCGATTGTCCGCTTCTTGCATAACCACTCATCATCGTTGTGGTATCAGATATTTTCAAACGGTTTGATAACATTGATGCTGTATCTGAGTATTGTACTGAACGACCTGTTTTCGCGTAGCCAGTAAACATGGAAGTTGTATCAGAATACTTTACCGATTGTCCGCTTCTTGCATAACCACCCAACATCGTAGTTGTATCAGATATCTTCAAATGATTCACCAACATTGATGCAGTATCGGAATATTGTACTGAACGACCTGTTTTCGCGTAGCCAGTAAACATTGCAGCGGTATCAGCATATTTTACTGATTGACCGCTTCTTGCATAACCACCCAACATCGTTGTTGTATCAGATATTTTCAAATGATTCACCAACATTGATGCAGTATCGGAATATTGTACTGAACGACCTGTTTTCGCGTAGCCAGTAAACATTGCAGCGGTATCAGCATATTTTACTGATTGACCGCTTCTTGCATAACCACCCAGCATTGTTGTTGTATCAGATATCTTCAAACGGTTTGATAACATGGATGCAGTATCCGCATATTGTACTGAACGACCGGTTTTCGCGTAACCCGTAAACATGGAAGCTGTATCAGAATACTTTACCGATTGACCACTTCTTGCATAACCACCCAACATCGTAGTGGTATCAGATATTTTCAAACGGTTTGACAACATTGATGCCGTATCTGAGTATTGTACTGAACGGCCTGTTTTTGCATAACCTGTAAACATTGCAGTAGTATCGGAATATTTTACTGATTGGCCGCTTCTTGCATAACCACCCAACATCATTGTGGTGTCAGATATTTTCAAACGGTTTGATAACATTGACGCTGTATCTGAATATTGTACTGAACGGCCTGTTTTTGCGTAACCAGTAAACATGGAAGCTGTATCTGAATACTTTACCGATTGACCACTTCTTGCATAACCACTCATCATCGTTGTGGTATCAGATATCTTCAAGCGGTTTGATAACATGGATGCGGTATCAGCATATTGCACAGAACGGCCGATTTTCGCGTAGCCAGTAAACATTGCAGTGGTATCAGAATATTTTACTGATTGTCCGCTTCTTGCATAACCACCCAACATTGTTGTAGTATCAGATATTTTTAAACGATTTAATAACATTGATGCAGTATCCGAATATTTCACTGATTGGCCGCTTCTTGCATAACCACTCATCATCGTTGTGGTATCAGATATCTTTAATCGATTCGCCAACATTGAAGTTGTATCAGCATATTTTACCGATTGACCACTTCTTGCATAGCCACCCAACATTGTTGTGGTATCAGATATTCTTAAACGATTTGACAGCATTGATGCAGTATCTGAGTATTGTACTGAATGACCAGTTTTCGCATAGCCAGTAAACATTGCAGTGGTATCAGAATACTTTACAGATTGCCCACTTCTTGCATAACCACTCATCATTGTAGTTGTATCAGAGATCTTCAAACGGTTTGATAACATTGATGCAGTATCTGAATATTGTACTGAACGGCCAGTTTTTGCATAACCTGTAAACATTGCAGTAGTATCAGAATACTTTACCGATTGGCCGCTTCTCGCATAACCACTCATCATCGTTGTGGTATCAGATATTCTCAAACGGTTTGATAACATTGATGCTGTGTCAGCATATTGTACTGAAAAAATAGTTTTTGAATAACTACTCAACATTGACGTAGTATCAGCATATCTTACTGATTGTCCACTCCTCGCATAGCCATTCAGCATGGAGCTTGTATCGGAAATCTTCAAACGGTTCGACAGCAGTGATGCTGTGTCAGCATATTGCACAGAGCGGCCGGTTTTCGCGTAGCCAGTAAGCATTAAAGTCGTATCAGAATATTTTACTGACTGGCCTGTCTTGGCATAACCTGTAAACATAGAAGCTGTATCAGCATACTTCACCGATTGGCCGCTTCTTGCATATCCACCCAACATCGTTGTAGTATCAGATATTTTCAAACGGTTCGCCAACATCGATGCAGTATCAGAATATTTTACTGACTGGCCTGCCTTGGCATAGCCCGTAAACATAGAAGCTGTATCAGCATACTTCACCGATTGGCCGCTTCTTGCATAGCCCCCCAACATCGTAGTAGTATCAGATATTCTCAACCGGTTTGACAACATTGATGCAGTATCTGCATATTGTACTGACTGGCCAGTCTTGGCATAGCCCGCAAACATGAAAGTGGTATCAGCATACTTCACTGATTGACCGCTTCTTGCATATCCGCCCAACATCGTTGTGGTATCAGATATTTTCAAACGGTTTGATAACATTGATGCGGTATCTGAATATTGCACTGAACGGCCGGTTTTGGCGTAGCCCGCAAACATGGAAGTTGTATCAGCATATTTCACTGATTGACCGCTTCTTGCATATCCGCCCAACATCGTAGTTGTATCAGATATTTTTAAACGGTTGGATAGCATTGATGCAGTATCCGAAATATTCAGTTTCGCATCGATCCGGTTATTCCATAATACGGTATCAATAAACGGCAGCCATGTGCCGTTATCACTTAAATAGCGTCCAAGGGTTCTGCCCGGCGCCGGTACCAGACCATTGATCCCGGAAGTAAAAACAACATTTTTATTATCTGCATAAGGTTTTAGCATAGCAGCAGTATCTGCTATATTCAGCTTCTTATCCATGCCCGCCACTTTTGCGGTATACAAGGCATAAGGTACAGACCAGAAAGGTGAAGTACCCAGATCTACATAATTCTGTGATGGTACCCATCCGATAACATTGGAAGATGGAGCCACTGCGGCTTTCACATTAAAATAGAAAGGGCCGGCAGACCAATCAATATCACCGATTGACAGCGCCCCTGAAGCACGGGTGCCCTGGCCAATCACAATGGTAACAAATCCCTGGTCAGATGCAGTAAGCTGGAATGTTTCGCTATACACTACCGGGCCATTGGCTGTTCGCTGTATAATGGCATCCTGGATATACACCGTTCTGTTGGAAGCAGAATTCCCCTTATTATCAGTGATGGAAGCCTGGAACAAAATTCCTTTGGGGGTTTGCACGATCTGTGCTGAAACGTTTGTTCCGGAAAAAATTAAAACGAAAAATAATGCAGTAATTCTGAGTAAATTTTTAACCATCTTATGCTGCTTTTAAAATCTTGAATGATTGGATCCTTTCCTTATCTGCATATAACGTAACAATAAAATATCCCAGGGGAAGATCATGTACAGGTATCCTGAACCCTGCATTAATGCTTGGCAGATCTGTTTTTATTTCCCTGATGGGATGACCCATGTGATCTGTAAGCATCACACTATACCTTGCGTTTCCTTTTTCGGGATAACTGACGAGGGAGCGGATCGTCAATTCTCTGATAACCGGGTTGGGGAATGCATTTACCACCAATTGGATTGCAGGGGGCGCTTCGTAACAGGCAATAGAGAATACCCCGTATTTCGGCTGGTTGAACCTGATCAACCCATTGGTGATTTCAAAACATTTGTTGTACTGAATTATTACCGGTGCGCTGAGTTTGACAGAGGTATCACCTGTTGCACCGATAAAACCAAAATGATAATTAGCTTTTATCTGGGCAACTACAGGAGAATTAAACATCAAACAGGCAACAAGTACAACAAGTAGTAGTTTACTTGTTTGCGTCATATACCAGTCTGATTTTTTTGTCAGCGTCTTTATAGGTCAGTTGCAACTGGCCTTTGTCTAAATAATCAATATGAAAATGATTGGTAAAATACGGAGCATCCGGGTTCACACTGGAGCGGGTACTTTCTATCAATGAATCCCTTGAATACAAAGTCCAGTAGCCGGTAAACCCAAGATTATCGATGAAGGTACCATCAGGGCGATATACCTTGAGCGTACCCTTTGCAGAGGTATCCACTGTATTACGTACCTGGATAACATCGAGTACCCAGTGCACAGAATCTGGCTGGCCGGTAAGCAGCGCAATTCTGTCGCTCAATAAATTTCCTGGATCATAACTTTTGGTACAACTGGTGTACAACGCGAGGGTAACAAGCAGTGGCACTATCGCCTTACTAAAACCCGGGGAGATTTTTTTTAGCATGGTTTTCAGGATATGTTCGTAAATACTGGATTTAATATCTACAAACTTTTTGCGCTAAAAAACTGCGGGTTGTTTGTGATATTGGATTTCGATACAAGTATAAATCAAGAATGATATAAAAAAATTTGCCCTGAAAAACTTCAGTTTAAATTAACACAGTCAAACTTGCCTTAAAAAGAATGTGTATTTTTTTACACACTACAATTGTAGATTTTTTTCAATGCGTTTTGTCGGCATATCATTTATTACTAAAATAGTAGACTATACCAGCTCTTTAATATTTACAAAAAACAGTCTGGCCGTGCTTCATAAAAAAAATAGATGAAGAAATTTCAATCTTTCCAGCTCAAATTATTTTCACGCAACCACATCAGATTCATTTATAGAAGCCAGAATCATATTTTAAAAATTATCATTCATTACTACAGACAATCGTGAAATAAACGGTGCATTTCGTTTTTTTCCTCAGTTAAAAAACAGTGAATAAAACGCGTTAAAAAAATCACCTTTCCGCAATAAATACGACAAAAAGAAGTTGCGGTTGCCCGCAGTTTGCTGAAAATATATTAAAAAAACGTTTTTACTTGCTTTAGAAACACAAACCCATCAAGCACACAATGCTTTTCAGCAAGTAGCAAAAACCTTTTTAATAGCGGCCCATTTTTAAGCGATAGTATTTAGAGCGTACAAGGTAACAGGTAATTAATAACATAGAAATATAATATATTTATTTTTTGCATATTAAGCTCTATTCGCTACTATTGCGTTGTAGATGTATATTCCTTGCTTGATTCTGATTATACCAGTTAATACATTATAAAGTGAAAAAAAATCTTTGTTTACTCGTTTTGATTCTATTTTTTTCGATTTCAGCTAACAGCCAGTTGATGATCTCAAAACGTATTGGAAAAAATTCAGAAAATTCAAAACTGGGATATGGTACATTCTTTTATTTCGACTTCCCTTTTCGGAATGCTGAAAATAAAAGTATCAGGCTGGAGATTCTGGATGCAGCAGTATTTCCCCGAAAAACTTCTACTATTGATAATCAAATAGGATATGTTTCAATAAAACTGGGTTATAAACATGTATTTAGTGATACTAAAACCGGAATTTATATAGAACCGCAAGTCGGCTACTGCCAGACTATAGTTTCTTATACAAATATTGACCGTCCGGCTTATGGCAACGCCATTGCATTAGCCCTTGAAACAGGTTATAGCATTGAGGTTGGGCAAAAAGGAAGTACAATTGACTTAGGCCTCAAATATGAAAACGACATAGCTTCTTCATCTGATTACTCAGTGAGTTCAATAGGATTCAGGGTATCGTACAGCTTTCGCTTATTCAATTGGAATAGCGGGTATTAATTTAACGGCCACCAATTTAACCAGGAATAAAACTGAGAAAACCGAAATTCGCTATTGATTATACATTTTGCTTTGCCATATTTTTATTTCACTTATTTTATGCTCCAATAGTTTTCGCATACTAAGAATTAATTATTGGTCAGGCAATAACTACTTTTAGAAAGAAATAAATCGCCACAGAATTCACAAATTTTCACGAACAGTTTCTGTGTTATTCTGTGGCTTCTGTGGCCTAAAATGTGACTTTCACTAAGATATTTACATTTTTCAAATAATTGAGATCAGGCAACCAACAACAGCAAGGGGTGTTTAATTATGCGATTCTTCACTATTCCAAATCATTTTAAAATCACATAGACACATAGGAAACACAAAAGAAACATATCATTTGAACTATATGCTCTGTTTCCTGATCTATATAACTATGCGTTTAATAGCACAACACATTAATAGATAAATATCCCATCTCGTTTATTATTTTTCACTTTTGTAAAGTAAACTTAAAGCGGTCCAATGTTTCTGCACCCCATAGAATACAAACAATCAGCGTAATAATGGCAATGATTGAATAATGGATACCCGGATAATCAATCAATTGGTTATGTGTTGCATTCCTTGGAAATAAAGGTCTGCCAAGGTTATATAGGCAATGGAAAAGTATGCAGGCAAATAAGCTTTTCGAGGTATTGTTATAAATCCACACTATCAGAATGCGCATGGCAACTAACATAAAGAAGTATGCCTGCACAAAACCGTTCAATCAGTGAAACTTGTAACTTATTAGCCTGTTAATGTAATATTCGCTGTTTCAATAAACTGACCTTTGTCTTTACATCAGATTACCATGCGGGTAGTCGCAAAAAATAATACAAAACCACATATAATGAAAAAACTGTTTGTTTTAATAGCGCTCATTGCTGTTTTTGCAGCATGTAACACGCAACCGAAGGTGCCGGTTATCATAGTAGATACTTTAGCCATCAAACAAAAAGCTATACTGGAAGAACAGGCAAGAGTTAAAACAGAAAAAGATTCTATTGCTGCGATAGCTGCAGCAAGAAGAGCCAACAATCGCAACAATGAACGAGGAGAAGCCAGGAATCCGGGTACAAATGAAGCCCAGGTAAGTTCAGCATCGGGCGGAACTGCAGAAGCGCCTGCTAAAAAAGGATGGAGTGCCGCTGCTAAAGGAACAGTGATTGGTGCCGGTGCCGGTGCTATTGCAGGTGGGATTATAGGACATAACCTGGGAGGAGCCGCCATTGGCGCTGCTGCAGGTGGAGGCGCGGGTTATCTGATTGGGCGGGCAAAAGATAGAAAAACCGGAAGAGTGGTTAAGAAAACTGCGCCTGTACAATAATGTTTGTTACCTGATGATAAAGAAATTATGGAAGCACATAGCTTTCATAAAGGGGGAAGCGTAGCTAATTGCAACGCTTTTTTTATAAGCTAAGCCGGTGAAAATTATCCAATGCGGGAAATTGAGATATATGTTTGGAATATAGAATCATGCCCTGTTATATTTTATTTCTCTTTTTGCGGAATGGTATTTTTTGAACGGTAGCCTCTTCGGTTCCCAGCAGTTTACCCCATGGTTTCAATTCCTCTATCCTGTCGAAGATTATTTTAAGTACACCGATAAAAGGAATAGATAAGAACATACCGGATATCCCCCACAATGCGCCGCCCAATAAAACAATCACAATAGAAATAAATGCATTGATCTGAATTTTAGAAGACACGATCAGGGGTATCAACAGGTGATTATCGATAAACTGGATAAACAGAAATGCGGCGGTTACACCCAGTTGTGTTTGAATCCCATCTTTTGTTATTGTAGCCACAATTACCGGAAGCAGAATGGCAATTACGCCGCCAATATAAGGCAGCAGGTTAAGTAAAGCCCCGATTATGCCAAGCAAAATAGCGTATTTAACACCAAGCAAAAACAAGGCTGTTGTATTTAACAAGGCCACCACAACACCTTCGAGTAATAGCCCAACCATGTAGCGCTGGATTGCCACTTTTGTTTCCTGCAAAACTTCAGCCACTTTCACCGTATCAGTATCTCCGAAAATTTCATACAGAAAACGCAGAAACAGATTTTTATAATACAGCAATAAAAAAGTATATACCGGTAAAAGAAAAAGAACACCTAAAGTTCCTGCTACAGTACCGAGTGTTTGCCCAATTAAAGGTTTCATTCCCGTTTCAGCCTCGCTTATCCACTGATCCTGTTGTTTAATAGCAAACCCAAATGTATGCTGGAATGAATGCTGAAACCGGCTGAATAATAAAAAGAATTTCTTTTTTAACAGGGGTAAGTCATCACCAAAACTTAAAATTTGGGAGGAAATAAAATAAGCAACCCCTGCAATCAGTATAAAGCCAAACAAAACAGCAATAAGGATAGCCCAGAATTTAGATATTTTAAAATGCTCCAGTTTTACAACCAACCGGTTTAATAAAATGGCCAGCATAAACGAAAAACAAATGGGTGTTAAGATATCCCGCAAACTAGATAAGGCATACAAAAGCAGGATCAGGCCAAAGAGGATAACGGTGGATTTAATATAGAACGGATATTGTTTTTTCATAGCATACTTATGGAGAAGAAAAAGTTTCCATGTTAAACAACACTTCATGGCATCGCACTGAAGTTAGACCAATATCCCGGGATTTCATACAGATACAGGGGTGCTTACTGAAATAATGCGTCAATTCATTTAGCGCAAGCCTTCCAAACACCTGTGGCTCCCCAATCAACACATGACTGTCATTTTTTGCCACAGAAGGCACAGAATAACACAGAAACTGTCTGTGCAAATCTGTGCCTTCTGTGGCAATTTATTTCTTTCTAACAATTATGATCAGGCAACCAATAATAACTAAAATCATCAAAAAACTTAGCGCAAACCAATATTAACCCCATACTTCAGCATGGGGACTATCACAGCAGAAAAATCGTAGGCTTTAGCTATGACTGCTTCCCGCATGAAATAAAACTATGCTTATCAACATTCCTTTTTTGGGGGAGCTTAAAAGAGAAAACACCGTCACGGCTGAAGCCAGGATGCATTGTGATATTTCAACCCCAGCCTGAAGGCTGGGGTTATTACTATTCCTGTCTTGTTCTGAATAGAATTGACCACAGGTCACCTTTTTTAGTACTACTCAATAAGCCTGTGACTTTGCTCCCTCAACACCCCATAATCCCGTAACTTACACCCTGTTTTACAGGCAATAGCTTTAAACAAGTACAACGCGATGAGTTATCAAAACTTTTGTGAGAAATATCCTGTATATGCGGAGTTAAAAGAGCTGGATACTATCAGGACAACCGAATACCCGCTTCTTAACAAAGAGAACCATGTTTACCTTGATTATACCGGGGCCAACCTGTTTTCAAAAACGCAGGTAGAAGAACATGCAAGGTTTTTGCAAAGCCATGTATTTGGCAACCCGCATTCTACCAATCCAACATCGGCAGTGTCTACAGGGTTTGTAGAAGATACCCGGAAAGCCGTGCTCAGCTATTTTCATGCAGGTGATGATTATTATTGTGTGTTTACCGCAAACGCTACACAATCCTTAAAGATCATCGGCGAATCTTACCCGTTCGACCCCCACTCCCATTTTCTGTTATTATTCGATAACCATAATTCCGTTAACGGCATCCGCGAATATGCCCGGCATAAAGGCGCTTCGTTCGACTATTGCCCGGTTTACCTTGAAGACCTGCGCATTGATGAACACCAACTGGAAAGCAAACTAACATCTCAGCATCATAAGCACCATAAACTATTTGCCTACCCTGCCCAATCAAATGTATCGGGCGTAAAGCATGATCTGAAATGGATCGAGTTTGCGCATCAAAACGGATGGGATGTTCTACTGGACGCAGCCGCTTTTGTTCCCACCAACGATTTGAATTTACAGGAAGTAAAACCGGATTATGTAAGCGTTTCCTTTTACAAGATCTTCGGCTATCCAACAGGCATCGGCGCATTGCTTATCCGCAAAACCGCTTTTGAAAAATTAGATAAACCCTGGTTTGCCGGTGGCACCGTTTCGTATGTTTCTGTAACTGTGCCCGAATTTTTCCTCGCAGAAAACCAGGAGCGTTTTGAAGAAGGCACCGTTAACTTCTTATCAATCCCCGCAATTAAGATCGGGTTAAACTGGATTCAGAAACTGGGTATGCCCCGTATTCAGCAAAGAGTATCCTGCCTTACTGCTTACCTGATTGAGGAACTTGCACAACTGAAACACAGTAATGGCAAGGCGCTTATTCATTTATTCGGTCCTGCCAACAATGAACAAAGAGGCGCTACGCTGATCATTAACTTTTTTGATTCGAAGGAGAATAAAATTGATGTGGGATTGATTGAAACCAAAGCAAACGAAAAAAATATATCCATCCGCATAGGCTGTTTTTGCAATCCGGGCATTGATGAGATCAATAACTGTATTACTTCTGAAGAGTTATCATTATTCTATTCTTCGCGCCAGGCCGAACATTATGATAAAGTTCATTTTCTCGGTAAGATGCGCGGCGCCATCAGGATCTCGCTGGGGTTGATGAGCAATTATTCAGATTGTGAGAGATTCCTTGATCTGTGCAAAGAGTTTCTGGAATGATCTTTTTTTTGCCACAGATTGCACAGATTAACACAGATTTTTTTACTGGATTTTCTGTGCAATCTGTGGCAAAACACCTCATCCTTATAACCCTTGAATTTTCTTCAAGCTCTCATACAAAACAGCCATTGTAGGCGGCTTTCTGAAAATATCTGTATTTTTTTTGCCCTTATCAAACAAAGCAGTAAAAGGGAAGGTCTCAATTTTAAAATAAGCGGGCACCACAAAAGCATTGCCTTCTGTACCCAGTTTTACATTTTTAAACTGATCAAGTTTAAACTCTTTATAAAACTGCTGCAACTTAGGCAACGGAAAATAAGAGACCATAATGATCTGCGTATTTTTAAAATTGTTCATTACAGCAGTCAACTGGTGCGTATACTCCTTACAATGATCGCATTCCGGCGCAAAGTATATTAGCATGGTGGGCTTATCAGGCTGCAGGTCTTTATAGCTGAAAATTTTTCCATCTGTTAACAATAGCCTGAAAGCCGGCATACCGCTTTGCACCTTTGACTGCTGGCCGAAACTATGCCCGATAGTGAGCACAGACAGAAACCAATAAAATAGTATATATAGGATCCTCTTATGATAAAATGCTTTCATTAGTTGTTATTGTTCCGGCAGCTCAGCTAATATTGCCGTTTTTTGCAATCGTAAAGAACGTTTTTGAATCGGTTCCGGCAAAATAATTCTTTTTATTACATGGCAAATGGCCTCTGACCAGAATCACTACCCCTGTTGACTCCCATCATTCGCCACGGAAGACCGATGAAATACTTTTGCGGAAACAGATTGCCATGAAAAAGATCGCCGCTTTAATGGTAGGCATAGCTTGCCTTGTGCTGGGAGCAGGAATCATTCCGGCAAAAGCACAGAATGTAATTCAGGGTACATGGACCACACAGGCCAATGCCTATAGTGGCAATATCGGTCAGCGTTATACTTTTTATTTTCCTCCGGGAGGCAGCATTTCCAGTCGTATCTGGGGTACGGATGTTTACACGTATGATTGTTCCATTGCCTCGGCTGCTGTTCATGCAGGGTTAATTACCGCACAGAACGGCGGCACGGTAACGATTGAAATACGCCCGGGGCTTGCTTCTTATCGTGGCAGTGTACGCAATGGTGTTACCAGTTATAACTGGGGAGCTTTTGGCGGAAGTTTTGTGTTTGTTGGCAGCAGCGTTGTACAACCTGTTATCCCACCCACTCCCAAACCAGTTACACCTTCTTCTTCTGTAATCCAGGGCACATGGACTACTCAGGCCAATGCTTATAGTGGCAACATCGGTCAGCGTTATACTTTTTATTTCCCTCCGGGAGGCACCATTTCCAATCGCATCTGGGGTACTGATATATATACCTATGATTGTTCCATTGCCTCGGCCGCTGTTCACGCAGGATTAATCGGCACGCAAAATGGCGGCACGGTAACGATTGAGATACGGCCCGGACAGTCATCTTACCGGGGCAGTGCGCGGAATGGTGTTACCAGTTATAGCTGGGGCGCTTTTGGAGGAAGCTTTGTGTTTGTTGGTTCTAATGTTGTAAAACCTGTTACGCCGGTTACGCCCGTTATTCCGGTTACACCTGTTAAACCAGTTACACCGGTTACGCCTGTTACTCCTGTTACTCCATCTTCTTCTGTAATACAAGGCTCATGGACCACACAGGCCAATGCTTATAGTGGCAACATAGGCCAACGCTATACTTTTTATTTTCCTCCAGGAGGCACTATTTCAAGTCGTGTTTGGGGAACTGATGTGTACACCTATGATTGCTCTATTGCCACTGCTGCGGTTCACGCAGGGTTGATCACCACACAAAACGGAGGTACCGTAACGATTGAGATACGGCCCGGACAATCATCCTATCAAGGCAGTGTGCGAAATGGTGTTACCAGTAATAACTGGGGGGCTTTTGGTGGAAGTTTTTCTTTTGTTGGTTCCAATATTATAAAACCAATCACACCTGTTGCACCCACATCTTCTGTAATACAGGGCACATGGACCACTCAGGCCAATGCCTATAGCGGAAATATTGGCCAGCGATATTCATTTTATTTTCCTCCGGGAGGTACTATTTCCAGTCGTGTCTGGGGTACAGATACCTATACCTACGACTGTTCCATTGCAACTGCTGCTGTGCATGCGGGATTGATCACTGCACAATATGGAGGTACGGTAACAATTGAGATACGGCCCGGGCTCTCATCATATCAGGGCAGTGTACGCAATGGCGTTACCAGTTATAACTGGGGGGCTTTTGGCGGAAGTTTTGTTTTTGTGAGATAATAAACAGGCAATATTAGTTTCTGATATCCTTTGAATAATACAAAACCATTCCCGGGGTCAGCCGGGAATGGTTTCAGATTTTAAAATTGGAATATGATCGGTTTGATGATCAATACTGCACGGATATAAATTGTATGAGACGGCAGCATAATTAATAGCTGCGAAGAGCAATATACCCGGTTAAAAGAACCCGGGTAATACCATAAGGAGATTGAAGTTAAGTTTCTCTGCGACCAGGCTAAGTATTTTACAGCACACACCTTGCAAGCCATTTGTTCCCCGGTTGGTTCACCACCAGACTGATTGCAATTTCATGCCGGTAATACACAGGCTGTATTATGATGGCAGTAAGCATATATATGAAACAACATAAGATTTTGAATCAATTCATTTAAAACAATTAATCAATAAAAACAACAACCATGAAACGCTTAATCAGATTTTTACTTTTTGCAGTGTTTGTCGTAACGGCAAACCTGTCTTATGCCCAGGTTGATCTTGGTGCGATGGGTGGATTACATTGGGCCAAAAACAAAATCACACCCGCCGAGGGCTTTAGTTTGAAATATCGTTTGGAGTTTGGCGTCGGGGCTTTTGTCAATTTCCCGCTTTCAAACAGTTTCAGTATTCAAACCCAGCCAATGTATTTGAGAAGAGGTGGTGATATAGCTATTCACGGATTTACAGAAATTATTTCCGTGTATGCCGACTATATTGAAATACCTGTATTTGCCCGGTACACTTTCGGATCATCAACAGTAAGGCCGTATTTGTTTGCAGGGCCAAGCCTTGGCTTTTTACTGAATGCAAAACAGGTAGCCTCCTTTATTCCGCAATCGCAGGAAAATGTTAAGCAGGATACCAAGTCAACAGATTTTTCACTTGTTGGTGGTGGCGGACTTAAATTTAATGTAGGTACCCCATCTTTATATGTACAGGCAATGTACCTGCATGGAACAAAAAATATAGATAACGATGCAAGTACCGGTGATTACACAGAAACCATCAGAAGCCGTGGAATAGCTGTAATGTTTGGTGTTTCCTGGCCTTTAGGTGGTAAGGCCAATCATTAATGAAGAACACTTTAACTGCGCCTTAGCACCTTTGCGTGAAACAAAATGCACGCCAGGGCGCAAAGGCGCGGTTTGTAGTTATTTATACTGAAGCCACCTGTTTGCTGGTGCTTCTATAAACGTAAGAGTGATAAATATGCCTTCTCGCAAAACGTGCCGGCGTTTCTGCATTGATCAGTTTAACATAGATGGCTTTGGGCACACCATAATATTCATATTCACTACCGTCAGAAAACTGTATCCTGAGTATTTCAGACTTGTATTCAAAATCAACAATACCTGAAGCGGTTGTTGTTTCAGTATATTCCGGTAGTGTTTGTGTGCGGGTTTCAGGGGCAACACTTACCAGAAAATGATAAGCTTCAATAATTTTCTTGCTTTTCTCTTCTGCCTCCAGTTTCTGATCGTGATTGTCCTGAAATTTATCAGGGTGCCAGTCTTTCATCAGGTTCCTGTACACCGATTTTAATTCCCGCAATTCAGCAGCTTCACTTACACCCAGTAGTTTCCTGTAATTAACAATTCTTCGCATAAATAGTCTCACATTTAATTATTTGTACAGGCACTGATGGCTAAAGTTTTACGCAGCTGATCTAATGACAATACCCTTTTAAGGGCGGCAAAGTTACCGATTTAAAATTAAGTGGCTACCCAATTGCAGAAATAATGAGAACCGCAGTATATAGAAGTAGTGTTTAATTCTTTACCAGCAAAGGTTTAATTCGTTTGTACCAAAGCCTGTATCCATCTGCATTCATGTGCAACATATCCGTACCAAATAATTCAGGTCTTGTACGGCCATTTTTATCAAGCATAGGCGAATAGATATCTACATAAACTATTTGCCGTTCTAATTTCAGAAAGTTGCTGATCAAACTATTGACTCTCTCCGCTATTGGTAAATATTTTTCACGCGAAGGGCTTGGTTTGATAGAAACATACACAATGGGTACCTCAGGCAATACGGCTCTGATATGTTGATACAATTGCTGAAAGGCAATAAATATGCTGTCACCACTAGATGCAGTTACAATATCATTCTCACCAATATACAAGACGATCTGTTTGGGATGATAAGGAACGATGATGTCTTCCACATAACGGTCGATATCGCTGATTACGGCCCCTCCTATTCCCCTGTTCAGCACTTTATACCCTCTGAACATATCAGACATATTATGCCATAAACGGAAAGAAGAACTGCCGGTAAACAGGATCGGATCTTTGGGTGGAGCGTATATTTTATCGTATTGTTTGATTGCCTGGATATCATCCCAATAATTTGGCTTTTTTTGAGAGATGCCATTTTTCATTCCAATAAAAACAAAAAGGCAAACGAGGATCGTGTTTGTTACCAGCTTCATATATTTCATTTAAAAAATCAAGTTACCTAAAATAATATAAACAGGACCTATGAACAACCGGCCATTGTACCCAACCGTGCCTTTGTACCTTAGTGTGAGAAAAAATCACACATAGGCACCCCGCTCGTCTAAGCTTAGCGGGCGAGAAGGCGCGGTTTGTTTTTTTTGTTTATAAGTTTTGTATTAGCTTACTAATAACTTAACGATGCCCATTACCTCTGTTGCCATATTAGACAATCCTGCTGCAGGCAAAGGCCAATCGGGCCGTATGGTTAACTGGCTCAAAAAAGAGTTAAGCAAAAGGCAGATCTCCTGTATTGTTTTTACAGAACAATGGCCACACTCCTTCTCCGGTTTCTCTGATATCTGGATCATTGGCGGTGATGGCACCATTAACTATTTCATTAATCATTATCCGGATTGCGATAAACCCTTAGCGTTGTTTAAAGGTGGTACAGGAAATGATTTTGCATGGAAATTATACGGAGACACCTCAGATGCTGAACAACTGGAACTGGTTCTGAATGCCGCCCCCAGGCCAATTGACGTAGGAAAATTTAATAATACTTTATTCATAAACTGTTTAGGCGTGGGCTTTGATGGCGAGATCATCCGTTCAATGAATGCGATCCGTTTTGTGGGCGGTCATATTGGGTACCTGCTGGCGGTGGTCATGAAAATATTCAGCTTTCGCGAATACCGGTTTAAGATCAGCAGTGCTGCTGAGCAATGGAACGACAAATTCCTTTTGGTGATGGTGGTAAACTCATCAAGGGCGGGTGGCGGATTTATGGTGGCGCCCGATGCCTCCTTAACCGATGGCAAGCTGAATATGATGCTCTGCAAAAAATTATCTATTCTGAAAAGACTGAAATATTTGCCGGTCATTGAAAAAGGCAAACACCTGCACTTGCCTTATGTTATTTACCGCCTGGGACAAAAATTCGAAATAACTTGTCCCAAAGAAATGGCCATACAAGTGGATGGTGAATTATTCGCTGCCCGGGAACTAAAGATTGAAGTGCTGCCCGGCAAATTCCTGTTCCGGTACTGATCTCCCCCGCGTAACATAACGCCCTTGCGCCTTCGCGGTTAAATTTTTCACCGCTAAGCCGCAAGGGCACGAAGGATCGCGAGGGAGTTGTTAAAAAAAGAGGTAACTTTAAGCAACAATCAACTCATCATGAACAAGAACGGCTCTGGCCTGGTATATTTTTTATTGGGTATTTATGCTTTAATGATCAGTTGGCATTATAACCATTCAGTGATCCTGCTGATCATACATTATATTTTCTGGCCCATTTATCTTGTATACGAGCTGTTAACAGGCAATCTCTCCCATGATTTATGGAGAACAATTCCTGAATCTTATTTTAAATAAAATTGCTGTTTCCTTACGCGTGCAGGGCTCCCGCTCACATGCCCAATTGCGCCAATGCATCTAATGTAACATCGTACAATTGCTTGTTATCAGCCTGTATCTTCAGTCTGCCTTCCGGACCGCGATCCCCGTGTATAAAATATTTGCGCATAGAAAGCACTTTCCCTGAATACATTTTAGTGCCTTCAAGACTTTCATAACTGCGTAAAATAATGGGAAGCAAGGATGGGTTTTGTATTTCCCGGAATAAATGCAGCGAGCGCTGGATACCGTTGGGCAATTGAATCACTTCGTGATAATGGTAACTGCATTCCAACTCATGATGTAGCCGGTGATTGAGTTTTTCAATATACACCGAACCGGAATCTACTACCACGATATGTATTTCTCCCATCAGTTAATGAATTAGCACTACAATAATAACCAATGATACGAAACGGGCAAAGAAAGAGTGTATCTGTTGCCATTGTTGATGGGTGGTTACAATGACAGGTGCATCATTGCGAACCATAGCGACCTTGCGGCTTTGCGGTAAAGCTTTTCACCGCGAGGGCGGAAAGACACAAAGGTTCGCGAAGTAATATTAATTTATGTCCAGTTGAACTACCGTATCAATATCATCAAGCTGAACACCATCCAGGTAAATAAACACCCCTTCCGGTTGCTGTTTAAATTTAAGTACCGACTGGTCTTTCATTAAATACACGCCGGCTATCTTCTTATTCACGGCAGGAATAAAAATATATGCCTGATCGGGCTTATGCAGTATGTGCACATAAAAACTTTTATCCTTCCCGGTAACTACACCCCATGGTTGCTCCGGAATGATATTACCTCTTGTACCGTAAATGCTGCTTCCGTATTGCTCCATCCACTTACCTATTTTGGCCAGTGTATCTGTAAACTCGCGCTGTATCTGCCCATTAGGCATTGGCCCTACATTCAATAAGAAGTTAGCATTGCGGCCCGCAGCATTCACCATATAATGAATGAGTGCAGGAGCGGATTTGAATTTGCGGTCGGTCATATTATAACCCCATGCATCATTCATGGTTTCGCAGGTTTCCAATGGTAATTGCGAAACACTGGCGCCACCAAAACCAGTGGTATTATTGCCGGGCAGGTCTTTTTCAAAAGCCTGGAAATCTTCTCCGGGTATGGGTGTTAAATGGTGGTTATTGCTGATAAGGCACTTCGGTTGCAATTGGTGAATGAGTGAATAGATCTCATCATAATGCCAGTTTACTTTAGACTGCAGTGTTTTATCAAAATCATTATCCAACTGATCCCAATGCCCGTCGAACCAGATACCCGAGATCTCACCATAGTTGGTTAACAGTTCTGTTAACTGCGCTTTCATAAAACTGACATAACTGTTCCAATTACTTTTAGCTGTTCTTCCGGTTCCTTTACCTGTTTTGCCGGTTTCGTATTGATAATCTGACCGGTACCAGTCGAGCAATGAATAATAGCAGAATAATTTAAGGCCCTGTTTATGGCATTCATCGGCTAATTGTTTCAATGCATCTTTTCCATAAGGCGTATTGGTGATTTTCCAGTCGGATTGTTTGGTATCCCAGTTACTGAAACCATCGTGGTGGCGGGTGATAAAGGTGATGTATTGCATACCCGCGCTCTTTGCCGCGGCCACCCATTTCTTTGCATCAAAATCAATCGGGTTAAAAACGCGCAACAGGTTAGTATACTCTTCTACTCTGATATTGCGGTTATTCATTACCCACTCCCCGCTACCCAACACACTGGATGCACCCCAATGAATGAACATCCCAAACTTCATATCCTGAAACTGCTGGCGGGCAGCAAGGTTTTCAGGAGCAGGTATATAGGTTTGTGCTTGAAGAATAGTGCTTAATAAAATACCGGCAGATAGAAGAATGGGCTTTATCATATGCAATTGTTAAGGAGAAGGCGATGGAATTAATGATATACAATTTAAAACTAAATGCGGATGGATGTATAGCAGGTTGTATTATTTTTTTCTTTAAAGAAAAACAATTGCCACAGAATACACAGATTTTCACAGACAGTTTCTGTGTTATTCTTCGCCTCCGCCATTGTTGGTCGCCGACCAACAAGTTTCCAATTAGAAAATCATTTAGAATCGAAAGGATTGTTGGTCAGCGACCAACAATGGCGGCTATTTATCTTCTCTCCTCGTTCCCGCATACAATTCATACTCCAACAACCTGCAATCAATTGTTGCATTAAAAAACTCAATACGCCTGCTGGGTTTGAGGCGGATCTTTTTGGCGAGGTCGAGGTTGCCGGTAAACACATATCCTGTGTAACCCTTGCATTTATTTTTCAGAAAATCGCCCATGCGGGCATAAACAGCATTCAATTCAATTTCATCACCCAGTCGTTCACCATATTCAGGATTGAACATAATTACCCCGTTAGCACCTTCCGGCACATTTGTTTTTTCAAAATCACAAACCGCAAATTCAATCAACTGTTCCACGCCTGCCGCTGCTGCGTTTAACCGCGAAGTTGAAATTGCAGGAGCGCTGATATCTGTGGCAATTATTTTCAATCCTTCCGGCTGCGAAACCTGTTCTTCCAGTTTTTGTCTTTCTGTTTTATACATCTCAGCATCATATCCTTTCAAATGCATGAATGCATAATTGCTGCGCAATAATCCCGGCCTGCGGTTGGTGGCTATTAATGCGGCTTCAATGGCTAATGTGCCAGAGCCACACATGGGATTAATAAATGGCGATTGCCTGTTCCATTTAGTGGAAAGAATGGTGGCAGCAGCCAATGCCTCCAGCATAGGCGCTTTACCGGGCAGTTTTCTGTAACCGTGTTTGGCCAGTGTTTCACCTGATGTATCTAAAAATATCTCTGCTTCTTCGTGTTTCCAGAACAGGTAAACCACGGCGCCCGATAATTCGGAGCCGGTAGAAGGCCTTTTACCTGTTTGATTACGCATACGGTCTACAATAGCATCTTTCACGCGCAGATTAGCAAACAGGTTGGTTTGGATGGTGGGATGAAACACATTACTGGTAACAGAAAAATAGCCATCCGGCGCAATCAGTGTTTCCCATGCTATGGTAACAAGGTTATTGTATAACTCATCAGGATCATTACAGGTAAAAGCTTTCAGCGAGTACATTACCTGGCTGGCGCAACGCAGGTTCAGGTTTAAACGGATGCAATCGCTTACTGTTCCCTCCAGTTCCACCCCTGTTTGAAAAGCCCGCACAACAGGAAATCCCAATTCGGTTACCTCTTTTTGCAAAGCGGGCGACAGCCATTTATGACAGGTAATAATAATACGGCTTGGGGTGGTAAATACTTGCATGGGCGCAAACTTAAGATTAAAAAATTGCAAGCAAGGGCGCGAAGGCGTTAACAAGTCAATTATGCCTTGTTGCCAACAGGCAGGTTCATGTCTTTGCGCGAATTCTCATTTGTCATTTTTTTGTTATAATACATACAGTAATGGGCACCAATGTGCGCTGTGCGGCATATTTTGTATGTTTATGCGTTATTATACGCCAATGAGCCAAACCTTACTGAACCCCGATAAATGGGTTGATAATTTTGCCGACGCTTTGTATAGCTATACCCTGCCACGCGTAAATGATGCGGCTTTGGCAGAAGACCTTGTACAGGAAACCTTTCTCAGCGCCTGGAAGGCCAAAGACGGTTTTAAAGGAGAAGCATCCGAGAAAAGCTGGCTTTTTACCATCTGCAAAAACAAGATCATAGATCATTACCGGAAGAAAGCCAAGGATATTGTGCAGCCAATAGCTGCCAATGAGCGGCAGGACGGCTATTTTGATGAAGCGGAACACTGGACAAATGAAACCAAACCCGCCGAATGGGGTATAGACTACCAGCAGGCAATGGATAATAAGGATTTTTATAAAATACTGGATGCCTGCAAGCGAAAGCTGCAGCAGATTCAGCAATCGGTTTTTGTGATGAAATACATGGAAGACATGGATTCGGCTGATATCTGTAAGGCTTTGAATATTACATCGTCTAATTACTGGGTATTGATCCACAGGGCAAAGCTGCAATTACGTACCTGTTTGGAGAAAAACTGGATCAATCTAAAATAAAGGTTATGATGAAGTGGCTGATGATCACTTGTAAGGAAGCTACTTACCTGATCTCAAAAAAAGAAGAAAATAAACTCACCTGGCTCTCGAAAATAAAACTTCGCGGACACCTCGCTATTTGCAGTATGTGCCGCAGGTTTGAACAGCAAAGCGGTTTTATCGGGCGGATGGCAGGCAAAATGCATATTCATGCCACCCTGCCCCCAGAATCGAAAGAAAAAATGCAGAAAACACTGCAGGCTCAGTGATCTACTTTTAAAACCGTGCCTTCTCGCCCGCTAAGCTTAGGCGAGCGCGGTGTGCCTTTGTGTGGGAATTAGATTGCACACAAAGGCACGAAGGCACGGTTATTTGAGGTTTAGAACTGCAGCGTGAAGACGCTGCCTTTGGTTTCTACAGACTGTACCGTAATATTTCCTTTGTGCAGCATCATAATCTGTTTGCAGAGGCTGAGGCCAATGCCACTGCCGTTTTTCTTGGTACTGAAGAAGGGGATAAAAATATTGTTCATCACTTCTTCATTCATGCCATAGCCATTATCGCTCACTTTCATGGCCACTTTGTTGTTAACAGATGTAACAGCAGAAAGAATGATCCTTGGCTGTTCACTATCCTTCACTGCTTCAATCGCATTTACAATCAGGTTAATGAGTACCTGCTCTACCAGGTTGGTATCCACATCCAGCGCCAGTTCAGGGTCTTTCAGCACGATCTCCATATCAATTCCTTTCTGCTCCAGCGTTGGAGCCATCAGGTTATGCATGTTCTCAAACAGGTCTCGAACAAATACCTGTTTTAAGTTGGGTGTGGTTATCTTGTTCAGGTTACGGTACACTTCCGCAAATTTCAATAAACCCTCACTCCTTTTTTTAATGGTGTTGATCCCAACTTCCAGGTCTTCTATCACGCCGTTACTGTTATCCAGATGCTGAACAGATTGCTGCAAGCGGTTCTTTAATGTATCGGCCAGTGAAGAGATAGGCGCTACCGAGTTCATGATCTCATGCGTCATCACACTCAATAATTTCTGCCATGCTTTGGATTCCGTTTCATCCAGCGCTTTATTGATATTCTGAAAAGCCACTAACTGAAACTTTTTTCCATCGGTCTGGAAAGCAGTGGCCGACAGTAATATTTTAAAACTGTCTTTCTCAAGATGCACGGTGGCAATATGGCTGTTACCCGGTTTTAAACTGATCACCTGGCTGTACAGATCTTCATCACGTCTACTGAGTGAATGAATGGTTTTTAAATAAGGCACCAGTAACATTTTCTTCAGCGATTCATTCATCCATACTACTTCACCGCTTTCTGTTTCGTATGATAAGATGCCGGTGTCAACCAGCTCCAGCACTTTCTGCAAATAATGGTACTGTGTTTCTTTTTCTTTGGATATGACTTTGAAAGCCGAGTTGATCTCGTTAAACCCTTTACGCAACAGCTTCAGGTCGAGCGGCGCTTGCGACACATTGAAGTTTCGCGAAAAATCCCTGTACTGAATTGATTCTACAAACTGCTCCACTTCCATCTGCGCCAGTTTATGGAACTTGTAAAAATCAATCACCTGGTAAACGATCACAGGCAGTAGCAAAACCGCATAAATGTACAGGGCAGTTACCAAAAGCCATGCAGCACCGGTTAATGTTATGAATAACAGGATAACGCGGATCAGGATATCCCACTGAAATTTCTTAAATGTCATATTTACTTAGCCTCCTGTATAATGCGGTTCTTGTTAGTCCCAGTTCTTTAGATGCTTTACTGATGTTTCCATTGTGTTTATCGATCACTTTCAGGATGGCATTTTTTTCGAGTGTACTTAGTTTTAGCACTTCATCTTCCTGCACTTCAGGTGTGCTTGCTTCAATAGGAGAAAACAAAAGATCGGCTGCCTGTATCATTTCAGCATCAGACATGATGATGGCTCTTTCAATGGTATACTGCAATTCGCGCACGTTTCCGGGGAAAGCATATTGCTGCAGTTTGTCGAGCGCGGAAGAATGAAACTGGATATTGGGTTTGAGGTATTTATTGGCGTATACTTTTGCAAAATATTTGGCCAGTAACAGGATATCATCTTTCCGTTTACGTAATGGCGGCACCGTAATTTCTACGGTATTGATACGATAGATCAGGTCTTTCCTGAACCGGCTCTCGTTGGCCAGTTCACTCAATGGAATATTGGTAGCGCAGATCAAACGGATATCAATAGGTATGGGTTGATTGGTACCCAAACGGGTTACCTGCCTGTTCTGCAATACAGTTAATAATTTGGCCTGCTGCTGCAACGAAATATTTCCGATCTCATCCAGAAAAAGAGTGCCGCCATTGGCTGATTCAAAACGTCCTACCCTGTCTTCACGTGCATCGGTAAAAGCGCCTTTTTTATGCCCGAATAATTCGCTTTCAAATAAACTCTCGGTTAATGCTCCCACATCTACTTTAATAAAAGGCTGACCGGCCCGAAGCGATTGTTCATGAATAGCCGTTGCGATCAGGTCTTTACCTGTACCATTTTCGCCCAATATCAGAATATTGGCATCTGTTGGAGCGATCTTATCAATTTTATAAAAAATATCCTGCATTACCTCGCTTTCGCCAATCATGCCGGTTTCATTATTGGCAGATGGTGGCCGTGGCCCGCCGTTGGCCGTTTTATTTTGCCCGCTGTTTTTTAAAACATCGCTTAAGGTAGATAAGAGTTTTTCATTATGCCATGGCTTAACCACAAAATCGGAAGCCCCCTCTTTTAGTGATCTAACCGCAAGATCAATATCGCCATAAGCCGTGATCATGATCACCGCAATATCCGGCTTCAGTGTTTTTATCCGTTGCAGCCAATAAATTCCTTCATTACCGGTATTGATAGATGCATTAAAATTCATATCCAGCAATACCAGGTCGAAGCTGTCTTTCGATAATAAAAAAGGGATCTGCTCCGGGTTCTTCTCTGTTACCACTTCTTTTACTTCGGTACGTAACAATAACCGTACAGCCGTAAGAACATCGGTATCATCATCTATTACCAGTATGCTTGCTTTTTTTAAACTCATGAAACAACAATTATCATTTTTAATTCGCGAATGATGGATTGGCGGATTACGTATTAACGGATTGGCGGATTATTTGGCGCGCAAATCAACGCTCCGTAAAAATTACCGGTAACCCAATCCACCAGTAGCAACCTGCTTCTTCTCAAACAAATTCACTAATGCGCCAATCCGCAAATCCGTAATCCGCTAATTCGTAATCCGCAATCCGCTAATTCTCAAACCATAAATATACCAGTTACCTAATAATTTGAAGAAGAACGCTTTAGAAAAAATTTGTCCGGCAAAACTGTATCAAAACCGGACACTATTTGTACCATATGCGAACAGTTTTGTGGCTGTTTTAATGGTAAATCATTGATTGTCAATATTGTTAATTTCTGGCACAAAGCTTTCATACAGTAATCAGAAATTTTCCCGGATGAAACTTACATCACTTAAAAAAGAACAATCAATCGGCCTTCTTCTCCTTGCGGGAACGATTGGTCTTTTATTGTTGATGCATGTAACATCAGCTCCTCAACAACGTTGTGAGAAGGAATCTTTCGAAATAGGCCTGCTTAAACTTATATGAGTCAACCCAAAAACTAACGAAGTGGACAGAAAAATCGAAAAAAAGAGATGGAACACCAAACGCATCCTTACTATCGCAATTATAGCGGGGATTGCCGTACTGCTTGTGGCAAGTTATTATTTCACTTCCGGCAAATCTAAACTGAATGTAGACACGGAGCGTATCACCATCAGTGAAGTAAAGAAAGGGCCTTATAAAGATGCGATACCTGTAAATGGCATCGTTTTGCCCGTTACCTCTATTTACCTTGATGCAACAGAAGGCGGCCGTGTAGAAGAAAAATATGTAGAAGATGGCGCTATCATGAAAAAAGGCCAGCCTATTTTAAAATTATCCAATACCAACCTGCAACTGAGCCTTGTAAACCAGGAAACATCTGTATATAACCTGTTAACCCAGATGCAGATCTCAAGAAATGCTGCACAACAGAATACAGTGAACAAACTGAACCAGATGACCGATGTGGAGAGCCAGTTAACAGAAGCAGAACGCATTTATAAACTGGATAAACATCTTTACGCAGAAAAAGCGATCGGCTTGCAGGAATTTAAAACAGCCGAGAACAATTATAAATACCTCTTGCACAAGAAACAACTTACCAACCAGATCCTGCAACAGGATTCAGTTTCAAACAAACAGCAACTTGACCAGGCTAAACAATCGTATGCCGGCTCGCAGAATGCACTGAATGTGATGCGCAAAAAAGTGGGCGACCTGATTGTTCGGGCCCCTATTGACGGGCAACTGACCTCACTTGATGCAGAAATAGGACAAAACAAGAAAGAGGGAGAAAGGTTAGGCCAAATTGATGTGCTGAGTGGGTTTAAAGTTCGGGTAGATGTGGATGAACACTATATCTCACGCATATTCACTGGTCTTACCGGCGATTTCACTTTTGCCAACAAAACCTATAAACTTAAAATAACCAAAGTATTTACGCAGGTAACCAATGGCCGTTTCCAGGTAGATATGCAGTTTGTGGATGAAATACCAAAAGGCATCCGCCGCGGGCAAACCTTACAGATATTGCTGGCATTGAGTGATGAAACAACAGCTATCCTTGTTCCGAAAGGAGGATTTTACCAGCAAACCGGTGGTAACTGGATCTTTAAAGTAAACGAAAGCGGAACCGTAGCATATAAAGTAGATATCCAGCTTGGACGCCAGAACCCGGATTATTATGAAGTATTGCAGGGATTGAAACCGGGCGACAAAGTAGTTACCTCCAGCTATGAAAATTACGGCACCATGCAGGAACTGGTACTAAAAAAACAATAACGATTAACGAATTAACGGATTACGGATTGGCGAATTAGCGGATTATTTCATTTGATTCCAATCCGCAATCCGCTAATCCGCCAATCAAAAAAAAAATAAATCATCTAACACAAAAAACAAACCAATGATAAAAATCACTGCCCTGGAAAAGATCTACCGCACTGATGAGGTAGAAACAATTGCACTCAACAAATTGTCGATGGACATTAAAAAAGGAGAATTTGTAGCCGTGATGGGCCCCTCCGGTTGCGGGAAATCTACTTTATTAAATATACTCGGGCTTTTAGATGATCCTGATGCGGGCAGTTTTGTTTTTAATGATACAGAGATCGCTCATTTTAATGAACGCCAGCGCGCCGATCTGCGCAAGCACAATATTGGCTTTGTGTTCCAGAGTTTTAACCTGATTGATGAGTTAACCGTTTTTGAAAACGTGGAACTGCCATTGATCTATACCGGCGTAAAGCCATCTGAAAGAAAAAAGAAAGTGGAAGAAGTGCTGGAGAAAGTACAGATCATGCACCGCCGCAACCACTACCCGCAACAGTTATCGGGCGGGCAGCAACAGCGTGTAGCCGTGGCACGCGCCGTTGTAAATAATCCCAAACTGATACTGGCGGATGAGCCTACCGGTAACCTCGACTCATCAAACGGTAATGAAGTAATGGAACTGTTAACCAATATGAACGAGCAAGGCACTACCATCATCATGGTAACGCACTCAGAGCATGATGCACGGTACAGTCACCGTATCATCCGCATGTTAGACGGACAAACCGTAACTGAAAATATATTAGTGTAAGTATATTTTGGTATTCAACAATTCTCGTAACAATATTCAATAAATTTCAACAGCTATGCTGAAAAATTTTGTAAAAATAGCCATCAGGAACCTGTTAAGAAGTAAGGGTTTTTCAGTGATCAATATACTGGGCCTGGCTGTGGGAATGGCAAGCGCCATACTGATTCTGTTATGGATTCAAAACGAAATGAGCTACGACCAGTTTCATGAAAAGAAAGACCGTATTGTTGAAGTATGGAACAAAGCAACTTTCGATGGCAACCTGAATTGCTGGAATACGACTCCAAAAGTTCTTGCACGCACGCTGGAGCGCGACTTCCCTGAAGTAGAACAATCAGTAAGGGTAGACTGGAATAATGATCATCTTTTTAGCGTAGGTGAAAAAAGAATCACCCTAAAAGGCAGCCCGGTTGATTCTAACTTCTTCCAGGTTTTTAGTTTCCGGTTACTGAAAGGCCAAACAAATACCGTATTGAACGACCAGCATAATATTGTACTCACAGAAAGTACAGCCAGAAAATTATTCGGCGATGAAGAGCCAATGGGTAAAATTATCAAGCTCGACAATTCTGATAATTTTACCGTAACGGGTATAGTAAAAGACCTACCTAATAACACAAGGTTCAATTTTGAATACCTGCTGCCATGGAGTTATGTAAGATTTAAAGGGAACGATGATAATAATTGGGGCAATAACAGTACCAGAACCTATGCTTTGCTGAAACCCGGAATCAACCTGGAGGGTCTGCAGAAAAAACTGAAAACTTTAAAACAAAAATACCAACCCGAGGAAACCAAATGGGAAATGTTTGTGTACCCCATTACAAAATGGCGTTTATATTCCAGCTTTAAAAATGGAGTGGAAGATGGTGGCCGTATTGTTTTTGTTCGCCTTTTTGGAATCATTGCCTGCTTTATATTGCTGATTGCCTGTATCAATTTCATGAACCTCAGTACCGCCAGGAGCGAAAAAAGAGCCAAGGAAGTAGGTATCAGGAAAGTAGTTGGTGCACACAAAAATTCATTGATCCTGCAATTCATCGGAGAGTCTATACTCCTTGCTTTTATTGCCGGTATCATTGCTTTATTAATTGTACAGTTAGCGCTTCCCGGCTTCAATACACTTACAAGCAAACAGCTCTACATTCAATACAACAATATTCTTTTCTGGCTAACAGGGCTTGGCTTTATCGCATTAACCGGCATCGTTGCGGGCAGCTATCCTGCATTTTATCTTTCCTCTTTTCAACCGGTAAGCGTATTGAAAGGCACGTTTAAAAAAGCCCATGCGTTGGTTACACCGCGAAAGATATTGGTGGTATTACAATTTACATTTGCCATTATTCTCATTATTTGCACCATCATTGTAAAGCAACAGATCAACTACGCGCAAAACAGGGAATCGGGATACAACAAAGACAACCTTGTATTTCATTTCCTTACCGGCGACCTGGAGAAAAATTACAACCTTGTTAAAAACGACCTGCTCGCTTCAAATGCAGCAGTATCCGTTACCAAGACCAGTGCCCCACTTACCCAAAGCTGGAGTGATGGTTGGGGACAGGAATGGGAAGGCAAAGATCCGAATGACAAGACCGATTTCCGCAGGTATAATGCAGATCAAGATCTTGTCAAAACAATTGGCTTAACACTTGTAAAAGGTAGGGATTTTAATTTGAAAGAATATCCCACCGATTCAACAGCCATGATGATCAATGAGTCGGCTTTAAAAGTATTCAAGTTTAAAGAGCCGCTTGGGCAAATAATAAAAGACAATGGCAGGCAATGGCATATTGTGGGCGTTTTTAAAGATTTTATTCTGGAATCGCCATATCAACCCACCCGGCCAATGCTGGTATATGGATTAAAAAGCAATTGGTTTGGGGTAGTACAAATAAAGCTGAACGGGAAAAACAAAACAGAAGCCAATTTAAAAACAGCCGAAGCCATTTTTAAAAAGTATAACCCCGAATACCCTTTTGAATACAAGTTTGTAGATGAAGATTATGCCAAAAAATTTGAGAGCGAGCAAACAACGGGTAAGCTCTCTGGCATATTCAGTGTACTCACCATTTTCATCTCTTGCCTGGGTTTATTCGGACTAGCAACTTATATGGCTGAAAACAGGATTAAAGAAATAGGCATTCGCAAAGTATTGGGTGCATCGGTTACCCATATCACTGCATTATTATCGAGGGATTTTTTTATACTCATTCTGATTTCTTTTGCTATAGCATCACCCATTTCCTGGTGGTTTATGCACAACTGGCTGATGGGGTATCCATACCGTACTGATATTGAGCTATGGGTATTTCTACTGGCAGCAGGCCTGTCTTTTTTCATCGCTTTTATCAGTGTCAGCTCTCAGTCCATTAAAGCAGCCATGGCTAACCCGGTAAAAAGCTTGAGAACGGAGTGATTTTCGTGAGACGTGAATCGTCAGTCGTGAGTAGTCAGTAGGCAAGTATATAGCCCCACTCACCACTGCCCATTCACAACTCACGATTCGCGATTGACAATTAAAAAAAAGATCTATGATCAAAAACTATATCAAAATAGCCTGGCGTAACCTTAGCAGGAACAAGTCCTATGCGTTCATTAATATCTTCGGCTTGTCACTGGGCATAGCCTGTAGCATTGTCATCTTTACCTTGGTTAGTTACCACCTGAGCTTTGATACTTTTCACAAAAATAAGGACAGGATATACCGAATTGTTACAGAATGGCACGAAGAAGAAGTAGGCCATTCAAGGGCTATTCCAACACCTGTAGGCAAAGCCTTCCGTACTGAATACACTTTTGCAGAAAAAACAGCAAGAGCAGTAGATTATGGCGATGCGCTGGTTGCAGTGCCCGGTGGTACGGAAACAAAAAAGTTCAAGGAAGAAAGCGGCATCCTGTATGCAGAGCCCGAATTCTTTGACATTTTTGATTTCCCACTTGTAAAAGGTAATAAGCAAAATTTTTTATCCGATCCAAACTCCGCAGCTATTACGGAGAAACTGGCTAAGAAATATTTTGGCAATGAAGATGCGATGGGCAAAACCATCCGCATAAACAATAAAACAAATTTCCTGATCAAAGGCATTTTAAAAGATCTGCCATCGAACACTGACCGCAGGCAGGAAATATTTTTATCATACAGCAATTTAAGAGATCAGAATAAATGGCTGGCTAACGATAGTGGTTGGGGTGGCGTGTACAGCGGCGCCCAATGTTTTGTGCTTTTGAAGAAAAATGCCACAATGGGGCAGGCCAACAATGCTTTTAAGCAGATCGTTAAAAAGAATTATACCGGCAGGGATGTAAATGTGTGGCAGTTTAAATTACAGCCTCTTGCCGACATCCATTTCAATCCTGATTTTGACGGGTATGCAGATAAGAAATATTTATGGGCCATTCTCTTTATTGGAGTGTTCCTCATCATTACTGCCTGTGTTAATTTTATCAACCTGGCCACTGCACAGGCATTGAACCGCTCAAAAGAAGTGGGTATACGTAAAGTACTGGGCAGCCTGCCTTCGCAACTGTTCTGGCAGTTTATCGCAGAAACCGCATTGATCACTTTTTTTGCCCTGCTGCTTGCATGCGGGTTTGCGGCACTTGCATTGCCATTTGTTAATAGCCTGTTCAAAACAGAAATGTCGCTGCACCTGTTTAGCAACCCGGCATTACTCCTGTTCTTATGTGTAACAGGCATTATCGTAACTTTTTTATCAGGCTCGTACCCAGGTTTGGTATTGGCAAGGTTCCAGCCTGTGTTGGCACTTAAAAGCAAATTATCGCAAAAACATATCGGCGGTTTTTCGTTGCGGCGCATATTGGTGGTTGCCCAGTTTGCTATTTCGCAAATGTTGATCATTGGTACCATTGTAATAGCCAGCCAGATGCATTATTCAAAAAGCAGTGATCTCGGTTTTAATAAAGAAGCCATCATCATGCTTCCATTACCTACCGGAGATCCGGTAAAATCAAGCACCCTGCAAACCCGTTTGTCTGGTGTTTCCGGAGTAGAAAAATCATCACTTTGCTTTGCAGCACCCGCCTCAGGATCCAATAACAGCACCGGCTTAAGGTTCGACAACAGAACAGAAGATGAGCACTGGAGCATCAACCTGAAAGCTGCAGATGAACAATACCTGAATACTTTTGGTATTAAGCTGGTGGCTGGACGGAATTTTTATAAATCAGATACCACCCGCGAATTTGTAGTGAACGAAACCTTTGTAAAAAAACTCAACCTGAAATCGCCCGATGAAGTAATTGGGAAAAGATTATCCATCAATGGCGGATCCACCACTGCGCCGATTGTTGGGGTGGTAAAAGATTTTTACAATTACTCATTTCACAGTGAGATAGCCGCTATCTGTATTATGCCGGATCACCATAATTACGACTATTGTGCCGTTAAGATCAATTTAAAAAATCTAAAACCAGCCCTGGCATCTTTTGAAAAGATATGGAATGAAACCTATCCCGATTATTTATATAACTACCAGTTTCTGGATGAAAGGATCGCAGAATTTTATGAGATGGATTCCATTATGCTGAAACTGATAGAAGCTTTTGCAGGTATAGCTATCCTGATCGGTTCGCTTGGATTGTATGGCCTCGTTTCATTTATGGCTGTACGAAAAACAAAAGAGATCGGTGTAAGGAAAGTATTGGGCGCAAACATTCAAAACATTTTATGGTTGTTTGGAAAAGAATTTTCGCGCCTTTTACTGATTGCCTTTATAATAGCGGCACCGGTAGCATGGTGGGCCATGAATGCTTACCTGCAGGATTATAAAAACAGGATCAGTTTACACCCGGGCATATTTATACTGGCTATACTGATAACATTTATTATAGCAGCTATTTCCGTTGGTTATCGCTCTATCAAAGCAGCAGTAGCCAACCCGGTGAAGAGTTTGAGAACAGAATAAGAAGCGTGAGTGGTGAATGGGCAATTGTGAATGGGCAATGTAAATAGACATATTGACAATTCACAACTGCCAATTCACAATTCACAATTGCCCTGGCAAAAAACATAAATAAACTATCAACATGATACGGAACTATTTCAAAATGGCCTGGAGAAATCTGATGAGTAATAAAGCATTCTCCTTTATCAATATCCTTGGCCTGTCTATTGGCATCAGTGCGGCATTGGTGATTTTTCTGATCGTTCAGTATGATTTCAGTTTTGACAAGTTCCATAAGAATGGTGATCGTACCTATCGGGTTGTATCTGTTTTTGGTTTTGCGGGAGAAACTTTTAAAAATTCCGGAGTCCCCAACCCACTCGGCAACGCCCTGCGAAAAGAAGCAACAGGCATTGAGATTGTTGCCCCTTTTACAATCTGGAACGCAAGCCAGTATCTCAGTATTGCTTCTGATGGGAATGGTACACCGAGGGTGTTTAAGAGGCAGGATAAGACAATATTCGCGGATGAGTCCTATTTTAAAATGGTTCCCTACAAATGGATAGCAGGCAATCCATCCACCTCACTACAGGAACCCTATCAGGTAGTTCTAACTGAAAAAACAGCATCGCTGTATTTTCCAAAATCATCTCCTGCAGAGATCGTTGGTAAAGAGATCGTTTTTGATGATACGGTACGAACAAAAGTAACCGGCATTGTAAAGAATCTTGAAGGAAATACAGATTTCAACTTTACCGGGTTTGTATCCCGTGCAACACAGGAAAGAACAACATTAAAACCGCGTTTCTGGGATCGTTGGAATAATACAAACAGTTCCTCCCAGGTAATGATCCGGTTGTTACCAGGCACTACCGTAGCCAATATTCAAAAGCAACTGAACGGTCTTTACAATAAATACGATAAAAAAGAGAAAGGAGATAACAGCACTCACGATCTTTTACTGCAACCGCTCAGTGATATACATTTCAACCCTGATTATGGCAATTTCGATCAGCGTATTGCACACAAACCCACACTTTACGGTTTATTGGTTGTATCAGTTTTTCTGCTGTTGCTGGGCTGCATCAATTTCATCAACCTTACAACGGCACAAGGCACACAACGTGCCAAAGAGATTGGTATCCGAAAAACAATGGGCAGTTCAAGAAAACAATTGATATCCCAGTTCCTCAGTGAAACTTTTTTTATCACTATCATCGCCACTGTTGTATCGGCTGTTTTAACGCCGGTTATACTCAAAATATTCAGTGATTTTATTCCACCTGATCTTCATTACAACCCTTTACAACAACCCATTATTCTGTTTTTTATCGCTTTATTGGTAATATTGGTGAGCATACTTTCAGGCTTCTATCCTGCATGGATCCTCTCTTCGTATAAGCCTGTTAATGTATTAAAGAACCAAAGCAGTTTTACACCCGGCAGCTCCAGAAAAGCATGGATGAGAAAGAGCCTGACCGTTACACAGTTCATCATCGCACAGGTATTTATACTGGCAACACTGGTAGTAAGTCAACAGATACATTATACACTCAGTAAAGACCTTGGGTTTAAAAAAGACGCTATTCTTTCTTTTAGCATCAATTACCGTGATACAGTAAGCGCCAATAAAACCTTATTGATCGAAAAGATAAAATCCATCCCTGAAGTAGCCATGTTGGGTATTGCTACAGGCACCCCTACTTCTACCAATAACTGGAGCAGCACTTTTAAATACACCAATGGCAAAAAAGAAATTACCACCGATGTAGAACTCAAATTTGCAGATACTAATTACCTGAGGCAGTTCCAACTAAAACTGGTAGCAGGTAATAACCTGAGCCATAGTGATACTGTAACGCAATTCCTGATCAATCAAACCTATGCTAATCTCCTTGGTTTTAAGAACCCGCAGGATGCAATAGGAAAATACATTGAGTGGGATAATAAACATGTCCCTGTTACCGGAGTGCTTGCTGATTTCCATCAAAGTTCATTGCACACAGCCATCAAACCACTGGCTATCGGCAATTGGAACAAAGAATCCCGTGTACTTTCCATAAGTCTGCAACCTAAAAATGAGGATGGCAGTAACTGGAAAACAGCCATAGCTAAAATGGAAAATATATGGAAAGGGATTTATCCCAAAGAAGATTTTGAATATACTTTTTTTGATGAAAGTATTGCCAGGTATTATCAGGCCGAACAAAATATTTCCCGCTTATTAAAGTGGGCTACCGGGTTGGTTATATTGATCAGTTGCATGGGTTTACTCGGATTGGTAATGTACACAACAAATCTCCGTATCAAAGAAATTGGTGTGCGGAAAGTATTGGGGGCATCGGTATCGCAGATCGTTTCTATTCTCACAAAAGATTTCCTTGTATTGATCATCGTGGCCTTCTTTGTAGCAGCACCAGTTGCATGGTGGGCAATGCATAAATGGCTGGAGAATTTTGCATACAGAACGTCGATCAATGCCTGGTTATTTATCGGTGCCGGATTACTAACAGTAAGTATTGCATTGATAACAATCAGTTTTCAAACGATAAAAGCAGCAATGAGCAACCCGGTGAAGAGTTTGAGAACGGAATGAGAAGCGTGAGGCGTGAGACGTGAGACGTGAGACGTGAATCGTGAGTAGTGAATGGTGAATGGGCAATGTAAATAGACATATTCACAATTGACAATTCACAACTGCCAATTCACAATTGCCACAGGCAAAAACATAAATAAAACTATCAACATGATACAGAACTATTTCAAAATGGCCTGGCGGAACCTGATGAAACATAAGTTCATCTCGTTTATTAATTTATTTGGCCTCACTGTTGGACTTACCTGTTGTTTGCTTATCACAGTATATATATTGCACGAAACCAGTTACGATAAATACAATACCAATACCAACCGCATTTATCGCGTTACCCGGAGTTTTAATAACAGGGATGGCGCCGTAACGCTCAGGCTGGGCACCATTGCACCCCCATTCGGGCCATTGTTGCAGAATTATTTTCCCGACATACAAAAGATCACCCGCTTTCTGCCCAACGGCAAAACACCGGTAAAGTATGAAGAGAAACTATTTAATGAAGAGAAACTTTTTTTTGTAGATGAACATGTGTTTGATGTATTTAATGTGGGTGTAACAAAAGGCAATCCGCAAAAAGCCCTTAACGATCCTTTTACGGTAATGCTGACAGAGAATATTGCCAAAAAATATTTCGGCAGTGATGACCCCATGAATAAAATGATCAGGATAAACAACCAGTTTAATCTGAAAGTAACAGGCGTATTCAAATCGTTCCCTTCCAATTCGCATATCCACCCGGAGATAATGGTATCGTTTAATACCTTAAAAGATTCTGCGGTTTATGGTGCAAGAAACCTGGAAACCAATTATGGCAATAATTCTTTCTTCACTTATTTATTGCTACCCGAAAACTATCCCGCAAAAAATATTGAAGCGCAGTTTCCTTCCTTCCTGGATAATACTGTTCATTTTCCGGGTGCACCTGCCAATTTTAAACCATCAACTGTTACCAAATTAGGTTTACAGAAATTAACAGATATCCATCTCCGCTCCCATCTTGATTTTGAAGCGGAAGAGAATGGCGATATTTCAAGAGTATACGTATTCTCGGCCATCGCATTGATCATTTTACTGATAGCCTGTATCAATTACATGAACCTCTCCACAGCAAGGTCAACTCTGCGGGCCAAAGAAATTGGTATCCGAAAAGTAGCGGGTGCCAGCAAATCAGAACTCATTGCACAGTTCCTTAGCGAATCTGTTATGATCGCATGGATCTCTATGCTGCTGGCAATATTGGCAACATGGCTGATCATTCCATCCATCAACAAATTAGCAGGTTTGCAATTATCGCCCTATCTGTTATTGGAATGGAAATGGATATTGACTGTTTTATTGGTGCCTTTTTTTGTAGGTATTATATCAGGTGTATATCCTGCCCTGTTCATGTCGTCTTTCCAACCGGCAAAAACATTGAAAGGCCTGTTCCGTGTGGGTGGCAGGAGCATATCCTTCCGCAAAGCACTGGTGGTAACTCAATTTGGCATTTCCATTGTACTCATCATTACAACGGCCATTGTATTTCAGCAATTGCGCTATATGCAGCAGGCCAAGCTGGGATATGATAAAGAACATGTGGTAGTGCTGCCGTATTATTTTACATCTAACAGCCAGTATGAGGCTTTCAGGAATGAGCTGCTAACCAATGCGGCCATCCGCAACCTTGGCCGTTCTTCTCGCATACCAACAGGCAGGTTGCTCGACTCGCAAAATGCGGCAACAGAATCGGGCGATTCTTTACAACCCGTAACAACCGAATTGAAATTCCTCGCCATTGATCATGATTTTATTCCATCTTATGATATAAAAATGGCAGCCGGCAGAAATTTTTCAAAAGCTTTTACCACAGACACAGCCGGTTTTGTAATGAACGAGGCAACAGTAAAAGTATTGGGCTGGAAATCGAATGAAGCAGCCATTGGTAAAAACTTCATGTACGCCAATGTGAGAGGGAAAGTAATTGGCGTTGTAAAAGATTTTCATTTTGAATCGATGCACCAGCGTATTGTGCCTATTGTGTTTGCGTTGCCCAAACCTGATCAGGCTAATTTCTACAATGCACTTACCATCAAGATCAGTGGCAATAACCTGAACGCGGCCCTTACTGATATTGAAAAGAAGTGGAGAAGCTATTTACCGGAAATGCCTTATGAGTTCAATTTCCTGGATGATAAATTTAACGAGCTCTATCAATCCGAACAAAGACAGGGCAGCCTCTTTACCATTTTTGCCTGCATCGCCATTTTCATTGCCTGCCTGGGTTTATTGGGGCTATCTTCTTTCGCCATCACCCAGCGCATTAAAGAAATCGGCATCAGGAAAGTACTGGGGGCAAGCGCAGGAACCATTGTGATCCTTCTGTCAAAAGATTTTCTCAAACTGGTGGTCATCGCTTCAATAATTGCCTTTCCCGTTGCCTGGTACGCCATGCATCAATGGCTGGCCGATTTTGCTTACCGTATCTCCATCAGTTGGTGGATATTCATTGTAGCAGGCATGATAGCAGCAACCATAGCACTTTTAACCGTAAGTATCCTTGCCATTAAAGCGGCATTGAGTAACCCGGTGAAGAGTTTGAGAACGGAATGAGAGGCGTGAATCGTGAGTGGTGAGTGGTGAGTGGGCAATTGTGAATTGGCAATGTAAACAGCCCTCCTCACGATTCACGACTGACGACTCACGACTCACGACTGACGATTGACCATCAATATTAAATTAACACCATGATACAAAACTATTTCAAAATCGCCTGGCGAAACCTGATGAAGAACAAGACCTTTTCTTTCATCAATATTTTCGGGTTATCTATCGGACTAACCTGTTGTTTGCTGATTGCACTCTATTTAAATTATGAGCTCAGTTACGACAAGCATAACCCCGATGGCGACAGAATATACCAGTTGGGTACCATCTTTGTAAAACAGCAGGAAGAACATCCCATGCCCAATACACCTGCACCTATGGCAGGGATGATGCAACAGGAATTTCCGGAGATCGAAGAGACCGTCCGGTTATTGGGGCTTTTTGCAGAAGACAAAACACTGATTCGCTACAATGAGAATAATAATGCGGCAACATCGTTTTATGAGAACAAAGGTTATCTCACAGATCCGGCCTTCTTCCGCTTCTTTCAATATAATTTTACAGAAGGTGATCCATTACATGCTTTAGATAACCCTAATACTGTTGTGTTGAATGAAGACATTGCGAAAAAACTTTTCGGAAAACAATCTGCATTAAACAAAGTGATCCACATCAGCAGCGGTACCAATGGAGAATCTGATGTAACGGTGACAGGCGTTTTCAAGGCATCTAAAGCACCATCTCATATTAACGCAAGATTTTTTATGGCATTTAAAGGCGGAGCCATGGAACAATACAGCATGCGTTCCAATAACCTTGCCTATAACAATATGTTCTTTACTTACCTGAAACTGAAAAAAGGATCTGATGCGGCAAAGCTTGAAGCTAAGTTCCCTGCATTTATTAATAAATACGCCGGCAACGATCTCAAGGCTGCAGGTTTTTATAAAAAACAATACCTAACGGCATTAAAGGATATTCACCTGCGTGCTAAAGCAAAAGACAATGTTACACCTGGCGGCAGTATGACCTATCTCTACATCCTCGGTTCCATTGCCATATTTTCATTGCTGATAGCCTGTATCAATTTTATGAACCTGTCAACCGCCCGATCCTCTAAGCGTTCAACAGAAGTGGGTATACGAAAAGTATTGGGTGCAAACAAAGGTTCATTGATCAGCCAGTTCCTTGGCGAATCATTGCTGATGAGCATGATTGCGTTTGTACTGGCTATTATACTTGCCCTCTTATGTTTGCCTGCATTCTCGGCCGCATCAGGTAAAGAGTTATATCTTTCACTGAGTGAGCATAGTTTGATCATTGCCGGATTTTTTGTTTTATCAGTGATCACAGGTTTACTGGCCGGCTTCTACCCTGCTTTCTATTTATCATCTTTCAAACCTGTTCGTATACTTAAAAGTAAATTCTCCAATTCACTGGCAGCAGTATCGGTAAGAAAAGGATTGGTGGTGTTCCAGTTTATTATTTCTGCTATACTTATTATTTCATCCGTTGTGATTGCCAACCAGATGAACTATATGCGCACTAAAGACCTTGGTTTCAGCAAAGACCAGGAAATAATCATTCCATTCAGAAGTACCACAGCAAAAGCTTCTTACCAGTCGTTAAAAACAGAGCTGGCCAACTTAGCAGATGTACAATCAGTTGGAGCTTCCACATACTATCCGGGTATTTTCAACCCAAGCGATATCAGTCTTTACAGAAAGGGAAATACCATCGACAATGCCCAGGTAACAAGGCTTAATAATGTAGATGAAACATTTATTCAAACACTCGGAATACAATTGGTAGCAGGCCGTTTATTTTCGAAAGAATTTCCCGGAGATACGGCAAGAGGGATAATTGTTAATGAAGAAGCCGTTACAAAATTAGGCTTCTCCAGCCCACAGGAAGCAGTTGGCAAATCAGTATATACCAATCGCGGAGCTACCAGCACAGTGGAGATCGTTGGGGTAGTAAAGAATTTTCATTATGAAGACCTTCACCTGCCCATTACCCCTTTTGCTTTTGGGTTGAATAACAAACCTGATTATAATTACCTGATGGTTCATGCAAAAACAACAGACCTGGCTTCGCTGATAGGAAGGATTACACAAACCTGGCATAAACTTAATCCGGCCGAACCTTTGGAATATAATTTCCTTGATGAAGAATTTCAGAAAAATTACCAGGCGCAGGACAGGCTGGCGGCCATAGTAAAATATTTCACCATCATTGCCATTCTTATTTCCTGCCTTGGACTATTTGGTCTGGCGGCATTCAGTGCAGAACAAAGAACCAAGGAGCTGGGCATCCGGAAAGTGCTGGGTGCCAGTGTTTCAAACCTGGTAGTATTGATGTCGAAAGACTTTATCAAGCTGGTTGTAATTGCCATTGTGCTTGCCTCACCTGTTGCCTGGTGGATCATGAATAAATGGTTACAGGATTTTGCATACCGCACCGGTATCAGTTGGACGGTTTTTGCGCTATCAGCTATCATAGCCTGTCTGATCGCATTTATTACGGTGAGCACACAGGCCATAAAAGCAGCACTAAGTAACCCGGTTAAAAGTTTACGAACAGAATAATTTTTGTGAATGGTGAATGGGCAATGGTCAATAAAAATTGCCCATCTACAAAAAAAATCAACACACCCCGCATAATGCTACAACACTATTTCAAAATCGCCATCCGCAACCTCTGGAAAAACAAAGTTTTTTCGGTCATTAATATTCTTGGGTTAACCATTGGCCTTACCTGTTGCCTGTTGATGGCATTTTATATCCGGTATGAAACAAGCTACGACCAGTTTCAGGAAAAAGGCAACCGGATAGCCCGTGTGATCATGGAATATAGTTTCAGCGGATCTGTAAACAAAGGAAACTATACCAGCACCAAAGTGGCCCCATCTTTTAAAAAGCATTTTGCCGAAGTGGAAGATGCAGTAAGAATGAGTGCAGGAAGAAATACCATTGTTAAATACGATGAGAAACTATTTGTTGAAAAACAATTTCTGTTTGCTGATTCAACTTTTTTTAACCTGTTCTCCTTTAAATTATCCAGTGGAAACCCGAAGGATGCTTTATCCGGCCCCAACAAAGTGATCCTGAGCAGCACCACAGCTAAAAAATATTTTGGCAGCACTGATCCCATTGGCAAAACAATCAATATAGGCAGTAATGCAACGCCTTACCAGGTAACCGGCATTTCGGAAGATTGCCCAACCAATTCGCAGATCAAATTTGATCTGCTGGCATCTTTTTCATCGCTTGGCGCAAACCAGGAAGAGACTTATTTTAATGCTAATTATACCACATACCTCCTGTTAAAAAACAAAGAAGCCATTGCCGGTCTCCAGGCCAAAATACCCGTCTTCATGAAAAAAGAAATGGCTACGGTTGCTACCGGGTCCGACTATATTACGTTTGAACTGGAGCCTTATCAAAAAGTACACCTCTACTCTCCTTATGATGGCTTTGAGCCCAATAACAGCATCTCCTATATTTATATTATTGGTGCAGTTGCCTTTTTAATCCTGTTAATTGCCGGGTTTACCTATATCAACCTCAGCACTGCCCGGTCTATGGAAAGGGCAAAAGAAGTAGGCATCAGAAAAGTGACCGGCGCACATAATAAACAGATCTTTTTTCAATTCATTGGCGAATCTGTTATACTATCTGTTATTTCGCTTCTGTTAAGTTTTATACTGGTTATTTTATTACTTCCATCCTTCAACAACCTTGCAGATAAACAGATCAGCATAACTGTTCTATGGTCTCCTTTCACACTGCTGTTCTCCCTATCTGTTATTCTATGTATCAGCCTGTTTGCCGGAAGTTACCCCGCACTTGTTCTGGCAGCGTTAAAACCGGTTAAAGTACTAAAAGGTGTTTTCAAAAATACAGGCTCTGCTTTATGGCTCCGGAAATCATTGATCGTTTTCCAGTTTGTCATTTCATCGTTTCTTCTCATTTCAACTTTTATCATTCAAAAACAACTCTATTATATTCAACACAAAAAATTAGGTTATAACAGGGAGCATGTAATTGTTTTGCCGATGGATCAAAAAATATTGTCCAATCTTGAGTCAATTAAAACAAGACTAAAAACAATACCCGGTGTAGAAAATGTTTCCCGGGCAGTAAATGCCCCTACCAATATAGTAGGCGGCTACAGTATGCGCAGCGATGCAATGCCCCCGGCAACGAACATAATGGTTAACGCTAATCCTGTTGATGAAGACTTTGTAAAAACAACCGGGCTACAGATACTTACAGGTGCTGATTTTATTCCGCAGGATGTAAAGGACGTTGCAGAAGCCAACGAATTTAAAGATGCCATACACCATTTTATTTTAAACGAATCTGCAGCCAAAGCATTAGGATGGAACCCGAAAGAAGCCATTGGCAAAAAAATGTTTTTGGGTGATAACAGGCCCGGTTTTGTAAAAGCAGTTATCAGTGATTTTCATTTTACCTCTCTCCATAAAGCCATCAAACCATTGGTACTCTTTACTGAGTCAAGGGGCAATGTGCTGCTGGTAAAAGTATCAGGGAATAATCTATCACAAACCATAGCATCATTAAAAACAAGCTGGCAAACAGCAGTACCCCACAGGCCATTTGATTATCATTTCCTGGATGAGGACTACAACAAATTATACCAGTCGGAACTGCGTACTGGCAAAGTGCTGAACATTTTTGTAATGATCGCCATTTTACTTGCTGCAGCGGGTTTGTTCGGATTGTCGGCCTATGCCGCACAGCAACGAACCAAAGAATTTGGCATCAGGAAAGTACTTGGAGCCGGTGTTTTCAGCCTTGTTGCTTTACTTACGAAAGATTTTGCAAAAATGGTAGCACTTGCCTGTTTATTAGCATTCCCGATAGCATGGTACGCCATGCACAAATGGCTGGAAGATTTTACCTATAGGATTGATATAACCTGGTGGGTGTTTGCACTATCAGGTGCAGTGATGCTATTTATTGCAGTCATAACGGTAAGTTTACAGGCTATTAAGGCCGCTATGATAAACCCGGTGGTGAGTTTGAAAACAGAATGATCCCGTGAGCGTGAATCATCAGTCGTGAATCGTGAGACGTCAGTCGTGAGTAGGCCTATTTACATTGACAATTCACAATTCACGACTGACGATTCACGCCTCACGCCTCACGCAGAAACTGTCCGTTTTCGTACAGTTTCTGTTCACAAATGAACACTTGAAAGAATAAAACAGCCTAAAACCCTTACCAGTAAAGGAAAGTAGTAAATGGCACACGATTTGAATCAGGAATAACCAGCAGGAAAACTATGATACAGTTACAAAAAATATACAAATGGCATAACACGGGCAGTAACCGTGTTTTTATCTTAAAAGATATTAACCTGAATATTGAACAAGGCGATTTTATTTCTATTATGGGGCCTTCCGGATCGGGCAAATCCACGCTGCTGAATATTATTGGTATGCTGGACGAGCCATCAGAAGGTAAATATGATTTTGCCGGTCAGGATGTGTTTACCATTAAAGAGAGACAGCGATCAGAACTCTATAAACAAAATATCGGTTTCGTTTTCCAGGCTTACCACCTGATTGACGAGTTGACCGTTTATGAAAACATTGAAACACCCCTGCTCTATCAAAGCATCAAAACCTCCGAGCGCCAGGCAATTGTAGCAGATATTTTAGACAGGTTTAATATTGTGGGCAAGAAAGACCTTTTTCCACCACAACTATCCGGCGGGCAGCAACAATTAGTGGGCATTGCAAGGGCGCTGGTGGCAAAACCCAAGCTGTTATTGGCCGATGAACCTACAGGCAACCTCAACTCCAAACAGGGAGAAGAGATCATGGAACTCTTTAAAAAAATAAATGAAGAAGAAGGTGTGACCATTATCCAGGTAACCCATTCAGAAAAAAATGCAGCCTACGGCAAACAGATCATTCATTTGCTGGATGGCATGATTGAAAGAAAATAAAATGACCGTTTCAAATAAGTATATGAAAAAAAGGATTTTTACAATAGCACTTACTGCTGTTTTATTATTGGCCGGGGCAAATTCTTTTGCGCAAACAGGTAATCAATTAACCCTGCAACAGTGCGTAGAAACTGCCATTGCCAATAACCTGCAGGTACGCCAATCCGAATACCAGGCGCAGTCTGATAAAGTAAACTACCAGCAGGCAAAAGGAAGCCAGTTACCTTTTATATCAGGCAATATCAATCATGGCATTAACCAGGGACGAAGCATTGACCCTTTTACCAACACATACGCAAACCAGCAGATCAATTTTGCCAACTATAATATCAATACCAGCATTACCATCTGGAACGGATCATCCATTCGCAATAATATTAAACAAACTGAGCTGGCAGCAAAAGCAAGTGAGATGGATTGGCAGCAGGCAAAAGACAATATCACCATCAACGTCATTCTTGCTTACCTGCAGGTATTAAACGGTCAGGAGCAGCTCACTGTTGCTAAAAACCAGGTAGCCGTTACAAAAAACCAGGTTGACAGGCTGGAGATATTAAACAACAGCGGCGCCATCGCTCCTTCTGTTTATTATGATCTGAAAGGTCAATTAGCAGGTGATGAACTGAGTGTGATCAATATTAAGAATACGCTCGAGTCTGCAAAGCTGGCCCTTGCCCAGTTAATGAATGTACCATACAATGCAACGGTGCAGTTGGAAAGTCTCAACAATCAACTAAAACCAACTTTGTATGATGGCACTTCAGAAAATATTTACCAGGTAGCTTCTCAGCAACTTGCTTTTATTAAAGCAGCTGAATTGCGTAAACAGAGTGCTGCCAAAAGATTGCTTACAGCCAAAGCACAGCTATTGCCAACACTCAGTTTCAACGGAGGCTTTGGCACAAACTATTCCAGCGTGGCCAATCGGCAGGAACTGCTTGGCACTACGGATGTTGCCACCAACAGTTATGTAAATGTGAGCGGAAGCAAGCTTTCAGTTTTTGCTCCGCAAAGCAGTTACCAAACACATAAAATAACGTATGGGGATCAGTGGAGTAATAACCTGAACTCATCACTCAGTATCGGTTTACAATTCCCGATATTAAATGGGTTACAGGCAAAAAGCCGTGTTAACCAGGCAAAGATCGCAGAAAAGCGAACCAGCTTTGAGGCTGAAACAACAAAAACACAATTAAAACAGGCCATCGACCAGGCATACATTAACATGAACAGTGCGTTTGAACGCTACCAGGCACTGGCACGGCAGTTGGATGAGTTTACCAAATCGTTCAAAGCTGCTGAAACCCGTTTTAATGCCGGGGTAAATACTTCCGTAGAATACCTGATCGCCAAAAATAATGTAGACCGTACCAACGCCAACTTTGTTGCCGCTAAATACGATTACCTGCTGCGCTCCAAAGTACTGGATTTCTATCAGGGGAAACAATTGTGGTAAATATTGAATATTGAGCAGGGAATATTGAATATTGAATGATTCCTCGCGGACCTTCGCGCCCTTGCACCTTAGCGGTAAATTATAGTATAACCGCGAAGACGCAAGGGCGCAAAGTTTCGCAGGGGGTAACCGATAAGATTTACTTCATCATTCAATATTCTCTGTTCAATATTCGATATTCTCACCCTTTCTTCAACAACACTATCTGCCCCATATGATACGCATCATGTTGCAAACAACCCAACAGTAACTGGTAATAGGTTTGCCCCTGCATAGGCGATGCAGTGTCTAATTTTTTTTCGTCAAATAAATTGATAGCCGTTCGCAGATCATTGTACACTTTTTCAAACTCCTGCCTGGTTGCATGCCAGGAAGATTCGTCTCTGTCGTCAGGTAAATAAAAATCAGGCACAGGCGGATGCGCATTAACACCCCGTAAACGGATCATCACTGTTTTGCGCCAGTAGATCAGGTGGTTAAGCAATTGCCATATATTGTTTCCATTCTCATTTCGCCTGTAAGCAGCAGTAGCTGCATCTATGCCGGATAGGGCCTGCTGCATATTCAGACCTACCCAGCACTCGCCCTGCTGCAGGTCATCAAATAATTGAGCGATTTTTTGTATTTCACGCATAAATTTGAATTGTGCAGTAAACTTATAAAGGAAAACAAACCCGATAAAAATATTTGCATGAACGGTTACAGCAAAAAAATAGAGATCAGGTGGAGTGATATCGATCCGAATTTTCATCTCCGCCATTCCGTTTATTACGATTTTGGCGCTTTTGTGAGAGTGACCTATATGACCGATAACGGCCTCACCCCTTTCATCATGCAGCAGCAACAGATTGGCCCTATCCTGTTCAGGGAAGAATGTGTGTTTAAAAGGGAGATACATTTTAATGACGTGGTGGACGTAAATGTACAGCTCGTAAAAAGTACACCCGATATGAGCCGATGGACCATGACACATGAAATATGGAAGAACGGCAACACCCTCAGCGCCATTATTACCATTGATGGGGCATGGATCAATACGGCGTTACGGAAATTAGCTGTTCCTCCGGAATCTTTTAAACAGGTTTTCGAACAAATGCCGCGAACTGAAAATTTTGAATATATCGTCAAACCCTAAAACCGTGCCTTGGTGCCTTTGTGTGCAAATAAAATCTCACACAAAGGCACCCCGCGCTCGCCTAAGCTTAGCGGGCGAGAAGGCGCAGTTATAATCTTAAAGATGCCAATTGAAATAAAAGAAATTAACAGCACACACGCCGAAGCATTATCGCAACTGTCGAAAGCCATTTATGTAGAACATTACCTGCATCTCTGGTATCCCGGTGGCGCTGATTGGTATATGCATGAACAGGCTTATCATCCCGCCAAACTATTATCCGAATTATCAGACGCCAACAACCGCCATTTCATCGCTTATGAAGCTGAACAACCTATCGGCTATCTGAAAATAAAGCTCAGCGCTACATGGGAAGGTCTTGAGCAGTTTGATTGCCTGGAAGTAGAGCGGATCTACCTGCACAAACAGGCCGCAGGCAAAGGCATTGGCAAACAACTGATGCAATTGAGCGAACAGGTTGCCCGGGAAAACAATAAAGACAAAATATTTCTCAAAGCCATGGATAGCAGTCATGATGCCATTGCCTTTTATCAGAAACTGGGATATACGATTTGCGGTACATGGGTATTGCCTTTTGAGCAGATGAAAGAGGAATACAGAGGTATGGTTATCTTGTCTAAAACACTATAAGGAGCATGATCATAAGTCAATTTTGTTCGAATGTTGCGCATGCAATATATCTTAACAACAAGCGTAGCAGACATCCTGGGCAAATCCACAGCAGTGAAAACAAATAGAAGCTCTACGGTAAAAACAGTTAAGATTCACTACAGAACCACAGAAAATACCGGGGTTCCGAAAGATGTAAGCAATTTGTACTAATTAACTCAAGCAGCTTTTAAATAAAATAAAATGATTATTAAACCGAGGTTCCCAACTAAGCTACACGAAGACACTGCCAATTTAGTAAGAGATTACTTTTTGACAATTCCCGATGTAGACACTATTTTGGTAGTGAATTCCTGTGCAAGAGGGCAAGCGGTACCCGAGAGCGATCTCGACTTTGCAATATTGGTAGATCATGCCACGACACCGGCCGAAATAAAAAACATTGAAGCTGATTGGCAAACTTATGCTGAGCGCCAGCCAACACTTTTAAAATATCAACAGTCAAATCAATTTGCTCATTTGCATTTGGACATTATCGACGGTAATTACACCCCAACTATTTTAGAAATTGGCGTTGCAACTGATTTCTTTGAAATTGAAATTGGGAACCAGATTTGTTATTCAGCACCAATGGGCAATGCGGGTCCTTATTTTAAGGAGTTACAAAACAAATGGCTACCCTATTACAACGAAGAGCTTAGGATACAACGATTTGGTATGACGCGTAATGCTTGCGAATATGATTTAAACCATATCCCTCATTTCGTTAAGCGTGGCCTGTATTTTCAGGCGTTTGATATTTTATGCAAAGCATTTCAGGAATATTTGCAAACGCTTTTTATCGCAAATAAAACTTATCCAATTGCGTACAACAAATGGATTAAGGAACAGATTATAAAATGGTTGAACAAACCAGATCTGTATCCAAAGCTTCCCCCAATTTTATCGGTAAGTAATATAGAAAGCAATGAGATAAATGAGAATGCAAAAATGCTACGTGATCTTTTAAACGATTTACAAGTTTAGTGCAGCACAGGCGGCCTATTTTTTTCAGGATCGATGGGTTATTCGCATGCACCCTGTTTAACGTAGCACAGGCTGCTTATTCTTTTTTTCCAGGATTGATGTGTTATTCGTGTGCACTCTGTTTAACGTAGCACAGGCTGCTTATTTTTTTTTCCAGGATTGATGGGTTATTCGCGTGCGCCCTGCTTAACGTAGCACAGGCTGCTTATTCTTTTTTTCCAGGATCGATGTGTTATCGTGTGCACTCTGTTTAACGTAGCACAGGCTGCTTCGTTCCTCGCAGCGACGAGTAAAACAGAAGCCCCTTTGCAGGGGCTTCATTGCTATACCTGGGGGTATGCCAACACCTTATGAGAAGATATTATGGCACCCTGAATATAATATCAAAGTTTTTTATCTATCCCCTGTTTTCGGGGTTTGCTGATGATTTATCGGTGAATAGCCTTCTTTGATATGAATTGACATAAAAAATCCCCTGCACACAGCAGGGGATCAGCCAATAGTTTATCAGGAAATAATTAAATAGCAGAACGTCTTGGCATCGTTGCCATTCTTATTCCGCGGTGGATATTCCATAAATCAACAATACCAAAACCTTTGTTTGTTTTTTTGATATGCTTTACCTGGATAAGATCAGTTGCTACTGTTTCTCTTACTTCACTTACTAATTGCTTCAGTTCATTTGCTTCTATCCGGACAATAGAGGGCATTACATTACTCTTCATAATATTCATCTTTTTATTAATCAAAAAATTCTGAGCGGAAACAGGGAGTAAAAAACCAATTCAATCGTTAGAAGAAAGCTTACAGATTACATCACCCATGAGACTGTTATATACTTCGTCGCTCAGTTTGAGGGTGCAAAAGTACTACAATGCAGGTTAATATGCAAATAAAACTGCAAATAATGTGTTAATGTATTTGATTTTTCATACTATTTAGCAGTAACCAGATCAATATCCGGTTTTGATTCATCTGCCAGCAAAACTTTGCCCCTGTTGGTTCTTACAATGCGAGAGTAAAGGGATATTTCTTTATCAAAGAGGAAACGGAAAAAAAGTTTTGTCCATGAGGTATGATATGTGAGTGTATCATAAAAACCAGGCGCATCTTTTCTGATCTGCGGAAGCTTGTTCCACGGAACGGAAGGAAAATCATGATGCTCATTATGATAGCCAACATTAAATGCCACAGTATTTAACACACCATAATAACTATAGGTTTCCTGTTGCCCATCCGTTAAATAATGTTCCTGTATCCACCTTGCACCCAAAGGATGTAATCCTACTGAAAAGAAAAAACTCAGCACTAGAAAAGCGCAGCCTTTCAGTCCGAATAAAAAACATACACCTGTTATAACCACAACCTGCACTATCCAGTTCAATCCCACCCATTTATTAAAAGGCTGGATCTCTTTCATTCTCGGAAAACGGAACAACTGGAAAAAAGGATAGAATAATAACCAGATCACTTTGCCGATAAAATAATTGTCAATCAGTTTTGCTTCCCAATAATTGGGCAAATCTCCATCCAGCGCATGTACGCCCTGAAATGAATGGTGTTTGATATGGTATTTTTCAAAAGAAACAGAACTCGGAAAAATTAAAGGCACATTGGCCAGTATACCTGCCAAGCGGTTTGCAGCCTGACTTTTAAAAATTAACCTGTGTGCACATTCATGTATCATCACAAACAACGCATGATCTGCAAATGCACCAAGTATATAGGCAGTACCAACAACTATCCACCAGGATTGATCTGCAACTAACCAGCAAAGTACTACTTGACAAGCTACCAAACCAATGATAGCAAGAAAAGTAAATGGGTTCTTTCCAATCAGCTTACGCATGCCTGGAAATTGCTTTAGTATTTCTTTTGTCCTTATTCGGTGAGGTTCACTTGTGGTAACGTGAACAAAGTCTTTTTTCTCCTGCATTTACAACAAGATAACCCAATAGCCTCAATCATAAATTAAATATCCTGAAATAACAGACCGACTTTTTGAAAGCCTTGCTACCATTGATCCCAAAGATTTGGAAAACTCTTAATATCTTAAATCAAATGGTATATATTTAATATATAAAACATGCCTATGATAAACCAAACACAGCAAACAAACAGCAGTTGGCCATTCATTCAAAAGATCGCGTTTCGATTCTTTTTTCTCTATTTCATGTTTCAGATAGCGCCATGGACATGGCTTGATAAGATTCCCGGCTTAAGTTCTGTTATAAACTATTCATATGTACTATTCGACCGGATCGTTGATTTTTTTAATGATCATTGGTTTCATTTTCCTAAAACATCTATCGTAAATAATGGCAGTGGCGATACTTCGCGCGACTGGGAACAACTATTTACTTTTTTATCCCTTTCTGTTATCATCAGTTTGCTATGGGGAATACTTGACAGAAATAGAAAAAGCTACCGGCAGGCAGCTTACTGGCTCCGTACATTTGTAAGATATTTTATCATCATCAACTGTTTTCTTTACGGAATTATTAAGTTGTATGCATTGCAGATGGCGCCCCCGCTTCAAAGTCAGTTAGCAACCCCTTTAGGCGATTTACTTCCCATGCGGTTTTCCTGGCTGTTTATTGGCTATTCCACGCCTTATGAGATTTTTTCGGGAGCAATGGAAGTATTGGCAGGACTTTTATTATTGAACAGAAGAACCATCACACTTGGCCTTTTTGTTGCAACGGCTGTGTTTATAAATGTAATGATGCTCAATCTTTGTTACGATATACCCGTGAAGATCAATTCCATGCATCTTGTTCTTTATTGTGTTTTTCTCCTGGTAACTGATGGGAACAGACTATTTTATTTTTTTGTGCTCAACAAACCAGTGGGGGCCAATGCAACATACCAGATCAGCTTTCCCAAAAAATGGATGCGCATCTCACGGATTGTTTTGAAACTTGCTTTCATTGTTTTGTATGTAATAATGACTTTTTTCTCAACAAAAGACCGTTACCGGACTGAACAACTAAAAACAGAAACAAAACCTTTCAGGGAAGGCGTGTACGATGTGACGGTATTTGCCGTAAATAAAGACACTATCCCGGCATTGATAGCAGATACCCTGCGCTGGCGTGACCTGATATTTGAAAAAGGAGGATTTGCAAGTGCGGGCACAACCGACACCACGTTCAGGATGCGTTACAGGCGCGGCTATTTTAATTTTGTAACAGACAGTACTCAAAAAACCATCAGCTTTAAAAAGTTTCCGCAAGACAGCAATTTCATTTTCAGTTTTCACTATGCTCTGCCTGATAGTAATACAATCCTTTTAAGAGGAAAACAGAAAAACGATTCGCTGTATGTTGTACTTAAGAGAAGCAACCGTCATTTTCAATTGGCTGAAAAACAGTTTCATTGGATTAGTGAAGCGAATAGGTAGCGATCAATTAATGAGTGAATGAGTAGTGAGTGGTGAGTAGTGAGTAGTGAGTAGTGAGTAACAAAAGGAGCAATGGTTTTTGTGGCCTGCTCCTTTTGTTGTTTAGCAGGTTTAGGCAGCTTTCTTGCCCATACCATTCATAATACCTACCACACCACCTGTAATGGCTCCCATTACGGCGCCACAAATAATATCAACCAGGGTGCCGGTAAGATTAGACAGGTTGGAATTGCCGTACATGAGTAGATCAAATCCTGCTGTCATCAAAAAACCAATAATCAATCCCGCTGAAATACCACCACCAAGCGAAGTGATGTTGGCCCATTTGTTGAAGATGTAAGAATAAGTTAGTCCAAGAAAAATAGATCCCAAACCAAGCGACCACCAAACCATTTCGGTTGGACCGCGCATAACACCGGTGGCAGTGCCTGCATTTTTGGCAAAGAAATCCATCAGTAACAAACCATAAATAAGATACCCGGCGAAGAAAGAAACAATACCTCCGACAATACCGGAGACGAGAAATTTTTGCGTGTTCATAAGCAATCGTTTTAGGGGTTTAAATTGGGGCTTGAACAAAATAGAAACCTATACCCATATTTGCAATAGGCAGTCTGGCACTGGTACTGGATTGTGCAAAACTCGTTTTACATAGAGCCGCCTACCTTACAAATGCCCATTTTTAAAAAGCATCCCTGATTGCATCTATTTTTCTAATTTCACCCTTCTATCAATCCGTAATCCGCTAATCCATTAATTGGTATGCCTCCTATCAGAACAGCACTCCTCTCCTTTGGCATGTCGGGAAGAGTATTTCATGCTCCATTTATTCACCTGCACCCCGGTTTTGAATTGTATGGGGTTTGGGAAAGGAGTAAATCAGATTCACTGGCTTTTTATCCCGATATTAAAATTTTCCGTTCACTGGAAGAAATACTGGCAGATAACACTATTGAATTAGTGATCGTAAATACACCCACTGCCACTCATTTCGATTACGCGAAAAAAGTATTGGAAGCCGGCAAACATGCGGTTGTTGAAAAAGCATTTACAACAACTGTGGCTGAAGCAATTGAATTAAAAGAATTGTCAGAGAAAAAAAACAGGCTGATCTCGGTTTACCAAAACCGTCGCTGGGACAGTGATTTTAAAACGGTTAAAAAAATCATTCAGGAAGGATGGCTTGGTGAGATCATGGAAGCCGAATTCCATTTCGACAGGTTTAAAGATTCACTCAGTCCGAAAGCACATAAAGAAACACCATCGCCCGGAGCAGGTATTTTAAATGATCTTGGTCCGCATTTAATAGACCAGGCCTTACATCTTTTTGGCATGCCACAGGCCGTATTTGCAGATCAGCGATTTACCAGACCGGGCTCTCAGGTGGATGATTATTTTGAAGTGTTGTTATATTATCCAATGCTTCGGGTAAGACTGAAAGCCGGGTACCAGGTGCGTGAGCCGTTCCCATCTTTTGTGGTGCATGGCAGAAAAGGATCATTCCTGAAAACCCGCGCCGATGTGCAGGAATCGCTGCTGGTAGCCAATCAAAAACCTAACCTGACCGATTGGGGAACAGAACCCGTATCGGAACAAGGATTGTTGCATACAGAGAAAGATGGCAAACTGATCCGTAAAAAAGTACCCACTTTACAGGGCAGCTATTATGATTATTATGAGGGGATATACCAGTCGGTCAGGAATAACCAACCCATACAGGTTACTGCGCAGGATGGGGTACATGTTATGCAGATCATAGATGCCTGTGTTAAAAGTAATGCGGCACAAAAACTAATTCATTTATAGACTACATGCATCCATTTATTCAACCACTCGATCAACAATTCAGGCTTCAGGCCAATCCGGTTAAGGCCGAAGGGATGAAAGCTTATATGTTGCACCAGTTTGTATTTTATGGGTTGCAAACACCTGAAAGAAGAAAACTAAGCAAAGAGCATTTCAGGCAATACCCGCTTAACAATTTGAAAGAACTGGAAACAATTGTAAAAGAGTGTTTCAGTTTACAGCAAAGAGAGTTCCAGTATTTTGGGATAGAACTGATGGGCTATCATAAAAAATTATGGAAACCTTCATCCATTAAATGCATGGAATATTGCCTGGTGCATAAAAGCTGGTGGGACAGTGTTGACCATATTGCCGCCGAATGCCTGGGGCCTTACTTTAAATTATTTCCACAACAGATAAACGCCATTACATCCGGATGGAACAGATCAAATAATATCTGGCTGCAACGAAGCAGTATCATGTTTCAAAAAATGTATAAGAAAGAAACAGATACGGAACTGCTTGCAAAATATATCCTGCATTGTAAAGACTCAAAGGAGTTTTTCATACAAAAAGCCATTGGCTGGGCCTTGCGCGAGTATTCAAAAACAGCCCCCAAATGGGTAAAGGCTTTTGTAAAGCAACATAAACTGGCACCATTGAGTGAAAGAGAGGCGCTCAAACGAATAGATCGCTGATTTCGCGGATTTTTTTATGATTTTTATGAAGATGCTATTCAGGGAGTTCTGAAATTTCAGCCGCAGATTACACAGATTTTCACAGAAACAGCTATCAAATCTGTGAAGATCTGTGTAATCTGTGGCAAAAAAAAGATGCCTCACACAAGTGAAGCATCTCTCATATAAAAATCTGTGCAATCAGCGATTACATTTTCTTCGCGTCTTCCAGGAACTTCGCCAACCCGATATCTGTTAAAGGATGCTTTAATAATCCTAAAATAGAATCCAATGGGCAGGTACATACATCAGCGCCTAATTCAGCAGCCTTCACAATGTGTAAAGCGTTGCGGATAGAGGCAGCGAGTATTTCTGTTTTGTATCCCTGGATATCAAAAATATGCCTGATCTGGCCGATCAGTTCCATACCATCCCAACCGCTATCGTCGATACGGCCAATGAACGGAGATACATAACTGGCGCCTGCTTTTGCTGCCAGGATAGCCTGACCTGCAGAAAAGATCAAAGTACAATTGGTACGGATCCCGTTATCAGAAAACCATTTGATGGCTTTGATACCGTCTTTGATCATCGGAACTTTTACAACGATATTAGGGTGTATGGCAGCTAATTTTTTACCTTCTTCCACCATGCTGGCAAAATCGGTAGACAATACTTCAGCACTGATATCGCCATCTACCAGTTCGCAAATGGTTTTATAATGCTGGGCAATGGCTTCCTCGCCTTTAATGCCTTCTTTGGCCATTAAACTCGGGTTGGTGGTAACACCATCCAGAATTCCTAAGTCGTTACCTTCTTTGATCTGGGCCAGATTACCCGTGTCGATAAAAAATTTCATATTTAATTGTCTGATTTGCGGATTACGAATTAACGTATTAATTAATTCGCGAATCCGTTAATCCGTAATCCGCGAATTGAAGAAATAAAAAATGGCAGGCTACTTACATCGCACCGCTACAACCGCCTATCCTTGCTGCATTCCTGCCCTGGGGAGGTTCAGCAGGAGCTGGTCGTGTAAGACCTGCCGCCGCAAAAGTAAGGGTTGAACCTGTATTTTCCTGATTTTTTTAGCGTTGTTATCAACAAATAAAAGCTGTTTTAAAAACTGCCGGTCACATTCCGGGAGGAAAGAGTAGCTACAGCCACCAACTCATCATACCTGCTGCTGAAAGAACGGTAATAAAACAGGATGGTGTATTGATTCTCCGTTTCCCAATAATTTCCATCTGTTAACGAAGGCTCCGCTTTTGCTGATGGATTTTTATTGTCTTTTGTAACATAGGTATAACTGTAATAGCCCTGCTTTAATAAAAGCGTTTTGGTATACACCCCTTTTTCTGCATCATACACCATACGGGAAGTATCGCCTATCTGGTTCCCTGTCATTTCACCCAGCAGGTAAACAGATTTGCCGGCAAAGGGTTGATTGCGCGCCGGTGCAAAGGTAAAATGCACATTGGCATAATCGGTTTGCCACCAGGGATTAACTGATTCGGTGGTGGCTATCTCGTCCCAGCCGTTATAGTCCCTGAAAAAAAGGTACCGCAGGTTATTTCTTTCAACATCTGTTTTAATAAAGATATCATTGGGGTCTTTTGTTTTATCTACGCTCTCTACCCGATCGCTCTGAAAACGGAAACTCCGCAAATCGGCCCATCGGTATTCTTTCCCCGCAGGGAATACACAATCCATCTCACCATTATATTCCAGCACATTATTGCGGATGAAGGATGGCTGGATATCTTTTACTGCGTCATCCCAACGGTTATTCTGCAATACCACCACATGGGTTTGTTGCGGACTTAATACATTCAGTTGTTGTGTATTTACAGAAAACTGGATTTTCTGGTGTGTACGCAGCAACTCATTATCAAAAGGTTGCTGCACCATGGCGCCGATGCTTGCCTTGTTTTCTACCACCATCATCCGTTTGGTAAAAGCCAGTTTAGAGGTGTCGGAATCTAAAAAAACCTTCAGCAGGTAATTGCCCGATTTCATCGGCACACAATTTCTTTCAGGCAATAATGCCTGGTAATGTACATACCTGGTAGTGGCAAATGTAGACATACGGTACTGGCTCAAACGGTTCTGTGTAAACCCGTTGATATAATCAAACACATTCACATCAGCAGGCGTCCAGTCGGCATTGCATAATTCGTAAGTGTAATAGTAATTGCGGGCATAGCCACTCATATCATCAAAATGCAGTTCAAGCTGATCGCCTGAGTTGAGGGTGATCATAGGCATGCTTTGCTGATCATTCTGCTGAAACAGTTTTACCGTTCTGATATTGGGCATGTACACATGATCGGGCAGCCTTTGTGCCTGCAACAACACACAAAAGTGTAAAAACATCAGCAAAAAAATGGTACTGCGCATAGGGGTCAATTCTTATTTAAACATACAACTTTCTGCCTGTCTGCAAATGCTTTTGCTGCATTCGCAAGTGCAATGTAGTTTTGAACGTACTAAAATCATGCCGATTGAGCCTGGCTTTTCATATCGCCAAACGCATTGCCTTTAACAGGCAAAAATCCTTTTCGCGGTTCATCATCCGTTTATCGGTGGTAGCAACGGCGTTGAGTGTGATGGCCATGATTGTTACGCTGGCTTTTGTAAACGGGTTTCAGCATACCGTGTCGGAAAAAGTGTTCAGTTTCTGGGGACATGTGCGTGTACAAAAATATGAGCCCAATAAATCGTTGGTAGCGGAAGAGAACCCGATTGAAAAAGATTCAACCATTGAAACGCTTATCCGCAAAGAACCCGGTGTGCAGCAGGTGCATAGTTTTGCCACCAAATCGGCCGTGCTGGAAAAGAATAAAGAGATAGAAGGTGTATTGTTAAAAGGTATCGAAAAAGAGTACGACAGCAGTAAACTCAAAACATATCTCAGGGAAGGACACTGGATCAATTTTAATGATTCTACTTACAGCAAAGAGATCATGCTCTCTGTTTCTCTGGCTTCACAATTAAAGATCAACCTGAATGATACGGTAACTCTGTATTTTATTTCTATTGTTGACGGTTCAAGAACCTATCGCAAACTAAAAGTAGCCGGCATCTATAAAACAGGGATTGAAGAGTATGATAAATTATTTATTCTCGGCGATATCCGGCTGATACGCCGTGTGAACAACTGGGCACCCAACCAAACAGGTGGTTACGAGATCTTCGTGGATGATAATAAAAACATAGACCAGATCAGCAATCATTTATCCGATAAACTACCGGCCGAATGGATGAGCCGGAGTATCAGGGAGGTGTACCCGAATATTTTCGACTGGCTCAATATCCAGGATGTGAACCGAAATGTAATTTTTATTGTGATGGCAGTAGTGGCTATCATCAATCTCATCACCTGCCTGCTGATATTGATACTTGAACGGACAAGGATGATCGGCATCCTGAAAGCGCTGGGTGCACAAGACGGGCTGATCAGGAAAATATTCCTCTACCATGCAACAGTGATCAGCTTAACAGGCATAGGGGCAGGTTTTATTTTAGGCATTGGTATTTGCCTGCTGGAACAATACACAGGCTTTATCAAATTAGACGAAGCTTCTTATTATGTTGCCTCTGCCCCTGTTTATATTATCTGGTGGCAGGTGGCCGCTGTATGCGTTACCACAGCAATGGTTTGCTATTTTTTACTCATCATCCCTACCCTGCTTATTAAAAAAATTAAACCGGTGAAAGCGATTCAGTTCAGGTAGGCAATGGCAATTGGCAATGGTGAATGGTGAATGGTGAATGGTGAATGAAGGAGACTTAGTTAGTTTGTCCCCCCAAAAAAAAGAACCAAGGAGCAAGAACCAAGAACCAAGGATCAAGAGGCAAGGATCAAGGACCATGATTCACCATTCACAATTGCCAATTCACCATTCACAATTCACCATTCACAATTCACCATTCACAATTCACGATCTCATCCTCGCTAAAATAATCCCTGTTGCTACCGCTGCATTTAGTGATTCAGCGCCGCCAATGCGGGGGATTGTTACCGGATGTGTGATATAGGGAAGTAATTCAGGGCTGATCCCTTTTGATTCGTTGCCAATAACCAGTAAGCCATCGGTAACGGCGGTAATGCGGTTAATATTTTCTCCCTCCAGCAATGCACCATATACCGGCAGTTTGGAAGATTGCAGCACCTCTTTTAGTGGTTGATACCAAACATTCACACGGATAAAACTTCCCATGGTGCTTTGAATTACTTTGGGATTGTAAAGCTCTGCAGTATGTTCTCCGGCAATGATCTGACTAACACCAAACCAGTCGGCTATCCGGATAATTGTTCCCAGGTTACCGGGATCCTGGATGCCATCCAGCAACAAACTGAGCCCATGTTCCGGTTTGGGTGCAGTACTGAGTTGTTTCTGTTCGGCAACTATTAACACCTTATTGGGGGTTTGCAAGCTGCTTATCCTTTGTAATTCATCTTCCGAAACGATTGCTATCTCTGCTTTTACTGATGCGGGGGCCTCCCAATCTGCTAACGCATATATCTTCCTGATGTGGTAATCACTTTTTAATAATTCTTCTGCAAGCTTTGTACCTTCGGCAATGAAAAGCCCTTCTGCCTGCCTTTGTTTTTTCTGGCATAAAGATTGAATATATTTGAGCTCATTCTTGCTTAACATCCTGTATGTATTTGAACCGTTATAAAGTAAATTTTCTCTCGCTTGGCATTCTATCACTGGTGTTGGCAATGATGAGTTCCTGCTCGGTATCCAAAAGAACAACTGTCAGAAACTATCCGCTCAATAAGCCCTTTGTTTACGACACCAAAATAAACCTCAAGGGAGACATTGCCAAAGATGAGAAAAAACGCTTAACCACAGAGCTTGAGAATTATTGGGATGACAGTTTAAAGTTGAAAAAGATACAGCAATTCTGGATAATTTATAAAATAAAGAACCCGCCTGCGTTCGATACCAATAATATTGCCCGGTCGGTGAGTTTTATGAATGCCTATCTGAATTCGCAGGGATATTATTATGCAGGTTTTGAAAATTCAGTAAGGATTGATACGGTAAGCGACCAGATAAGGACCTCGGTGGTAATGGATGTCAATATTGGGAAAAATATCCGCATCGATTCTGTTTCGTATGATCTCGGCGATACCGCTTTACAAAAACTGGCCAAAAAAGAAGAAGCCAAAACCCTGCTCAAAAAAGGCGCCCCCTATACCAAACAACTGATCAGTTCTGAATTAGACAGGCTGGTAAGTTTATACCGGCAAAATGGTTATTACCGGTTCACCCGCGAAGACGTTTATGCGTTGGTTGATACCACCAACACCAAATTGCTGCAGCTTACCCTTGATCCATTTAAGCAGGCCGAGATCATTGCCGAAGCGGCCCGGGCAAGAAGAGAAAATCCGACCTGGGATATTTCGATACTGAAGAGGCCCACTTTCGATTCATCAAGATTAACTCAATACCATATCGGCAGAGTGTATTATTATCCTGAATCAAAGCTTACCGATATTACCGACAGTATCATGTACCAAAAAGGTTTCCAGGAAATTACCCGCAGAAACCTGACCATGCGTTATAGAAAAGGATTGTTTACTTACAAGCCATTACGGGAGCATACCTACCTGCACAATGGCGAACTATATAATGAAAACAATTATTTTAAGTCGATCAATACGCTTGGTCAGTTAGGCGCCTGGCAACAGGTAGATGCAAGACCCGTGATCAGGGATAAGGATAGCCTTGACTTGTATTTCTACCTGATACCGGCAGTAAAACAGAGTTTTACGATAGACCTTGAAAGCAGCCGTACAGCCGATATCGGTTTGGGAAATCTATGGGGGGTCTCAACCAACCTTGCGTACAACAATAAAAATGTATGGAAAAGCGCTATACAATCACTTGCTACTTTTCGTACCGGTGTTGAACTGAGCCTGCTTAGCAATAACCAAACACAGTTAATCCAAACATTCCTTATTAACATTGGTCATACCTATGCTTTTCCCAAGCTGATATTGCCCTTTAAGATTGCCGATTGGAGAGCGCTAAATAAACTGGATAACAAGAAAACCCTGTTCTCTGTTAACGGTTCATATGTTGACAGGAGAGATTATTACCAGCTCCGTTCCTTAGTAACCAGTTGGGGTTATGAATGGAAAAAAGGAGATAATGTATGGTTATATAAACCACTGAATGTAGAATTATATTCACTCGACACATTGGCTAAATTGAGAACTCTGTTTATCACCAGCCCTTTCCTGAGAACTTCATTTAATTCCGGCAAAGTGATCAGCCAGCGCCTTTCGCTGATTAAAAATTTCACCAACCCCAACAATCCTGATAAAAGCCATTTTGTTAGAATAGGCCTGGAAGAAGCGGGTGGCCTGCTGGGATTGATCGGTCAATGGCACGAACAGATCTACCGCTATCTGAAACTGGAAGCGGAATATCGCAAATCTGTCAAAATCAGAAAAACAGAACTGGCCTATCGTGCTTATGCCGGCGTAGGTTATAATTATGGTACCGATACGGCACGCGATAAAACACTCCCATTCTTCAAACAATTCTCTGCAGGCGGGCCTTACAGTATGCGTGCATGGGGACTAAGGCAACTGGGCCTTGGCAATTCCGTACAAAGCGAAGCAGATACCAGTAATAACAGTTACCGCGACCGCTTTGGAGATATGCAACTGGAGGCCAATATTGAATACAGGTTCCCTTTAACTACTGTTGCAGGTGTTAAAGTTGCCAGTGCGGTGTATGCTGATATTGGCAATGTGTGGAACATCAGAAAGAATGCCGCCGATCCCGACGCGAGGTTCGCCTTTAACAACCTGGGCAGGGATATTGCCATTGGTGTAGGAACCGGTATCAGGGTAGATTTTTCTTATTTCCTGATCAGGCTCGATTTTGCCTATAAAGTAAAAGACCCCGCACGTAAATATAATAATGGCTGGATGGATAAATTCCAGTGGTTCGAGAACAGGGAGAATGGACTCAGGGTAAATAATTATGCCGTACAGTTAGGCATTGGCCTCCCCTTCTGATGATGCGGTTAATTGTTTGATCTCCGTTTCAAAATCAGCTACAGACACTGCATCTTCCACCCTGAAAGGTCCGATACGTGTTCTGCGCAGGCTGCTCATATATCCCCCAACACCAAGGAATGCACCAAAATCATTGGCTAAGCTGCGGATATAGGTGCCGGTAGAACATACCACCCTGAAATAAACAACAGGCAGTTCGATCTTTTCAATTTCGAATGAATAGATGGTAACAGGCCTTGGTTCTAATTTTACATCAATTCCTTTTCTTGCTGCGAGGTATACCGGTTTGCCATCCTGTTTGATGGCAGAATGTATGGGCGGTGTTTGCATAATCGGGCCGGTAAACTGTGCTGTGGCCGCTTTGATTATTTCCGGCGTAAGATGATCAACAGGGTGATGGTTCTGTGGCTCAGATTCTAGGTCGTAGGTAGGTGTAACCGCGCCCAGCGTAAAAGTGCCGGTATATTCTTTTTCCATCCCCATGTACTCATTGATCTTCTTGGTAAATTTTCCGGTGCAAACAATCAACAGGCCTGTTGCCAGCGGATCCAATGTGCCGGCATGACCCACTTTGGAAATTTTGGTCAGGTAACGCAGTTTCCGCACCACATCAAAAGAGGTCCATTGCAAAGGTTTATCAAACAGTAAAACCTTCCCCTCAAGGTAAGGGGTCATCGAACTATGTACCTGCTTTTGTTTCATGAAGATGATTGAGATAAAAATATCTCTGTGAAACTCTTTGTCTTTGTGCGCTCTGTGTTAAAAGATTTTTTCAACACAGAGCACACGGAGTTGGAGAGTTGCACAGAGTTTTCTTAATATGCTCTTGCAAACAATACCCTTTGAGTAGATGGATTACCGGTAAGGATACATTTGCCCTCTTCCTGCGGGTTATCCAAAGGAATGCAACGGATAGTGGCTTTACAGAGTTCTTTAATTTTGTCTTCTGTTTCAGCAGTGCCGTCCCAATGCGCTGAAACAAATCCACCTTTCGTATCCAGCAGATTCACAAACTCATCCCAGTTATCTGTTTTGGTGATGTGTTCTTCACGGAACTGTTTTGCTTTATTATACATAGACAACTGTATATCAGCCAATAAATTTTTGATATAATCTTCAATACCATCCATGCTCACACTTGTCTTTTCTTTGGTATCCCTTCTGGCTATTTCCACCACATTATTCTGCAGATCTCTTGCACCAATGGCCATTCTTACCGGTACGCCTTTCAATTCGTATTCGGCAAATTTCCATCCCGGTCTGGCGTTATCAGAATCATCGTATTTTACTGATATCCCCAGTGCTTTCAGGTTGGCAACAATGGCCAGCACTTTTTCATCTATTAATGCTTTCTGTTCCTCTCCCTTATAAATAGGCACGATCACCACCTGGATAGGTGCAATTCTTGGAGGAAAGATCAATCCATCATCATCACTATGCGCCATTACCAATGCACCAATCAATCTTGTACTCACACCCCAACTGGTGGCCCATACATAATCAAGCTTATTGTCTTTATCGGTAAACTTCACATCAAATGCTTTGGCAAAATTCTGCCCGAGAAAATGCGATGTACCGGCCTGCAATGCTTTACCATCCTGCATCAAAGCCTCAATGCAATAAGTATCTTCCGCTCCTGCAAAACGTTCATTAGGGCTTTTTACACCTTTAATTACAGGCAAGGCCATCCAGTTCTCTGCAAAATCTGCATATACATCCAGCATTTTCTTTGTTTCAACTATTGCTTCTGCGGCTGTAGCATGTGCCGTATGCCCTTCCTGCCATAAAAATTCGGCAGTACGCAAAAACAGGCGGGTGCGCATCTCCCATCTTACCACATTGGCCCATTGGTTTACAAGGATTGGCAAGTCGCGGTAAGACTGTATCCAGCCTTTATAGGTATTCCAGATGATCGCTTCGCTGGTTGGACGTACCACTAACTCTTCTTCCAGTTTCGCTTCAGGGTCAACAATCAGTTTTCCTTTGTTATTAGGATCGGATTTTAAACGGTAATGCGTTACCACGGCGCATTCTTTGGCAAAGCCTTCTGCATTCTTTTCTTCCGCCTCAAACAGGCTTTTAGGCACAAACAGGGGGAAGTAGGCGTTCTGGTGACCAGTGTCCTTGAACATCTTATCCAATACATCACGCATATTCTCCCACAAGGCAAAGCCATAAGGTTTGATCACCATACAGCCTCTCACGGCACTGTAATCGGCCAGGCTACCTTTAATAACCAGGTCGTTATACCACTGCGAATAATCCTCTGCTCTTGTTGCAATATCCTTACCCATATTTTATTGTGATTTCTTTAACATATTAAAATACTTACATGTGTATACTGGCAAAGCGTTTGTGGTATTATAGACAGACGGTTTTACCGGCACGCAAATGTATGTAACTTCACATTATCTAACCTTTCAAACCTGATGTCATGAAACATGTTTTACTCCTTTCGGTTCTTGGAATAGGACTACTCTCGTCCTGTTCAACGGCTTTTAAAGCCGGCCAGACCCCGGATGATGTTTATTACTCACCCGGAAGAGAAATGGTATCTGTTGCAAAGGAAGATGAAATACAGAGGCAACAAAGCGAAGAATACCAGATTTACCTAAGCAGCCTCGACGACCGGTATCTTCGCATGAAAATAGCCAACAGGTATCGCTGGAGCGCCATTGATGACTATAGCTACTGGTACGATAGCCGTTATGATTTTGGCGTTTACAACCCTTATAATTACTACACCGGACTGAACCCATACGCCCAGTGGAATCCTTATTTGAGTCAGGGTTATGGAAACTGGGGATGGAGCAGCCCGATCTATACTGTTATTCACTACTCATTACCTAAAACATACGGCGGCGGATCTACTTCAGGCAGCAATATCTATGCATTCAGAAACAAAGGCTACAGCAATACCAACCTTGGTTATACAGATTCCAAAACAGGCAAGTTTATCCCCAGCGGCAGCAATAGCAGCTTTGGTGATTTGCTAAAAAGGGTATTTACGGGTGGTTCATCATCATCAGGGAATGTGTCCAGTTACGACAGGCCTGTAAGAACATTTAATTCGAGCCCTTCTAATTCTTCATCGCAACCGGCACCAAGCAGTAATGCAGGTGGTAACAGCGGTGGGTTTAAAAGCACAGGCAGCAGCACCGGTACCGGCCGCGGCGGCAGAGGTTAATCATTGAATTACTGAACGATTGTTGAAGCAGGTATTCCCCGCTTTATCACTACACCCATACCCAAACTGATTTATATGAAATATTCTATACTCATTTTATTCTCTCTCATCTGTCTATCCACCTCAGCACAAACACCGGAAGATGCGTTACGCACAGCCTGGTTTACACAAAACGGTACTGCCAGGAATATGGCCACCGGTGGTGTGATGGGTTCATTAGGAGGCGATATCACAGCCAACCATGTTAACCCCGCAGGTATCGGATTATTTAAAACCAATGAATTTGTTTTAACGCCGGGATTCGGTCTTAACCGCAATAAATTCAAATACCGCGGTACCGATACAGTAAGCAACAAAGACAATTTCAACTATGGCGCTTCCGGAATTATATTAAGTTCTGCCACACGTAAAGACCGGAAATGGACAAGCAGTGCATTTGCTCTTTCTGTTAACCAGGTGGCTAATTATAATAATCATACCCAGTTCAAAGGCTTTAATAATTTCAGCTCATTTAGTGAACAATACCTGGAAGAACTGGTAAAAGACAGGGCCGATACCAATGCGGCATTAAGCAATTATATTTTCGGTTCTTCATTAGCTTTCAGAACTTTTTTAATAGACACAACCAGCGGCCCGGGCGGTGCAGTTACAGGCTATCAGAGCTTAGTGCCTATTTCTTCAGGCGTAAATCAATCGTATGATGCAATTACACGCGGTGGTTATCATGAGATTGCGTTAGGATTGGCAGGTAACCTGGAAGATAAAATGTATGTGGGCGGAAGTTTCACCATCCCGGTGATCAGTTACCAGCGCGATCTTGTGTATAGTGAAACAGATGCCATCAATAACCCCGGCAACCAGTTCAAATCTTTTGAATACAAAGAAACATTCAGCTCCCGCGCTATTGGTATTGGTGCCAAGCTGGGAATTATTTATAAACCTCAGGAATTCTGGCGTATTGGTTTTGCCTTTCACTCACCACAGTTAATTGGCTATACGGATAAGATCAGTTCATCCATCACCAGTAATACTGAAACCTATGCCGGTATTAAAACTGCCAGCAGTAACGAATTGAACAGCGGCAGGGCTGGTGAAAGGAAATACGACCTGGTTACGCCATGGAGAGCCATCCTGAGTGCCAGTTATGTTTTCAGGGAGATCAGCGATACCCGCAGGCAAAGGGCATTTGTGAGTGCAGATATTGAATACGTGAATTATCGCGGCGCCCGTTTTTCTCCTGCCGATAAAAACGACCAGGCTTTAAAAGATTATTACAACATAGTGAATAACGCTATCAAAGATGTTTACAAGGGCAATATCAACATCAGGGTGGGTGGCGAATTAAAATTGCATACCATCATGTTCCGCCTGGGTGGCGCCTATTACGGCAGCCCTTATAATGATGCCAATTTACATGCCAACAGGATATTGGCTACAGGTGGCGTAGGTTACAGGGATCATGGCATTTTTATTGACCTCAGCTACGCTCATACATTTACCAAAGATGTACAATTTGCCTATCGCCTGAACGATAAGCCCAACACCTTTGCAGAGCAGGGCGGAAGCAGGGGTAATGTGGTATTGAGTTTTGGATTTAAGTTTTAAAAACATATTTCAGCACACGCGCAACAGGCTGCGTATGCTGTTAAGTTCTTCCTATTAAAACCAATAAAACAAAAGGCACCTGTTGGGTGCCTTTTGTTTTATTATCGGTCAACGTATTATACTATTCGGACGTTGTATTATCGTAATCAAGTTGCAACATACTAAATCATTAAGATCACTTCTCGCTCATGGCCGCTGGGCCTCGTCCCTGTTACCGGGCTGCTTTAGCTTCTGATCCCGCTTTACAGCGGGATGCTTCGCATCATTTTGTCTGCCTTCACCTTCGCTCGGCACCGAACCAAAAGAGGCCCGTCCACAGGGACTGATAAATATTATACCGATTCCTGTTCTTTGTATGGTTTCAGTTTTATAAAAATCAGTCCTTTAAAATATTTAATAGCACAACAACCAATTACTATTCTTATTTCAAATCATCCAGCTTCAGGCCCTGGTTAATTTTTATATCAGAGATCTCAATATTGATTTTGAACTGGCCTGCATCAACCAACTGTTTAACCGGCAGCTTTACCGCATTTACTGTTTTATATTCTGTTATTATAACCTGCACCAGGCTCTTACCGGCAGGACCATCCTGTGTGCGTACTTCTTTCACACGCAAACTGCTGGCAACATCATAGTAATAATTAAACACCCTGCCTTTAGGTGATTTAACCTCAATATTATAAGCATCTTTACCATCCAACTGTTCTATTCCTTTAACAGTAAATGAATAGCCTGTTTTAGTAAGTAAAAACGGCTCAGGAAAAAGTGCCGCATCCTGGTCAAGTTCTTCTTTGTCTTCTTCTTTCAATGGCGCTTCCTGTCCCTGCTGAACAATTGAATAGGTTCCGCCTTTTGCCAACTGTTTAGACAAAGACATGCCGCCCATACTCAGGTTTTGCAGATAACCGGAAGGCAACACATACTTCACAGAAAAATCAAGGTTCTGGCCCATTACACTGGCTGTTCCGTTCATAGCAACATCTTTGATCGCATTCATAGCCGCTTCTCCCCCTTCTGCATCGATCGCTTTTTTCAATATTGATTCGGCGGTAACTGCTGCATCTATTTTTTTCTCGGCGGGGGCTGCTTTCTCATTTCCATACACATCAAAATATTTTACTTCACCGTATTTCTCCAACCCTTTGGCGATCTGTTTAACATTGCCCACAATCACAATATGCACATTACCGGGTTGCACAAATTTGTTGGCCATTTCTTTTACAGCAACATTATCTACGGCTGCAAGATTTTTCAGGTAGTTCTGGTAATAATCTTTAGGCAGGTTATAACGGGCCACATTTAAAGCAAAATTGGCAATGGTAGAGGGACTTTCCAATGAACGGGCAAAACTTCCGCTCATTTCGTTTTTGGTACGGCTTACATCCTCGCCGCTTACGGGTTCTGTGCGTATGCGCCCAAACTCAACAAGGAACTGCCCGATGGCGCTATCTGTTTTTTCGTTACGGACAGAAGCACTTGCCGTAAAATTTCCGATCAGCCTGTCTGAACGCAGTTGCGAATAAGCTCCATACGTAAAAGCATGTTTCTCGCGCAGGTTTTTAAATAATCTGCCTGATGAACCATTACCCAGCAGGTTATTCATTACCGAAGCAGGAATGGCATCGGCTGTGCCGGGTTTTAATTGTACCGGTGTTACAAGATTGATCACGCTCTGTACAGAACTTGGCCTGTCAACCAGTGCGATATACGTTTTTGCAGGAGCAGCAGGTGTTGGAAAATTTTGCTCGGGCACCGTTCCTTTTTGCCATCCGGCAAAATGGGTTTCGGTTAATTTTTTGGCTTCGTCTACTGTAATATCACCAACAAATATGAGATAGGCAATATTGGGTTTCCAGTAACTGTTGTAATAGTTTTTGATATCATCAACCGTTACTTTCTTTACCGTTTCTTCTGTTTCCACTTCTCCATAAGGATGGTCTTTACCATAAACCAATCTGCTAACCACATTTGTTGCAATAGCATTGGCATTTTCTTTACTCTGCGCCAGGCCTGATAATTCCTGTTTACGGATCTTTTCCAGTTCATCTGCCGGGAAAGAAGGATGCAATGCCACATCAGCCATCAATGCAAATACTTTTGGAAAATTATTTTTAAGCGAGAACGCATCCACGCTTTTGGCACTGGCATTAACGGTAGCGCCTAAATAATCAATTTCTTCGTCAAGAGTGGCTTTATTCATTTTTTCAGTCCCCCTGCGAAAAAGTTCTCCTGCCATACTAACCATACCGGCTTTATCACCTTCCAATACCGCATCACGATCGATGGTTAATGTTGCCGACACGCGTGGCAGCTTGGTATTTTGTACCACAAATACTTTTAAGCCGTTAGGCAATGTAAATGAGGCAGGCTCCCCTACTTTAATTACAGGTGCAGGACCCGGCTTGGGAGCATGTGTCCTGTCTACTTTTACCTGCGCCAGTAATGCAACAGGTAATGCTATGATGATAGAAAGAAATATTTTTTTCATGGTAATGCTGTTTAAATAATTTAGATCAGGTGTTATTTTTTGGTGCCTTTTGGTACATAATACAGGACTACGCGGTTGTTGGCGGTCAGGTATTTTTTCGCCACATTCACCAGGTCTTCCCTGGTTACTTTGTTATACCTGTTGATCTCTGTATTAATAAGATTGGCATCGCCAAAATAAACCTGGTAATTGGCCAGTGTTTCTGCAATACCGGCCATGGTTGAATTCTTTGTTACAAATTCTGTGGTGATCTGGTTTTTCACTTTTACAAATTCCCTCTCGTCAACCAGCTTGTCTTTTACACCATCCACTACCACCTGTATTTCTTTCTCCAGGTCTTCCGGTTTCACATTCATATTGGCAATACCAAAGGTGATGAACAGTCCTGCATCTTCCAGTGCATAATTAAATGCACCTGCCTGAACAGCCAGTTGTTTTTCATCAACAATGGCTTTATTTAAACGGGAAGAATTACCACCTGATAACAGTGTAGACAATACATTGAAAGCATAATATTCATCGCTGCCCTGTTTAGGTGAGCGATATGCCTGCACAACCGCAGGTAACTGGATATTATCTTCAATCACATCCCTCACCTCTCCTGCCAAAGCCGGTTCTGTTACGGACGGACGTGGAATAGGTTTTGCACCTTTGGGAATAGAACCGAAATAAGCGTCTATCTGTTGTTTTACCTGCGGGATATCAATATCGCCTGCAAGACTCAACACGCAATTATTGGGAACATAAAAAGTATGATAGAAATCGATGAAGTCCTGCAGTTTGGCACTGCTCAGGTGTTCAAGGCTTCCAATGGGCTGCCATCGGTAAGGATGCACTTTAAATGCACGTTTAAAAATCTCACCAATAATGGTTCCGTAAGGCTGGTTATCTATCCGCTGCCGCTTTTCTTCTTTTACCACTTCTTTTTGCGTGTTCACGCCTATGTCTTCAATTTTGGCGTGTAACATCCTTTCACTTTCCAGCCAAAGGCCAAGGGCAAACTGGTTGCTGGGGAAGAGTTCAAAATAATAGGTTCTGTCCTGCGTGGTGTTGGCATTATTATATCCGCCTGCATTGGAAGTATATTTATCAAAATCGCCGCGCTTTACATTCTCACTCCCTTCAAACATCAGGTGTTCAAAAAAGTGGGCAAAGCCGGTACGCGCAGTGTCTTCATTCTTTGATCCTACATGATACAGTGCCGAGACCGCTACAACAGGTGCAGATTTGTCCTGATGCAGAATAACTGTTAAGCCGTTGGGCAGTGTATATTTTTCATACACAATTTTTGGGGCCTGCGCCTGGATACCTGCACAAAACAACAATGCAGCCGGCATGGCCATTAACCATTTTTTCATAACTATGTTTTTTTAGTAGGTTTCTGAAACACAATATCGGAAAACTAATACAAATAATGATTATTTGTAAAGTATCGTTTCATTAAATATTTCATTTAGGGTATAAATTACCCGTATTTATACCTGGTCTGTAACGACAGGGAGAGATTTGGGGGATGGACTCAGCCACTGTATTTCGGGGTCTTTTTTAAACCAGGTCATCTGCCGCTTGGCGTAGTGGCGGGTATTTGTTTTGATCTGATCGACGGCCTCTTCGAGAGTTGATTTACCATCCAGGTGCTCAAATAATTCGCGGTAGCCAACTGTTTGCAGGGCATTATGGTTTTTGAATGGCAGTAACGATTTAACTTCATCCAGTAAACCATCCTGCATCATCTGCTCTACCCGTTGGTTGATATTATGATGCAATTGTTCTTTGGGCAACTCCAATCCTATCTTAACTATTTTAAAAGGCCGGTCCGCTTTTTTCTTTGTGCGGTATTCCATGATTGATTTGCCTGTTGCATACAACACTTCCAGTGCGCGCATTAAACGCTGCGGGTTTTGTTGTTCGGCTACGGCCCAGAATATGGGGTCTTTTTGTTCCAGTTCTTTTTGCAGCCAGATCAACCCTTTCTGTTGATAGCCGCTTATTACTTTTTCCCTTACCTCTTCGGGCACTTCGGGCATCGGATCAATGCCTTCACAAAATGCTTTGATGTACAGCCCCGTTCCGCCAACCATGATGGCTACTTTGTTTTTTTTGAAGATCTCATCTACCGCAGCCAGGGCATATTTTTCGAAACTGCCTGCATTCAGGTCGTCCGTTACCGAATGTGACGCAATAAAATAATGTTTAACCGCTTTCAGTTCCGTTTCAGACGGGCGGGCCACGCCTATCTTCATTTCTTTATAGCATTGGCGCGAGTCGGCAGAAATAATATCAGTTTGATATTGTTGCGCAAGAGCGATGGCGAAAGATGTTTTACCAACCGCTGTGGGACCGGCGATAATGATGACTGTGTTTTGCGCGGAATTGTTCATAATACTGAGCCTTATCACTTACTGCTTACAACTGTTATACGAATTGTGAGTGGTGAGTGGTCAGTGGTGAGTAAGTTAATTGGTTGCCGTATTTACTCACTACTCACCACTCACTACTCACCACTCACCACTCACCACTTAAAATTCCTCCAACCCTTCCTGTTCTTCAGAGCCGGCCTCATCGGTATCGGTATCCGCTTCACCATCTTCTCCTTCCGTGCCAAAACCTTCGGCGGCTTCAGCGAGGTCGTATTTTTCTTCGATGTCGGCAAACTTATCGCCAAGCAAACTTTTTGTTCCGTATTGCTGCGGACCTATGCCTTCTGTTCTGGATGTAGCAGGATAAGTAATTTTGCTGCTTTCTTCCTTACTCACATTAATCAACTCTACCAGGAATACCCAGTGCTTTTCAAAATCGTATTCGTAAATAAACTTCTGGTTGGTATCGCGTATTTCTGAACCGATGGTTACTTCGGCCATGATCAGCGGTTCTACCACATAAGGTTTATCATACTTCTCAAAACTGATCTCCCTGCCCCGCTGCCAGTTATCGTTGCTGCGGTAGAAAGTAGCTTTGTGTTTGGAATCAAATTCGTACGACTTTAAAATAGCGAAATGCAGGTCCTGGAAATTTTGCGTGTGCTTAATCACAATGTCCCTGTATACCGCATCATCTTCTTCGAGATATATCCTGAATTTTAGTATGGCCATTCTTATTGGTTTGGAGTTTGGAGTTTGGGGTTGGGAGTTGATCTTTTGTGCGCCCCCTTTTTAATGTTGTTTTTTTACTTTTGATTTTTGCCTTTTGATTTTACATCCTAAAGTTTGCTAAAATACAACTTATTCCACCGCCTGCAGGTTCAGTTCGGCGGCTTTTTGAAGCATGAATTCATAAGCGGCTTCATAATTATTAGGGATTTCCCCATCCAGTATGGCTTCGCGGATGGCATCTTTAATAATTCCCACCGGTTTACCGGGTGTTAATCCAAATTTTGCCATGATCAGTTCCCCGGAGATGGGCGGCTGCCAGTTGCGGATGCGGTCGTTATCCTCTACTTCCTGCAATCGCTTTCTTACCAGCTCAAAATTCTGCAGGTAACGTTTTACTTTTTTTGCGTTTTTACTGGTAATATCCGCTTCACAAAGCATCATCAGGTTGTCAATATCTTCACCCGCATCAAACAATAAACGGCGGATGGCGCTGTCTGTAATGTCTTCTTTTGTAAGACTGATAGGCCTCAAATGCAGCATCACCAGTTTCTGCACAAACCGCATCTTCTCGTTCATGGGCAGTTTGAGTTTGGTAAATATTTTCGGAACCATTCTCGCGCCCACTACTTCATGCCCGTGAAAGGTCCAGCCATGACCTTCTTCAAACCTTTTAGTTGCGGGTTTACCAATATCATGCAATAAAGCTGCCCAGCGTAACCAGAGATCTTCCGAGTTTGCCGACAGGTTATCCAATACCTGCAACGTATGATAGAAATTATCTTTATGCCCTTTTCCATCTACATATTCCGCACCATACAGATCTACCATTTGCGGGAAGATGATATGCAGTAAGCCGGCTCTGAACAACAGGTCCCAGCCAACTGATGGTTTTGCGCATAACATAATTTTGTTCAGCTCATCTGTGATCCGCTCCTGCGAAACAATTTTTACGCGGTGCGCATTATCGGTAATGGCCTGAAATGTTTCATCTGCAATTACAAACTGTAATTGCGATGCAAAACGGATGGCACGCAGCATGCGCAACGGGTCATCACTAAAAGTCTGCAGCGGCGCCAGTGGCGTTTGAATAATTTTTAATTCAATATCCCTGATCCCGTTGAACGGGTCGATGAGCTGCCCGAAGTTTTCTTTGTTTAAACTGATGGCCAACGCATTAATGGTAAAATCCCTCCGGTTCTGGTCATCCTCAATTGTTCCGGGTTCTACCTCCGGTTTGCGGCTGTGGTGGCGGTAACTTTCTTTACGGGCGCCCACAAATTCTATCTCAAAATCTTCCAGCTTGATCTGCGCTGTTCCAAAATTTTTAAAGTAGGCAACCACCGGTCTGGGCCTGAACAGGTCGGCCACTTTATGTGCCAACGCTATCCCATCTCCCAAACAAACAATATCTGCATCTTTAGTGGGACGGCCAATGATCTTATCGCGCACAAAGCCACCTATCAGGTAACAGGGCACCTGCAATTCATCGGCGGCAGCGCCTATTTGTTCAAAAATGAATAATTCTCTATCAGTACAACGTATTTCCATCTGCTGCAAATGTAAGGCTGTTTGTATTTGTTTACCGGGGCAATACAGCCAATAATTGCTGCGTGGTGATCCATCCGGCACAATGGAAATGCTGTTGCGGGCAGGCTTTTTTTCCATGCAAACCACATGGGCGGCAACTGAGGGGTTGAAGCACTTCTATAACATGACTGTTATCCGACAATGGACCAAAACCGAAAGCAGGTATTGTTGAGCAATACACAGCGGCAACCGGTGCATTTACCGATGAAGCAAAATGCATGGGAGCAGAATCATTTACATAATTCATCACCGCTTTTTTCATTAGCGCGGCCGATTGCAAAAAATTAAGTTGCCCGGCCAGATTGGTGACAGACGGATGTTGTGAACCTGATTTTATTTTTTCGCACAATGCTTTGTCAGATCCTGCACCCAAAAGATATACACCTGTATCATGCGGCACAGCATCAATCATTGCGGTCCATTGATCTGCCGGGAACTGCTTGGTAAACCATACCGATGCAGGCGCCACGCAGATATATTTTTTATTGGTTAAACCGGCTACTGCTTTTTCATCCTGAGCCGAAGGATACAGTTTGGGTTTGGCAGCTTTATCATCGGTTAAAGAACGTATCAACTGGTGATTGCGCTCTATTTCATGCAAGGTATGATCACCTTCACTCACAACATGCCTGATCACATCTGAAAATAAAAAACTAAAAGGGTTCTTATCAAACCCAATGGTTGTACGGGCTTTGGAGAATGCAGTCAGGAATCCTGTTGCAGCAAAGCGTTGCACATTGATCAGTACATCATATTGATGACGCCTTATTTTTTTTAGTAAACTGAAAAGATGACTGTACTTGGATGCTTTCTTGTTCCATACCAGTACCTCATGCAGAAAAGGGTGTTGGGTAAATAAAGATTCATTCCCTTTTCTTACCAGGATATCAATAGCAGCATTGGGATATTGGGCGTGCAGTTTTTCGAGCATACCGGTAGCCAGTACCACATCCCCGATAAAAGCTGTTTGAATAACCAGTATTTTTTGCATACGCGCAAAAATAGTTAAGAACGGCGGAGTTGCAAGAACTTACCGTAAACTACTGTGTCCGTGAAGTTCATCCTTCATCATTCGTATTCCAGTTCATTACTGTAAAACTCCCAATCAAATAAAATAAAGCTGGCTGAAATTCTTTTTAAATGATTGAGGGAGGGTTTGGGATTGAAACGCCTTTTTTCGTTGTACTTGTACGTTCTGATACTGCCGCCAATACCCAGTGGCGAAATGGCGCTGATAAAAGACTGCATCTTGTCGGAAGGAATATCTAATACAACCCTTGGCATATAAGGTTTTTACTCCCTTTAAGTTCTGCATTATTATTCAGAAAAACAAACTAAACTCAGGATAATATTATCCACATTGGTTTTCTTAAAAACCGCCTCTTAGCCACTTTATTACAGATTATGAAAGAAAATATGGCGCAAAAAAGCGCATTCCGGCATTACTCAGGGTCTTATGATGCTGAGCGAGCCGTCTTTTTCCCATTTTATGATGGAGGATGGTTTGCGGGATTCTGTATCGTCCTGGCGATAATTTACTACATAGTCTACCCCATCTATAATTATGGGCTCAATATCTTTGAAACACTGTGGCGACGGGTATCCGCTGATATTGGCCGAAGTGCTCACAATGGGTTTGCGGAAGCGTTTGATCAGGTTTTTACAAAATGGCTCTTCGCAAATACGGATAGCCACCGAGCCATCTTCTGCCAATAAATTTTCGGCCAGTTCCACGGCTCCTTCATAAATAACAGTGGTAGGCTTATTAACGCCTTTAATATAGTCGAATATCTGCAGTTCAGGCTGGCTAACATATCGCAGGATATCTTTTTCATCTGCCACCAGCACAATCATGGCTTTTGTATCTGCTCTTTTCTTTAAACGGTATATCTTTTCTACTGCCTCAGCATTCGTAGCATCGCAGCCTATGCCCCATACGGTATCGGTAGGATACAATATCAACCCGCCCTGGTGCAGCTTTTCCAGGCATGATTCGATATCGTTATTAAATGGCAGCATACACTTGAAAGAAAATGTTCAATTAAATGGCAAATTACAGATTGTGACAGAACAATGGCATTACAAAGTTCTGATAAACTTCTGATACTGTATGTTTGCAAAAAAATTACGCATGTCATTACAAGTTCAGATCCAGGAAGCCTGGCAAAACAGGGAATTACTGAAAGATAGCCGTTATACCGATGCCGTAAAAGCAGTGATTGAAGAGGTTGACAAAGGCCGCCTCAGGGTAGCCGCTCCCACCGATAATGGCTGGGTGGTAAACGAGTGGGTTAAACAGGCCATACTTCTCTATTTTGGCGTACAGCAAATGCAAACCTGGACTACCCCCCCGTTTGAATTTTATGATAAAATGCTGCTCAAAAGCAATTATAAAGAATTAGGCGTAAGGGCCGTGCCGCACGCTGTTGCCCGCTATGGCGCATACCTTGCTAAAAATGTGGTACTAATGCCAAGCTATGTAAATATCGGCGCTTATGTAGATGAAGGTACCATGGTTGATACCTGGGCTACTGTGGGCAGTTGCGCACAGATAGGTAAAGGCGTACACCTGAGCGGTGGCGTTGGTATTGGCGGCGTACTGGAACCCCTGCAGGCAAGTCCTGTCATTATTGAAGACGGTTGCTTTGTAGGAAGCCGTTGTATTGTGGTAGAAGGCGTGGTGGTTGAAAAAGAAGCGGTACTGGGCGCCAATGTAGTGCTTACACAATCTACCAAAATCATTGATGTAAGCGGAAGCGAGCCCATCGAATACAAAGGACGTGTTCCTGCCAGAAGCGTTGTTATCCCGGGCAGTTACACCAAAAAATTCAATGCCGGCGATTACCAGGTAAGCTGCGCCCTCATCATTGGCCAACGCAAACCAAGTACCGACCTCAAAACCAGTCTGAACGATGCTTTGAGAGAATTTAATGTAAGCGCCTAAGATAGTCGGCGGGCCATGGTTCATAGTCCATGGCCCGTATATTTTATTTACTATGGCTATCTGAAATGAATAAAAAAATTACCCTTGCCGGCTTCCTCATTACCCTCGCCGGGGCTATCCTGTTTTCTACTAAAGCTATTTTTGTAAAACTGGCTTTCAGGGAAACACAGGTAGATGCCGTTACCCTGCTCGCACTCCGGATGCTGTTCTCCCTGCCCTTTTACCTGGTTGCCGCATGGCTGGTGGCTAAAAAAGAGAACAAGGCTGCCTTATCTACCCGCGACTGGTTGTTTGTTTTTATTCTCGGCATCCTTGGCTATTACCTGAGCAGTTTGTTTGATTTTATAGGACTGCAGTATGTTTCAGCCGGATTAGAAAGATTGATATTATTTCTCTACCCCACATTTGCGGTATTGATCAACACCTTCTTCTTTCGCACCAAACTGAGTCGCATACAGGTAATTGCTTTGGCATTAACTTATCTCGGTATTGGTATTGCCTATGTTGGCGAATTGCACCTGGATACATCCAATCCTAAATTCTTTTTTGGCTCATTCATGATCTTTTTATGTGCCATAACCTATTCCTGTTACCTGGTGGGCACAGGCAGGTTAGTGCATAAAGTGGGCGTTACACGGTATACCGCTTATGCAATGCTGGCTTCCACCCTGGGTATTTTTATCAATTTTATGGTAACCCATAACATACAAACCATTCCTTTTACAGCTACGCTTACCTGGTATTCTATAGCTTTAGCCGTTGTAGCCACTGTGCTGCCTTCTTTTATGATGAGCAGTGGCATGAAAAGTATCGGCAGCAATAATGCATCCATCATCACCAGTATCGGACCCATCTCTACCATTATCCAGGCACATTTCTTTTTGGGTGAGAAGATCATTGCTGAACAGGTATGGGGAACAGTACTGGTTATTGCCGGCGTAATTTTGATCGGCTGGCAATCCAAATACGGCGGCGAAAAATAGCCCCGCTTACCCCTCATTTTTCTTACCGCCATTTTCCTGTCGTTTACCGAAGGTTTCCTGATGGTTGCCTAAACGCTGTTGCCTTTGCCCAAAGGCCGCTGTAAGTTTGCCTTATAAAATCAAAGTCATGGATAAGCCAAACAATTTTCAGAGAGATCAGCATAACCGCGTATTTGCGGGCATCCTGCTTGTGGCGGTAGGCGGTGCTTTATTACTTAGAAATCTTAATTTCCCATTACCCTATTGGTTATTTAGCTGGCCAATGATCTTAATTATTGTGGGTCTGTACAGCGGCGTTAAGCATAGTTTCAGGAATGCTACATGGATTTTCCTGATAGGCATCGGCGTTTTTTTCCTGCTGGACGATTTTATCCCTGAGCTCAGTATCAAAGCGCTGTTCTGGCCGGTTATTATCATAGGGCTCGGTATCCTTTTTATCTTCAGGCCACGCCGAAAAAACTGGCAGTATATACATCCTGATGAAAAAAATACCGACTACCAGTCAACAACCATTAACCAAAATTCTTTCACCGATACCAAAACCGATGGCAGTGATTATTTCGACATTCATTCTGTTTTCAGCGGCGTTAAACGAACGATCTTATCAAAAAACTTCCAGGGCGGCTCTATTTCCTGTGTATTTGGCGGCGTAGAATTAGACCTTACACAGGCTGATATGCCGGGCAAAGCGATCATCAGTTTGGAAGAAGTTTTTGGCGGAACCAAACTCGTCATCCCTTCCGATTGGGTTGTACAGAATGAGATAGAAGGCATTTTTCATGGCGTGGAAGATAAAAGGAGCTATCATAGCGCTGCTACTGCCAACCCGAACAAAATATTAATACTACGTGGAACCTCGGTCTTTGCCGGGATTGAGATCAAAAGCTATTGATATGTTTAACAGTTCAAATCATCTTAGTATGAATTGGTATTTAGCCAAGCTGATATACTGTATCAGTTACAACGATCCCCTGCACCCTGTTGAATTTGATGAGCAACTCAGATTAATATTTGCAGAGGATCAACTGCATGCATTTCAGAAAGCAAGATTGATTGGTGAGAAAGAAGAATATGCCCAGCCTTGTGATGACCATACTTTGATACAATGGAAATTCATTGACATTTCCGAATTGCACGAAATGGATATGCAGATTGATGGTGCAGAAATGTATTCCCGGATCATCGTTCATGAAAATGCAGATACGTACATTCGTAATACCCGGAAAAGTGCCCTGCACCTGTACGATACTGCAGTGGAAAATTTTACAGGATCATAACGCACAATATGCAAGGACCAGTAAAAAAGATTTCAACAAAACGTATAATCGGCATCGCTTTTGGCTTATGGTGGCCATTCTGGATGGCGCTGCAGTTTAATGTACTCTTTCATTTCGGGTTCGGTTTTACCATATCTTTTACCGACAGTGTGATCAGCAACCTGCTGCTGGCGGGCATTTGCCTGCTGATCATCAACAACATGCGTTATTACCTGCCGGGAAAAGAAAAGTACTGGTACGTATTGGTGATCAGCCTGGCATTGAGCGTGGTTTGGCTTTTAAGTGTGCGGCTGATCTTATGGCTGCTCTTTAAAAATGATGCGGTTTACACGGGATCATTGCACCTGTCGTCCAATATCCGCTTTGCTTTTGGGTTTTTGATGACTGCCTGTATTACCATACTGAGCCTGCTGGTGTACACGCAAAAAGAACAAAAGCTTACAGATGATTTGAAACAGGAGGCTGAAAAACTGGCAAAGGATGCAGAACTTTTTAAATTACGACAGCAATTGCAGCCGCATTTTTTGTTCAACAGTTTAAACTCGATCAGCGCACTGGCCGGTACACAGCCTGAGAAAGCAAGGCACATGATAGAGCAGCTTTCTGATTTTTTGCGGGGCACATTAAAGAAAGACGAAAAGCAACTGGTGGTTCTGCAGGAAGAGATCAAATACCTGGAACTATACCTGGAAATTGAAAAAGTACGGTTCGGTCACCGCCTGCAAACAACAATAGCTGTTAGTGAAGAGGCATCAGGTATTTTAATACCCGCTTTAATTCTGCAACCCATTGTAGAGAACGCCATCAAATTTGGTTTGTATGATACAACGGAGGAAGTGCAGATCAATATCAAAGCGTTTGTAACTGCCAAAGGACTGGAGATCACTGTCAGCAATCCTTTCGACCCTGCCACTGCCGATGCTGTAACAGGAACAGGATTTGGATTGGCCTCAATAAAAAGAAGGATGTTCTTATTATACGGACGACATGATCTTTTGCATTGCGAAAAAGAACAGTCAACATTTATTACAACCCTGATCATACCTGCTGCTATATGACAAAAGCAATTATCATAGATGATGAACCACTGGCCAGAACAATGGTGCGGGAATACCTGCAGGGCTTTCCGGATATAGAGATCATCATGGAATGCGGCGATGGTTTTGAAGGGGTGAAAGCTATTCAGCAATACCAGCCAGACCTGATTTTTCTGGATATTCAAATGCCCAAGATCAACGGGTTTGAGATGCTGGAACTGGTTGACCGGCCACCGGCAGTTATTTTCACCACTGCCTTTGAAGAATATGCCATCAAAGCATTTGAATTGTATGCTATTGATTATTTACTGAAACCATTTAGTAAAGACCGTTTTGAAAAAGCGGTGCGCAAATGGGAACAACAAAATAAACAGGAAAGCATAACGGCTACCCACAACCTGCTTAACGCCCCAGACCGTGATCCTGCGCAGCAAAACCGGGTAGTGGTAAAAGACAATGGAAAGATCAGGATCATACCCACCACAAACATACAGTACCTGGAAGCTGCAGATGATTATGTAAAAATTCATACCGCAGAAGGCGTGTTTCTGAAAAATAAAACAATGGGGTATTTTGAAGAGATGCTTGGTGTGCAGAATTTTATCCGCACACACCGGTCGTACATCATCAATGTACAACTGATCACAAGGATAGACCCTTATGAAAAAGAAAATCACCTGGCCATACTAAGCACCGGAACAAGTTTGCCGGTAAGTAAATCGGGATATGCGAAACTAAAACAGGTATTGGGGATATGAAGAAGTATAATCTCTTCGCTTAAATATGCGCCAGTTTGCTTGCCTGTAATTTTTCAACAATAGTCGGGATCATGAGAAAATCGCGCGATTTATCTAAAAAATAATCCGCGCCAAGCCGCATACATTCATCGCGGTAGCCGGCAAAAGTATTATTGGTAAGCATGATCACAACTGGCTTGATCACGTTCTTCAGGTTCAGTTTCCGTAACATTTCAATGCCACTCATGCCGGGCATATTAATATCCAGCACCATAATATCAGGATGATATCCCTCTAACAAAACCAACGCTTCTTCTGCACTGGTTACGGCTTCTGTTCTGCCCACCTGCTTCAACTCAGACAATAAAGATTTTAAACGCTGCAGTATTAAAACAGTATCATCAATCAGAAGCACTTCCAATCCTTTAGGTCCCATGTAAGTAAAATAATTAACCGAAAGTACCGGCATAAAAATCATCGTTTTGTAACCTATATTACAAAGCTGCTGTAGTTTTAGAACTACTTTATATTAAAAATATCTACATAAAACTATTGGCAACAGCGACTTATTCCTGTAGAATAATCAAATATGAATGAGCTGATCAAACTAAAAAAGCTTCATAGCAGAGGCTATAAAGCTTTTTTTATTCTTCCTAATTGGTTTTTCCAGGAAAATTATTTTTGAGCATGCCAAATAGCATGCAGCTATTGAAAACACTGGAAATTTCTAAGGATACTGGTTAAGTGGATATCGTCTGAAAGACTTGTGCGAATGAAGAAGGTTGGATATTGATTCGCTACCTGGTTTTTACATTGCAAAGAAATAGGAGTATTCCCAAAATTTGGCATAGTGAAGACCCAGTAATTATGTAGTTGTTATACTACTTTAAGAGCTGCCGATCCGTCAAATAATATTATTCATGATGGCATATTTTACCAGGTCGGCATTATTCTGGAGGTGCATTTTCTCCATAATACGCGAACGGTAAGTGCTGATGGTATTCACATTTAAGGATAATATCTCTCCGATGGCAGAAATACTCTTGCCGCTAACAATCATTTTAAAGACCTCAAACTCCCTGTCGGAGAGTTGTTCGTGAGGCGCCTGTGTATTATTTTGCTCGATAGAGCCAGCCAATACTTCGGCTACTTCGCTGGTAATATATTTTCTGCCGCTTAAAATCTGCTGAACTGCTTTTACCAGTTCGTAAGGAGCACTTTCTTTAGTGAGGTATCCTGAGGCGCCTGCTTTTAATGAGCGAACAGCGTATTGTTCCGGAGCATGCATGCTTAACATGAGTACCGGTGTTTGCGGCGCATTTTCTTTGATCTGTTTTAAAATTTCAATACCTGAGTAACCGGGCATACTGATATCGGAGATAATAATATCCCATTTCTCATTAATTGCTTTCTTCAACAGATCTGCTGAATCAGCAACATCATGAATATCTGCAAAAGGGAAAGACTCAACCAGAATCTTCCGTAAACCTTCCCTAATCAGTGTGTGATCATCAGCAATCAAAATTCTCATTACTCTTTCTTTTAAAACAACGGCTTTAATATATTAAATAAAGCAAATACAGATTGCAAAGTTAATACATATTATACACCAAATTTAAGAATCCCCGCCATTTTATGTCACCAAAGAGTCAAATACGATCTTCTTCCCATCCACTTAAAAAAAGACAAAGGAGCGAAATTTCACTCCTTTGTCTTTTTCGAAAAAAGGTGGTTTCTACACAGGAATTTGGATGATAACAACTGTATTGGTCAGTTACTGGATTTTCTATTATCAATCTGAAGGCAAGTTAATATTTAGCATTGACTAGTAGGCAGTTGTAAACACCGATTTAAAAACGTGAAAACACCGAATTTCTAATAGTTTTTCTTCTACCAATCAGTGTTTAAACACCAGCATTGGCTTGCCACTGTTCAGGAAATATTTTTAACTGACAGGTTTAAGGATTAATTTACCAATTTCACAACGGCAAGGTCAATCCTGCAGTTTAAGAGATATTCAAATACATGCGGTTAACAAATAACAGAAACACTTTACTCATACTATCTCCGGGTTTTGCAGCTACTGAAACAGACATTAACTGCCTACCTGCGCAACAGTCTCTTATTCATGCTTTTAACAAAGCGTACCCGCATATAAAAATCATTCTGCTGGCTTTCGAATATCCACACACAAAAGAAAAATACACCTGGTTTGGGAATACAGTAATTCCTTTTGGAGGAAGAAACAAGGGTGGCATTGCCAGGATACTTCGCTGGATCAGTATTTGGCGTACGTTGGTCCGGTTAAAAAAAGAACACAGGGTTTGCGGACTACTCAGTTTCTGGCTGGGGCAATGTTCTTTACTGGGGCATTATTTTGGCAAACTGCACCATATAAAAAATGTTACCTGGCTACTCGGGCAGGATGCGCGTGAAAAGAACAGGTACGCAAAACTGATGCCCTTGCAGGCAGGATCTTTGGTAGCTATATCTGATGAACTGTCAAAACTTTTTGAAAAAAATTACGCGGTAAAACCTGCTCACGTAATTCCAACCGGCATTGACCCGGAGGCATATTTATCCTTAACTCAAAACAGGAATATTGATATTATTGGAGTAGGTTCTCTGATACCGTTAAAGCAATATGATTTGTTTATTGAGGTTGTTCGGTTGTTACATGCTGTTTTGCCCGGATTACAGGTACTGATCTGTGGTGAGGGACCGGAGAAAGAGAAGCTGGATGAGTTAATACAAACATACGGTTTGCAGGAAACGATCAAACTAACAGGTGAATTGCCACATAATGAAGTATTGCAACTGCTGCAGAGAAGCAGGATACTGTTACACACTTCATCGTATGAAGGTTTTAGCGGGGCATGCCTGGAAGCTTTGTATGCAGGGGCGCATGTTATCAGCTTTCAACAACCCATGGATGCATGGATCAGGCATTGGCATATTGCAGAGAGCAAAGAAGAAATGGTGAAAATGATTCAGGATATTTTGCAATCCGGTTCGGTTTCGTACACACCATCACTACCCTATCGCATGACCGATACAGCAGAAAAGTTTATACAATTATTTATTGATTAGATTCCCCCTTCGCGTGTCTTCGTGCCTTGGCGTCTTAGCGGTAAAGGGTTTTCTAACCGCGAAGGCGGGAGGGCGCGAAGTTACGCGAGGGGTTATATGTTTGTTAATAGCCTACCGGCTATGGATTATTTTTTTGACCATGCTGCTGACATCCCTGCCAATCTTTTGAAAAGAAAGTTCTTTTTGAAAATGAGTCACCACATTCCCTGAAACCTCCTCACGATTGATAGTGGCTGTGTTGCTTAGTACATTTATCAGCGAATCGGCATCGCCGGGTGTAAATAAAAATCCATGTTGGCCATCACCTGTTATTTTTCTGAACGAAGGAATATCTGTAACTATGGGGATGCATCCGCAAGCCATTGCTTCGATCAATGCATAGCCACTGCCTTCTGAATGACTGCCTGAGATAAAAAAGTCTGACGCGCTATACCAATCTGCCAATGCAGCATGCGGAATTTGTCCAATAAGATGAACTGCATTTTTTAAAGCAGGGGCTTTCTCCAGCAATTCTTTAACTGCAAACAATAACTCTTCTGTTTGATAGATCATATACAGCGATGCCGTTGGATGACCGGTAAGGAACCCAGCGAAACCTTTGAGTACAGTGAGCGGGTCTTTGTTATTGTTTAAACGGCCCACCCATAAAAACATATCAGCAGATGCTATTCCCAGTTTTTTCCTGCTTTCTGATTTTGGTAATTGCGGCATAAATGCAGACGCTTCCAATACTTCATAACATTGCTTTGTGTTGCGTATCATCCCATTCACCATCCATGGTGTTGCATTTTCTGCGGATGTAAACATCCAGGCATCGGTTAATTTGCCTGCCCATTGCTGCAATAGTTTTTTGGGGTGCGGCCATATTTTATCACCATGATGCTGTACTATGATCTTTGTTCGCTTACGCAATACCAAACGCAACCATAGTAACTGCCATGGATTGTCCATTCCCTGCACAATCACCGCATCCGGCTTGTGTTTCCACAAGAAGAGATAGGTATTGAAAGGGATATTGAAAAAATGATTGCCTGATGGAAAAAAACAGTACAAAACGTTTTTTTGAACAAACGATACTCTTTTCAACCAATGCTTGATCACTGTAGTGAAAATATCTTTATCGAGATATTGGATATAGGCAAGAGATGTTTGCTGCGCATGCAATACATCATGCGGGTCAGCAAATTCTGTATTTGCCACAAAAGTGAGATCAACCAGCTTTATCGTTTTGTTTTCATCCATCAACTTTAACCGGGAGTGTTAGCTCTTTGTGATAGATCTGTGTATCATCAATCAACTCAGGCAAATTACCGATCACATATTTTACCGAACCATTGGATGATATCCTGCTGAAAGCATTCAGGTTAATACCCATGACCTGTAATTGCCCGCTTAGCTTTTCATCAAAAAGCTGTACCGAACCGGATTTCAGGATCAATAGTATATCGCCGGCATTCAGCTCATAAAAAGCATTTGTGGTGTTTACTCCTTCTTTGTGTGTCGCAATTACAATGTTGGCATCATACCCGGGCAACAATGATCCTTGCGTTTTAAGTCCCCAAATACCTGCTGGATCTACCGTAAGTGAATCATACAATTCCTTATCCGTTAACATCCCCGTTTTTCTTGCTTTGCGGATCTGGGCCCATGCATCCCAGGAAGAGGTTAAGGTGGAATCTGTGCCAAAAAGAATTGTTGTCGACTCTTTCAATTCGTTGATACAGGCAGTTGCATTGAGTAAAAAATAATTGGAATCAGGACACCAGACCAACGCTTTAAAATCAGCGGCCTGAAATTTATCCATTGCCACACCGTGTATTCCTACAACCGGCTTGCGAAACAGGTTCCATCGGATGAAGGAGTTGATCTCGCGGTGAGCCGTGTCATCAGTACCCTCGCCCGTGTGCACAACAAACGGGTGCCCGGAAGCGTCGGGTTTGTTCAGTTTCCAGCGCCAGTTTTTTTCAAAGCCAACAGAATGTAATGAGGTGCAGGATTGATGAACATGTATGACAGGCTGATCGATCACCAGCCTATCACCATGATTAACCACTGTTGTAAACCCATTCAGCAGGTTCTTATACATACCCCATTGTATTCTCACGTGCTGCGGTATGGCAAGCACTGCATTGATCTCTTCTTTACGGGTAGTATGAATATCATTGCCCCATTCACGATAATTGTGGTAGATCCTGTTGCGGAGGGAAGGGAACAGATTAAAATCAAGGTGATCGTGCGAATTGATCAGTCCGGGAAATGCGATTGCCTTTTCAAAAAAAAGAACCTTCGATTCATGGCTTGACTCTGCCAAACTGCCGGAACTTAATACGGTGCGGATGCTGCCGTTTTCGACAAGGATCTCTTTCAATTCCTGGTCTTCATCACCCACAATAGAAACATTACGTAGCAGCATCATTGCTTTTTAAGTGAATACCGTATATGATGGGTGTTCCTTTGAATTTTTCGTATACAGGCAGAGCCTGTTGTTTTTCATAAAATGCTTTTACCTGCTCATCTATTCTTCGTTCAGAAATACGCAAAACCTGCAGGTCCAGTTGCCTTGCTATTTGCGTAACCTGCTCAATGGTATGCACATAATTTTTTACTGCCACCAGTTGATCTTTATGCCTAAAAGTACGGTTACCGCCTCTTGCTAATGCTTCGGGGTGATAATCGGTGATGATGATCTCGCCTCCCGGTTTCAGCACCCGCACCCATTCTGCCAATGCCAGTGCCAGATCGGGAATATGTGCAATGGCCAAAGTTGAAATAAGCAGATCGCATGAATGATCGGGCAGATCAATACGATGATCCTGCATGCGAAAAACGGGTTGCCCAGGAAATTTCTGTTTTAATACCGCCAGCATTTCTGTTGACACATCAAAACCATACAGGTTGGCGGGATGCTGGTTTAACAATTTTGTCCAGTGCCTGCCTGTTCCGCAGCCAATATCAGCAACCAGTTTATTGGTTATGGTTATGCCGGAAAGCAGATCAGTAAATAATTCCTCATCCAGTGCCAGCATCAGGTTATCGGGCTGGGCGTCGTAGGCAGCCGCCCAAAGGTTGTACGCCTTCTCGGGATCGGTTTCTGCCAGGCGCGGTGTTACTAATCGGCGAACATAATTTCTGAGTGAGGATAAAACAGACATAAAATTGAAGATAACGTGTTTTTATATTCATACCAATCAATCAGAATTAATCAATTATGCAGGCAACCCATGCGATACAGGGCACGTTTAGATAATAAGCCTAACTGAATTTATGAACAAGGTACTTTTATTCAACCCCCGGAGTGCTGTTGCCAAACCACGGGTACCAAATTCCATCATGAATATTGCAGCTTCGGTTGAAGGCATGGTTGACTGGGTAATAGTAGATGGCAACAGGGAGGCTGATCCGTATAAAACCATTGCCGCTTATCTCTCCACCGGCGAATTCAGGTATGTGGGTTTTTCTGTAATGCCCGGCCCGCAATTGCACCAGGCTGTTCCATTGGCAAAGCAGATAAAAGAACAGTTTCCATCTGTTACCATGATATGGGGCGGCTATTTTGCTACCAACCAGTACAAAGTGGTGATGGAATCGGGCTATGTGGATTATGTGATCAATGGCCCGGGCGATCATGCATTCCCCAACCTGATCAAAGCATTGGAAAATAATACACCGCACGAGCTGATCAAGAACCTGATCTACAAATCAGGCAACAACATTATTAAAACTACAAAAGAGGATCTGATAGAGCAGGATACACTGCCATCCTTGCCATACGATAAGCTGGACAGCATGTATCCGATGAAAAAATACCTCGGCAAAACATATCTCGGTAATAAAACACTGGCTTATCATTCGAGCATTGGCTGCCCTTTTACCTGTTCATTCTGTGCCGTAGTGCCCATTTATGAGGCAAGATGGAAAGCAAAATCGGCCACTACTATTTACAGGGATATCAAATACATCAAAGACAAATGGGGTGCGGATGCTATTGAGTTCCATGATAATAATTTTTTTGTATCTGAAAAAAGAGCCGTAGAATTTTCCCATCTCATCAAACCGGAAAAAATGAACTGGTGGGGTATGGCAAGGATTGATACGATGACAAAGTTCAGCGATGAATCTTTGGCACTGATCAGGGAAGCAGGATGCAAAATGATTTTTTTTGGAGCGGAAAGCGGCAATGACAAAATCCTGAAACAATTAGACAAAGGCGGCACCCAAAGCGGAGAACAGATCGCGGCGTTTGCGGCGCGATTGAAAAAGTTCGACATCATTCCTGAATATTCATTTGTGTTAGGCACGCCGGCGCCAACACCTGAGGAAGTAATGGAGCAGATCGATTTTGATATTCAGTTTATCAGGAGAATCAAAGAGATCAACCCCAAAACAGAGATCGTGATGTACACGTATAGCCCGGTGCCATCAGAGGGTTCTGAATTATACGATCAGGTATTGGCAGCAGGTTTCTCCTTCCCAAAAAAATTAGAAGACTGGATAAAACCGGAATGGGAGAAATTTGATCTGCGGAAAAATCCGTTAACACCATGGCTCACCTCAGAGATGATAGATAAGATCAGAAATTTTGAAACAGTGCTGAATGGCTACTACCCTACTGCATCTGATATCAGGCTTAATTCCTTAAAACGGCGGCTGGTACAGTTGGTTGCAGGGTTACGGTATAAAACAAACCTGTATCAATATCCATACGAGATAAAATTATTACAAAGGCTCTGGAAATACCGTCAACCGGAGATCCAGGGACTATAAGCATTCTGTTATGCATCTTCCCGATTCAGCCATATTAAACAACCTGTTTGTGCCCGGCATTACGCGGCCCGACAACCTTTTTGAAAAAAAATATATCGCCTGTCGCAGTAAAGAGAACAGGATGTATAGCGATGAAGAAGTGAGTCAGCTACCTGCCTGCGCCCCTACACACCTGCATGCCAAAGAATGGGAGATCAGGAAAGCATCTTCCCAAAAATTAGTTACCTACCTGGCCAATAAGAAAAGGCCATTACAGATATTGGAGATCGGGTGTGGCAATGGATGGTTATCGCACCAGCTATCTGCCATATCAAGAAGCAGGGTGATAGGCCTGGATATTAATTTTACCGAACTGCAACAGGCCGCAAGGGTTTTTAATGATTGTCATAAGATCAAATTCATGTACGGCGATATCCGTGCAGGAATTTTAGACGATAAACAATTTGATGTAATTGTGTTTGCTGCTTCCCTGCAATATTTCCCTTCGCCCGATATCATTTTGGATCTCTGCCTGCATCATCTTCGTCCGGATGGTGAGATACATGTAATTGACACCTTGTTTTACAAACAAAAAGAACTTCCTGCAGCCAAAGAAAGAACCCTGCAATATTATTCATCAATGGGATACCCTGAATTGGCGGAGCACTATTTTCATCATAGCCTGGATAGTTTGGCACAATTCAACCATTCAGTATTGTATAACCCACATACTTTTTTAAACAGGTATCTCAGAAATTCGGTTCCTTTTCATTGGATAAAAATACAAAAGGATCAACCCCGTTAACATGATCGGACAATCGGTATATCATACATATCAACGCTATCGTACGTTACAGACGAACAGGATTTCTGCCCTGCCCGTTGTAATACTGATGCCGCATAGCGCCTGCAACTGCCAGTGTGTAATGTGTGATATCTGGAAAGGCAATCAAAACCTGAAGCAATTAACCGAAGCGGATGTGGAAGGACTGCTTGCTGCATTTAAAAAATTTGGAACAAAGCAGGTGGTCATGTCGGGCGGTGAAGCATTACTGAATAAGAATTTCTTCCGGTTATGCGAGATATTGAAAAAAAACCGGATCAGCATTACTGTACTATCAACTGGGCTTTTACTAAAACGCCATGCAGATTCTTTATTAGAATGGGTAGATGATATTATTGTATCTATTGATGGCGATGAGTCATTGCATGATACCATCCGTGGTATTCCCGGTGCGTTTCAGAAATTAAGAGAAGGCGTTCAATATATTAAACATCTTCGTCCTGATTTTTCTATTACCGGCCGGTCAGTGATCCATAAACTTAATTACAGGAAATGGCCCGCTATTATTGATGCTGCTAAAGAAATGGGACTTGACCAGGTAAGTTTTTTACCGGCAGATATCAGCAGCACCGCTTTTAACCGCGAAACACCCTGGAGTGTGGAACGGCAACAGGATGTATTGCCAACCAAAGAAGAACTTGCCGAGATGCAGGAAATACTGGATTATATCATCAACCGATATCAAAACTTATTTGAAGATAGATTTATCGCTGAATTGCCTGAGAAATTGCAAAAGATACCCGGGCATTATGGGGCTTTGCATGGACTAAACCCCTTCCCCTATAAAAAATGTAATGCTCCCTGGGTGTCTGCGGTAATTGAGGCTGATGGGTCTGTAAGGCCTTGTTTTTTTCATAAAGTGATGGGGAATATCAGGGATGCATCGCTGGAGCAGATATTGAACAGCGACAAAGCGTATCGTTTCAGAAAAGAACTGGACATACAGCAAAACAACACCTGCTTGAAATGTGTGTGTTACCTTAATCTCTCACCGGGAGGGTGAGGAATGAGGGAATATCGAATATTGAATATCGAATATCGAATATCGATTTCATCATTCAATATTCGATATTCAACATTCAACATTCTAATGTCGGTAACGCTACATAATATAACGCGGGGTTTATAATGAAATAACATGAATCGGATCTTATTTTCTCATTCCTATTTCTTACGCTTCGATCCCAAACAATGGGAAACGGGGCAGCCTTATGCGCCATTGGGTACTTTGTATGCAGCGGCGTGGATGCGGGAACATAAATATGAAGTGGATTTATTTGATCCGATGTTTATTACCGATCCCTCGCTGGTTGCTGATAGTATTGACAAACACAAGCCCGATTTTTTTGTATTGTACGATGATGGTTTTAATTACCTCACCAAAATGTGCCTTACCAATATGCGTGAGGCTGCTTTTACCATGTGCTGTATTGCCAAAGAAAAAGGATGTGTGGTGATGGTATCCAGTTCCGACTCAACCGACCATTATGAACAATACCTGGCAGCAGGCGCAGATTTTGTTTTACTGGGAGAAGCCGAACAAACCCTGCTGGAATTAACAACGGCCATCAACACGCAGCATGCCGCCTATAGCCAGATACAGGGCATTGCTTATAAAGATGGTGAAGCTATTGTAAAAACTGCCAGAAGAAATGTGATGAAAGACCTGGATAGTTTGCCTATGCCTGCATGGGATCTGGTAAACATCAACCCATATCGCTCAATGTGGCTGAAGAGCAGTGGCTATTTTTCACTGAATGTGGGTACCACCAGGGGCTGCCCGTTTAAATGTAACTGGTGCGCCAAACCTATTTATGGGAACCGCTATAATTCAAGGTCGCCGGAGAATGTGGTAAATGAATTGCACTTTCTGAAACAACATTTCGAATTCGACCATATCTGGTTTTGTGATGATATTTTTGGACTGAAACCCGGATGGGTACAGGAGTTTGCACGATTAGTGCAGGAAAAACAATTACGCTTCCGCTTTAAAATTCAATCGCGGGCCGATCTTTTATTGCAGGAAAATTACATCCATGCATTGGCGCTGGCAGGCTGCGAAAATGCATGGATGGGGGCAGAAAGCGGTTCACAGAAAATACTGGATGCCATGGATAAAGGCATTACTGTTGAACAGATAAAAGAAGCTACGCGTTTATTAAAAAAGAATGGCATCCATCCCTCCTTTTTCATCCAGTTTGGGTACCTGGGCGAAACAAGAAAAGATATTCAGCTAACGATTAACATGATCAATCAACTGCTTCCGCACAGTATTGGCATTTCTGTATCCTATCCTTTACCCGGCACCGTTTTCTTTGATAAAGTAAAGCAGGACCTGAAAGAAAAATCCAACTGGACAGATTCTGATGAATTAAAGTTGATGTTCCGCAATACTTTTCAACCGGAATTTTATAAGCAGTTGCACAGGTATGTACACAAGAGTTACCGGAAACACTTGGCACTAGATACCATCAGGTTTTTACTGAAACATCCGGCTAAGCTGAAAGCGGATACTGTTAAAAAAGCAGCTTCTCTTTTTTATTACCTGCCCGCAAGCCTGTTGGAAAAAGTAAAATTACAGAAACTTGAAAACGCCTGCCTGGCATGAGTCAATCATCCTCCACCATCAACGAAACACATGCGGCAAATGCCTTCAGCAAACAATCTGTTGTGTTTGATGAGATCTATAGTAGCGATAAGATCATTCAATATAAAAGAGAAAGAGTAAGGGCACATGTGTTAAAACATATTCCTGAAAAAGCAAGCATACTTGAACTGAATGCCGGCACCGGGGAAGATGCCATTTATTTTGCCGAACAAGGATTCACTGTACACGCCACAGATATTTCAACAGGCATGTTAACTATTCTTGAAAGAAAAGTAGCCGATAAACAATTGGGAAACAGGATCACAAAAGAACAATGTTCCTTTACTGCATTGGAAAACTTGTTCAACAAAGGCCCATACGATCAGGTGTTTTCAAATTTTGCCGGATTGAATTGTACCAACAGGTTAGACAAAGTAGTACAGTCTCTTTCCCCATTACTAAAACCGGGCGGCATAGTAACTTTGGTCATCCTGCCAACATTTTGTTTATGGGAATTGTTGTTGTTGTTGTTTAAAGGCAAATGGAAAACTGCATTCAGGAGGTTTGCCGGAGAAAAAGGGGCCAGATCGCATATTGAGGGGGAATATTTTACCTGCTGGTATTATAACCCATCTTATGTAATAAAAAACATGGGAGCCGATTTTGAACTTGTAGATATCGAAGGTTTGTGTACGCTGGTGGCCCCTTCGTATATCAGTGGTTTTGCAGGGAAGCACCCGGGTATTTTCCGGTTTTTATGCAGACTGGAAGACCGATGGAAATCTACCTGGCCATGGCGGCTGATCGGCGATTATTATATTATTTCTCTGCGCAAAAAATGATCGTCTTTTTCAATAACAATTCCATGTGTTATTTCAATCTCCTTTAAACGGTTGGCAAATAAATTCAATAATTTTTTTTGCAGGTATTCAGGATTGGGTCTGGCAACATGTTTGCCAATTCTTAAACCAATGGGTTCGCCCTTCATATTCAGTTTATGGCGTTCTTCCTTTTTTTGCCAGCGGCGGGTTGTAACACGCATCAGGTAATCATCTAATATCCTTCCTGCAGCATTGTTCAACATTTTTTCACCCGCAGTTTTATACCATGGATTGGTTTTACCATTACGCACACAATTATTTACAGAAGGGTGATTCGGAAAATACCTGACTGCCCAATTATTGGCAGTAAAAAAACTACTGAAGTCATCGTTGCTGCAAACAGGCTTTAAGGTTACTACTTCTGTTGCCGTAAATATGTTTTCTTCGGCAATGGCAAGGGCTTCCTCATCAATAAAATAGTTCATGCAAAACCAATCCTGTTTACCTACCAGGAAAGACAGTTTTTTAACAGTATGCATGAGCGACCTGGCAACCCATAAACGGTTGCTGCTGGTGATGATAAAGAAATCGATATCCGTTCCGGCATCGGCATAGTTCTTCGAGAGGGAGCCTGAAATACCAACACCCCGCACAAAAGGAAACTTATGCAGAAATAAAGCGATGCGGTAAGCGGTTTGCAGCATCTTATCTGCCAGATCATTTCCTTTCAGTCTTCTGTCAACCAATAAAAGATTATTCTGCAGTGAATAAAATGTGTCCAGTTTAAAAACCATTTGTTTCTGCACCATTTCATCCAATACCGGTAAGAGTTCATCCAACTGAACAAACTGGTCGCAAAAAAGCCTTATCTCTTCAGCCTTTAAAGGATGTAAAAAGATGTCGAAATAGGCCAGTGTTTTTAATATACTTTTTTCCAGGTTCAAGTATGTGATGGCTTAAAAAAATTATACGGGGAAGATGATGATGGCACTACCATGATACATCTGTTACCAAAAATGAAGCTTTTTTACTGGTAATAAAAAATAGTTTTTTGAGGCAACCCTGCCCCCTGTTTTTACGAATCAGGCTGATAAGCCCGTTACCATTTCTAACACCTGAGGATACCGAATGATAGACAGTATAAACATTTCCCCAGCCCTGATTTCCAGGCCCGGCTTAAGCGTTGTTGGGAAAACTGTCAGGTTAAGGGAGCCCCTCGACCGTAAGCGAAACTATTTCATCATGAAACGGGTGTTTGATATTTTTTTCTCAGTTTTCTTTATCATTCTCGTACTTAGCTGGCTACTGCCCCTGATGGCATTACTGATCAAATTAAGTTCAAAAGGCCCTGTGTTCTTTTTGCAGAAAAGAATTGGCCATGGCGGCAGATCATTTACCTGCTTAAAACTAAGAACAATGGTGATCAACAGCGAGGCCGATACAAAACAGGCTTCGGATGATGACCAGCGGATCACAGGCACCGGCTGGTTTCTCCGGAAAACGAATATTGATGAGTTTCCGCAATTCTTTAATGTTTTACTGGGTCAGATGAGCATTGTTGGCCCCCGGCCACATATGCATGCTGATTGTGCAAAATTTGCATCTGCTTTACCAGGATATAAATTCAGGAATATGGTAAAACCGGGGTTAACCGGGCTTGCGCAGATCAAGGGCTATCATGGCCCTACCACCACATTGAACTGTGTGCTGATGCGTTACCACTGGGATAATTATTATATCAGAAATATTAGCTGGTTAATGGACTGTAAGATCATTCTCCAAACCATCATCCAACGCAGCATTGCCATTTGCAAATTTGCATCAGGCGATCTGCAGGTAAAGAAAAATTACCTCGATGACAGCCTGGCTTAACTTTTTAAATCCTATGCAAAAATCCATCACCGGATCGATAACGGGATATAGCCTGCAGGGCTCATCCCCGTTATCGCTGGTTGCCAAAAGATCTCTCGAAAAAATCAAGCTTCAGCTTAGGGCTAACAAATACCAATACAAGGAAGACCGTGGCGGTGTGGCCTACCTTCTCAACAATGTAAAAGAAGGAGATACTGTTTTAGATATAGGCGCGCACAAAGGTGGCTACCTGTACCTGTTACTGCAACAGGTGGGTAAGACCGGGACCATCTGCGCATTTGAGCCCCAAACCGTACTTAACAACTATCTCACAAAAATGAAACAGCTCCTGCATTGGGATAATGTACGGATTGAATCTTCTGCTGTTTCAGACAGCACTGGAAAAGCATTGTTGTGTGTGCCTTTTAATCAGGGACAAAACTCTTCTCCCTGTGCCACTATTATTGAAAGTCAAATGCCATTTGATTTTAGCAGTAAAGAAGAAGTGGCTACTATTACTTTAGATGAGTATTGCAGCAGGCAGCAACTGGTACCCGGGTTTCTGAAAGTAGATGTGGAGGGAAATGAGCTGGCTGTATTCAGGGGTGCAAAAGAAATACTGGCAAAACACCATCCCAAATTACTTTTTGAAAGTGAAGCTCGGTTTGTGGGCGAGCAACGCGTTAGCGAAACCTTTGCATTTTTACAAAACCTTGGATACAGTGGCTATTTCATTATAGATGCTGTTACCCGGCCCATTGATGAATTTAGCTTTGCCAAACATCAGAACCTGTCTTCCGGCACTTATTGCAACAATTTTATTTTTGAGCAGTAATAACTTTCCTATTTACACCAAACAAATAGAACAGGGAAAAGAAAAACGAAAAATAGAAAATGCCTTTATTGGCATCAAGAATATTTTCGGAGAAAGACACGGTGGCAATAATGATCATAAAACATCCAAACAGCAGATCCCTGTTTTTTATTGCAGTGCTGAAGCCGCAATAAAAAGTGTACAAAAGCACCATCAAACCCAATACGCCTGTTTTCAGCCAGGTACTCAGGTACTGGTTATGTGCATTTAATTCGTGCAGGTAAGAATTGTATAGTTTTCTTTGATAGTATTCTTCTTTCAGCAAAGCCACTTCGCTGCCACTGCCATGGCCATATACCGGCGATTGTTGAATCAGTTCCCACGCGGCTTTCCATCTTACCACTCTTGGCTCTGCCTGGCTATTGCTGATGTTGGATTGCGTGAGGTCTTCCTGCAAACCAATAATAAACCTGGCTTTCAGATCATCCACCCGGGTTAAGCCCAGAAAGATCAACACAGAAAACAGGCAGGTTGCCAGCATGCATACAACCCGTTTTTTCCCGGAAAGAAAGAATAATGGAAGAATGATATTTCCAATAAAGGCAAAAGCGATCAATACTGCTTTTGAAGAAAGCTGCAACAAACCGGCCAGCAGTACCATGCACAGGAATACATACATAATACGCTCCCTTTTATTGGCGGCATGGAACAAGCAATAAACACCCGCCACCATTGCCAATGCGATATACATAGAAAAATAAGTAGCGTGCATTTGAATGGGTGCAGCAAAATTATGATTGATGAACGCATTACTAAAAAGGGAAAGAAAAGAAAGATGATATTCCTTTATCACTATTAAAGCATGAGCATACAGGCATGCAATTGTAACAAAACAGCTAAAAGCGAGTCCCATCAACACCTGCTGCCGGTATTTTTTAAAATCAAAATCATTAAAAAAGAAAACCATTGGCAGGAGCAGCATAGCTAATTGCCTTTCCCACTCATAAAAGGCTTCCTCTTTATAATTTGTGTACAGGGTGCCGATGATGGTAAGCAGGTAAACAGAAACCGGGATCAGTAATTTAGAAAAATGAAAGGGACTTCCGGCGGTTTTACGAAAATGAATCAATGTATGAATACACAGGCTGATCAAAGCCAGCTCACTGTATAACCTGTCAAAAGGCAAACTCATCACAAATACCAGCAGGTGGTAATAGGTGATTTTATGAGCCATTGTATCATCTATCAATAATAATTTCTTCATTGTTTAGATTGATAACATTGAATAAAATAGTTTTCGTACTCGCTTGCAATGATTTTCCAGGAATGCGCATCTTTTATTTTTTGGAGATTGGCCCCGATCATTTCGTTGGTTGTTGCATTTATCCGGACACTATCCGCTATCTCCCCTACATCTTTTGCATCTGAAAAATAAAATGCGTTGTTTCCTAAAACAGCCCTGTTAAAAGGATTGTTGTGCGCACATATCAAAGCCCCACTGCTCATGGCTTCCAGTAAAGAAGGGTTGGTGCCGCCAACACTATGCCCATGAAAATACAACAGGCAATATTTCTTTAGCGTATGCAATACCTGTTCATCATAAATAGTTCCAACAAACAGGATGTTGGGGTTTGATGCAAATTTTTTAACCAGTTTCAGGCCATAGGCATTTGCTGTATTCCCGATCACCATTATTTTTCTTTCATCATTTACCATCCCTACCCCATCCAGGATAGTTTCCATATTATTCTCCGGCTCCATACGGGCCATCACAATAAAATACCGGTACCGGTCAAGTTTATATCTCAACAAAATATCCGTGCATTCTTCTGTCATAATTTCTGCACCATACGAGATGTATTTTGGTTCAACCCCGTATTTGTGCTGCAGGTATTTTTGAATAGCAACTGAATCAGCAATACAATAATCTGTAAACCTGACTGCCAGTTTTTCTGCATATAATAAAAAACGCTGCACCCATTTTGAGTATTTTGTCCGTTTCCATTCAAGCCCATCCATATTGGTAATGATAACGCTGTTGCGGGGAAACAGTTTCCCCCACACAGAACTGCTGGTGTACCCGAGTACCAGCAGGATATCAAATGTTCTGCGCCGCGCATCCATTATGCAGTTCAGATCATATAAGAACTGGCCTGCTGTACCCAGCAAATATTCCGGATCAAAACAATGAACGATGCGTACATTGTTCCAGTGATTTTGTTGATAGGGATGTTTGTGAGAATTGTACACAGTTATTTCATGCCCTCTTTCTGCAAGTTCTTTTGAGAGGCAGGCAGCAAACTGCTCAAACCCCCCGTAATGATTGGGGATGCCTCTTGTGCCTAATATGCCAATCCGTAATCTCATTGTTCAGCAATCATTCTTTTATAACCTTTGAGTGTTTCTTCTGCAGCTTTTTGCCAGGTATACTGATCTAATACCATTTGCCGCAAAGCAGGGTCAGCGGGCGCTTCAGCCGCTTTCTCGATAGCAGAATAAATAGAAACGGGTGAAGAAGGGTCGCAATAAAAAGCATACTTCCCCAAATATTCTTTGGCATCTCCTTTATCTGTAATTACGATATTACAACCCATCACTGCTGCTTCGAGCGAACTTAACCCGGTTGTTTCAAACCAACTGGGCAACACATGCACAGCAGCTCTTTGGTAGTATTGCAGCAAATCCTTCTGCGGCAGGTGTTCAATAAAATGAATATTGGCTGCAGCTATGTTTTTGCAGACCTGGTAATACGAAAGCTGGTTAGGCGCCGGTGAACCGATAATATATAACTCAAACCTTGTTTTATTCAATGCTTTGATGAGGTTGAGTTGATTTTTAATACCCTCTACCCTTGCCGCACAAATGATCATCCTGCGGTCTTTTTCAACAAGCGGATCAAACTGAAATACTGTTGGATCTATGCCATTAGGTACTACCCAGCAAGGCGTATCCGTAAGGTATTGCTTCAGCAACCGTTCATATTCGTGGTTTGAATTGGGCAGCAACATGCCGGCTTTCTGCAGCACTTCTTTTATGCTTCGGTGTTGTCCTTTCCATAAATACGATTTACTCATCAGCCTGTCGCGACCCAATAACCAGCGCATAACGGTTTTTATGTATTCAATGGCATGGGAAGTGAATGAGCGAAACAGCATACCCGCCAAACCATCCCTGTGCCATTTATCGTATTCACTATAATCAATGAAGATGGTTGATACTGCATAAGGTTTGCCGGATTTTTTGATATGATGCAGGATATCAGCCGGGCGAATGATGTTGAAAAAATGCAACAGATCGTATTTACAATAATCAATCAATTCATCGGTAAGTTTAATATCTACCAAAACACCCATTTTAACCAGGTGTCGCGCAGTTTCTGTCACCTGCACCGTATCGCCACCCGGTATGGTGTATAAAGTTGATCTTGCTATCATGGCTACGCGTATCTGCATAATATTTAGTGTCATGTTATTTGTGAGTGGTCAGTGGTGAGTGGTGAGTAAGTTAATTGGTTACTACTCGCTACCCATCACTCACTACTCACTACTCACCACTCACTACTCACCACTCACTACTCACTACTCACTACTCACTACTCACTACTCACTACTCACCACTGCCCACTACAGTCTATTAGGACTTTTCTGATGCAGCCACTGCACAAATGCTTCCGGGTATAAGCTCAGCAGCCACAGTGCATAATTATCTAACCGCCAGGGATTAACACGAATGGCTTTTGCAGCATACGCTCTTGCATTGGCAGGCTGATAATTATCTGCCAGAAATTTTTTGGCGCATAAAGCATAATAGGCGCCTTCTTTCATTTTTTTTATATCCTGTTTTTTCAGAATAGCCTGCAATTCATCACCCTGCTGTTGCGTGATGGTTCCTGAATTGATCACCTGCCTTTTTATTTTCCGGAAACGGGCGCCCCTCCATCGTTCATCAATGGTAACAGAAGCAGGGTTAAACCTGATGCGTAAGAGTGTTTCGGGCAAATTGCACAGTTTACCCTGTTTCGCCAGTTGCGTCCATAAAAAATAGTCTTCAAAATTATGTGCAAGTAAAGAGTAGCCGCCTGCTTTCAGCACAGCTTCTTTACAATACATCACAGATGAATGAATAAACGGGCAATAGAAATACATTTTCTGTTCAATCTCCTCATGTGTATGAGCAATGCAGGAAAAATTAAAAAGATATTCACCGTTCTCCAGCATATAATCGGCATCGCTGCCAACGGCTACGTAATCAGGGTTCGTACTCAGAAAATTAAACTGTTGTTCCAAACGGTCTGCATAGCAGATATCATCTGCATCAAACCTTGCAATATACCTGCCCCGGGCAACAGCCAGTCCTGCATTCAATGCTTTTGATACACCGCCATGTGGCTGATCCAATAATACAATCCGGTGGTCGGCAAATGATAAAACCATATCCCTTGTGCCATCCACAGATCCATCATTCACAACCAGCAATTCAAAATCATTGAAGGATTGATACAGCACAGACTCAATGGCTTCGCCAATATATTTTTCAGCGTTATAGGCCGGCATTAATATGGTTAGTTTGATTTCAGGCATGCCGGTGCTGGTTTATAACGACTGTTTCGCGTTTATTCAGTAATCCCAATAATTCAAACATGATTACCACTGATAACTGTTCAAACCAATAGTCTGTAAAAAAGGCAGCGCTCATAATAAACAGAACAGGTAACCCGTAAGTCAATTTTTTCAGCCCTTTGGCAAAATACCATAGGTAAAAAAATAAAAAACAGGCAACCCCGGCCAAGCCGTATTCTCCCAACAACTGGTCGTAAAATGAATTGGGTGTATTGGATATAGAGTGAAGGCCAGAATCTTCCACAAAAAAACTGAGATACAAAGCCAGATGATTATCCCTGAAGTCATTACCAACATATTTATACTTTGATGGGTACCCTCCTGCCACCCGTAATCCTGTGGCACGAAAAGCGAGTTTTGACGAAAACTTACCCATCCCGTTTCCTGCAATCAATTTTGCCGGATGTTCCCGCATAAAACGGAAAGTTTGCTGCCAGGCAATAAATTTCCCCGGCAGTTGTTGCCTGCCCGGAAGCGAATCTATTTTGAAAGATAGCGGCCCCGACTGATGTTCAATTTGATGCAAAAAAACAATTGCCTGTAACCTTGCTTCTGAAGAATCCTGCCGGTGCTGGTATTCCGGTGTATGAATATTGATCGCAGTTATTTTCGAAATATCAAATACCGGAGTTTGTTTAACAATTTCGCCCCGCAGAATTGCGATAGATTCAGCTAACATACGCACCCTTGCCATACTATCCAGATAAAGCTGTGCTGTTTTGCGTTTTCGTTCTTCTTCAGTAAGCAAGTTGTCTGCAATGGCAGTAACAGGAATTGTGTTAACCGCTTTCCTGCCCTGTGGCTCCTTCCGGCAAAACGCCTTTTCTACAATATAAGTGGCATATTTATTGTTTTGTGGCGACACGTTGGTCATAAATATGATCACCAATGCCAGTTGTACGATTATGATACTTTTCTGTTCCCTATCACTCCTGAAAATAAACAGCATCACCAAACAAACGAGTACCAGCAGGTTAGTGAAATTGCTGCAGGTAAGCAAGAGAATCATCATGCAGAGCAAAGACATAAGCATTTGCTTTCGCGAAAGAAAATACACCAGGCCAAATGCATTCAGTATGGCATTGGTAGTAGAGGTATCGAAAGTAAGACCCCGGATATAGTCTCCGGTGCTGATAAAATACTGCTGATATAATCCCTGGTACCGGTATGGATTGATTTCACCGGTTTTTACAATAATCGCAAAAAGAATAGCAGCCGATACAATGGAATTAACCACAAAAAAGAGCAGGATGGTATTGTGTATTTTTTGCGGTGGTTCGTGGTTTACAGACAAAGCAACCTGGTGCAGGGCAAGAATACACATTATCCAGAATGCAGTCCCTGTTAGAAACATTACTGTATAATGGTGCTCTCTATAAAGCGAAAAAATAATAAAATTTATGAGTGCAATGCCAATCATTGCCGGGTAAAAAAGCGGCAGGCCGGACTGCTTTACAGAGAAGCGGAATGAAAAATTGAACCGCCTGAAATAAATAAAGCACAATGCCAGCACTTTAAGCAACAGTTTCACATTCAGGAACAGCACAAGAAAAATGAAAAGGTTCCAATCTACCTTTTTTAACTGTTGTTTAATTGATGGTATGGTTATCCTCATTTCTTCCTGTCTCCCGTTTTGTATTGATCAATTATCGTTTGATAAAATTCCAGGTGATCACTGACCGAATCGGAAAGATTGAATTTCTGCTTAATTGTTTCAACCCCGTTGTCAGAAAACTTCATCCGCAACCTGTTATCTTCTATTAAAGAACAGATCGCATTAACGATACCACCCTGATCATCAGGATCAACCAGCAAACCGTTCACGCCATTGTTAATTAATTCCGGACCAGAAGCCCTTGTTGTATAAATAACGGGACAGCCATTGGACATTGCCTCCAATGGCACAACAGAAAAGCATTCGGTATACGTGGGAAATATGGCTGCAGTGGCAGTAGTAAAAGCCTGAATAATAGAATGGCAATCTTTATAACCCAAAAATTTAACAGATGCTTTGGCTTTTTTATTCAGAAAATGAATAAAATTTTCCGGCTTACCCTTGCCATAAATGTTTAAAACTGCATCAGGATATTTTTCATGCACAGTATTCCATGCCGTCAATAAAGCACCCAAACCTTTCAGCAAACTCAGAGAACCTACAAATACAATAGTTCGCCTGCTGTTGTCCTGTTGAAAACTAACGGGTCTTGTTTTAACTGAATTATATAAAACTTTGATCTCTTGACCGATATGATAAAAGTTTGCATACTCCATAGCCGTATGCCAGCTTACAGCAATAATTGCATCGGCAGATTGAATATGTTTTTGTTCTGCTGAATAGATACGTCCATCTACAGGCTGACCAGTTTGGTGTTTGATATACGAACCGGTACCGTGAAGCTTAACAATAACCGGTACAGGCAGTAATTCTGCTAACGGCTTTGCAGGCACCAATTGAAAACATTCATTAAAATCGGGCCATTCCACAATATCAATTTGATATTGTTTGATCAGCTCCTGTAAAAAAGAAAGAAACTTTTTAATTCCGGCACGATAGCTCCCTCTTAGAACACCTGTTAACCGAAGCAAATACAATATAACAGCATCCCTTTTTGAAAAATCGTTTCGGATCAGTCCAACATCAATGCTCAACCGTTTCCGCCATATCCTTACCCCTTCTTTTTCTTCGTAATCTTTTTGGCCATATCCCGGTGCATAAAGTCCTGCCACAAACACCTTGTGGCCATGATTTACCATTTCACACGCCAGGTTCCTGGTAGCTGAACCAATGCCCCCGCTATTGCCGGGCGGATATTCGTTGCAGATGTATAATATATTCATACAGCAGCCAGTTTTCTGAACAATAGCCAATCCCTGATACTAAGTTCCCGGGTGAACAACAGCAGGAAAAAATAAATTGCCATCGCTATAATAAGCTGTGGTACGACACCTGAAAAAGAATACTTAGCTATCAAACCGGCGGTTAATCCATTACAATAAATCAGCGCCCCGTGTAAATAAAATCTCTTATCAACAAACCTTGTTTTCCTGGAATAATAAATGGTTTGAACAATTGTTGAAATTAAAAAACCCAGGGCAGCCCCCATGGCAGAGAAAACGGGAATCAATAATAGATCGGCTGCAACAACTGTTAGAAAAGTGATGAGGATGCACACAAAAATAATTTTCATCCTTCCCTTCGAAAAATTAATGCCCCAGAATAAATTATTCAGGTATACCAGGGGCATGGCAAACGACATTACCAACATCAGATCTTTTGTTGAAGCCCCGTATTTATTATCGGTAAGCGGATCGATAACTTCTTTCCAGCATATATTAACGATCAATGCTACCAGTACGGCCACAATCAGTTCTATCCGGGCAAATGTTTTCAGGTAATCCATTTTCCATGAATCAACGGGGTCATCACCGGCCCTGAATAATTTTGCAATTTTTGGAAAGACCACAGGCGCCACTATCCATAACGGCAGGATAGACATTTCAAAAAGTCTGTTTGAAAAACTATATTCTGCCACCATTACCGATGTTGAGATCAACCCTAATAATACCTTATCCATTCTTAAAACTGACGCGTTAATAATGGTAATACCCAATTGCGGGAAAGCTTCTTTTATAAAAGCCAGGTAATATTTCCAATCAAAACCCGGCAAAACCGAAAGGCCCAGTTTTACGCGGTAAACAATGACCGACAAAACCAGTTCGCCCAAAGAAGCCAGCAGGTATACATAAATGACAGCCGTTAGTGATACCCTGTTTAGCAATGCCAGTAAGAGTAAGCAGACTACTTTTATTATATTGGAGCAGGATGTCATAATAAACAGCGCCCTGAATTTTTCAAGTCCGCTGGCAACCTGTTTAAACGGTGTAGCAAAAAAAGAAAGGCATTGACTGGCAGATAGCAGCAAAAAGAAATGACCATTTTGCTGTACTACCGGGGCCCATATCTGGATAATTAATAAGATCCCGATAAAACTGAATCCTGTAACCCCAACATGAACAAGATAGGATTGCATCAGCAGCGCCGGATCGTTACCTGTGGCCACCCGCTTTAAAGCTACCTGCTCAAGACCAAAACCTAAAACGGGAAATACCAGCATAAGCACCGCAAATGCCCAATTTATTTGCCCGAGGCTGCTCTTATCCAGGTTCTTTGAAATGATAAAAAATACCACAATACCCGACAACTGGTTCAGAATAGTCTGCACTGTACTGATAGATATATCTGAAAGAAGTTTGCTTTTAAGCATTAGCGTTGGGGCATTATTTAAGAAAAAGGCATGGATAGCCTTATACGCTAATACGGTAATGAGTACTCATCAGGTTGCCTGATAATCAAAAAGATATGGGGAAGAGGTTGGTGGTTTTTTTTTGGGGGATGTTTGGTTAAAAGGGTTAAAGAGGTTAAAGGGGGTTAAAATAGTTAAAGGGGTTTTTGAGGCGGCGATGAATTCTCCGTACCTCTGTTCCCCGTCCCTCTGTGTTGAAAAAGATAATGGGGGTATTGAGGATTTGTTGGACGGGCAAGACGACTTCGTCATCGAAGAAGAAAACACGATCCTCAAAGCAACACTAAACACTATTCCCAGATTCAGTACCCTATCCGCATAACATTGCATTGGCATTATGTTGGCTGATGGAATGTAAGTACCCAGCAGCAGCAAGAAATCATCTATGGTTCGAGCTTGACTTTATAAATTTAGCGTCAGAATAAATCATTCGATTTTTGTATCTTTAATCAGCAACAGAAAACAATGGGCAACGGAATAGCATACCCCAACCGCTTCAATGCCTGGATGTTGTCTGCAAACTTATTCAGCACCCTAAATCCCTAACCAGACTGACAAAATTTATATATGGCTAAGTTTATAACAGGACAAGAACTTGAGAAAATTATTTATGATATAATCTGGGACGCTCAAGAAACTTTGCTCATAGTTTCTCCATTTATTAAGTTAGACGACTATTTTAAAAAGTTATTTGACAACCACATTAATAACCCAAAACTTCACTTTCTAATAGTTTTCGGGAAAAACGAAAAAGAAGTTAGTAAAAGTCTAAGCAAACAAGACTTTGAATACTTTAAAAAGTTCTTAAACATAAGTATTGTTTATGTTCCTAATCTTCATGCTAAATACTATGGAAACGAAACAAAAGGTGTAATTTCTTCTATAAACTTGTATGACTATTCATTTAAAAATAATATTGAGTTTGGGGTGTATTCGGAAGTCACGCTTTTAAATTCATTCACTAGCTCGACTGACAACGATGCTTGGCAAACCTGTCATCAAATTGCCGAAGAAAATGAAGCGGTTTTTATTAAAAGACCTGTTTATGAAAAAAAGCTATTGAGTGCTTTGCTCGGGAAAAATTATATTAAGTCTGACACACTTTTAGATGTTACAGAAAAATTTTATGGTTCGTTTTTCTCAAAAAATAAATATAAAGGTATAAAGAAAGTATCTGACTTTCCTGACGAGTTAGAATTAGGTTCCCAACCTTCCCAAAGGCCGACAAGAGAAGAGGTTGAGAATATTTCAATCGGTTATTGCATTCGTAGCGGAGAGAAAATTCCTTTCAACCCCGAAAGGCCTTATTCTGACAAAGCATACAAAAGTTGGGTACAGTATAGTAATATGGACTATAGCGAAAAGTTTTGTCACAAAACGGGAAAAGAATCATTTGGTAAAACAAGTATGAGAAACCCAATTTTATAAAGCCAGCAGCTAATAACTAAGCTTTCGTTGCACCCAACGGATGAACAATAAAACCCCCTGTTGAACGAGACCGGCGAGGAGCAGCGTAACTGTATGGAGTTATCGGGAGAGGGTAGGTATAGAAATGGCAAAAGACGGAAAGGCCTCATATTCAGACCGGGCTTCATTAATTTGACCTTAGCTTATCGGGATTTTAGTTTTATACCCAAAATAATTGCTCATAAATTTGCGCAACTCAAAAGTTGCATATATATTTGCAACCTGAGAGTTGCATAATTAACTATTGAAAAAATGAAGCAAGACATCTTCCAGGCCATAGCCGACCCAACGCGCAGGGCTATTTTAACTTTAATTGCTATCCAGGCATTAACGCCAAATGCAATGGCGGAAAAATTTGATATGAGCCGGCAAGCAGTATCAAAACATATTAAAGTATTACACGAATGCGAATTGATCAAACCTGAATATTCCGGCAGAGAAATTTATTATCACTTTAACCCCAAAAAAATGCAGGAAGTAGACAATTGGTTAGCTCAATTCAGAAAAATCTGGGAAACTCAATTTAATCAATTAGACAAAGTATTATCAACAATTAAAAACCAAAAAAAATGAGAACTGATTTGCTATTTGATTTTACCGTAGACAAAGCAACAAAAACGGTATTCATAACCAGGGAATTTGATGCCGATCTATCACTGGTATGGGATGCTTTTACCAAACAGGAAATTCTTGACCAATGGGTGGCACCTAAACCATGGGTATCAAAAACGAAATTTATGGATTTCAAAGTCGGCGGACGAAGATTTTATGCGATGGTAAGTCCGGAAGGACAAGAGCGTTGGGCCATTCAAAAATACACTTCCATTAGCCCAAAAACCAATTTCAAAATGTCTAATGCTTTTGCAGACAAAGATGAAAACCCTGAATTGCCGGGTTCTGATTGGGATTATACTTTTAGCGAACAGGATGGAAAGACAAAAGTCAGTATTACTATTTATAATGAATCTCTTGCCCGCCTGGAGAAGATGATTGAAATGGGCTTTACAGAAGGATTTAAGATGTCAATCAGCAATTTGGAAAATCTGTTGGTAACTTTATCCAAAAAATGATAGGCTTACAAAATATTCGTAACTTTTATTTCAAAAACCTGGAATAAGCATGAACGTGCAAGAACAAATCAAAAAGTATATTGCCAGTCAGCCTGAGCTAAAACGTAGTGACATGCAGGCGTTGCACCAACTCATGCTTCAACAGTTACCAGCATGTAAATTATGGTTCGACGATGGTAAAAATGCCGAAAACAAAACTGTTACCAACCCTACTATTGGATATGGATTTCAGACAATAAAATATGCCAATGGAAAAACAAGGGATTTTTTTCAAATTGGTATAAGCGCAAACAAAACCGGGATCTCTGTCTATATTCTTGGCATAAAAGATAAAACATACTTAGCCCGGGCGTATGGAAAAAAAATAGGCAAGGCAGACGTGAGCGGATATTGCATTAAGTTCAAAACCCTGAAAGACATACATATTGATATACTTAAAGAGGCAATACTATATGGGGTTGAGGCTTCGCTTGAGGAGTAGCACTACGGAAAACAAAACCATGGAAGATTAATGAAAACATTTAGAATTGTCACCTTGCTAACAATGATATTAACCCTTGCGGTTGCAGTTGCCAGCGTTATTGGTGTTGCGATCACTGGTTTTTATCCTGGGATCATTGTGCTTTTGTTATTGCCACTGATTCCAATTACATCCAATTTTTACGCTAAAAAAATTATTAGCAAACCCAATATTTTTCAGAGAAATTATTACCTAACATTCACAACTATTAATTTGCTGACGATACTTGTTGTGTTATGGATGACATTTGTGATCCTGGTTGATCGTGTGTTTGATAAGCTATTATGATATTGCTGATTTTTAAGTAACCATAACTGCATGACAGCGCGAACCGGTGCGGCATCAACAACATCGGCTGTTTGCACAACAATATCAATACCTGTCGTATTCAGCCACTAATATTGTCGCATTCCCACTGCAATAACCCCATACTTATTGTTGAGATTTGTATCCTGCAAAAACATCAATAATATGAGAAAACTAAAATTACAAATGCGAATATCTGTTGACGGTTTTGTTGGAGGGCCAAATGGTGAAGAAGACTGGGACATAAAATCGGATGAAACGCTTTGGCAACTCATCAATGAACTGCCCGATAGTTCAGACACCCTCCTGCTGGGCAGAAAAATGGCAGAGGGCTTCATACCGCATTTTGAAGGATTTGAGTCCGACAGCCCTAGAGCGGGTTTTGCCCGGAAAATGGTAAACATTCAGAAAATCATTTTCACCAGGACATTAGACAAACCGTTCGGCAAAAACACCTCCCTTGCAAAAGGAGACCTGGCAGACGAAATAGCAAAACTGAAAAATCAAAACGGCAAAGACATTTTGGTTTATGGAGGTGCCGGTTTTGTTTCTTCCCTGATTGCAGGCGGACATATTGATGAGTTTTACTTCTTTGTAATTCCGGTATTGATCAATAAAGGAATCAGAATTTTTGACATGCTTGACAAGCGACAAAAACTTTCTTTAATCAGTGCAACGCCCTATGAATGTGGCGTGGCAGTGCTTCGTTACAAATTGAACAACGATTAATTTAATTTCTTTTCCGGCGAGTAAATTTCAATAACACAACGCTTTAAAATTTTTAGGGAGCTTACACAAGACATTGCAGAAAAGGTGGCAACAGAACATTTCCTTCAACCTTACCATACAACAAACCCCATTATCTGTTACAATCAATGGGGTTTGCTGATAATGAAACAGGTGTAATACTCAGTTTTTCTTCTTTTTCAAATAATAGGCAAGTCCTATTTCAAATTGCTGGCTATAGGTATTGGCCACTTTAACATTGGTGTTATAAAAGAAATTGGCTTCTCCCAGTTCGCTCAGGCTGATACCGGCGCCCGCCCTGATATTACCGGTGGTTTGGTACAGCGCCATCACATTTACCAATTTATTAAATTCGAATTGCGCACCAAAATCCATCACAGCAGCAGTTGTTTTATACAACCGGAGCATGGCCAGTGGTGTGATGCCTGCTTTTTCTTCACTGTCGAAATAGGTTTTGTATTTAGCTCCAAACTGTGCGTAGGCAAGGTTGGCATCGCCGCCGGTTTTGCCGCCAATATTTTCAGACAAGCGGAAGAAAGATGCACCAAATGTAAAATTGGCTTTGGTATACACTGCACCAATATTCCCGTCGAACTGTAATTTTTGCCGGATACTGTTATCCAGAAACGGGTCCACAGGATTCTCCTGTATCAGGTGTGTGTGATCGATCCTATCGCCAAGAAATGTGAGCGAAATACCAACACGCACCTGTTCATCTTCTTTCAGTTTGATGCGGTAAGCATAATTGGCTATGCCAAAAGTGCGGTATAACAGGCCTGTTACATCACTTAATATCTGAGCGCCAACAGCAGAGTTTTTTCCGAAATTCAACTCACCGGTAAAGCTGGTCATTACCGGCGCCCCGTCAAACCCTATCCAGCTCCGGTTCTGAAGTGCGTAGAGTTTATTTCCTTCAGCGCCCGTAAATCCTGCATTCCAGAGCATCTGGTTTCTGAAATACTGGCTCATGCTGTTCTCCATCTGCTGTTGTGCGGCAACCCTGTTTTGCGCAAACAACATACAAAAGAGCATCGCTCCTATTACCTGTATTATTTTCACCTGTTTCATTGTTGATAGTTTTAAACTTTTATCAAAATATCCTGTTGAGAAAAAATTTGCCCTGGCAGGTATCAACTACCTCACTATGGTAACTGTTCCTCTTTTTACAATTTGGTCGTTTATGATCAGTATATACAAATACGTGTCTTTGGTCAGCAGCTTTCCTTCTACCCTGCCATCCCAGTTATTGGCATAATTCCTTTGCTCGTATAATATCTTCCCTGTTCTGTCAAATACTGTCAGCTTGTTATTCGGGTACTGATCAATATTCTTGATATAAAACCTGTCGTTAATACCATCACCATTTGGTGTAAACACATTCACGGGTTCTACATACAGGTCTTCCAGAGCTGTTACTGTTACATTAGCAGTATTGCTGCAACCCAGTGAGCTCGTAAGGGTTACTGTGTAAGTAGTAGTAGCGGTAACCCTTGCCAAAGTGCTTACTGCTGTTGGTTTTTCAATACCCGCGGCAGGAGACCATAGGAAAGTACCGGTGCCTGTTGCAGTTAAAGTAACTGAACGACCTTTACTGATACTTGACAAATTAGAAGACGCGGTAACAGCAGGTAATGGATTTACTTTAGCAGTTACTTTAATGGTAATGGTTGATACCCCATCGCTCACTGCTATATAGAACACATCATTTCCATTAAAACCTGCATTGGGTTTATAGGTTAATCCTTCAGGGGTGATGGTTCCTGCTGAGGAGCCGGCAGTTCCGGGGAATCCGCCAAGTGTACCACTTGCAGGAGCAGTTGATACAGACCATGTAAGAACCTGAAGCAGGTCAGGATGGGTAACGCTTAACAGTCCGCCTATATTCACCGCATTATCGTTCTTGCAAATAGTAAATGTGGTATCTGTTTTGAGCGCTACCGGTGCATTATTGATCTGGTAGTTTTGTCCGGATGTATATGATCCGCTTAATGCATTACCCGCCAAATCTGTAATACCGCTGTTAGCTTTAATATCTAACCTGATAGAACCTATCGCCCCATTATTGGTTACAGTTACATCTGCCACAGAAGCAGATACATTGTTTACTGATGCAACGGTACCGGTTACTCCTGTTGAGGTTGTTAATGCAAAAGCATTAGTGGTTACATTCATTACATCTTCGCTGAAACTTACCCTGTAAACCAATGTTCCGGATAATGTTACCGCCTGAGCCGGTGTTTGTCGGTTAATACTCAGGACAGCAGGAGCTGTTCTGTCGATAGTTACTGAACTGCCATCGGTAGTAGCCGTAACGGTAGTTCCTTTGTTTCCCGCAATATCACTGTACTCAATACTGAATGCTGCAACACCTTCTGTTGTGGAAGCACCAACTGTAATAGTTGCGGTCCAGTTATTACCACTGGTATTGGTAACAGTGGCTGTCTGCCCTGCAATAGTTACGGTTGGGGCAGCTATTGCCTCGCTGGCAGTTAACCCGATTGTAATAATATCTCCCACTTTCGCCCTTGCCGTATTGGCATTATTACTTGCAATGGTTACTGATGTAAGTGTTGGAACGGTTACATCATACACAAATCCTGATTTTGATGCTGTACCGCCCGGTGTTATTACCGTTACATCGCCTGTGGCACCATTGCCTACTACGGCAGTAATACTGGTTGCACTAACAACAGTAAACGACTGTGCAGCAGTACCGCCAAAGCTTACCGAAGTAGCCCCGGTAAAATCAGTACCGGTAATGGTAATGGTTGCCCCGCTTTTAGCTGTAGCAGGAGTAAAGGATGTAATGATTGGAGCAGGAATATTTACAGGTGTAACAGTTACAGAAGCTGATGGCGTACCATCGCCAACTGCATTTACTGCTCTTAACTGGAATGTATAAGAAGTACCATTGGTTAATCCGGTTATGGTAACAGGAGAACCGGTTGCAGCAGGACTGAATGCTGTCCATGTAGCACCATTATCCATACTGTATTTATAATTGGTAATAGCAGAACCGCCATCATTACCCGGTGTAAAACTGATGGTTGTTTGTCTGTTTCCGGCAGTAGCCACGAGTGAAGTTGGAGCCGCAGGAACAGTAGCAGGTGTTACCGTTACAGAAGAAGCAGAAACAGCACCATCACCCACCGCATTTACTGCGCGCAGTTTGATAACATAGGCTGTTCCGTTGGTTAAACCGCTGATGGTTACAGGTGATCCTGTAACAGCAGGACTGAACGCTGTCCATGTAGTACCGCCATCAATACTGTATTTATAATTGGTAATAGCTGATCCGCCATTATCGCCTGGAGTGAAGCTGATACCGGCAGAGCCGTTACCAACAGTACCAACCAATGAAACCGGTGCAGCAGGTGTAGTTGCGGGAGTAACAGATACTGCCGCAGACATGACACCATCTCCTATTGCATTCACTGCACGCAAATGCAGTGTATAGGTTGTGCCATTGGTTAAACCCGTCCATGATGCAGGCGAGCCGGTAATGGCAGGACTGAATGCTGTCCATGTAGCACCATTATCCATGCTGTATTTATAATTGGTAATAGGTGAACCGCCATCGCTGGTGGGGGCAGTAAAGCTTACTGATGCGGTACCATTGCCTCTTGTGCCTACCAAACCAGTAGGTGCACCAGGAACTGTATTGGCTGATGTTGGTGTTACCACCACTGATGCAGACGGTGCACCATCACCAATGGCATTTACTGAAAGAACTTTAATTGTGTAAGCAACATCATTGGTTAAACCTGTAATGGTAACAGGAGAACCGGTTACTGCGGGACTGTAGGCAGTCCATGTTGTACCGCCGTCGATACTGTATTTATGATTGGTAACGGGAGAGCCGCCATCATCCGTAATAACAAAACTGACAGTGGCAGTTCCGTTGCCCGGAGTGCCTGCTACAGATTCAGGTGCAGAAGGTACTGCAATAGGTGTAACCGTTGCTGAAGCAGAAACCACCCCATCGCCCAGCGCATTTACCGCACGGATACGAACTGTATATGTTTCACCATTATTCAGATCAGGTATGGTAATGGGTGATGTAATATCTGCAGGGCTGCATGGCTTCCATGTGGCACCGTTATCGGTACTGTATTTATAATTGGTAATAGCAGAACCGCCATCGCTACCGGCAGTAAAGCTTACTGTTGCAAAGTGATCACCAGGTGCTGCAGAGATGGATGTTGGCGTAGCAGGTACCGTATTACCTGCAGTAGGTGTAACTGAAACAGATGATGAGATGACACCATCTCCCACTGCATTCACTGCTCGGATCTTAATATCGTAAGTGGTACCATTGGTTAAACCTGATATTGTGATAGGAGAACTGGTGCTGGCAGGACTAACAGCTACCCATGTTACGCCACCATCGATACTGTATTTATAATTGGTAATAGGAGAACCACCATCACTGCCAGGAACAAAGCTGATGCTGGCAGTACCATTACCCGGAGTACCACCCAATCCTGTAGGGGCTGATGGAACGGTATTGCCGGAGGTTGGCGTAACAGTAACTGAAGTAGAAGCAGCGCCATCACCTATGGCATTTACTGCACGCAATTGAATGGTATAAGTTGTTCCGTTAACCAATCCTGTAATGGTTACAGGAGAACCGGTTACTGCAGGACTGAATGCGGACCATGTATTACCACCATCAATACTGTATTTATAATTGGTAATAGCAGAACCACCATTATTGCCCGGTGTAAAGCTGATGGTGGCAGAATTATTGCCTGCTGTAGCATTAAGCGCTGTTGGAGCGGCAGGTGTTGTAGCGGGGGTTAAGGTTACGGCTGAGGAGATCACACCATCGCCTACAGCATTTACTGCCTGCAATTTAATATCATAAGCGGTTCCATTGGTAAGGCCGGTTATTGTAACAGGAGATGTAACATCTACAGGACTGAACGCTGTCCATGTAACACCATTATCTGTACTGTATTTATAATTAGTGATTGGTGAGCCACCATCGCTGCCAGGTGTAAAGGTGATGGTTGCAGATCCATTACCCGGAGTGCCACCCAATCCTGTAGGGGCCGATGGAACGGTATTGCCGGATGTTGGTGCAACAGTAACTGAATTAGATACCGCACCATCACCAATTGCATTCACTGCTTTTAACCGGATGATGTATGATACACCATTGGTAAGAGAAGGAATATTAACGGGTGAACTAACATCTACAGGACTGAACGCTGTCCATGTGCCACCATCATCTATACTGTATTTGTAGTTGGTGATCGCAGATCCGCCATCTGCGCCTGCTATAAAGCTCACATTGGCAGAATTATTGGCAGCCGTTCCTATCAGTAATGTTGGAGCGGCTGGTGTAGTGGCAGGTGTAACTGTTACTGAAGAAGAGATCACTCCATCTCCTACCGCATTCACTGCACGCAGGTTAATGGTGTAGGCTGTACCATTGGTAAGACCAGTAATAGTTACAGGTGATGTGACATCTGCAGGACTGAATGCGGTCCATGTAGTACCACCATCAATACTGTATTTATAGTTGGTGATCGCAGATCCGCCGTTGTATCCTTCCACAAAACTGATGGTGGCAGTTCCATTACCTCCGCTTCCACTTAACGATGTTGGAGCAGAAGGGACAGTATTGCCTGATACCGGCGTAACCGTTACAGGAGAAGACACAGCACCATCGCCCACCGCATTCACTGCACGCAGTTTAATTGTATAAGCAGTTCCATTGGTTAATCCGGTAATGGTTACCGGTGATCCGGTTACTGCAGGACTGAAAGCATTCCATGTTGCACCACCATCAATACTGTATTTATAATTGGTGATCGCAGACCCGCCATTGTTGCCGGCAGTAAAGCTGATGTTCACAGAATTATTACCTGCGGTACCTGCCAATAAAGTTGGCGCAGCAGGTGTTGTGGCAGGTGTTACAGTTACTGCGGTTGATGCAGCACCGGCACCCACTTCGTTTACGGCGCGTAACTGAACATTATATGCTGTACCATTGGTAAGTCCTGTAATAGTTACTGGTGAACTGGCATCTGCAGGACTTAACGCTGTCCATGTAGCACCACCATCGGTACTGTATTGGTAATTGGTTATTGGAGAACTTCCATCGCTGCCAGGTGTAAAGCTGATGGTGGCAGAGCCGTTGCCTGCTGTAGCTGTTAAACCGGTAGGTGCGGCAGGTATTGTAGCAGGTGTAACAGTAACCGAAGCAGATTCAGTACCATCACCCACTGCATTTACTGCACGTAGCTTAATAGTATAAGCTGTACCATTGGTAAGGCCGGTAATGCTTACAGGTGATGCGGCATCTGCAGGACTGAATGCTGTCCATGTAGCGCCGTTATCAATACTGTATTTATAATTAGTGATCGCAGATCCGCCATCACTGGATGGTGCCGTAAAGCTGATATTGGCTGTACCATTGGCCGGTGTAGCCACAAGCCCTGTAGGCGCTGTGGGTACAGTGGCAGGCGTTACTACAACAGAAGAAGAGATCACTCCATCTCCTATCGCATTCACTGCGCGGAGTTTAATAGTATAGGCTGTTCCGTTGGTAAGGCCCGTAATGGTTACAGGTGATGCGATGTCTGCAGGACTGAATGCTGTCCATGTTGCACCACCATCAATACTATATTTATAATTAGTGATCGCAGATCCGCCATCACTTCCCGCAGTGAAACTAATGGTGGCAGTTCCGTTTCCGGAAGTACCCACCAATGCAGTTGGCGCAGCGGGAACAGTGCTGCCGGATGTTGGTGTAATGGTTACAGAAGAAGAAGCAACACCGTCGCCTACGGCATTCACCGCACGCAGTTTGATTGTGTATGCAGTACCATTGGTTAAGCCGGTAATGGTTACTGGTGATGCAGTTACAGCAGGACTGAATGCAACCCATGATGTTCCGCCATCCAAACTGTATTTATAATTGGTGATGGCAGATCCGCCGTTGTTGCCTTCAACAAAGCTGATGTTTACTGATCCGTTGCCGGCAGTACCTTCCAATGAAGTAGGTGCTGAAGGTATGGTTACCGGAGTAACCACCACAGAAGAAGAAATATCTCCATCGCCTACGGCATTCACTGCACGGAGTTTGATCGTGTATGCAGTTCCATTGGTTAAGCCGGTAATGGTTACTGGTGATCCGGTTACAGCAGGACTAAACGCTGTCCATGTTGCTCCGTTATCGGTACTGTATTTATAATTAGTGATTGCCGATCCTTCATTGCTTCCGGCAGTAAAAGAAATAGTTGCTGTTCCGTTACCCGCTGTTCCCGCCAAAGCTGTTGGAGCTTTAGGTGTACCAAGCGGTGTTACGGTAACTGAATTGGATGCAGCACCATCTCCTTTGGCATTTACCGCCAGCAGCTTGATGGTATAAGCGGTTCCATTGGTAAGGCCGGTGATGGTGACAGGTGAGGCAACTACGGCAGGGCTGAATGCTGTCCATGTTGCGCCGTTATCAATACTGTATTTATAATTGGTAATAGCTGATCCGCCGTTTGCACCTGCGGTGAAACTGATGGCGGCAGTAGTATTACCCGCTGTGCCTGAAAGCAATACTGGGGCATCAGGTGTAGTGGCAGGTGTAACACTTACTGCTGTTGATGAAACACCGGAACCTTGTGCATTCACAGCGCGAAGCTGAATATTGTAAGTCGTTCCGTTGGTTAATCCGGGAATAGTTACGGGTGAGGAAGCATCTGCCGGACTCAAAGCTGTCCATGTTGCCCCGCCATCGGTACTGTATTCATAATTGGTAATAGCCGATCCGCCGCTTGCCCCGGCAGTAAAGGCAATGCTGGCCGATGCATTACCGGAAGTGGCCACCAAATCAGTTGGCGCAGAAGGGGTATTGGCAGGTGTAACACTCACTGCTGTTGAGGCAGCACCGGACCCCATACTGTTTACTGCACGTAACTGGATATTGTATGCAGTGCCATTGGTTAATCCGGTGATAGTTACCGGTGATGCGGCATCTACAGGACTTAACGCTGTCCATGTTGTTCCGCCATCGGTGCTGTATTCATAATTTGTAATCGCTGCACCGCCGTTTGCACCGGCAGTAAAGGCAATACTGGCGGCACCATTGGCAGGTGTGGCAACTAATGAGGTAGGAGCTGATGGTGTGGTAGCAGGTGTAACATTTACAGACGCTGATGCAGCACCATCGCCTTTCGCATTTACTGCCAGTAAACGGATACCGTATGTATTACCATTGGTTAAGCCGGTAATGGTAACAGGTGAGGCAGCATCAGCAGGACTCAAAGCAATCCATGCTCCGCCATCTACACTATACTTATAATTGGTAATAGCTGATCCGCCATCGGCACCTGCAGTAAATGCAATACTTGCCGTACCGTTACCAGGTGTAGCCACCAGAGCGGTAGGTGCATCAGGCACTTTGGCCGGAGTAAAAGAAATTGGATCTGAGATAGCACCGTCTCCCACATCGTTTACTGCACGTAATTTAATTGTATACGTAACACCATTCACCAGTCCTGTTTTTGTAACCGGCGACACTAATACTGCAGGGTCGAATGCAGTCCATGTAGCGCCATCATCCGCACTGTATTTATAATTGGTAATAGCCGATCCGCCATTATTTCCTGCAACAAAACTAACGGCCACAGATCCATCACCCGTTGCTGCAGATAAAGAAGTAGGCGCATCCGGAACTCTGGCAGGTGTTACACTCACCGCAGCAGAAGCGGCGCCTGATCCCTGCGAATTCACTGCGCGCAGTTTAATACTATAAGAAGTACCATTGGTTAAACCGGTAATGGTAACAGGAGATGCGGCATCAGCCGGACTTAACGCTGTCCATACTGTTCCGCCATCAGTACTGTATTCGTAATTGGTAATGGTTGCACCGCCATTTGCTCCGGCGGTAAATGAAATACTTGCAGAAGCATCGCCACGTGTGGCAACTAATGCAGTAGGTGCAGAAGGCGTAGTAGCAGGCGTAACATTTAATGCATTCGATTCGGCACCACTACCTGCAGCATTCACCGCACGCAGCTTAACACTGTAAGTGGTACCGTTGGTTAAACCGGTGATGGTAACAGGCGAAGTAGGATTGGCAGGACTCAATGCCGTCCATCCACCGCCATCTAAACTATATTCATAATTGGTAATGGCTGCACCACCGTTACTGGTTGGTGCTGTAAAAGCAACTGTTCCGGTAGTATTTCCCGGTGTGGTAGATGTTAATACGGGTGCAGATGTTACTGTTGCAGGTGTTACGCTTACCGCATCAGATGCGGCACCGCTACCGGCAGAGTTTACCGCACGGAGTTTGATATTATAAGGTGTACCATTTGTGAGTCCGGTAACTGTAACAGGAGATACTGCATCGGCAGGACTCAACGCTGTCCATGTAGTTCCATCAAGACTATACTCATAATTGGTAATGGCTGCACCTCCGTTACTGGATGGCGCAGTGAACGCAATACTTGCAGAAGTATTTCCAAGCGTAGCCGCCAGCGATGTAGGAGCTGTTGGTACAGTAGCTGGCGTTACATTCAATGCATTAGACTCTGCCCCGCTGCCAACAGCATTCACTGCACGGAGTTTTACACTATAAGTTGTTCCATTGGTTAATCCGGTAATCGTAACGGGCGATGCGGCATCTGCAGGACTTAACGCTGTCCACGCGCCGCCATCCAAGCTATATTCATAATTGGTAATAGCTGTACCACCGTTACTGGTTGGTGCAGTAAACGCAATGGTTCCTGTGGTATTGCCCGGTGTGGTGGATGTTAATACAGGAGCGGTTGGAACAGTAACAGGAGTTACACTCAGTGCATTAGATTCTGCACCACCACCTGCGGCATTCACAGCACGCATTTTCACACTATACGTAGTACCATTTGTTAGTCCGCTGATAGTGGCAGGCGATGTTGTTGAAGCAGGACTCAATGCTGTCCATGCACCGCCATCCAAACTGTATTCATAATTAGTTATGGCCGAGCCGCCATCAGAAACAGGGGCGGTAAAAGCAATAGAGGCCGAAGTATTACCCGGTGTTGCGCTTGTTAAAGTTGGCGCGCCCGGAACAGTGAAATAAGTAAAGCCCGTTTTGGTGGCTGTTCCATTAGGAGTAGTAACACTTACACTGCCGGTGCTACCTGCAGCAACAACAGCAGTAATGGTAGTAGCATTTACTACTGTATAAGATGCAGCGGCTGTTCCGCCAAAACTTACCGCTGTAGCTCCGGTAAAGTTAGTACCTGTAATGGTTACGGTTTGACCGGTATAGGTTGATGTTGGAGTGAAACTGGTAATAGTTGGAGGAGCTGCCTCAAAAGCACCCATGGTGGGCGTGGCTTTACGGGTAGTACCCGAATAATCAGTGGTAATTCCGGTGATAGCGATACCGGATAAGATGGCAGCAGGTATATAGTTGGTTGCAACTGTTCCTCCCGCAGATGCAAACAATGGATCGACGGCCAAACTGTTGGCGTCGTTACCGGTAACAAGCGGAAGCGTTGTTTTATCAGTTCCGCCATAATAACCCAGCACCCCGCCGGTGCCAGAAACATAATAGTCGTTATAATCAATTGTAATATTGGTGGGCAATGCATCCAGGTGATACAATGCATAATGCTTACCTGTACCCCCCGCATTGGAACGCGCATTGGAAAAAACATTGTCCCTGTAATCTCTTGTACTCAGTAAACCTGTTGTGTACAAACCGTACGAATCGGGCGATCCACTTGTTGGCGCACCACTAATATAAACTGTGTTATGGTATAGTTTGGTGGTATGTCCTGCCAATATTCCGCCATTCACATAAAATCCAAAAAGATCATTACTGTTGGCATTTAAGGTGATCACATTATTAAAGTAAGTGGCTTTAGCCGTACTGTATACCGCAGGTATGTTAGCTACACTGGAAGTTCCGGTAGCTTTTAAATCGTAAATAAAGTTGTTTGAAACAGTGAGATTGGAAAGATTAACGAGACCGCCATGGATATCTAACCCAACCACATAACCTGCAAAACTGATGTAACTGTTCTCCAGATTATAAATGGTATTACCCGTAATGCTCTGATCATTCGCATGAGAATCGGCATAAAATCTGATACCGCTTACTGCTGCACCCACACTGATATTGAGTTGTATGGCAGTATTGGCATTGGCAATAGACAGATCCCTGATGGTGTTGCCCGAAACGGTATTGGTACCATCATTAATATGGATACCTGCAATATACCCGCCCAGCGTAACCAATGTTGCTACTGTTCCATTGCTCAGATTGGCAATGGTATTGCCCGAAATGGTTATGGTAGCATTGGCCACCTGCATAATACCGTTCACTTTCTGTGCAAAACCGGTAGCGTGGGAACTGGCTTCAATACTTTTGGCAACACTTGTACTACCAATGGTATTGTTGCTGATGGTAGAACCTGATGACCCGTTAAAATAAATACCGGTAACGTTGGTGGCAGCCAGAACACTTGAGCTGGCTCCAATAATGGAAGCAATGGTATTATTCTGGCAATCAACCAGCGCATTGGTTCCTGCATAAATTCCATACACCGTTCCGTCATCCGTAGCATTGGTAACCATGATCGATCCGGTGCCTGTTGCAGAGCCGATGGTGTTGGCAGAGGTAGTACCGATATTCACTTTACCCGCATCTATATAAATACCTGTCCAGCCTGCATTTAGCGTACTGGTCCAGTTGAAGTATTTGATCGTATTACCCTGGATATTACTGGCAGTTCCGGAAGATGAAACAGACACAGAAATGGCAATAAGCGAATTGTTGGCAGTAGATTTGGTAAATGCCTGCGCACCGCCGCAGTTGGCGGCAGACCCGCCGATATAGTTATTGGTAATGGTAAAATTCTCTCCGCTGGTATTTTCAATATCAATCAGCACATAAGTCATCGCGTTCAGCACATTAGAAATAGTAGTTGTTTCATAAAAACTATTAGCGGTGATGGTAAAGGCGGTAGAATTGGTGGTATAGATATATCCGCTTACACTCAATCCGGTGCCGCTGTTTAAACAATCGTAGAAATTATTATTGCTGATGGTGTTGCTGCTGTTATAATTAGCCACAGTTGCATTACCGTTAGATACTAATGCCCAGTATGGCCTGGATGAACTGGAAGTAATATTGTTGTGGTCGATGGTATTATTGCTGTTGGGCGTAGTAGATGGCCCGAAATAAAGCACCCCGCCTGTAGATGAGCCGGTAGAAGCGCCTTTCAGGTTGCAATACTTTACCGTATTGTTGCTTGCACCATTAATGAACTCAATAGCAGAAGCTGTTGTTCCACTCTCATTATTTATAATAGTAAGCGAAACAGTAACGCCGGAAGCGCCTACCCTTCCATCAAAAGTTACATTATCGGCTCCGTTCAAACTGATCAATGGACCGGAAAGTAGAAATCCCTCATTGATCGACAATCCATCCGCAGTTGGGTAGATATTGACTGATGTATAACTTGCTGATCCCGAACCGCTGGCATTCAGCGATGCTTTTGACGTTTCTGTTGTACTGGCAATAACCTGCAAGGTTACATTACCGGTAAGGGTTCCCGCATTGATAGCGTCAAATGCCGCTTTCAGCGTGGAATAACTTCCTCCCGAACCAACCGTTCTTGTTTCATCAATAGCCCAGGAAGTGTGTGCAAACAGTAAAATCGCTATCAGGGGGTAGAGCAACCTTTTCATAATAAAACTTTTAAATGCCCGGGGGGGAGCATGTTAAAAAAGGAAGGCAGGTGCCTGTCAGTTATTCAATGAGGGCATGATGCCTTGATTTCAAAAGCGAAACTATCAGTTCGTTAATATGTATACAATGACTGCTATCACCCTGACTGATAATTGTTATCACTTTAAAAAGAGCGGTTGGGAAGAAAAATAAAAAGTCAAAAGTTAAAAATCAAAAGCCCACATAGCCACTTTAACTATTTTAACCTCTTTAACCATTTTAACCCCTTTACCCCCTTTAACCATTTTAACCACTTTAACTCAGTTCCAATGCTTATAAAATTTTCTGGCTATTTTTGGCGAAGAGACGAACCAATGTATCAACAGAACATACTTAAACAGATTGTACAATGAAAAGGATCCTGATTTTTTTGCTCTTGCAGAGTTTCGCTGGTACCAGATTATTTTCACAGGAAATTCAAATCAAAGCAATCCCCTACCCAATGCACTTTGATATCAAGCCAAAAGATTTTCAGATCAAAGGGGATAATGAGCTGGTTATTTCTGCTGCTGGAAATACAAATTTATTTATTTCACCGGACGGCGGTTTTGAGCAAAACACGGCTCCCAAACTATTATTCAGGCCCGGTTCCGATTTTATTTTCACATCCAAAATACAAACCGAATTTAAAGCGCCCAGTTGGGATGCAGGTGTTCTGCTGGTTTATAACGACCCGAAACATTATGCAAAATTTTGCTTTGAAAATGATTATACAGGTCAGCCAAGAGTGGTTTCAGTTGTTTGTAATGAAACAGGAGATGATTGCAACTCGATGGCAGTGGATAAGAAAGAAGTATTTTACCGCATCATTGGATCTGCCGGAAAAAATTCGTTCAGCTTTTATCATTCTTCCGACGGGAAGAACTGGTATCTGATAAGATCATTTAAGCTTGATAAATTTGACAATATCCAAATAGGTTTTAGTGCGCAATCGCCTATAGGTAAAGAGTGCAGGGTTGTTTTTTCAAATATTGATCTGCAACAGAAAAAACCTGTTGATTGGTGGAAGGGTGAATAACTTTCCTTCTCCGCAGATTCAAAACCACAAAAAAAATCTGCGCTTGCTATAAAATAATTTTAACCCCGCGCAGCGTGTTTATCTGCTCCATCAACTAACCAATCGATTGATATTTTTCGTTCAAACCGCAGTTTCCCCGTTCCGGGAGACGCTTGTGGAGAATGTTCATTTTTATTTTATGAAATAGATAACCTGGGTGGAAGGAAAGGAATCTACCCCTTATAGTTAAACAAGGCAATTATTAGAGAATTACGTGTCTGAGATATTGGTGTTGTGACTGAAGCTGTATAGACCTGCGGATTTTGCATATCCAACATATCATTGTCAAATGCATTAGTAAGCCTATCAGTCAGTTCGTCAATAGCAATGGAAATCGATGTGTGAGTTTTTGGAGATATTGGTTTGATAACATCAACAAAAGAAGTGAATAGGGTCTGCCTTTCTGCTTTTATAACGTTCATAATATCAATCTTGTCTTGGTCAGAAAGTACTTTTCCCGAAACTTGGTTTTGTATACTGTAAAGATTTTGAAAATAAGCATTAATGGTATCCTTGTTGGGTGTGTATACAAGTTCCTGGAACCACTTAATTTTTACATCATTGTCATTTTTTTGGCGAGTATATCGAAAAACAGTGTATGCAAGATACAGGCTAGCTATGGAAGCAATTACCGACAATAGAGGAGCCAATAAACCAAAAAACTTCAAAAAGGGATGAGAATCATCCTGTTGAGCCTGAGTAAAGCTAAAATGGCAGTTAATATCAAGCAAGTGCATTCTCTTCTCTTAGGATTCTGTCAATGGCCTCCTTCAGATCCTGTTCCACTTTGTATTTGCCGGGATTTTCGATAATGAATTTTTTGTAGAAACCTTTTTCTCCAAGCTTCGTGACTACATTAACCAAAAATTCTTCTAAAAAAGAAGGATTGATCGAACGGATATCCACAGGAATACTAATGGTAACTTGCCCTTCTTTTTCAGAAAGTGTATCAATAGTAGATTTAATACGCACTTCTGTCCCTCTATCACGGCCAGTGAAAACTTTAGAACCGGGTGTCCGGAAGTCCTCAAGGCTTATGGTCTGATTTTCCATAACTACTCCTTTTCTAAGTTGTTGTAATTTATGCAAATTTTGGCAGTTATCAAAGTGCCCGGGAAAAAATTGTCGGCAAAGGTAACAAATTTTTCATTCGGTTTTTCTTCAATATCTCCACTTTCGTTGAAAGTCATCATTTTATACATTGTTCCAGATTTGCCTCTAGGTTTTTCAAGTATAGCGTATGTTCCGTCAAATTTGATTCTGGTATGTCCTGACATAATAGTCAGAGAAGAAAGATTATCATGCTTCATATCTCCTTTGAGGGAGAAAAAACTCTCAATAAAAGCTATTGACCCATTTCCTCTTTTTTTATCCTTAATACTTGTAACACCTTGTTGTAGAGCATATAAGGTCCATAAGGTTTCCTCTTCAAATTCCCTTGTTTTAAAAAGATTTTTCGATGTGTAGCGGTCCGATAACTTTTTCATGCTACCAATCACGTGCCAGCTTTCAGGGTCCATATCCTTAAAAGTTTGGTATATTGTTTTGCCAAAGCTGAAAATTGTAAGATTAAAGACACCAACATGCTTGAGACCATCTTTTTGTTTTTCGAAATAACCGATCGCATACCTGTAGCGTCTTCCTGAATGTTCTGCAGCATTAATTAGCACCTCCCCGATAACTTTTGACAAGCGATCCGCTGCTTGCCAGGTTAGGACATGATTCATTTCTCTCAATCTCTCCTCAATATAATCCACCATACGTGTAACTTCCAATTCCTTTTCTCCCCTGACATTAGACGAAAGATTGCCTCCGATGATTAAATGAAAAGGTATCAAATTATCGTATTTTATTTCTATTCCACGAATATTACGGAAAGCCCCAATTGAAAACAATATCTTTTTGATTGGTTCCTTCTGCCAGTTAATAGGTTCGATTGACTCCATCTTCATCTTTATGCCACGCCGACGGCATTCTTTATAAAAACTAATAAACTCGACAAGCATTATATCCATACAAACAGAGGCATCAAGATCAATTTGATTGCATTGCTCATAATCAATCAATATATGCCTTACTTTATCTTTATACAACGCATAAAACAACTTCTTAAGAAATTCAAGGCTCTCCTTTTGGTTACATGTTAGTGAAAACTGTTGAGGCACTATAAATTTACCATCTTTGGGCAAGTTAGGAACAGATCTATCAAATGCTTCCTTATGGCTTGCAAGAAATTGTATGTTATCACTAAATGGAGGATGTTGAGGTGCAGTTTCGGATGGCTTATGATAAGTATAAATTTCAAACTTGGGCAACTCATTTTTAGTAAGCATCTTCCCCTTACTCTTCGCTATTTTAATAACATCAAAGTAAAAACGAAAAAAACCACTTTTACGTTTTCTTTGATAAGATTTTCTTTTTAGTTGCTTGCCGAAACGATCAGCAACTATTCTTCGATGCGATCTTTGGCGCTTCAATGGCAGAAAGGTTGGTTAATAATTTAGAGGGGAATTCAAAAATAAGTATTATTTTTTATATGTAATAATAGGCTGAGCGAAGAGTGGAGGTAGTTACATCATAAAAAAATGGGGCTTCCTCTTTTCAATACTGCGATTAATAACTGTGGATTACACAATGGGACCATTTTTTAAATATTTTAACTACCCTGATTTTCTTACTCCGTATAGTAGACTAAGTTCGTTACCCAATCGTTACAAAAAGACATGAAAAAACCCCGCATTTATTGTAAACACGAGGCTTTAACATTGTTGGTTTTGTGCCCAGGACTGGATTCGAACCAGCACATCCTTGCGAACGCTGCGACCTGAACACAGTGCGTCTACCAATTTCGCCACCTGGGCTTTTTAATTAATAAATAGTAGTTAGTAATTACTATTTATTTCAGGGCTGCAAATATAGTGGCAAACAGCATAAAGTACCAAGTGAAATTTTAAAAGTCTGGAGTTAGCAGTCTGGAGTCTGGAGTAATTGATAAAAAAGGATAACTCCAAACTCCTAACTCCAGACTCCAAACTCTCCTCCCCTCACCTCACCATCAAACTGCACCCCCTGATATCACTATTATCCAGCCTGCCCCATACTTCAAAACTGCCGTCTTCATATACTATGCCTACATCTTCGGTGGCAATAAAGCAGCAACTGTATATATTGGCCAGGTCAATTACCTGTAATAGCCCCCTGCCACTGGTTTTTACCAATAATGGGTCCTCTTCATCGCGTACCAGCACTTTCATCCATGGCGGGCACACAAAGCGGCCCTCCCCTTTTGAGTAGGCCTGGCTTAACAGTTCCGTCATCCCATATTCAGAATGTATGGCTGTTACCCCCAGCCCATCCTTCAATTGTTGGTGTACTTCTGCGCGGGTTAGCTCTTTGCGGCGGCCCTTCATGCCACCTGTTTCCATCACCACTGTATACCGTAGTTTTTGGGAGAAAGATGCCGCAAAATCCAGTAAACCGAAAGTTACGCCTATCAACAGGGTCTTTTGTCCGCCTGCTTCCAGTTTTTGCAGTGTTTGGGATAGTTTTTCATGCTCGTACAGGTAAAACCCGCTATCGGCATGGCCGCTCAGTTTGATCATCTCATCCACCATCATCACCAGCGATGAATGCTGCCGCTCAAGATAAGAAGGCAGCAAACCCAGTATGCACCAGTCTTCTATCTTCCCATAAAACAATTCAAACCCCTTTATAAAACTTTGTCGGTACAGTTCAATATCCTTTACCCAGTGTTTTGACTGGATGGTTTGCGTGGTACCGCTGCTCTCAAACAGGGTTTGGGGCTCAAATTGAGTGGTAATGACCGTATGTGTTTTAAAGAAAGAGATAGGCAACGATGGGATGCCGGCCGGTGTCATTATAACAGCAGGGGCAGCGCCCGTGAGATCGCACCATTGCCGGTAAACGGGATTATGGGCATATTGAAAACGGAAAGCTGAGAGGCAGGCATCTGAAAAGGCGCCCTGATCGTATCTAAGAGAGAAAATATTGTTAACATCAAATAGGTCCACAACGATGTATTGTAATGTTTTAACTAAATTTGAAATGAAAGTGAAACGAATGAAGACAAAATTATTGATACTATTGGCAATACCGGCTATGTTTTATGGCTGCAAGAAAGATACTTACACCACCAGGCCGCAGATCTCTATCAAGAGTGTCAATAACACCACCCTGAGCCAGGGCAGTTTACTCCTGTTCGAACTCAGTTTCACCGATGCGGAAGGCGATATACAGGATACTTTATTTGTGCAGAAAATATCCAAAACCTGTCCTACCACCCCAGGGGCCCAGTTTATCAGCAAAAACAAAGTGCCCAATTTTACAGCAACCTCTCATTTGAAAGGCGTTTTGGAAATAGGCTATGCATATAATGCCAATATATCGGGCTATAGTACCATTTCAGGCTGTGGCATAAAAAATGATACCGCTTATTTCAGGTTCTGGCTTAAAGACAAAGCAAAAAATGTGAGTGATACCATCACTTCTGCCAATATCGTCTTACTAAAATAGTTTGGATTGAATGGTTTAGTCAGGTTACTCTTATTCGGTAATTATTTCTATGGCATCTGCGCCGTTGGCCTGTCTATTGAAGCCAGCCTGCAACAACATACCCCGCTTAACAGTATTGCTTACTATCTTTTGGTATTTGCCGCTACCGTGCTGTATTATACCCATGCCTATATTGCCGAACCAGCCCCGGGCGCTGCCCATTCAGCCAATAAACGTTCTGCCTGGTATTTCCGGAACAGGCAGTTTGTTACCCGTTCGCAGGTATTGCTCACCGCCGCTTTTATTGTATTATCGGTGTATTGGATAAATATACACTGGCAAAACATCCTGCACACCAACCCGCTGCATTGGATGCTGCTCATCGTGTTTCCGGCAGTGGCTGCATTATATTATGGAAGTGCTGCGCCTGCAAGTTCTACTTATAATTTACGCAATAAAGGATGGCTCAAACCTTTTGTGATCGGCTTTGTATGGGCAGGTGCCGTAACGGTGTATCCATTACTGTTTGGCAGTATTGAGGATAACAGACCTTATTTAACGGATTATGTGAACATTTTGCTGTTCATCAAAAATGTGATGTATATATCCATGCTTTGCATCATGTTTGATATTAAAGACTATGCGGCCGACCATAACAGGCTTTTAAAAACATTTGTGGTGCGGGTGGGACTTCGTAAAACAATTTTTTATATCCTGATCCCCCTGAGCATCATCGGTCTGGGCACATTTATCCTGTATGCCACCCTGCATCATTTTCCTTTGTTGCGGATACTCATTAACGCCATTCCTTTTATATTGTTGATAATTGTTGCCTACTCAATGCACCGTCGTAAAAGCATTCTCTATTATCTTGCAATCATTGACGGATTAATGCTGGTAAAAGCGATCTGCGGCATTATCGGAATGACACTCATTAAATAAATTACCATGGCAAAAGCTAAAAAAACACACGCAAAAGCGAAATCTATCCTTACAGATACCTCACTCGCCTTTTTTAAAAATTATATCAATACCGCTTCTCCTGTTGGGTTTGAAACAGGCGGACAAAAAGTATGGATGGAATATGTAAAACCCTATGTAGACAGTTTTATCTCCGATCCATATGGCACCGCCGTTGGTGTGATCAATCCAAGCGCCACTTTTAAAGTAGTGATAGAGGCTCATGCGGATGAGATCAGTTGGTTTGTGAATTACATTAACGACCAGGGATTAATTTACCTGAAACGTAATGGCGGTGTAGACCACCAGGTAGCGCCCGCCAAACGTGTTTGGATACATGGTAAGAAAGGTCCGGTTAAAGCGGTATTTGGATGGCCCGCCATCCATACAAGGATGAGCAATAATGAGCAGAAAGAGCCAACACCCAAAGTGGAGAACCTTACGCTTGATTGTGGTGCACGAAATAAAAAAGAAGTGGAAGCGCTGGGTATTCATATAGGTTCTGTAGTTACTTATGAAGAAGGGTTTGATGAACTGGCTTATGATTATTATATCGGTCGCGCTTTTGATAACCGCGTGGGCGGCTACATGATTGCAGAAGTGGCGCGTTTACTCAAACAGAACAATAAAAAACTCCCTTTCGGATTATATGTGGTAAATGCAGTGCAGGAAGAGATTGGCCTGCGCGGTGCTGAAATGATTGCCCGCAGAATTAAGCCGGATATCGCCATCATTACCGATGTTACGCACGATACCAGCACACCCATGATCAGTAAAGCCATTGAAGGAGATATTCAATGCGGCAAAGGGCCATCCCTTGCTTATGCCCCGGCCATACACAATAAACTATTGAAAGTGGTACAGGATGTTGCCGAAAAGAAAAAGATCCCTGTTCAGCTAAGGACCCTCAGCCGCAGCACCGGTACCGATACAGATAGTTTTGCCTATGCCAATGATGGTTGCCCTTCTGTTCTGATTTCTATTCCGTTGCGTTATATGCATACCACAGTGGAAATGATCCATAAAAATGATATCGAAGAAACCATCAAACTGATGTACGAAACACTGTTGACCTTATCGCCTAAAACAAATTTGAGCTACTTGTAGGGAAGTCTGGAGTTAGGAGTTTGGAGTCTAGAGTATGGCTATATTTTTGCAACTCCAGACTCCAAACTCCTAACTCCTAACTAATCTTCTTTATGCGCTGGACAGAAAAAAAACATATCCGGATAGCTGTTCTTGATCTGTATGAAGGTCAGGAGAACCAGGGTATGCGCTGTATTCGTGAGATTCTAGCAGAGTGGAGTAAAGCAAAAAACATAACACTTACATTAGATGAATTTGAGGTGCGCCTTAACCTGTCGGTACCCGATACGTCTTACGATGTCTATATTTCAAGCGGTGGCCCGGGCTCTCCGTTGGAAAGCGAAAACAGCAACTGGGAAAAAGAATATTTTAAATGGCTGCAAAGTATAGAAGACTGGAACAGCCAGCCGGAAGGGTTTCCTAAAAAGCATGTTTTCTTTATTTGTCACAGTTTTCAATTGGCCTGCAGGCATTATGCCATAGGCAATGTTTGCAAACGCAAATCCACCGCCTTTGGTGTATTCCCGATACACATGCTGGAAGATGGCAAAAATGAACCGGTTTTTGAAGGTTTAAGAGACCCGTTTTACAGTGTTGACAGCCGCGATTACCAGGTGATAGAACCCGATCATAACCGCCTGCGCGAAATGGGCGGGCATATCCTGGCCATCGAAAAAAACAGGCCACATGTACCTTTTGAAAGGGCTGTGATGGCTGTTAGGTTCAATGATTATTTTCTGGGAACGCAATTCCATCCTGAAGCAGATGCGGAGGGTATGCGCATGTACCTGTTGCGGGAGGACAAGAAAAAAACGGTGATCGAAAATCATGGCGAAGCCAAATGGCAAAGCATGGTGGAACAATTACAGGACCCTGAAAAAATTATGTGGACCTACCAGCATGTGCTCCCCAATTTTCTCAATCATGCCATGGAAGAATGGGTTGAGGTCAGGTGAGTAGTCAGTGGTGAGTAGTGAGTAAATAGGAGGAACCCACTCACCACTCACTCAGAGCAAGTTCTCAAAAAATCAACTTTTTTGACAGCGAAACGCGTTAAATGCGTACCTTAATAAACCTTTGATTGGACAGGATTTTTAATTTTGAGACAGCATAAAAAGGTTTGTATGGTTCCCGCGATCAGAAAACAGTTCAACGAAAATTTTACACAGGAAAATTACCGTGCCTATTTAGCCGATCTCGACAGGAAACACCCGGGAGCTATTGATTTCAGGGTGGCCGAAACGCCTGTGTTTGTTGACAGAATATTTAAAGAGAAAATACTCTCTGCCTGCGAAAGTATTGTAGATGTGATCACACAATACAATTTTAAAACACTGAGCTCAGAGGCAATACCAGAAAATGTAAGGGTACCCAACGAAAATGCACATACTGATTTTATCGCTTTTGATTTTGGCATCTGCGAAAATGAAAAAGGCGAACCGGAACCGCAGCTAATTGAAATGCAGGGCTTCCCTACCCTGTTTGCTTACCAGGTATGGCAGGAAGAAGTAACCAGGAAACATTATTCCATCCCCGACAATTATTCCACTTACCTGAACGGATATACAAAAGAAACATACAAACAGTTATTGCGGGATATCATACTGGATGGGCATCCGGCAGAAAATGTGATCCTGCTGGAGATATTGCCGCATCAGCAAAAAACAAGAATTGATTTTTATTGCACCACCGATTATACCGGCATCCCTGTTGTTTGCTTAACTGAGTTATTACAGGAAGGCAGAAAATTATTTTATAGAAACGATGGAAGAAAAATTGAAGTAAAAAGAATTTATAACCGCATCATTTTTGACGACCTGCAACAGCAATCGCCGGAAATACAGGAAAAAGGGAAATTGCTGCTCACCGATCTTGATGTGGAATGGGTGCCCCATCCCAACTGGTTTTACCGCATCAGCAAACACACGCTGCCTTTTATAGATCATCCTTATGTTCCCAAAACAAAATTTCTGAACGAAATAGAAACATTGCCCGATGATCTGGAGAACTATGTACTAAAACCCCTGTTCTCTTTTGCAGGACAGGGTGTGGTGATTGATGTAACCAAAGAAGATATTGACAATGTTGCCGACCAGGAAAACTGGATATTGCAACGGAAAGTAAAATATGCCGAAGTGATACAAACGCCCCATACGCCGGCCAAAGCCGAGATCCGTATTTTTTATTTCTGGAAAAAAGGCGAAGCAAGGCCCGTAGCCGTGAATAACCTTGCGAGGTTGAGTAAAGGTAAGATGATTGGTGTGCGGTATAATAAGGATAAAGATTGGGTTGGAGGCAGTTTGGTTTTTTTTGAAGAATAAAAAGAACCTTTGCAGATAACAGTTTACTGAAAAAACAGATCAGGCACATGAATGTATTCTGGAAAAAACTGGTAACTAGAACTATCCTCAGGCATAAGTACAAAGGCGAGGAGATAGCAAGGACCTATTCAAGATATGAACTGGCCAAAGGTTTTCGTGAGCTGAAGATCAATTTTCTGCGTTTTTTTAAAGACAGTTTTTTTATGGCTGCAGGAATTATGTCTGCAGCATTCGGATTAGAAGGCTTTCTTTTACCCAACAGTTTCATAGATGGCGGCGCAACCGGTATCTCCCTGCTGGTTTCAGAACTGTCTAACGTTCCTTTATATTTTTTACTGATACTGGTCAACATTCCTTTTGTATATCTCGGATTCAATGTTATAGGCAAAGTATTTGCCATTAAAACAGCCATTGCCATTACAGGTCTTGCCTGCTGTGTGGCCTTTATTCATTTTCCTGAAGTAACACACGATAAATTATTAGTATCTGTTTTTGGTGGTTTTTTCCTGGGTATGGGTATCGGTCTTTCTGTAAGGGGCGGCGCTGTAATTGATGGTACCGAAGTACTCGCCATTTTCCTGAGCAGGAAGCTGGGCACTACAATCGGTGATTTTATCATCGTATTAAATGTACTCGTATTTTCAGCGGCAGCCTACCTGCTTTCTATAGAAACTGCTTTGTATTCAATGATTACCTACCTGGTGGCTTCCAAAGCGCTCGATTTTGTAATTGAAGGCATCGACGAATACACCGGCGTTACCATCGTATCTCCGCACAGCGAAGAGATCCGGAAAATGATCATGGAAAAAATGGGCCGTGGCTTAACTGTTTATAAAGGCAAACGTGGCTATGGCAGTCATGGAGAACGTAATGATATAGACATCATCTATACAGTAGTTACACGCCTTGAACTGAACAAACTCAATACAGAAATAATAAAAATCGACCCCAATTCTTTTGTAGTTACCAACAGCGTAAAAGATACCAAAGGCGGCATGATCAAAAAAAGAGCGCTGAAGCATTAAGTTATTCCCCCGGTTTGCTCATCCATTGGTAATAAAAATTTCAGCAGGTAATAGCTAACTCTTTATTTTTATCTAACTAAACTACTGCGCCTTGGCGGCTTTGCATGCATTATTTCTCGCAAAGGCGCCAAGGCGCAGGTTGCAAGAATATTTGGACGATAACTGATACGCATTTAAAAAATCTATGAGCAAATACTTATTACTGCTTTGTTTTCTTTTCCCTGTTTTTCTTTTCTCGCAGGAGAATTATGAGATACAGGTGTACGGCTCGCCCACTATGACCAAAGGGCAAACCATGTTTGAGTTGCACAGTAATTTTACAGCCAACGGTGGAAAAGATATTGTAAAAGGTGTACTACCCTCCAATCATTCATGGCATGAAACACTGGAGATCACGCACGGGTTAACAGATAATGCTGAATTAGGCTTTTACCTCTTCACCAACTACACCCCTTCGCATGGCTGGAAAGTGATTGGGGCACATTTACGTCCAAGGATAACTGCTCCTGAAAAATGGAAATTACCTTTTGGTTTAAGTCTTTCAGCAGAAATTGGCTGGCAGCGTAAAGAATACGCGGCAGAAACATTTAATATGGAGATCCGCCCCATCATTGATAAAACTTTCGGTAAATGGTATCTCTGTTTAAACCCAACATTGGGTGTTACTTTCCAGGGTATTGATAAACCTTCTGCACCTGCATTTGCGCCTAATTTTAAAGCATCATACTCTGTTTCACCAAAGATCAGCGTGGGCACAGAATACTATGGAGATCTTGGTCCATTGAACCAGTTTGAAAAATTGCCCGAGCAAAGTCATGCCTTGTTTTTTGTTGCCGATCTTTATCTCGATCCCAAATGGGAGATAAACTTTGGGCCGGGTTTCGGACTTACAGAGGCAACAGATGGTTTGGTTATAAAGTTGATTCTTGGAAGAAGGATTAGTTGGGGGAGATCAAAAAAGTAAATAAGCCTTGTTTGTATTTATTCTTACTTTAACCAAAGTAACCAATCCCCAGCTACTTTATCCCAATTAAAAATATCGTAATTGATCTCCCCGTTTGACTTTAATGGGAAATAATTATGTTCCGTTCCTACATATGCTTTGAATGTGAAATTATCCTTTCGCTCTCGCATTGTTTCAACTCTTAAATAATCGTTGTAAGGCGAGCTTGCATCTTTTGTTCCATAGCAAACAAGAACCGGAATTTTTAATTTACGCAGGTATTGAATTGGAGGAATTGAAAAATCGAACGTTGCTTTGTGAGTATCGCCGTCTGAAGCATCCATGCTATTTTTATGTTTAACAACATTCTGCCAAAACATAAATTCCTGTTCAACGCTTTTGCCGGAATCACTTTCATTGGTTCTTTGGCGCTCAATGATTGACAGAATACGACCAAATGGGTTGCCACCTGAATAAATCAGATGTGTTATTTTAGGGAAAAGCAAAGCCATTTTTGCAGCAACCGTGCTTCCTTCCGAATGTCCGGCAACAACTAATTTATCACTCAACACCCAGTTTTGATTTTGCAGGAATTTAGCTACATAAATATTCCTTCCTACATAATAATCCAGCAAATTTCGTTTAATATATTTTTCAGGAAATTGCTTTGAACTGTCAATAAATGTAAAATCGTCGTTTAATTCTTTTTGATCTTTAATTAGCGGGATCGATGGCTTACCAATGATTGCTAAATGGTATTTATTGCATAAGCTGTCCGTATTAAAAACAAATACATTATGAATTCCCTGTTTCCCATTTTCATTATACTTTATTATCAATGGAACCGGCAAACTTCCCTGACAAAAAAGGAACAAAGGTTTCTTTTTAAATTCATCTCCTTTTTTGGATTTTATTAAGATATCAACCGTGTCTCCATGATAGATTGTCTGCAAGTGTCTGAAGCCATACACTTCAACTTGCTTCATCTGCCCCAATAAATTAACTGACAATAAGAAAAAGGGGATTATTATTAGTGCCTTCATAGATGATGACAATTTCTTAGTTCACAAAATTCCACCAGATCCCCAAACGTGTCCACAATCCGGTGCCGGGATTATCTGTTGTATTAAAGTTGAGCTTATTGAATGAGAAACCTTTTGTGTTCAGTGTATTCAGGTTCTCTATCCTGAAAAACCCTTTAAAGCTCTTGATCCTGAAATGCAGGAACGCATGAATATCGGGCCTGTTATTAATGGTTTGCGTGTTCTGCACAAAATACCTACCGAGAAAAGGTGAATAATTATCAGCCTTGTAGCCGGTGTTATACCTGATCTCTATACCCGTTGATAAAAAAAGATTAGTAGCAAAATTGCCTTCAAATGCAATCCGGTTGCGGGTAAAAAGGAATGGCAGGTTAACAGGCGGCTGCCCGGTTGTTTGCTGAACATGGATCTCTGTATACCAGTTCCAGTGTTTGGATAACCTGAATTTCTTTTCGGCACTCAGGTGCAGCACATTAAATAATGTTGCTTCCTGTTTGGCAGAGAAAAAGCTATCAAAGTAAACATAGTTGTTCACCGCAAAATATTCGCCTCCCAGTTTCCAGCCGTTTTTAGGGTTTTCATATAATGCAAACAAACGGATCACATTCTCTTTCCCAAATGCACTCCGGTTTTTAATAGGGAACATACTTAACTGATCAAATACAAAAGCAGGAGTTTTATTTACATTCTGAAAACCAATATTGAGATAGCCCAGTTTCTTTCCCAGCAATCTTTTCATGCTTACAAATGCAGCATAATCACCCGCGTTGTGCCCGTTAAGGTATAATTCTCCGTTGGCCTCAATATCCCATACCTGGTTACGGGTACGGTTGCGGTATTCGCCAAGGGCATACACATTATACAAACTGATGGAGGCCGTATCAAAACTTCCTTTCAGATTTTGCAATGCTATACCTGCTTTAAGGAACTGGCTTAAATTATTTTTTTCAGGGAATGAGATCAGGCTGAATTCGTTGGTCATATCATTCCACGAATCTTTATAACTAACGCTATCCTTACCCGGCCAGTAATTGAAATAGTTTATGTACCGGGCAGAATCAACATAATAATCGTAGAACTGATAGCTGCTATGAGTATATTTAAACGTATGCTCTATGCGAAGGCGCGGGTAAAATATTTTAAACACAACAGAATCCGTAACCAAAGAATCTCTTGTACCAAGGTCGTAGTGATGGCGGAAAAGAAGCGTTGAATTTTTATACAGGTTACCGGTATTAACAGTGGTGTTAAATGGGTTTCTGCCTGCAGCCCCGGCTCTACCAAGCCTTGTTTCCAGCTCGTACGGATCGTTCAGCGCCAGGCTGTCTAATTTCAATTTATCCTGTAATCCGCCATTCTCAGAGGAAGCGCTTTTATTGGAAATGAATACAAGGAAGTTCTCGTATGTTTTATTGGGCGACTGGTAGTGATTGGTGAACCGGAAATTATTCTGGCTGGCATTCTGGTTTTTCAGGTTACCCGGCGCATTGCTGAACCGGTATTCGATAGAAAAATTCAGATTGCTCTGCCTGTTCTGTGTGTGTAACACATTGATCAGTTGCTCTGCCTTGCTGCCTAAAGCATACGCCAGTTCTGTATAAGGCCGGGTAGTTTGAAAAAAACGGGTGCCTTCTATGTTAAATCCGTAAATATCGTATGCGTGAAAGCCCGCATCAAATCCGGGTTTCATCAAAGGATTAAAAAAGAATGATTGTGCCGCTGTACCGTAGTTACCAAGAGTATGATAATAGGAAGGCAAAGGAAAACGGGTAGTAAAATCATTGATAGATGAATCAATGGTGCGTATGCGGGTAGAATCAAAATAACGATAAAAGATGGTGATGGAATCTGCAAACCTGTCGCGCTTTTGCAGAGAATCTTTGCCGGTATCTTTTTTCATGATACGGCCCTGGCTATCATAGCCCACATTCGACAATTGCTGCGAACTGAATTGACCCGACCTTATTTGCGCCGATACAGGTATACCTGCCGCAAGTAATAAGATAAAACAGATCAGTATGTTTAGCCTCAACAATGAACGCATGCTTGCAAATATGCTGTAAAATAACTGTTTGAGCGGAAGCCAAAAGTTAAAACTGAGTTGTTGATTCAGTTTTGACTTTTAACTTTTGCCTTTCAACTATAATGTCTTCACCAATTCAGTAAACAATAAAGTAAGCTTCGGTTCTGCATCTTTAGCGGCCTGTAATACTTCTTCATGTGTGATCACATTTTCTTCTTCGCGTATGCCTATATCGGTGATCACGCTCATGGCAAACACCTCCATACCGCAATGAACAGCGGCGATGCATTCCTGTACAGTGCTCATTCCTACTGCATCCCCGCCTAATGTATGGATCATTTTATATTCGGCGCGGGTTTCAAAAGTAGGGCCAGTTACGCCTGTATAAACACCCTGTTTCAGTTCAATATCATGGTGCTTTGCAATTTGCTGTATTCTGTTAATGAGTTTTTTGCTGTACGGGTCGCTCATATCTGGGAAACGCGTGCCCAATGCATCTTCATTTTTACCGATGAGCGGGTTATTGGTAAAGAGGCTGATATGATCGTTGATGATCATCAGATCGCCCACTTTAAAATCCAGGTTCACCCCACCTGCCGCATTAGATAATAATAAGGTATGTACACCCAGCAAACGTAATACCCTAACCGGGTAAGTTACCTGCTGTGCAGAGTATCCTTCATAATAATGAAACCGGCCCGCCATCACCCATACTTTTTTACCAGCCACTTCTCCCAGGATCAGCCGTCCATGATGGCCCTGAACAGTACTAACAGGAAAATGCGGAAGCTCACTATACGGTATCTCAAATTCTGTTTTGATCTCATTAGACAAATTACCCAACCCGCTGCCCAGGATAATGGCCACAGATGCCTCTGCACTAACCCTTTCGCGTATATACTCAACTGTTTCCTGTAATTGATTTAGTATTTCTGACATATATAAAACTTAAGTTGGCAAATATAGAATTTATGAGCCAAACGGAGTTGGGTTTGGAGTTTGGGGTTTGGAGTCTGGAGTTTGGTACGACAACACTACCATTCACAATTCACCATTCACAATTCACAACTCACCACTCACCACTCACCACTCACGATTGACGATTCACCCCTGCCAAAAAAAAGGCCATCCGGCTTAAAGCGGGATGGCCTATAATAGGTTAAGAAAGTTCAGAGTTAACTTAAACGTTTCACGTTAACGGCATTCAAGCCTTTACGTCCTTCCTGTACATCAAAAACAACTTTGTCGTTTGCTTCGATCTGATCGATCAAGCCGTTTGCATGTACAAAAGTTTCTTTGTTGGAGTTATCATGCTTAATAAATCCAAAACCTTTTTCTTCGTTAAAGAACTTTACAGTTCCTGTGATTTGTGTGTCCATTTGTAAAATTGTAAATAATTAATGGCCGCAAAGGTAGCTGTAAAATGCTTCCTAACCTAATAAATATGAACGTATACTGTTAAAACTACCGGGTATTTACCTGCTTTTCAGCGCATAACAGGCTATAAACCAGCCGTTCATCCACTATCCGGCCGCCACCACCGCAAAACCGTTTGTGTAACCTATCTTAGCAATACACATACAATACTTAATACTCTTACCCATGAATAAATCCGTTTTCCTGTTCTGCGGTTTGCTGTTCTCTATTTTGTTGCAAGCGCAAAAAATGACCTATCAGGTATCTTTCCCCAATGCCATTCATCATGAGGCACATATTGAGCTGACGGCATCCGGCATCCCCATCAAACCTGCCATATTTAAAATGAGCCGCTCCTCTCCCGGCCGCTATGCTACACATGAATTTGGGAAAAACGTATATGATGTATCGGCCAAAGACCAGGATGGAAAAAGCATCCCCGTAAACCGCATTGACGGAGACGTATACGAAGTACCTAAACACAACGGCACTGTAACCATCAGCTACACTTTATATGGTAATTATGCCGATGGCACTTATGCATCCATCGATCCGGAAAGTATTCACCTGAACATGCCCGCTGTTTTTATGTGGATGAAAGGAATGGATAAAGCGCCTATTGAGATCAGTTTCGACCTCCCCAAAGAAAATAAGGGTTTGATAGCTACGCAACTGGTATCAACCGGTAAACCAAATACTTTTACAGCACCCGGTCTGCAATATTTTATGGATAGTCCCACCAAAATCGGCGATCTCAAATTCAGGCAATGGACCATTTCAAATCCCGATGGTAAACATTTTACCATGCGTATTGCACTCGAATCTTCTGCCACTGACGAACAGGCCGATGAGCTTGCAACAAAAGTGAACAAAATAGTGCAGGAAGCAAAAGCAGTTTATGGAGAGTTCCCGAATTATGATTACGGCAGCTATACTTTTATTGCCAGTATTAACCCATTTGTACAGGGCGATGGTATGGAGCACAGAAACTCAACAATGATATCAGTACCTATGGGTTCTTTTAATATTGATGGATTACTGGAACTTTTCTCTCATGAATATTTTCATAACTGGAATGTAGAACGCATCAGGCCTAAAACGCTGGAACCATTTAATTTCGAGAAAAGTAATATGAGCAATGAATTGTGGTTTGCAGAAGGCTTTACACAATATTACGGTGAGCTGCTGGTGGCAAGGGCGGGTTTAAACAGCGCGGACAGTTATCTTTTTACGGTAGCCGGATTGATCAACATTAAACAGAACACGCCGGGTGCCACGCAGTATTCTCCGGTACAGGCAAGTAACCACGCTGTATTTGTTGATGCAGCAGTATCAATTGATAAGAACAACTATGGCAATATGTTCACTTCTTATTATCCTTATGGCGCTGCTGTTGCATTGGCGCTCGACCTGAATTTGCAAACCCGTTATCACAAAACCATTGATGCCTATATGCAGGCCATGTGGAAACGTTTTGGCAAAACAGAAGTACCTTATACATTGGCTACCATGCAGGAAACACTGGCATCCATAACTGATGCAGCATTTGCAGCAGATTTTTTTGGCAGATATATTAACGGCCATGAAGCAATTGATTATGCATCCCTGCTGGCTAAAGCAGGTTACGACCTGAAAAAAACAGATGCAGGGAAACCGTACTTAGGCGCTAATACAAAAACAAATGAGCGGGGAAAATTGGTTATTGCCAATAACACCATTAAAGGCACTGCTGCTTACGAAGGAGGTTTGGATATTGATGATGAAATATTGAAGCTTGATGAGAAACCGGTAAAAAACAACAGCGATCTGAATGCTTTCCTGCAAAATAAAAAACCGGGCGATATTGTATTCGTTACTTACAAACACCGTAACGCAGAAAAACAGGCTAAAGTTATTTTGAAGGAGCACCTGCCCTATTCGGTTATTCCCTTTGAGCAATCCGGGAAAACCGTTTCGGCTGAAGCTAAACAAATACGGGCAAGCTGGTTCAGTACCAATACAAAATAAAACACCGGCGGTTTTAGCTACTTGTTACGCCAACAGTGCTTTTCTAAAGCTAACCAGTAAAATCAGCATCACGCAAAAATGAAGTACAATAAGGATGGGTGTGCCTGCCAAAGAAATACCCTGCCAAATTTGGCTGGTAAGCAGCCTGTTCAGGAAAAGGCGTTGCCATATCATACCAAAAAATAAAGGCCCGATATTAAAACCGATGATATACCACCAACGGTTCTTTATTGGAAGAAGTTTAATGGCCTGCCATATAGGTGGCAAGCAGAAAATAATAACCAATATGGCCGCAATTATTTTTATCAGCGGGATAGAAAGATAATTGCCCAGAAGGTATACCAGCACCGTTTTTTCATCACCTCCACCCATCAAAGCGGTAAATATCCTGGCAAAAGGAAGCATGGCAAATAAGAATGCTATGCCAAATTTGTTTTTCTTTTCGTTACTGCTTTGTAATAATACCAACGCGCAAAACCAGTATACCATATAAGACAACAGCGGACCGGCAACAGTTGCAAAAAAACTCCACTCTGGGTTGATGCAATTAGCGCAGGTGGTCCATACACTAAAATCGCGGGGGCCATAACAACCACAGATCGCAACACCTGTTTGAATATGCGCCTGCTCGTGCAGCTCGCCCAATATCATATTTAGGGCGATAAAAGCCAGCAGGTATTTCCAGGTAATTTTTAAAGGCATCTGTTTGGGTATTCATACAAAACTACCCATGCCTTTCTGCATAGCCAATCACATATCCATGTGAAATACGGGCAGTATGTTTTTGTATTATTTATCAGGAGAACCTTTAAGATGTTTCTCGCCACGCAAAGCAAAATAAGCCCATAGTGCACTGGCAATCATAAAAATGGAGCCCAGTAAAAAAGAAACACCCGGAAAATAAACGGGGGCCTCTTTAGTTATGAAGTAAGCAAACAAATTGGTCATCATTGGAGGGCCAGCAACTGAAGTAACGCTCATCAGGCTGGTTAAAGCTCCCTGCAGTTCGCCCTGCTCATTAGCTGGCACATGGCCCGATATGATGGATTGCAATGCAGGGCCTGCAATACCGCCGAGGCAATACGGAATTAAAAACACAAACATCATCCAGCTTTGTGTAGCAAAGGCGAATAGCAATAATCCCAAAGCGTATAAACCCAAACCAACATACACACTTTTTTCGTTACCTATTTTTGGGGTAATTATCCGCACCAAACCTCCCTGCACCACTGCCACTAAAATGCCTACTACTCCCAGAGAGATGCCGATCATTTTAGGACTCCATTTGAATTTTTCGATATTAAAAAAGCTCCAGTTACTTTGAACAGCATGCGCCGCCAGGTAAACAAATACCAGCGAAGCAACCAGTCCACCTACGGCCGGATATTTTTTTAACAACAGCAGTGATCCTATCGGATTAGCTCGCCTCCATTCAAAAGGCCGGCGGAGTTTTTTATCCAATGATTCAGGCAAAACAAAATAACCATACAACCAGTTAGCAAGTGCCAGACCTGCTGCCACAAAGAAAGGAACCCTTGGGCCCAGCTCGCCCAATAACCCGCCAATCAATGGACCTATAATAAAACCTAAACCAAATGCTGCGCCTATCATTCCAAAATTCTGTGCACGGTTTTCGGCAGTGCTGATATCTGCTATATAAGCCGATGCCGTAGTAAAGCTGGCACCGGTAACACCGGCAATTAATCGCCCAACAAATAGCCACCCAATAGAAGGTGCGAATGATAAAAAGAGGTAATCAATGCCAAACCCCAATAAAGAAAACAGTAACACAGGCCTGCGCCCGTATTTATCGCTCAGGTTGCCTAATACCGGCGCAAAGATGAACTGCATAAATGCATATGCAAAGGTGAGCCAGCCACCGTATTGAGATGCTTTGCTGACATCAGTGCTCCCTAATAGCTGCTCTATTAATTTAGGCATTACAGGAATGATCAACCCCAAACCTGTAACATCAATTAGCAGCGTAATAAAAATAAAGCCCATCGCCGCTTTCCCGCTTCTGGCCATAATTCTGTAATTAAATAAAGATTTTGCGACTAAAAGTAAGCATTGGTTTTGTTGATCATCTACCGAACATCAAATATCCTCCCTGGTAACACCGGGTATTTCCATTACAAGATTTGCACCGTAAGTACCCGCAGGTGTTTGATAGCCGGTTTTAAAATTGCCGTTCAGCACTTTTTGTGTAATGAGGAGGCTGCTGATGGCTGTAAGCGTATATCCTTCCGGGCATTTTAAACGGGCAGCCACTTTTTTGCCTGCGGCATTTGTTGCTTCTCCCCAAACAAGGCTCATCGCTTTGGCACGCATTTCGTCTGATGGTCCTGCCGGTTTGTGTTCAATTTTTTTCTTTGCATTATTCCGGGCAAAAGAAGTACGCAAAAACCAATTGTACAGCCATTGCCACTTTAATAGCTTATATGTTTTTGGAGAGGCACCCGTATAAGTTTCAATATTGGGAATACCGGTAGTGGTATAAGCAGTAGAAACATCGCCCCATGGAATACACATTACAAACAGTTTCTTCACGCCAAAATCTACCCAAAAGCCTTTATGCCCTAATGGCTTCTTGCTGATCTGCCCGTTTTCGCGTACCACACCGCCTTCTCCAAGGTTTTCGGCCATGGTAGTGGCTGTGCCATGCGATAGTTGTCCGCCCAACATGGCAAATGCCAGTTTCAAATGAGTAGCATCGGGTAATTTTTCTTTCAGGTACAGGGCTGTGCAATCGGTGGGCACCACATCAAATCCCACACCCGGCATAATCATGATGCCTTTTTCTTTTGCTTTGGCATCATAACGTTTAGCCTGTTCAAAAACAGTGATCTCGCCGGTAATATCCAGGTAATGTGTTTGGGTAGCCAGGCAGGCTTCTATCATCTTTTTTGCGGTGTGATGAAAAGGGCCCGCCGCATGCAATACAACCGGTACTTCGCGCAATGCAGCCTGCAGCGATCCTGTATCAGACAGATCGATCACTTTATATGGCAGATGCAATGAATCAGCCATAGCACGAAGTGCTTCTTCGTTCCTGCCTGCCAATATTGGTTGTAAACCGTAGCCGGCGGCCATCCCTGCAATAAGCCGGCCTGTGTAGCCATTGGCACCGTAGAGTAAGAATGTATTTGTTTGCATGCTGAAATGTACAACAATGCTGTTTATTCTCACAGTTTATCGCACAAAAAAAGGGAGTATTGCTACTCCCTTTTATCCTCAAAATATAAGCTGAATAAATTTATTTACGTAAGGTGATTGTAGCCAGTTTTGTTTCTCTTGGCGCTTTCACTTCAACATTGGTGATCGTTGTATCAAAATATCCGTTTGATGCGTTTACATACACAGAATAGATACCATCTTTCAGACCCCTTATTTTAAACTCACCCTCTCTGCCGGGTAATGCGTAGGCTGTATCGGTTGCATTAAACACTGTTACTACAGGAAAGCCTTCTTTTGGTCCTACTTTTCCTTCAATACTGCCGGTGCTGCTTACAGTATAGAAATGGAACACAGGGCGGAGTATGAATTGGTTATTGCTGTTCTGGATGATAGAACGGGTGATATCAAAATCGAGCCATAAGCGTTTTTTTGCAGGCAGGTATTCTTCACACTCTTCTCCTCTTAATTTGATCAGAACATAATTAGGTGCATTTGGCGGCAGACTTACCGGATAAGTAACACTGTCTTTTACCACAGAATTATTGGTTCCTATCTCAATTTTGATCAACCTGATGGATCCTTTGGCAATTCCTGATGAAGCAAATATGGTATCTGCACCATTACGGAACTTCAGGATATCATAAACGCCCGGGGTAATATTCAGGTTCTCCCAAACAAAAGACGAGTCTTTTCTCTGGTCATCCCCACCCCTATGATCCCAGTCTTCATTATCATGTTTTCTGGTATCGGAACTGGTGTCCACCAATACTTTCACGGAACGGATATCGATCAATACTTTGTCGAATAAGCCAGGGCCGTCTGTCAGGTACAATGACAACTGTTGTTTACCTGCTGTAGAAACATCCGCAGAGGTGCTTTTGTTACAAGCTGTCATAACGAAGGTTACAGCTATCGCCATAATCGCTCCAAATAAAAGGTGTTTGTTTTTCATCAGGTTTCTGTTTTTAATATGGCGTTCAGCCATGTTTAAAATAATGTTTTAAAATTGCCTGTATAGTTGATGCAATAACCGTACTCAATGTTTACCAAGAAAATGTTAATTAGCCTCAGGAGAAAACATTTACCGTTTACTATTGTTAAAATTTCCTCCCGGAGAGAACTAATTGCTTTGCGGGGCGCATGCAATACTATTCTGCTCAAAAATGATACGATTTTTTCCTTGCGCTACTGCCGCAAACATTTGTTACTTATCTTGGCATCAACCAATATATGCTTCATGAAAAAGATACTGATCGTTGTTGCAACGTTGCTTGTAATCAATAATATTTTTTCGCAGCCACTGTCGGATACAGAAAAAAAGATCATCAGCTATATCAACCAGCATATTCCCGATTCGGAAAAATTACTGGCAGATGCAGTAAATATCAATAGCGGCTCACTAAACAAAGCCGGCGTTAAGCAGGTGGGCGATGTTTTTGCCAGAGAATTTGCACTTGCCGGATTTTCTACAGAATGGGTAAACCTGCCCGATTCTTTAAACCGGGCAGGGCACCTGGTTGCCATCCGAAAGGGCAAAAAAGGCAAAAAGGTCTTTATTATAGGTCACCTCGATACTGTTTTTGAGCCTGATATGCCTTTCTCTCCTTACACCCGCTTAAATGACTCTACCGCCACCGGCCAGGGTGCCAGCGATATGAAAGGAGGAGATGTAGTGGTTATTGCTGCATTACAGGCTCTTCAGTCGTTAGGACTCCTGAACGATGCCTCTATTACCGTTTATTTTACAGGCGATGAAGAAAAAGCAGGGATCCCAACCAGTGTAAGCAGGAAAGATTTTATTGAAAGAGCCAAAACCTGCGATGTAGCGTTGGCTTTTGAAGGTGCCAACGGACTAAATTCTGTAGCTACTGCCCGCAGGGGATCAAGCGGGTGGAAATTGCATGTTACGGCTAAAACAGGGCATTCGTCCGGTGTATTTACCAAAGGCTCGGGATATGGGGCCATTTATGAGTCGGCCCGTATATTAAACCGTTTCCGGGAGGAATTGAGTACTGAGAAATACCTCACCTTCAATCCCGGCCTAATTATAGGCGGTTCAGATATGCAGTATGATGAAAAAAAATCGAAGGGAGAAGCCATCGGCAAAACAAATATCATTTCTCCGGAAGTTGTTGTAACGGGTGATCTGCGTTTTTTAACGGAAGCTCAAAAAGAATCGGCCCGGAATAAAATGAGAGCCATCGTTGCACAAAACCTCAATGGCAGCAAAGCAACGATCAGTTTCCAGGATGGCATACCTGCTATGGAGCCTACTGAAGGGAATAACCGTATTTTAAAAATCATCGACCAGACTACAAAAGCTATGGGACTAGGCGCTACACAGGCCGGTGATCCGGGCTCAAGGGGCGCGGGCGATATTTCGTACATTGCAAAGTATGTAGATTGTGTTGATGGCTTAGGCGCATCAGGCCGCGGTGCACATGCCCCGGGAGAAACCATTAACCTGAAAGAGTTCCCATTACTCATTCAAAGAGCTGCTATTCTGATCTATCGATTAACCAACCCCCAATAATAACGAGTCATGAAAACAACAATTACAACGCTGCTCGCAATTACCTGTTTCCTGTTTATGTCGGCATCCAATGCCCATGCAGGTAAACCGGCTAAGAGAGAATTTTATGAAATCAAAGTGTATCGTCTTTCTACTAATGAACAGGTAAAGAAAGTTGATGAATTTCTTCAGAATGCCTACCTGCCTGCATTGCACCGGGCCGGCTTTAACAAGATCGGTGTATTTCATCCGATTGGTAATGATACCATGACAGACAAGAAAGTGTATGTATTTATCCCTATCGGCACACTAAACAAATTAAGCAAACTGGAAGACCTGCTGGTAAAAGATCCTGAGCTTACCAAAGCAGCAGATGCTTACTGGAACGCTGCTCATAATGCTGCACCTTATAACCGCATCGAATCTATTGTACTGAAAGCATTTGAATTTATGCCATCTTTTGAAGAACCCATATTAACCGGAAATAAAACAGACAGGGTGTATGAACTGCGCAGTTACGAAGGAGCCACTGAAAGATTGTACAGACAGAAAGTACATATGTTTAACCAGGGACAGGAAATTGCGTTGTTTAAAAAATTGAATTTTAATGCCGTATTCTATTCCGAGGTGATTGCCGGTTGCCATATGCCTAACCTTATGTACATGACCAGCTTCAACAATATTGCAGACCGCAATGAACACTGGAAACAGTTTGGAGATTCTCCGGAATGGAAAAAAATGTCTGCATTGCCCGAATATCAAAACACCGTTTCAAGAAATGATACTGTTTTATTGAACCCTGCTGAGTTTTCGGAACTGTAGCGTAGTTTTTAAATCGCCACAGATTCACTGATTTTTCTCTGTGAATCTGTGGCGATTTAATTGTGATCAGTAAATCACAAATAAAATCCCGCACGGTGCATAGGGTTATTCTTTGCGGCTGGCTTTCTGGGCCCTGATCATGCCAACAAAATCCTGCTTTCGTGATAAAGCAGTGATTACCTGCGCAATACGCTTAGCTACTGCCGCTTCTGATTTAACCCCGCCCATCCATTTAATGAAATAATTGCGGTGAGAGAGTTTAAGCTGGTCGAAAAAAGCTTTGGCTTCAGGCTCATCGGCCAGGCATTCTAAAAATCCAGGTGGTGGTGCCAATGGGTTAAGATCTACAGCCAGCTTTACTTCCAGCATAGCCCCTTTCTTTTTTTTGATCGCCTTGCGCATGGTGGCGTTAAGGGGAATGATAAAATTTCCGTCACCCATTGGAAGCAGTGCCACACCACTAATCGGATACTGATCTAATTTGCCCTTCACCCGGAACGACTTTTTGGTATCCGGTTTTAATTGCTGCGCAATATCTGCAGGAACCTCAATATAGGTCCAGCCGGTCTTTTCGCCCTGCTCTCCAAATTGATGTATGGTGGCTGTGTATATAACCATGCGTATGCAACGAATTTCGTGTATCTGAAAATAAAATCCAATAGCCTGACCGGTATTTAGGGGATTTTGGCCTGCTGGTCATTCCACGACAATTTAAACACAATTTTAGTGATAAAACAGGACCTTATTCCGTTGCCGGCTTACCCTATTTTCGTAGCTTTGCGGGGTTGAAGAAGATCATCACGATATCATTCCTGTCCATCTACCTGTTTTCAACAACTGAATTATCGCAGTTGCTGAAATTACCTTCATTGGTTGAGCATTATATTGAGCATAAGCAGGAAAACCATGACATTACACTTTGGGATTTTTTGTGCATGCATTATGCGCATGGAATTGTAAAGGATGCGGATTATGACAAGGACATGAAACTTCCTTTCAAAACATCGGATGGTATCAATTTAACAATCACTGCTTTTACGCCGCATAATTTTTCAACTGAGATCGCCAAACCGGTAAGCAATGAGACCAAATCGTTTCCTTCGTATAACGAGGTATTCTTAGCTTCTTCTTTCTTATCAAATATCTGGCAACCACCCCGGACCTGCTAATCATATCTTGTTTTTAAAGGATTCAGATACCAAGCTATTTGAAATCCTGTGTGTACAATCATTCAAACAAAATTGATTAACAGAATTATATGCTTAATAAGATAATTGAGTTTTCCATCCGGAATAAGCTCATCATTGGTTTTTTCGTTGTCACGCTTATCGGGCTGGGAATTTACGAAACTTCAAAGCTGCCGATTGACGCGGTGCCTGATATTACCAATAACCAGGTACAGATCATTACCGTTGCACCTTCCTTTGGCGCAACCGATATAGAAAGGCTGGTTACATTCCCGATAGAACAGGCCAACAGCAATATCAATGGCCTCAAAGAGATCAGAAGCTTTTCCCGTTTTGGATTATCCCTTGTTACCATTGTGTTTGATGATGCAACAGATGTTTATTGGGCAAGGCAACAGGTGGCAGAAAGGCTGCAAAAAGTTCAGTCGCAAATTCCGCAGGGAATTGGAACACCCGAAATGGGCCCTATTTCTACCGGCCTGGGCGAAATATACCAGTATGTGGTAAGACCAAAAGAGGGCTACGAATCAAGGTATAACGAAACAGAATTACGTACCATACAGGATTGGATCGTACGCAGGCAATTGTTAGGTGTAAAGGGAGTGGCCGAGGTAAGCAGCTTTGGTGGTAAACTGAAGCAGTATGAGATTGCAGTTAGTCCAACCAAATTACAATCCTACGGTATAACCATCCACGATATTTTTGCTTCGCTTGAAAAAAACAACCAGAATACCGGTGGTGCCTATATCGAAAAAGGGTCTACTGTATTATTTATCAGGAGTGAGGGGTTGATCGGCAATAAAGAAGACATTGATAACATCTCCATTAAAGCAACAAAAACAGGAAGGCCTTTATTTATAAGGGATGTGGCTGATGTAACTATTGGTTATGCCACAAGGTATGGCGCCATGTGCTATAACGATAAAGGCGAAGTAGCCGGAGCTGTTGTAATGATGCTGAAAGGCGCCAATAGTAGCGAAGTAATTAAAAATGTAAAAGAGCGGATTGCACAGATCCAGAAAACATTACCGCGCGGAGTAGTAATAGAACCATTCCTCGATCGTACCAAGATGGTAAACAATGCCATCGGCACCGTTGAGCAGAACCTGCTGGAAGGTGCGCTCATTGTGGTATTCATACTGGTACTGTTTCTTGGAAATTTCAGGGCAGGTGTATTGGTTGCGTCGGTTATTCCGCTGTCCATGCTTTTTGCCATCATATTAATGAATCTGTTTGGCGTAAGCGGTAACCTGATGAGCCTTGGTGCATTAGACTTTGGATTGATTGTAGATGGCGCGGTAATTATTGTAGAAGCGGTTATGCACCAGCTCTCACACAGCAAAAAATTCAGTCAGACCAATTTGCTTTCGCGACATGAGATGGATAAGCAGGTAACGCAATCAGCGAGCAAGATGATGAACAGCGCGGTGTTTGGACAGATCATTATCCTTATTGTATACCTCCCTATTTTTACTTTACAGGGCATTGAAGGAAAGATGTTCAAACCAATGGCACAGACTGTGGCATTTGCCCTGCTGGGCGCCTTTGTACTTTCACTCACTTACATACCCATGATGAGTGCGTTGATGCTGAGCAGAAAAATAAAACATCAACCCAACCTCTCAGATAAAGTGATGTTCAGGGTAGAAAGATTCTATCAGCATAGTTTAAAAAAGATCCTGCAGTTTCCTAAATCAGTTCTTGCAACGGTATTGGTACTTTTTGCAGTGGCGATCTATACCCTTTCAACTTTAGGAGGTGAATTTATTCCGGCCCTTGAAGAAGGCGATTTTGCGGTAGATACAAGGGTATTAACAGGAAGTAACCTGAATACTACCATTGAGAGTACGCAAAAAGCTGCGCATATCCTTAAAACAAAATTTCCAGAAGTACAGAAAGTGGTAACCAAAATAGGAAGCGGAGAAGTACCCACCGACCCGATGCCTATGGAAGCCAGTGATATGATGGTGATACTGAAAGACAAGAGCGAATGGACATCGGCAAAAACATTTAAGGAGTTATCAGAAAAAATGAGTCTTGCTCTTCAGGATGTTCCCGGCATTACGGCGGGATTTCAGTTCCCCGTGCAGATGCGTTTTAATGAACTTATGACAGGTGCCCGGCAGGATGTGGTATGTAAAATTTTTGGAGAGAACCTTGATACATTGGCGCGATATGCTGAGAAATTAGGTAAAGTAGTATCCAGTGTGCAGGGAAGCCAGAATTTATTTGTAGAACCGGTAACAGGTATGCCGCAGATCATTATCAATTACAATCGTTCGGTAATTGCACAATATAACCTGACTATTGCCGACATCAACAAAGTGGTGAACACCGCATTTGCAGGGCAAAGCACCGGTTTGGTATTTGAAGAAGAGAAACGGTTTAATCTTGTTGTGAGGTTGAATATGGATAAGCGTAAGAACCTGGAAGATGTGCAAAACCTGCTGATTCCAACACCACAAGGCACACAAATACCATTATCGCAATTAGCCAGTGTTGAAATAAAAGATGGCCCTAACCAGATACAAAGGGTTGATGCGAAACGGAGAATTGTAGTAGGCTTTAATGTTCACAACAGGGATGTACAAACCATTGTAACCGAACTGCAGGAAAAAGTAGAAGCCCAGATAAAACTTCCTGCCGGATATTATATAACCTATGGCGGTGCATTTGAAAACCTGAATGAAGCAAAGAAACGATTGATGATCGCTGTGCCTGTTTCATTATGCCTGATCCTGATTTTACTGTACTTCGCCTTTAATTCGCTAAAGCATGGATTGCTGATATACACCGCTATCCCACTATCGGCAATTGGTGGCATATTCTTCCTTGCCCTGCGGGGCATGCCGTTCAGCATCAGTGCCGGCGTAGGTTTCATTGCTTTATTTGGTGTGGCGGTACTGAATGGGATTGTATTGATTGCAGAGTTCAACCGCTTGAAAAAAGATGGATTAACTAACTTAACAGATATTGTATTAATGGGAACAAAAGTGAGACTACGCCCGGTACTCATGACAGCCTTTGTGGCTTCATTGGGTTTCCTGCCAATGGCGATAAGCAATGGAGCAGGAGCAGAAGTTCAGCGGCCTTTAGCTACTGTAGTTATCGGCGGATTATTGATAGCTACCTTCTTAACACTGTTTGTATTACCTGTACTCTATATTTTATTTGAAAGAACAGGTATAAAGAAAAAACATGCAGTTAAAACAGGTGTAGCCATATTGTTATTGGTTTCACTCACATCCATCAGCACGCAGGCACAGGATAAAATAAAACTTAAGGCAGCCATTGATACGGCATTAAAAAATAATACTTCGGTAAAAAATGAAAAGCTGAAAGCTGAGTACCAGCAGATGCTGATCCAGTCATCCGCCATCATTCCTAAAACAAATGTTACGGCTGAGATAGGACAGGTTAACAGTTATTATACCGATAACAGGATTGGCATTTCACAATCCTTTAGTTTCCCTACAGTGTATTCGAACCAGAAGAAAGTATTAACAGAAGAATGGAAAACAGCTGTATTAAGTGTGTCGTTAAAAGAGGCCGATTTAAAGAAAGCCGTCACACAGGTCTTTTACTCTGTAGTACTGTTACAGGAAAAGAAAAAATTATTGTTGAAGGCCGACAGTAACTATGCCGCATTTTTGAGTAAAGCTGATCTGCGTTTGGCCAAAGGAGAAAGCAATATTCTGGAAAGAACAACTGCCGAAACACAGCGGGGAAATATTTACCTGCAGATCAAAGCAATCCAGGATGAAATTGAAGTGGCAAAACTGCAGTTTCAGTTACTACTTAATACAGCTGTTAAATTTGAACCGGATGTTGAATCGCCAAGGTTGCAGGCACAGGTAATAATAGACAGTGCTACTATTGCAGGGCATCCGTTGCTGTCGGTTTTAAAACAACAAAAAGCTACTGCCAATGCGAATACCCAGTTGGAAAAATCAAAGCTCCTCCCCGATCTGAATATTGGTTATTCTAACATGAGCATGAAAGGTATGGGAGCTGATAATGTGCTATACGGCTCTTCTTCGCGTTTCAGTACAGCTATTGTTGGTGTTGGCATTCCATTGTTTTCAACATCGCAAAAAGCCAAAATAAATGCTTCTAAAGCATACGAGCGGATATCTGAGAACAATTATCAGCAACAATTTCAGGTATTGGAAACACAATACAGGAGCCTGCTGGTACAATATCAAACCAATCTGCAGGCTGTTAACTATTACGAGAAGACAGCCCTGCCTAATGCCGGTTTGATCATACAAACAGCCAACAAACAATTTGCCAACGGCGATATCAATTATCTGGAATGGGTAATGCTTACCAATCAATCAACAGCTATCCAAAGCAGTTATCTGGATGCACTCAGATCGTTGAATGAAAGCATTATTGCCATCAATTACTTATTATCAAAATAACAGGACAAAATGAAAAGAATAATTATCATATCAGTTTTTTTTCTGCTTACCGCCTGCGGGGGCAAGAAAACCCAGGAAAAAGCACCTGCCACCAATATAGCAAATGAGAACACAGTTACCCTTACCGCGGGCCAACAGGCTACTGCAAAAATTGTGTTGAGTGGATTAGAGGCAAAAAGCATCTCGTCTACCATTAAAGTAAATGGCAAGATAGATGTGCCACCCCAAAACATGGTTTCTGTAAGTATGCCATTGGGCGGTTACCTGAAATCAACTAAACTGTTGCCCGGCATGCAGATCAGGAAAGGAGAAGTGATTGCCAGCATGGAAGATCAGCAATATATCCAGTTACAGCAGGATTATCTTACCATCAAATCGAAGCTGGTGTTTTCTGAGGCTGAATATATCAGGCAGAAAGAGTTAAACCAGAGCAAAGCCAGCAGTGATAAGGTATTTCAACAGGCACAAATGGAATACAATAACCAAAAAATAATGCTAAGCGCCCTTGCCGAAAAATTAAAACTGATCAACATTAACCCATCAGGGGTTTCAGAGCATACTATTTCAAAGAGTGTAAACATCTATTCACCCATCAATGGTTTTGTTTCTAAAGTGAATATGAATATTGGCAAGTATGTGACACCTGCTGATGTACTTTTTGAACTCGTAAATCCATCCGACATACACCTGAATTTAAAAGTGTTTGAAAAAGATCTAGATAAACTGTATATCGGCCAGAGGTTGATAGCTTATACAAACAATGAGCCTGACAAGAAACATCCCTGCGAAGTAAGTTTGATCAGCAGAGACCTTACCCCTGAAAGAACGGCGGATGTTCATTGCCATTTTGATCAATATGATAAAACTTTGTTACCTGGCATGTATATGAATGCAGACATCAAAGTAAAAAGTTTGAATACTTTGGCTCTGCCGGAGGATGCCATTATAAGTTTTGAAAGCAGTAATTATGTTTTTGTTTCAAAAGGCAATAACCAATACCAAATGATGCCTGCAGAAACAGGCATTAAAGAAAACGGGTATATCGAAATAAAGAATGCTCCTGTTTTTACAGATAAGCAAATAGTGGTAAAAGGCGCTTATATCCTGCTGATGGCATTAAAGAATAAGGCGGAAGAATAGTAATTGGATAGAATAGTAAATTTTTAAGCCGCAGATTCGCAGATTTTTTTAATCTGCAAATCTGCGGCTTAAATTTTGGCAACCGGTATTAATTAAACCGCCCTTCTCCTTTTATCAACCGGTAAGGTTTACTGAAGAAATCATGTACTGTTGAGTTAAACACATCTTTGTAAACAACAGGTGTACTATGTCCCGAATTTGGCAGTATCCATAAGTACGCTTTAGGAATGCTGTGATAGATAAGCATCGTATGTTCCTCCCTGATCACATCATGATCGCCCCCTATTACCAGTGTTGGACAGGAAATTTTATTAAGTGCGTTTACAGGGATATGCGGCTGCTCACATAAAAGCCGGAATAATTTCCAATTATTTTTTTCAGAGGCTGTTTTATTTTTCTTTGCCTTCAGTGTTTCATACGGCGGACCAACAATATCCCATACCTCTTTAAAAACAGCGTTGGTATCTGGCTCAAGATTAGCACCTGTAATTGCCAATTTCTTTACTTTTTCCGGGTGCCTGATAGCCAAGAGGAGGCCATTGATTCCGCCATCGCTCCAGCCAATCACATTGGCAGAGTCGATATGCATGGCAGTTAATAAAGCTGCATAATCGTCTGCCATCATTTCATAAGTCAGCGAATCACCTGTATCTGTTGATTTGCCCTGTGAACGGCTGTCGGCAATGATCACTTTATACTTCCTGGAAAAGAAAGGAATATTGTATTTAAAATTGTTGATAGAACCGCCATTGCCGTGAATAATCAATAATGGCTGTCCTTCTCCATATACCTCACAATACATTTTAAATCCACGGATATCATAATACTTGCCTGAAGATTTATTATTCCCATACCGAATATTCTGGCTGTAAACCTTTAAAGTGCTGATCGAACTCAAGAAAAAGATGCAGATGGTTAGCAGGCAGGGAAGTTTTTTCATGGTGACTGATTTGAAGTTTTAAGATAAACAAAATCAGTTGTACTTATTCATTGGATCTTCTGAAACCTATTCTTTGCCGGGGTGGTTGCGGGGGATTGAGCAGTTGTTTGAGGTAAAGAAATACTTTTTCGATCTGTTCATCGTGCCCGGCAAGTTTTTGCTCAATCTTTTCTAATTGTAAAAGGATGTCTTTATGCGTGAGCAACATTTCCCTCATCCTAGTAAATATCCTGATAACCTGGATATTTACAGCAATGGCTCTTTCGCTGTTTAATATACAGGATAGCATGGTAACTCCCTGTTCGGTAAAAGCCATCGGCATGTACCTTATACCTCCTCTGGTTTCTTTTGAGGACGCAATTTGCGTCCTCAAAGATCCGAACTCATTCCCGCTTATTTCGAACATAAAATCATCCGGGAAACGGTTAATATTTCTACGGACAGCTTCTTTAAGACGCTTGGTTTCAACTCCATACAATTCAGCCAGGTCCCGATCGATCATAACTTTCTGGTTCCTGACCATGTATATTTTGCTCATTACCACTTCATCTGCCAGTTGTAGTTGTGTTTTGGTCTTTGCCATATCTTCCTTGTTTAACATTTTTGAGGTCACAAATTGTGACCTCAAAAATCATCAGGTAATGGCAATAAAATTATAGCAGTTTCAAAATCCGAAATAGCGTATTTACCGCATATTTTCTGAAGAAAAACACTTACTATTTTACATATCCGGCAAGAAACCAGTAAACAAAATAGCCGGCACATAAACGCCGGCTGTTTTTATCTTTTAACTGTTGACTTTTAACTTATTTCTCGTCTTCATTTCTAAACACCACCAAACCGTCAAATACATCTACTAAAACAGGTTTTGATTTATCAACATCTCCCGCCAGTATTTTTTTACTCAATGCATTGATGATCTGTTTTTGAATCAATCGTTTCAAAGGTCTTGCCCCAAGTTGCGGATCATAACCCTGCTCGGCAAGAAACTCAAGCAGGTATTCGCTGTACTTTAACGTAATGCCATTGGTGGCTACCAGTTGTTTTAATCCTTCCAGTTGTATTTTTACGATGCCCATGATCTGTTTCTTCATCAACGGACTGAACATAATGATCTCGTCTACCCTGTTCAAAAATTCAGGACGTATGGTTTGACGAAGCAGTCCCATCACTTCCACTTTTGCCTTTTCGGTAACATCTTCCATATTAGCATCTGTTACATTTTCAAATGCGTCCTGTATCAGGTGACTACCAATGTTGCTTGTCATGATGATGATGGTATTCTTAAAGTTCACCACCCTGCCTTTATTATCTGTTAAGCGGCCATCATCCAATACCTGCAACAATACATTCCATACATCGGGGTGGGCCTTCTCGATCTCATCCAACAACACCACACTGTATGGTTTACGACGAACAGATTCTGTTAGCTGGCCTCCTTCATCGTATCCCACATATCCGGGAGGCGCACCTACTAAACGCGATACGGTATGTTTCTCCTGGTACTCACTCATATCAATACGGGTCATCATACTTTCATCATCAAACAGGTATTCTGCCAAAGCTTTGGCAAGTTCCGTTTTACCTACCCCAGTTGTACCAAGGAAAATAAAGGAGCCAATAGGTTTTTTAGGATCCTGCAATCCTGCGCGGCTTCTGCGTATGGCATCGGCTACTGCAGTGATGGCTTCTTCCTGTCCTACCACCCTGTTATGCAATTCATCTTCCAGGTGCAGTAATTTTTCTCTTTCACTCTGCAGCATTTTTGCAACAGGAATACCGGTTGCTTTGGCTACATTTCCTGCAATATCTTCTGCATCTACCTCTTCTTTCAGCAAACGTTTATCAGCAGAACCTTCTATCTGTGCCGTTACCTGGCTGATCAGTTCTTCCTGTTCTTTTACTTTACCATATCTGATCTCAGCCACTTTACCATATTCGCCATTGCGCTCTGCCTGTTCTGCCTGTTGTTTTAACTCTTCAATTGTAGCTTTGGCATTCTGTACTTTTTCAACCAGTTCTTTTTCCTGTTTCCATTTCGATTTCAACGTATCCCTTTCTACTGCCAGGTTACTGATTTCGATATTCAGCTCTTTCAGTTTGTCTTCATCATTCTCGCGCTTAATAGCTTCCCGTTCAATTTCAAGCTGGCGGATCTGTCGTTCCAGTTTATCCAGCTCTTCCGGCATCGAATTCATTTCGAGGCGGAGTTTGGCGGCGCTTTCATCAATCAGGTCAATCGCTTTATCGGGGAGGAACCTGTCGGTCATATACCTTGTAGATAATTCCACTGCAGCAATGATCGCCTCATCTTTGATACGCACATGGTGGTGTGTTTCATACCTGTCTTTCAATCCCCTTAAAATGGAGATAGCGTCTTCCATGCCGGGTTCATCAATGATCACTTTCTGGAACCTGCGTTCAAGGGCTTTATCTTTTTCAAAATATTTCTGGTATTCACTCAATGTAGTGGCGCCAATGGCTCTGAGTTCACCACGGGCAAGGGCAGGTTTTAAAATATTAGCGGCATCCATGGCACCTTCGCCACCACCGGCGCCTATCAGTGTATGTATCTCATCAATAAACAGAATGATTTCTCCATCGCTGGTAGCTACTTCTTTTACCACACCTTTCAATCGTTCTTCAAACTCGCCCTTGTATTTTGCGCCGGCTATCAGTTGGCCCATGTCTAAAGCAAAAATTGTTTTCGACCGCAGGTTATCAGGCACATCACCATTAATGATACGCATGGCCAAGCCCTCAACAATGGCTGTTTTACCAACGCCGGGTTCACCCACAAGGATTGGGTTATTCTTGGTTCTGCGGGTAAGAATATGGAGTGTTCTGCGAATTTCCTCATCACGTCCAATTACCGGATCTAATTTCCCCTGCCTTGCCAGTTCATTCAGATTTTTGGCAAACTTGTTCAGGGTATTCAGTTGCGTTTCCTGTGTTTGTGATTTGATGGTATCGCCTTTGCGAAGATCTTTGATAGCAGTTATCAGTCCTTTTTCTGTAAGACCAACAGCTTTTAATGTTTTTGAGGTATCATCATTTACCTGCATCAAAGCAAGTAACAGGTGCTCGGGGCTGATAAATTCGTCTTTGAACTCTTTTAATACAGCATTGGCTTTCAGGAACACATTGTTCAGATCCCTGCTGATGCTCTGCGCAGGCTCTCCACCCTGTATTTTGGGTAATTTAGCAATACCCTCGTCTACTTTGCTTTCCAGGAAAGTAACATTGACATTGTTCTTCTTTAACAGGAATTCAACCGGGCTATCCTTATCAGCCAGCAAAGCTTTTAACAGGTGATTGGTCTCCATATTTGGGTTACCATTATTAAAGGCCACCTGTTGGGTTGCCTGTACGGTTTCCTGCGCTTTAATGGTATAATTATTAAGATTCATAGCTTGATGGGTTTAACAGTTTGATGTTTTTTTTGAATTTGCAGAACAGCTAACAAAATGGTAAAAAATAGTGCCTCAAAAAAGGGCATACCAATTCCGATGATGGCTACAAATTTTCAAATAACTTTAAACAAGATTGCAAACCACAATCCAATACTTAAATTCGGAAAATATGTCTGTAAAACCCGGTCTAAACTGCGTAAAAGGCAGTGCTGTATTGATCTTTATGCTATTCTTTCAGGTGGCAATTGGGCAACCCGATTTTTCGGAGGTTGACCGGAAACTGGAAGCTTCTAAAAAAGAACTCGGGGGCAATGTGGTTACCCTGATCTATAAAGATGGCAAGATTATCTACCAGAAGGCACTTGGCACTGATTTTAACCTGAAAACCCAGGCACCAATTGCCAGTTGCAGCAAATGGCTAACCGCAGCATTGGTGATGAGTTTTGTTGACCAGGGCAAACTTTCGCTGGATGATAAAGTGAGCAAATTTCTCCCCATTTTCACCAAATATTCCAAAGGCTATATTACGATTAAAGATTGCCTGGCACATTTAACCGGGATAGAATCTGAACCCATACGTCTCACTAATCTATTCGGTCGTAAAAAATATGCTTCATTGGAAGAGGAGGTGAATGATTTTGCTTCTAAAAAAGAGATCCAGTCTAACCCCGGGCTTGAATTCCGTTACAGTAATATTGGACTGAACATAGCAGGTCGCATTCTGGAAGTGCTCACAAAAAGAAGTTTCGAACAACTGATGCAGGAGCGCATCACCCGGCCTTTAATGATGCGCAATACCAGCTTTGCCAGTTTTAATGCGGTAAACCCATCAGGCGGGGCTGTTTCTACGGCCAGTGATTATATGAACTTTTTATCTATGCTGCTTAACAAAGGCATGTTTAATGGCAAAAGAATATTGACTGAGAAAGCTATTGAAGATATGAATATGGTTCGCACCACACCTGCCATGATAAAATATGCGCCCAAAGCTGCAGAAGGCTTCAACTATGGTTTTGGCGAGTGGATACTGCAGGCTGATGAAAACGGGAATGGCACTGTTGTAGCCAGTCCGGGATTATTTGGCACCTGGCCTATGATAGACCAATGCCGTGGATATGCCTGTATCTTTTTTACCAAAGGACTACTGGGTGAAGAAAGAAAAGACATTTATCTCGATATCAAAAAATCCATTGATGCGCAACTTGCCTCAACCTGTAAATAACTAAATCATGAAAACAAGGAACCTGCAGAAAGCTTTTTTATTAGGGGGATATGAACACAAATCAGAACCGGTAGCATCTCAGAAAGTATTTTTAGGGCGACTTTACCGGAATGCATTTGTGGCGTTTGTTATATTAACGATATGCCTGTTAATAGGTGTTGTTGGCTACCGTTACGCCGGCCCTATGAGTTGGTTAGATGCCCTGCATAACGCTTCAATGATATTAAGCGGCATGGGGCCTGTAGCAGAAATAAAGACAGGCATCGGAAAGATATTCTCTTCTTTTTATGCCCTCTTCAGCGGAGTGGCTTTCATTACCAATATCGGCATTTTGATTGCACCTGTTGCTCACCGGTTTTTTCATATGCTGCATGCAGAAGACTTTGAAGGATAGCAAGCAGGTTTGAAATTAATTAATCCTTATCATTCACTTTTTTTCACAAATACAATACGACTGTGATCTGCTTTATAAATCGCGTCAAAATATTTAACCAGTTCCGGATATTCTGATGCCGGTAAAATGTTTGTCTCTCTTGTTTGCAAACGGATCATTTCAACAGAATGTTCATCCACCTTATAGGATATCTCAAAACTGCCAAACTGGTTCCGTATATTGATGTTTCTTGGAATGGCTTCAGGTGTGTACCCTGCCGGAACCTGGATATTAACCGTATCAATATCTTTAAAAGCTTCTGTAAACTGGATCGGGTATTGTCTTTCCTTGTCCTCAGACAGTTTATTACCTGAACGGTTAAACAGGTTTGGAATGATGAACAACCGCTTACCCGAAACGGAAGCATAATTTGGTGCTTTCACATGTAAATACTCATCTACCGCTGGAATTCTGCCAGGCGATTCAGTATACACAGATTTATCTACCTCGTAAGTTGGCAGATTCAATGCCTTGTTCAAATATTTATCACGTTCTTCTTTGGTTGCATCATGAATAAGTGAATGTTGCAGTTCCTGTTGTATACCTGTAAAATGGGTAAATACCTCCGCTGTCATATTCCCATCAGCATCAACTACTGCATTTACTCTGCGCAGTTGTCGGTTATCCGATGCTTTATAAGCAGGTGTATTTACCACATGCCCGCCGTCATCATCTATCAGCAATGCTTTCCGGTTTCCGGTAAAGGATCCCATATATCCGGCAGGCATTGTTTGATTGGTACATTCCAGCCAGATCGTGTCTTTCCCATTAGGCACACAAGTAATTACGTGATTAAAATATGGCGACGGGAAATCTTCATTCAATCCTTTCTTACCTCTTCCTGCAGTAACTAATACATAATTTGCCTTGATCCCAACTTCTTTCAGTAAACTGACCATATAATTAGACAACGCTTTACAATCGCCATATTTGTTAGACGCCACATACTTCGCATCAAATGGCTGCCAGCCCCCAATACCTAACTGTACACTAATGTAGCGGGTATTATTTTGCAGGTATTGATATACTTTCTTAACCTTTTCTTCTTTGTCTGCCACCCCATCCACCAGTTTATGAATATCCTGTTGTACCTGCGCAGGCAATTGATCCCTTCCCTGGTTTAATGCAACATTGAACTTCCCAAGGTTTTGCCAACTGCTCATATCGCCCGAGTATGCGCCAAATGAAAAATCAGTTGCCCCCACGTATACCACAGGTAATATTTCACGCAATGGGGGCTGGTATGGTTCAGACACGATAGCCTTAACATTATTGATCTCCCACAAATAGGTAATCGCATCTTTATTATTAGTTATCATGGGAGAAACAGGCAGGTTCATCTGCTTAACCCGGAGTTTGTTATCTGAGGGAATATCTACAATAAAACGGCTTTGTTGCACTGAATATTCATCGCCATCCACGGGTTGCCAATAAGGAAGGAAATAAGTTCCCTTCTGCTCCTGTTCATCCTCATACTCGATGGTATAAGGATATTGCCGGTGATGAAAATTGTGCTTTTTGATACGGTTATCCAGCATCAGGCTAAAACCATCGGTAACCGGCACATCCGCGATATCGCTTCTTCTGACACTTTTCAGTTTTTTACCTGTTGCATCAAAAAGGTTCCCGTCAATATTACTAAGCGATTCAAAGGAACTGTAATTATTGGCATATTCAGCATAGTCATCCCCCTGCTCATCCAGTATGGTAATTGCATATTTGTGTTTTACTACCATTTTATTTACCGACTTGATGATTACGTGCAGTTCCTCCAAACGTTTAACAGCATGAGCATTTAGTTTTAGGTAATCAGGTATCTGATCAACACTGTAGTTTTGTGCATGAAGGTTTATAATTGGCACCCCAATTAATAAGAAAAGTATTTTTTTCATATCATTACTTGATCTTCTTAAATACGATCTGTTCGCTTTGTTTTTTGATAATAAAGGAGAAGAACTCCCGGAGGGCTTCATAGTCTTCCTGCAGAAAGTTGGCTTTATTGATCTTGATGGTAGACTGCAACTGGATTCTACCAGGCGATTTAACACATAGATATTCAAACATCCCTTCTCCATCATTCATCTTAAACCTTACAGATTTAGGAACTTCTTCAATCGCATAACCGTTAGGCACTTCCATGTTCAATATGTAAACCTCATTAACAGTATAAGGCATTTCAACAGGATAATTGCGCTTGGCTGATTTAAACGGATTCTGTTTCATTCCTTCGCCAAACATGGGGTTGAAATAAAGCATATCCTCTTCATTATTGATATCAAATTCATACCGAACGGAAACAGGCTCCTCATATTTGTTAAGCGAATCGATCTCAAGGTTTCTAACTTTTATATCACTGCTATATTCCTTGCCTATTTCTTTCAAATAATCTTCCTTTTTGGTTTTACTCATTTTCTCTCTAAAATCCGAAGACTCATAATAACCAAGTTGTGAATTATATGCTCCTGTGTACCTGTTTTTATCATCGTTAATTATAAAAACAGACGAACGTTTTTCTTCCCTGAGCGAATCAGAAGCAAAGAAAACCGGTGCTGGCTCTTCTTTTGATAAAACCCAGGCCACTCCATTATAACACGACTCGGACAATTTATTAAACCCGAGCATCGGTTTTGATGCATCAAGATAAATTAGCTTGTCGCCGATCTTTACCTGGCATACCAGGTAGTTAAACCTGTCCATTAACGGATAAATAGAATGAACCAGTCCGCGGCTTCTGAGGCTCATCAGCACCGGCTCAGAAGGGATCTCTTCATGGCGAAGCATAGCCAGTAACAGTAAATTGATCTCACTAACAGAACCGCTTTTCCTTTTAAAAACATCTTTTAAACTGGTATTATCGCCAAGACGGGTGCCATAAGTACCGGTACAGGTAAAATGATCCCGTACATACGCAAATATCTTCCTGGTTTTTTCTTCCAGATTGGCAGCATCTTTAACTATTAATTTCAGATCATCCGAAAGCCAGTTATTTATAGCAGTAAAAGCCAATCCGAAATCTTCACTTTCCATCATTTTTTCGCTAACCTTGGGCCAGCTTTCCATAACCTTTCTTATGGGTTCATTGGGAAAACGATATTCCGATAACTGGAATTCAATTTTCGAAATATGATTGGCCAATGTCGACGTAAAACTTTCCTCTTTCAATGGCGGCACATTTTTAATTGCCCATGTGTGATTGTGCACCGTTGTATTAAGCCTGTAAACCTTATCAGCCGAAGTTCCGCCATCAACCCTTACAGTATATAACGAAGCATAATCTTCATTTTTATTAACATCAAAAAGCAGGTATCCCTGACTAAGGAATACATAATTTAAAAAGTCAGGAAGATGAACAGAATATTCGCTCCATAAACATGGGTACTGTCCCTGAAACTCCCACGGTTGCAGGTTAAACAGAAAATCTGATTTTATAGTATAGGTAAACTCGATGATCGACCCTGCTTTTAAAGCAGGGAAAGTAAATTTCTTTTTAACCAGGTTCTTTCTTATTTTTTCCTCAAAAACGCTTTTGTTGTCTACTTTAGTAGTAACAACAGACCCATTTTCCAGGTTATACGTATTGGCCGACAAACTTTCAATTTTTTCTGTCTCCGTTCCGCTGGAATACAGGTATACCGATGTTTCTGCCGCATCGAATCCTTTACTATTCAGTATCAGCATCCGTTTGTGTTTCCTAAAAACAATACTGAACCAGCCTTTGTTATTGCCAACAAACTCTGAAGTACCAAGGTCTGCCAATACTACTGCATTTACATTAGAATCAATCAAGGGAGAGGAAACATTAAAATCGGCTGGCGTAATTTTTCCGAACTTTATTACCGGTTTATTCTGGGCCAAAACAGGTAAGAATCCCCAAACAAAAAGAATTGAGAAGATCAACTTTCTCATGTGCTATATTTTACGGGTTTATCCGGGGGGGATATCTATAACAATAATATCATAATTTCATAAATCAAAAAAAAGAAATAAGCAGAAACTTGCAGCTTCCCAAAAATAATACAGCACTCATCAAACAAACAGCCCAACAAATGGGCTTCTCGTATTGTGGGATTGCGAGAGCAGAAGCGCTGACAGATGATGCCAGAAGATTGGAAGCATGGTTAAAGCAGGACATGCATGGCAGCATGCAATACATGGAAAACCATTTCGACCTCAGGGTTGATCCGCGCAAATTAGTTCCGGGCGCTAAATCTGTGATCACGCTATTGCAGAATTATTTTCCTGAGCAGCAGCAGAAAGAAAATACACCGCATATTGCCAAATATGCTTTTGGGAAAGACTATCATGAAGTGATCAGAGCCAAGCTCAAAAATTTATTATTGCTGCTTAATGAACAGATCGGAGAAATTCAGGGACGGGGATTTGTAGACTCTGCACCCGTACTGGAAAGAACCTGGGCACTCAGGAGTGGCGCGGGATGGATTGGAAGAAACGGCAACCTGATCACTAAACAAAACGGTTCTTTTTATTTTATTGCAACATTGATCGTTGATATCGAATTGGCATACGATGATCCTTTTGCCAAAGATTTTTGCGGCAGTTGCCGCAAATGTATCGACTCCTGCCCTACCGATGCCATTCTCAACAACAAAGTAATTGATGGCAGCAAATGCATCAGTTATTTTACCATTGAATTAAAAGAGGCATTGATACCAAATGAAATGAAAGGCAAATTTAATAACTGGCTATTTGGTTGCGATGTATGCCAGGATGTTTGCCCATGGAACAGGTTCAGCAAACCACATCACGAAACAGCATTCACACCCATACCTGAAATACTGAACCTTTCAACTAAAGAATGGGAAGCGTTAACTGAAGAAACATTTAATACGGTTTTTAAACACTCCCCTTTAAAACGCGCTAAGTTTAAAGGCATACAGCGCAACCTTTCTTTTATTAAAACAACCTGATGGAAAAACCTTTTGTACATAAAACCTGTCAATTAGAAAAGTTTCCCGGCAAAGGCGGCTGGACCTATGTACGTGTTCCGGAAATACCACCTAACAGAAAAAATCATTTTGGATGGGTGAAAGTAAAAGGCAGTATTGACGGGCATTTGATAAGCAATTATAACCTGGCACCCATGGGAAACGGCAGCCTGTTTCTTCCGGTAAAAGCGGCTATCAGAAAAAAAATAGGGAAACAGGAAGGTGATTGGATCGAGGTTATCCTGTTCCCCGACAATGACCCGCTGGAAATACCGATGGAATTTATTGAATGCCTGCGCGATGAGCCTGATGCTTACAAACATTTTCACAACTTCTCTGAAGCTGAACAGAAAAAGTATATCGACTGGATTTATGGCTCAAATAAAGAAGCAACAAGGATTAACCGGATGGCAGATGCCATCAACCGTATCAGGTTTGGCGAAAAATTACAGTAGTCACTGTTTTATCAAAGTTTCACACCAAACCGAAATGCGATCCTGTTGAATGTATAGTCCAGCTTTGTTTCACGAGTTTCGGGTATATATGGAGGAAAATCCCGATAAATGGTCCCATATCTTGTTTCAGTAATTGTTTTCATAGAATATCCCAGGCTTAACACTATTCTCTCCTTCTTTTCTGTGTGGATAGTATAACCGATCCCTACATCGGTATACAAGCCATTGCTAAAATCACTTTTCCGTTCACCTCCTCCCCAAATGTAGTCGTGCCAATATTGTGTTTCGAGCGGCCATGCCAGATTATTGCCAATATTGAGATAGGAGAATACATTGCCGTTTTTACCAAAATATTTTCGCAGATCAGCAAACAGAGGCACTGTTCTTACCTTATAATAATCAATGCCTGTGCCGAGGCCAATCCCCCATCCGTTTTTTTCAATCCCTCCTGTTACCTGCACCTGTCCACTCGCCGACTGATCCCCATTCAGTAATGCGATCTGTGGAAGCAGGTAATAATTGTTCTTAACCGGTTTTACCTGTGCAGCTATTGAGGTCGTAATCAAAAACATTATTAAAATCAAAACACTTTTTTTCATCTTTACTTATTTTGTGTTATTGGTATTTTACTCATCACAGATGCATTGCCGGGGTTTGTGTAATCAATCATATAAAGGCCATCTTTTGCCACAGCAATGGCTATGCCCTGCAAAGCGATCACATCATTTGCTTCAAAGCCACTTACCTGCTTTAGCAATGATACATGCCATGCATCGGCAGCATCAAAAATTTTAATACCTTCTTTTCCATCGCAAACCAATAACAGGTTCCCGTCTTTAGACAAGCCCTTCGGCGAACTGAGGTTGTAAGATTTTACCAAAGCAGGGCTGCTTAAATTGCTGACATCAATGATATCAAGTTGGTTACTGAACCCGCCGCAGAACGATCCGCCGGATAATGTTACATAGGCATACTTCTCATCAGCAATAACCGGATCACAGGAGCGGGCATGCGTAAACTGACCGATTTTTTGAGGTTGATCAGGTACAGAGGCATCAAAAACAAACATGCCCGACTGGCTGCCTATAAATAACTTGTTTTTATACGGAAAAATCGTTTCTATATTCCCCTGTTGCAATAATACAGTTGATGATAAGGCAGGCAGGGCAGGTTGTGTAAGATTGAATACTTTTAGATCGTTTTGGCTAACCGTATACATCCTGTTATCCAACAACGCAAACCTTGCCAGCGATCCGGATATACCCACCCCGGCAGCAGAAACCGATGCCAGCGCATTTGAACTGCCTGAAAAAACGGAATAGGACATAAAAACACGACTGTTATTACTGAGCATATGAGTAAGCGTACCGGCAAATCTTTTATTAACAACCGTATCAACCCTTACCCATTCTTTAATCACTTTTGAAGTATCTGCCATAAATCCCTGGTAATACCTGTGCGGAAACACGCCGTTGAGGAATTGTTTAACACTAATCTGCAAAGGATTGGTGGAGATGTCCATTGTTACCAGGTCTGTATAACAATCTGCATATAAATAAGCTCCTTTAACGGCCAGATCAACACAACCGGGGATCTCAATAAATGCAATATTTACCGGCTTTGCAGGATCAGCAATATCAATGATGTGTACGCCCTTATCTATTTCGTTCAGGAATACATAATGGTCTCTTACAACTATTTTACCCGGTTGCTGTATTGGTTGGGAAGAATTGCTTTTAATGTTTGCTTTTACTTCATCGCGTGTTTTGTAAACGGGCCGGTAAAAAGAGTACCGTTCCGAAACATTGTCTTTCATGCAGGCCAACAACAGGGTTAGCGCGCTAACAACAACTATCAGTAAACGTTTCATACAACAGGTTTTGCCATACTGACACTGGCATCAACTTTACCGTTGCATTTTGTTTTTCTTTTCAGGAAGAATGAAAGCAGCTCTTAACGATGACAGGAATAAATGCTGATTTGAACCACTGATTTTTGTAAGGTCGCTGATAAAATATTGCCAATGCGGACCTACATACAAAAACGGTTGTTTGCCAATAGCAACATCAAAGCCCGCAGAAAAATGAACCTGCATTTTTTGCATAAGGGAACTGTTCCTGAAAAGCCTTCCTGTGCCTGCATCATAATGCAGTGCATTTGTTGCAATAAGAAAATTGAGGCCTGTACCCAATTGCCATCTTGTTGAAATCTTTTTAAACAGCTTCATATCTCTGTAGAGATCAACACCAGTCCGCAGAAAATGGTATTGATTTGTATAACCAATACTATCGGTACTTCTGTAATAATACCCATTCGTGTTGTATATGTTGTAGCCGCTAAAAAACACAGTACTATCTACACTGCTCCCTACACTGGTAGCTGTTTGAAATAAGGAATAACCTAATGAGATACCAATGCTTTGTTTTTTTCCGATTGCCCTTATTGCCTGTAGTTGTATCCCAAATGACAGTGCATCTTTAATAACCGGTATTTTAAACCCGGGTTGTGCAGCCCCTGAAATGTTTCCGGTAGAAGGACTGGATGCATACACATCGGCGGGGGTAACTTTTTGCATGAATAACGACTTGCGGATGCCACTTATGCCTCCATCAACTGCTATATTCCATTGCCATTTGCTTTTTTTATTCTTTGCAATAACACTACCTGGCGAATCAGCTACCGAAACAGGAGATTCAGGCTGTTTAATCTGCGTTGCAACTACCTCTTTATCGGCCTCCTTAGCAGTATCAATAGCTGGTATAGTTATTGTTTGCGTTGGCTGAGTAACAGTTTCATTATTGATTATTTTATTTGTTTCGGGTGCAATTACAGATGTTTCCTGTTTTGGATCAATGGCTATGTTGTTATCTTTTGTATCCGGTTCTTTTACTGCCGGTGTACCTGGTTTTACAATATGCTTGTTATGTTTTATTACAGGCACCGGATAAGATAAACCAGTTTGTTCTGTTTTATCAACAACCTGCCCCCTTGCAGTTGCATGAACCTGCAATGAATCAGCTATTCTGTTTTTTTCAGTAATAGCGGCAGACGGTGCCAGTGTTTGTGATTTGCCTGTGTTTATGATAGGCTTTGTAATAACAATTTCATGTTCCTGCCGTGGTTGAACAAACTGGTAGTATGCCCAAAAAGATGCACCGCCACATCCTGCCACTAATAAAAATACCCAGATCAGCCATCTGCGTTTTCTTTCGCGCCGTAAAACGGCTTCTACCTCTGGCCATACAGAGGCATCCGGCTTCATGTGCAGGCCTTCCAGTTGCTCTTGTACCCTTTGTTCAAAAGATTTATCGGCCATAGCTATCTTTTTTTTCATTAACAGAATGCATTTCCAGCCAACTAATCAGCAAGGCCCTTGCCCTTGCATATTGCGAACGGCTTGTACCCTCATTAATGCCGAGCATTTTACCTATTTCAACATGCGTATACCCTTCTACTGCGTGCAGGTTAAAAATTGTTTGAAATCCCGGCGGCAGTTGCCTTACCAGGTTAAGCAGGTCTTTTACATTAAGCATCACATCTGTATCGCCGCTTGTAACCGGATGCAGGTTATTGTCTTCAAAACTCAGATCTAACTGGTACCGGGGTTTTCTTTTTAAATAATTGATGGCCGTATTTATCATGATCCGCCTGATCCATGCCCCAAGCTCGCCCTGCATTTTATATTGATGGAGATTCCTGAACACCTTAATAAAGCCCTGCTGTAGCACTTCCTCCGCATCGTTCATACTCTTGGTATACCTGTAACAAATGCCCAGCATATCGCCAGAAAACAGATCATATAATCGTTTCTGGGCAATGGCATTATTCCGTAAACAGTCTTTTACCAGTTTCTGTTGATCATCCATGCTGCAGGGTTCGCTATTTTGACACGGTTTTATCTCCGGTCGTTGCAATTTTGCCAAATATTTTTAAAATAATAATGTCCGGACCGGACTTATTGTAACAAGTGAGGGTAGAAATTGCTATTATAACCCGTTGGCGGAGTTAATTTCCACCAGGCTTTGAGATAAATGGCGTTTACTGAATTTGTACGTTTTAACCATTTATAGCAACTATTTTAACCGCAAGGACGCCAAGTCGCAATGGTACGCAAGGATTTTAAAATAGTTTACCTGGCGATCCCTGGCGTCTTTGCGTCCTTGCGGTTAAATGTTTCAAAATGAGGTCTTGCCAGTTAAATTTTTGAATAACTCCGCCAACAGGTTATTATAGGTTTTAGGATACCATTTAGCAGGTATTCAGCCAATAGAAATTATTTATTGATCATGTTTTTTCTCAGCCAGTGCTTTTAGTTTATTCAGATTGGTTTCCATCATGGGGCCAAGAATTTTGTCGTTCATCATCGAGCCCAGCCTTTCCCATGGATACCATTTCAGTTTTTCTTCAAACTGCCATTGCACCACTGTTATATTTTGAGAAGGATTGCTGATCAAATGAATAGTGGCCGTTTGAGAGCTGCCTTTTTTTGAGATCCAGGTTGATACAACAGTAGAATCTGTAACCCGGGTTATCATCACCGATGAACCGTTAAGGTCTGCTGAAGTGGCGGAGAATATTTTGACAGATGAACTGTTCATCCCTTCCATCCACCATTTCCATTGCTCTATATCTTTCACATAACTGATGATGGAATCCCTATGTGCATTTATATTCACAGCCCTTGACACCAGCACATTGGTTGGCAGCAGGAACCCGATAAATGAGGCTATCGCAAACATGGCCACCATACTAATTAATGCAAACCTGATCAGTTTCATACGTTATTCCCACTTAAAGGTTTTAAAAGCAACAGTGTATACCACTACTGTCCAGATACCCAATATACCCAGCTCTTTCCAGCAACTGGCCAGGCTGGCTCCTTCAAAAGAAATATTGCGCATGGCATTATTAAAATGCGTTAGGGGCAATATTTTACAGATGGGTTGCAGCCAGGAAGGGAAAGCTTCTATCGAGAAAAATGTTCCTGCCAACAAAAATTGTGGCAGTGTGATCAGGTTAGCAAATGGCGGGATGGTACTCTCAGTTTTAGCCACACTGCTTACGATGAAACCAAAACCCATGAACAGAATCAATGCCACAAAACTAAGTACCATGATCTCCATAAATGTCTGGAAGCCATGCACCAGTGTAAAATGAAAAATATAATGCCCTACTCCAATCACAATAACAGAAGTAAGCATCTGAAAAAGCACCCTGCTCAAAGCTTCGCCCAAAACAATATAGGAACGCCTGATAGGTGTTGCATAAAATCTTTTTAAAACCAGTTGCTGCCTTAAATTAAAAAACAGGAATGCTACCCCAAAAACACCTGAACTTAACAATGAAAAGCCCAACTGGCCGGGAAGAATAAAGTCAATAGTTCTGTAGATCCGCCCCGGAACTTTTGTAACCGTATTGTTGATCATGGCAATAGTTGGGGCATCTGTATAACTTTTTTGATTAATACCGGCAATTACCGCATTTAATATAGATTGCAGTACCTGAATATTCTGCGGGTTTACTGCTTCAGAACTGGTTAGGCTGATCTTGTAAGGCGGGTTGGCAAGACCGGATTTCTCTATTTTTATGATAGCTGTAATTCTGCCTTTTTCCAGGTCTTCCCTTAGCGCCTCCCCTGTTTTTGTAACAAGGTTGATGCCTGCAATACGCCTGATGGCAGGATAGATAGGATTGGTAGTATCTGAACTCTGATCAAACGCAACATTAACAGAAACCCTGCCCCCGTTACCAATAAAACCAAATACCAGGATAAAAACCAATGGAAAGGCAATACTGAAAATAACTGCAGAAGGGCTACGGAAAATAGCCCGCAAACTACCCTTGGTGATTGCCAGCATCGCCCGGAACTGGTTATACTTTCCTTTCATAACGCATTCATTATAAGAACAAATCTATCTTATTATTTCCCGAAACCAAAAAAACCGGTAAAAAAGGGGGAGAAGAATTGGAAAATCAAAGACAAATGTCGTATCTTGGTACGACAAAAGACGGGTATGGCAAAAATGCAACGATATGCACAGGGAAAAACAAAGCTAACAAAGGTAGAAGAGCCTGTTAGTGCCTACCTGCCGGTTAAGAAGCCGGTAACCGTTGCCGATTATACTTACAAAAAGCTAAAAAAACTTGCTGATCTTGTTCCATTTACCCAAAGCGAATGGGCCAATATGCTGCACCTCTCTGAAAGAACACTCCAACGATATGCTAAAAACAATTCATCTTTTGAAGGTATCTATACTGATCGCATCCTTCTCTTGCAGGAAATGATCAACCTTGGACTGGAAACCTTTACCAGTGCAGAAGCGCTCTATAGCTGGTTAAAAAAAGACAAGCAGGTACTGGGGCAAACCATCAATTTTGAATCGCTCTATTCTGATAGAGGTATCCAGGAAGTAATTGACCAGCTTTCACGAATCCAATACGGTGTATACACATGATCGTTTACCGATTTGCACACCGAAAATTTGCCAATGAACTTTCCGGAACAGGTGCACGCCTAAAGGGCGGACGATGGAACCCTGTAGGATTGCCGGTTATCTATACCAGCGAATCCATCTCGCTTGCCCTGTTGGAGGTTTTAGCCAATGCACTTACACTGGAAGAACTGCAGATGATCCGGTTAATGGAAATAGAGATCCCCACGGCTGCTGAATACCATGACGTTAAATTACAAAGCCTCAAAAAAGACTGGTACCTTGATGTGGATTATACCCAATGGATGGGCCAGGAAATATTGAAAACAAAAAAGTCTTTATTGTTTCGTTGCCCATCAGCCATTATTCATAATGAACATAACTACCTGATCAACCCGCTGCATCCGGATTTTAAAAAGATCAAACTGAACAACAGTACTGATTTTTATTTTGATGAAAGGCTTTTTAAAAGATAAGCCCCTGCATTAATTGATCTCTACCATAAAAGGCAATCTAGCCTGCGGGATACCGATCATTTCTTTGGTCTGCTTCAATTCTTTGATCAAACGCATCTGCTTCTCACCTACCTCTTCTTTGATCATGTTTGTTTTAATGGTCTTTTTATAATTACTGAGAAGCTGTTCAAAAAAGCTTTTCTTTTCAGGATATTCTTTCACGCGGTATTCTTTCAGCCCGGCCATTCTTGCTGCGCAATTCATAGCATCCTGCATGGTGCCAATCCGGTCTACCAGGCCTGCGGTCAGACCTCTTGTACCTGTCCAAACCCTGCCTTGTGCAATACTGTCTACATAGCCGATATCTTTTTTCCGGCCTGCTGCTACTCTCGACTTAAAGGTGTAATAAATAGAATCTGTTGCTGCCTGGAAAAAACGTTTTTCAGTTTCGTTCAAAGGTCTGTCGCCACCACCCATATCAGCATAAGGCGCTGTTTTTACACCATCAAACGTGATACCCAGTTTATTTTTAAAGAACGACTGAAAATTGGGAACAATACTGAACACACCAATAGATCCGGTGATGGTGTTGGCATTGGCAAACACAGAATCTGCGCCGCATGAAATATAATAACCGCCTGAGGCTGCCATATCGCCCATACTTACAATAACAGGCTTTTCTTTTCTTGTAAGACTGATCTCGCGCCAGATCACATCACTGGCCAATGAGCTTCCGCCCGGGGAGTTTACCCTGAATACGAGCGCTTTTACGGTTTTATCCAATCTCACTTTACGGATAAGACTGCGATAGGTATCGCTTCCCACCTGGTCATTATCTCCATTACCCGAAACAATATCTCCATCTGCATAAATAACAGCTATTCTATCCTCGCCTGTTGCCTGCCTATAATCTACCGCTTCAGAATAATCGCCGAAACTCACAAAATTGATCTTCTCTGTTTCTTTCTGGTGCAGGCGCTCCGAAAGTTCTTTCTTCACCTCATCATCATATTTCAATCCATCTACCAAACCATTGCTGAATGCATCATGGGCTGTTTGGATAGAACCGGCAACTGCAAGGCTTCTGAGTTTGGCCGTATCCAGCTTTCTTGCACTGGCAGCAGCTGCAAGAAAACGGTTATACAGATCGCCAAGCCAGACTGAGGTTTGCAGACGGTTAGCATCGGTCATTTGCGTTACACGCAGTGGCTCGGTTGCGCTTTTAAATTTACCTGCATAAAATATCTGTGGCTGTATCTCCAGCTTATCCAGCAACCCTTTCAAAAATAATAAACTGGATGAAAACCCGCCCCAGTCAACACCACCCTGCGGATGGCAATAAATCTTATCTCCTGTATTGCCTACATAATATCCTTTTTGTGTAATTGTTTCGCCGTACGCGATCACAAATTTCCTGCTGGTTTTAAAATCCAGTAATGCCTGGCGCAGTTCTTCGCTTGCGGCAAAACCGTTATCATTGCTGCCGCATAAAACATAAATTCCTTTTACGGCAGTATCAGATTTTGCATGATGGATCATCCTTATCATATCATATAAAGCAGGCACTTCCGCATCGCCTTTGTTCAGCAAAACATCAAAAGGGTGCTCCTGCGACTGTTCTTTAAAAGTATGAGACAGGTCCAGCACCAATACGGCATGGCTTCCTATTATTGGTTTATCAGAACTGGTAGCACTAACAATAAAACCTATCAATATTAATATGCCAATTACCGTAAAAACAACCAAGGCCAGTAAAGAGGCAAAAAAAGTTTTAAAGAAGCCTTTCATATTTTTTTTATTAAATGGTACTGAATTTAAAGATATTTGAACCTTACTATACTTCCAATTTATGAATAAAGCTTATTTGCTGATAGGCGGTAACCTGGGCAACAGATATGCTTATTTACAGGAAGCTGTACGGTTAATACAGGAATCCTGCGGCAATATCGTTCATTCTTCGGCTATTTACGAAACAGCGGCATGGGGCAAGACCGACCAGCCCTCTTTTTATAACCAGGCCCTTGTTTTGGAGACATCACTTAAGCCGGACGACCTGATGCAGCATTTGCTGGATATTGAAACAGCTATGGGCCGCAAAAGAACCGAAAAACTGGGGCCCCGCATTATTGACCTTGATATTTTACTGATAGATGAACTGGTTATTTCATCATCCTTATTGCAATTACCGCACTCGGCATTACCCAACAGGAAGTTTGCATTATTGCCTTTATCAGAGATAGCGCCAACACTTGTGCATCCGGTGTTACATAAAACAATAGCAGAGTTATTGACAGATTGTACAGATGAATTAGATGTGCAAAAAAAATCTGCCGCCACTTGCTGATGGCGGTTAATTTTGACCAATACCGGGAAAATTATTCATGAAACATCACTTTATCACAGTTGAAGGAAATATAGGTGCGGGCAAAACCACACTTACCCATTTATTGGCCAAGCATTTTAATGCCAGGCTGATACTGGAAGAGTTCGCGGATAATCCCTTCCTGCCAAAATTTTATGAAAACCCCGCCCAGTATGCATTCCCGCTTGAATTGTTTTTTATGGCCGAACGCTATAAACAATTAAAGGAACTGGCACATACCAAAGACCTGTTTCAGAATGTAACTATCTCAGACTACCTGTTTACCAAATGCCTTTTGTTTGCCAAAGTAAATTTGCCGGAAGAAGAATTCAGGCTTTACCAGAAACTGTTTGATATCATTCACCAGCAATTAACCTTTCCTGATATTTTAATTTACCTGCATGCGCCGGTGCAAAAACTGCAGGCCAATATTAAAAAAAGGAACCGTGCGTATGAACAAGGCATCCCGGATGAATACCTGTTCAATATCCAGGAAACCTATACCAGTTATATCAAACAACACAATATCAAAACCATTTTTATTGATGCCAGCAATGCAGATTTCCTGGGCAATGAAAAACATTTGCAGATTGTGATAGATGCGCTGGATAAAGATTATGATACAGGACAACACTATTTCAGCCTTCCTTAAAATATACCGTTGATAAAACAATCATACGGGCGAACAGATCATATGAGAAATATTTAGGTTCTTTGCCTCACTAAAATCATTGACTATTCATTCTATGCAGATTCCCGCCAAAAAACAAGACCCCTTTGCTGCCGTCCGGATCCCGGAATACCGCAACCTGATGATGGGTCGTTTTTTGTTTATCATGGGACTCAGGATGATGGCAACACTGGTGGGATGGTGGGTGTATGAATTAACCAATGAACCTTTTGCCATCGGGTTGATCGGTTTATCAGAAGTAATTCCCGCCGTTTCTTTATCACTGTATGCCGGTCATGTAATAGACATGAGCGAAAAAAGAAAACTCTTACTCAGGGGCGTAGCGCTTTACTTTGGCTGCACCTTATTATTGCTGGGGCTTTCTACCAAATTTACCGCCGCACAGTTCAGTAACCACTGGATCGCATTCAGTATTTATGTGGTCATTTTCTTTACAGGGATTTTCCGTTCGTTTACCGGCCCAACCTTTGGCACCATGGTAGCCTCTATTGTGCCCAAAGAATTATTGCAGAATGCTACCACATGGAACCAGGGAGTATGGTTAACCGCTTCTGTGATCGGTCATGCATCGGTTGGTTTTTTAATTGCCGGCCTGGGCCATACCGGTTCACTCATTATTATTTCCATATTGGTTTTGCTGGGATTCTCTTTTATGTACCAGCTAAAACCGAAGCCGGCATTGAATGAACCGGGCGAGAAAAAAACCATGGACAGCGTAAAAGAAGGCCTGAAATTTGTTTTTCATACCAAAGAAGTATTGGGAGCGCTCACCATGGATCTTTTTGCCGTACTATTTGGCGGGGCAGTAGCCATGATACCCGTATTTGCCAAAGACATACTAAAAACAGGACCCATCGGTTTTGGCTGGTTGAATGCTGCTGCAGATATCGGTTCTTTCATTATCATCATCTTCCTCACCTTCTTCCCTATGCATAAAAAGCAGGGCACCAAATTACTCCTGGCAGTAGCGGGTTTTGGAATTTGTATTATCGTGTTTGCCTTATCTAAAATATTCTGGTTATCATTTACCGTATTACTGCTCAGCGGCATACTGGATGGTATCAGCATGGTAGTGAGAGGTACTATCCTTCAGTTAAAAACACCGGCGCATATGCGGGGAAGGGTGATGAGTGTAAACTCCATGTTCATCAACAGCAGCAATGAATTAGGGCAATTTGAAAGCGGACTGGCCGCCAAAATAATGGGGGTTATCCCATCGGTGGTGTTTGGGGGCAGCATGACCTTACTCGTGGTATTCAGCACATGGTTTAAAGCCCCCAGTTTGCGTAAAATGGAATATTAATTTCACGTATCTTAGTCATCCCCGTTCCACTCTAAATATTTTTTATGCAACGCAGATCCTTTCTTCGTACTGCCGGACTTACCACCGGACTGATGGCATTATCTTCCAAAGAATTGTTTGCCGCTTTAATGCAGCAGCCTGCTTTTAAAATAAAAATATTACGCGGCGATATCGGCATTTTCACAGAACGTGGCGGCACTATTGGCTTCTATCAATCCAAAGATGGATATGCGGTGATTGATTCGGAATTTCCTGATCAGGCCAAACACCTCATTGATGAGTTGAAGAAGATGAAAGAAATACCCTTTAAATTCCTGATCAATACCCACCACCATGGCGATCATACAGGCGGTAATATTGCTTTTAAAGATATTGCAGAGCATGTGGTGGGGCATGAGAATTGCCTGGCCAATTACAAACGGGTATCTGAACAAAATAAATCTGTTGACAAACAATTATACCAGGACATTACCTTTAGCGATGGCTGGAAACAAAAGATAGGCAAAGAAAAAATAAGAGCTTATTATTTTGGCGCCGCACATACCAATGGTGATGCCATCATTCATTTTGAACATGCCAATATTGCCCATATGGGCGACCTGTTGTTTAACCAGATGCATCCTTTTATAGACAGGAGTGCCGGTGCCTCTATTAAAAACTGGATACAGGTAATTGAGAAAACGCGCAGCACCTTTGACAAGGATACACTATTCATATTTGGCCATGCCGGAGATCCTGAAAAAGTAACCGGTAATCTTGATGATCTGGCAGCATTTGAAGACTATCTCCAAAAACTACTCGATTTTGTGAGTGCAGAAATTAAAGCAGGAAAAACAAAAGAAGAGATCATCAAAAACAAAGAAATACCGGGCCTTAGCTGGAAAGCCAATGGCGCCGACAGAAGTTTAACGGCTGCTTATGATGAGCTTACTTCAAAGTAACCATCAATCTTTCTAAAACAAAATATACCGCAGGACAAAAGCTGGAATTCTTCAAAGTGATCACGGGCCGTTTGAACAGCACATCTTCATCCGTATACGGAAAACGATGGCAGTCGGACGGCCTTGTTTCATAAATACTGCAATAATTATCAGACCCTAAAAAAGGGCAGGGTTTGCTTTGGGTAACATAATCCCCTTCATCGTCAAGAAAAAGATAGGTCTCAATAAAATCCCCTTCCTTCATCCCAAGGTGTTTACTGATGCGTTTAATATCCGGTGTTTTAAAACGGGGGGAATAATTTTTACAGCAGTTGGCACATTGCAGGCAATCCACGTTTTCAAAAGCTTCGTCGTGCAGATCAGGCAAGACTTTCAGTACCTTATTCTTATTCTTCTCGGCTTTCTGCAGTAGCTGCTTGTACTGTTTTTGATGCTCTGCGCTGCGCTTTTCCCAATTGTCTAATTTTACTTCACTCATAATACTTAACAGGCTGTTTACCGGATATAGGTTTACTTCCCTTTACTTTGCAGCACAAGATTAGCAGGATTTAAGGGCATTTCCTACAATATATTATTTTTCAGCGGGTACAGGTATGGATGAATTAAAAGAACAGTGGCTTATTCTGATCTCCACTCCTATTTATATAATTATAATAGGACTGGAAATACTGCTATCCCATTTGCAGCACCGCAAGGCTTATACTGTAAAAGATACTGCTGCAAACATCTACCTGATGCTGTTAAACGCAGGTATCGACCTCGGATTCAGGGTAGTGTATATGGTTATCCTTAATTATTTTTATGTTCATGCACTGATCACCATACAGGGAGCAATACTGTATTGGTTTGCCTTATTGATATTGGAAGACTTCCTGTATTACTGGCTGCACCGTTTTGACCATGAGATACGGTTGTTCTGGGCCGTACATGTAACGCATCACAGCAGTCAGAAGTTCAATTTTACCGTTGGTTTCCGCTCATCTGTTTTTCAGCCTTTGTACCGTTTTCTGTATTTCATCCCGCTGGCCCTGCTTGGTTTCCGGCCTGTTGATATCCTGTTTATTTATGCCGTAACACAGATCTGGGGCATTTTTGTTCATACCGAACTGATCCATAAAATGGGATGGCTGGAATATTTTATGGTAACGCCCTCACACCATCGCGTGCACCATGGCTCCAATCCCAAATACTTAGATAAGAATATGGGGATGTTCCTGATTATCTGGGATAAATTATTCGGCACATTTCAACCCGAATTGCCCGCAGAAAGCTACCAACCCATTACTTACGGATTAACAAAAAACATAGAAAACCCCGGCCCGTTAAGCATTGTTTTTCACGAATGGAAACAGATCTGGACCGATATGACCCAGAAAAACATCTCCTTCAAGGCCCGTCTCCAATACCTCTTTGGCCCACCCGGCTGGAGCCACGATGGCAGCAGAAAAACAAGCAGGCAGATGCGGGAAGCGGAGAATCGTGAGTGGTGAATGGTGAATGGTGAATGGTGAATGGTGAATGGTGAATAAAGAACTGCTAATCAAGCAACTTTATTTCACTCCAAACCCCAAACAACTCCAAACAACCCCAAACTCCAAACTCCAAACCCACTCTCTTTCCACCCCCTTTCCCCACATTCAACAAAACCTTTATTTTCCTGTCATATCCGCTTACCTTTGCGGCGATTTAGCCGTGCCCGCATTGCAGGCGTCGTTCCACGCGACAGGTAACTTAAACTCCGCACCAGCATATGAATCTTTTTGAACAACAATCACAAGAATTTAAGCAAAGGCATATCGGACCGAATGCGGCCGATACAAAGAAAATGTTAGACACCATCGGACTGGGAACACTGGATGAGCTCATCAGCAAAACGGTGCCGGATTCAATCCGTATCAAAGGCAACCTGAATATCCCCGATGCTATCAGCGAAGCGGAATATCTGAGCGGATTAAAGAATGTAGCTTCAAAAAATAAAGTATATAAAAACTATATAGGTCAGGGTTATTTTGGCACCATCACCCCAAGTGTGATATTGCGGAACATTTTTGAAAACCCGGGATGGTATACCCAATACACCCCCTACCAGGCAGAAATTTCGCAAGGCCGTTTGGAAAGCCTGCTGAATTTTCAGACAATGATCACCGACCTTACAGGTATGCCCATTGCCAATGCCTCTTTGCTGGACGAAGCCACTGCTGCTGCAGAAGCCATGGCCATGATCTTCCATCATGCCAACAAAACCGATGTTATCAGCAAACCAAAATTATTTGTTGATAATGGTGTTTACCCGCAAACCAAAGATGTTTTGGTTACCCGCGCAGAACCTATCGGTATTGAATTGGTGTATGGTGACTATAAAACAACTACGTTAGACAACACTCATTTTGGTGCTATTGTACAATACCCCGACAATAATGGTTCGGTAGAAGATTACCGTTCTTTTATAGATAAGGTTCATGCATTGGAAGGACTGGTAATTATGGCAACTGATCTGCTGGCCCTTACCCTGTTAACCCCTCCGGGAGAACTTGGCGCAGATGTGGCCGTTGGATCTGCCCAGCGTTTTGGTGTGCCAATGGGTTTTGGCGGACCACACGCTGCATTCTTTGCCACTAAAGATGATTTTAAACGCGGCATGCCGGGCCGTTTAATTGGCGTAAGTATTGATGCACAGGGTAACCGTGCATTGCGTATGGCCTTACAAACAAGGGAGCAGCATATCAAACGCGAAAAAGCAACTTCCAATATCTGCACCGCACAGGCTTTATTAGCCAATATGGCTGCTATGTATGCAGTATATCATGGTGCAGAAGGATTGAAAAATATTGCTGCCCGTGTGCACACACTGGCGCAGGCTGTTTCTGAAGGGCTTGGCAAACTGGGCATCAAACAAGCCAATGAATTTTATTTTGATACTTTGAAGATCAGTGGTGCCAATGCTGCATCCATAAAAGATATCGCTGAGAAATACCACAGCAATTTCCGTTACTTCGGAGATGGCACTATCGGTATCAGCATTGATGAAACAACCACCGTTGAAGATGCCAACACCATCCTCAAAATATTTGAAGCCGCCACAGAAAAAAGTACCGGCCATCAACTAACCGCTCAACAACTCCAAACACCAAACCCCAAACTCCCAACCGGGTTACAGCGCAAATCAGATTTCTTAACTCATCCTGTTTTCAATACCCATCACAGCGAAAGCCAGATGATGCGTTATATCAAACAACTGGAGAATAAAGACCTTTCTTTAAACACCAGCATGATCAGTTTAGGAAGCTGTACCATGAAACTGAACGCAGCTACAGAAATGATCCCGGTAAGCTGGCCTGAGTTTGGCGGGTTACATCCTTTTGTTCCTGCTAATCAAACAACAGGTTACCAGCAGGTAATAGATGAGTTGAGCAACTATCTCTGCCAGATCACCGGTTTTACCGCCTGCAGCCTGCAGCCCAACAGTGGCGCACAGGGCGAGTATACCGGATTGTTAACCATCCGTGCCTACCATTCTGCCAAAAAAGATAATCATAGAAATGTGGTGTTGATCCCGATCAGCGCACACGGCACCAATCCTGCCAGCGCTGTAATGGCCGGCTTTAAAGTGGTGGTGGTAAAATGTGATGAGGCAGGTAATATTGATGTAACCGATCTGAAAGCCAAAGCCGAACAATACAAAGACACACTGGGTGCATTGATGGTAACCTACCCGTCTACCCACGGGGTTTTTGAAGAAACCATTAAAGATATCTGCCGCATTATTCACGAAAATGGCGGATTGGTTTATATGGATGGCGCTAATATGAATGCACAGGTTGGTTTAACAAGTCCGGGCACCATTGGCGCCGATGTTTGTCACCTCAACCTCCACAAAACATTCGCTATCCCACATGGCGGCGGCGGACCGGGTGTTGGGCCTATCTGTGTGAACGATAAACTGGCTCCTTATTTACCGGGACATGTATCGACTAACAACTCCCACAGTGCAGTAAGTGCAGCAATGTATGGTTCTGCCAGTATTTTGCTGATCAGCTATGCCTACATTAAAATGCTTGGTGCAGAAGGATTACGTAACGCTACTGAGTACGCAATTCTGAATGCCAATTATATGAAAGCAAGGTTAGAGAAATACTATAAAATTCTTTATACCGGCACCAATGGCACCTGTGCGCATGAATTTATTGTAGACCTCCGTCCGTTTAAACAAAGCGCAGGTATCGAGGCAGAAGATGTGGCCAAACGTTTGATAGATTATGGCTTCCACGCCCCTACCATGAGCTTCCCTGTTCCGGGTACATTTATGATAGAACCAACCGAAAGTGAAGACAAAGGTGAACTGGACCGTTTCTGTGATGCGATGATCGCTATTTATGAAGAAATGAAAGCTATTGAGAGTGGCAAAGCGGATAAAACCGATAACGCACTCAAAAATGCACCGCATACACAGGCTGTAGTTTGTGCAGATGAGTGGAAACATGCTTATTCAAGAAAAGATGCCGCCTTCCCGCTGTATTATGTTTCGCAGAATAAATTCTGGCCAAGCGTTGCAAGGGTAAACAATACCCATGGCGACAGGAACCTGATCTGTACCTGTGAGCCGGTTTCGGCATACCAGTAGAGAATATTGAATGATGAACACGGAATTTTGAATGATGAAGTTTTGTTAGTTTGATTGCATTCATGTTCGTGGTGAAAAATGTAAGCCGCAGATTCGCCGATTATTTAAAATCTGTGAATCTGCGGTTTTCTCTTTCCTTCAATCAATATTCGATATTCCGTGTTCAATATTCGCTATTCCCGCTATCAGCGGGACCGTTTATATGCCGATTGCCCTAATTGCCTTGCCTGGCTTTCGAGCAGGGCGATGATCTTATCCTTGTCTGCAATAGTAGCTTCCAGTTTTGCAATTTGTTTATTGAGCAAGGCAATCACCTCGTCTTTGGAAGTAAAATAAACATGCTGTTCCTCATTCAGCTCTGAAGTATAGATATCCTGTTTCTGTTTGGGTGGCGAAAGCAGCATAGTACCTTTTCCGGTTACCAGCCAAACAAGGCTCAGGTCGGTATAATTTTCTTTGATGCGCTCCAGTATTTCAGAACCCACCGTTCCCTTTCCTCTTATCTGTTTCCCCAGGTATCCGTTGGATAATCCGAGATTATGCTCAAACGAATAAGCAGAGATATTGCTGTATGAAAGATATTCCTGTAACCGTTCTATCAGTCTCATTAGGTATAAATACGTTAGAAAAAAGGGTCTTATTTTTTCAGAAAATCATAGACTAAATGGTATTATTGTGTAACCATTAGCTATTACGAAATAAAACATTCCCCATAAACCGTGCAATGCGGTTTATACCTGGTTTGCCTGTTTTTTTAACGGAGTATTTTTACGCTTCAGGCAAATTGAATACAAGCTCTTCATCGTAAGGCAACAGCTCCAGCAAAAAATAAACCTATGCCTTTGCATGATGAGCATCGCTCAAAACACTATTGCTATCTTACCAAAGAAGAGATAGCCAACCCCAACTTAGTAATTGATGAACTTTTTGATTTTGCCCACCTGCCCGATGTGCGTGAGCTGTTATGGGAATGGCTGAAAACCACGGTTACCGGCAGTTACACCAAAACATTAACTGCCAGAGAGCGTGAAGCCATCATCATCCTGTACGAAAAAATGGAGAAACTGGTGGAGGCTGCCCATGTATTACATGAGTTCAATCAACCCAAAACAAAAAAGAGAATGGCACACAAAGGCACCAAGGCACAGTAAAAACAAACCGTGCCTTTGTGCCTTAGTGTTCGGATTTACTTTCGTCACACTGTTTGCTTTTAGTTCCATTTCTGGTTATATTTAATACCCAAACTAAAACCTATGGACCAACGCATCATCAACCTGTACGACGAGTACACCCACAAACCCCTGCCCCGCAAAACTTTTCTGAAAAGATTAGCGCTCATTACAGGCAGTATGGCCATGGCTTTATCCATAACCCCCTTACTGGAATCTAACCAAGCCAAAGCCGCCACTGTACCCGAAGATGATGACGAGCTGGATACCGAAACCATTTCTTACGAAGTAAACGGTATTACCATGTTTGCTTACACGGCCAAACCCAAAAAAAGAATGAATATGGGTGGTGTACTGGTCATACATGAAAACCGCGGACTGAACGACCACATCAAAGATGTAACAAGAAGGGCAGCCAAAGAAGGTTATATGGCTATGGCACCAGATGCTTTATCAGAATCAGACGGCACACCGGCCAATGAGGATGAAGCAAGAAAATTGATTACCCAACTCGATCCTAAAAAGAACCTGAATAATTTTATTAAATCGGTCGATTTTTTGAGGGCAAGAAAAGAATGCAACCGTAAAGTAGGCTGTGTTGGCTTTTGCTGGGGTGGCGGCCTTGCAAATCAACTGGCGGTAAATGTGCCCACACTAAATGCGGCAGTTGCATTTTACGGCAAACAGCCAGATGCAGCAGATGTGCCCAAAATAAAAGCGCCGCTGCAACTGCACTATGCAGGTTTAGATGAAAGAATCAATGCAGGAATACCGGCTTATGAAGAGGCCATGAAAAAAGCAGGCACCAAATATGAGTTGTATATGTACGAAGGCGTTAACCATGCTTTTCATAACGATACCTCAGAAGCAAGATACAATGCCTATGCAGCCCTTACGGCGTGGAAGCGGACACTTGATTTTTTTGCGGCGAATCTGAAGTGATCATATTATAACGCCACAGATTCACAGATTAACACAGAAGAAAATCTGTGCCAATCTGTGAATCTGTGGCAAAACCTTTCTCAATAAATAATGAACTCACGAATGCCCGTTATCCGACACATCATTCTCCTTATTCTGCTAAGTTGCCCATGCATTTCAACCTACGCGCAGGAAAAAACAGACACATCGCTGCAACAGTTACTGCTGAGCAAAGCCTCTCCCCTGCTGCAACACGTATTAAACAACCCCGATAGTTTTCAATACCAGATCATTTACACTGAAATAAACCGCGACAAAAACAACCAGCCACATTTCACCCATCACTACCTGCATGTTAACCGTAACCGGTATTTCAACCCGGCATCAACCGTTAAATTGCCAACAGCATTGGTAGCACTTGAAAAACTAAACGACTGGACAAATGTGATTGATAAATACTCCGCCATGTTTACCGACAGTTCTTACAGCGGGCAAACGGCTGTTACCGGGGATGCATCATCGGCCAACGGACTTCCTTCTATTGCCAATTACATTAAGAAGATCTTTCTGGTAAGCGATAATGATGCCTATAACCGTTTGTATGAGTACATTGGTCAGGAGTACCTGAACATCAGGCTATGGCAAAAAGGATATACCGATACACGCATTGTGCGCCGTTTTAAGCCCATGACAGAAGAAGAAAACCGTCATACCAATGCTATCAAATTTGTTGAGGGAGATGATACGGTTTTACGCCAGTCGCCCGCCTATAGCCAACTCCCCATCAAATACAGCAAACCCATTTTAGTGGGCAGGGCGCATTACAACCGCTACGATTCACTCATTAATGCGCCGATGGATTTTACAAAGCACAATAACCTGCCGCTGGAAGACCTGCAGCAGATGCTTCAATCCGTTCTGTTTCCAGAATCTGTTGCGGCCATACAGCGTTTTAATTTGTCTAAGGATGATCTTCACTTTCTATACCAATACATGTCTGAATACCCTTCAGAAAGCACGCACCCTAAATATGATACCACGGAGTTTTTTGATAGTTATACCAAATTCTTTTTATACAAATCGGGCAAACAAAAGCCGCCGCCCAATATCCGCATCTTTAATAAACCCGGCTGGTCGTACGGCTTTTTAACAGATGCCGCCTATATTGTAGACTTTGCCGCCAAAACCGAATTCATGCTCAGCGCGGTTATTTATGTAAACAGGGATGGCATTTTGAATGATGATAAATACGAGTTCAACGAGATCGGCTATCCTTTTTTTAAGGAGATCGGAGAGATCATTTACGAATATGATAAAAACAGGAAACGGGATTTTGTGCCTGATTTGGGGAAGTTTAGGATGAGTTATAAGTAGGAAATGGGGGATGAAAAAAAGGTAATTGCTGACACCAGTATTATTATGCCTGAATCCTAACCTCTTAATTCCTGCTCGTCAAATTAATGCATCACCAATATTCTGAATGTTGAATTACTCCGCGTTATCAGCAAATCTACCCTACTCAACCGCAATCTTATTATACTTATTCTTATACTCTATCGGACTTAGCCCTGTTATTCTCCTAAAAGTGGTGCGGAATGTTTTGGTATCGGTATAGCCAACATCAAACATCACTTCATTAATGTTTTTACGACTGCTTTCAAAACTGCGCTTGGCGGCTTCTATCTTAACACGCTGAATGTATTCAACCACCGTATTGTTGGTGGCTTTTTTAAATCGCCGCTCAAAAGTCCTTCGCCCGATAGCTACGGTTCCTGCCAGTTCATCAATGGAAATTTTATCCTGGAACTTCTGCTCAATAATATTCTGCGCTTTGATAATAGAATCATCTCCATGGCCTTTCTGTCCTTTAAACATCATAAAAGCTGCCTGGCTGTTACGGTCAATATCAACCGCAAAATATTTTGAGGCAAGTATGGCCGTATCGCGATCGGTATATTTTTCTACCAGGTACAACAATAAACTCCAGTAAGAGTTAGCCCCGCCGCTTGAATAAATGCCTTGCTCTTCGGTAATTATGCTTCCATCAACTAATTCCACCTCAGGAAACATTAGCCTGAACTCGTTAGCGGCATTCCAGTGAGTGGAACATTTTTTACCATTCAGCAATCCCGTTGATGCCAGCAAAAAAGCGCCAATGCAGAGCGAAGCAACCTCTGCTCCTTTTTTATGCTGCCCAACAATCCACGGGATCAATTTTTGATTGAGTTGCAACGCAGTGGCAATATCTCCGCTGATTGCAGGAATAAAGATCAGGTCGGTGTTCTGCACCTCATCTATCAGTTTATCTGTGTGAACGGAATAAATGTTCCCGTTTAGCCTGATTTCCCGCTTAAGCCCAACCAGTTGCACTTTGAACAAAGGCTCCCTTCCGGATGCCAGCAGAAACTGGTTAACAGCATTAAACATATAATGCGGATCTGCAACAGCCTCAATTACAGCCGTTTCGGGAACAAGAATGGATACGTTTTTCATGCAAAAAATATAATTAAATGATTTGTCTTAATTACCCCCACTAAATGTCATTTTCACGCATCTAAATTTCTGAAAATATTTAACATTTTTGCCTCCTAAATCAACCACTCATCAAAAAAACCAATATGGAAACAACTAAAAGAACAAATATTACAGTAGAAGCAACTGTAAATGCCCCAATTGAGAAAGTGTGGGAAATGTGGAACAGCCCCAAACATATTACCCAATGGTGTGCCGCATCAGATGACTGGCATACTCCCTTTGCAGAAAATAATTTTGTAGTTGGCGGAAAAAGCAAAACAAGGATGGAGGCCAAAGACGGCAGTTTTGGTTTTGATTTTGGATGGACTTATACAAAAATAAAAGGGCTCGAAATCATTGAATACATTATGGACGACGGGAGAAAAGCTTCCATCAAATTTAAAACAACAGGCGATGGTGTTATAATCACAGTAACATTTGAAGCAGAAGACACCAACCCCATTGATATGCAACGCGCCGGCTGGCAGGCTATTTCAGACAATTTTAAAAAATATGCAGAGCAAAACTAAACTGTATGCCTTTTAATGCCTAATCAATGAACATTCATTCGTATCTCACTTTTTCGGGCAATTGCAGGGAAGCAATGATTTTTTACCAGGAATGTTTAGGCGGAGAACTTTTTTTTCAAACAGTGGGAGAATCTCCACTATCAGATACAATGCCCGCAAAAATGAAAGACTGCATCCTTCATTCAATGCTCACCAAAAACAAACTGGTATTAATGGGTACTGATATGGTTGGCGATAATGGTTTAAAAAAAGGAAACACTATTTCTCTAATGCTGAATTGCGACAGTGAAGAGGAAATAAAAATTTCCTATAAAAAATTATCTGCCGGTGGTATTCAAACACAACCGGTGGCATTAAGCTTTTGGGGTGCATTGTTTGGTGACTTAACAGACAAATTTGGTAATCACTGGTTACTTCATTTCAAAAAAAATAAATAAAAAAAATACAACATGAAAAAAATCAAAACAATTTTCTGGGTGTCAACAATATTGATATTCCTGTTTGAAGGTGTAATGCCGGCATTAACCTCGCAGACTGAACTGGCCAAAGAAGGCATCAGGCATTTAGGGTATCCTGATTATTTTGGCATTGCCCTGACTGTTTGCAAAATTCTTGGAACGCTTGCTATCATCGTTCCGCAAGTGCCCCGGCGCTTAAAAGAATGGGCCTATGCGGGCCTTACATTCGATTTTACTTTTGCCGCTATCAGCTTATGGGCGGTTGATGGCTTTGGCCCAACCATATTAATTCCGGTAGTAGTATTGGCTGTTTTAATGGCTTCGTATATCAGCTATCACAAACTGCATCCCGAAATCAAATAATGAAATTGATCAGGTAACTCAACCCGCTAAAAACTTTCATTTTGAATACCTCAAACAGAATTTGCAAAAACGGCCACAGCTATTACAAAAGCAGCGATTGCCCCACCTGCCCCATTTGTGAAGCATTGCGCAAACCCGAAAATGGTTTTCTCGCTTTACTTGCGGCACCGGCAAGACGGGCTTTGGAAAACAATGGCATCAACACTTTAAAACAACTCTCAAAACATACTGAGAAGGAAATTTTATCTTTTCACGGAATGGGTCCGGGTTCTATGCCCAAACTAAAAAAAGCATTGTCTGAACAGGGGCTTTCATTCAAAAAAAATTAACTATGAACACTATCGGTTATTTCGAGATCCAGTCTTCAAACCCGGAAAGAGAAATTAAATTTTATAAAGATGTGTTTGGCTGGAGTTTTATCAAAGAAGAATTTGTTCCGATTGAATATTACAGGATTGAAACAAACAGCATCTTCGGCGGACTGTTGAAACGCCCTGCCCCCGTACCACCGCCGCAAACGGGCACCAATGCGTTTGTATGCTCAATACAGGTAGATAATTTTGACAAAACAAGTGATCTGATACTTTCAAACGGCGGGCAGATTGCATTGCCAAAATTTGCCATCCCGTCGCGCTGCTGGCAGGGTTATTTTGTTGACAAGGACAATAACACCTTCGGTATTTTTGAAGTAGATGAAAATGCGAAATAACGTCTAAGAATTAACTGGGCCATTGCACCTCTGCCCGAAATATTCTATAATATAAAATGTCACATCATTTTGCCGGATTTCAGCAAAATGATGTGACATTTGTTTTTCAATTCAAACTACAACCTATGCTACCTACCAAAGCTTACGCAGCCCAAAACCCTACTACCCCATTAGCTCCGTTTAATTTTGAGAGAAGAGAGCCCGGTCCGCACGATGTGCAGATCGAGATCCTGTATTGCGGTGTGTGCCATTCAGATATTCACCAGGTACGCGATGAGTGGGGCGGGTCTATTTATCCCATGGTTCCCGGACATGAAATTGTTGGCCGCGTTACCAGAACAGGTGATCATGTAAAGAATTTTAAAGTTGGCGACCTGGCAGGCATTGGCTGCTTTGTTGATTCATGCCGCGTATGCCCCAATTGCCAGGCCGGACTGGAACAATACTGTGATGAAGGAATGGTGGGCACTTACAACAGCCGCGAAAAAATTACCAATAACCCAACTTACGGCGGATACTCTACACAAATAGTGGTAGATGAACAATACACGCTTAAAATATCTTCTAAACTTCCATTGGAAGGCGTTGCACCTCTTTTGTGTGCGGGTATTACCACTTACTCTCCTTTACGACATGTAGGTGTTGGCAAAGGACATAAAGTAGGTGTACTCGGGCTGGGCGGATTGGGTCATATGGCAGTAAAATTTGCAGCATCATTTGGCGCAGAAGTTACCATGCTCAGCACTTCGCCTTCAAAAGAAGCTGATGCAAAAAAATTAGGCGCACATCATTTTGCACTCACTTCTGATCCTGCCACCATGAAAGGATTGCAGAATCATTTTGATTTTATATTGAATACCGTTTCTGCCCAACACGAATACGGCCCTTACCTCGACCTGCTCCGTACCAACGGCACCATGATTGTTGTGGGTGTGCCGCCAACGCCATCAAAAGTTCCGGCTTTTAACCTGATCATGAAGAGAAGAAGCATCATCGGATCATTGATCGGCGGTATTAAAGAAACACAGGAAATGCTTGACTACTGCGCAGAACACAATATTGTGTCTGAAGTGGAAGTAATACCTGTTCAAAAGGTGAATGAAGCGTATGAAAGGATGCTAAAAGGAGATGTCCGCTATCGTTTTGTGATCGATATCGCGTCTCTGAAGTAAAAACGCTGTGAACGTCCATACCTCTGCGTTCTCTGTGTTGAAAAAAGTCTGATGTATTGAAGATTATTTTTTCAACACAGAGCGCACTGTGAGCGGGGAGCCACAGAAAAATAACAACGAAAATTATTTATCAAATTAATCCTCGTCCGGAGCATCTTTTTCTGCATTCAGATATTCCATAAAATCCTGCTTGGTCCAGGATTTTTTTTCGTCTATCCACATACACACATGATCATTTACTTTAGAAAGTATCTGCCATGCCTGTAAAGAAAGATGGGCATCTTTGGGCGATTTTTTGAGAGAGATATCCTCACCTAATTTGGCAATGATCTTACCGTTTTTTTTCCTGAAAGTGTCATTAAAAAATTTTCCGACAGGTGAGCGTTGTTTTCCGAAAACGCAATTGCCAAGTAACAACCCTATTACTACTTGTTGGGTGGTATCCAGTATCATGTTCTGATACAGATAAGCAATCGTTTTCCCTGATTTATCTACGATGGAGGTCATGGGGGCATTATAAGAACCGGCAAGTTAATACAAAGGCGGCATGAATAGCCCGAACAGCAGAAGTTAATATAATGATAACCTTACCCGATGCCTGGTATCAGGTTTATTGACTATACTTATATCTTTGCAAAAAATTAAACTATGGGTGTTGCAGATCAATTAGCACAATTAAAAGCAGAAAAAGCCGCCGCCAATTTAAAAGCCGGGCAGGATTTCCTCGCCAAGAATCAAACAAGAACCGAAGTAACCACTTTGCCAAGTGGCTTACAATACGAAATACTGGTTGCTGGTGCCGGAGAAAAACCATTGGCCCATAATGAAGTAACCTGTCACTACCACGGAACACTGATTGATGGTACGATATTCGATAGTTCAGTTCAAAGAGGCCGCCCTGCCTCTTTTCCGTTAAACATGGTAATCAAAGGCTGGACTGAAGGATTACAACTCATGCCAACCGGCAGCAAATGGCGTTTCTTTATTCCGCCACATTTAGGTTACGGCGACAGGCAGGTTAGCGCCCAGATAGGACCTAACAGTACGTTGATATTTGATGTGGAGCTGATAAGCTTTCTATAATAATTGGGAAATTTTGGAATTGGGAAATTGGGAAATTTAAGTATAGAGAAGTAAGGAAGCCGCGACGCGGCTTTCCCAATTTCCCAATTTCCCAATTTCCCAATTTCCCAATTTCCCAATTTCCCAATTTCCCAATTCCAAAATTTCCCCTACCCCCCCATCTCACTCAACTCCAGCCACCTCAATTCCTTCTCCCCTAACAACTGGTCAATAACAATCATCCGTTCGCTTAATTTCTGCAACTCTTCAAAAGGCAGGTTTCCTGAACCCATTTTATCGGTGATGGTTTTCTTTTCTGTTTCCAACTCAGGCATTTCTTTTTCCAGCATTTCAAATTCCCGCTTCTCTTTAAAACTCATTTTTTTCTTTCCACCCGCAACTGTAGATTCACGATTCACAACAACAGATTCAGTGGTCTCGCCCTTGCTTTTCCTGTTCTCCAGCACATCCCATTTATTCTCTTTCTTTTCATTTTCTTTCAGCCACAAACGGTACTGGGTGTAGTTTCCGGGGAAGTCTTTTACAATTCCATCGCCTTCAAAAACAAATAAATGGTCTACTAACCTGTCCATAAAATAACGGTCGTGACTTACAATCAATACACAGCCCTGGTAATCGCTCAGAAAATTTTCCAGTACGCTTAAGGTAGGCAGGTCAAGGTCATTGGTAGGCTCATCCAGGATCAGAAAATTGGGATTGGTGAAAAGAACCGTCAGCAATTGCAATCTTTTCTTTTCTCCACCGCTTAACGAGTTCAGGTAGGTATACTGTTTATCGGGCGTAAATAAAAACAATTCCAAAAACTGCGCAGCACTCAAACTGCCACCGCCAGCCAGCGGAAAATTCTCGGCAAAAGTTTTTACGTATTCGATCACGCGCATGTTTTCTTTGATCACTAAACCCTGTTGCGAAAAATTACCGAATACAACTGTATCACCAATATTGATCTTACCGCTATCCGCAGGCTCTATGCGCTGCAGCATATTTAAGAAAGTACTTTTACCAACGCCGTTCTTTCCAATAATGCCTATTCTTTCACCCTTGCTGAAATTGTAATCGAAGCTTTTTAATACGGGCAGGTCGCCATAACTCTTATTCACTTTTTTCATCTCCACAATCTTGCCTCCCAGCCGGCTCATCTTCATCTGCAATTGCACTTGCGCATCTTCTATCTTCATTTTGGCCCTTGCTTCCACTTCGTAAAAATTATCCTGGCGGCTCTTACTCTTTGTGGTTCTGGCTTTAGGCTGCTTGCGCATCCATTCCAGTTCTTTCCGGTATTCGTTTTTGGCTTTATCTATGCTGGCCAGTTCACTCTCAATCCTTGCGGCTTTCTTTTCGATATAGTTTTCATAATCGCCGTGGTACACATACATATTCTCTCTTTCCAGTTCCCATATTTCTTCACTTACCGCATCAAGAAAATAACGGTCGTGGGTTACCAGCAGCAGGGTTACATTTTCCTGGTTAAGATAATTTTCCAGCCATTCAATCATTTCAACATCGAGGTGGTTGGTGGGCTCATCCATCATCAGTAAAGTATGCTTATGGTCAAACCCTATATCAATAAGGGTTTTGGCCAGTGCCACTCTTTTACGTTGCCCTCCGCTCAGGTCGCTTACGGGCTGGGTTAAATGGTGCACATTCAGTTTGGTAAGGATCTGTTTCACCTTCACTTCAAAATCCCAGGCATTCAGGTCGTCCATCTTGCCAAAGAGTTCAGCCAGGGCTTCTCCGTCTTCACTATCACTGGCCAGTTCATATTCACGGATCACATTTAAAACGGGGTGATTGGTGTGGAATATGTTTTCCAGTACTGTTTTATTTTCATCAAACCTCGGATCCTGCTCAAACAAAGCAACGGTAACATCTTTATGAATGAAAAGCTTGCCCTCGTCAGGGGTCTCATCACCATTCAATATCCGTAAGAGGGTTGATTTACCAACCCCATTCCTTGCAATCAATGCGATCTTATCCCCTTCGTTTATATGAAATGAAATATTCCTGAAAAGCGGGTTAATACCATAACTCTTTGTCAATCCTTCTGCTGAAACATAATGCATGCGGCAAAACTAAGCTATCCCCCTGAATGATGAATATTGAACACAGAATATCGACTATAGAAGGGCATATCACTTCAACATTCATCATTCCCTGTTCAACATTCAATATTCAAAAAAGCCCTATCCCCTGTTTTTCGTGTTTTAATTTCGAGTACTTTCGCATATAGCTATGAAAAAGATAGAACTGGAAATTGTAGCCCTCTCTCACAGTATCACCCAAACCCATTCTTATGCAGTGGTATTGGGCGAAATGAATGGCTTACGCCGTTTACCCATTGTGATTGGTGGATTTGAGGCACAGGCCATAGCCGTGGCATTGGAACATATGCAACCCAGCCGTCCACTCACGCACGATCTGATGAAAAATTTCATGAATGCGTTTAATGTAGAATTACAGGAGATCATTATCAGCGATCTGCAGGAAGGCATTTTTTATTCGAAACTGGTTTGTTTTACGGAACACGATACAATAGAGATCGACAGCCGCACCAGCGATGCATTGGCATTGGCGGTAAGATTTGGTTGCCCTATTTATACCTATGAGCATATCCTTGAAAATGCAGGAATACTGATGGAAGATACCGGCGCCAAAAAAACAAAAGGAGAACCGGTAGGTATTGAAGAATCCGGCAGCGGCGCAGAAGACCTGAGCAAAATGAGCCTCGAAGAATTACAAACACTGCTCAACGAGGTGCTGGAGCACGAAGATTATATCCGCGCCATTTCTATCCGCGACGAGATTAATAAAAGAAAATAATTTGGATGAGTAGTGAGTGGTGAGTAGTGAGTGCTTACAGAATGGTTCACTCACCACTCACCACTCACCACTCACCACTCACCACTCACCACTCACCATGGTTCTCTTCCCCAACTGCAAAATCAATCTCGGCCTCAACATCACCCGCAAAAGAGAAGATGGGTATCATGATCTTGAAACCGTGTTCTACCCTGTTCAATGGCAGGATGCATTGGAAGGCATTAAGTCAGAGATTGGAACTGATGAGTTGGGAGTAAATTTTTCAAATTCCGGTTTGGCTATTGATGGGGATGCAAAGAATAACCTTTGCGTAAAAGCCTATCAGATGCTTAAAAAAGATTTTCCTGGTATGGCTGCTATGCAAATTCACCTGCACAAAATTATCCCGATGGGTGCCGGTTTGGGCGGCGGCAGTTCCGACGGAGCTTTAACGCTGAAATTGCTGAACCAGATCTGTCAACTCAATCTATCACAGGATCAACTCCTCCATTATGCCCTGCAATTGGGAAGCGATTGTCCGTTTTTTATATTAAATAAACCCTGCCTGGCAACCGGCCGGGGCGAGAAAATGGAAGAAATAGCATTAGATCTTTCAGCCTACCGCTTTGTGATTGTACATCCCCCTGTTCATGTATCAACGGGCAAAGCCTTTGCAGGGATAACACCCAAAATACCCGAACAATCAATAAGCGAAATCATCCTGCAACCGGTTAATACCTGGAAACACCATCTGGTGAACAATTTTGAGCCAGGGGTTAGCAAACAATTCCCCGAGATAAGCCAGATAAAAGACAGTTTGTATAATAAAGGTGCCTTGTATGCCTCCATGACCGGAAGCGGCAGTGCGGTCTATGGTATTTTTGAAAAAAAAGAGCCGATAGCCCTTTCCTTCCCAGCCTCCTACCGGTTTTTTCAAACAAATTAACGGGCGTTAGCCCATTTTATTGATAATATTCAATAAAACACTAATTTATTTGAATATTATCAACCTATCTGGATAATTTTATTACGCGAAGTTTGATTAAACCGCAGTTTTTGCGTAATTTTCCAAAACGATTGCCTGCCATTTTATTTCCTGACCCCAAATTCGATTGTACATGCTTGTTTCACAACATGGCGAAGGGTTGTATGATCCTTCTTTTGAACATGATGCCTGTGGTATTGGTTTCGTAGCGAACATCAAAGGCAACAAATCTCATCAACATATTGCCGATGCTTTAACAGTATTGGAAAATATGGAACACAGGGGAGCCTGTGGTTGCGAGGTTAATACCGGCGATGGTGCGGGTATCATGCTGCAAATCCCACATGAATTCTTTTTTGATGAATGCCTCAAACTTGGCGTACACTTACCTTCATTTGGCAAGTACGGTGTGGGTGTGGTTTTCTTTCCAAAAGAGATCAGACTTCGCGAAGAGTGCCGCGACATCTTTAACCGCTCCGCCGAAAAATTAGGGCTTGAGATTCTGGCTTACAGAAAGGTTCCCGTAAACAAAGAAGATATTGGCCCAACAGCATTGTCTGTTGAACCATGTATGGAACATGTGTTTGTGGGCTGTCCCGACAGTATCACCAACCCGGATGAATTTGAGCGCAAACTCTTTGTACTGCGCAATTACGCCAGTCATACCATCAGAAACACCGTTAAAAAAGATGAGATCGGTTTTTATATCGCTTCTTTATCTTACAAAACACTTATTTATAAAGGCCAGCTTACCAGCATGCAGGTTCGCGGGTATTTTCCCGACCTCAGCGACAAAAGAGTAGTATCTGCTTTTGGCCTGGTACATTCCCGTTTTGCAACCAATACCTTCCCTTCGTGGAAACTGGCGCAGCCTTTCCGTTACATTGCACACAACGGCGAGATCAATACTTTACAGGGTAACCTGAACTGGCTCAGAACAAGTGAGAAAGGTTTTACATCTCCTTACTTCAGCAAAGAAGAAATGGAAATGTTATTACCTATTGTTACGGAAGGACAGTCTGACTCTGCCTGCCTCGACAACATGATTGAACTGCTTACCCTTACCGGCAGATCATTACCGCATGTAATGATGATGCTGATACCGGAAGCATGGGATGGCAATGAGCAAATGGATCCTGTTAAAAAAGCTTTCTACGAATTCCACGCCTGTATGATGGAACCATGGGACGGCCCGGCTTCTATCTCATTTACAGACGGAAAGATCATTGGCGCAACGCTTGACAGGAACGGCTTACGCCCATCACGTTATACTGTTACACATGATGATCGTGTGATCATGGCATCTGAAACAGGTGTATTACCTATCGACCCCTCTCTGGTAAAAGAAAAAGGAAGATTACAGCCAGGTAAAATGTTTGTAGTAGATATGGAACAGGGACGGATCATCAGCGATGATGAACTGAAACAAACCATCTGCTCTCAAAAACCATATGCTGAATGGCTTAATAAATATAAGATCCGTCTTGAAGAATTACCCGAACCACGTGTGATGTTCACGCACCTGGAACACGAGCAGGTATTCAAATACCAGAAAGTATTTGGTTATTCAACAGAAGACCTGGATACCATCATTGCCGCTATGGCCATTGATGGCAAGGAACCTATCGGATCGATGGGTACCGATGTGCCGCTGGCCATACTGAGCGAGCAGCCACAACACCTGAGCAGTTATTTCAAACAACTGTTTGCACAGGTTACCAATCCGCCGATAGACCCTATCCGCGAAAGAATGGTTATGTCTCTTGCAACATTTGCAGGCAGTAACGGAAATCTTCTGGTAGAAGATCCATTGGCCTGTCATAGCGTGGCACTGAAACATCCCGTACTCACAAATCATGAATTAGAAAAGATCAGAAGTATTGATACCGGTATCTTCCAGGCAAAAACATTACAGACCTATTTCAGGGCCGATGGAAAACCAGGCTCATTAAAAGCAGGCCTCGATCGTTTATGCCGTTATGCGGTAGATGCCGTGGAAGATGGATTTGAAGTGATCATCTTAACAGACCGTGCTATTGATTCTGACCATGCCCCTATCCCATCTTTACTTGCTACATCGGCAGTTCACCATCACCTTATCCGCAAAGGTTACCGCGGACAGGTAGGTATCATCGTGGAAGCAGGAGATGTTTGGGAAGTACACCATTTTGCATGCCTGCTGGGCTTTGGCGCTACTGCCATCAATCCATACCTCGCTATTTCTTCTATCCGTGATATGAAGATCGCAGGTAAAATGCAGACAACGCTGGATGTAGAGCACCTGAAAAAGAATTATGTAAAAGCAGTGAATGAAGGATTGCTGAAAGTGTTCTCTAAAATGGGAATCTCAACACTGCAATCTTACCAGGGCGCCCAGATATTCGAGATCATTGGTTTAAACAGCACCGTAGTTGACCAATATTTTACCGGTGCCACTTCACGTATCCAGGGAATGGGACTTGATGAAATTGCAAAGGAAATATTAGCCAAACACTATTTTGCATTCAGCAAAAAAGACATACCGGTAGACAGGTTGCCGGTGGGTGGTATTTATCAGTGGAAGCGCAAAGGCGAATTCCACCTGTTTAACCCGCAAACCATTCACCTGTTGCAGCATTCTACCAAAATGAATGATTATGCAACATTCAAGAAGTATTCAAAACTGGTGAACGATCAAAGCGAGAAAGCATGCACACTGCGTAGCCAGTTCCGCTTCAAACGCAACAGACCATCTATCTCTATTGATGAAGTAGAACCGGCAGAAAATATTTACAAACGTTTTGCAACCGGCGCTATGTCGTTCGGTTCCATTTCATGGGAAGCCCACACCACACTGGCTATCGCGATGAACCGTTTAGGCGGTAAGAGCAATACCGGCGAAGGTGGTGAAGATGAAGTGCGTTTTGAAAAATTACCTAACGGCGATACCATGCGTTCTGCCATTAAACAGGTAGCATCGGCCCGTTTTGGTGTAACCAGTTATTACCTCACCGAAGCGGACGAGTTGCAGATCAAAATGGCACAGGGCGCCAAGCCGGGTGAGGGCGGACAATTGCCTGGCCATAAAGTAGACGACTGGATTGGAAGAACAAGACATTCCACACCAGGTGTTGGATTGATCTCCCCTCCTCCACACCATGATATTTATTCTATTGAGGACCTCGCTCAATTAATATTCGACCTGAAGAATGCAAACCGTGCAGCACGTATTAATGTGAAGCTGGTTTCTAAAGCAGGCGTTGGTACTATTGCGGCAGGTGTTGCCAAAGCAAAAGCTGATGTAGTATTGATTTCAGGCTTCGATGGCGGCACGGGTGCTTCTCCGCTCAGTTCTATCAAACATGCAGGTTTGCCATGGGAACTGGGATTGGCCGAAACACACCAGACACTTGTTAAAAATAAATTACGCAGCCGCGTAGTAGTACAGGCCGACGGACAAATGAAAACCGGTCGTGATATTGCGATCGCTGCTTTATTGGGCGCGGAAGAATGGGGTGTTGCCACTGCTGCATTGATTGTGGAAGGATGTATCATGATGCGCAAATGCCACATGAATACCTGCCCTGTTGGTGTTGCCACACAGGACCCTGAATTACGTAAACGCTTTACCGGAGATCCTGATCATATCGTAAACTTCTTCCGCTTTATCACAGAAGAATTAAGAGAGATCATGGCCGAACTCGGGTTTAAAACCATCAACGAAATGGTGGGCCAGGTAGATTCTCTTGAAATGAGAGATGATATCACCCATTGGAAATACCGTACACTCGACCTGTCTCCTATCCTGTACAAAGAGCCTGAATCATTATACACCGGTTTATACAAACAGGAAGAACAGGATCATGGTATCAGCGATGTATTGGATTGGCAATTACTCAAAGCAGCACAACCTGCTCTGGAAAAAAAACAAAGAGTGGCCGTTTCTTTCCCAATTAAAAATACAGACAGAACAGCCGGCACTATTTTATCAAACGAGATAACCAAGAAATATAAAGCCGAAGGTTTACCCGAGGATACGATCCATTTCAATTTTACCGGTACTGCAGGACAAAGCTTTGGTGCATTCAATACCAAAGGTGTTACGCTCGAACTGGAAGGTGATGCCAATGATTATTTTGGTAAAGGATTAAGCGGCGCCAAACTGGTTGTGTATCCGTCTAAACAGGCATCTTTTATTCCTGAAGAAAATATCCTCATCGGTAATGTTGCCTTTTATGGCGCTACTGCCGGTGAAGCATATATCAGGGGTAAAGCAGGTGAAAGGTTTGCTGTACGAAATTCCGGCGCCAGCGTAGTAGTAGAAGGCGTAGGCGATCATGGTTGTGAATACATGACAGGCGGAACCGTTGTAATACTCGGCAGTACAGGCCGCAACTTTGCTGCCGGCATGAGCGGCGGTATTGCGTATGTGTATGATGTAAAAGGCCAGTTTGAACAATTGTGCAACAAAGAAATGGTTGACCTTGATCCGTTAAGCCAGGAAGATGCACAAATATTACACGACCTGATCACCAAACACTATGCATATACAGAAAGCAGTGTGGCGAAATTTGTATTGGGCGATTTTGAAAATCAACTGAAGAATTTCATCAAAGTTTTCCCTAAGGATTATAAGAAAGTATTGACAGAGAAAAGTGAAAAGTCGAAAGTGAAAAGTCAAAAATAACAAACAGGAAAACAGAAACAACATCAATCATTAAACTACTAAACCAGTAAACCCCATGGGTAAACCAACAGGTTTTATAGAATTTACCAGAGAGCTTCCGGCTAAAAGGTCAGCAAAAGAAAGACTGAACGACTACCATGAATTTGTAGAAAAATTCCCCGAAGAAAAACTCAACCAACAATCTGCGCGTTGCATGAATTGCGGCGTTCCTTTTTGCCATAACGGTTGCCCTTTAGGAAATATCATCCCCGAATTTAACGATGCGGTTTACCGCAAAAGCTGGGCAGAAGCCTATGAAATATTAAGCGCTACCAATAATTTTCCGGAGTTCACCGGGCGTATTTGTCCTGCCCCCTGCGAGAGCGCCTGTGTGCTGGGCATTAACCAGCCACCGGTAACTATCGAGGAAATCGAGAAGCATATTATTGAGATCGCGTTTGACAAAGGTTTTGTAAAAGCACGCAAGCCAAATATCAGAACCGGCAAAAAAGTAGCGGTTGTAGGCTCAGGTCCTGCAGGACTTGCAGTAGCCGCACAATTAAACTATGCCGGTCATACCGTTACCGTTTTTGAAAGAGATGACGCACCGGGTGGCCTGCTGCGTTATGGTATCCCCGATTTTAAACTCGAAAAATGGGTTATCGACAGAAGGGTTGCTTTAATGGAAGAAGAGGGCGTAATTTTTAAATGCAATGCAAATGTGGGCGTGAATACCAGCATCAACGACCTGTTAAGAGAATCACAGGCCGTAGTATTGGCAGGTGGGTCAACTGTTCCGCGTAACCTGAACATCCCCGGCAGGGAATTGAAGGGTGTTTATTTTGCTATGGAATTTTTGAAACAGCAGAATAAACGCGTAGCCGAAAGAAAAATAGATGTTGAAGAATTATTAGCCACAGGTAAGAACGTAGTGGTGATTGGTGGCGGAGATACCGGCAGCGACTGTGTAGGAACGTCTAACCGTCATAAAGCAGCATCTGTAACACAGTTTGAGTTAATGCCGAAGCCACCGGAAAAAAGAACCGCTAATATGCCCTGGCCAACCTACCCTATGACCCTGAAAACAACTTCTTCGCACGAAGAAGGTGCAAACAGGCACTGGGCAATATCTACCAAAGCATTTTTAGGCGATGAGAACGGAAACCTGAAAGCATTAAGGGTAGTTGACCTTGAATGGAAAACACCGGAAGGCGGCGGACCATCGTCTTTTGTTGAGAAAGAAGGCACCGAACGTGAGATCCCTTGCGAACTGGCTTTACTGGCCATGGGTTTTGTACACCCACAGCATGAAGGACTGATCAAACAACTGGATGTGGATCTTGATGAAAGAGGCAATGTAAAAGCCACTGAACAATCGTTCCAAACCAGTATCCCTAAAATATTTACTGCGGGTGATATGAGAAGAGGCCAGTCATTGGTAGTTTGGGCCATCAGCGAAGGACGCGAATGTGCACGCAAAGTAGATGAATACCTGATGGGAAGTTCGGTACTCGAATCAAAAGACAAGAGCTACCTGATCAGTATTTAATAAGAATAGCCGCTATAAATAATAAACCCTGCCCCAAAAAGGCAGGGTTTATTATTTATTTAATATATCCCTTTAAACATTAAATATTCACTAATAACAGAATTAATGCATTGAAATACATATTGTGAAATAATAAATGTTAATTAATTTATCAATTTATTTAAAAAAACGCTGTATTTTAGATTTATAAATTATTATTAAATAAAAACATAATACTAATTAAGCGTATGTCAAAATCGACCGTTAAACAATTCGCCCCTTTTCTGGTTCTGGTTGCAGTAGCCATTGCAGCCATTTTTACCCCTTCCCTCCCCAATTTTAATGATGGAGGCAAATACAGTGCTGCAGACATTGCATGGATCATAGTAGCTACCGCCCTGGTATTTTTAATGACACCCGGTCTTGCATTCTTTTACGGCGGAATGGTTCATCGTAAAAATGTAATATCAACCATGATCAAAAGCGTGGTTGCAGCAGGAATTGTTTCGATTTTGTGGATTTTTGTTGGATACAGTCTTTGCTTTGGAGATTCCATCGGAGGCTTTATCGGCAATCCGTCTACCCACCTGTTCTTCAAAGGGATTAACTCCGGTGCACCATGGAGTTTGGCTCCTACTATCCCTTTAGCTCTCTTCGCGCTGTTCCAGTTAATGTTCGCCATAATCACCCCCGGACTGGTTGTTGGCGCCGTTGCTGAAAGAATCCGTTTTACCGCCTATATATTGTTTATTGCGCTCTTCAGTCTGCTTGTATATGCACCTATTGCCCACTGGACATGGCATCCTGACGGGTTCCTGTTCAAAATGGGCGCCCTGGATTTTGCAGGAGGCACTGTTGTACATATTTCAGCCGGTTGTGCCGCGTTAGCAGGTGCCCTGGTTCTTAAACGCCGCCAATCACATATTGAGCAAAAAGAAATCCCTCCAGCAAATATTCCATATGTATTGATCGGCACCGGTTTACTTTGGTTTGGTTGGTTTGGCTTTAACGCCGGCTCTGCTCTGGGCGCAAACGCTTTATCTGTATCCGCTTTCGGAACCACCAACACCGCTGCCGCCGCAGCAGGTCTGTCGTGGATGTTCTTCGACGTACTCCGCGGTAAAAAACCTTCTGTACTCGGTTTCTGTATCGGCGCCGTGGTTGGCCTGGTTGCCATCACTCCGGCAGCAGGTTTTGTAGCAGTTCCACAGAGTATTTTTATAGGTGTTGTTGCCGCCATCATTTCAAACCTTGCCGTTTATTACAAAAGCAAATCTACCCTTGACGATACACTGGATGTATTCCCTTGTCATGGATTAGGCGGGATTGTAGGTATGTTAATGACAGGCATTTTTGCCACTAAAAGCGTAAACAGCGCCGGAGCAGATGGCCTCTTCTATGGCAATGCCTCTTTCTTCCTGATCCAGGTAAAAGCTTTACTGATTGTTGTAACATACAGTTTCACCGTTTCATTTCTCATTTTCAAATTCATTAATTTCATATTGCCATTGCGTGTTACCGTAGAAGAAGAAGAACTGGGTCTGGATGCTACACAGCATGACGAGAAATACGGAAGAACACCACAGTTGGCCTAACGGATTCAGCAGATCGTAAACAGGAAACTGTTTTCTATTCGGCACAGGTATAGCAACTACTAACGAAGAAACCTCTGACCAGGTTTATGCAACCACCTGAGATGCCCACCTTCATCTAAAAAAATAAGGTACAGCCATATGATAAACTTCTGACCAAGTTTAACGGCTGTACCTATTTGTTAATCATAAAACCCATTGCAATGTTAAAGAAAATTTCAGCAGTATGTTTTGGAATTTTGAGTATTCTGTCAGCGAATGCCCAGTCTGATTCCTCTAAAAAATCGACTACCACCTTTACCGGTTCAGTAGATGCCTATTACCGTTTTAATTTCAATGACCCTCCGGGTGGCACCAACAACCTGACAAGTTTTACCAATTCAAAGAACTCATTTGAATTAGGTATGGCTTCCGTAAAGGTTGACCATACAGTGGGTAAAGTGACCGCAACTGCGGATATCGGTTTTGGTAAAAGAGCCCAGGAGTTCTCTTATAATGATGTAGGAACTACGCTTACAGCAGTAAAGCAGGCCTATATAAGCTATGCGCCATCCGACAAAATAAAATTCACCTTCGGTAAATGGGCCACCCATATTGGATGGGAACTGCTTGACGCATATGCAAACAGGAACTACAGCATGTCGTACGGCTTTTCATACGGCCCCTTCTTTCACACCGGTTTAAAAGCAGATATCTCTTTAGGCGGGAAAAGCGCTTTGATGTTAGGAGTTGCTAACCCAACTGATTATGTGAGTGCTCCTTCCACTGTTAAAATGCTGATTGCGCAGTTCAGCACTGGTTCAAAAGATGATAAATTAAAAGCATACCTGAACTTCCAGGGGGGCACCGGTCTAACACAGTTTAACTTAGTTGTTTCCGGTACCGTATCAGATAAGCTTAGCCTTGCATACGACGGAAGCCTTAATTCAACCAAGGTCGGCACAGAGAACTCCAGTTGGAAAAGCCATGCGCTATACTTCAATTATGACCCAACCAAATTATTCGGCCTGACCTTACGAGCGGATTATTTTGACGACAGAAAATTATCTCCCTTGTTGAGTGGCGGTAAGAACATATTTGCAACTACACTCTCCGGAAATGTGAAAGTGGATAATCTGACCATTATCCCTGAAATAAGACTCGACAATGCAAGTGGAGCTATTTTCTCAAAAGGAGACGGTGTAGCCACCAAAAGTACAGCCAGCTTCATTCTGGCGGCAGTATATAAGTTCTGATCCTTCTCTTCCTTCCTCCCATTTCATAACCAAAACGCAACAACATGAAAGAATTATTGACCAAGATCAGGCATAAGTTTTTTATGCCGGCTGTAATGATGCTTCTGATGTTTTCAATGGCAATCCCTTCAGCCAGTTTTGCGCAAGACCCAACAGGCGCTAAAACAGGAACTATCAGCGATATTGATACAACCGCTGCAAAAGTGATTGACTCTGTTTCTAAAGCAACCGATAGTACGGTAGCCGGTGTGAGTGCCAATGTAAGCAAATTGGCAACTGCGGTTTCTACCATTGGAAATGCTGATGGACATAACAAAATTGCCATCAACATCATGTGGACACTGATCGCAGGCTTCCTGGTTATGTTTATGCAGGCCGGTTTTGCATTAGTAGAAACAGGCTTCACACAAAAGAAAAACGTTGCCCATACCATGGGCATGAACTTCCTTGTTTATGCACTCGGAATGATCGGCTTCTGGATCTGTGGATTTGCCTTTATGTTTGGCGGCGCATTGAATGCAGCTACGTTAGGCGGTGCACCGGGAGTAATCCCGGACATGGTTACGATACACCTTTTCGGTCATGACTGGAATATCCTTGGTAAAGCAGGGTTCTTCCTGAACAGCAAGGTTTATGATGTAGGCGTGTACACCTTATTCCTTTTCCAAATGGTTTTCATGGATACTACAGCCACTATCCCTACCGGTTCTATGGCTGAAAGATGGTCGTTCAAATCATTTCTGGTATTTGGACTCTTTATCTCAATGTTCGTGTATCCAATATTTGGTAACTGGGTATGGGGAGGCGGATGGCTGTCTCAATTAGGCGTAAACTTCGGTTTAGGTCATGGCCACGTTGACTTTGCCGGGTCTTCAGTTGTACACATGGTAGGTGGTGTTGCTGCTTTGGCTGGCGCTATTGTAATAGGACCGCGTATTGGTAAATATGGCAAAGACGGTACAGTAAATACCATACCCGGACATAATATTCCGATGGCCTTACTCGGAACATTCATCCTTGCATTCGGCTGGTTCGGATTTAACCCAGGCTCTACATTGGCTGGAGGCGATTACCGCATTTCTATTGTAGCGGTAAATACCATGCTGGCAGGTACTGCAGGAGCGCTGGCTGCATTAATATATATGTATGCAAAAGGCAGCAAACCAGACCCCGGTATGATGGCCAATGGCATGCTGGCAGGCCTGGTTGCCATTACCGCTCCATGTGCTTTTGTGAACTCTATGTCATCAGTGATCATTGGAGCAATTGCAGGTATCCTTGTAATTGTTGCTTATAATTTTGTTGACAGAAAACTTAAGATAGATGACCCTGTTGGCGCTTTCGCTGTGCATGGTGTTAATGGTGCATGGGGTGTATTGTCATTAGGATTATTTGCTGATGGTTCTTATGGCGACGGATGGAATGGCGTAAAAGGAACCGTAAAAGGTTTGTTTTATGGCGATGCCAGCCAGTTCTATGCACAGGTGATCGGTACACTTACCTGTCTTGTTTTTGTTTTTGTAGTAATGTATGTCTTCTTTAAAGTATCCGACAAATTTGTAAAAATCCGTGTTAAAGAAGCAGATGAAATAGCTGGCCTTGATATTCCTGAAATGGGTGTTCATGGTTATGTAGACTAATACTGAACATGAGAAAATGTCAAAACCAAATAGCACCGTGCAATACCGGGGCTATTTGGTTTTTATAAATTTCTGTCAAATGCTTTTATCGCTTCCTGTTGAGAGAACAATCAGATCTATATGATATCGCTATTATTCGTTGTATTTATTCTTATGCTTTTTGCAGCCAGTTACCTGCTGGCAAGAAAAGATGACAAAATACTTGACCTGCAGCAAAGGGTTGAATTTTTAGAGCAAAAAGTAAATAAGAAATTAGTGAGCAGGCTGCTGTTCGTGGAACTGAAATCTGTCAACAGCGTACTGGATACATTAAATAATTGTTTTTACCAGATTGATAAGAACGGCGATTATGATGTTGATACAGAATACAGACTGGATGATGTAACCGATGAATGGTGGGAATCTTTATCGCTGGGTGATCTGGAAGTGGTAAATAAGATAGTAGTAAAACAAAAAGAACAAACAGCACTGAACTAACTGTATGGCAGAACAGCGGTTTTATAAGATATTCAGTCCGATCAGGGATTTTATTAATGACAGCAGAGCAACCGGTATCTTATTGATTGCCTGCACCATCTTATCTCTTTTATTGTCCAATCTTTCTTTCAGTCAACAATTTTATACAGGCCTCTGGCAAAGAACCATACATATTACCGGCAACAGCAGCATCCATTTACCCGAAACCAACCTGCTGGTGATCAATGATGTATTAATGACCCTTTTCTTCTTTTTGGTGGGCATGGAAATCAAGCGGGAACTGACCATTGGAGAATTAGCTTCTATCAGAAAATCATTGCTGCCAGTGTTAGCTGCTCTGGGCGGAATGATATGTCCGGCAGTTATCTTTTCTTTTTACAATTATTATACACCGGGAAAAAGTGGGTGGGGCATCCCTATGGCCACAGATATCGCTTTTTCATTAGGTGTTTTATCGCTGCTCGGAAAAAAGATCCCCGTACAATTAAAAATATTTTTAGCGGCATTAGCCATTATTGACGACCTGGGTGCAGTAATTACTATTGCTTTATTTTATACAGCCAAATTAAATCTCGGGTATCTTTTAGCAGGGTGTATTGTTGCCCTGCTGCTGGTTGCCATAAATAAGCTTAAAAAAGAGAACCTGTTTTTCTATATTATTCCGGCAATAGTCTTATGGTATTGTCTTTTCAATTCCGGTATCCACGCAACCATTGCCGGTGTGATTGTTTCCTTTTGCATGCCCCTGAAAAATCTGGCCAAACTGGAACATGTTTTGCATAAGCCTGTCAATTTCATCATTATGCCATTATTTGCCCTGGCAAATACAGCAATCATCCTGCCCAACAGTATGGCCGATGTTTTTACTTCCAGTATCTCAGGCGGTGTGATGCTTGGTTTGATACTTGGCAAACCATTGGGTATTTTCTTTTTCTCTTTTATCGCTATTAAACTGGGTATTGCTTCACTCCCTTCCAATACAAGTTTTAAACAATTATGGGGCATCGGCCTGTTAGGCGGCATAGGGTTCACCATGTCCATCTTCACGTCCTCTCTTGCCTATCCGTCAGACTCCCTGCAGGTGATCTCAAAAGTATCCGTCATGGCAGGTTCACTGATAGCCAGTATTATGGGCTATTCCTATCTGTATAATTTCAAGAATACTGCCGATATAAAACAGGAACACCCACCCAGAAAAATTATCCCTTTTAGTTTTACACCTGCTGTTAAACCAATAGAAGCCTGAGTTTTTACTTACAGGTAAATTTTATCATTTACCTTAGTTTTTCTGCTTAAGTTAGAAAAATGAAACTGCTGGTACGAACGCTTCAATATGTTTACTGCATCTATGCCTTCCTTTTTTTTGTTGTACTGATGTTTCTTGTGCTGCCCTTTGTGCTGCTATCACTATTATTTGGCAAAGTAACCGGAGGAAACATGATTTACCAGCTTTGCCGTTTTTGGGGAACAGCCTGGTACTTTTTAATTGGCATAAAACACCGGGAGATTTATGAACACCCGCACAATCGCAGCAAACAATACATTTTTGTGGCCAACCATATTTCTTATATGGATATCCCGGCTATCGTGTTAATAACGCATCAACCTGTGCGTGTATTGGGCAAATACGAAATGGTCAGGATCCCTGTATTTGGCTGGATATACCGTGCGGCTGTGATCCTGGTAGACCGCAGTAATTCAGTAACACGGTCTAAAAGTGTCAGAGCTTTAAAAGCGGCATTGAAACACCATATTTCCATTTTCATCTTTCCCGAAGGCACTTTCAATGAAACAAAAAAACCTTTAAAGGAGTTTTACGATGGTGCATTCCGCATAGCCATTGAAACGCAAACACCTATTAAACCGGTATTATTGGTAGACACCATCGACAGGTTGCATTACAGGGGTTTATTTGAATTAACACCGGGGATCAACCGGGTGGTTTACCTTGAAGAAGTTCCGGTAGAAGGGCTTAACATCAATGATATTCGGCTGCTGAAACACCGGGTATACACCATTATGGAAAATGGCCTGAAACGATACCGTAGCTATCCATCAGCTTAAAGCTTATTTTTGATCAAATTCATTTTCCTTGTTTGTTGAAGTCATCATACCGTTAGCCTTACCAAAAAACTACACCTGGGCTGTACCCGAACACCTGCAAAGTGTTATACAGCCTGGTATACGGGTAGAAGTTGTTTTAGGGAGGAATAAAAGGTATGCCGGTATCGTTAAAAAAATACTCCCTGCCAGGCCAGAAGCATTTCAGCCAAAAGATATTATTAATGTACTGGATACGGAGCCGCTGCTCTACCCTCAACAACTACAGCTTTGGGAATGGGTGGCCCACTATTATATGTGCAGCGAGGGAGAAGTAATGCAGGCCGCAATCCCCTCAAATCTGAAACTTTCCAGCGAAAGCATCCTGATATGGAATGAAGAAAGAAGTTATGATTTCAGCGACCTGTCGGACACGGAATATATTATTGCAGAAGCGCTGGAGTTGAAAAAAGAGCTGCGGCTAAGCGAGGTGCAACAGTTGATAGATTCTGTAAATACCTATCCTGTTATCAAGCGACTGATTGAAAAAGGAGTATGCCATGTTTGGGAAGAACTGAAGGATAAATACAAAGAAAAAACAGAAACCTATATCACCCTTAACCCGGTTTATCATGATGAAGATAAACTGGCCGACCTGCTGAATAACTGGAGCAAAGCCCCCAAACAAATGGAACTGCTGCTCTCCTACCTGCACCTCGTAAAAACGGAAGGAGAAGTAACACAACCCCAGCTACTAAAAAAATCAAATGCCAGTGCCGCACAGTTAAAAGGCCTTTGCGATAAAGGAATTTTACTGGTTGAAAAACGCGCCACCGACCGCATTCACCAACTTCCAAAAAATATCCAGATCGATTTTACTTTGTCTGATATACAGGCCGTTGCTTTACAGGAAATCAAAAATAGTTTTAGTGAAAAAACTGTTTGCTTATTGCATGGTGTAACAGCCAGTGGTAAAACTGAGATCTATACCAAGCTGATTGAAGAAGCCATCCTGCAGGGCAAACAGGTATTGTATATGTTGCCGGAGATCGCACTCACATCACAGATCATCCGCCGCTTACAAAAACATTTTGGCGGATATATTGCGATCTATCATTCCAAATTCAATCCCAACGAAAGGGTAGAGATATGGAACAAAGTAAAAACAGGCGAAACAAAAGTAGTGCTTGGTGCCCGCTCTTCGCTGTTCCTGCCTTTTAAAGACTTAGGACTTATCATTGCAGATGAGGAACATGATGCATCCTACAAACAACAGGATCCCGCACCACGTTACCATGCAAGGGATACTGCTATTTATTATGCTTCCCTGTTTGGCGCCAATGTGTTGTTGGGCAGCGCTACACCATCTATTGAAAGTTATTATAACTGCGAACAAAATAAATACGGATTGGTTAACCTTTTTGAACGGTATGGTAATATAGATCTGCCACAGATAGCCATTATTGATCTCAAAAAAGTACCATCGAAAGACAAAGGAAAGGTTGCTTTAAGTCCTGCTTTGATTGAAGCAATTGAAAATTCTTTACAACAAAAAAAACAGGTGATCCTCTTCCAGAACAGAAGAGGTTATTCGCCTTATTTTATCTGCCATACCTGCGGCTGGATCCCGCAATGCCAGCATTGTGATGTGACGCTTACCTATCATAAAGCAAAAAACAAATTAGCCTGTCACTACTGCGGCACCACCTATCCTGTTATTAATACCTGTGCGGCATGTGGCAGTCATAACTTCACACAAAAGAATTTCGGTACCGAAAAAATAGAAGAGCTCGTGGCCGAAACTTTTCCGGATGCAAAGATTGCGAGGATGGACTATGACAGTGTAAAAGGTAAGCACGATCATGATGCGCTCATCAAACTGTTTGAACAGCAAAGGATAGATATTTTAGTGGGCACACAGATGGTAGTAAAGGGTTTGGATTTTGAGCATGTGAACCTGGTGGGCATTGTTGATGCAGATGGCATATTGAACTTTACTGATTTCAGGGTGAATGAAAGAGCCTTCCAGTTAATGGAACAGGTTAGCGGAAGAGCGGGCAGGAAACATGGGCAGGGAACCGTTCTGATCCAGGTAAGCAATACCCATCATCCTGTGCTGCAATTTGTGCAACACCATAACTTTAAAGAATTGTATGCCTATGAAATAGCCAACAGGAAACAATTCTCCTATCCTCCTTTCACCCGATTGATACAGGTCACATTCAAACACAAAGAAAAACATATTGCCGAAGAAGCCGCCAATATTATGATGCAGGGTCTCAAGGCCAATTTTGGAGAACAAAGTAACGGACCTGCACAACCGGTTGTTGACAGGGTTAGAAACCAGTATCTCTGGGAGATATTGATCAAGCTACCCAAAGATGCGCGCCTCATCAATCAGTGCAAGCGCGAAATACAACAGCAGATCATTATCATACAATCAAACAAACGCTACCGCAGCGTAACCATTTTGCCTGATATTGATCCGATATAAAAAACACAATGCACGTAACTCACAGTAAATGAAAATGGCAGAAAACATATCACTTAAACCCTACAATACCTTCGGCATTGATGTGCAGGCAAGATATTTTTCTTCTTTTTCGTCAACCGAAGAATTAACTGAACTGTTACGCGAAACCTCATCCAACAACCTACTGATACTGGGTGGCGGGAGCAATATCCTTTTCACCAGGCCATTTGACGGATTAGTGTTAAAAAATGAATGGAAGGGAATTGAGCTGGTGCGGGAAGACAAAGACTATTATTATGTGAGAGCCCATGCCGGAGAAAAATGGCATGCGTTTGTGGGCTACTGTATAGAAAACAATTATGCCGGTGTAGAAAACCTGAGCCTGATACCCGGAAATGTAGGCGCTTCGCCCATGCAGAATATCGGGGCTTATGGGGTTGAGATCAAAGATGTATTTTACGAACTGGAAGCTTACCATCTGAAAGAACAAACCATTCATACATTTGGATTGGATGATTGCCATTTTGGTTACCGCGAAAGCGTATTCAAAAACAAATATGCCAACCAATATGTTATCCTGAATGTTACTTACCGGTTACGCAAACAACCGGTATTCCATACCAGTTACGGAGCCATCGGGCAGGAACTCGAAAAAATGAAAGTTTCGGAACTGTCCATCAAAGCCATATCCGATGCTGTTATCCGTATCCGCAGCAGTAAATTACCCGATCCTGCTAATACCGGCAATGCAGGTAGTTTTTTCAAGAACCCCGTGATCACTGAAACACATTTTGAAGAACTCAAAAGATCATTTCCCGCTATACCGGGTTATCCTGCAGAAAAAGGCAAAATAAAAGTAGCGGCAGGATGGTTGATAGAACAATGCGGATGGAAAGGATACCGTAAAGACGATGCCGGTTGTTACGAAAAACAGGCGCTGGTATTGGTGAATTATGGAAATGCCACCGGGCAGGAGATTTATGATTTGTCAGAATCTATCATACAAAGCGTTGCAGAAAAGTTCCGGATCAGGCTTGAAAGAGAAGTGAATATCCTGTAATAGCTGTAGTGTATTTTTTTTGCCACAGATTACACAGATTGGCACAGAGAAAAGTTTCTGTGCTAATCTGTACAATCTGTGGCAATTATTTTTTACTTCATGTCAGATAATACCCCATAAAAAAGTGGGCTATCAACCGATAGCCCACTTTCACTTACTAATCCAGTCTCTTTATTAATAGTATCTTAGTTTCATTTCAACGCGACGGTTAAGTCCGCGGCCTTTTGCTGTTTTATTATCAGCTACAGGTTTAGCAGAACCGAAACCTTCAGAAGTTACTCTTGACGCATCAATACCACCTTTGGTAGTTAAGTAATCAAAAACAGCTTTTGCACGATTATGACTTAAAGGCACATTGATCTTATCGCTACCGGTATTATCCGTATGGCCTTCAATATCTAATTTCAATGCAGCATCTTCTTTCAGGATAGCGGCTACATCATTTAATGATTTAAATGATTTGGCTAACAGTTTAGCGCTTCCTGTAGCAAAGAAAATATTTTTTGCACTGGCAGCTACTTTTTTAGCTACTGCTTCTTTAATAGCAGGACATCCGTTATTTTCTTTCACACCCGGAACATCAGGACATTTATCTTCTTCATCATTGATGCCATCGTTATCCTTATCAGGAACAGGACATCCCTGGTAGCGGGCAACACCTGCAACGGTTGGGCATTTATCTTCATCATCATTGATGCCGTCTTTATCTGTATCAGGAACAGGGCATCCCTGGTATTTAGCAACACCTTTTACAGCAGGGCATTTATCATTGTCATCATTAATGCCATCGCCGTCTGTATCAGGAACAGGACAACCATCGTATTTAGCAACACCTGCAACATCAGGACATTTATCCTTGCTGTCAACAATACCATCGCCATCTGTATCTTTTTCAGGAGCTGGAGGAGGAGGAGGTACTACAAGAGCCACTTCTTTCTTTTCTTTCAACGGAGAACCAATGCCGATTGAATAGTTCAGGTGGTTAACAGCCAGATTTGAAATTTTTGCGTTATACCCGAATAAGGTATGCACGAAAGTTCCTTCACCAAGGTTAAATTGCAAACCCAAACCGGTAGGCATGTAGGCTGCAAAATAAGTTCCGCCATACATGGAAGCACCCAAACCGATATTGATATAAGGAACAACAAAGTAATTATCTCTCAACAGCTTGATATTAAGTCCTGCAGAAGTTTCCAGTAAGAATTTACTATCCTTCGAGGCAGCAACACCGGAAGTATATGCAAAAGGATATTTTACATAAGAACCAGCTAATGTTCCAACAAAATCTACATGCTCAGTCAGACCTTCATAATATTGAAAGCTCAAGCCCGGAGACATGTCTTTAATTTTTGTCCATTGATTCTTAGCCAGTACAGAAGACAGCGATGTATGATCGATAAGGTCAGCTGTATTCATATCTTTCAGAAAAAAGTTGACCGACAGCGTAGGTCTTTTTTTGTAGCTGATGGGTGCCTGCGCGAACAAACCGGCTGACAAACCAATAGCTATCAGGGAAAAGAGGAATTTCTTCATAATACGAGTTTTAGTAGTGAGCAAAAATACAGGCAGAAACTGACTTTTAAAAATTAAGATAACTTTATATTATACCCATTTTATTCCGGCGTTCCCTTATCCACAAGCTCTACCCGCACCCTGGCAAGACCATTTTTGAGAAAACCAAGCCTGCTTGCTGCAATTCTGCTCAGATCTACTACCCTTCCCTTCTTTTGCATTCGGGTATGCATACGGTCGTTTATCCTTACAATGACTGATCTGCGATTCTTTAAATTGGTAACCCTTACCCATGAATTCAGTTTAAAATCGTTACTGGCAGCAGTCATTTTGTTATTACGATACCGTTCACCCGTAGCTGTTTTGGTGCCGTCCAGGTTTGAACTGTAAAAACTGGCAATCCCGGTTATGTTGTTTCTGTTTGTCTTGGGAGTAATATTATCCGCTACAGCAGAATCGATTGATTTAACCGAATCTACCATAGGTATTGAGTCTGTTTTAACAGGCAAACTGTCTGACTTCTCTTTTTTAGGCGTTGAAGCGATGAGTTCAATCGTTTCTACCTTAACCTTTGTAAGACCTGCATCGATAAAATCAAGTTTTCTGGCTGCATCTCGGCTAAGATCAACTACCCGGCCTTTCCGTTTCATGCGGGGGTGCATCCTGTCGTTAATACGCACAACAACCCTTTTTTGATTCTTAAGATTGGTTACCAGTACCCAGGTGTTTAATTTAAAATTATTGCTGGCAGCGGTCAGCTTATTATTCCGGTACCGTTCCCCGGTAGATGTTTTGGTACCATCTAAATTAGAACTGTAAAAACTGGCAATACCTGTAACAGATTTCCCTTTAATGATAAAGGTATCTTGTTGAATAGTTGGGGATGTATCCTGAACAACGATTGTCTTCTTAACTGAATCAATAATTTCATTTTCTATTGATTCTTTGTTGATTATAGAAATTTCTTCTATTTTAATTTTAGCTGTTCCGGTCTTTAAAATCCCCAGGACTCCTGCAGCAGCTCTGCTCAATTCCATGACAGGTGCTTTCTTCTTTTTAGAAGTCCGGTCGTTAATGCGCACCAACACCGTTTTTTGATTCTTGAGATTAGTTACCCGAACCCAGGTATTGAATTTGAACTTATTACAGGCAGCAGTGAAAGCTGCATTGCTGAATTTTTCTCCATTGGCCGTTTTGGTTCCATCAGCTTTGGCGCTGAAAACGCCGGCATTACCAGAAACAGGCTTGCCGATTACCCTGAACGAGTCAGGCAGCAATGCATTCTTGTTGTCTTTTTTAACAGGCAAACTATCCTGTTGCGCCTTTAGCGAAACAAAGAGACCGGCAACTAATATAAGGCAGATGACCTTTTTCATTATGACTATGTAATTTGAAGCATCAATCTACCCTAATCCACTTTCGTAAGTAAAATACTTAAACCTTGCGGATATGGACGATTTTTGGTTCATTATTTATAAACAGGAAACCGGCCACAGAAGCCAAACACCGTGCCAAAAACAAGCCTAAATTTAACTAATAAATTTAAATATCTTATTTTAATAAACTTAAAATCAATAATTTACAATAAAATAGTTTAAAATAAATTTTCAAACCATTTATTGGACGCATTGCCAGATATTCCTCTTGCACTCTCCTCCTCCTTGCATAAACCCCATTTGCAATTCGGTCTTCTTTTAACGGCAATGGCTCAAGCCAACATAATTGTTGTTCATTCAGTTTCAACAATGCCGAAAAGAAACAAATTGCCACAGAATACACAGATTTTCACAGACATTTTCTGTGTTACTCTGTGCCTTCTGTGGCAAAAAAGGATACTCTCCATCAGACTATTCCCATTTTTCTCAGATTGAGCAGGACTAACAAACCTCCCTGATCAACGGCCACGGGCAAATCTAAACTGATACAGCAAAAACTAAACAACGCTTACACATACCAAAGAAGTAGCAGCAAAATATCTTCAATTTTATATTAAATAAATTAAATATAAAATTGAATATCAATTGATTAAGAAATAATTTTTTAATTAAAGAAATGCTATTATGGCTAGGCACCTTCCATAATATGGGACACTATTCAAGAAGCAAAAATGGATTACAGGTATTTTGGAGAAGGGATATATGAGGAGTTCATTAGTCTACGCGCAGAAAGAATTGGTTCTTAGTTTTTGAATTTAGCGGTTTTATCATCGCCGGTAATATCTCCTTTACTGCGGATCTGGATCTGCACACTGGCGATCCATTCGTTACATTCTTTTGAATAAAGATGTTCGTTCACGGCATTTATTGTTGCCATCACATCCTCATAACGCCCTTCCACAACTGTTGCAAAGGGACCTATTTCGTATGCAAGACCAGATTGCTGTATGATGGCGATGGCCTCGTCTACCCATTCGTAAGGATGCCTGTCCTGAACAATGGGTAAAATCTGGATGGATGCATTAACGATAAACTGGTGCATATTTATATTTCAGTAACTGACACAACTGCATCAAGATTAAGGGCTCCGTGAATATGCGGGAACACTTCATTAATAGAACCTGCCAACTCAAAAACCAAGGGCCGCTCCACCCTGCTTTTCTCTATCTTCAGCTTTATCAGATCTTTCTGCTCTTTATAATACCTTTCCAGAACACCCGGCACCTGTGCTTCTGTGCTGCAATGAATAAATCCTTCGGTAGCTAAAGTATCCGAATCGTAATGCCCTAATTCAAGGGCTTCGGCCCATTGTTTACGGGTAGTAATATGGTATATATAATCTGATTCCATGTTTAGTTCATTTGTGTGTAAAGTTATCATGTTAGCGAGAAACCACTCATATAACAACGACAAGGCGCGCTCTTATATTTTATGATAACACGGGCTTTATTCTTTGGTTAAGCAGCATCAGATCGGTAAGCACCATGGCAGTTACCGCTTCCAGTACTACCGGTACCCTAAGTGCAATGCACAGGTCGTGACGCCCTTTTACTGAGAAGCTTTCCTTGCTATTGGTGTCCCAATTCCAGGTAAACTGTTCTTTAGGAGTTGACGAAGTAGGTTTTACAACTACTCTGAAAACCAACTCATTACCGTTTGTTATGCCGCCCACAATTCCCCCTGCGTGATTGGTAAGGGTTTTGCCGCTTGCATCCTCAATCGGGTCGTTATGGTCTACTCCAAACATCCTGGCAGCAGCAAATCCGGCTCCGAATTCGATGCCTTTTATTGCAGGAATAGCAAAAACGGCATGACTGATCAGCGACTCTGCGGAGTCGAAAAAATGCTCACCAAGGCCAACCGGCAATCCGTTTACGCGGCATTCAACGATACCTCCAATACTGTCTTTGGCTTCAATGGCTTTGTCCAATCCTTTTTCAAGATCGGTTTCCCCGCCTATTTCTAAGATGGTTGAAACTACTTTTATGCCATTGGCCAGGGTGGTGGGATGGCTCAATAGCTTTTTGGCAATAACCCCTGCAGCTACCAGGCAAACCGTTAAACGGCCGCTGAAATGCCCTCCTCCCCTAAAATCTTCAAAACCACCATATTTGGTGTGGGCAGTAAAGTCGGCATGACCAGGACGAGGTGTATCCCGCTGCTTCTCATAATCGCCGCTACGGGTATTTTTATTCTCGAAAAGGATGGTGAGCGGGGCGCCCGTGGTATGTCCGTTAAACAATCCTGTTTTAAATATGGGAAGGTCGTCTTCTTTACGCGGTGTAGTTCCTTTTTGAACACCACCTTTTCTTCGTTCAGTATCTTCCAGAAAATCTTCTACGGCAAGAGGCAATCCGGCGGGACATCCGTCAATCGTAAGTCCAACGCATTCTCCATGCGATTCGCCAAAAATATGTACGCGGAATATGCGGCCAAAACTGTTCAAGGGTATAGGTTTATTCGTTTAACTATTATGAATGTACTGTGGCACCCAAAGCCTGCAGGTGCTCATAAAAATCAGGATAGGATTTATTGATCGCTTCTGCTTCTTCAATCGCCACTTCCCCGTTTGCTTTCAGCGCAGCCACGGCGCAGGCCATTGCAATGCGGTGATCATGACGTGAATGCGTGGCAGCAGCTTTTACACCGGTTCCCCCGATGATCAGCATCAAATCGTCCTGCAACCTGATTTCAATGCCCAATTTAGCGAACTCCTGCTGTAATGTAAGCGCCCGGTTACTTTCTTTATGGGTAAGGCGGTTTACGCCTTCTATTACGGTAGTTCCTTCGCAATAAGCGGCAAGGGCTACCAGGGGAGGAAACAGGTCGGGACAATCATTGGCATCAAAATGAAATGCTTTTAATGGCAGCGGGCCTATTTCAATCTGCTGTGGCTGGATGGATAATTGACAACCACAATCAGATAATGCCTGCAACACAGCTTTATCGGCCTGTGTTGAATCAACATCGAGTCCTTTTACTGTTATCGGGCCGGCTATGGCGCCTGCAACAAGGAGGAAGGCGGCACCGCTCCAGTCTCCCTCTACGGTGTAACTAATTTTGGAATTGGGAAATTGGGAAATTGGGAAATTGGGAAAATAGAACTCTTCGTGGTTTCTATTTTCTACCTCCCAGCCAAAATGTTTCATTACCTGGAGTGTGAGGTCGATATAGGGCTTGCTTTTCAGGTCTTTTACGGTGATGGTAACGTCTTTTGCTTTGGCAGCGCCATAAGCCATCAGCAATCCTGTTAAGAATTGAGAGCTTAGTGAGCCGTCTACCTCTATGTTTGCTGGTTTTAATGGACCCTGTATCTGCAAAGGGAGTTTACCGTTGCTTGACTTGACCTTTACGCCAAGTTTTGGCAAGATCTCATCGAAGAAATCCATTGGCCGGGTAAGCAGGCTTCCGGTTCCTGTTAAAGTGATGGGTTGATCGCTTAATGAGGCAATGGGCGTGAACATGCGGATGCCCAGGCCGCTTTCGCCGCAATTCACTTCGTTGTTCTTTGGGTGGATGCCTGCAGACTTTATAACAAGATCTCCATTCGCTGCTGTTTCAACTACTGCACCTAATTTTTGGATAACATCTATAGCTGCCAGGTCATCGTTGCTTTTACCCGGGTTGATCAATGTGGTCTGGCCTTCTGTTAATAAAGCGGCGGCACAGGCCCTTTGCATACTGCTTTTACTGGCTGCAGCATGTATGGTTCCCGACAGTTGCGAAGGTTGTATTCTTACAATCATTTTTAAATGGCACGCGGATAATACTGATCAGACGGATATTCACTGGCTGGCGCTTATCCATCATCAGTAATCCTTTAGAATTGTTTTAAAATTTCCTGCAACTGCACCAATAGCAGTGGCTGTATAACGCCTTTACCTGTTTTGGTAAGCAGGATATAATTGATACTTACGTTGTCTTTTTTCTTATCCTTCAATAATACCTTAAATGCTTTCTTAGTGTCGAAGGCTGCAAATGTGGGCAAGCCGTATTTGCTTAAAAGGTTTACCACATCGGTTGTTTCTTTAAAGCCTTTGAGTTGTTGCGAGATAACAGAAGCATAGGTGATGCCGATGCTTACTGCCTGTCCGTGGCTCAGTTCATACATATTTTCAATTGCATGACCGAGTGTATGGCCAAAGTTGAGGAGTTTTCTTTCGCCCTGTTCAAACTCATCATTCAACACCACTTTTGTTTTGATCAGCACATTTCTTTGAACCAGTGCAGCAAGCAGTTTCACATCTTTCTGAAAATGGCCGAGGCTATGCTGCTGAAGCAATTTAAACATGGCGGCATCTTTGATACAGGCATGTTTAATAATTTCGGCAAAGCCGTTCTGCCATTCAGTTTTAGGCAATGTTTTAAGGAAAGTGTAATCGAATAGCAAAAAGTTGGGCTGGCGGATCAATCCTACCATATTTTTATAAACACCAACATCGATACCATTCTTGCCACCAATGGAAGCGTCAACCATGGCCAGCAAAGAAGTGGGTACAAATCCGAACTTTACACCACGCATATAAATACCTGCAACATAACCTGTAATATCTGTTATTACACCACCACCCACACCAATAAGGGTTGTTTTACGGTCGGCGCCCAATGCAATCAACTGATCAACCACTACATCAACCGTTGGCTGGATCTTATATTGTTCGCCCGGCTTTAATACAATGGTATTCCAGCCTTTGAACTTTGTTTTGTGTTTGGCAAAAACGTGCTCGTCTGTAATGATCACAGCATTTTCTTTCGAAACCAGTTTCTCCAGGTGAGAAAAGCCGGCATCGAAATAATAGTCAACACTGCTTTTAGAGAAAGTAAACGTTCTTTTCTTCATGATGGATTAGCGGATTAGCGGATTGCGGATTAGCGGATTGGAAGAATAAAATCCGCCAATCCGTTAATACGCTAATACGTTAATTTTTATGAATTCATTATTTTGTTCTGGTGTGTGATACTTTCCATGTGTACCGCATCAAAATACTTGGTAACAAATTCCTTGCTCAATCCAAACTTTTCGCCTTTTGCAAAAGCCCTTTCCAGGATAGCGTTCCAGCGGTTGGTTTGCAGGATGGTGATATTGTTATCCTTTTTATACTTACCGATATTTTCAGCAACTTTCATACGCTGGCTTAAGATCTGCATCAGTTCATCATCAAGATTATTGATCTGCTGGCGCAATTTTTCCAGTGCAGCATGGTATTCTTCTGATGCCACATCTTCTTTCCTCCATCGGATGCTGTCGATCATTTCGCCCAGTTTTTCAGGGGTGATCTGTTGTTTGGCATCACTCCAGGCGTTATCGGGATCGATATGGCTTTCGATGATCAGTCCATCAAAATCAAGGTCGATAGCTGTTTGTGCCACGTCTAATAAAATATCTCTTCTTCCTGAAATATGTGAAGGATCATTGATCATTAACAATTCAGGATAGCGGCGTTTCATTTCAATTGCAAGGTGCCACATGGGAGCATTGCGGTATTCTGTGTTACCGTAAGAACTGAATCCGCGATGGATCAACCCGATATTTTTGATACCGGCTTTAGCAACGCGTTCCATTGCACCGATCCATAATTCCAGGTCGGGGTTGATAGGGTTCTTGATCAATACGGGTACATCTACCCCGCGCAAAGCATCAGCAACTTCCTGAACACTGAAAGGGTTTACAGTGGTTCTGGCACCGATCCACAATACATCCACATCAAAATGCAGCGCATCTTCTACCTGTTTGCCTGTGGCAACTTCTACAGCTACCGGTAAACCGGTTGCTTTTCTTGCCTGTTGCAGCCATGGTAAGCCTTTGGTACCGATCCCTTCAAAACTTCCGGGACGTGTACGGGGTTTCCAGATACCGGCACGCATGATATCTACTTTACCTGTTGCTGCCAAACGGGTAGCCGTTTGCATAACCTGCTCTTCTGTCTCGGCACTGCAGGGACCGGAAATGATCAGTGGACGCTTTTTTAACAACGCTTCCACGGATGTTGCTTGTTCAATTGCTTGCTCCATAGTATTTAGACGCTTGTTTTAAACTGTTTATGGTGTTAGATTTTATTATTCTCCTCTTCTCGGACGTTTTACAAAACCACCGGGGCCTCCGCTATCTGCATCGTTCATACGGATCCTTCTGCCTTTGTAATTTTTGCCGTCTAATGAACGGATCATTTGCTGGGCGGCACCTTTATCTATCTCGATCCAGCTATTCATATCCTTCATATCAATTTTACCCAGCACTTCTTTCTTCAGGTCGCTCATGTCAAGGATAAACTGTAAAAAGCTTGCCTTAAAAAATCCGTCTTTGGTTCCGAGGTTTACAAATAAACGGCTGTAACCTCCACCGCGGGTGTATTCTCTACGGCTATCACCACGTCCTTCATTTCTGTCATCCCTTCTTCTTGGCGCATCTGATCTGTCGTTACTATCTCTTTTGCTGCGTTCTCTCAGGTTCAGGTCTTCTGCATTCTCGTAGTATTTGAGGAAACGGTCAAACTCCATAGCTGCCACGCGTTTCAAAACTTCTTCTTTGCTGATGTCTGCAAATTTCTCGGCTAACTGTGGAACATAGGTTTCATAATCGCCATGACTGATATCTGCCGACAATAATTTATCCATGAAATGGAAGAACTGTTTTCTGCACACATCTTTACCACTTGGGATGTCCAGTCTATGAAACTGCGAATTATTGATGCGTTCGATCTGTTTGAACTTATACATCTCTTTCGCATGCACGATAGAAACACAGATACCCTGGTTTCCGGCACGACCGGTACGGCCACTGCGGTGTGTGTACACTTCCACATCATCCGGCAGCTCGTAATTGATCACGTGCGTGATACCTACTACATCAATACCTCTTGCAGCCACATCGGTTGCGATGAGCAACTGCAGGCTTTTATCGCGAAACTGTCCCATCACCCTGTCGCGCTGTTGCTGTGTCAGATCGCCATGCAAAGCATCGATATCATATCCTTCACGTGTTAAGCGTTCGGATATTTCCTGTGCATCAATTTTTGTACGGGTAAAGATGATACCATAGATACCCGGGTTAAAGTCGATGATCCTTTTTAAAGTTTCATACCTGTGCTGCGCCGTAGTAACATAGTATTGGTGATCGATGCTTTTATTGGCGGTGTTCACCTTACCTACTGTTACCTCTTTCGGGTCTTTCATGTACTTCTTGCTCACCTTGCGTATTTCGGGCGGCATCGTTGCACTGAATAACCAGGTACTTTCACGAACTGGGGTATTCTTCAGGATAAATTCAATATCATCCTGGAAACCCATGTTCAGCATCTCATCAGCTTCATCCAGCACCACATATTTGATTTGTTCCAGATTGATGGCCTTTCTTTCGATCAGGTCAATCAGCCTTCCCGGTGTAGCCACTACTATCTGCACGCCTCTTTTCAGGTCGCGGATCTGTAACCCGATAGAAGCTCCACCATACACAGCCACCACCGAAACACCCGTCATGTATTTTTTAAAGAGCTCTACTTCTTTTACAATCTGCAGGCAGAGTTCCCTTGTAGGACAAACCACCAGTGCCTGCGGATACTTAGCTGCCGCATCAATAATATGGAGCAAAGGCAGACCAAAGGCTGCTGTTTTGCCGGTTCCCGTTTGTGCAAGGCCAATAAAGTCCTTGGTACCACTAAGCAATATGGGTATTGCCTGTTCCTGTATTGCGGTTGGGTTCACATACCCCAACTCATCCGTTGCCTGAATCAACCTAGCATCAATTCCCAACGCTTCAAATGTCGTCATGTATTAAAAAATTTGCTGCAAAGGTACTTTTTATATGCCTCTTTGCCTGTTTTTTGTTTGAAACCCAACAGCAGCAAGTATTTCGGCGGCTGTTGCGTTGTGCTTGTCGTCGCTGCGAGGAACGAAGCAGCCTGAAGCTATTCCAGCAACCTGTCATTCGAAACACAGGTTGCTTCGTCGTTCCTCCTCGCAAAGACGAAGCAGCCTGAAGCTATTCCGGCAACCTGTCATTCGAAACACAGGTTGCTTCGTCGTTCCTCCTCGCAAAGACGAAGCAGCCTGAGGCTATTCCGGCAACCTGTCATTCGAAACACAGGTTGCTTCGTCGTTCCTCCTCGCAAGGACGACGTTATTTCAAAATCCTTCTTATCCCATTCGCTTTCTCAATCAACTCACCTAAATATTCATAATTCTCTTTCTCTAAGCAGGCTTTAAACTTGCGTAGCTGGGCAATATGTTCATTCAGCACATCCAACACATTATCTTTATTCTGCATAAAGATGGGTACCCACATGGCCGGGTTACTTTTGGCTAAACGAACCGTACTTTCAAAACCACCACTGGCCAGTTCAAAAATGGCATCTTCTTCCCTTTCTTTTTCCAGAACGGTGTTTGCCAGTGCAAATGAGGTGATATGCGAAATATGGCTCACATATGCCACATGCACATCATGGTCGTCTGCATTCATATATACCAGGTGCATGCCTAACAGGTTATAGACCTTTTCTACCAGTGCTACGGCATCTGCATCGCTTTCTTCTTTACTGCAGATCACGGCAGCTTTATCTTCAAAAGCACCTTTCACTGCTGCTTCCGGGCCGCTGTATTCTGTTCCCCACATGGGGTGGGTAGCTACAAATCTGCCGCGATGCGGGTTTTTAGCCGCAGATTCACAGATTATTTTTTTGGTTGAACCCACATCCATCACCACCTGTTTGTCCACCATACCTAAAATAACCGGTAGTAAAACTTCTGCGATATTGATAGGTGTTGCCAGAATTACCAGGTCGGCCTGCTTCACGGCCTTTTCCAGTTCCATGATCTCATCTACCAGGCCCAATGCCAATGCTTTTTCTGCATGTGCAGGATTAGCTTCCACGCCAATGATCCTGTCGGCAAATCCTTTCTCCCGCAGGGTTAATACCATGGAACCTCCAATTAAACCGACACCTATAACTGTAATTGTCATTTTACCTGTAATTAAGCATTAGTAATTCTTCTGATCGCTTCTTCAAACCTTTCTATACTGCCACATAAACTTACCCTTATATATCCATCGCCTGCATTGCCAAAAATGCCGCCGGGCGTAATAAATACGTTTGCGTTATACAAAACATGATCGCTCAGTTCGTACCCGTTCTTATAATTCGCGGGGATTTTTGCCCATACAAACAGACCGACCTGCTTTTTTGAAAATTCGCAGTTGAGCAGTGTTAGCAGTTCAAATACTTTCTCCCTGCGTTCGGTGTAAACAGCATTAATACTATCATACCAATCTTTACCAAGACTTAAAGCCTTTGCTGCGGCAAGTTGCAGGGGAAGGAACATGCCGCTGTCCATATTGCTTTTAAAACGCAGCACTTCTTCTATACGTTCTTTGGCGCCGCAAAGCATCCCTACCCGCCAGCCTGCCATGTTCTGGCTTTTGCTTAACGAATTCAGTTCAACCACCACTTCTTTTGCACCATCAATGCTTAATAAACTTTCCGGTGTTTCGTTTAAGATGAAACTATACGGGTTATCGTGGCAGATCAGGATATTATGTTTCTTACCAAATGCAACGATCTTTTCGAACAATGCTTTGGTAGGCATTTGCCCGGTAGGCATATGCGGGTAGTTAACCCATAATAATTTTACTTTACTGAGATCTGTTTTCTCCAGTGCATCAAAATCAGGACCCCAGTGATTGGCCTCTGTTAATTCATAAGGAACTGGTTTGCCACCGGCCAGTTTTACAGCGCTGCTGTAAGTTGGATAGCCGGGGTTTGGGATCAATGCTTCATCACCTTCATTCAGGTAGGTCATACAGAGATGCATCACTCCTTCCTTACTGCCTATTAATGGCAATACTTCTGTATTGGGATCAAGTTGTACATGATACCATTTACTGTACCAGTCTGCAATCGCGTTTCTCAACACGGGTGAGCCTTTGTAACTCTGGTATGCATGTGTGTTTGGTTTTGCAGCTTCTTCCTGCAAAACTTTGATCACATCAGGGTGCGGTGGCAGGTCGGGGCTGCCAATACCAAGGTTGATAATGTTCTTGCCTTGTTTATTCAGCTCATCTATCTCTCTCAGTTTCTGAGAAAAATAGTATTCGCCAATACCTTCCAGTCTTTTTGAGGTTACCATTTCCATATATTATCCTTTTACAACTTTTCCTTTTTTATAAACGCCAAAGATCTTTACGTTATTGGTTAGGGAGCTGATAGATTCCAGAACCGCATCAAATTGCTTACGTGTATCAAATTCCAGATCAGCATAAAACCCGTATTTAAAATTGCTGCCTGGTATAGGCATGCTCTGGAGTTTGCTTAAATTAATACCCCCATCTGCTATCTGCTGCAACACTTTAGCCAATATACCCCTTGAGTGATTGGTTTGAAAATAGATGGAAGCTTTGTCGGCATTTGCAATCTCTGCTGCCTCGTTCTCTCTCTTCAGCACTAAAAAACGTGTTACATTATTTTTCAGTGTGTGAATGTTGGGAGTGATCACATCCAGTTCATATAATTCGGCAGCCAGCTTACTGGCAATAGCTGCTACATGTTTACTTCTATGTTGATGAATATGTTTGGCACTTAAAGCGGTGTCTTCTGATTCAATTAATTTCCAGTCGTACTTTTCCAGGTAATCAAGACACTGCAATATGGCCATTGGGTGACTGTGTACTTCTTTAATATCGCTCAGCTTAACCCCGGGGTTCACCAATAAGTTCTGACTGATAGATAAATAAACCTCCCCTATCACTTTCAGTTTGCTTTTTTGCAACAGGTTATAATTGGGGAGTATGCTGCCGGCAATTGAGTTTTCAATAGCCATGATACCACCGGCAGACTGTTTTTTATCCTGTGCAATCCTAACCAGGTCGCGGAAAGTGGCGCAGGGAATCACTTCTACCTGCTTACCAAAAAAATGCCTGGCTGCTACCTGGTGAAAGCTTCCTTCGTAGCCCTGGATGGTAATACCCCCCTGCCCCCTGGAGGGGGAGTTAGAAATAATTTTTTCATTTGTATCTGTCATCGTCTTCATATTCCTTTTTATTCCCCCTTCAGGGGGTTAGGGGGTACATAAAAAATCCCGGCCTTTTTGGCCGGGATTGTATTTTAATTTTGTTTTCGCTTTTTATGCTTTGGCAAATACTTCCCGGCTTCTTTTTTCAAAGAAGAAATAAAAGAAAAAGTAAAAAGTATTTGCAATGATCGCTTTCATTTCAGCTCAAATATAGTTATTGATCAGATTCAAAAAACAATTTTGAAAAAAATATTAAGCTAACAAACCTTCGTTTTCGTTCAGGCCGCTAAAGCGGCCTGAACGAAAACGCAACTTATTAAGAAATAGAAAATGAGGAATGTAGATTAGTTGCCAGCAACACTAAAGCGGCCTGAATAATAAGCGAGGCATAAAAAAATACTATTGAACAATGAGAATATTTGTCAGGCCGCTTTAGCGTCCCGACAAAAAAAAGCCCCTCCGTGGAAACGGAGCGGCCTCTAACGATTGCTTGCCATATGAAAAAAAGTTTAATAGCTGTTCCTGACCGGCAAGCGAAGTCCCCCTCGGGGTCTTACGCACTTAAGCTAAACTAAAATTACTTCTTAGCAGCTGTGTCAGCTTTAACTGTGTCAACAGCAGCTTTTGCTGTATCTACAGTAGCTTTTGCTGTATCTACAGTTGCAGTAGAGTCAGCTTTAACTTCTTTGTTTTCACCAGAACCGCAGGCAGCGAAAGCGCCCAGAGCTAATACGAATAACAGCTTTTTCATTTTTTTGTGTGTTTTGAAGTGAGTGATTTTAGTATTAATACCTGCAGGTAATAAAAGGTAACCCGGCGCAGCAGATATTTTTAAAAAAATTATTTTAGGCCTATTTTGGGTTACTTTTGACCCCTCTCCAGTATTAAATGTACAGATAGTGAAAGTTGATACTAACGAACAAGCATTACTGAAAGGACTGGCTCTTAATGACTCAAAGGCCGTTGAGACCATCTACAAGGATAATTTTCCGATGGTTCAGGCTTTCATTCTGCAGAATAATGGCTCTTATGACGACGCCAGGGATATTTTTCAGGAAGCGATGATTGCGCTGTATGAGAAAGCACAAACCGAATCATTTGTCTTAACCTGTCAAATTAAAACTTATGTATATTCCATATGCAGGCGTTTATGGCTTAAACGATTACAACAACTTGGTAGATATTCGAACCAGGTTGATAACCTGGACGAAACAGTCCCGGTTGAAGAAGATCTTGAAATACACGAAAAACGCAACGCTGAGTTTGCGATAATGGACCGGGCAATGAATAGCCTGGGGGAACCGTGTAAGAGTTTATTGGAAGGGTATTATCTTAAAAAAATGGGGATGCAGGAGTTGGCCGCCGAATTTGGCTACACCAACGCAGATAATGCCAAGAACCAGAAATACAAGTGTTTGATGCGACTGAAGAAATTATTCTTCTCGCAATATAATATCGGAGATTAATACCATGGATGACATTTTACTCTTAGAAGCGATCGAAAGATACCTGATCGGCGACATGGATGCCGCTGAAAGGGAGTATTTTGAAACGCTGCGGAAAAATACCCCTGAGATAGACCAGATGGTGGTAGAACATAGTATGTTCCTGCACCAGATGGATGCCTATTCTGCCCATCGCAACCTTAAACATAGCTTGCAGGAGGCACATACCAAATTATTAGATCGCGGCGAATTATATGAAGGTGGTGAATTAAGCACCAAGGGCCGTGTGATACAGCTTTGGAACAAATACAAAAGGGTTACCGCCATTGCAGCTTCTGTAGGAGGTGTGATTGCATTGGTGATCAGCGGTCTGGCTATTTACTTTTCTCCGGTTGTAAATGGCAGCCAGATAGAACAATTAAGCAAAGCAATAGAAGTTATTAAAAAGAACCAGCAATACCAGGGTACTTTAATTAACGAGGTAAAAAGCAAGATCCCGGAAAATGCAAAGCTGATCAGCGGTGGTTCAGGATTCCTGATCGATGTTAAAGGATATATCATTACCAATGCACACGTATTAAAAGGATCCGGTGCAGTGGTGGTTAACAGCAAAGGACAGGAATTTAATGCAACTATTGCAAATATTGATGTTGAGAAAGATCTGGCAATACTGAAAATTAATGACCAGGATTATACTCCGTTAAAATCACTCCCATACAGCATCCGCAAAACGAATACTGAAATGGGCGAACAGATATTTACTTTAGGTTACCCCCGAAACGATATCGTTTACGGAGAAGGTTACCTGAGTGCCCGTACTGGCTACAACAGCGACTCTTTAACTTACCAGTTACAGATCAGCGCTAACCCCGGTAACTCCGGTGGACCGGTGTTTAACAATAATGGAGAAGTGATCGGTGTATTAAGTACCCGCCAGGCACAGGCCGAAGGAGTTGCTTTTGCTGTAAAATCAAGGAATATCTATCGTATGGTAGATGAGCTGAAGAAAAGCGATACCTCTATCGAAAAAATAAAACTGCCCGTTCGCTCTTCTTTAAAGGGTGTTGAAAGAAAACAACAGATCTCTAAAGTGGAAGACTGTGTGTTTTATGTAAAGGCTTTCAAAAAATAAGAAATTCAGTTTGGTTTTTGGTTCAATATTAAAGTCCTGCATTTATGCGGGACTTTTTTGTTACTGCAATACAACGCTAAATACCTGTACAAAAAAAGGAGAAGCATTGGCTTCTCCTTTTTTATAAACTATTTTACTATCAGGCCCATAAAGCGTTGGGATATTCACCAGAAGCAACAAGGGCATTAATATTTGCCTGAACACCGGGTGCATCTTCTTTATAAGTTACACCAAACCATTTAGCCGAAGTAGGGATCACTTTTACTACCCCTTTGCCGGATTGAATAAAATATTTGGTAACAGTAGGCAAAAAGAACTCTGATTTTGGTTCATTCATATGCTTATCCAGGAAATCGCTGAACTGGGTTTCACAAAGACCAATAAAACCGGGCGCATAACAGAGGAAGTTCATGCTTACCAAGCTGTCTTCCGATACCTCGTGTAGTCCTGAAGCGTCTTCATAAGACACCTTTCCATCCGCCCCACGAAAAATACTGGTTCGTTCATTAATATCTGTCAGGTTATTATTGGCATCTACTTCGCATACGCCCCTGCTCACGCTGCCATTATCGCTCAACGTGTTTTTCAATTCGTATCCAACAATACAGTAAGTCTGTTCATTACACTGTGTGGTTAAAAACCGGTAGGCTTTTACAAATGCATCGCGGCCATAATAATCATCCGCATTGATCACTGCAAAAGGTTCGTTCACTTTCCCTTTGCAGCAAAGTACCGCGTGGGCGGTGCCCCATGGCTTGGTTCTATCTGTAGGGATAGTTCTTACGTCGGTAAAAGAATGCAAATGCTGGTAAACATAATCTGTAGCGATCTGTCCTTTAAGCTTAGGTTCGAAAATAGCTTTGAAATTTTCGGCAAACTCTTCCCTTATGATGAAAACAACTTTACCAAATCCTGCACGGATAGCATCGTAAATCGAATAATCCATGATAGTTTCGCCCGAGGGGCCAAAAGACTGTATTTGTTTCATACTTCCGTATCTGCTGGCCATTCCCGCGGCTAATATAACAAGTGTCGGTTTCATGTTCTATATTTAAAATCCAATGGAATGTGAAGGTAATAAATAGTTCGTATGAATACCTATTTGCAGGATAGCAGGCTGGATAAGTTAACATGGCTTTCGGGCAATTCGATCGAAGCAGCGATACTGCGAACCGATCTGATTCACCCGGTAGTAAGCGGTAACAAATGGTTTAAGCTGCGCTATTACCTGGAAGAAGCGATTGCCCAAAAAAAAGAAAGGATAGTAACTTTTGGCGGAGCCTATTCCAATCATATTGTAGCAACCGCTTTTGCTGCGAAAGAAGCAGGATTAAAGAGTATGGGAATTATCCGGGGCGAAAAAGCGGAGCAACTTAGTCACACCCTTATTGATGCAGCTTCTTACGGAATGGAACTGGTATTTGTTGAACGCAGCGCCTATCGCGATAAGCAGGCTATGATGAAACAATACGATCTGCCCGGCTCCTATTGGGTGAATGAAGGTGGTTATGGAAAAACCGGTGCAAAAGGGGCAGCCGGGATGCTTGATTTTCCTCAGCACAATGAGTATACGCATATTTTGTGTGCAACAGGTACAGGTACGATGATGGCCGGCCTCATCAAAGCTGCTCAACAACACCAGGAAGTAATTGGCATCAGTGTGCTGAAAAATCATTTCTCATTAGAAACAGTGGTGAAAAGTTTACTGGAAGAATCTGAAATGTTGAAGAAGTTTTCGTTTATCCACGGCTATCATTTTGGAGGGTACGCCAAACATCCGGAAACACTGATCAGCTTTATGAAAGAAACCTGGGAAAACTGGCAATTACCAACTGATATCGTGTACACATCCAAACTGCTTTTTGGGGTAAAGGATCTGATCAGTAAAAATCATTTCCCCCCGGGAAGCAGGCTCCTGGTTATTCACAGTGGCGGGCTGCAGGGTAATCTTTCACTTCCGCTTAACACATTACCATTTTAATTGCATTCAGGATTTTATATTTGTACCGAATGAGACCTGTTATCCGATTTTCTGTTTATATCCTTGGTTTGTTGTTACCCGTGCTTGGTATCGCACAAAAACCATTGCCTGATTTTTCTGTGAGAGAACTCACCAAAGGAAAAATACAGGTTAGCTGGAACAACCCTTACCCTTCATGCATACAATTGGCGGTTCAACGATCTGCTGACAGCAGCAAAAATTTCAGGACCCTATTTTCGGCCCAGTCGCCTGAATTACCAACAAATGGATTTGTTGACAACAGGCCCCCCGCAGTAACCAAATGGTATTACAGGATCTTTTATGTTTTGCAAGGCGGCGATTATTATTTTTCTAACGTTGTTTCTATTACATCCACTGCAATACCCATTGTAAAAGAACAACCGGTTATTAAAACCGAACCTATCCCAAAAACTGATGAGTCAAAAGTTAAGACAGACCTGGTAAAAATTTATTTGAAAAAATCAGAGATCTTCCGTTTTACAAAAGAAGAATACAAAAGGTTTAAAGATTCTGTCAATAGTAAAACAAAAGACGGGTTACGCAGGATCAACGACAATAGTGTAGAATGGACGCCTTCAGAAAAAAAATCTAAAAAAGAGCTGATCCTTGTTTTCCGTAAAGATGGGATGGTAAGGGCATTTTCAAAGAAGGCATATCAAAAATTCAAAGACTCAGTTTTCTATCAAACAAGGGATACTTTATTTGCTATTGATGACAGACATAAAATATTACAACTGTTTGTGCCAAAGCATAAAGAGTATATCAGCATTTACAGAAATGACAGCCTGTTAATGCAGATTGAAAACCTACTGTATAAAAAGTTCAGAGACTCCATCTCCTTTAAAACAAAAGATACCGTTTACCTGATCACTAACAACCGCGCAGATATCCACTCTTTTGTCCCTAAATATGTATGGAAACCATCTATGCATGTGTATACCAATGCACAGGGTTATGTGAGTATATCATTGCCATTGGCCCGGCAACATAAATACCATATCATATTTTATGATGATGATGGTTCTGAATTATTCCGCATTAAAACGATCAGGGAAACAGAGCTGGTGCTGGATAAAGCAAATTTCATCCATGCAGGCTGGTTTAGTTTTGATCTGTTTGAAGATGACAGGCTGATAGAGAAGAATAAATTTCAACTGCAGAAAAATTAAAGAACCATTTATCCTGCCAGGCTGCAACCAAATATTTTTTCGAAATTATTTTTTACTTTTTCTTTTACTTCTTCAAAGGGCAGTTCTTTGCCCAGTTCTTTTTGCAATGAGGTAACCTGCTTATTTTCTATCCCGCAGGGAACAATAAAATTAAAATAATCAAGATCGGTATTCACATTAAATGCAAAGCCATGCATGGTAATCCATCTGCTGCATTTGATCCCCATCGCACAGATCTTCCGCTCCTTTCCTTTGATGGAAGGATCTATCCAAACGCCTGTTTCACCCTTACTCCTCTCTCCTTTTAGCCCGTATTCTGCCATTGTAAGAATGATCACTTCTTCCAGGCTTCGCAAAAACCAACCGAGGTCTGTTTTAAATTTTTCAAGATCAAGTATCGGATATCCAACCAACTGGCCCGGGCCATGAAAAGTGATATCTCCCCCACGGTTAATATGAAAATAGTCAATCCCCCTGCGGGTTCTTTCTTCTTCTGAGATCAATACATTACTTACATCTCCATTTTTACCAAGTGTATATACAGGTGAATGTTCAACAAATAATAAATGATTGGTGGTATTTTCAAGATCGTTGATATCAGACATATTACCGGCCAAACGCAGAGCCGCTTTTGCCTCCGTATTTTTTTTCAGGAGTTGTTCCTGGTAATCCCATATTTCTTTATAAGGCCTGAAACCAAGGTCTTCAAATAACACATCTGTTTGCATGGGGCGAAATTAAGCAGAAATCGGTCTATAGCAGATAGACTGCCGTCCGAAAACAGTTTTTTGCGGGATTTACTGTTAGTTACCGCGGACTGTTGACCGTTGGCTGCTGACTATCCTTCCAAACCGTTATTTTTGCCCGATGCAGGATGATATTGATAATCTTACGGAAGATAATACCTCAGAAACCTTATACGAGCGTAAAACCTTTACCATTGACAGAGGCCAGGAACCTTTGCGCATTGATAAATGGATACAAATGCACGTAGAAGGAGTTACCCGAAACAAAGTGCAGCAAGGTATTGAGGCAGGTTTTGTAACGGTGAACGGCAAAATTGTTAAAAGCAATTATAAAATAAAACCGGGTGATGAATTATTACTCCTGAGCCTGATTAACCCGGAGCATACCATTCTGAAACGGGAAAATATCCCGTTGAATATTGTGTATGAGGATGAAGCAGTGCTGGTTCTTAATAAGCCGGCCAATATGGTGGTACACCCCGGTGTTGGTAATTTCAGCGGCACATTATTAAATGGCGTTGCTTATTATCTTGAGCAGCAAAACCCGAACATTGATGAAGATGCCCTGCCAAGATTTGGCCTGGTGCATCGTATTGATAAAAACACGACAGGTCTGCTGGTAGTAGCCAAAACACCTGATGCAGCCGCACACCTTGCCAAACAATTTTATAGTCACACCGTAAAGCGCAAATACGCCGCATTAGTATGGGGAGATATGGAAAATGATGAAGGAACCATTACCGGCCATATAGCCCGCCACCAGCAACACCGCAAGATGTTTGACGTGTATCCTGAAGGCGAAACCGGTAAACATGCGGTTACCCATTACAAGGTGATAGAGCGGTTTAATTATGTAACATTGGTAGAATGTGTGCTTGAAACGGGTCGTACCCACCAGATACGTGTTCATATGAAACATATTGGCCACACCCTGTTTAACGACTGGGAATATGGTGGCGATAAAATATTAAAAGGCACTATTTATTCTAAATACAAACAGTTTGTTGACAACTGTTTTGCCGTTTGCCCGCGCTGTGCATTACATGCAAAAACACTTGGTTTTATACATCCTGTAACACAAAAGGAAATGCTGTTTGAATCTGATCTGCCGGATGATATGAAGAATGTGATCGAGAAATGGAGAGGGTATATTCAAAACCGGAAAGATTAATACGCCTCGCAGGCTTGTCAAAATTCAGTTTGTAAAATTTAACGTGTGGAGCTATTAAGCATGCAGTTGCATAATGGTTTCAATAAGAGATAAACGAAGGAAAGAAGTATTTGTCCGAATTTCAGAAACGCTCTTTTTCTTCTGTCTTTCTTTTATTGAAATATTATTTAACATGTTGTGTTTCAAAAAAAGATTTGAAAGAAAACATCTCTGCGCTTTCTCTGTATCTCATGTTCTCTGCGGTGAATCGAATCTCTACACCAAAGCAAACTGGCTATAAGCAAGGTTTTTTCACCGCCGAGCCGCAGAGTAAAAGAGTTTACGCAAAGAATTAACCAATTTCAATATCACAACGCGTTATAATTTAATAATAAAAAATCCGGGGTACAATAATTTTTAAATTACGTATCCCGGATTCTATTAAATGTATTATTGCAGGCTAACTAATCAGCCACTATTTCTTCTTTGTTGCCCTGTTGGTTAATTCTGCGATAGGCATAGCAATCATACGACCTACGGGTTTATTGCCTTTATAACTGATCACTTTTAACATCACGGCATCTTTGGGTGCAATCAATGGCCCGGTGTATTTTGGATAGAACCTGTCGGGGAAGCTGTTATCAAAACTATAATACAGGTCCAGTCCTTCCACTTCCTTATCCAATTGAATTTTCAGTTTTTTATCTGCTGTAATGCTCGGGGTAAACTCCGGATCGTAAACACTTGGCGCATATTTCATCTCAGCTACATCAAAGCGGTCAAAATGTTTCTCCACTTTTGAGAAAAAATGGTTCCAGTTCTTTTTTTCTTTTGGCGACCATAATGATTCTGCTATCGCAAACCCTCTTGGCCATGTCATATACTGCTGGTGGCGCATATTGTACACCTGCTCTGTCCATAAATTAGCCTGGCCGCCCTTAATGTATTTAGCATCTACCCCATCCGGTACCGGCTCAAACTCATAAGCTTTGTTTAAGCGGAGAGAAGCATAAATGCGTGGTTCAATAATAGGGTCGCTTTGCATGTAATCGAGATAAGCGTAAGTGGTCGGGCTCATTACCACATCGTGTTTCATTTTTGCAGCTTCAATACCTCCTTTTACACCACGCCAGCTCATTACGGCAGCGCTTGGTGCCAGTCCGCCTTCTAATATTTCATCCCATCCCATAAACTTCTTGCCTTTTGATTCTACGATCTTCTCCAATCTTTTTTCAAAATAGCTTTGAACCTCTTCCATCGTTTTCAATCCTTCACGCTGCATCAGTTGTTTGACCGCATCTGTTTTCTCCCAATAATTTTTAGGGCACTCATCCCCGCCCACATGGATGTATTCAAATGGGAAAAGCTCAGCAACCTGTGTCATTACTTTATCAAGAAATTCATATACTTTTTCGTTGGCAGGGCAAAGTGTGTTATCAACCATCGCGATGGGTGGTGCACCGTGCGACCAGTCCATGATCTCTTCACCTGATCTTACACGATAAGTATTTGCTTCCGGAGTGCAGGATAATTCAGGATAAGAAACCACCGCAGCAAGGCTATGGCCGGGAACATCTATTTCGGGTAAGATATCTACAAAACGGTCTTTAGCATATTTCACCAGTTCTTTAATATCTTCCTGCGTATAGAAGCCGCCAAAATCTTTAGGTTCGTCAGGTGTTGGAGCAGAGAACGTTCCGAAATAACCGATTTTCTTAACATTCCAGGCGCCTACTTCTGTTAATTTAGGCAGGCCTTTAATTTCAAGGCGCCAGCCTTCATCATCTGTTAAATGCAGGTGCAGCAGGTTATATTTATAGCGAACCATGTCATCTATAAACTGTTTAACTTCTGCTTTGGTAAAGAAATGGCGCGACACATCAAACATCAATCCGCGCCAGCCAAATCTTGGCACATCAGTAATTTCTACAACAGGTATTGTCCACTGTACATTTTTAGCAAGTGTTTTACTTTCAATTTCCTTCGGGAATAGTTGCAAGAGTGACTGAACACCATAAAATATTCCGGCAGGTTTATTGGCAGTGATCACAATATTTTTTGCAGTAACCGATAAGCGGTAGCCTTCTTTTCCAATTGACTCATCATTTGTTTTGTTGAGTACAAAACGGATAGTTGCATCAGTAGATGCGTTTACTACAGAAACTTTACTGCCTGCGATAACCGATAAGCGGTTTTTTACAAGCGCTACTGTTTGCTTTAATTCCGGTTGCTCACCTGCTTCAATAACAACAGCAGCAGGTAATTTGAAATAACCTGTCCCCTGCTTAACAGAAACAGGTTCCGGGATAATAGCAATGTCTTTTTTCTCTGTTTGTGCGTTTGAATTCAGGCAGAATAAGATGCCTAAAAATGCGACTGTTTTTTTCATGGAGCTTTCGTTTGGTTGTTATTTATCGTTAAAAATTGAGGGATTTAAAGTTACTTCTTATAAATTTCATTAACAGTTTGAAACAGTTATTTTTGATAATACTTTAACCAGGAAACATTGATCATTTATGCCATATACTATCCGGGCCATTATTTTCGATCTTGACGGAGTAATTGTTGATACCAACCCTGCCATTGAGTCTTTCTGGAAAAACTGGACCGACAAGGAAGGTATAACACTAAGCGAACCATTGATCCGCGAATGGGTACACGGACGTAAGGTTACCGACACACTCGGCGGGCTGTTTGCGCATGCTACAGATGAACGAAAAGAAGAGATCCGCGAATCGGCCTATCTTTTCGACCAAAGCATGAACCCGGGAGCCATTACAGGCGTTGTGAATTTTATCAATGCCATTTCTCAATTGCAATTGCCCATTGGCATCGTTACCAGCTCACATCATTCACGTATGTGGGATATGCTGGAAAAATTAGCTATCGAAAATCAATTCACCCATTTTGTTACGGCACATGATGTTACCCGTGGTAAACCGCATCCAGAGCCTTATTTAACCATGAGCAGTAAGATGGATATTCCTGCATCGCATTGTCTTGTTTTTGAAGATGCGATCAGTGGTATACAATCTGCTACTGCTGCAGGTATGCATTCAATAGGCATTGGAAATAATGCTGCTATGGATGACCTGTTGCTATATGGCGCCAAAGATGTGATCCCTGATTTTACAGGTATCCGTATCAATCAAAGAACTTTTACAACAATCAATGGCATTGATTTTACTGCCTGATCCGCCTTACAATCTGCCATATAGATCAGAAAGAAAACAATAACAGGATCAATGATATCCTGTTATTGTTTTATGGAGCGTTTCTTTTATCGCTTTATTTCAAAATCCTGTCAACAATAAGCTGACCTACTTTTTTACCCTGATCGGCGCCAACATCTACCCCTGTTCTGTAGTGGATGCCACCATACACACGACTGATGGATGCTTCTGCAGCCGCTTCCTGGAATGAATTAAAATGCCTCTGCATTCCTATGTACCGGAGATCGCTTGTATCCTGGAAAGCAAACTTATCGCCATACAAATGCGCCAATACCATTGAGGCAGAAGCTGTGATAGAGCTATGCCCGCTGGTATATTCAGGAAAAGGTGGTGTTTGCAAGAATGGCACCCAGCTTTTATCAATATGCTCATTAATTACGGTTACCGGGCGCACCACACTGCTTCTGTATTTCTCGTCCCAACAGGAAATAAATGCATCATATAAGGCAATAGCTGTCATCAGATAGCCCTGCGCAGTTTTAACGGCATCAGCTTTTGATTCTTTGGCTGCAATAGCAGCAATACCCATCCAGTGGCCACCGGGTGTAATTTTTTTGTTACCGAACATCATGTGTCCTGAATGTTCGATCACAAATGGATTATCGTCCCAATATTTTGCAATGGTCTTCTGTTCTTCGGTTAAATTTCTTCCGATATCATATACTTCTTTCGCGCCTTTAAAGAATGCGCTATTGGTATCTAAGCTGTATTGTGGCGGACGAACAGGCATGAACTGAGAGGCAGAATCAAGTACCATCGGCTTCATGGTATTCCAGCACCACTCTATCCCATCAAGGTAATCGGGAGGTGTGGGATGCCATTTACCGGGGTCGTTACTGCCAAGATATTTGGGTTTGCCCCTCGATTGTACATAGCCATCGGCCATAGCCCTCACTAAAACTGTTTTACCAATCGAGTCGCCAAAAGCAATTGAACGGCTATAGGTATCGTCATCTAATACATGTCTGAATTTTTCAAGGGTCGCATTTTCGTATGTCTTAAGTGAGTCGAGAGAAAAAACCACTTTATGTACCACGGTAAAAAAAGCGCTGGTTGCAGCCAATGCAAAATCATATTTTTTATCTTTCTCCGGTTCAGGCATCGGCTTAAATCCTTTCAACTTTGCAGCGATGGAAGGAGTACCTGGTTTTGAAAAACGGATCGCTTCATACGATGCCAGCGATGAGTAAACATAAATGCGGCTGCTTACAGGCGGCGTAAACATATCGTAGATAATGATCTGAGTCAACTGGTCCTGGTTGTTATGCAATATTTCAGCTTCATTGATCTGCTTATCCTTTTTAGTACCACAGGATGCAGAAAAAACAAGAATGAGCAGCAACATCATCCATGATTCAACATACTTTTTCATATAGATCGTTTTTTATTAATTCAACTGTATCCGTCGTGTATTACCACGAACATCTTTTATCTCAAGCCCTTTTACATCTTTACCAACAGTAATAAACCGCCCCGACTGCGACAGGAATGAAGCCCCGAAATACAGTTCCTGTTTTTGTTTCCTGCCATCAGCAAAATACAATGTTGCACTAACATCTGCAGGCGTTACAGCAAATGTTCTGGCCTTTTGTTTTGATTGAAACACTTTTAACGGGCCGCGGTTCTGGCTTCCGGCCAACAAGCATTCACCATTATTATTTCTCAGTTGCACCATCGCCTTACCATTGCCGGGCAGGAATATCCCGCTTTGAAGGATAGACAGCGCTTTAAAATTTCCTTTACCATCTCCTTTCAGCATCAGGCCATTCAATGCATCGTATCGTCCAACAGATACTTCTGTTCCGTAATCATTTCCGTTAATTACCACGTCAAGATTACCGTCTCCATCATAATCGCCTACTGCCATCCCATTTAAAGTAGAAAACTGTGCCTGCTGTGGTAAAGGCAGCATCGTAAATTTTCCATTACCATCATTGCGCAGATAAACAGATTCAAAATGATTGGCTTCCAGCCTCAGGGCAGATTTAAACTGCTCCGGCGTGAACATTTTATCTATGGTTGCTTCTGCATAGGTTTTATAATTCTGAAAACGGGTACGCATGCCGATCATCTGTTTCACAATATCATCACGGGTTTGCGCAGGGTATTCCTTTTTCTCTCCATTCTTATCAGGCAGAAATAAAGAAGGGAAAGCATCATAGCTGCCATTCTTATCAAAATCTGCTGCTGTAATATGAACAGGATATTTTTCGCTGGCACGGTAAAAAGAATTCAGTCCCATATTTCCAACGATGTAATCAATATCCCCGTCATTATCAAAATCGCCCGGTGCAATGGTGTTCCACCATCCTGTTTGCTTATTTAATCCCGTACCGGCTGTTACATTTTTAAATATCCCTTTTTCATTCTTTAAAAAACTAACAGGCATCCATTCGCCGGCAAGTACCAGGTCTGGCCAGCCATCATTATCAAAATCTGTAAATACGGCATCACACACCAAACCAATATTCTTCAGGTCTTTAGCTACTTTATCCGTAACATCCGTAAACTTAATATTACCGGGTTTGGAATCGTTTCGGAAAATAAAGCTGGATACAGGCTTCGGATAATTCCATGGATCCACCCTTCCTGAAACAAAAAGATCCAGGTCGCCATCATGATCATAATCCACAGCTCTTACACAAAACTTGCTGGTGAAATTAGCAGGCAGGGCTAATGAATCTATTGTAAAATTTCCTTTGCCGTCATTCACATAAAATTTATCCTGGTAAACACTGGTATTTCTTTCGTTCTCATAGCCTCCGCTTGATACATACAGATCCATGTCGCCATCACCATCTGCATCAAACAATAACATGCCTTCATCTTCCCATCTTTTGGTGTTGATATCGGCTTTAGGGAGTATGCTTTTCTGAATAAACCGGCCATCCTGCTGCTGCAAAAATAGCTGCCCGCTATATGAGAATGAGCCACCGGTAACCATATCATCCAAACCATTTCCATCCACATCGCCCACGGCCAATGCGGGGCCATATTCCGAAAATTTATGAGGGATGAGTTTCTGTATATTAAAATCTACAAAATCTTTTTCCTCCTGCTCGTAATGAATATTAACGGCATTGGTAACTTCCGTAAATAAAGTTCCTTTTGCAAAAACATCTGCAGAAAACGAATAGGGTTCTCTGGCATCTTTACTGTTCACCTTCAATCGCTGGTCTGAGGCAACATTGATCAGTCGCTGCATTTTCCCATTGGGCCATCGGATAATAACAGAATCCACCACCGTTGTTTTACCCAATCCAAAATGCGCATTAGCATCTACGGAAGAGAGATAGCCTCGGTAGGGAGAATTTTCAAGAAACTGTTTTTTGCCATGATCATAATATAACTCGGCCCATGCGCCCAGTCCTCTTTTGTTCAATGAATCTCCGGCAAACTGTATCTGCAGGTAATGAGCAGAGTCCTTATTGATGTCGCGTTCATTATTTTTGTAAACACCTGCTTCATCATTAATATTATTCACCACCACATCAAGGTCACCATCATTATCCAGGTCAACATACACAGCGCCATTTGAAAAAGTAGGAGCCGTCATTCCCCATTCCTTTGTAGCATCCGTAAATTTCAGATCCCCGCTATTTCTGAATGCATAATTATGGATCTTAACTTCAGGTATCTGGCTCAGCAATTGTTTTTTGGTAGCTACCGCGTAGGCTGTATTTCTGAAGGCAACAAAATCATGATCGGTTACGTCCTTCGGAAATCCATTGGTTACAATGATATCCCTGTTTCCGTCATTATCAAAATCGGCCACCATGGGTGTCCAGCTCCAGTCGGTTTCGGCAATTCCTGCATAAAAAGCAATATCACTGAATATCGGAGGTCCTATTGAATCATTTTGTTTTACAGTGGGGCCCTGGTTTATCTGCAGCGTGTTACGCACATACTGATAATTATAGCCAAAGTAATCACTGTTCTGGTAAGTTTGATAGCTGTTGGGGTTGAGCATCATTTTTTTCCGGTAATTATCCTCCGGATTCATGTCCAGTGTGATCATATCACTCAATCCATCGTTGTTGATATCGATGATATCATTACCCATCGCATTGGCAGATGTATGTTTGAAGTAGGTGGATAGTTTCTCGCTGAATGTGCCGTCGTGATTATTGATCCAAAGCAGATCATTCGATAAATAATCATTACTCACATAAATATCTTTCCATCCGTCTTTATTAATATCTGCAATGCTTATGGCATGTCCATACCCTTCCACCAGTATACCGGCTTCTTTCGAAACATTGGTAAATACCGGGTGATGCAAAGAATCATTCCAGTCGTTGCGGAATAACTTATCTGTATTTGCATGTGTTCCATCCTTCAGTATGGGCCTGAACCGGTTAGGGAAATCATTTTTTACGATCTCATTATTGGCAATGTATACATCAAGGTCTCCGTCATTATCATAATCAAAGAATGCGGCCATGGTGCCATGACTGGTATCAGCCAGACCATATTCTTTGGCCATGTCTTTAAAATGCGGCACTCCTTTTTTATCTATGCCCTGGTTAATATATAACAGGTGTTCACGCAATACCGGGTTACGCAGTAAGGTGGCGCATACATAGATGTCTAATAGTCCGTCGTTATTGATATCTATTACAGATGCCCCTCTGCACCACTTGCCTTTACCATCAACGCCGGCCGTTTCAGTAATATCCTCAAAAGCAAATTTGCCTTTGTTCAGGTATAGTTTATTAGACACCAGGTTACCCGTAAAATACAGATCGGGCAAACCATCATTATTAAAATCACCTACACCTACACCACCGCCGTTATATACATTTTCGAAATCAAGTACATTAATCGAATCTGTTTCTGTTATACGGTTATTAAAATGTATACCAGACTGTTCAGAACTGATCTGTGTGAAAAGCGTATGCTTGTTTCGGCAGGAAAAAAGGGCTGCAGAAAAAAATATTAAAAGAAGGGCAGGTGCATTTCTTAGCGGCCATTTCATGGAGCACAATTTCTAGGGATGAAAATAACTGTATGCAATATCCTCAAAAAAATGACAAGAGGCAGTGTTTACACGCTGCCCCTTGTCAAATTTATCTAAAAAATGCATGCTGATTAAAAGCCAGGATTCTGTTTTAAAGCACCCTTGCTTAAATCAATCTGTGACTGTGGAATTGGGAAGTATTCGTTCTTGCCTTTGGTGAAAGTAGCACTGGTAAAGAATGTACGCTGTGCTTTTTCTTTGGCGATATAAGCATTCAGCTCAACATCAGCAGTTCCATAACGAACAAGGTCAAAGAAACGGTGTCCTTCCATAGCCAGTTCCAGCTTCCTTTCGAAGCGAACAGCTTTACGGGCGCTTGCCTGGTCGGCAAATGCAAGGTACAGACCAATCTGGTAGTTAGCAGCGTAGCCAACACCAGCAGCGTCTTTCACCCATGTGGTAGGATTGTCTTTAATACGGCTCCTTACCTGGTTTACCAGTGCAACAGCATTAGCCAAAGAACCAACTTCAACCTCACACTCTGCTGTCCATAATAATACGTCGGCAAAACGGATGATGGTATAGTTATTGGCAGTTACACCTGAAGTCCAGAAAGAGTTATCTGTTAAAGCACCTGCCTGACGCTTATAATAAACGTGCTTGATTGGAGAGTATGGTCCACCATTGTTCTGGTCGCGGATCCAGTCGTTACCCGGATGCACACCCCAGTCAAGGTAAGGAACGCCTCTTCTGCCAATGGTAAAGTCTAATCTTGGGTCAACGGGAGTAATTATATCCGGAGTAAAAGCAGCCCCTGAAGCAACACCCTGGTCGTTTTTAAAATCAGATGCATTCCAGGTATCTAATAAAGGAAGACCCGTAACTGCATCAACTTTGTATGAGTTGGCCAAACTTACAGAAGGCTGGTAGAAACCGCAGCAACCACCGGGACCACCGTTGTAAGGGAAGTTCAACACATCACCCCATCCACCATTGCTACCACCAGAGTTGTCGTTTACAGACTGCTGGGAGGAGAATACAGCTTCAGAAGAGTTTTTGGTTTCTGCGTTAAAGTTGTCGAAGAAATTTGGCGTTAAAGCATATTTCTTTCCTGAAGTAGTTACACCGTTTGCAACGATATCTTTCAGGAGAGGCAATGCAGCAGCAAAATCTTTCTTGAACATCAGCGCTTTTGCTTTCATTGATTTAGCAGCCCATGAATTGGCACGTCCTACAGAGCTTTGTGTAGCAGGCAGGTTGGCAATTGCATAGTCAAGATCGGCCAGGATATTAGGCCAGATATCAGTGGTATTAGGAACATTGAAGTTACCTGCTGCATAAGTGATGGTTTCATCTACATATGGAACATTGTTCCACATTTTCTTAGCTTCCATATGGTAATGGGCGCGCAGGAAACGGGCTTCACCGGAGATACGCTTTTTGTCAGCATCAGAAATATCTGAAGCTTTGGCCATCAAACGGAGCACATCATTACAACGCTGAACACCATCATATACAGCCTGCCATTTCTGGTTAAAATAACCATTGGATGCAGTAGGTGAGTAAGTTTCGATTGGAACGATATCCGCCTGGTCGCCGGGGTCAGATCCTTTATACGCATCATCTGATGCTACACCACCATATACCCAGTTGGAACCGGCACTCTGCCAGCCACCGCCTGCACCGCCGTAACCGTCGAGCATGGAGTATGCACCAATCAGTACACCTTCCACACCTGCTTTATTAGCCAGCGTATTTTCATCAAGTGAACCTATCGGTGATTTATCAAGGAAGTTTTTAGAACAGGCATAGAACAACACCAATGAAGTGGTGATGCCTACCAGTAATATTTTGAATTTAGATTGTTTCATATAACGATTTTTAAATACAATTAAGTGGGTTATCAATTAGAAAGTTACGTTTACGCCGAAGTTGAAATTTTTCTGATTATTAGGATAGTTACCATAATCAATTCCAAAAGCTGCGTTAGAACCAGACAATTCAGGATCTAACCCTGTGTATTTTGTAATTGTAAATAAATTGGCAGCCTGCACATAGAACCTGAGTTTTTCAATACCCCATTTCTTTAACTGGGCAGCAGGCATTGTGTAACCAACGATGAGAGATTTCATTCTCAGGTAAGATCCATTCTCTTTGTAATAAGAGTTTGGTACCTGGTTGGTACTGAAGCTTGCATCATTTTCAGCAATAGGAACAGTAGTATTTGTTCTGGTAGGCAACCATGATTTGTTCAACGCATCTAAGCTTTTTACACCCTGGAATGAAGGGTAGAAATCTGTCCAGTAACGAACGTAATTAATTACATCATTACCTACAGAAGCATACAGGAAGGTTGAGATATCCCAGTTTTTGTAGTTCACACCCAGGTTCAGACCTAAAGTGTATTTAGGGTTAGGGTTTCCGAAATAAACACGGTCAGCATCAGTGATCTTATTATCACCATTTGCATCACGGTATTTGAAACGGCCTGGTTTAGCACCATCCTGTACCGGAGATTTGGTTACATCTGCTGCATCCTGGAACAGGCCTACTACCTCATATCCGAAGAAAGAACCGATTGGGTGACCAACCTGGTTTCTTACAAAACTTCCGATACGTGATCCACCTGCATCAAAATAGTCGCCGGGGATATTGGTGATATTACTTCTGTAAGAAGTGAAGATCACACCTACATCATATTTCAGGTCTTTAGTAGGTGATCCATGATAGGTAACAGAGGCATCTACCCCTTTATTCTGGATATCACCAATGTTTACATTAGGTAAAGCAGCACCACCTACAGTTGCAGGAGCCTGGTCAACAAACAACAGACCATTGATCTTTTTCTGATAGTATTCAACAGACAGGTCTACTTTGTTTCTGAATAACTGTGCATCAAAACCAAAGTTGGTCAGGATATCTTCTTCCCATCCTGTTTTAGGGTTACCTATACGTGTTGCATAGAAACCTTGTACAGAACTGCTGCTTGTACCATTGATATCATAGAATGAACTTCCTGCAGAGCTACCAAACTGGCTGAATGCATTTGCAGGATCAACGTTGGCCTGGTTACCCAGTTTACCCCAGCTTCCTCTGATTTTTAAATCATCAATCCATTTAACGTTCTCCATGAATTTCTCACGGGAAATCCTCCAGCCTAAGGCAAATGAAGGGAACACACCATAACGCTTATCCGGTCCGAATCTTGAAGAACCATCACGGCGTACAGTGGCGCTCAACAAATATTTATCATTGTAAGCATAATCAACTTTGCCAAACAGAGAGTATAAAGAATTCTGGTAAGCATAGCTGTAGTTAGTAAATCCTGAAGAACCACCATTCAGTGTTCTGTATGTAGGATTATCAGTGAAATAACCCAAAGCTCCACCACCAACACCACGTCCATAAGCTTCAACAGCTTCTACACCAGCCAAAGCAGTAACAGCATGTTTGCCTGCAAATACATTGTTGTATTTAACAGTGCTGGTCCATGTCCATTGCCTGTCGTAATAAGCGTTTTCGCTAAATGAGTTAGAACCATTGTTTTCTGCATTCTCATAAGTGCGGTATCCATAGTTATAATAGTAACCGTTAGCCATTGTACCACCAAATGCAGTTCTTGCAGTGAAGTGACTCAGGAAGTCAACCTCAGCAAACATATTACCTTCAATATTCCAGCTATTTCCTTTGTTATCAAAAGTACGCATCTGGTTGGCTACAGGGTTCGATGCATTACCTAAACCTTTGGCTGCAGTACCTGCAAAACCTCTGTTGATATCGAAAACAGGAATGATAGGCTGCTCACGGTATGCCATAGAGATCGCATTACCTTCATCAAGGTTAGTAATTCTTGGATTCTCCCTTGTATAGATGTAAAGGTTCTCTCCTACACGGATATTATTCTTGATGTTGAATGTTGTATTAACACGGGCTGAATATCTTTTCAGGTAAGTACCCATTAAAGTACCCTGCTGATTAAACGCATTCAGAGAGAAGAAATAACTGTTTTTATCACTTCCACCGCTTGCACTAACTGTATGGCTCTGGATAGCAGCAGGACTGAATATCTCATGGAACCAGTCAGTACCAGTTTTGTTGGCAGCAACTATCTGGTAAATACCTTTGTTGAAATCTGATGTGTTATATTTAGCAAGATCAGCAGCAGAAATTGTTCCTACCACACCTGAGTTGCTTCCGTTTAAGATATAATCAGGAATAACCGGTGTAGCACCATTACCATACTGAGGATGTGTTAATGTCTGACCTGAGTTTTTCAAAGCTAACCAGGTAAGATCTGCCATACCCTGTGTATTTAACAGGTTGAAGGCATTACCGCCTTTTGGTCTTTGTGTACCTACATATGCATCATAGGTAACAGTTGCACGGCCTGATTTACCTCTTTTAGTAGTTACAACGATTACACCGTTAGAACCACGCACACCATATATAGAGGCAGCACCGGCATCTTTCAATACCTGTATTGACTCGATTTCAGAAACGTTCAGGTTGGTGAGGTTACCCTGAACGCCATCCACAATCACCAATGGATCCACGTTACCGAAAGATGTAATACCGCGGATACGGATATTACTACCGGAACCTGGCTGACCGGAAGTGATCACGTTTAAACCGGAAGCACGACCCTGCAGCATCTGCTCGGGGCTACCTGCCGGTACTGCCTTCAGGTCTTTCACGTTTACCACAGAAACAGATCCTGTGATATCTTTTTTACGCTGGGCAGAATAACCGGTTACCAATATCTCATTCAATTGGCTGGTTGTTTCAGTAAGTGCGAAAGAAAACTCGCTTTTACCTCCTACAGACTGTTCCAGTGTTTCAAAACCCACCACTGAAACTACAAGCACAGCTTTGGGGCCTGCATTAATGGTGAACACACCCTCATTATTAGTAAGGGACACAGTTGTTGTACCCTTCACCTGGATAGTAGCACCAACAATCGGCTGACCGTTTGCTTTATTGGTTACTTTACCGGTGACGGATTTTTGAGCGAAAACATTGAAACTGAAGAACACAAGAAACAGCGCAAGAAGGCCGCTCTTGACAAGCAAGTTGATTTTAGTTGGCATAGCAATTTGGGTTGTGAGTTAAAGGATATAGCAATTATGGGCTAAATTTATAACGGTTTGTTAATGCAGGACTATGTTTTTTTAACAATTTATTGTATGATTTTACCATTTCTAATATGTACGAAATACACATAATGAAATTTTATTTTGCGTATATACCGCTTGTATGTCAATACAGGAAAGGCTTTCAGCCGATTTTGGGTAGATTTGTACAAAGCTTGTGAAAAACGGATAATTTCTAAAACTGATGAATTTTAAACAGTGTTGCATATATGCTATTTTAATAATATCGTTAGTGAAGAGTGAGCCCAAAATTGCCTGATCGGTTGGCAGACTTCTATTACAGTCTTGGGCTGTTAGTCTTTGTATGAATGAACAGAAATTGACAGAGAGATTCCGCTCCCCTTTCAGGGGGCTGGGGGGTAACGATAGAATTAATCCCCAAGTTTATTCCACCATGTTTTTTTGAGGATGAAGATGATGACAGCGAGTATGACGACAGTGATCATCAAAGGCAGTTTCATCCATAACACGAGGTACATAGGAAGTATGGTCAGACATAATTGTGCAATGATGCCAAGCACCACATTGAACATATCCAAACCAAATTGCTGATTGGGAATAAAGGATGGATCATCTTCTATCAATTTTTTGCGGATGGGTTTCCAGAAGCCCCATGGATTTACTGTTCTGTAAAATTGCTTAAGCACCGCTTCATCTGTTGGCGGAGCAGAATAAGTTCCGATAAAACATCCGGTCAGAGAGATCAGAAAAAGCAGGGGCCAGTTGTATAATGGCAATCCATCAAATACGTACGGGAAAATAAGTGCAGCAATGATGCCACTCATCATTCCCCAGAAAAATCCATTTGCATTAAAACGCCACCAGTACCATTTAAGCATATTGGATGCGATATAGCCGCCATACAAAGCCCCAACGATCCATTGCAACACAGCGTTTATATTTTTCGCAAAAAATCCCAGCACAATGCCTATCACCGCCACCCCCATACCAACCAGGTAATTTGTTTTGATGATCTTTTTATCAGAAGCAGCAGGGTTAACATACCTGACATAAATATCATTTACGATATATGCCTGTGCCGCATTTAATGTGCCCGAAAATGTACCCATGAAAGCGCCCAATAATCCCGTCAACACCAAACCCAGTATTCCTGCGGGTAAATAATTATTAATAACCGCGGGCAATACTTTTTCAAAATCAACACCGGTAGCTGAATCAAGATTAAGTTGCTGATAATATAACAGGCCCAAAACAGTTAACCCGATGATCATAGCATATCGCACAGGCAGTAAAACGATGGATACAAAACCACTCATCATTGAAGCTTCTTTGGGCGATCTTGTTGAGAGGATCTTCTGCATATCGTAGTTGGGCGCGGGGCCGGCAAGACTGGCAAAAATCCCTTTAAACAACATCATCATAAAAAAGAAACCAAAGAGGCCGAAACCATCTTCGGCTATTTTTTTATTAGCCGCTGAATTAAGATTACTCCAGTCGAGATCAAGTTTCCATTTAAAAAAAGGATCGAACCATCCCTGCGGCACAGCAAGTGTTTTGGCATGCAGGTGCTGCGAGGCAATGACTGCGATTGCAATGCAGGCAACCGTCATGATAGTGTATTTTACCAGATCGCCAAACACAATACTGCGCATCCCTCCCAATATAGAATAGAACATGGCAAACAGGGTGAATACGATGCCATAAAAATGGGCCACGTATTGCGGAGCTACATCAAATGGAACATATGCCTTCACCTCGCTCCATGGCACAAAAATTTCGATAAATTTTCCGAGGCCGATAAAGCCATACGCTAAAAATCCGAAACAACTGATCAATGCAAATGCAACCACGACATTATGCGATGCACGAACAGATTTTCCTGTTTTGCCAAATCTTGTAACTAACCATTCCGCACCTGTTGTTGCATTAGACCTGCGCAACCATTTGGAAAGAAACATCATTAAGATCACCTGGTTAAATACCGGCCATAGCCATGGTATCCAGATGCTCTTCATACCATATACAAAACAAAGGGCCACCATCCACATGGTGCCACTGATATCAAACATATCTGCCGCGTCACTCATACCCAACAGATACCAGGGCAACTGCTTCCCCCCCATCAGGTAGTTCTGCTGGTTTTGTCTCGCTTTTTTCCGAAGCATCCACCCCAACAGAACCATGGCGGTCAGGTATAACAGGATGATCGATATGTCCAGCAGTGTAAGTTTCATAGTAACAGGTATGAATTGATCATACAAAGATTTCTCCGGTACGGGAATTATTTAGCTTGTTTGCCAAAGCCGGATCATCCCAAAAATTGGCAAAAAAAGCAGCCGTTTGCAGCGAAGAGGATCATTTGACTGTCAATCTTTAACAAATATCCCCCCGATTTGGCAACAAGACAGGCAAAAAAGAATGAGGGAGCAATTTTTTTTCTGCATTCCTTATTGGGCAACTAATTATTCTGCCGGTTTCCAGGTAAGCCTGCCTAAGCCTTGAGCAGTAAGTAACCCAAGGCCGGTATACATCAGCCAAAATGCAGGCAGCGGCAGAATATACAATACTATTTTACCTGTATTAAATGCTTTTTTTGATATATTTGTCTTATCCAAGCCGCCTAAAAAAATACAACTATATAATAACTAATTGATTACATAAGCTACCCTGCTATTGTACTTTTTTATTACTAATTATATACTTTTAAGTTGGCAGCAAGGCCATATAAACAGCGCAGTAGTTATGCAGAAAAAGATCCTTAGAGAAATTACCCCCCTTACGCCATCAGATTGTTTCACGGTTTTTGCGCGAACCAAGACCGAATTCGACTTTCCTGTTCATTACCATGAAGAATTTGAGCTCAACTTTATCAGGAACGGAAAGGGTGTAAAAAGGATTGTAGGTGATCATGTAGAAGAAATTGGAGATTATGAGCTGGTATTGATTGGTCCTAATCTGCAACATGCCTGGTTTACCCATAAATGCAAGAGCCCGGAAATAACCGAAGTAACCATCCAGTTCCATAAAGACCTGTTTGATGAAAAGTTTCTCCGCAGGAACCAGCTTTCATTTATCCGGACCATGCTTGAAAATTCTTTGCGGGGCATCCTGTTTTCTTATGAAACCACTTCCCTGCTTGCTTCAAGGATTATGCGGTTAAGTAAAAAAGATGGCTTCGAATCTGTTTTTGAACTGATGGCAATATTACATGAGCTGTCGATGTCGAGACATACCCGTTTACTATCGAACTCTACGTTCAACAACATGGAGCATTTCTCTTATAACAGCAGGCGCATAGAAAGGGTAATGGAATACCTGAATGAAAATTTCAACAATCCGATCTCACTTACCGAAGTAGCAAGACTTACCAATATGGCCGAGTCGGCCTTCAGCCGTTTTTTTAAAACAAGAACGGGTATGACTTTTATAGACAGTCTGACTGAAATACGCCTGGGACATGCGTCCAGAATGCTGATAGATACTACTGAATCTGTTGCTGAGATCGCTTACGAATGCGGCTTTAACAATATCTCCAATTTTAACCGCATCTTTAAAAAGAAGAAAGGCTGCACGCCTAAAGAGTTTAAAAAGAGTTATTCTTCTGAAGAGCGGATCTTTTTTTAACTCCGTCCTTGCGAGGAACGAAGCAACCTGTGCTACAAAACATAGAGAGGCCGATATTACTGTTCACAACTTCCTGCGTCCTTGCGAGGAACGAAGCAACCTGTGCTACAAAACATCGAGAGGCTGATATCACGGTCCACAGGTTGCTTCGTCGTTCCTCCTCGCAAGGACGGGCAATTGATTAGAGCTTACGGTTAACTTTTGAAAAGTCTTTGGTAATCCTTGCTTTCATGGCTCCTGTGGTATCTTTTGATCCCTGCATCATTCTAACGTTGAACTCGCACTCGTAGAAATTCACATCTTCAAAAAAGATCACATCCTTTACCTCAAACTTCACTTTTGCCGAGTCGTTATTAACCGATTCGTACAGGAACTCGGTCATGGCTTTTTTCAGGTGCATCTGCACTTCGGCAGGTTTGGGCTTTTTCTGACAGGAAAGGGCTGCCAGAAATAACAGGCAGGCAAGGATCTTTTTCATATATGCTGGGTTAATAAACCGGATATGCCTCTAAAATAGGCAAAGAGAGCAGATATGCAATGTTTCAACGGCTATTTTATTCTTTTCAGTCAAAACAAGATCCTATCAAATGAATCTGACCGCGATTAAAAAAATATCAATTTTTAAATAAGATCAAACTGGTTTGGTATTGTATTTGCCTTAAGGCTACTAATGCCTACTTTTACCACTCAAACAAAGCAAGTTCTGAAGCGCTTCTTAACAATATTACGCCGCACTGTTCTCATCATCATCGCCCTTATTTTATTGGCATTTATTGCTATTCAGACAGATTTTGTTCAAAACTGGCTGACGGGCATTGCCACAAAGAAACTATCAACGGCACTGGGCACGGAAGTAAGTATCAAGAATGTGAGTTTTTCCCTTTTTAACCGGTTTAACCTGGAAGGAATAATGGTAAGGGATAAACAGAAAGATACACTGCTGTATGCCGGCCAGTTAAAAGTAAGAATTACCGACTGGTTCTTTTTGAAGGATAAAGCCACTTTACATTTTGTTGGACTGGAAGATGCGGTGGTTAAACTGCAACGAAAAGACTCGGTATGGAATCACCAATTCATCATAGACTTTTTTAAATCGCCTGCTCCATCAAAGAAAAAGAACGGGCTCACATTAAATCTGAAAAAAATAGATTTTAAAAACCTGCGCTTTCAAAAAAATGATCGCTGGGTTGGAGAACGGATGGATATTCAGGCCGGCAGTCTTGTTGTGGATGCAGAAAATATTGATTTCGCAAAAGCTTCATTTGTTATTAACCAACTGTCGCTTGACAAACCATCTGTAAAAATTCAAAGTCTGCCGGCATTACGTCCTGCAAGCGTGCGCAAACCTGCTGTTGATACGGGCATGTATTTTAACGAGGGGGATATAGCTGTTCAGGTGGGCGAGATCGATATCAGGAACGGTACCCTTTTCATAGATGGTAACCTGAACAAACCATCTGCAAATTTTGATGGAAGTCATATCCAGCTAAGCAAACTAAACGGAACACTTGCCAATGTTTCTTTCATCAAAGACACCATCCGCGCCAATATTGATTTATCGGCAAAAGACAGGTGTGGGCTGGAACTGAAAAAACTGAAAACTACATTCAGGTTTACCCCGCAAATGATGGAGCTGGCAAAGCTGGACCTGCAGACCAATAAAAGCAGGTTGACTAATTACTATGCCATGCACTACAAAGACTTTAATAAAGACTTTGCTGAATATATTTCGAATGTTACCATGAACGCGCATTTTACCAATGCAAAAGTGAGCAGTGACGATATTGCTTATTTTGCACCGGAACTAAGTTCATGGAAGAGAAATATTGTTTTTACAGGTAATTACCTGGGCACTGTAGAGAATTTTACGGTCAAAAATCTATCTGCAACATCCGGTGCAGGAACCAATATTGTTGGTACGCTTAAAATGAAAGGGTTGCCTGATATTGACAAAACCAATATCAGTTTTACCAACGGTACATTTCAGACCAACTATTACGATCTGGGCGTTTTGATTCCGGCATTAAGAAATGTTAACTCGCCTAATCTTGCCGCACTTGGCAAAATTATTTACAGGGGCGATTTCAATGGCACCATCAGGAACTTTACCACTACCGGAACTTTCAGTACGCAGTTAGGCGGTGTAAAAACAAATGTGAGCCTGCAACTACCCATTAAAAATGACCCAACCTATACCGGTTATATTGAGACCATCCGTTTTAATATGGGTAAATTCCTTGATAATGATCAGTTGGGATTGGTTGATTTTAAAGGTAAAATTACCGGCAGCAATTTTACTGTTGACAAGCTTAAAACAACGTTAGAAGGTAAAATATCTTCTCTTGCGTATAAGAACTACACTTATACCAATATCACTACCAATGGTACTTTTCAGAAGAGATATTTTAATGGTGAAATAAAAATCAATGACCCCAATCTTGATTTTACGAGTACCGTTGAAATTGATCTTACAAAAGACCTGCCGCGCTTCAACATACTCGGCGACCTTGTTCATTCTAACCTGGATACGCTCAACATCCTTAAAAACACAAAGTATCCCGTTGAATTAACGGGATTGCTTGACGTAAACTTTACCGGCACCACCATTGATAATTTTTTAGGTACTGCCAAATTTCTGAATGCGAATATCAGAAGCGGAGAAACCACTCTCAGTTTTGATTCTTTAAACCTTGTATCCAGTTATGTTGATTCGGCAAAATCTTTGCATATCGGAAGTAACGATTTTAGTGCAACCATCCTGGGTAAATTCAGCATTCTTGACCTGCCTTCCAGTTTCCAGAGTTTTTTAACGCACTACTACCCTACGTATATCAAGCCATTAAAATCTGTACCACAAAATCAGCAGTTCTCCTTTACCATCAGTACCTCCAATATAGAACCCTACCTGCGAATATTGGACAACCGTATATCCGGTTTTGATGATGCAAGAATATCAGGCTCAGTAGATACACGCGTTAACAGGTTAGGCATTACTGCAGCTATCCCATCGGGCAGGTACGACAAATACAGGTTTACCGGGCTTGATATGACCGGGAAAGGCAACATAGATACTTTATCATTGGCAGGCGATATCAGCAGTATACAGGTAGGTGATAGTCTCCGCTTTCCCAATACAAAGCTGAATATCATTTCGTATAACGACCACTCTGTTGTGTCAATCAAAACCAGCGCCGATAATACATTGAATGATGCAGACCTGTATGCAGATGTGTTTACTTATTCCGACGGTGTGAAAGTGCAGTTCAGACCATCCTCTTTTGTATTGAATGATAAAAAATGGGGGATTGAAAAAGCCGGTGAGATTAGTTTTAGAAATAAATTGGTGCAGGCACAGAACGTAAAATTCACCCAGGGTTTTCAGGAAATTTCGGTAGAATCTGTGCCGTCTAATGGGAATAAAACAGGCAATCTCGCCGTCAGGTTAAAGAATGTGGTATTGGGAGATCTGACACATATCTTTTTTAAAAAGCCAAGACTGGAAGGTGTAACATCAGGCAATATTTCGCTGAATGATATAACCGGTGATTTTAATGCTACTGCCAATTTAAAAGCAGAACAATTCAGGCTGGATGACGACTCTATAGGGCTGGTGAATATCAAGGCTTCCTACGATGGTAAAACAGGTAATATCCCTTTCTCCGTTCAATCGCCTAATGAGAATTACCACTTAACGGCAACAGGTAATTATAATGTAAAAGATACCACAGGAAAATCGTTCCACACAGATATTAATCTCGAAAATTCCCGCATTGATATATTACACATGTTCCTTAGCAACATTTTTACAGATATCAAGGGGCAAGCCACGGGTATTTTAACTATCAGCGGAGACCTGAATGAACCTGACCTGGCAGGAAAAATCAAACTGCGAAATGCAGGAATGAAAGTGAATTATACGCAAGTGTATTATACTATCGATTCGGCAGATATCAAATTCACCGATGAGGGTATTGATTTTGGAAAGTTCATCATTCACGATCGTTATAAAAACTCCGGAACCATCATCGGGAAACTGAAGGAGAAAGGATTTAAGAACATGGTGTTTGATTTTGAATTGTCTACCGATAAACTCCTGATGCTTGATACCAAAGCAACCGATAATCAGCAGTTTTATGGCAAAGCCATCGGCAAGGCTACCCTGAAAATGATAGGACCTGAAACGGATGCCAGGATGAGTATTGTTGCCGAATCGAACGACAGCTCACATATTTATATTCCTAATTCTGTAAGTAAAGAAAGTGGTGTTGCTGATTTTATCGTGTTCAAACAGTACGGTACGGAAATGGTGAAAGAAAATGTGAGCAGTAATTTCAATCTTACTGTAGACCTGAATATTACGGCCAACAACAAAGTGATGATTGATGTAATTCTGGATGAATTATCGGGTGATGTGATTAAAGCAGTAGGTAACGGCAATTTAAAAATAAGGGCGGGTACGGTTGAACCACTTACCATTAATGGCAGGTACAATATTGAAAAAGGAAGTTATGTATTCAATCTTCAGGGATTGATCCGCAAACCATTTTTATTACCGCCCGATGCCGGTAACTATATTGAATGGAAAGGTGATCCGTTTAAGGCCGACCTGCACGTTGACGCCCAATATACCGCTGAACGCATCAGTCTTGCCGACCTGATAAATAATCTGAACCTGCCCAGCTCAGCTTTAAAAAGTTACCGTGGCGATGTATACGTGATTGCGCAATTACGGGATAAGCTGAACAAACCCGATATCAAATTCAGACTCGATTTCCCACAGGGAAGCCCGGTAAAATCTGATAACGAGTTTGCACAATATCTTGCACGGCTGGAAAAAGACCAGAATGAAATATTGAACCAGGCTGCTTTTCTTATCCTGTTCAATGCATTTGCACCACCCGGCGGGGGCAATACTGCACCGGGCATCAGCCCATATTCCATTACTTCTCTTACTGTAAACACAGTATCGCAATTATTAACCAAAAGTGTAAACAAAGCACTCTCCAATCTGCTGTTTAAGATCACAGGCGATAAGAGTTTACGTTTTGATATGGGCACCAGCGTATACAGCAGCTCTAACCTGATAGATCCCGGCAACGCCGGTGTTAGCAGCGGCAATAGTAAACTGGACCGCACAAGGATTGACCTGAAATTTGGTTATGCTTTTGCCAACGATAAGATCATTGTTACACTGGGAAGTGATATCGATTTTAATTTTGGAAATACTTCAGTCATTCAGAATGGCAATGCCCAATGGCTTCCTAATGTGAATATTGAATTTATTCTTTCAAAAGATAAAAAATTACGACTGATCGTTTTCAATAAAAGCAGTCTTGATTTTACCGGCTCCGGTTTTGGCCGCAGAAACAGGCAGGGTGTTAGTATCTCCTACCGGAAAGATTTTGAAACACTGCTTGGAAATAAAGAGAATGAAATTGAAGTGAAAGGGCCTGTGGATAGTACCTCAAACAAAAGCAACTAATTTTCTCCTACATTAAGGCAAAACTGATTGGGGTATACGAATACAATTCTTCAACCGATACACATAAAAATATCTTACCACTCCCCCGCTTCTTGTTTGATTGATCACAACAGGTTGATCAATGGAATTAAAATACAGGGCATACGTTTCACCAACATTCAGTGGCAAATTTGAAGGAACAATTGCATACGCATCATCACCCAAATGCAATGGTTCTCTTATTTTGTTTAACCAGGCAAATTTGTGAACATCTTCTAATTTTCCCAGTCCCACTACACGCAAGCCCGTTTCACGCGTTGTATAAAATTCGAGGTGCCCGGCAGGAAACCATTTGTTTATCAGGATTGGCGGGTTAGTTTTTATGAGTCCTTTTGCTTCATCTTCTTTTACAAGTGCAGCAAATGACCTGCTAAAATCTTTCCATCCTGATAGATCAAGCGTAGGGCAATATTCGCCGTAGTTATCTTTATTGTGGCTGCCAAAGTTTACGGGCGATAATCGAACCAAAGCAATACCTCCAAGCAACACAATTGTAACCAGTGAGGCCGCCACTTTTATAAATACCGGAACTGTTTTAAAAGATCTTTGTTCCAGGTACAATCCGCCAACCAGGAACAATGGAATATAACCCGGCCCGCTCCAGTGGGGCAGTGTCGGATTTAACAGCGATACTCCCCAGAATAAAAAGATCATTGGCAAACTCATACAAAGCAGCCAAACAGCCGTTTTCTTTCTTTCAAACCGGATCTTGTTTCTTAGCAATGCAATTAATGAAATCAGCAGCAGGATAAAGATCACAGGATTTTGGTAAGCAAACTCACCGCCTATTTCTCTTCCCAGCATATCCCATTGAATGGTAGTGTGCGTTACTCTTTCTGAATGAAACCGATAAGTAATAAAATCGTTCAACACATTCCAGTAAACAATTGGTAAAATGCAGATCAGTGTAACAGCAACACCCGCATACAAACGCCAGTTCAGCAACCATTTAATGCGCCGCATAAGCATAAACAACCCAAAGCCTGCCCACAGGTATAATCCATGCACTTTACACAAAGCCGCAAGCCCGATCATCAACCCCAGCAATAACCAGATACTCAATTTCTGATCATCATTTTTAATAAAGAGATGCGCCATAATGTACATAGCGCCTGTCCAGAAAGGCATTTGTGGAGAATCGGGAAGTATAAAAAGACCGGCAATAAATCCGGTGTACACAGAACAGTTATAGATCAAAGCCGCATACCATCCGGCTTTTTCGCTGGCCAATAATTTACCCGTTTTAAAAATGAACCAGGTAGAAATGGCAGCACAAAGTATACTGCCCAAACGCAGCGATACATCATTTACCCAGTGAAGATTGAGAGTAGTAACCCTTATCAACCAACCCACCATGGGCGGATGATCAAAATGGTTCCAGTCGGGCTGTATGGCGTAGGTCCAATAATAAACCTCATCATTACCCAGTTCAAGCAATGAAGCGCTGATCAGTTTCAATACAGAAACAGCCAGTATAAGCCAAAAAACTTTTTTGCTATATGATCGGTTCATGATAGAATGAGGGGGCTGAACTATTTCTTTTCCAACAGGAAACGAATAGCCAGTTCATAGCCTTTCAACCCTAATCCAAAGATACTGCCCACGGATTTACCCGAAACATGCGACAGGTGCCTGAAGTGTTCCCTTGAATGCACGTTGCTGATATGCACTTCCACTACCGGGGCTTTGATAGCAGCAATAGCATCGCCAATGGCAACAGACGTGTGCGTGTACCCGGCAGGGTTTAACACAATGCCATCATAGTCGTAACCAACCCTTTGCAGTTCGTTGATCAACTCTCCTTCCACATTGCTCTGGAAATAATGAAATTCAACCGAAGGGAAAATGGTTTTTAATCCGTCGAGATATTTTTCAAACGGCATATTACCGTAAATATCCGTTTCCCTTTTACCCAGCAGATTCAGGTTAGGGCCGTTGATGATGGCAATTTTCATAACACGAATTACACGATTTTTTACGAATTATACTGTTTTATTTAGCGCTTGCCGGAAGGGCGATAATATACCGGCACCATATTTCCATAGCATCTTCGTTGCGTCGCAATCCTTTCATCTTTAGGTTCCTGATCAACAAGAAAAGTATCGTAATTAATACTGTTATGCTCCGACCAATTAGTGAGTGGTCAGTAGTGAGTGGTGAGTGCTGGTATCCGGCTATTACCCATTCACAATTCACAATTGATCATTACTCACTACTCACCGCTGACCACTCACTCACTACACACAATTCGTGCAATTCGCCCTAATTCATGTTACTCCCTCATCATCCCCACAAAATTATCAAACAGGTAACGGCTGTCGTGCGGGCCGGGTGTGCTTTCCGGGTGATATTGTACACTGAACGCCTGCCTGTCTTTCAGGCGGATGCCTTCAATAGACTCATCGTTCAGGTTAACATGCGTTATCTCTACATTCGGGTGTTTGCGCACCGCCTCAGGATCTACACCAAAGCCGTGGTTCTGCGTGGTGATCTCGCACTGACCGGTAATAATATTCTTAACAGGATGGTTTAATCCCCTGTGTCCGTGGTGCATTTTAAATGTGGGGATATCGTTTGCCAGCGCTAATAACTGGTGCCCCAGGCAAATACCGAATACAGGTTTGCCGTCGTTTAAAAGCTCTTTTATGGTAGACACAGCATAAGGCATCGCAGCAGGATCACCGGGACCATTGGAGAGAAAATAACCGTTCGGATTAAATTCTTTCAGGCGTTTAAAATCTGTTTTAGCAGGGTGAACCCTTACATGGGCGCCTCTTGCAACCAGGCATTGTAAAATGTGCTCTTTCACGCCAAAATCAAGTACCGCAACTTTTAGATCTGAATTGGTATCACCCAATTCATATTCAACAGTAGTGCTTACAGTACTGGCCAGTTCCAGGCCGTCCATATCGGGTACTTTATCTAATTCTGCTTTAAGTGCGGGGATATCCAATATCTCTGTAGAGATAATGCAATTCATAGCACCTTTGGTGCGAATATGGGCCACTAAAGCCCTTGTATCAATATCTTCTATCGCAACAATATTATTGGCAACCAGGTAGGCATTCAGATCGCCTTCTGCCTGGAAACGGCTGAACTGCTCTTCCAGATTCCTCGCTATCAGGCCACGGATCTTCACACTGCTGCTTTCTACATCGGTACTTTTAACGCCATAGTTACCAACATGCACATTGTTCATGATCAGTACCTGGCCGGTATAGCTGGGGTCGGTAAATACTTCCTGGTAGCCTGTCATGCCGGTATTAAAACATATCTCGCCGGTAGCAGTACCTGTTTTCCCGAAAGAAAAACCATGAAATACGTGCCCGTCGGCTAATAATAAGATTGCTGGTTGCTTGGATTGACTCATTGGTTAATTATCTCTTTTCGATTGCAAAAAAACTTCATCCTGATTAGAATTCCGCATAAATTTTCTCACACTATACACATAAGAAAAAAGGCATCCAGCTAATAGCGGGATGCCTTTTATAATCAAATAGCTATCATATTTATTCAGCAGCTTTTTCTTCGGTTGCCGGTGCCTCTTCCGCTTTAACTTCAGCAACAGGTGCTTCAGCAGCAGCTTCTGCTTTTTTAGGAGCGCGGCCACGACGTGTTTTCTTAGCCGGTTCAGCAGCTTTTTCAACACCTTTACCGTAGATCTCATTAAAGTCAACCAGCTCAATCATTGCTTTTTCAGCGTTATCACCGGGACGGATGCCTAATTTCAAAATACGGGTATAACCACCGGGGCGGCTGGCTACTTTTGGACCAACTACGGTGAACAATTCTTTCACAGCAGCTTTATCCTGCAGTTCAGCAAATACCAAACGGTGATTGTGGCTGATCTGTGTAGCTGATTCAGTTTTCTTTGTTTTAGTAATCAGCGGCTCAACGTATGCTCTTAAAGCCTTGGCTTTTGCCAAAGTGGTAACAATACGTTTGTGTGTGATTAACTGGCTGGCCAAATTTTGCAATAAAGCAACTCTGTGTGCTTTTTTACGGCCTAAATTGTTGATTTTGTCTCCGTGACGCATGACTTGTTGTTTTAATCTTGTACCGTGTCAGGAATTACAAGATGTGAGTGAATAGCTATGAGCTGTGAGCCATGAGCTACGAGTCTTCTTGTCTCACAGCTCGCAGCTCATGGCCTGCAGCTTAATTATCTAAATTATCTAATCCCAGTTTGTTCAGATCCATTCCAAAGCTCAACCCTCTTTCAGTTAACACCTGCTCAATTTCTGAGAGTGATTTCTGGCCGAAGTTTCTGAACTTCATCAGGTCTTCCTGTTCGTATTGTACCAGTTCACTTAAGCTGTTGATCTTAGCAGCTTTCAGACAGTTAAAGGCACGTACAGAAAGATCGAGGTCTTCCAATGGTGTTTTCAATACTTTACGTAATTGTAAAACGTGCTCGTCAACCACATCTTCTTTCTTATCTTCTTTATTATCGAAAGTGATGTTCTCATCGGTGATGATCATCAGGTGCTGGATCAGGATACGTGAAGCCTGCTTAACAGCATCTTCAGGATGGATAGTTCCATCAGTAGCCACATCGAGGATCAGTTTTTCGTAGTCGGTTCTTTGTTCCACACGATAGTTCTCAATAGCGTATTTCACGTTTTTGATCGGTGTGTGGATAGAATCGATAGCGATATAACCGAATACAGAATCTTTGATTTTGTTCTCTTCTGCAGGGATATAACCACGGCCTTTGGCGATGGTTAATTCGATATCCATTTTAGAAGTGGTATCCATGGTGCAGATCACCAGTTCAGGGTTCATTACCTGGAAGTTCTGTGATAATTCACCGATCATACCGGCGTTGAACTCGGTACGGCCTTTAATGGATAAAGTGATTTTTTCGTTGGCAACATCATGCTCTACATGCTTCTTGAAGCGAACCTGCTTTAAGTTCAGGATGATTTCGGTAACATCTTCTGTTACACCTTTCATGGTAGCAAACTCGTGGTCTACACCTTCGATCTTGATACCTACGATAGCAAATCCTTCCAGTGAGCTCAATAATACCCTGCGTAAAGCATTACCAATGGTCAGACCGAAGCCTGGCTCTAACGGACGAAATTCAAATTGACCTTCAAAGTCATTTGCTTTTTGTAAAACGATCTTGTCAGGTTTCTGAAAGCTTAATATGGCCATATTAAAACTTGTTTTTTTTGTTTGTCTTCTCACCCACATGAGGCAGAAGGAAAATATGTGGAACGTCAGTCGTGAATCGTCAGACATGAGAAAAAACTCACGACTGACGTCTCACGATTCACGTTATTTAGAGTACAATTCAACGATCAGTTGCTCCTTGATGTTCTCAGGAACACTTTCACGCTCAGGATAGGTAATGAAAGTACCTTTCTTCTCGGTTTCATTCCAATCCAACCAACTGAACTTAGGGTTCTTGCCACGGCTCTTGCTTGTTAAAGCAGAGTTATCCGCGCTTTTTGGCCTGTAAGCGATCACATCACCTGCTTTACACTGGTAAGAAGGGATATTCATCACTTCACCATTTACAGTGATGTGTTTGTGGTTAACCAATTGTCTTGCTTCAGGACGGCTGGCTGTTAAACCTAAACGGTAAACAGTGTTATCCAAACGGGCTTCAAGCAATTTGATCAGGTTTTCACCGGTAACACCTTTCAGACGCTGTGCTTCTTCAAAGGTTTTACGGAACTGGCGCTCCAATACACCGTAAGTGTATTTTGCTTTTTGCTTTTCTCTTAACTGTAAAGCGTATTCACCAAGGGTTTTACGCTTACGTGCTGCTCCGTGCTGGCCGGGAGGGTTGCTGTTCTTACCCAACCATTTGCCATTACCCAGGATGGGCTCGCCGAAGATTCTTGAAATTTTGGTCTTTGGACCGGTGTAACGTGCCATTTGTTTTGTTTTGCGATTTTTTAATGACGATGTTTTATCATAAAAATCTAAAATCGATAAAACACCCTATTGATAGTCTGTGGTTTGTGGTCTGTGGTTGTTAGCTTAAACTACAGACCACAGACTATAGACTACAGACCTAATTAAACTCTACGTTGTTTTGGAGGACGGCAACCATTGTGTGGTAAAGGGGTTACGTCTTTGATAGAAGTAACTTCGATACCTGACTGAGCGATAGAACGGATAGAACTTTCACGTCCTGAACCTGGTCCTTTTACAAATACATCTACACGCTTAACACCTGCTTCAGAAGCAACTTTAGCGGCATCTGCAGCGGCCATCTGGGCGGCATACGGAGTGTTCTTTTTAGAACCTTTGAAGCCCATTTTACCGGCACTGCTCCAACTGATAACCTGGCCTGATTTGTTGGTAAAACTGATGATGATGTTGTTGAAGGTTGCAGAGATGCGAACTTCACCAGCCGCATCAACTTTTACGATCCTTTTTTTGGCAACAGCTTTTGCACTGTTCTGCGCCTTTTGTGGTTTTGCCATTGTTCTTTTTTGAGGTAGTCTTTATCAATAAAAAATCCCGATATGGGAACCGGGCACTCTCCTTCCTGTTTCGCAAGATATCCAAGTGCTTCGGATTTGTATTTGAGATTTTGGAATCAGGATTCAGGCTTTTCAATTTCCCAATTTCCCAATTCCAAAATTTCCCAATTCAATTACTTCTTAGCTACTTTCTTCTTACCCGCAACCGTCTTACGTTTACCTTTTCTGGTACGGCTGTTGGTTTTGGTACGCTGACCGCGAACAGGCAACCCTTTACGGTGACGGAGACCACGGTAGCAGGCAATATCCAATAAGCGTTTGATACTCATTGAAACCTCACTGCGTAAAGCACCTTCCACCTTAAATTCGGTGTTGATGATGTTACGGATAGCACCCTGCTCCTCATCATTCCACTGGTTCACTTTTTTATCAAAGTCGATACCAGCTTTGGTAAGGATATACTGAGCAGTTGAGCGGCCAATACCAAAAATATAGGTCAGACCAATTTCTCCTCTTTTATTTTTTGGTAAGTCAATACCGGCAATACGAGCCATATTCTGATTTTAGTTTTATACTGTTTGTTTAGCGGTCAATTTCGAAATTTCCCAATTCCAAAATTTCCCAATTGAATTACCCCTGACGCTGCTTAAAGCGGGGATTCTTTTTGTTGATCACAAATAACTTTCCCTTCCTCTTCACGATCTTGCAATCAACGCTGCGTTTTTTAATGGAAGCTCTAACTTTCATTGTTTGGTTTTTTATCAGTTCCTGCTTATTGCTTTCAGCTTTCAGCTTTCGGCGTTCAGCGTTAAAATTATTTATACCTGAAAATGATCCTTCCCCTACTCAAATCATATGGACTCATTTCAACTCCTACCTTATCACCCGGTAATATCCGGATGTAGTGCATCCTCATTTTACCTGAGATGGTGGCCAGTATCTCATGACCGTTTTCTAACTTCACCCTGAACATTGCATTGCTCAAGGCTTCCAGAATTACGCCATCTTGTTTGATCAGTGGTTGTTTCGACATACAATTTTTGGGGCTGCAAAGATATAAAATCGCAACCGGAATATGAAAAATTAGTGGAAAAAAATCTCTAAAATGTGGAAAAGCCTTTAAAAAATCCGGCAAACCGGGGCAAATATAGCCAAAACAGGCCTAATTGAACAGGTTAACCGGCAAAACCAGCTCCCATACATTGGGCTGGGTAACCCCTCTGAACTCATTATCCATCAACCTGCTATACCGTATGCCAAAGGTTACCGGCTGCTGGTTCCACCATCGGGTATCGAAAAACAGCTCTGTACCCACCGTTTTGAACGGGTAAGTCAGCCCGGTACGCAAACTTTTGCCCAGGGTATAGTCGAAAAACAGGTTGGAGCGGATCCGGAGGAAATAAACCAGGTTACCAAAGCCCCAATCCGGGTAAGCAAGGGGGAAATGGTAATTGATACCTATTTTCCACATCCTCGGGAAATCTACCGCATGATATCCCCTGGAAAATGGAAAATTATTAGAGAAAAGGTATTGCTGCATAGTATCCCTGCTTTGATAAGCCGCTGTAACTACCAAACTATGGTTGGTGGCTAAGCCGGGCAGGTAGAATTGCCCGCTTAACAGCCATTGATGAGCCGAATAATGGTTAACAGCGCCTTTATGCTGCAACAAAATACTTTGTGCCCACTGCGGATAGATCTGCTGAACCGTTTTTTGCACCTGTTGCGAGTAGGCTATACGGCTATTGAGGTAAGAAAAACTCCTGTTGGCGAATAGTTTTTCGGCAAGACCTGTCCAGTTGATGCGCTCCGTATTAAAGGTAGAAGATATTGTGAGGTAGCGATACTGCCTGCCTCCTGATAAATTAAGCGGTAATTGCAGCCCTGCATACGCAATAAGTTCATTCCAGTTTATTGTTGTGTCTTTAAGCAGTATGCCGCTTCTCTGCCAGTTTTGACTGATCCCAAACACCGGTTCAAGATAACTTCCGCCAAATATGCCATTGTAACCCAGCTTATGGCTTCCCTCATTTTCATTGTAGGTGTAGGCGATCTGTGATTGCAGGGTGTTTAGAATGTTTTGTCCGTATAAAGTGAGTGAGTATTCCGGCTGCTCATAATAAGGTCTGAAACTATGAATATTGAGCAGGTGAAATGATTTCGGGTATTTGCTTACCGGGTATGGCTGCCGGGTTAATCCATTTAATGTAGCGTGATCTGATTGTTGAAAAACATCTCTTACATATAAATCTGTTAAAGCATTTTTTATTTCTACCCTCTCCCATTGAGGTTGGAAAGAACCCAAGCGATAACCATCTGCGGTGAAAGCCGAGCCCAGCAATGTTCCGTCTGCCCTAAGTGCTCCCTGGTAAAGCCCGGTTGAAAAGGAAGCAAGACGAAAGGGGCCTTTTGTTTCGCCTCCATCAATCAAAGCCCATATTTCATCTCTGCCAGCGTAAGTTGCAGAGAATATTATTGTATCGCCCTGCACATTCGGAAAACCAATGATGCGGTTAGTATAGGGCATCAGTTTTGTCATCGGTCCGCCAACTGTTGCCTGTTTATTAATCGTCATTTCACCCTGCACATTTCGTGCAACCCAGTAAACGGCTTTGTCGTTGGCAGAAAATTTGGGATAGGCATACACTGCCTCTGCTTCTAAAACAGAACGAACAGTTTTACCATCATTCACATCCAGTAAAACCAACCGGGCCGAATCATTTTCGTTCATCACTGCAGTCAGCAGTTTTCCATCATGCGAAATATCGGGCGAAAAATATTTTGTGCGTGATAACAATTTCTTTTCCTCACCTGTTTGCACATCTAACAATTGTATGGAATGGTATTCTCTATTGCCCCAGCGGGGATCGGGTTCAAAAGCCGCATACACTATCCTGCCGTTGTTGTATGAAAAATAATCATCGTCGGAAATATTTTTTGTTGCCAGTTTCTCTTCAGATTTATCTGCATGAATTTTATAAAATGCAGGCAGCGAACGGTAGGATGTTTTTAACACAATCAATGAGCCATCAGTTGACTGGTAAGGGTATTTGTAATTGACCACATTATTTTTTTCAGTAGCGGTAACCCAATCCGTTTTTTCAGCAGTAGATGATTTCCATTGTTCCCGGTAAAACTGCATGGCATCATTTACAAATTGGTTAAAGGATATGCCGGTATGTTTTTTAACCGATCCCTGGAAAGGGTAAAAAAGCGGCCTGAATGCTGCTGCATCACTGGTTATATTGCGCCAGATATCTTCTCCATATTTTTTTCTTCCATAAGCCACCAGCAGGTAGCCAAGATTGTAATGATTGGGCATATAATTGCGCAACGAGCCATTACGCATTTGCATGTAACGGTAGTTTTTACCGGATTGATACAACGATTGATAGCCACTGAAAAACAAAGGCTGTGTTCCTCTGCCCTGGGTGGTTAATTTGGTTTCGTTAAATACTGCATCGCCTTCAAAGAACCAGTCGGGAATGGCCACTGCATTGGCCAGCGCCTGTCCCTGCTCACCCAGTACCAGTGACGCCAGCCTTGAAAGTCCTTTATTAAAATTGCTGTATTGCTGTACATGCCTGAACTCGTGCACTGCCAGGTTATCTACCCAGCTAACGGCCCCAAACCCAAATGCATTTTGAGGAGGGGTAAGATAGAACTCACTCCTGTACGGCGCAAGACCTACATAAGCATTAGAGATCAAAGTCTGGTTTTGCAGAACGATATTAATTTTCCTGATCGAGTCGCCAATAGCGTGTGCATAGTTCTTCTGCAGATGATGTACAACAGTTGCAATGCGCTGTGCTTTAGCATCCTGTCCTTTGGGGAAAATAACACGTACCGTATCTGTATTGATCTGCTGCCATCTAACAGACGAAGGGTTGCCGCCAAACTGCTGGGCAGAAGAGAACTGAAAAGTAAAAAGTAAAAAGGCAAAAATGATACTGCGCTTCATGCTGGTGCTAAAGAATTTGATTTCAAGATACCTATAAAAAACCGTGCCTTCTCGCCCGCTAAGCTTTGGCGAGCGGGTGTGCCTTTGTATGAGAAATAATTTGCACACAAAGGCACTAAGGCACGGTTATATATGAGTATCAATTAAATTATACTGGCTCACGGGTAAGATGAACCTTGGTCATATCCAGGTAATGATTTTGCAGTTGATGCACATAATGAACATTCGGGTTGTGCCGCCTGTCTTCGCGGTACCAGATCTCCATTTTGGAGAAATCGCCCGCAACTGGCGTAACGATCCGGAATGAACCTTTCAGGTACTTTACAGATCCATCGTCGTTTACCTGTTTTTTAAAATTCAGTTTTAATAAAGCTTCCTCACTTAATTCGAGAGGATACAGATGTTCCGGCTCAAACCAGAATTCCTGCACATCGGTTTCTACGCAAACCTGTTTTTCGTCTCCGTTCAGGTCAACTACCTCTCCTTCCCATATCTTCCCCTCCCACTCCGCCTTCAGATAGTCGCCGATCTTAATGTCGCTGTACTTAATCATATGGCAATGGTTTTAGGATGATAAGTTAAGATTATTTTCCGGAAGAAAAAAGTCCACAACCACAGACTACAAACCACAGACCACAGACTATGTTCTATTCCGCCCAACTCATCGTATACCCCAGATTCTCGATTTCAAGTGCTTCTTTGGTAAGTTGTAATGGGTGAAAGGTATCTACCATTACCGCCAGCTCCTGTGTTTCTTTTTTGCCGATACTTTTTTCAACTGCACCCGGGTGCGGCCCATGCGGGATACCGGCAGGGTGTAAAGTGATCATCCCCCTGGTTACATTTTTGCGGCTCATAAAATCGCCTGCAACATAATAGAGTACCTCATCGCTATCAATATTGCTGTGATTATAGGGTGCCGGGATGGCATCAGGGTGATAATCGTATAAACGCGGACAAAAACTGCACACCACAAAATTATTTGCTTCAAAAGTCTGGTGTACCGGCGGTGGCTGGTGCACTCTGCCTGTGATGGGTTCAAAATCATGAATACTGAAAGCAAAAGGGTAACAACATCCATCCCACCCCACTACATCAAAAGGATGATGCGAATAATGCAACCCGTATAAAACTCCTTTCTTTTTTGTTTTGATCAGGAAGTCACCGTCCTGATCTATTGTTGTGAGATTTTGCGGTGTACGGATATCCCTTTCGCAAAATGGTGAATGCTCCAGCAGTTGACCGTATTTACTCTGGTATTTTTTAGGGTAGCGGATGGGACTAAAACTTTCTACAATAAACAACCGGTTATGTTCATCTGCAAACCGGATCTGGTAAATAGTACCCCGTGGTATAATGAGGTAATCGCCATAACCAAAGGTCAATTCACCATACTGCGTGCAAAGTTTACCGCTGCCTTCATGCACAAAGATCATTTCATCTGCATCGGCATTTTTGTAGAAATAATTGGTCATGCTCTGTTGTGGTGCAGCCAGCACAATATGGCAGTCGTTATTAACCAGTACCGGTTTACGGCTTTGCAGAAAATCAGGTTCCGGTTTAATATGAAAACCTTCGAAGCAGCGATGCTTCAACATTTTTTCTTCGGCTACGCGGGGCATCACATTCACAGGCTCATCAGTACTGATGATCTGTGTGGGCGGCCATGTATGGTATAACAATGAATAATCATTACTGAACCCTTCAGTAGAAAATAATTCTTCCGAATATAAGGTACCATCCGGTTTGCGGAATTGTGTATGGCGTTTATGGGGAATGGAGCCAAGAGTATGATAATGAGGCATGGGGTTGGAGTTTGGAGGTTGGAGTTTGGAGTTTGGGGTTTGGGGTTTGGGGTTTGGTACAATTCACTACTCACCACTCACCACTCACCACTCACCACTCACTATTGCCCATTCACCATTGCCCATTCACCATTGCCCCCTTGACAATTGCAGTGACAGCATCAGGAAATAATATTTCCAGACACGTTTATCTATCCAGTAAGTAAAATTACGGTGGTAGGGCATGGCAATCTTGATATGTCTAATGTAAGAAACCTTCTCCATCCAACCGTGCCCTTGTGCCTTAGTGTGCAAATTAATTTCTCTCACAAAGACACAAAGGCACGGTTGGTGAGTTTGGATGTGGAGGTTGCTGATTTAATGCAGTGCCTGAGTATATTAACGGGCTACAACGATCTTGTATTTGGAGCCTTTGATCTTTTCGTTTTGAACAAGGGGGAGTAAGGTTTTTATTTTATGCTTTTTAACAGCAACAAATGCATTACGGTCTTTTACGATGATGAGGCCGAGGTCTGCTTTATCAAGTCTCCCTTTTTGGGAAAAGAAACCTACGATGTCTACTTTATTGAGTTTATCTTTTTTACCACCATTAATATAAATAGTTACCCACTCTGCCGGTTTAGGCAATTTTAGTCCGGATGGTATTTCGAGTACATCCGGTTTTAGCCTGATATAATAAGGCAACGGCTCATCACTGTGCATTAACAAATAGGCAGTACCTGTTGCTTCCATTCTTGCCGTACGGCCATTGCGGTGCGTGAACTCTGCTTCGGTGGAAGGCAGGTGATAATGTATTACGTGTTTGATCTCCGGAATATCCAATCCTCTTGCTGCAAGGTCTGTGGCAACAAGAAATCGAACGCTGCCATTGCGGAACTGTATCAATGTCTGCTCACGCTGCATCTGTTCCATACCGCCATGAAAAGCGGCGCATTCAATTCCTTTATCTTTCAACAGCGAGGCAGTACGTTCAACGGCATCCCTGTGATTACAGAAGATGAGGGCAGGTTCTGATTGAATAAAACTCAGCAGTTCAACCAATCGGTTCACCTTATCTTTTTCTTCAGAGATCACCAGTTTAAGTGTGAGTGCATCTCCCAGAGGCTGTTCGTTGATATAATCCAATACAGTCAGATCATCGGCCACACCTGCAAACTCAGGGATGGCTACACTGGCGGTGGCGGATACAAATACTTTTTTATTAAGATGCTGTAAGGAGCCGAATATATAAGACATATCCTCTTCAAAACCCAGTGCCAGCGATTTATCAAACTCGTCAAGTATCAAAGTTGTAACCCCCTCACGCGAAAAAGTTGCGCGTTTGATATGATCTGCAATACGGCCCGGTGTTCCAACAAGTAAAGCAGGTGGCTCAGCAAGGTTCTGAATCTCAGTCTGCATATCATGCCCGCCATAGCAGCAGCTTACTTTATAACCCGTGGCCATCTTTCTCCAAACATGCTCTGTTTGAATAGCCAGTTCGCGCGAGGGCACCAATACCATACACTGAACGCCTTTGACACTTTTCTTAAGCAATTGCAAAACGGGTAATAAAAAGGCAAGTGTTTTACCTGAACCGGTGGGTGATAATAACAGGATGTCTTTATCAGCAAGTATAGCCACCGAAGCCGCTTCCTGCATCGGATTCAGTGAGGTTATGGAGAAATTGGAAAGTATATGACTGTTATTTTTATTCGGTTGCATCCGCAAAGGTAATCTTCCTCGGTGGATTTGCGTTATCACCGCATACATCACACCTGTTTGTAGCAGAGCAGCACTTTATCACTCCTAAACCGTGCCCTTGTGCCTTTGTGTGCAAATTAAATCCCACACAAAGACACAAGGGCACGGTTTTAGATTCATTCCAGAACAATACATTGGTAATTATTTGAATGCAGCAATGTGATTATTCTTTGAGGCACCACCTGCTCCCCTTCCACCCGCAAAATTTTGTCGCAATCAGACAGGTCAAAATTTATCTTATGCGCAGGAAAATGTTGCGTAAGCAACTGAACAAGCATTTGTGCTTCTTTCTTTTGCTGAACATTTGTTTTAAAGACTTCTACTATCATTGCTGTTAAATACCTTTTGCCAGTAACTGGTCTAAATTATTATGGCAGATTGTTGAATATTGTTCCATTCCCGACATGACCAATCCATCCCGATACGAAACCGACTCGCATATATAATGAATGGTAACTTTTGTTCTTTCACCGGGCAATGCCTCGAACAAAAATTTCTGCAGGGCAACATGTCCTTTTTCAGGCAACCCTTCATATTCAAACGTTTTACTGATCCTTTCGGGTGCCAGCACTTCGTGTATAAATCCGAATAAGCCAACTTCCTTACCGTTGGCATCGGGCATGATAAAGCGGTACGATCCACCTGTTCTGTAATCCATATAATCAATCCGCATCTTGTGTTCGGCAGGAAGCATCCATTGCGCGAGTAATGCGGGATCGGCAAATGCTTTGAAAACAATTTCCCTTGGCGCTTCAAATTCTCTGGTAATAAAAATTTCCTGTTTACCCGGTTCGGCGGTGATAATGGTTTTGTTTTTCATTGTTATTTTGGTTTGGTTTTAGTTGTTGATTTCATTTTGTGCAACAGGTGGTCCAGTCTATCAAAACGTTGTTCCCATATTTTTCTGAAACCATCCAGCCACTCAGAAACTTCTTCCAGTTTATCGGGTTGTATATAGCAGAACCGCTCTCTCCCTTTCTGGTTGATAACGATCAGGCCGCATTCGGTGAGGATTTTTATATGTTTGGATATGGCCTGCCGGCTAACATCAAAACTGTCTGCGACCCCATTGGGCGTTAATGTTTGATGGGCAATCAGGTTAATGATCTCGCGCCTAGTGGGGTCTGCAAGGGCCTGAAATACGTCTCTTCTCATTTTTCGTCTGATTTATTTGCAACTATTCAGTTGCGAATATATGCGCAACCGTTCAGTTTCGCAAATATTTTTTCATTTATTTTTTTTGAATGAGCATTTGGGGAAAGATTACCTGCCCTTACTCGCTTAACACTATCCCGCCCAATCACTGCCCTTTGAATTTAATTGTAGTTTTGACATCGCTTTACAGAAACAAAAACAAGCGCATGATGGAATTATCTGAACATACCAAAAACATATTGGGACTGCATTTACCTACCGACCCGCGTTGGGTTGACCTTACAAGCATTTCGCTGGAAGCCATTTTAACGGATCATGCTTATTGCGAACAGAAAGCGGCCACTACCTGCATTACTTTAATTCAGCGCTATTCTGATAAAGAAAAATTAGTGTATGAGCTGGCCCCAATTGTTGCAGAAGAATGGGGCCATTTCAGGCTGGTATTAAATGAACTGAAAAAAAGAAAACTGAAACTGGGTAAACAGCGGAAAGATGAATACGTAAATAAGCTGATCGAGTTTCAGAAAAAAGGAGGCAGTCCGGAAGACAGGCTCCTTGACCATCTGCTAACCATGGCGCTTATTGAAGCCCGAAGCTGTGAGCGTTTTAAAAGATTAAGCGAGGGGTTGAAAGATAAATACCTGTGTAATTTTTACCGCCGCTTTATGGAAAGCGAGGCCGGCCATTACACATTGTTTATTGAACTGGCAGAGACTTATCTTGACAAAAAAACGGTAAGAAAGAGATGGAAGGAATGGCTGGTGTACGAAGCCAGCATAATGCAGGAACTGGAAGTGAGAGGCGACAGGATACATTAAACCTTTAACCGTGCCTTAGTGCCTTTGTGTGGAATAGTTTCACACGAAGGCACAAAGGCACGATTTTAATTGGTTGTGGCCCAACCATAGTTATGCTTTCTCTGCAAAAAAATCAATCTCCGTCTTCATATCCAGGTAGGGATGTTTCTCCTGGAGTATTTTTGTTTTCGCCAGATAGGAAGACAGAAATTTTTTATGTTGCGCTGTTGAAGGGTTAAAAGGCTTATGCTGATAGGCAAGATTGATCTCGGCGATCTCTTTCATTAACACCCTTGTTTCATCATTCATACAGGCTTCTGTAAATTTCTCCCAAACATATTGTGTGGCCTGGTAATTGGGATGCACCAGGTCTTCTGCATAAAAACGGTAATCACGCAGGTCATCAATCACCAATTCATAGGCAGGGAAATAATATATCGAATCAAACTGTTCCGCTAATTCATGTATCGACTGGATCAGCACCGCTTTACTCCGGTTATTCTCAATCGCACCTTCGCGCAGATGCCGCACAGGACTGATGGTGAAAATTATACGCAAGCCGGGATTAAAGTGAAACAGGCGGTGCAACATTTCCTGCAGTATCTCTGTTGTTTCAGCAGCGCTCAATAGCCGTTTGGTAAACCAACCTGCCGGCGCTTTATGATTGTTGGCAGCCACACTACCCGCCTGCGCATTGGCTGCCTGTTCTGTTAATGTATACACCCATGCAGAACCTAAGGTGATCATCAGGTAATCTGTATTTTTTAGCCAGTGATGTGCCTGTGTGGTTGATTGATTGATTTTAGTTACACATTCTTCCGCAGTAATGCCGGAAAACCGGCTATGGTGTTTCCAGCTATGCCATGTTTCATTGTATTGAAAGATATCAGATTCAGATATCTGCTTATCCTCGATATACGTAGCAAGCGCTTCTGCAACACTTACGGGATTGAAGAGGATACCATTCGGATTTTCCAGTGTTCGAAACTTATGCTTTCTTAATTTCTCCCCTATGTTTTCAGTAAAGCAGGACCCCATCAACAGCAAACTATATTGATGATGAATGGGGAATGGTAATTTCTTAATATCAAATTCAAAATGAAATTTCATACACGCACATAGCTGGTTACGGGTTATTGTTTCGTTTATATCAGAGAAGAAAATTATTTAAATATTTCATCAGCCATCCGCAAACCGGCAAATAATGCTTCTTTATTCAATCCTATCAACAAACCTTTCTCTTCCAGGTAAGGGATCATCAAAGCCGTATCCATATTACCTACCAGCTCATCCTGCGCCATCGGGCACCCGCCTATTCCTTTTAACGCACCATCAAATCTCCGGCAGCCTGCGCTTATTGCGGCTTCTAATTTTGACTGCCAGTTGGCCGCAGTTGAATGCAGATGTACACCAATGGATACTTTGGGGTATTGTGGAATTAATGTTTTTAGTGCAAAAGAAACCTGTTCAGGTGTGGCTAATCCAACTGTATCGGCGAGTGAAAGAATATGGATATCCCTTTTCACCATCTCATCTGCCCAATGCAATAATATTTCCTCGTTATAAATATCTCCGTAAGGATTTCCAAAACCCATACTCAGATATACAACCAGTTGCTTATTATTTTTAATACACAGTTCCTGGATAGCTTCTACCCTTTGCACACTTTCTTCCATCGTACTGTTGGTATTGCGCAATTGAAAAACCGGTGAAACAGAAAACGGGAAACCCAGGTAACTGATCTCATCATACACCACGGCCTCTTCTGCACCACGCGTATTAGCTACAATAGCCAACAGTTTGGTATCACTGTTTGAAAGCTCGAGATGAGAGATCACCTCTTTTGTATCCGCCATCTGGGGAATGGCTTTGGGCGAAACAAAACTTCCAAAATCAAGTGTATCAAATCCAACTTTTAATAAGGTATTGAGGTATTGTATTTTTTGTGCTGTTGGGATAAAGTGCGGCCAGCCCTGCATCGCATCGCGGGGGCACTCAACTAAAGTGAGTGGTGAGTGGTGAGTAGTGAGTGATGTATTATTCATTACTAATTAAAACCTGGCGCAATATTTATTAAACCTGTTTTAACCGTGCCTTTGTGCCTTAGTGTGAAAATAAATATTCTCACAAAGGCAGGGTTTGATTTGCTTACGTACTGTTCTAAAAAAAATCCGCTATTTAGCCATACGGTGTTTCATCGCTTCATATAAAATAATACCGGATGCAACCGACACATTGAACGAATCAAATGTACCCGCCATGGGTATCTTAAAGAAATGATCGGCAGCTTTGGCAAGATAAGGCTGTACACCCTTTCCTTCATCGCCCATAATAATGCAGCAGGGATCTTCAAAAGGAAGTTCAAACACATTCTCTGTAGCCCTCATCTCGCTGGTAAACACTTTTATGCCGTTCAGGTGCAAAGTATCAACAGCTTTCAGTAAACTGTTTACACGGCAGATATGGATCAGTTCCAAAGCGCCTGCACTGCTTTTCATAGCTTCTTCATTTAAAGCCCCAACGCCTTTATCGGGAATGATCAAAGCATGAGCGCCGCAACACACCGCACTTCTGGCAATTGCGCCAATATTGCGCACATCGGTAACACCGTCAAGCATCAGGAACAAAGGAAGTTCACCATTGGAAACCACATGGTCGATCACCTGTTGCAGATCCATATAGGCAACTCTTGCTGCGAATGCGAGTACACCCTGGTGATTGGCTTTTGTCATCCCATTCAGTTTCTCAACAGGAACTACCTGTATGGGAATATTATTCTCACGCGCCAGTTGGCGGATGGTATTGATCACATCCCCAACTGTATTTTTCTGCAGCAGGATTTTATCAATTGACTTGCCCGACTGGAGTGCTTCTACCAGTGGCTGGCGACCTATTATGAGTGAGCTTTGTTTAACAGACATGAGCAAATATATTATTTCAGTTTCCCTTCTACCATCAGTAGTTTTAATTTTAAAATAGCGGCAACGCTCATCGAATCGGTGATCTCACCTTTTTCAACCATCCGGTATACCTGTTCGAATGGCATTTTTTGAACAACCAGTTGTTCTGTTTCTTCCGGCTCTGCTTCCAACTGTGTTAAGCCGGTGGCAAGATAAATGATGGCCAGTTCATCACTTACAGAATTAGATAAATGCATCTGCAATAATACCTGCCAGTTGGCAGCCTGCAACCCGGTTTCTTCTTTTAATTCCCGTTGCACATTTTCCAGCGAATCGGTTCCTTCCGGCGAGCCTCCTTCGGGTATCTCCCAGCTATACTTGTTCAGTGTAAAACGATATTGACCCACCAGGTAAGTGTTTGCATCATCATCCAGCACAATAACACCTACTGCCAGGTTTTTAAAATGCACTTTCCCATAAATGCCTTTACCGCCGCCGGGATTAATCACATCATATTCCGTTAAGCTGATCCATGGATTTTCATAGATCTTTTTTTCAGCAGTAATTATCCATGGGTTTTTATGCATGATCAATCTTTGATTTTGCGGATGGCTACCGGCAAAGAAATCAGCAGGTATAAAACAATCAGGCCCGCCAAAACAAATTTAAAAGCGGCACAGTAAAAAGTGAGTTGTAAAGAAGCACTATTATAATTACCTGCCACACTTTGCAACATCAGCAGGTTCTCTGCAATATCAAGTGTTCCTGCTACAAAAGCCAATCTTGCCAGCCATAATCCCAGTTTGTGTCCAAACCCTTTTGCCCATTTGATGGCGCAATATTCAGATGCTACCGATAAAAAAGCCACATAGGCAACAATGAACAGGAAATCAAGCCATATATTCATTTTAACCACAGCTATATCCCAACCCATCAGTAAATCATGCAGCTTTTGAGATGTGTTGGCAAATTCAAGATTTACAATTCCTTTGGGGCTGGCTGGTGTTTGCAGGCTGTTACCCTGCCAGCGCATAGCCACCATCATCAGCAAAGTAGCAATAGCTGTTACAGATAACTTTTTTTTCATGATCACAGTTTGGGGTTAGCAATCGTATTCAATGCAATTATTCAGTAGGCCGTTGCAATTGGTACCCTAAAAATAAACAACCTCTGCCCAAATGAGCAGAGGTTGTGATTATTTCTTTAGAAGCCCGGGTTACTTAAGACCGAAAGCCTTTTTCACTTTGCTTACGTAATCGAGTTTCTCCCATGTAAAGAGTTCCACTTTTACTTTTTTCACTTTTCCGTTAGGTAAAGTAAATTCTTTGGTAACCACTTCATTTTTACGGCCCATATGTCCGTAAGCAGCAGTTTCGCTGTACATTGGTGTTCTTAATTTTAAGCGCTGCTCAATAAAGTAAGGGCGCATATCAAAAACACTTTCAACGATCTTACCAATTTGTCCATCGGTAAGCTTCACTTTTGAAGTACCGTATGTATTTACATTGATAGAAGTAGGCTGAGCTACACCAATAGCGTAAGAAACCTGAACCAGTACCTCATCGGCTACACCTGCAGCAACAAGGTTTTTGGCGATATGGCGGGTAGCATAAGCAGCAGAACGGTCAACCTTACTTGGATCTTTTCCGCTGAATGCACCACCACCGTGTGCACCTTTACCACCGTAGGTATCAACGATGATCTTACGACCTGTTAAACCCGTATCACCATGTGGTCCGCCAATTACGAACTTACCAGTTGGGTTAATATGGTATTTGATCTTGTCGTTAAACAGCTTGGCATATTTTTTATACTTAGCTTTTACCCTTGGGATAAGAATATTAATGATATCTTCTTTGATCTTAGCCAGCATTTTTGCTTCTGAATCAAAGTCATCATGCTGTGTAGAAACCACGATCGCATCAATACGAACGGGTTTGTTATTATCATCATACTCCAATGTTACCTGGCTTTTTGCATCAGGACGGAGGTATTTGATCTGTTTGTTCTCTCTTCTCAGTGCAGCCAGTTCGATCAGTATCTTATGAGCCAGGTCGAGCGCCAATGGCATATAATCTTCTGTTTCGTTGGTAGCATAACCAAACATCATTCCCTGGTCGCCGGCACCCTGCTCTTCTTTTTTCTTTCTGTCTACACCCTGGTTAATATCTGCAGACTGCTCGTGAATAGCAGATAATATACCGCAACTGTTTGCTTCAAACATGTATTCACTCTTGGTATAACCGATCTTACGGATCACACCACGGGCAATTTCCTGAACATCTAAATAAGCTTTTGATTTTACTTCACCAGCCAGTACAACCTGTCCGGTAGTTACTAAAGTTTCACAAGCCACTTTTGATTGAGGGTCAAATGCAAGAAAATTATCTATGAGGGCGTCGGAAATCTGATCAGCCAGTTTATCCGGATGTCCTTCGGATACACTCTCAGAAGTAAACAAATAAGGCATATAATTATAAATTTAATGGATGCAAATATAGAATAATCAACTATTCATTATCAGATACGTGAGTAAATAATTCTCAAACGCATCCTGAAACGTGAATGAGTACCGCCACCCAGTCTTACCCTGCCATTACCTACATCGTTAGCACCAGACGGGCTGATGTAATATGCCTGGGTAAGGCCTGTACTTGGATAAGGAGCCGTATAATGCAGCGAATCGTTGCTGGGCGCTGATAAGCGCAGGGTAAACGAACTGTCTTTTCTTGTTACAATACCCTGTACATACCGGCTTACATCAAATGTATAAGCCGCAATTTTATCGTAGCCCGGCACTGTTTTATAGGTAAGATATCCCCCAAATGATGAGATATTGGCACCCGAAGTACCCAGGATATAATCATTAGGAATATTGCGCAAACTATTTGTTGCCGAATCGTACCTGCTCAACAATAAATATCGGGGAGGTAACATCTGAGTTTCTGTTGTGAATAGGTTCGCATCGTCAGGCACCTGCTCTGTGATCAGTTCTGCACGATGAATGATCCGGTTACTCAAACCCTGGAGACCGGGTATTTTTATCCTGACATAAGTGCCGGGACTGGTTTGCACATAAACAAGTGAATCCGGTTTGGATGTGGTGGTCAGATGTTTTGCTGCATCAGATCCTGACCTGTCGCGGGTAACCAGATTAATATCGCCACCATTAGCAGTGCTGAATCTAAAATAAACAACAGAAGTATCTCTCTGAGTAGCCCCTGTTGAACTGGAACTGTAATAAAGTGCAAATTTCGTATTGGTATCAGACAGGTTAACCTGTAATAAAGCATTAGCAGGTGAGGATGCATCGGCCGTTAATGCAAATCCGGCAAAATATGTTCTGAATGCAGAATCGGAACGATATGCGTTGGAAGAATCATAATCTTTCAGAAATCGTTTGGCTACATCTGCTCTTACCGGGATACGTATCTGGTTCTTCGCATCTTCGTAGCGGTTCCTTACTGAATCACCAAGACGCCTGATGTCAACATTCACAGACGAGCCCAGGCTCTGGCCAATATTTACAGGAGCAGCAGACGGATAATTAGCCGGGTAAGCCCTGGATGGATCAAGCGGTGTTGTTTTGTCTATCTCAAAAATATTTAAACGCAGCGGTTGGGTAGAATCGCCATAAAAACCACGGTAACTAAGTATTAATACAGCCGAATCAACAACAACACTGTCTTTGTTTCCGGGAATATAATACGGGAAGGCGTTAGGCTTCAATTCAAAAAACATAGAAGCTCTTGTTTTACCAAAAAGAGGGTCATTGGTAATAGTGCCCAAAACATGGTTATCCCCTTTATATATCCGGGTTGAGTCAGTATCCTCAAAACTGTCGGTGATCACATCTAATAGTGTATCCCTGGTAACTACACCGTCAATAGCCGGTATCAGTCCGCCACCTATATCAGTAGATGATATACGTGTGCAGCCTGATAAAAAAGCGACCAAAACAATACAGGAAATGAATATTCTACGCAGCGTAAAAATTGAATACATGTGTTGGTGATTACTTGCCCGCAAGGTCGTTGTACAATTCTAAATACTCTGTTAAATCAGAATCCCATCCTTTAAAAGGAACAACCTTCTTCCCTTTTACTTTGGCGAATTCGTCAGACAGCTTCTTTTCAATTTTGTCGGCTCCAAAAGTAATGGCATCCGCAAAAGTAGCACCGCCCTTGAACATGGCGGTATTATTGGAATCTTTGAAAGATTCAAGGTCTTTTTCTTTGATATTAGCGTTAATAAGCGCTTTCTGCATAAAATCGGTACCCAGTTTTTCTTTGAAAGTATTCTGGCCGATCGTAAACACTACCTTACTATTCCCAAAAACAGGTTCTTTTTTATAAGCAGTCTTAATATAAGCGGGTATCAGAGCAGTCATCCAGCCACTGCAATGGATGATATCCGGAGGCCATCCGAATTTCTTAACGGTTTCCAGGGCTCCCTTACAAAAGAATACGGTACGGAGCATATTATCATCAAACCAATTTTCTTCCTCATCATGAAAAACCTGCTTCCGCTTAAAAAAATCTTCATTTTCAAGAAAATAAACCTGTAAACGGGCATTGGGAAGCGACGCAACCTTGATCTGCAAAGGATAATCATCATTATCAACCGATACATTAATGCCTGAAAGCCTAACCACCTCATGCAAACGGTGGCGTCTTTCATTGATCACACCAAACCTTGGCATGATACATCTCACTTCGAGTCCGGTATCATTGCTCTTGATCGCCAGTTTATTAATCACCTCGGCGAATTCGGTCAGTTCCAGGTAGGGGGACATCTCGGTGGAAATGAACAATATTCTCTTCTTTATAGACATTAGTTTGCGAATTTTAGCTCGACGCAGGAAAAAATCAGTGTGCGAAGGTACGAAAATTACCTTGAAATGCAATTGCTTATAGGGTTTTCGCCGCAATCCATCCATATTCTCTCCTGATTTACCAGATCCCATACAATACATAAACGACTAATAATCAATACATAAGATAAAAACACTTCAGAGACTAACAATATCCTATAAGTTATGTAGGTTTATATTTCCCAAAACAGGTAATAGAAAAACGGTAGCGGCATTTGGGGTATTTTGAGGGATATCACAAAGGGCAAATTTTCCTAACAGCCGTTAACAGGCTTTATAAAAATGCCGGGCATTAAACTGAATGCTTTGAAGATAGAAAAGGTTTTACGACTGACTTTTTTTATTGCATTTATCTGTCTGCCATCAAAAGCAGGTTCACTTAAATAAATCAGCAAATCTTCGACCTCCATTTCTTTAAAACTGATTAGTTCCTGCCCAAAGAGCTTAACGTTCTGATGTAAAATGCGGGTATATAAAATGGCTTGCTTAACTTGCCGGTGAATGTTGCTTATATGAACAAGAGGTTAGTATCGGTATTACAATATCTGTTTTTTCTTGGCTTAGGTGTGTTCCTTGTTTGGTGGAGTCTGCACCAGATACCCGATGAAAAATGGGGCGAATTCAAACACTCGCTGGAAACCGCCAATTTCTGGCTGATGCTGCCTGTTTTCTTTATTCTAACACTGAGTCATATCCTGCGCTCATTGCGCTGGCGCATATTAATGCTTCCAATGGGTTACACCCCATCCTTTCTGAATACTTTTTTTGCTGTGATGATCGGCTACCTAGCCAATCTTGCCGTACCGCGTTTGGGAGAAGTATTAAAATGTACCATCCTTGCCAAATACGAAAAAGTACCTGCCGAAAAATTAGTGGGCACCATTGTAGCCGAAAGAGCAGTGGATGTGATCTCACTCGGCATTGTTTTTCTGCTGGCCCTTATCAGCCAGTTTGATGTGGTTGGCGAATTTGGCATGCAGCTATTCAGGCAATTATTTGAAAACAAGTCGGGGCATTTTTCTTATGTAAAAACAGGCGTGGTTCTGGGTTCCATCCTCCTGATCATTTTTGTGATCAAACACTGGTTCAACCAATTCGCGCATCTTAAAATAGTTATACTGGCCAAGAAAATTCTGTGGGGTATTTGGGAAGGTCTTAGCAGCATCCGCAACCTGAAACGCAAAGGGTTATTTCTTTTTTACACGGTGGGAATATGGGCCCTGTACATTATCGGTACATGGGTTGGTTTACTTGCCACACAGGGAACCTCGCACCTGGGATTGGCGCAGGCTGTATCGGGACTTGCCTTTGCAAGTATTGGTATGATTGTTACACCCGGAGGTATTGGCGCCTATGCTTATTTCCTGGCTAAAGTGCTTGAAAAAAATGATATCCCGTTTGAGATAGGTTTTGCCAATGGCACCCTTCAATGGTTTGCCCAATTTATTATTGTGGTGCTGGTAGGATCTATCTGCATGGGGCTGCTGCCTTTTTACAACAAAAGAAAACATCATGAAAGTAATTAGTGCCATAGAAAAAAAAATATACACCCTGCCGCAAATACTGGCGCAAATAGCTGCCTGGCGGATAGCCGATAAAACAATTGCTTTTACCAACGGTTGTTTTGATATACTGCACGAGGGACATATTTTTTCGCTCTCGCAGGCTGCACAGGAAGCCGACTATTTAATTGTTGGTGTTAACAGTGATGCCAGTACAAAAAGACTAAAAGGTCCGGAGCGCCCCATTAACCACGAGCACAGCAGGGCTTTGCTATTGGCCAGTTTGGTGATTGTAGATGCGGTAGTAATTTTTGAAGAAGATACGCCACTGGAGCTCATTACAGCGGTTCAGCCGGATGTATTGGTTAAAGGAGGTGATTATACCATTGATCAGATTGTAGGCGCAAAAGAAGTGATGGCCAATGGTGGACGGGTAGTGATCAATCCTATTATGGAAGGCTTTTCTACTACAGGGATTATTGAGCAGATCAAGGCTTCGTTTTCATAGGATCTTTCAATTTTGAAATTTTGGTCCCGGCTTAGCCGGGAGGGAAATTGATTTTTCCGGGATAGCGAAACTTAATATTGATAAAATACCTACCTGACTATATTTGATTTTTAGATTTTCATAAGCATGATTGGGCAATTTCAAAATTTCCCAATTCCAAAATTTCCCAATTGCAGCATGCCAAAAAAATTATTAATCCAACGCGATATTAGCTGGCTCAGTTTTAACGCCAGGGTATTACAGGAAGCCAATGACCCTACTGTTCCATTAAAAGAAAGGATCCGTTTTTTAGGTATTTTTTCGAATAATTCAGATGAGTTTTTCCGGGTTCGGGTGGCTACCTTAAAACGGATGCTTGAGTTTGCCGAGAAAAGAAGGAAACTGAATATGCATATGGAGGAGGCACCGCAAACCATCCTCGACCAGATACAGACCATTGTACTGCAGCAGCAAAATGAATTTAACAGGATATGGAAAGGCATTTTAGGTGAGTTAAAGAAACAGAAGATCCTGCTGGTAGACGAAAAACACCTGAACCGGGAGCAACAGGCATTTGTAAAAAAATATTTTGAAGAAGAAGTACGCTCCAATATTATTCCGTTGATGATCGAGAGTTTGCCGCAACTCCCCTACCTCCGCGATAAAAGCATTTACCTGGGCGTGGTGATGCGAAAGAAAAAAACAGCTTACCAGCAGAAATATGCTTTGATAGAAGTGCCTGCAAAAGCAGTGGGCAGGTTTATTTTACTTCCGTCAAAAGTCAATGAGAAACAGATCATTCTGCTGGAAGATGTGATTCGTTTTAACCTGCCGAATATCTTCTCTTATTTTGACTACGATCATTTTGACTCGCATATTTTTAAAGTTACCAAAGATGCCGAGCTTGATATAGACAATGATGTAAGTACCACTTTTGTTGAGAAGATAGAGAAAGGATTAAAGAACAGGCGCAAGGGTAAACCGGTAAGGTTTGTGTATGATAAAGAGATGGACGCTGGTTTGCTCGAATACCTGATCCGCAGATTAAGTCTAAACAGGAAAAGCAATATCATACCCGGTGGCCGTATCCATAATTTCAGGCATTTCATGGATTTTCCGGATGTGTTCAATACCAAAAGCACACGCCGTGCACCCTTTACACATGCGGCCCTGCAAACATCTATGCGCGTTACCGATGTGATTGTTAAGAAAGATGTGATGCTGCATTTCCCGTATCATTCTTTTAATGCGGTGATTGACCTGTTGCGCGAAGCGGCGATGGATCCGGATGTAACCTCTATCAAAATAACAGCCTATCGCCTTGCTTCCAATTCTAAAGTGATCAATGCATTGATCAACGCTGCGCGGAACGGCAAAGAAGTGGTAGTGATGCTGGAACTGAAGGCGAGGTTTGATGAAGAAGCTAACCTTGAATGGAAAAAAATACTGGAAGAAGAAGGCGTTACGGTTTTACTGGGTGTACCCAAAACAAAGATCCACGCCAAACTATGTATCATCAAAAAAAGAAAAGGCAATAAAACCATTCAATACGGATTTGTAAGTACCGGTAACCTGAACGAGAAAACAGCCACCATTTACGGAGACCATTGCCTGCTTACCAGCAACAGGAATGTAATGGCAGATATTAACCGCATTTTCCACTACCTCGAAAACTGGAAAACTGGTATACATCATTTACATGCGTGCAAAACGCTGGTCGTTTGTCCAACCAATATGCGGCGGACAATGATCGGACTGATTGAACGTGAGATCAAACACGCCAAAGCCGGTAAAGAAGCAAGGATCACCCTTAAAGTAAATTCGCTGAGCGATGCGGAGCTGATCTACAAACTAAACGAAGCTGTTAAAGCAGGCGTGGAAATACATATGGTAGTGAGGGGAATATTCTGCGCCAAGTTTGATATCAAAAAAAACAATAATAATGTTTCTGCAATAAGCATTGTTGACGAATACCTGGAACATGCCCGTGTATTGATCTTCCATAACCTGGGCAAGGAAAAAATTTACATATCAAGTGCCGACTGGATGGTGCGAAACCTCGACCACCGTGTGGAGGCGGCCGTTCCTGTAACCGATCCTGCTATCTGTGCCGAATTGAAGGATATTATCCACATTCAATTAAGAGATAACGTAAAAGCACGGATACTCGACCATGAATTAAAGAACAACTATGTACCTTCCACAGGTAAAAAACGGATACGGTCGCAGATTGAGACCTATCATTACCTGTACAAGAAAAATATTATGAATAGTGAGGTTAGCCGCCATTGATATCGGGAGTAACGCAGCAAGATTATTAATTGCCGAAGTAACACAAAGCAGGGATGGGAAACCACAGTTTAATAAACTGAACCTGGTGAGGGTTCCGCTGCGGTTGGGTTTTGATGTATTTGAGAAAGGCGAAATATCGAAAGAGAAAAGAGGCATGGTATTGCAAACCATGAAAGCCTATGGCCATCTGTTAAATGCCTATGGCGTAAAAAACGTGATTGCCTGCGCTACCAGCGCCATGCGCGATGCAAGGAACAGCGCCGACCTGATCAGAAAAATAAAACTGGAAACCGGACTCGATATCGAGATCATCAGTGGTGAGCTGGAAGCGTCTATTATTTACGAGAACCATATTGCCGAAAACATGGACACCGACCATAGCTACATGTACATTGATGTAGGCGGCGGCAGTACCGAACTTACTTTTTTTGCAGACGGCAAATTAGTATTCAAACAATCGTTCAACATAGGCACTATCCGTTTATTAAAAGATATGGTAGATGATGCCAAATGGAACGAGATGAAGGATACCATTAAAACCAAAACCAAAGGCTATAAAAAAATAGTGGCCATCGGTACCGGTGGTAATATCAATAAAGTGTTCTCATTAAGTAAGAAGAAAGATGGCAAACCCTTAAGCCTTCAGCTCTTAAAAGATTATTATAAAGAAATCTCTAATTTTTCTGTTGAAGACCGTATTAATATTTACAAACTGCGCCAGGACAGGGCCGATGTAATTGTACCTGCCCTGCAGGTGTACATCAACGTAATGCGCTGGTCTGACACGGATGAGATTTATGTGCCTAAAATTGGTTTGGCAGATGGATTGGTACAGCACCTGTATTACGAATTACTGGCCAAGAATGCCACCACCGCCTGATTTCAGCAAATTCATAACATCACCCCCCTAAACCGTGCCTTTGTGCCTTCGTGTGCAAAAAAAATCCACACGAAGGCACAAAGGCACGGTTTTTAGTTTTCCAACCGACAGCCTTCCGCATACACGACTTTTCACCGATGGCAAGTCCTTATTCACCCATATTCTTTCATGGGCTTATTTTGGAAAGATAGATTTGAATGAAAGAAGGTGCATCAATTACATAATTAATTTTTAAATTCAATTATCAAACCATTTTACTTGCGCAATAAGAATAACAAGAAGATCGTCACTATCATTGCCCACGCTGTGGCATGGATCTGCTTTTTCACACTACCCTACCTTGTGTTTTTTCCAAGGATGCGGGAGTTTAGTATCAGCGACCACCAACTGGCTTCTATTATCTGTAACAATGTGTTCCTGGTTCTGTTTTATTACCTCAACACATTATTACTGATACCAAAATTTCTCGCCAAAGAAAAATGGTTATGGTATGTATTATCAATTGTTGCCTGCCTGTTTATCTTTTTATATATACCCAAAGAGATCGCTAAACTGATTGCACAGCCTGAAGGGTTTAACCCGCAGAACAGGGAATTCATCCGCAACCCCGCTTATACAGGCAAAAAACATTTTTATGGGATGATGAGGGGTAACCGGCCTGTAGCAGACCCATATAACACCGTTTTGTTTCTGCTGATATTTACGATGGGCACCAGTATATCGGTAGTGCAACGCTGGCTTAAAACCGAGCAAACCAGGAAAGAAACAGAAAATGAGAAACTGAATACAGAATTATCATTTCTGAAATCGCAGGTAAACCCACATTTCTTTTTTAATACGCTGAACAATATTTATTCGCTGGCTGTTGTGCGCAGCGAACTAACAGCGCCTGCCGTAATGAAACTGTCGGCCATTATGCGGTACATCCTTACCGAAACGCAGCGCGATCTAGTTCCGCTTTCAAATGAAGTGGAATTCATCCACAACTTCATAGATCTGCAGAAAGTAAGGCTGACTGATAAAGTATCGCTGAACTTTACTACTGAAGGCAGTATAAGCGATCTGCTGATTGCACCGCTGCTTTTTATTCCTTTTGTTGAGAACGCATTCAAATACGGTGTAAGCACGAAAGAAGCATCGAGCATTACCATAGAAATAAAAACGGTTGGCAATACGGTTGTATTTACGGCCGTTAATTATATCGTACCTTCAGAGAACAACCTGATGGAGAATACCGGCATTGGTATCAACAACGTAAAACGCCGCCTGGAACTGATGTACCCGGGCAAACACCAACTGAGTACCACACAGAAAGACAATTATTATACCGTTCACCTGGAAATAGAAACCTGATGATCCGCTGTATTGCAATAGACGATGAACCATTAGCCCTGCAATTAATTAAAGAATATTGCGGCAAGATCTCTTTTCTGAAACTGGAGAAAACCTTCACCAATACAGATGAGGCCAAAGCATATCTGCAGGATAATAAAGTAGACCTGCTTTTCCTCGATATACAGATGCCCGATATTAACGGTATGCAATTTTATAAAAGCCTGGTTGAAAAACCACCGGTGATCTTTACTACGGCTTATAAAGATTTTGCCGCAGAAGGTTTTAATGTAGACGCTGTTGACTACCTGCTGAAACCTTTTGAATACGACCGCTTTTTGAAAGGCTGTTACAAAGCCAAAGAATACCTTGAGTTTTTGAGCTCCCAGGAACTGCAACTCAATTCTATCTTTGTAAAAGTGAATTACGAGATCATGAAGATCAACCTCAAAGACATTGAGTTGATTGAAGCGCTGGACGATTATATCAAAATATACATCAAACCCAATCCTGTACTCACTTTAATGACACTTAAGAGCATACAGGAAAAATTACCGGTACGTGATTTTGTAAGGGTACACCGTTCTTTTATTGTACCGTTGAGCCGCATTGAAAAATTCAGTAAAACAAAACTGTGGATCGCCGGAAAAGAAATTCCGATCGGCAGCAGTTACAGTGGTGTATACGACCAGTTACTGGCTGTTTCAAAAACAAAGTAATTTCCCCGATTACAGCAGGCTGCTCACCTATCTGTTACAACCAACACCTGTGCAGTAAATAATTTTACATGGATCATTTTTCATAAATGTTTCATGCAAGGTTTTGAAAAAAAGGTATTATCTGCTGTTCTCAGCATGGGTAATACCTTTTTACCCCCCGCCCCCCTGAAGGGGGAGTTGGAATGAGCCCCGGCGGGGCTCTGTTTTTTGCTGATAACAAAGCTCACTAAAACTATACTACATATCTAACTCCCCCTTCAGGGGGCTGGGGGGTGATAAATTTATTACCCCATTTACTATGTTACGAACTACCTTCGCAAAAACATTTTCCGAATGGAATTTCTCAAACAACTGGGTATAGCTGATAAAAATCATGGTGTTTCAACCGGTACAGAATGGATCAGCAGTAATGGTGCTGTTATTGATTCCTTCTCTCCTGTTGATGGTAAAAAAATCGGTTCAGCAGCAACTGCCGATAAACAATCGTACGAATCTGCCATAGCTAAAGCGCAGGAAGCATTTAAAACATGGCGCATGTGGCCCGCACCTAAGCGTGGAGAAATTGTACGGCAGGTAGGCGATGCCTTGCGCGCCAATAAAGAACCACTGGGCAAATTAGTTAGTTACGAAATGGGCAAGAGCCTGCAGGAAGGCTATGGCGAAGTGCAGGAGATGATTGATATCTGCGATTTTGCAGTGGGCCTCTCCCGCCAGTTATATGGATTAACCATGCACAGCGAAAGACCTGCACACCGCATGTACGAGCAATGGCATCCATTGGGTATTGTGGGCATTATATCTGCATTCAATTTTCCGGTAGCCGTATGGAGCTGGAACAGTGCATTGGCATGGGTTTGCGGTAATGTAACCATCTGGAAGCCGAGCGAAAAAACACCTTTATGCGGCATTGCCGTACAAAAAATAGTTGCTGAAGTATTTGCTAAAAATAATGTACCCGAAGGTGTGAACGGTCTGGTACAGGGCGGCAGAGAAGTGGGCGAATGGTTAAGTAACGATACCAGAATTCCACTGGTATCTGCCACAGGTTCTACCCGCATGGGTAAAGCTTTGAGTGCTGCCGTTGCGGCACGTTTGGGTAAAAGCATCCTGGAACTGGGTGGTAATAATGCCATCATTATTTCTAAAGAGGCCGACCTGGATATGGCATTGATCGGCGCTGTGTTTGGGGCCGTGGGTACTGCCGGGCAACGGTGTACCACTACCCGCAGATTAATTATACATGAAAGCGTGTACGATGCGTTTAAAGAGAAATTAGTAAAAGCCTACAGCCAGTTACGCATTGGCGACCCGTTGGATACGCATAACCATGTAGGGCCATTGATTGATGCCGATGCGGTGAAAATGTACCTCCATGCTATTGAGCAATGCAAACAACAGGGCGGGAATTTTATTGTTGAAGCCGGTGTATTAAATGGCAAGGGATATGAAAGCGGCTGTTATGTAAAACCATGCATAGCCGAAGTAAAAAACGAGATGGCCATTGTGCAGCACGAAACCTTTGCACCCATCTTATATTTGATAAAATACAAAACACTGGAAGAAGCCATAGCATTACAGAACGGTGTACCACAGGGACTCTCTTCTGCAATTATGACCGTGAACATGCGCGAAGCAGAATTATTTCTCTCACATGCCGGTAGCGATTGCGGCATAGCCAATGTTAACATAGGTACCAGCGGTGCCGAAATTGGCGGTGCTTTTGGCGGTGAAAAAGAAACAGGTGGCGGTCGCGAAAGTGGCAGCGATGCATGGAAAGCCTACATGCGCAGGCAAACCAATACCATTAACTGGAGCGATAAACTACCTTTGGCACAGGGCATTGTGTTTGATTTGTAGCAGGTTGCAATATCTTATTTTGAAAAGCCTTAGCCGTTGGTTAAGGCTTTTTTATTTGCATGAAGCTGGTTATCTATTGTTGTGAGATTGCGTATATTTATGTGTTGTGCGCTATTTTTCAGGCTTCAACTACTTTCTATGACTTTTAAAGAAATTGCAAATAAATTGACCGGTTTTAGTATCCCGATTTTTGGAGTTTCGTGGACGCCAGCTCAACTTGAGATTAATGTTGCTAAAAAAGTAATTCTCTTTTTAGAGGACAAGAGAGTATTGTATGTGGTTTACGAGCTTGAATCACCACAGCATTGTATAACGTCTGTAATTCAAATAAGAGAGTTTTTAACAACACAGATGTTTGACTTAGGTGATAAGTCAGAATTAGCGCATATTCTTCGAGCAATGAGAAGTGTTTGCAGAAAATTTTTGGACAGTGTTCAGGGACAGTACTATTTTGATAAAGGCCGGGGACGGATAGATCATAATCTTGGTATGGGGGGAGAACTCCATTTCTATAATGCTATGGGCGAACTAAGAGCAACAATTGGAATTTTAATTGCCAAAATTATCGTTATGCATGGTCTTAATTTTGAAGGAGACCTTATTAACATCATACCATTCGAAATTCCTGACAATTAAAATAGCACACAAAATGAGATTTTCTGCAATGTTACTGAAGAATATATACTGAGCACCCTTTCGCTTATCATCCGCAGTCTAATCTGGACAAATAAATTCTAGTAGTAGAATACAATAATGCAACTACATTAACTTTACTCAGCAACAACTCGGCTGACGAGTCACAGAATAACCTAATAGCAGAAAACCCTATCCGTTAACAACAATATTTGAACATGAAAAAATCAGGGAACTACCATTAATTATTATATGCGTTTTACAAATACGGAGATTATTCAAGTTACACTGTGTTAATATCAATTATAAATGCACAACCGCTTTCAAACAAACACCACCGAATGGAACAGGTTCGGGCACCTGTTTAAAAGGCAGGAAATACCTGCAAAGACAGTCCTTTTGCGGGAAGGTCAGGTTTCTAAAAAAGCATTTTTTATTGAGCGGGGCTGCATCAGGTTATTCTTTAACAACAATGGCAAAGACATCACCTTCCAGTTCTTTTTTGAAGGCGAAGGTGTTTCTTCTGTTGAAAGCTTCAGAACAAACCAGCCAAGCCTGTTCACCATCGAGAGTATTGAGCCCTGCATTATTCATTCCATCTCCAAAAAAGATTTTCAAACTATCCTCGATAGCTCGCCTGCCATTAAACAACAGGTAGAAGAACAGATCTTTCAACGGATGGTTTTTTATCAAAAACTGTTCCTGTCGCGCATTAAAGACAATCCACAAAAAAGGTATGAGGAGTTGTTAAAACATTACCCGAAAATTCTGCAGCGAGTGCCGCAACATTATATCGCTTCCTACCTTGGCATTACACCTGTTTCATTAAGCCGTATCCGTAACAGGCGGTAATCATTTCTTAACAATTGTTATCGTCCGGCCATTGCAATCTTTCCAGCTTTGTGTTGTAAAAATTTAAACAGCACAGCTATGAAAGCAGTTATCGTTTTTAATCACCCTTATGAGGGCAGCTATTGCAATGCCGTTTTACACGCAGTAACGGCAGGACTTGCCAAAGCCGGTCATGAAATTGACCTGATCCATCTTGACAAAGACAATTTTGATCCGGTAATGCGGGCTAAAGATCTGGAGGCATTTGCCAAAGCAAAATTTGAAAAAATAAATACCCTGCAGGCGCTGGACCCTATGGTGCTTAATTACAAGCAACAGCTTGAGAATGCAGATCATTTAATTTTTATTTTCCCTATCTGGTGGGAGCTGATGCCTGCATTAACAAAGGGTTTTATCGACAAAGTTGTTTTTCCGGGCGTTACCTACGATTATGAAAAGGAAATAAAGATGGTTTGCAGGCTGAAAAACCTGAAAAGGCTCACAGTTATCACCACCATGAATTCACCGTCTATTGTTTACCGGCTCGTATTTGGCAACGCTATTAAAAAAGCCATCCTCACCGGCACTTTCTGGAAAATTGGTGTTAAGAACAGGAAATGGATCAGCCTGAATATGGTGAAGTTTGTTTCAGAACAAAAAAGAAAAAAATGGTTGGCAAACCTGGAAAATAGGTTCTCAAAACTCAAATAACAAACAAATAGCACTTTGCTCTTCTGCATAAAATACCCGCATCTTTCGTAACTTTAACCAGTGGCTATTTCCACAACATAACGGCGCCTCTCTCCTGCTGTTTCCTGCTGTTTCCTGCTTTTGCCGTTATGCATCATTTTATAAAATGCCCCTGATGAAAAGCAAAACTGTTCAAACTGAAATTGATGCCAGCTTCCTGTATCAGCAACTTGCCGAGCATGAGGAAGACCCAACCATAGCCAATGTTTTCAGACAAATGAGCGGGATTGAAAAAAGCCACGCAGAAGCTTTTGCCAAAAAAGAAAATATCAGTCTTGACAACTTAATGCAGCCATCATGGAGAGCAAAAACATTAAACACCATCGGTAAAATATTTGGATACGACTATGTACTGGGGGCGTTAATGGATACTGAAAAAAGTATTTCATCTGCTGTAATAAACACCAAACAAAAGAACAAACAGGAAATAACAGGCACAGAAACAACCCATGTAAAAATTCTCCGCTCCATTCTTGAAAAAGAAGAGAAAGTAACAGGCATACAACTGTCTAAATTTGAAAGCCGGCACCGTTCTGTTGGCGGCAATGCCATTAGAGCGGCGGTATTGGGGGGCAATGATGGACTCGTTTCCAATTTCAGTTTAATTATGGGTATAGCCGGCGCAACATCCGGGCAGGAAGGGGTTTTGCTGGCCGGACTGGCGGGCTTATTGGCCGGCGCCTTATCAATGGCTTTGGGCGAATGGATCTCTGTAAAAAGCTCGCAGGAATTATACGAAAACCAGATGCAGATAGAACTGGAAGAATTAGAAACCAATCCCGAAGGCGAAATGAAAGAACTGGCATTGATCTATATTGCCAAAGGCATTCCGGAAAAACAGGCTTATGAGATGGCTGCAGAAATAATGAATGATACAACTCACGCACACGAAATATTAGTAAAAGAGGAGCTGGGCATTAATGCAGAAGAATTAAAAGGCTCTGCCATTGAGGCTGCGGTATATTCTTTTATCCTGTTTGCAATTGGCGCGGTAATTCCTGTAATACCATTCATGTTTACAAGCGGCATACAGGCCATCATCATCAGTGTTTCGTTAAGTGCTGTTGGATTGTTTTTAATTGGCTCAGCCATCACCCTATTTACCGGGAGAAATGTATGGTTTTCCGGTTTCCGGCAGGTGTTGTTTGGATTAGCCGCCGCTGCTGTAACTTTTGGAATCGGGAAATTAATTGGTGTTTCTGTAGGGGGATAAATAAATCATCGCTTTAAAACTTTATCACCCGTATTTACAGATTATAACACTGCTTACCAAAAGCAATAAAGTCTATCAAAAATCAGGGCAAATTTTATAACTTTAAGCATACTATTCTCCACTCTTAAAGTTTTCTGTATGAAAGCCCCCAAACTTCTTTTCTGCATGGTTGTTTTATTATGCCAAACCGGATTTTCACAAGAAGCAACTACCGCAAAGCAAGCCTTTCCTTTATGCAATTCTTTTGACCTCCTGGTTCAATCTGCCGCCTCTGATTTCTCAAATCTGAAGGGTACAAAAACCAGTAATGCGAATGGTAAGGAATTTTATTCAACCATAGAGATCAGAGATGCAAAATCAACTACCATCAATGGTTTTTTAGACTATTACAGTTTTCATGCAGATTTTGGCAGATTTGCAACCAATGAAGAAGCATCAAAATTTATGAAAGACCTGCAAGCCGAATTTGTAAAATGCAAGCCAGGATTTGAGTTTATTATGGCAAAAGACAGGCAGATCAATCAGTATCATTATTATCTGATCAACAAACACAATGCGGGAGTCAGGTACTACAATGCCTATCTCGACAAAAGAAAAGTTGACAACCTCTATGAAGTAGGTTTTACCATGTATAAAAACGACCTACTCAGGGAATATATTTATTTAACCAATGAACCTGACCAAACGCAGCAGCAGTGCAAGGATGTGCGCAAGGTTGTTGAGGCCTCGAAAACAAAATTTGAAGGAATCAGGGGCGAATTAACCAACAACGGTTATATTGAATTTTACAATAGCAATTTTTGCTTAACAGGCCTAAGTAACTGCCGTATTTATCCTGTAAATGTATTTCATAAACAACCCACCTTTCAAGTGCAGGTAGCGGGCAATTTATCGCAGGATAATGCTACAAGAGCAATTGAGAGTGTAAGCGCCCTGATAGCTGCATCATTAGGGAAAGGCTATGCGGCAGGCAGTTTTAAAAATGGCTCACGTGTGGTATTCTGTTTAAAAGATGATGTGGGAGTAGAAGGAAAAGAACTGATTGTAATTGAGAAAAAAGAATCTTCAGCATCATTTACAAAAACCATCTCAGTTACTTTGGAATTTTATTCAATCAACCCTTAGATAAAACAGCACCGGTAATTAAACCCATAAATAATTAACAGAAGAATGAAATGGAACTCGAATCTTTATGATCAAAAGCATGATTTTGTATCTAAATACGGAGAAGATGTAATTGAATTGCTTGACCCGCAGAACGGCGAAAATATTTTAGATCTTGGCTGTGGAACCGGCGACCTGGCAGAACTGATCAGAGCGAGAGGCGCCAATATCACCGGCCTCGACAGCTCTCCTGAAATGATTGAAGCTGCAAAAGCCAAATATCCGATTATATCATTCGATTTAAAATCTGCTGACAATTTCAGTTACGATGAAAAATTTGATGCGGTATTTTCTAATGCTACGCTGCATTGGGTACTGGAAAAAGAAAAAGCAATTTCCTGCATTTATGAATGCCTGAAACCAAACGGGAGATTTGTTGCAGAATTTGGAGGCAAAGGAAATGTTGTTAATATTGTTACAGCGCTGAAGGATGTTTTAAGGGAAAAAGGGCTTCCAGATATTGCCAATAAAACCATCTGGTATTTCCCTTCATTGTCAGAATATACTTCCTTACTTGAACAAAAAGGATTCAGGGTAACATTCGCAGCACATTTTGACAGGGAAACATTATTGAAGGATACAAACGGCGTAAAAAACTGGATCCAGATGTTTGGACGTTCCTATCTGGATGGCCTGGACAGTAAACTGGTTGATGATATTTTAACAACAGTGGAAGAACTGGTAAAGCCCACCAATTTCAAAAATGGCAATTGGTATGCTGATTATAAAAGGCTCAGAGTTGTTGCACTAAAAGAAGGATAGTCCCCCCACTGCAAAATATTTTCTTTTTTATTTTACCAAATCTGAAACTATGAAATGTTTGGTCATCTTCCTGTCTGTGTGCATCGGATTGTTATCCTGTAAACAGCCAGATAACAATCTGGCTCTTCAAAACCGGATAGCCACTTTAGAGGCAAAACTTTCGAGTACCTATAAACCGGGGTTGGGCGAGTTTATGAGTTCCATCCAGGTTCACCATTCCAAACTCTGGTTTGCAGGCATTAATCAAAACTGGAAATTGGCCGACTTTGAAATACATGAGATCATGGAAGCATTGAGCAATATTAAAAGATACCAGACTGAAAGAAAAGAGTCACAAAAAATCGATATGCTTAACCCTGCTTTAGACAGCGTTAATACCGCCATTCAGCAAAAGAATTATTCAGCATTCAAAAGCAGTTATATTAACCTGACCAAAACCTGCAACAACTGTCATCATGCCGTTGATTTCGAATTTAATATTGTAAAAATACCAGAAACACCCCCGTTTAATAATCAAAACTTTAAAACTGATAGTGCTCAATAAAAGAACCTGCCTGTCGGCAGACAGGAGACAAAAGAAAAAGAGCGCCTCCGAAATTCGGGAACACGCTCTTTTTCTTCTTCTCTTCGTTCATCTTTTATTGAAACCTGTAGGTAACTATGTGTTCAATAACTCAAAACGTTATTATTTACTTACGTAGATACTGATCATCTCCTCTCAGCCAATCTTCCCGCATCGGTGCAAAGAAACAGATGTACACAGTATCTTCCAACACAGTAATAGAATGCGGAACCTTTGATGGAATCACAAGCACTTCGCCGGCATTAACCACCACTTCACGGTTGTCGAAAATATATTTCATTTTACCGGAAACAACCCACGAATATTCTTCACTCTCATGCGAATGGCGGGCCGCATACGCCCCTTCTTTAGCAGTAAACCTCGACAGTGTAGCTTTTTCTCCATACACCACCTGGCGTATCAGCTTATCATTTAACTTCTCTTCTTTAAAATCATTCCAGGCAATTTTCTTAACCTCTGCCGGTTTTGTAATAATGGCCGGTTCTTCTTCTTTGTAGAGCCCTGAACCAATTATATAAGTCTCACCATTATGCACCACTTTGCGTACATAAGTTTGTTTAAGTGCGGGTGTATTATCGCCGGGCTTGTACCAGTAGCAATCCAGCCAGGCGCTGCCTTTTGCCATAACAGCATCTATCTGATCTTTGATCACCAGTTTTCCTTTCAGGTCTTTCAGATCTATCAGGTTCATTCCCTCAAAGCTGGGCTGGGCCGGGTTCACCAACTCAGTGCCCTGTGGATTTTGTACAAACACATAAGTGTTCATAAAAACAAAAGGACCTGTTTTATCGCGTAGCTGTGGAAAAGCATCTTTGCCATGATTGGCTACAAGACCGGCGGCACGATTAACAATATCTTCAATAAAAGCTTTATCCATCTGCATCTTATAAATTCCGCAGCCAACAATATAATCCTTGCCTGAAGGGAATGTTACTTTTTTCACGAAGGTGGATTTCCATGTTGGAAAGATATCTCCCGGTTCAGGGTACATATAGTGAATCCATCCTTCACCACCGGGCAAAGCAGCCGCGTCAAGAAACATTTTTCCGATGGGTCGTCCAAGCACGTCTTTTAGATTGCTCACATTTACACCTTCACTCGCAGGGTCTGCAGCGTGGAAGGTTCTTATGCCATCCATTGTCCAAACAAAAAAGTATGTATCATCATGAAACCATTTGGTGCCTTTCTGCCTGAATTCAGAAAATGCATTGTCACCTTTTTGTTCAAATACTGCTGCTGCATCACGTACAAGTGACATCAACTCAGGCGCAGCCATTTTCTTAATGGCAGAAACTGCTTTAGGGGCGTCGGCCAGGTAAACACCGCAGCCAACCAGCACCCATCTGTCTCCTATCTGCGCTTTGCTTACATAAGCAGATTTCAGTGTAGAAATACTTTCTCCTGGTTTGGGCCACATATAATCTACCCAACCGGAACCACTACGCTGTACTACTTTAAACATCTCGCGGATCAGGTATTTGCCATGTGTATCTTTCAGGTCCATAATATTGCGTCCTTCAAGATTTCTGAAACCGGGGTTAACAAGATCAATACCATTTGTATCAACAACAAATATGTACGCATCTTTCACAATAAAAGAACCTTTGGGATCATGGAAAAGTTTAAAAGCAGCCGTATCATTCTGCTGAATTTGCCCAACCGCTTCTCTTACCGCATCAACCACAAATTCTCTTTCCATACGGTCGTTATACATACCGCTACCCACAATATAGCTTTTGCCTGATGGTGTCTCCACCAGTCTTACATAACTGCTCTTCCATCGTGGTAGCAATCCGCCGGGAACGGGCCATTGGTAGTGATACCACCCGGCAGGCTTATACATAAGCGATGTAGCGGCGCCAAGCAGTCCACGAATAATGGGTTTGCCGTTAATGTCTTTGAGATCCATTTGATTATCTCCTTCCAAATCAGGATCGGGGTGCACAAGCATATTACCTTTAGGATCGAGAACAAAAATATATGTATCGCCATGCCGCCACCGGCTGTCAGGAACACGAAAATCTTTAAAAGCTTTTTCTCCCTTAACACGAAGCAGCTCTGCCGCGTCTTTTACCAATGCAATGAGCTGACGGGTGGTGTCGTACTGATAGAACTGATCACCGTTGGGGTCGTTCACAATCTGCGACTGTGCCGTTTTCACTAACATGAATGAAAGCGCAGCAACCGTTAAAAAAATATATTTTTTCATAACCAATAATTTTTCTCAGGTAAAAAATTGTTTCCGGAAAGGCAGTTTCTGTTTGGAAAACTAAGAATGAGATCTTTTTTAAACAATGACGGCTATCCTGGTTTATTGTGATATAAATCAGCTTTCTCTATTTAACCCTGCACTCAAACCGATTGAAAAAGAACAAGTTCAGGAATCAGCCGCTTTATTTTACACAATAACGCCTTCTTAATCAACTGCATCTAAAGACCTTGGCGCGGGAAAATATGCACGCAAAGCCGCCAAGGCGCAGTTGGCAACAAGTGGGTATTTTGCAGGAATTATACTGATATCTTACCTTCAACTTAAAATAAAGCAAGATTGTTTTTGAATAACCCGATGTGAAAATTTGCAATTCCAAAGTGCCTTGCAGAAATTATTATTTCCTATGATCAACATAACTAGTTTAGAAAAAGCAACTGACTTATATAAACCAAGGCGCATCAGGAAGTATGTATTGGTCTGGTGTTCATCCGGCAGTGCAACACTGGTTGTAGATGAAAATGTGTTTGAATTAAAGGCCAATACTGCCATCACTATAACTTCCGGACAAATCCATTACATCAAAAAAACAAAAGCCGCCCGGGGATTTGTACTTGAATTTACCTACGACTTTTTTTGTAAGGATGATAAAGACATTGAACTGATCTTTCATAATAGTTTGTTTTGTCATTTTGCCATGAACGAAGTAATACCACTCGGCAAAAGCAAACTGGTTGGGATGGAATTGACACAGATTGGAAAAGAGCTGAAACAAAAACCATATCAATACCTGATCTCTACGCATAGCATGATCAAACTGATACTGGTTGAATTAAACCGCGCCAAAATAAAACAGGGCGGTGAAATTTATAAGCCTGATGCCTTATTCCTGAAATTCCTTGAAGCATTACGAGCCAATTTTAAAGAAAACCCTACGGCAAGGCAGTTGGCAGGTTATTTAGGCACCACAGAATCCAAACTGAACGAACTATCAAAATTGCATACAGGCAATACTGCACAACATGTAATACACGGGCTGGTGGCATCAGAAGCTAAACGCCTGTTCATGTATGAAAAATTATCTGTTAAAGAGGTGGCCTACGAATTGGGATTTAATGACCCTTTTTATTTTTCCAATTTCTTTAAAAAGCAGACAAAGCAATCGCCAAAAATGTATAAGGAGAAATATGCAGTTTAAAAATTACATGCTTTTCTCTGAATCGTCTATTCTTTAGGGTGGTTACACAAGCCATCTTTGTGCCTGGTTAATCATTGTTCAACATCAAAAAAAATCAATGAAAAAACAGCAGGATATAGCAACGCTATTGGTAAGGCTGGCACTGGCTTCCGGCTTTTTGTCGGCTGCATCTGGCCGGATTAGTTTTATAAACGGCAACCCCGACTGTTGGCAAAATTTCCTAGCTTATGCAGGCAAAGTAAATTCGTTTGCACCTGCAAGCTTTGTTCCGGCGCTTGCACTTGTTAGCACCACACTCGAAATAGTCTTTGGCATCTTATTGCTGATTGGCTATAAAACAAAATGGGCGGCTACAGGAGCTTCGGTTCTTACATTGCTGTTTGCATTGGCTATGGCTTATTCATTTGGAATTAAAGAACCGTTCGATTATTCGGTGTTTGCTTTTAGCAGTGCCGCATTTCTTTTGGCAGCCATGCCAAAGTATCGCTGGAGTATTGATGAACTATTATTAAAAAAATAAAATTAAACAGATGAAAGAAAGAATGAACATTAACAAAGCAGAACCCGGTATTTACAAGGCAATGGAAGCATCAGAAGCCATGGTAAACTCTTTTGAGCTGGATGCACATTTAAAAGAACTGATCAGGATCAGGGTATCGCAGATCAATGGCTGCGGCTATTGCATTAATATGCACACAAAAGATGCCTTAAAACTCGGCGAAACAACGCAACGCCTTTTTGCGATAAGCGCCTGGTGGGAAACACCATTTTTTACAGCAGAAGAACAAATTGTGCTCAAATTGGCTGAACAGGTAACAACTATTTCAAACGGCGGTATATCAGATGAAGTATTTACCAATGCAAGGAACATTTTGGGAGAAAAGAAACTGGCACAGGTAATTTTTGCCATTATAACCATTAATAGCTGGAACCGGATTGCTATATCCGTGCATATGGTAGCGGAGAAAGATTAACTACAACCTGTTAATTAATTTTTAAAGATGAATCAGAAAAAAATTTGCGGAGGTTGCGGTACGCAATTCCCATCAGCCACAGATCTGCCGGAGTTTTGCCCGATATGCAATGATGACCGGCAGTTTATTCCTGAAGGCGGACAAACATGGACCACTCTTGATGAGATGACCAACAACTATAGTGTTGTTGCAAAAAAAGTAACCAACAATTTATACGATTTAAAAATAGCCCCAACATTTGCCATCGGCCAAAGAGCCTTACTGGTTCTGGCTCCCGGCGGTAACATTTTATGGGACTGTATTGCCTTGCTCAATGAACCAACCATTGCATTTATCAAATCGAAAGGCGGCTTGAAGGCGATCGCATTTTCCCATCCTCACTACTACTCTACCATGAATGATTGGGCGGAGGTTTTTAATTGCCCGGTTTATATTCATCAAAGTGATGAACAATGGATCGTACACAAAGGGAAGCACCTTAACTTATGGTCGGGCACGGAAAAGGAATTGTGGGATGGAATGCGGATCATTAATATTGGCGGTCATTTTCCGGGAAGCAGTATTTTACATGTTCCGTTTCTTTCGCCAAAAGGGACTGTTCTTTGCGGGGATACGTTTGCCATTTCTCCCAATAAAAAACATATGGCAATTATGTACAGTTATCCCAACAGGATACCATTGCCTGTACAGGAAGTGCAGCGTATTAAAAAACGAATGCTTGCATTGGTATTTGACACAATGCATGGATTTTATGATGTGCAGAATATCTATTCAGACGCAAAGGAAATTTTAGAGCATTCATTGGAAAAATATGCATAGTCAGCTAAATTGATTTACATGATACGACTGGAGCACTTTGATAAAGAAAATTATGCAGACCTGATCTCATGGGTTACCAATGAAGAGGAACTGATGCAATTTGCCGGCCCTCAGTTTACGTTCCCATTAACACCGGAACAACTGGATATGTCATTAAGCGACAGAAACAGATTTGCATTCAGGATAGTTGCCAATGAAACAAATGTATCAATTGGCCATGCTGAAATATATGCATCGGCAGATTCGGTTAGAATCGGGAGAATACTCATTGGCAATAAAAAACAAAGAGGAAAAGGACTGGGTGTGCAAATCGTACAGGCACTTCTTAACTTTGCGTTTTCCTGGTTTGAAAAACCGAAAGTAGAATTATTTGTTTTTGATTGGAACACAAATGCCATAAGATGCTACGAGAAAGTTGGGTTTACGATCAACCCTGACAAAAAATTTGAACGAAAAATAAAGCAGGAAGTCTGGGTTGCATTAAACATGACGATAGACAGAGAAAAATGGATTGGTTTAAATAAAAATAAGCAGTAAGTATGATGACTACTATTTCTCAAAAAGAAAAAGCTATCCGGTTTCGTGAGCTTCACCATACCGGCAGTATGTTACTCATGCCTAATATCTGGGATCCCTTAGGCGCTCTGTTAATGGAAAACCTGAACTATCCTGCTATTGCTACAGCAAGCGCAGCTATTGCTTTTGCGAATGGATACCAGGATGGTGAGCAAATCCCTTTCAATGATTTATTGGTGCTGTTGAACAGGATCACAAACAGTGTTAATCTTCCGGTAACGGCTGATATAGAAAGCGGGTATGCGCAAACCGACAGCCAATTAAAGGAAAACATCAAACGGCTTATTGACAGCGGAATAGTGGGCATTAATTTTGAAGACACCGATCATCAAACCCATCAATTGCAGTCTGCAGAAATACAAAGCCATAAGATTAACCTCATCAGAGCAGTAGCAAACGAGATGGGTATTCCGCTTTTTATAAATGCAAGATCGGATGTGTATTTATATGAAACTAATTTTGACAGTGCAGAAGCAAAATTGGAAGAATTAACAAGAAGAGGGCTGCTATACAAAGAGGCAGGCGCAGATGGTTTCTTCCCAATCCTGCTGAAACAGGAAAAAGAAATCAGTACATTAATTGCCCATATTGATTTACCGATCAATATCTTAACCATACCCGGCATTCCGGATCTAAAAACCCTGAGTGAGTTGGGTATTGCAAGGGTTACCCTTGGTCCTTCACTTTTAAAATTCGCCATCAAAGCCATGAAGTCGCTGGCAATGCAATTAAAAGAGCAGGAAGGACTATCGGCCATTACAGGGAATGAAATATCTACAGATTTTCTGAAAGGCTTAGTCAGCAAAAACAATTAACCCGCAGAAACAATGGTGTTCAGTTCATTACACCCTTCCATATCCGGAAGGGTGTTTTTATGTTTTGCCTTATCTCCGCATCCAAATTCCTAAAACAGCCTATCTTCATCCAAACAAACTATCGCCTGTAAATACCAGCTACTATGAACCGTATTGACAGATTATTTGCAATACTTACCTTACTGCAATCGAAGAAATATGTACCCGCAGAAAAGATAGCCGACAAATTCCAGCTCAGTATCCGTACGGTTTACAGGGATATCAAGGCATTGGGCGAATCCGGCATCCCTATTAGTTTTGAGCAGCACAAAGGCTATTTTATTGTACAGGGTTATTTTCTGCCGCCTGTATCTTTCAGCTCCGAAGAAGCCAATGCTTTTCTGCTGATGGAAACAATTGTGCAGGGATTTACCGATAAATCCATTCAGAAACATTACACCAATGGATTAAATAAAATAAAAGCTGTATTACGGTCGGCACAGAAGGAAAAAATGGAAAACCTTGCCGGCAATATCAAATTGCAGATCCCGGAAAGGTTCAATTATAGTTTTGAGTACCTCTCCATTTTACAGGATGCCATTTCTGCCAAAACCATTATTGATCTCAACTATAAGAACAACAAAGAAGAAATCAGCAAACGAAAGATTGAACCCATCGGCCTGATATTTTATGCACTTAGCTGGCACCTGATAGGCTGGTGCCACAAGCGTAAAGACTACCGCGATTTTAAAGTATCGCGTATCCTTCAGCTAAAAAATACGGGATTGCCTTTTACCAAAAGCACCCATATTGAGGTGAGCAGCTACATGAAATTATTACCTGTAAATTATTAAAACTACACTGACATAGGGTTGTCAGTAAGGCCTGTTTTCTTTGTATCTCAAACAAAAAAACAAGCGTTTATGACAACAATGATTCAGATGCTCCTGAAGGAGCTGAAAAATGAAGCCCTCACTACAAGAAAAATGCTGGCCCTGGTTCCAGACGATAAGTACGACTGGAAGCCGCATGAAAAAAGCATGTCGCTAAAGCAGTTAGCCACGCATATTGCCGAATTGCCCGGCTGGGTTCAAATGACCATGGACACCGATGAGCTGGATTTTGCAGGCACCCCATATAAGCCGGAAGACATCAACAACACCAAAGATTTATTGGCGTATTATGAAAAAAATTTCACTAAAGGAGAAGAGGCTTTATTAAAAGCAACCGATGAACAATTGCTACCTAACTGGACTTTACGAAATGGCAATGAGATCTACAGTGTAAGAAGCAAGGGTGAAGTGATACGCATGTCTTACTGTCAAACCGTGCACCACCGGGCGCAATTGGGTGTTTACCTGCGGTTACTGAATATACCCATCCCGGGCAGCTATGGCCCAAGCGCTGATGAGCAACACATGTAATCAGGCATTCTACTAATCTACCTTATGGGCAGGTTGCGTGTTTTTGATAACGCGTTCAACCTGCCCATTTTCCGTTCATCCCTTTTCCTGGAAAATAAACTGTCTAAACTTTGCGTAACTGTTCAGTTACATATATATTCGTAACCGAACAGTTACACTTTAATTTATGAGACGGGACGTATTTCAGGCAATTGCCGACCCAACCAGGAGAGAGATCATTAACCTGATCGCACACAAGAGCCTGCACCTGAATGCAGTGGCAAATAATTTTCAGATAAGCCGGCCGGCCATATCGAGGCATATTAAGATACTGACCGAGTGTGGATTGATCGTTATCAGGCAGCAGGGCAGGGAAAGATATTGTGAGCCGCACCTGAAAAACCTGCACCAGGTATCTAAATGGATTGACCAATACCGGATTTTCTGGGCCGGTAAATTAGACGCGCTTGAATTGCATTTAAACAGTTCCCGAAAAACAACTGCTAAACCTAAACCAAAAAATAAATAAAGCTATGAGTACGCAACCTATTGTAATGGAAAGGCTGTTTACTGCCTCAACCGCCAAAGTCTGGAAAGCGATTACAGACAAGGATGAAATGAAAAGCTGGTATTTTGATCTGGCCGAATTCAGGGCGGAGAAAGGTTTCCGGTTCAGTTTTTTGGGCGGGCCTACTCCGGAAAAACAATACCTGCACCTGTGTGAGGTAACAGAAGTGATACCGCAAAAGAAACTGACTTACAGTTGGCGCTATGACGGTTATCCGGGCATCTCCTTTGTAACATTTGAATTGTTTGAACAAAACAACAATACCCTGCTTCGTTTAACACATGCAGGTCTTGATTCATTTCCGAAAGAGAATCCTGATTTTGCTCCGTCAAATTTTGTGGAAGGCTGGACGTCTATTATTCATACAGGATTAAAAAAATATTTAGAACCATAGCTGCATCGGGGATACATTTAGCCGCAGATTCGCAGATTATTCTTTAAAAAATCTGCGAATCTGCGGCTACTATTTTGTACTCCCTCTCCAAAACTAAAAACCAAAAATTGCTGCTGATGGCCATCAATTAACACAATGACAGTCATCATTACCCCATCAAATAAAAAAGTTTTACCTTTTGTATGTTTTTCAGACTGATATGCAGGTGTACCAAGCTCATCATTAAATCAGTACATTATGAAAGATCAACCCAAATGGGCGCGTGCCATATACACTACGGGCGTTATTGCGATGGTGGTTGGCGCTTTTGATCCCCTGGAAGGATCTGTTGTTATTTTAGCGGGCAGTGCGTTGGTTGCCCTGTCTACCTACCTTGTTAAAGACCGGCATTGGAAAATATTCATGGCATCTTTTCTTCTGATAACACTGGGTGTTTCCGGCCTTTTCTATATTTCATCGATGGGCGGCATTGGCGGCAGTTCAGCAACATCCTGGTGGTGGGTCATCATCATGTTCCCCTATCCTATTGGATGGATCATTAACGTGGTTGTGTTTATCGGCAGGGCCGCAAAGAAAGCGAAGATTGAAAAACAGGAATAGAGAAGAATGGAAAAGCAGTTTAGGCTGAGATAGTGTCATTAAGATATATCATGCAATGCAAGCCTTCTACCAGTTAAGTAAAGAAGCTGTCCTGCAGCAATTACAAACCTCGCTTACAGGTCTTGACAATGATGCAATACCTGCACTCCGCAATAGATTTGGCGCAAATACATTGCCCGATGCCAAACAAAAAACAAAACTATCCATCCTTATTTCGCAGTTCACCGATGTGATGATCATCATACTGGTTATTGCTGCTATCATATCTTTTGTTTCGGGCGAACATACGGATGCCTTTGTTATCCTTGCCATCATCATTGCCAATGCATGGATGGGATATTCGCAGGAACACTCTGCCGAAAAATCGGTAAGGATGCTGCAACAGATGGCAGCACAATATGCCATGGTTGTCCGTAACAATAATCCATCAAAGATAGAAGCTGCACAATTGTTACCGGGAGATATCATCCTCTTACACGCCGGCGATATCGTTCCTGCTGATGCAAGACTGCTTGATGTTCATTCCTTAAAAACAGATGAGTCGTCTTTAACCGGCGAAAGTCATTCAGTTGAAAAGATCACATCAATCATTACAGCACATACCCCTATTCCCGGCGATCAGTTGAACATGATCTTCAAAGGAACCATTGTTAGCAATGGTTCTGCCAAAGCTGTTGTAACTGCTATCGGTATGAACACGGAAATAGGAAAGATTGCGGGGATGCTGAAACAGGGACCTTATAAAACACCGCTACAGAGAAGGCTGGCCGTCTTCAGCAAACAATTAGCTATCGCCGTTATTGTTATTTGTTTAATTGTATTTGGCCTTGGCTTATGGCATGGCGAAGCGCCATTTACGATGTTCCTTACTGCCCTGTCGCTGGCCGTAGCGGCTTTACCCGAAGCGCTTCCGGCAGTGATCACCATTGCACTTGCACAGGGTGCACGCAGGATGGCTATTCAAAAAGCGCTGATCAGAAAATTGCCCGCAGTAGAAACACTGGGCTCTGTTACTTATATATGCACAGATAAAACAGGTACACTCACACAAAATATCATGACGGTTGAGAAGATACTGGCGGCAGAAGGACAGGAAGAATTATTGAGGCACGCTATGATCCTGAACAATGAAGTGAGGTTTTCAGAAGATGGCCTGCTGGGCGATTCTACAGAAACCGCATTGGTAAAATATGCATTGGTAAACGGCCATTCAAAAGAAGATGCTGATAAACGGCTCCCGTTATTGGCCAAACTCCCTTTTGATTCTGACAGGATGCGGATGAGTACTTTTCACCAGCATGGCAGCAAATGGCTCTTATTGGTAAAAGGGGCACCGGCAAAAATGACCGAGGTATTATCAGAACAATACAAAGCACAGATTCCTGCATTACTCAACACCAACAGGGAATGGGCTTCTGAAGGATTACGCGTATTGTTTTTTGCATATAAAATTTTTGATGACTATCCGGAGCAAATAAATCAGGCCATTGAAACGGGGCTTGATTTTCTTGGAATGACGGCTATGATAGACCCTCCGAGAGAAGAAGTAATAGAAGCCATCAGGCAATGTAAAACCGCAGGTATTAAAACAGTGATGATAACAGGCGACCAGTTACTGACAGCTACTGCCATTGCTGAAAGACTGGGCATGCTAGACCCTTCAGGAAAAGGTGCAAAAACAGGTGCCGATCTTGACAAATTATCACAGGAAACATTCAGTAAAGAAGTAGAAAACATTACGGTTTATGCGAGGGTATCGCCTGCACAAAAACTGCTGATCGTAAAAACCTTGCAGGGCAATGGAGAGATCGTTGCCATGACAGGCGATGGCGTAAATGATGCACCCTCCTTAAAACAGGCTGATATCGGCGTGGCCATGGGTATTACGGGAACGGATGTATCGAAGGAATCGGCGGACATGATCTTACTGGATGATAATTTTGCCACCATTGTAAAAGCAGTAAAAGAAGGCAGAAGAATTTATGAGAACATCCGGAAGTTTATCCTGTATGTTTTATCGTGCAACCTTGCCGAGATAGTTACCATTTTTATGGCACCTTTCCTCGGCATGGCCTTACCGTTATTGCCGATACATATTTTATGGATCAATCTTGTAACTGATGGTTTACCGGGATTGGCGCTTGTTGCCGAGCCTGCGGAGAAAGATGTGATGCGCCGTTCCCCGCGTGAACCAAAAGAAAATTTATTTGCCGGTGGAATGGTTCCCAGAATACTGATTTCCGGTTTTATTATGGCAGCAGCTTCCCTGTTTATTCAATGGTGGGCAGTTAACAGGGGATATAACATCAGGATGCAGCAAACAATGGTATTTACAACACTTTGTTTTGTGCAGTTGGGCAATGCGCTTTCGGTACGCTCTGTATTTCGTCCGCTTATTTCTGCACAGCTTTTTGCCAACAGGGGCATGTGGGGTGCAATTATACTCACCATCATTCTTCAGTCAGCCATTGTTCATATACCTTTTCTACAACCCATCTTTAAAACAGCCTCTTTAGGTTTTACTGAAATGGGTATCATTTTAATGGCAACACTTGCCTGCATTTTCTGTATCGAGGTATTGAAATCAGTTTACAGGAAAATTTATTTCAAAGCGTAATTTAATCATCAAAACCAAACCGTGCCTTGGTGTGCTATTTAATTCTCACACCAAGGCACAAAGGCACGGTTAAGGCAATGGAGAATTACTCTTTGTTAAATGTAACTGTATAATCATGCAGGTCGTAGCGGGCGCCAACAAGTTGCAATTCTCCTTTCTCCATTTTTTCGCGAATAATGGCAGATTGTGTTTGCAATTGTTTAAGACCATGTTGCACATTTGCTTTTACGCAATCATCCAGACGGTTAACATCGGTAACAGGTATGGCTTTGATCTCTGCTTCTTTGGTAAGGCTGTCGATAATGGCTTTAATATGGCCCGGGGCTTCTCCCCCTTCAATAAAAGCCTTTACAGCGCCACAGTTTTCATGTCCCATTACCACCACCAGTTTTACACCCAAGTGCTCAACTGCATATTCGATACTGCCCAATTCCAGGTCGCCAATCATATTGCCTGCGGTACGTATCACAAACAAGTCGCCTACCCCCTGATCAAACACCAGCTCCGGCGAAACGCGGCTGTCGGAACAGCATACCACAACAGCAAAAGGTTTCTGTGCTTTGGAAGCTTCTTGCAGGCGTGGCTCATCTTCATCAGGGTGTTCCGGTTTCAGGTGTGAGAAACGGGCATTACCGGCAACCAGTTTTTCTAATGGTGTATGATTGGTCACAGGCTTCGGCAAATCAGTTTTTTGATTTTGACGGCAGGATGAAACAACAGACAGAAAAAAACATAGCAGCAACAGGTATACAAATGATGATTGGAATCTTTGGCTCATATAAAAAGTATTAGGCGGATGATAGACTATTATAGACACTTCGCGAACCCTTGCGTCATGGCGGCTTTGCGGTAAAGCAGCCTTTACCGCAAAGCCGCTAAGGCACGAAGTTGCGCGAGGGTATAGATGTTAAAAAAGCTGCCTGTTAGAGTATCACCTTCTTCCCTTCCTGTATCACAACCATGCTTCTTTGCAAAGCCTGTTCAAAGGTATTGGTAACATTGGCTTTACCGATAGCGAAAAGAAGCCTTGACTTTTTCAGTTCTTCCATTACCTTTTCGCTATGCACCTCAGAGAGGATGAGTTTGGTTCCCATATGCCTTGTTTCAAGGTACACATCTTTGATGCTGCTGATACCTGTTGCATCAATAATAGGTACATAACGCATGCGGATGATCAATACCTTGGGCCTGTCCTCAATAAATTTGATCGCATCCTTAAATTTATAGGCAGCACCAAAGAACAGAGGGCCGGTTATTTCAAACACCTCCACACCTTTGGGTATATTAAAATCACTGATCTTGTCTACATCACTCGCATTCCCGTTATCTTCCATTTGGTTGGTAAGCATATTTACCTCACTCACCTGAACCATTTTACGCATAAAGAGGAATACGGCCAGCACCATGCCTATTTCAATGGCAACAGTAAGGTCTATGATAACGGTAAGCAGGAAAGTAGTAAGCAAAACAGCACTGTCGCTGCGCGGGCCCTTCATCACGGAAATAAAATTCTCCCATTCGCTCATATTATAGGCAACAACAACCAGTATTCCTGCCAGTGTTGCCATCGGGATTAATGCAGCCCATTTGCCCACAAATACCATGATCAGCAGCAACACCACAGCATGTACCATACCTGCAACGGGTGTGCGGCCGCCATTTTTAACATTAGTAACCGTACGTGCAATGGCACCTGTGGCAGGTATCCCGCCAAAAATAGAAGAGAAGATATTGGCAACACCCTGTGCGATCAATTCCATATTTGATTTATGGCGTCCACCGATCATACCATCTGATACCACCGCTGATAATAAAGATTCAATACCTCCCAATAAGGCAATAGTGAATGCGGGCTGAATCAGGTGTTTGATGGTTGCCATATCCAGATGCGGAACAACAGGTGAAGGCAATGAGGAAGGAATTTTACCAAAACGGCTGCCAATTGTTTCAACGGGCAATTTCAGCCAATACACTGCAGCAGTGGTAACAAGAATAGCGATCAGTGATCCCGGAATTTTATGTGTAACCCTTGGCCATAACATGATAAGGGCAACAGTAACAACTGCCACAATAGATGCTTCCAATCCAACCGAACGGAAATGCTCTATATAGCTTGTCCATTTCTCAATAAAATCGGCGGGCACCGCTCCCATCTGCAGTCCGAAAAAATCTTTCATTTGCGAAGAAAAAATCAGCAATGCAATACCACTGGTAAACCCGATGATCAACGGATGAGGTATGAATTTGATAACAGCCCCCAGCCGCGCTATACCCATAATAATCAGCATGATACCTGCCATCAGGGTAGCAACGATCAATCCATTCACACCATATACCTGAACAATCCCATATACAATTACAATAAATGCACCTGTTGGACCACCAATCTGTACCCGGCTTCCGCCCAAAGCAGAAATGATAAAACCCGCAATAATTGCTGTGTACAACCCCTTTTCAGGAGAAACACCTGATGCAATAGCGAAGGCAATCGCCAGCGGCAGTGCCACAATACCCACAATCAATCCGGCCATCAGGTCTTTAGCTAACTGCTGACGGTTATAGTTCTTTAATGTGTTGAATAATTTAGGAGTAAACATGCGTAGAAAGGAATAGGATGAATTTTCTGTGAGGCAAATTTAATCAATTTGCTTAGTAATCACCTTTTAAAGAAGTGTGGCAGCAGCAGATATTATTAATATTTTATATATACTAATCGCCATCTGGTTGCTTTACACATTGCTTTTGCACATAAAATACTCCTGCTTATTGTGCAAATTTTTTCTATCCGCAGAACAACCGGGTCTATGATTTTGTACAGTGTAAAATATAGCATCTCAAAAAAAAGGGCATATAGTTTACTAACCATATGCCCTTTGCGTTATCCGTCATTTTAAATTATTCGATCAGTTTTTCGAAGTGCAACAATTTACCATCGGTGGTAAATCCTTCAACCACAACATGTAATTTTTTTGCTGTATCTGAATTGGTAAAACGTATTTTATATACAGGCTTCCCTTCTTCAGGCTGCAGGTATGGATTCCAGTAAACAGTGGCACGCTGACCAACAGCCGCTCCATTTTTCTGAAGATAGTCGTACGAAAAATCTTTGGCAGGCAAATAGCCTGTATGTAAGAACTGGCTCATCGAACCATAATTGGTGGTACCTCCATCTGATGGTTTCTTTGTGTACACTACTAATGCAGCGCCTATCCCCACTCCCGCTATTGCACCACCCATTCCCGGCGGATAATATTTTACCAGTGCCACATCTTTTGCACGAACAGTACTCAGGAACCCAATCGTTGTAGGACTCTCATCCAAAAACAAACGAACAGGTGGCATCAGGTTTAAAGACAACTGCCGGTTACTTGCTATGGAATATTCACCACCGCCCGAAGTAATCAGCAATCCTGCGATCCTTCCCTGCAGATGATCCAATATATTACCCGCGCCAACATTAGATTCATTGATAAGATCAAGTGTTTTGGCTGCGCCCATACTGGTAAACACGCCTCTTGTGTACCTGTCGTTTACCTGTTGTTTTGGCGATACTTTGCGGGCTGTTACGGTTACAGCTTTCAACCCGGTTGATGAAACAGAATCGGCCAGTATGGTTGTGTATGTTTCTTTTGCCTGTTTAACAACAACTGCATCGGTAAAATAACTTTTGTCTACTGAAACACCCGGATGTGTGAAAGGCAGTGGAAATGCATCTTCCGGCTTGGTAGAATCTACACTTGCTGCAATATCGGTCCATTTGTTGCCATTAACAGAAAACCTGAACATTTGCTTTCCTTCAAAGATCAGTTGCGGCAAACTAAAACTTCCATCAGTTGCCAATGATGCAGACAGCATAGCAGTAACAGAATCCTTTGTTGTATATATCACCGAGATATCACCTTTGGTAATTGGCTTCTTATTATCCTTGTTGAATATTTTTCCCCGGATTGTTATAAAATCAGAATCATTGGGTGCATGGTTCTCTCCGGTGTGCATAGATTGATCCTGCCAGTCGGCAGTACCCAATACCAGTTCAATGGCCTCTTTACCAGCAATGCCAGAAATAGTTTTATTACTCACCAATGAATGGTTACGGCTATCCTGGCTAAGCAGTAGTCCGGTAACAATATTGTTCTCATTTGTATAAAGTGTTTTATCGTGATCAGTGATAGAAACAGAAAAACTTCCCGCAATGTCTTCCGGTAAACGAAGAGAAAACACATTCTTACCTCCAGGCGAAAGGCTTAACGTATCAACATTAAACTGTACAGGCAATAAAGAACTATCCCCGTTGACCAATGAAATAGCTTCTCCCAGTTTCTGTTTTTTAGCATCAGTAACAATGAACTGTAATAACCCCGCAGGCAATTCATCCACAGGAATACGGGCAGAGACATGATCAACCGTTGCCGTAAAGTTTTTTTCAAACACCAGGTTGTCATCCATAAAACCCCGGATCTTCATAGCCGATCCGTTTCTTGCCGTTTCAGGAATAACTACATTGAATAGTTTCCCCCTGGGTACATCAGTAACTGAAACAAGTACTTTGCTGTCATCTGGCTTGGGTAGATCGAAACTTTTAGTGGTTCCATCAGCGAAGCGAATACTGGCCTTGTATAGTTCCCCGGGCATGGGAGAAAGTGCAAACCTGCCCAGGCCATCAGCATCTGTTTTAAAACCAACCGATACTTCATTCTTAGCATTCACAACCGTACCCTCAACCGTGGCCGGCTTACCCAGCAGATCCCTCGCATTTACATAAACAATATTGACAGAGCCCACAACCAGGTTACCCGATGATGGCTTGAAAATACATTGATAATCGCTGATTGATCCGGAAGCCTGCACTGATGTTGGAGAAGACGGATTGAAAACATACACAGTTTTCATGGCCGATGAATATTCATCTTTAGCCGGTTGTGTCTTAGTATATGCCCTGATAAAATAGACGCCCTGCGAAAGACCGGTAGGCAGGTCAAGATTGCCTATCGCAATCCCACCTAAAACCGGCAAGCTGCCGCTTACAATGCGTTTACCCGATTCATCCACCATGTCCAGTAACAGGTTTGAGCCTGCACTGCCCGGCGTTAAAGCGGATAACAGGTATACCTTTAACCAGATGGTTTCACCGGCAACATAACCAGACCTGTCTAACTGGATATAGATCCTGTCGCGCAATTGTGCTTTAGAAAAAACAGTAAGAAAAAATAGAAAAACAACTACCAGTAATCCTTTCTTTTGGAAGATCATTGAATAAAATTTCTTCAAAAGGTAGAATAAAATATTTATATATTACAATTATTTAATAAGTCCTGCTTTTTAGATACTATTTTACCTTAGTAAAAATCCAAAGCAAAGAGATCTGTATGCCTGTAACGCAACTGAAAATAAGTTAGTTAGGCAACACCCTTAACATTTTCATAAAACTGGCGCCATCGGGTTATTTTATCGTTATCATTACGCAAATTTGTATGTATAGAAAATAAGTTTACACAATGATGTACCGTGGGATTGTCTTAGCCATAGTGGCATGGTCACTGTTTTTGTTGCAGGGTAATGCCCAATCGGAAGCCCCAAGGGGTTGGCACCTGCTGGATTACGCACAGGATTCCTTCTATGGTATTAGTTTAAACCGGGCCTATTCTTTCCTTAAAAACAAACCTTCCAAACCTGTTATTGTAGCAGTTCTTGATTCTGGTGTAGACACCACGCATGAAGACCTTAAGAACATTCTCTGGCACAACCCCAAAGAAATTCCCGGTAATGGTATTGATGACGATGGCAACGGGTATATAGATGATGTATACGGATGGAACTTTTTGGGTGGTAAAGACGGCCGTGATGTAAGCAAAGTGGCAGATGAAAAATCGAGGATTTACCACAGGCTGAAAAGCAAATTTGGCGGCAGGCCTGTTGACACCACTGAACTTTCAGGCATAGATAAAGAACAATATGATCTTTGGAAAAAAGCTTCCAATGAACTCAATTTCAGCACAGATGAACAGGTAGAACTGTTATTTATTGAAGTAACAGCCAAAGCCATCAAACGACATGATAAAGTGCTTCGTAAAGAAATGGATTGCGAAGAGTATACCACCGAGAAACTGGAAAAATTTGAGCCGCAAACCAAAATGGGACGGGAAGCCAAATTTGGCTACCTCACCTGCATGAAAATGATTGGTGTTGATTCGGACGAAAAAAACACCAATACCATTGCAGATCTTGATGAATATGTTGATGGCAAGAAAGCCGCATTTGAATCGAAAGATGTGGCACCTGTTGACTACCGCGCAGATATTGTACAGGATGATTACTATAACCTGTCCGACAGATTCTACGGAAACAATGATGTGATGGGCCCCCTGGCGGCAGCCAAACATGGTACGCATGTTTGTGGCCTGATTGGTGCACAAAGAAATAACGGTATTGGTATAGATGGTGTGGCAGATAACGTACGGATCATGATGCTCCGTGTTGTACCCGATGGAGATGAGTATGATAAAGATGTGGCATTAGCTATCCGCTATGCAGTAGATAACGGGGCAAAAGTGATCAACATGAGCTTTGGCAAATATTTCTCTCCTGAGAAAAAATGGGTAGACAGCGCTATCCGCTATGCCGAATCAAAAGATGTGTTGCTGGTACATGCTTCGGGTAATGAGAATAACAATGTGGATGAGAAAGAAAATTTTCCTAACCCATGGTCTAAACAATGGCATAGCAAGGCTGGCAATTTCATTAATGTAGGCGCCAGTAGTGATCCCAAAATATCAGGCAGTATCACTGCTGAATTCAGTAACTATGGTAAAGAAAATGTAGATGTGTTTGCACCGGGTGTACGCATTTATTCAACCTTCCCCGGCGGCGATAAATATGGCAACCTGAAAGGAACCAGTATGGCCGCGCCCATTGTTACCGGGCTGGCAGCATTAATCCGTTCTTATTATCCCGGTCTTACAGCAGTACAGGTTAAGAAAGTGATTGAGGAATCTGTACAAAAACCCGATCCTTCAGTATATTGCATTAAACCGGGCAGCAAAAATGAAAACATTTCATTTCAGTTGTTAAGTAATACCGGTGGAATCATTAATGCTTACAGTGCAGTAGCAACGGCAGATACCACCAAAGCCATTATTGTAACACGGGAGCCCCTGAAAATAACTTCCAATACAACAACAGTAAAACCAAAAGCCAAACTCTGATGCCAAGACCAGCAGCAAGCGATTTTCCTCCCTATTTTGCGAGGTATATTTCACAGGTAAATGCCAACAGCCTCGCAGAAGCAGCCGCCAATTATTCAAAACCCCTGATCGATTTTTATACCAATCTTCCCGAAGCAAAAGCAGAATACCGTTATGCGCCGGGTAAATGGACATTAAAAGAATTGTTGCAACACGTGATCGATACAGAAAGAATCATGTCGTACCGGTTATTGCGTATCTCCCGCGGAGATACCACACCGCTTGCTTCTTTTGATGAAGATAGCTATGCAGCTAATTCAAAAGCCAACAACAGAAGTTTTGATTCACTCAAAGAAGAATTTACGGCCGTAAGAAAAGCAACAGACCTGCTGATAGCTTCACTTACCGAAGAACAATTAGCTGCAGAAGGCACCGCCAGCAATGTACCCGTAAAAGCCAATGCCATCGGGTTTATGATCATCGGGCATATGTTGCATCATAAGCAGGTGGTGGAGGAAAGGTACTTTTGAATTGGGAAATTTTGGAATTGGGAAATTGAAAGCGTGGGTGATTTTCTTCTGGGGGATTGCGGCAAATACCTGATTTAGGGATAGAAGATTTTGCAAACTTTGGAGGTGATTATTGTTTTACTAATCATTTCCATTTTTTGTATGACCGAAAGAGAGTTGAAAATCAGGACCCGAAAATTTTCTGTTGAGGTATTTAAGTTAGTAGATCAATTGCCGAACAGCAGAAGTGCCAATATTATCGCAAACCAATTAGGTCGGTCAGCAAGTTCAATAGCTGCCAATTACAGAGCAGCTTGTAGAGCCAGAAGTCATGCCGAATTCGTAGCAAAAATTGGAATTGTTGAAGAAGAATCTGATGAAAGTACTTACTGGCTGGATATTGTTATAGAAACACAAAATGCCCAGGAAAAAATGGTAGCTCCACTATTAGCAGAATCTCGCGAATTAACAGCCATCTTCACTGCCGCCAGTAAAACTGCCAAGTCAAACAGATCAAAATAATTTTACCTCTCATCTCCCTCAAATTTCCCAATTCCAAAATTTCCCAATCCCTCACTCCTCCCTCCCTCCAATTTCCCAATTTCCCTCCCGCCTGGGCGGGATCCCAATTTCTCCCCCCTCTTCCCTCAAATTTCCCAATTTCCCAATTCCAAAATTTCCCAATCCCCCACTCCTCCCTCCTCCAATTTCCCAATTTCCCAATTTCCCAATTCCAAAATTTCCCAATCTCCTTATTCCTCAATCCCCACATTCTTCACCCACACCTCCCCTCCATGATCCTGGATGGCGATATGGCCTTTTTTAGCCATGCCATATCCTTTTGCATCTTTCCATTTACCTGTTGCTTTGCGCTTTTGCCAGTCATCGCTCCATAATTCATATGCCACTACTTTCTTTCCGTTCAGCCAATGTTCTACATGGCCTTTAAATACTTTGATAACAGTATGATTCCATTCACCCGCAAGTTTGGTGGCATCCACCATTGGCGGGTTCATAGCATAATTGGCACCAGTTTTCTGCCAGTCTTCAATTTTTTCGGGATAGCCCTGATCATCCAACAATTGGTATTCCGGACCACTGAGATAACTGGAAGGATATTCTTCTGTGACCAGATACAGAATACCACTATTGCCTGCAGGCGCAATTTTCCAGTCGAGCGACAACGTGAAATTCTCATATTCATTTTCAGTAATCAGGTCGGCATGTTTTGTCTTCGGGTCTTTGTTGCCTTTGTTAACCAGCATACCGTCCTGTACCATCCAAGAGTCGGCAGGTTTGTTCTGGTATGTTCGCCATCCCTTAAGTGTTTTTCCATCAAACAAAGGTTTTTGTCCATTACTACTATTCGAACTCATAAGGGCTATCGCGATCAACAGATACAGCAAGTGTTTTTTCATACAGCAATTTTTATGACTGATGAAAGTTAGAAATAAATAAGCAGTTCTTCAGATTGTTTTTGAGGATAACTTAGCGGACGAATGACAAGGATCGGACTTATATCAGACACACATGATTATCTTGACGATGCAGTATTCAAACACTTTGAACATTGCGATGAGATATGGCATGCCGGTGATTTCGGCACCGCCAAAATAGCTGATGCGTTACAAACATTTAAACCGTTACGTGGCGTATATGGCAATATCGACGGGCAGGATATACGAACGGTATTTCCCGAAACATTGGTATGGGATTGTGAACAGGTTAAAATTGTTATGACACATATCGGGGGCTATCCGCCAAAATATAACCCGCATTCCAAACCTTTGCTGATACAACACCGCCCGCAACTTTTTATTAGCGGGCATTCCCATATTCTGAAAGTGATGTATGATGATAAACTGAATTGCCTGCACATGAACCCCGGCGCGGCAGGTAAACAGGGCTGGCATAAAATAAGAACACTGATACGTTTTGTGATTGATGGGAAAGAGATGAAGAATTGTGAGGTGATTGAATTGGGAAATTGGGAAATTGAGGGATTTGTCTGCTGACAGGCAGGTTGGGAAATTGTTAAATCTGACTCGCGGTTTTAAAATAATTTTAGAAATAGCTATCTTATCGTTCTAAAACGTTTATTATGGCTGCACCGTTAAACCGTCGTGATTGGTTAAAAGCTAATTCACTTGCTGCATTGGCACTTGGGTTTTCTATTCCTTCAATGGGCATGGCCAATGAAGAAGGCCTTCTGCGAAACTTTGGTGCAGCACAGGGATTGATCAATCTCGGTTCAAATGAAAACCCATACGGCATCTCACCAAAGGCCAAAGAAGCCCTGCTGGATATAGTTTCCGAATCGCATCGCTACCAGTTTAATGTAGCTTCATTGATGAACTTTGAAAAAGAACTGGCGCAGTATTTTAAAGTGAGCAGCAACCAAATTCTTGCCACTCCAGGTTCGGGAGAAGCATTGAAAAAACTGGCTATGCATTTCAGTAAGGGCAGCCTTGTAACAGCCACCCCTACTTTTCCAACGCTTCCCGGTGCAGCAAAAAAGATTGGAACCAAAGTAATTGAAGTGCCATTAACTGCTGATAAAGTACATGATCTTCCGGCCATGCTTCGTGCCATCGACAATAATACGCAAACGGTTTACATATGCAACCCTGCCAATCCCAGCAGTACCGTTTTACCAACACAGGCGTTGAAAGATTTCTGCATAGAAGCCTCTAAAAAAGCAGTGGTGATTGTAGATGAAGCCTATATTGATTTCCTCGACAATCCTGAAGATCAATCCATGATCGGCCTGATTGACAAATATCCAAATGTGATCGTTGTAAGAACTTTCTCAAAAATTCACGCTATGGCAGGGTTGCGGGTGGGCTTTGTGATTGCACATCCGGCAATAACCGATGCACTGGATGAAAATTATTTTTCCAATTCACAGTATGCTATCAGCAATCTGTCAATAGCTGCCGCGTTAGCCAGTCTGAAAGATGAAGTGCACAAATCAGACTGCAAACAAAAAAATGCTGCTGCACGCAATTATACTTTTACTGCACTGAAGGAAATGAATATTACCGGTATCCCATCGCATACAAATTTCCTATTCTTCCCACTGGGCAAATACCCGGGAGATTTTGCAAAAGACATGTTACAAAAGAATGTACTCCTGCGGTCTACCACCTATCCTGATGGCAAATGGGCAAGAGTTAGCGTTGGCACCATGGATGAAATGAAACAGTTTATTGGGTTGATGAAAGAGGATTGGAAGGGGTGAATTGAATTGGGATCCCGCCCAGGCGGGAGGGAAATTGGGAAATTGGGAAATTGTATACTCAACAATTATTTCTTGCGCCTTAGCGCCTTGGCGTGCATTTATTTCCGCTAAGGCGCAATTGTTCAACTTTTTTGTTCTTGGGAATAATATTTTCCGATAATGAGTGAAAGGGGTAAACCTATCATGCAGATCAATATTGTAGCGGCAATCATGGCCTGGGTTAGTTGAAAAGGAATTTTGGGTGTTTGGCTGAGGGGCACTACTACCCTGTTCATTATCAGCCACACAAATAAGCCATAGCCAACAGCAGTTAGATATTTATTAAAAGAGAGCATTTTCCAGCGCGGGTATATCCAAAAGAAAAACAAGGTGAAAGAAAAAGCGATCAGGTAATGAAACAGCAACCCCCATACAGCATACATCGTTCCCCCCGCTAATGCATCTTTCCCAAACACACCGCTGGCAACAAACTTCAGCACACGAACGGGGTTCTTTCCTGTTTTCAGGTAGAATTGAACACATGCGGAAATAATATCAAGGCTGCCCGCAATCAATCCCGCCGTTATGATAGCACGTTTAGCCCCGGGGGGTGAAAAAGAAGCGCTGGTTGACATATGCTGTGTTTTAGGGTTACAACAATTTCGCATTGATCTTTTCCTGAAAAATGTTTCGGTAGCTATTGCTTACAGGCAGGCTCTCGCCTTTCACCAGTACCATATTCGATTCAATATTCCGGATATGTTTGATGTTCACGATATAGGAATTATGGATACGCACAAACTGCTCCGGCAAGATGGCTGCCACGTCCTTCATTCTTTTGTAAGCCAGTATTTTTTCTTTTGCCGTGTGTATGGCTATATATTCTTTCACTGCTTCTAAGTAAAGAATAGCGGTGTATTCGATGCGGTGTACCTGCTTACCGCTTTTCACAAATAAAAAATCATCTGCTTCATTTGTATCAGCAGCAATGGTGGCCGATGTTTCATGTTGCATAAACAATTGCAGCTTATTTACAGCCTGCATAAACCGTTTAAAACTGATGGGCTTCAGCAGGTAGTCGATCACATGATAATCAAAACTGTCTAACGCATATTCAGAATAAGCTGTTGTAAAGATCAGTTTCTGTTCTTTGGGAAGCATGGCCGCCATTTCAATACCTGATATCCGTGGAAGGTTAATATCGAGCAGGATGACATCCACACTGTGATTTTTCAGAAAATCAATCGCTGACATAGCATCATAACAACTGCCCGTTAATTCAAGAAACGGGATCTTGCCAATATGATCCTTGAGCAGCAGCACGGCATGCGGCTCATCTTCAACGATCATACAGGTAATTTTCTTCACAGGTGTATATTTAATTGTGCCCGGTAATGGCTGCCCGATTCCCCTGTTACCAGGGCATAATCTGTTCCATATAATAATGAAAGACGGTCTTTCAGGTTCCTGATACCGGTGCCGCTATCAGTTCCTTTCATCGGCTTCTCCTGCAGCCTGTTTTCCACTATCACTTCAAGCCTGTTCTGATGCAGGGATAACGACAGTAAAATAAAATTATCGTTTCTCAGCTTATCTATCCCATGTTTGAATACATTTTCCACGAGTGGTATCAGCAGCATGGGCGGCACTGCTATATCTTCACTTATTCCATCTCCGCTGATCGTAACTGTGAGCGGGTAGCGCATCCGCATTTTTTCCAGTTCAATATAATTTCTGATAAAATTAATTTCTGATGAAAGGCTGATCCTGTCTTTGGGCGCTTCATCTACAAAATACCGCATGATCTGGGAAAGTTGCTCAAGCAATGCAGCGGTAACGGGCGACTCGCGTTGGGCTATAAAATAAATATTATTCAGTGTATTAAATAGAAAATGAGGTTGCACCTGTGCTTTCAGCATGTTTAATGCAGCTTCGGCATGCTGCTTCTGTAATTGTTCCTGTTTTTGTTTGAGTTGGAAGAAATTGAGTGAGATATAAAACAGAATACTTGTCAGATAAATAAGAATTGATGAGATCAGAGAAGAACTGATCCCCGACCATTTGAATGGAATTGGCTTCTCTGCATAAAAATGATTGTACACATAAAACGTTGTATAGTATCTTAAAATAGCGACCATTATAATAAACACCAGGGCCACCAAGGCATATATAACTTTTTGTTTCTTCTCATATATACGTGGCAAAAGAAAAAAAGCGTTACCATATACAATCACAAAATAGGAACCCACATTAATGGCCGAGTATACCATTGCCTGCCCGATAGGGTCATAAGGCATAATAGATAATACATGCACAGCGTATAGTACGATCCAGATGATCCACTGTATATGTTTTAGTGAAATTTTTCTGTCTGCTAACATCATTCCCAAAACTAAATTTTATGCCTACAGCAGGCATAAAATTTAAACGGAATACGCTTTTCTTTCAACGGATGAAAGCGTTGCAAGAGGAAAACGATTGGTTGAAATATGTCAGGAACATGTTGAATACAAATGAGCAGGATGCACCAACGCCACATTTTTGTTTTAAATTTTGATAAAATGAAACGATCTGTAATCGCATGCCTTGTACTGTTTATGAATATCGCAACAGCGCAGGCTCAAACAAATGATACCCTCAGCATCAACCCGTCATTAGTAAACACCAAAGTATTAATACCCGGCACACACCGGTGGCTGGTGTATTTTAAAATGGGGAAAGACAGCAGCCGCAGTCATTACCAGTTCTGGACAAGGAAAATTGACCTGAGACAATACAACGGAAAAGAGGCCATCAGCATTACACAGGAATGGGAAAACAATGACACCATTGTTCACAAAGTATATTCTGTTTGCGACAGGAAAAGCTTTGCCCCATTTTATCATGAAACATGGAACAAGGGGAATAACAGTGCCGCTTTTAATTTTCTTACCAGGGAAGCCATGGTAAACGGTAAGCCCATTACCGGTTCTGATGCAGACAGTAACAAAGCAAAACGATACAGGGCTTTTGAAAAATCATTCGAAACCTATGTTTTGAACTGGCATCTTGATCTGGAAGTATTTCCTTTGCTGCCTTACAAAAACAATATAACCTTTGCCATCAATTTCTACGATCCCGGTTTTACTGCACCAGCTATTGTTTACTACACCGTAACCGGCAGCACCACAATAACCGGTTACAACGGACAACCCATCGACTGCTGGCTATTGGTACATGATGATAATGAACGGATGAAGAACCATGAAGTGTTTTACATCAGCAAGAAAACAAAAGAGGTTTTAAAGCTGGAACAGCAGTTTGGAGACAGGTACAGGTATAAAATAAAAATACCTTTCAGCAATTAATTGATACCATGTTGCTTTATTTAAACACATAGTTACATAGGTTAAGAAACAGGGCATATAGTTCAAAAACTATGTTCCTTTTTGCTTTTCCTATGCAACTATGTGTTTTTATTGCACAACACGTTAATTAATACAAATAAGAAAGCCGCAACTAATATGCGGCTTTCTTATTTATTTTTTGCGAATAGATTAGTGCATTCCCGGAATTAAGGGTCTACCAATCAATTCCCTGAAAGGCCAGGGAACCGATGCTAATATCAACACCAAAGCAATCAGGAAGAAACGGAATGCTTTTTTGTATTTATCTTCATCACTTACAGCTTTCTTAGCCATGCCATGTCCCATGGTGATCAGTATAATAGCCACTATCATTCCCAAAGGATGTTCCACCCAATAGAAACGGAAGAACCTGTCTTTCATAAAACTGGTGCCTGCGGGTAAACTGGTTGTTAAAAAGCCATAACGGCCCATCACCACCTGGTATAAACCCAGCAGCAAAGTGATATGCGCACTGATCATCGTAAACAGCCACACTTTTTTATCACCGGCAGCAAATGCTTTCTTCCCTTTCCAGCCAGAATAAGCTTTTATAATCGAAACCAATAATAAAACCAGGATCACCCAGCGTAAGAAATTGTGTACATGTACCAGGCCTGTTTGCATATGTTATAATTTTAGGGATTGAAGATAAAGCAGCGAAAAGTAATAAACGAAGATTTTTTCGTGAAACGTGAATCGTCAATCGTCAATCGTGAGTGGTGAGTGGTGAGTAAAAGTTATATACATAAACAACTCACATATCACGATTGACGACTCACGACTCACGCTTCACGAAGGCTATTCCACCCAATCTGCTACAAACAAATTCGTATCACGCGTTCCGCCATTATTACGGTTGGAAGCGAATATGATCTTTTTGCCATCGGGACTAAACATCGGGAAGGCATCAAAACCCTTATCGCGACTGATCTTTTCCAGGCCATTGCCATTAATATCGGTCAGGTACATATTAAAAGGGAACCCTCTTTTGTATTCGTGATTGCTGCAGAAAATAATATGCTTGCTGTCGGGTGTAAAATTAGGCGCCCAATTGGCCTGTGCCAGGTTGGTGATCTGTTTGGCATTCTTTCCATCGGCATCGGCCACCCATACTTCCATATGTGTTGGGGCTACAAAACCCTGTGCCAGCAATTCTTTATACTCTTTAATTTCTGCATCGGTAGATGGCCTGCTGGCTCGCCATACGATCTTCTTTCCATCCGGACTAAACCATGCACCGCCATCATATCCCAGTGTATTGGTTATCTTTTTTTCTTTGCCGGTGGCAAGGTTCATAATGTAGAGATCTAGATCGCCATCTTTATCGCTGCAATAGATCATTTTCTTTCCGTCGGGCGAAAGTGTTCCTTCTGCATCATATCCTTTGGCAGTGGTTAATTGCTTAACTATTTTTCCATTCAGGTCGGCCATAAAAATATCATAGCTATCATACAAAGGCCAGATGTATTTATTGCCAAATCTTGCCCTGTCCGGCAATGGCGGACAGGTATCGGCGCCTTTATGGGTAGATGCATAAATAATATGTTTGCCATCAGGCAAAAAATAAGCACAGGTAGTACGGCCTTTTCCGCTGCTTACCATTTTATAGGTAAATTTTTCATCAGCCTTAGTGGGTATTTTTCCGATGAAGATCTGATCGCAATGCAATCCTTCTTTTGGGTTGGTACGTTGAAAAATGATTGATTTTCCATCATAACTCCAGTAAGCTTCTGCATTATCTCCCCCAAAAGTTAACTGGCGAACATTCTTAAAATGCTTTTCCCCTGCAAACAAAACAGAATCCGTTTTTTGGGCAATGAGGCATGTTACAGAACTGATAAGTAATGAAAGCGTAAACAGAAAGCCTTTTCTCATATTAGTTTTGTTAATATTCGGCAAAAATAAGGGCAAGGGAACAGTCTTTTGTCAGTAATTTGTCACTACATCCCCCGTACACTTATTTTTGCCAGATGAAACGATGGAGCGTAGTTCTGTTAACCCTGCTGGCAGCAGCCTGCCATACTGAACCGAAAAATAAAGTGCCCGACACCTTAAGGCCTGATGAGATGCCGGCACCTGTGCAGCAATTATTTAAACAGATTGAGCAAAACCGCGACAGTATTGGGTTGCGGCTGCAATTAGTAAATGCGCTGGATAGCTTAGGCGCCTATCAGCAGGCTTTGGGGCAGATGGATTCGCTGATCAGGAAGGACAGCCTGAACTACGGTTTATGGTACAGGAAAGCCCTTTTACAGGAATCAACAAAAGATACCACCGGTGCCCTCCGCTCGTACCGGTATGCCATCCGCATTTATCCTTCGCCCGATGCCATGCTGGCCGCAGCTAATTTACTGGCCGAAAAAAAGGATTCTACCGCATTATTGCTTTGTAAGCAGGTGGCCGACCTCCGCCTTGGCAGGGAATACACGGCACATTGTCATTTTATTACCGGCGTATTTCTTGCCAGAACAGGTAATAAACAAAAAGCAATGGACGCTTTCAACAACTGCCTCTCCAATGATCTCAATTATACCGAGGCCTATATGGAGAAAGGATTTTTGTTTTATGATGCAAAAAAATATAATGAAGCCCTGCAGGTATTTCAAACGCTGGTAACGGTTAAAAATACCTATGCCGATGGTTATTACTGGCTGGCCAAATCTTACGAAGCTTTACAAAACAAGGCAGAAGCCATTGCCAATTACCAAAAAGCCCAACTGCTGGACCCAGCTTTAAAAGAAGCTGCCGAAGCCCTGAAAAGACTGGGTGCCAAATAAAATAACAACAGCAACATAAAATTTCTCAATTTCGCGATACCAAAAGAAAGATATGCCCATTATTGCCCCCTCCCTGTTAAGTGCTGATTTTCTGAACCTGCAGAAAGATTGTGACATGCTGAATGCCAGCCAGGCAGACTGGTATCACCTTGATGTAATGGATGGCCGGTTTGTGCCCAATATCAGTTTTGGTTTCCCGATAATTGAACAGGTTCGCAAAGCCACTACCAAAGTATGCGATGTGCACCTGATGATACTGGAACCGGGGCATTATGCTGAAGCATTTAAAAAAGCCGGTGCCGATATTCTTACGGTTCATTTTGAAGCCTGCCCGCATTTACACCGTAACCTGCAACAGATAAAAAGCCTGGGCATGAAAGCAGGCGTGGCCATTACTCCGCATACCCCTGTTCATTCATTGAGCGATATTATTCATGAGATTGATATGGTTTGCCTGATGAGTGTAAACCCCGGTTTTGGCGGACAAAAATTCATTCCCTACACCCTCGATAAGATCCGTGCACTGAAGCAGATGATCAAAGAAAGATCATTGCCTACTTTAATTGAAATAGATGGCGGCGTAACCCTTGAAAACGCCCCCGCTATTTTAGAAGCCGGTGCTGATGTACTGGTAGCAGGCAATACCGTGTTTAAATCTGCTGACCCCAGCGCGATGATTGCGGCGTTGAAAAAACTCTAGACCATTTTGGAATTTTGGAATTGGGAAATTTTGAAATTGCAATTTCCCAATTTCCCAATTCCAAAATTTCCCAATTTTCCTCCCTCTATCCACACCTGTGTATAAGAAACCTTAGGTTTTGATATTGGTAAACAATTAAATTTGAAATGGATGTGATAAAAAGTACCATACCATTATCATCAAACCTTAAACCGAAACAGATTGACTGACACCATCATCAACCTCGAGTCCGTTAACCCCATTGAATTTTTTGGAGTAAACAACGGAAAATTAGATTTGCTGAAAAAGAAATTCCCATTGTTAAAGATCCTCTCCCGCGGGACGCAATTAAAACTGAGCGGGGCTCCGGAACAGATTGAAACAGCAAAAGAAAAAATTGACCTCATCATTCAGTACCTCGAAAGAAACGGCCACCTGAGTGAAAATTATTTCGAACAGATCTTAGGCGGAGATGATGCGGAAACCATCGACAATTTTGTGGACCGCAACCCTAACGACATCCTCGTATTCGGACCCAATGGAAAAACGGTAAGAGCCCGTACACAGAACCAGAAAAAAATGGTGCATGCTGTAGACCGCAATGATATTGTATTTGCGATCGGACCGGCAGGTACCGGTAAAACCTACACAGCCGTTGCATTAGCGGTAAGGGCATTAAAAAATAAGCTGGTAAAAAAGATCATCTTAACACGTCCGGCTGTAGAAGCTGGCGAAAGCCTGGGATTTCTTCCCGGCGACCTGAAAGAAAAGATCGATCCATACCTGCGGCCTTTGTATGATGCGCTGGACGATATGATACCCGCCGACAAACTCGGTTATTATATGACCACCCGCACCATCGAGATCGCACCGCTGGCTTATATGCGCGGACGTACATTAGATAATGCATTCATCATCCTGGATGAGGCGCAGAACACCAATGATCTTCAGCTAAAGATGTTCCTTACCCGCATAGGCGCCAATGCAAAAGCCATTATTACCGGCGACCCTACACAGGTAGACCTGCCAAGGAATATGCGAAGCGGTTTGGAAAAATCAACGCGCATCTTAAAGAACATTGATGGCATCGCCCATATCGAATTAACGGAAGAAGATGTGGTTCGTCACAGATTGGTTAAAGCGATCATCAAAGCTTACGAAAAAGAACATGAAAAAGATGAGGCGGAACACGGCCATCATCACAGATAAGATTAACTAAAAAGGTCTCAATGTATGTTGAGACCTTTTTAGTTAGTAATTTTTCTCTGCGAAAACGCCCGCTTCTCCCAGTCTCTGCGGTGAAAAAAATATTCACCGCAGAGACTGGGAGTAACATGAGTTTACGCAGCGTAGTTTTATTTTTCACCTAAGATTTCGTGGCCTAATTTATCCCTTTTAGTCTCGAGGTATTTTAGATTATGTTTGTTGGGATGCATTTCAATCGGTACAATTTCTACCATCTCCAGTCCATAACCTTTCAAGCCTGCACGCTTGCGTGGGTTATTGCTCATCAGTTTGAGTTTGGTAGCGCCCAGGTGGCGTAATATCTGTGCGCCAACGCCATAATCCCTTTCATCCATTCCAAAACCTAGTTTGAGATTGGCTTCAACGGTATCCATCCCTTCTTCCTGCAGTTTATAGGCACGGAGTTTATTGATCAGGCCAATACCTCTTCCTTCCTGGTTCATATATAAAATGATACCCCTGCCTTCTGTTTCCACCATTTTCATAGCAGCATGCAACTGTTCACCACAATCGCAACGCAGGCTTCCCAGTATATCGCCGGTAAAACAACTGCTGTGTACGCGGGTAAGTACGGCTTCATCTTTAGTCCAGCTACCTTTTACCAATGCCAGGTGTTCTGCACCGGTCATTTTTTCTTTAAAAGCCACCAGCGTAAAATGGCCGTATTTGGTAGGCATATCCACCCTTACCAATTCTTCTATCAAAGAATCAAAGCGTAAACGGTAATCGATAAGGTCTTTAATGGAAATGATCTTTAAGCCAAATTTCTTTGCGATCTCAGTCAATTGAGGCAATCTTGCCATGGTACCATCTTCATTCATCACTTCTACCAATACACCTGCCGGCTCCAGTCCTGCCAAACGGGCCAGATCAACTGCCGCTTCTGTATGGCCGGTTCTTCTTAAAACACCGCCATTTTTTGCCCGCAGGGGGAAAATATGGCCGGGCCTGCCCAATACAGCCGGTTTGGTAGTATGATCAACCAAGGCCTGTACGGTCTTTGCCCTATCATGCGCAGAGATACCTGTAGAAGTGCCTTCCCCAATCAGGTCAACCGATACGGTAAAAGCCGTTTCGTGCAATGAGGTATTGGAGCTTACCATCGGTTCCAGTTCCAGCTCTACGCAACGTTGTTCTGTTAATGCGGCACAGATCAGTCCACGCCCCTCTTTGCTCATAAAATTGATCACTTCGGGGGTTGTATGCTGAGCTGCAATGATAAAATCACCTTCGTTTTCACGATCCTCATCGTCAACAACAATCACCATCCTGCCCTGGCGGATATCCTCAATCGCATCTTCGATCCTATCTAACATAAATATTTAATTGAGTGGCAAAATTACAAATGATGTTCTGTAATTGGGCCAATAACTGCCTGAAAAGGCAAACTGTTAACGATTTTTACCAATAACGCAAATAATTACCATATAAAAACGGTTGATTTTAGCGGTAAATACCTGATTGTCCCAAACAGATATTTCCGGTGCTTAGCTTTTTAAAAAACGCACCATGTTTTGCCGGAAATCACTCTTTATCTGTTTACTGCTACTGCCTTTTATGGCATCAGCCCAAAATACCACTGGCAGTATACAGGGTATTGTGAAAACAACCACGGGCGAAATATTAATGGGAGCCACCGTTAAATTAATACATGAACCAACAGGCAGCACCTATTTTTCGAAGACCAGCAAACAGGGCATTTTTCTTGTTAACAGCATTACTCCCGGCGGGCCTTTTACACTGGAAGTATCTTTTATCGGATATAATAACGAAAAACGAAAAGACATTTATATAAGTCTGGGAGATGACCTGAAAATAGATATCCACTTATCTCCTCAAGCATCGATACTCAGAAATGTAACGTTATATGCTACATCAAAAACAGGCAATGCAGGTAAAACGGGTGCCACTATCATCGGAAAAGAAAAAATAAATGAACTGCCTGCAGTAGGGCGTAATATGTATGATTATCTGAAATCAGTGCCACAGGCCAAATTGGTAAATAGTTTTGAAGGAGCGGTTTCTTTTGCAGGACAAAACAACCGCTACAATGTTTTTTATGTTGACGGTGCTTTAAACAATGATGTATTTGGCCTTTCTGCATCTGGCACCAATGGAGGTCAGGCAGGTATTGCACCATTATCTATTGATGCCATCGATCAGTTCCAGGTGGCTGTTTCACCGTATGATGCTTCTGTTGGAAATTTTACAGGAGGAAGTATTAATGCAGTAACAAGATCGGGCTCAAACAAAACAGCAGGATCAGTGTATCATTTTTTTAGTAACAGGCACATGGCAGGAAAAATACCAGTGCAAAAAAATGAATCAACTGCACAACAAAATGATTTTGCCACACATACCTCGGGCTGGCGTTTACAGGGAGCATTTGTTCAAAATAAATTATTCTATTTTATCAGTGCAGAAATACAAAGGGATCGTTTTCCAAAACCTTTTGATATCAACCAATACCAGGGCAACACAAAAGAACTGAGTAAAATAAAAATACTGGCCAATGCATTGCAATCAACCTACCATTACGATGCCGGAAGTTTTACAGATGCAACAGAAACAGTTAATGCAGACAGGTTAGTAGCCCGCCTCGACTGGAACATGAACAATAAAAATAAATTTTCGATCAGTAACCGTTACACAAAAGGGCAGCGGGCAAACACCTATGCCGGTAACAGTAATACCATTCATTTCAGTAACGACGGTTTTCTTTTGAATACGATCACCCATTCAGTTTCTGCAGAATGGAGAACGGTGATCGCTAACCGGATGGGCAATAAATTATTAGTAACCTGCACAACAGTAACAGATGACCGCAGCCCATTGGGAAAATCTTTCCCGCGTGTACGGATCAATGATGGCGAAGGGGCTTTTATTCTTGGTTCAGACAACAGTTCCGGCATCAACCTCTTAACACAAAAAAACTGGACCGTATTAAATAAACTCAATTTCATATCCGGTAAACACCTGTTGAATATGGGCATTGAGATGGAGTACAATTCCGTTCATAACGCATTTATTCAAAACAGTTTTGGCAACTATACTTATTCATCATTAGGAGATTTTCTTACAAATGATCATCCTTCGGTTTACCAACTGGGATTCCCTTTACTGGATAATGCAATCAGCGATGGCACCGCTTCTTCTGCCCGGTTTGCTGTAATGAAAGTTGCGATGTTTGCCAATGATGAAATAAGGCCATCACAAAACACATCGTTTCATTTTGGTTTGCGTGCAGACTACTATCGTTTTCTTACAAAACCTGCGGGCGATGAGTATGTAAACAATACAGCTATCCCTGTATTTTCAAAATACTGGAATACAGAAGGTGCACAATCAGGTGTAGCGCCTGCAATACCACTTTCTGTTTCCCCCAGGATTGGTTTTATGTATCGTGTGCCTACAAAAGAGCTCATCATACAGGGAGGAATGGGTTTGTTTTCGGGGCGCATTCCTTTAGCATGGCCGGGTGGACTCTATACAAATAATGGATTGCTGATTGGTGCTTACAGGGCAAATGCTGCACAGCTAAATACTATTCGTTTCAGGCCCGATCCGTATCTTCAATGGACCGCCGCAGAAACAGGTGCTGTGATCAATAAAGAGCCACTGAATCTTATGTCGGAAAAATTTCAAATGCCCTCTCTGTTCAGAACATCAGTATCTATTGAGAAAAAATTCAGCAAGGGTTTGTTGGTGAGGTTTGAAGGAATATTCAGTAAAAATATTAATGAGATCAGTTACACAAACATCAACCTGCTACCGGCAACAGGCAATGCATCCGGGCCGGATAACAGGTTGGTATATCCAATTACCAACAATGGCAGAATACCTCTAAACGCTGATAGCTCCAACCCTTACGAGTATGTGATATTGCTGGGCAATAACAAAGGCAGAAAAGGATATTCCCACAGTTTTACCGCCACTATTGCAAAACAAAATACAAAAGGATGGAATTGGGATCTAAACTATACTTACGGCAAATCAATGGCAGTGAATGATGGAACGGCTTCTGTTAATGTGAGCCAGTGGCGATTGACAGAAACAGTGAATGGCCGGAATTTTCCAACACTGGCTGTTTCAGATTTCAGCATGGGGCATCGCATTTTTGCACATGCAGTGAAACGGTTTTATTTCAACAATAAAAAAAGAGTCTTCTCCATTTCACTAACCTATACCGGTCAGTCGGGTACCCCATTCAGTTATGTTTATACAGATGGCAGCATAACAAGGGATGACGGGATGTTTGGTGCATACGATCTTATTTATGTCCCCACTCAAACAGATCTGGATAAAATGATTTTTCTGCCCAATACCATTAACGGCAATACTTATACCGGGCTGCAGCAGAAAGAAGCATTAGATCTTTATATCCGGAACAATACCTATTTAAACAGCCGCCGCGGAAAATATGCAGAAAGAAATGGCAGTCGCACACCCTTCACACAAACTTTTGATCTAAGATTGAAACAGGATTTGAAAGTCAGACTTGGAAAATATTATTACCAGCTTCAATTAACTTTTGACATCTTCAATTTAGGCAACCTGTTTAATTCTAATTGGGGGTTACAATATGCAGTTCCCTTTAATCATTTTGGACTGATCAGTTTTGCGGGGTATACAAACCAGAATTCTTTTATTCCTCAGTACCGTTTTAACCCGAATTTTTTGCAGATAACTCCATGGACAATTTATACCGGTACAATACCAGCTTATGCCTCCCGCTGGAGCGGTCAATTGGGGGTCCGGTTTACATTTAATTAAATAAAATTATAATATCAATTTTATCAAATCCGGGCTCTATATTGTCGCTGCAAGACAATAATTCCAAACAAATTCGGTATTAGCTATATACCATTTTATCACCATTTAATCAACATTATCTTTCTATTCCACTATTATTTTAACATTAATTTGGAAATATGGGGTAAGAAACGGCTTAGATGTATGATATTTGCCGAATCTAAAACTATGCTTATATGCGAATTTTAAAAAGATTTTGCTTAATGCTTTCGGCTGTATTGATGGCCGTAGCATCGATGGCTCAGGTTACCGGTGGTGCTGTTTCCGGTACTGTAAAAGACAGTAAAGGACAAGCTTTAGCTGGTGCCTCAGTTGAGGTTCTCCACGAACCTTCCGGTACAAAGTACAAAACTGTATCAGTTGCTTCAGGAAAATTCAATATTCCTGCGCTGCGTATTGGTGGTCCGTACAAGATCACGGTCAGTTATGTTGGTTTAAAAACAGAGGTCTTTACCGATGTGTATATCCAGTTAGGTGAGCCTTCTGTGGTAGACGTAACACTGGCAGAAACTTCTGCACAACTATCTGAAGTAGTGGTTACCGGAGCAAGCAGAAAAGGTGCACTTATTTCAAAAGACAGAAAAGGTACCGCTACCAACATTAACAGACGGTTACTCTCCAGTTTGCCTACTCTGAACAGAAGTATCACTGACTTCACCAAACTGACTCCTCAGGCCCAGGGAACATCTTTCGCGGGTCAGGATTACCGTTCTATCAACTTCACATTGGATGGTACCATCTTTAATAACTCATTCGGTCTGGCTGCATTAAATGGTGGTCAAACCAATTCTCAACCTGTTTCATTGGATGCCGTTGAAGAGATCCAGGTGAGTCTTTCTCCTTATAGCCTGAAAGAAGCTGGTTTTACCGGTGCAAGCATCAACGCGGTTACAAAAAGTGGTACCAATACCTTACATGGTGGTGGTTTCTACAACAAACGTAACCAAGGCCTGGTAGGTACCAAAGCGGGTATGGCTGGTAAAGAAGCTGTTGTTACCAATGCATTCGATGTAAAACAATATGGCTTAAGTCTCGGCGGTGCTATTATTAAAAACAAATTGTTCTTCTTCTTAAACTACGAGAATGAGAAGAGAACCGATCCGGGATCTTTTTATGTAGCAGATAACGGAAGCAATACTGGTGGCGGTAATGTTAGCCGTGTAAAGACATCTGATCTTGATGCGTTAGCTACTTACCTCAAAACAAAATTCAATTACGATCCGGGTGCTTACCAGGATTTCCCTTTCCTTACTACCAGCAATAAAGGTCTGGCAAGGATCGACTGGAACATTAATGATAAACACAAACTGAGCATCCGCGGAAACTATATGAAATCCAAACGTGATGTGGTGATCAGTAACTCAGGTGCTTTTACCGCAAGAACCGGTTCTCAGTCAATGGCATTCCAGAATACAACGTATGAGATCAACAATGATATCTTATCATTTATTGGCCAGTTGAACAGCCGTTTCAGCAGCAAGGTAGCCAATGAGATATCTTTTGGTTATACTGCCAACAGAGACTACCGTGCTTACAAAGCAAGCGCTTTCCCAACTGTTGATATCCTTGATGGTACCGGCGACCGTAACTATATTTCATTCGGTGTGGATCCATTTACGCCCAATAACCGTTTGAATACAGATACATGGCAGTTCTCAGATAACCTTACTATTTATAGTGGTAAGCACACTATTACTGCTGGTGTTAGCTACGAATCATTTAAATATTACAACGCATTTACTCCAAATGCATTTGGAACATTTACTTTCAAAAGCTTAGCAGATTTTTATACTTCTGCTGATGCTTATCTGGCTAATCCTGCCATGACAAGCAACCCGGTTCAATTAAGAAGGTACCAGTATTCTATCAGTAACTTACCTGATGGTGGTGTTTGGGCTGCTGTAACAAAAGCAAAAAGTATCGGTGCCTATATCCAGGATGATATTGAAATTGAAAAGAATTTCAACCTTACATATGGTGTACGCTTTGATGTACCGTACTTTACAAGTTCAGGCTTCGTAAATACAGAGGTAGATAATTTAAGTTTCCTTGATGAAAACGGACAAGCCGTTAAATTAAGCACTTCTAAATTACCTGCTGCTTTATTACAGGTTTCACCAAGGATTGGATTCAACTATGATGTTTCCGGAAACAAGACCACCCAGATCCGTGGTGGAGTTGGCTTGTTCACCGGTCGTCCTCCATTTGTGTATATCAGTAACTCAGTGGGTAACAATGGTGTGATCAGTGGTTCAGGTGTATTTGATAATGCCGCAACGCTGCAATTCCCTTTCAAACCTAATACACCGGCAACTGTTCCTCCAAGCCTGCAGCCTACACCGCTCACTCCTGCAGCGAGCTATAATATTGCTCCTGTACAGGATAACTTCAGATATCCAAAAATCCTGAGAGCTAACCTGGCTGTTGATCAGAAATTATTCGGCGATATCGTAGGTGGCGTAGAAATAGTATTCACTCAGAGCCTGAATAATATTTTCTACTACAATGCCAACCTGGTTGCACCGAAAGGAACTTTCAATGGTCCTGACAACCGTTTACGTTATGCCAACCCAGGTACTTTTACCAATGGTGTAGCATCATTAAACACTGCCGCATCTGCTATCAGGATCAATTCTAAGATCTCTGATGCTACTGTGCTGAAAAGCGGACCTTACGGCCAGTCAATTGCAGGAACTATTAAATTCGAAAAACCACTTAAGAGCAAAGGCCTTGGCTGGTTACTCGCTTATAACTATGGACGTACCAGAGATTATATCTCAGGTGGATCTATCGCCTTCTCAAGCTGGTCTGGTAACCGTACTGTTAATGGTAACAACAGACCTGATATCTCTTTAAGCGATAATGATTTCCCTCATCGTGTTATTGCTAATATCAACTACAGAACTGAACTTGGCAAAAATGCTGCTATCCAGTTCTCATTGTTTAGCCAGACACAAAATCAGGGCCGTTTAACTTACGCATACACCGGCGATTATAATGGTGATGGTGTGAGTGGTAATGACCTGATCTATGTTCCAAAAGATCAAAGCGAAATGAACTTTGTTGCTGCCGGTGGTTTTACTGTTCAGCAACAGAAAGACGCTTTTGATGCATACATCAACCAGGACAAATACTTAAGCTCACGCAGGGGTAAATACGCAGAAAGAAACGGAGGTATATTGCCTTATGTAACACGTTTCGATGTATCTGTGATGGTTGAATTATTCGGAAACATAAACAAGAACAGGCATACCATACAGTTGAGGGGTGATATCTTCAACTTCGGTAACCTTATTAACCCTGCTGCAGGTGTAGGTTATTCAGTTAACAGCACATCTGTACTGGCTGCAAAAGGTGTAGATACGAATGGTAACCCTGTATCTTCTTTCAACTCATTTAACGGCGGATTAAATTATACTACCTGGAGAAAAGGTACTACCATCTTCGACGTATGGCAGGCCCAGTTCGGTATCAGGTATATCTTCTAATCTGAGTGCTGAATAAATAAAAAACCCGTCCCGGCTAAGCCTGGACGGGTTTTTTATTTATTACTATGATGCTATTGAAATTTGTCGGTTCTCTGCGTAAACTCTTTTACTCTGCGGTTCAGCGGTGAAAAAAAATCTACCTATTAGCCAGTTTGCTCTGATCAAATGATTCTATTCACCGCAGAGAACAGGAGGTGTAGAGAAAGCGCAGAGAAACTTTCATCTAAGTTGACTTGTTTTAATGCATTTTACTTTTAAAAGCATTTAATAATGCGGATGTCCTTTATTTCAAATCACTTTTAAAACACAATAGATACATAGGAAAAACAAAAAAGAAACATAGCGTTTAAACTACATGCCATTTTTCCGACCTGCATACTACATAAGGCGTTTATTACTAATTACTAATTTTTAATTACGAATTACCTCCTCCCCCATCCCCATTTCAAAAACTCAGGAAACGCCTTGCCCCATGTAGGTACATCATGCCGGCCTCCTTCCATTTCCAAGTAATGAATGTGTTCATCTGTATACCCTTTTGCCTTAAGTTCCACAATCAGATCTAACGCATCATCGATTGAATCAATCACGCCGTTTTGATTTCTATCAGCTGTTTCATCCTCTGTTCCGCACTCAACAAAAAACCGCAGCCAGGGATGAAAGTTTCCTTTTCTTATCTGAACATGCATCAGCCTGTCCTGCTCATCATCGTATCCATCATCATACCCTTTCCTTCTCCACCAAAGCGAGCCGCTGAATATTCCGATCTTATTAAATTCACTTGCATGATTCCATACAATATCCATTGCACTCAATCCGCCCAAAGAAAACCCTGCAAATGATTTATCCTTGAAAGAAGGCGTATGATATGTTTTACGGATACAGGGAAGCAATTCATCAAAAATAAATTTGGTATACAACCCAGCTTTGGCCCCACGCCCTTTATAATCGGCAGAATAAGCGGTACCATATTCCATCTTTCGCTCGTGCCCGCAATGAATGCCGATACATATCAAAGGTTCTATGCTTTCAGTGCTAATGAGGTTGTTGAGCATTTCATCAAAACACATTTTAAGCAGATCCTGCCCATCGTTAATGAGTAAAAGACTGAGTTGTTCCGGGCGGCTTACAGACAAAGGGAGATAGATATCAACCATCACCTCCCGCTGCAGGTATTCAGAACTGATCGTAAGTTGTTCCACTGTTATTGAAGAAACCACACTGTGCTTGGTATCGGCCATGGCGGCAAATGTAATACAATTGGGAAATTGGGAAATTGGGAAATTGGGAAATTGGGAAATTGGGAAATTGGGAAATTGGGAAATTGGGAAATTGGGAAAGCCGCGACGCGGCTTCCTTATTTCTCTCGCCCTAAAATTTCCCAATTTCCCAATTCCAAAATTTCCCAATCCTCAAAAACCAGTTTTCTTATTTCAAATCAGTTTGCTTAAATTGACTACTGATAAACGGCCGGCATTTTGTTTATCTGTACTCAAACTAAATACATATGAAAAAGATAGGAATCCTATTCGGACAGGAAAGGAGTTTTCCGATGGCTTTTGTTGAAAGGATCAACAGTAAAAACGTTCCGGGCATTACCGCAGAGCCTGTAAAAATTGATAAGGTAATGCAGGGCGAACCCAGTGGTTATTCGGTGATCATTGACAGGATAAGCCAGGATATCCCTTTTTACCGCGCCTACTTAAAAAATGCAGCCCTCTGCGGAACAGCGGTGATCAACAACCCTTTCTGGTGGAGTGCGGATGAAAAATTTTTTAATAACTGCCTGGCCACAAAAATTAATGTGCCGGTACCCAAAACAGTGATCCTCCCCTCGCGTGATCTGCCGCCGGATACTTCTGATCAATCATTCAGTAACCTTGCTTATCCTTTGGATTGGGATAGCATTTTTAAATATGTAGGATTCCCTGCCTACATGAAACCATTTGCAGGCGGCGGCTGGAAAAACGTTTACAAGCTTACCAGCATGGACGATTTTTTTGAGAAACACAGCGAAACAAATCAATTAGTCATGCTATTGCAGGAAGAGATCATTTTTGAAGAATATTACCGTTGCTATTGCATTGGCGGAAAACATGTACGCATTATGCCGTATGAACCACGAAACCCGCACCATCTCAGGTATGTGGCAGATTTTTCAGCATCAGCCGAAAAACTGAAAGAGATGGAAGAGATCGTACTGCGCATCAACAAATACCTGGGGTATGATTTTAACACAGTAGAACTTGCATTACGCAACGGCATACCCTATGCCATTGATTTCTGCAATCCGGCGCCGGATGCCGACATCAAAAGTGTAGGTCAGGAAAATTTTGAATGGGTGGTAGAAACGGCAGCCAATTATGCCATCGAAAAAGCACAGGCGCAGACAGATGGCGCCGATAATTTAACATGGGGCGAATATGTGAAGAGAGGAGCTTCGGGGAAGAAATTATATTAGTGAATTGTCAATTGTGAATTGTCAATTATGAGTAGTGAGTATGCCCATTATTCACAATTGCCAATTGCCAATTCACCACTCACCACTCACAAGAAAGTGCCATATATGGGAAATCCGAATTACAAACATTTTACTTTAGGTGTAGAAGAAGAGTACATGGTACTTGACCCGCATACCCGGGAACTGAAGAGCCATGAACAAAGGATTGTGCAGGAAGGACAGAAAATACTCAAAGACAAGGTAAAAGCCGAAATGCACCAGGCCGTAGTGGAAGTGGGAACAGATATCTGTGCCAATATTGAAGACACCTATAAAGACGTGGCCTCTTTGCGGGGCAACCTGGCGAAGATTGCCGGGGACCTAGGTTTTTGGATTGCCGCCTCTGGCACCCACCCTTTTAGCCATTGGCAAACCCAGCTAATTACAGACCACGACAGGTATAAAGACATTGTGAACGAATTACAGGAAGCTGCCCGCAGTAACCTGATCTTTGGCTTACATGTGCATGTGGGTATGGAAGACAGGAAAATGGCCATCCATATTGCCAATACGGCCCGCTATTTTCTGCCGCATGTATATGCCCTCAGTACCAATTCCCCTTTTTGGGAAGGAAGGGAAACCGGGTATAAATCGTACCGCACCAAGGTGTTTGATAAATTTCCCAGAACAGGTATCCCGGATTATTTTGAAAACATAGAGGCTTATGAAAGTTATGTGAACCTGTTGATCAAAACCAATTGCATTGACAATGCAAAGAAGATCTGGTGGGACCTTCGCGTACATCCTTTTTTTAATACAGTAGAGTTCCGTATCTGCGATGTGCCCATGACCATCAATGAAACCATCACCATTGCCGCACTTTTCCAGGCCATTTGTGCCAAGATCTATAAGCTGAGAAATCAAAACCTCAATTTTATGATCTACCAACGTTCCCTGATCAATGAAAATAAATGGCGGGCAAGCCGGTATGGTATTGATGGTACTTTGATCGATTTTGGCAAGGAAACCGAGGTAAATACCCGATCCCTTATTTACGAACTACTTGATTTTGTGGACGATGTGGTGGATGAACTGGGCAGCAGGCATATCATCAATTACGTAGCCAAAATATTTGAAATGGGCACCGGTGCCGACCGACAATTAGCCGTTTATAAGGAGACCAAAAATCTGGTTAGCGTGGTAGATTATATACACGACCAGTTTTTAAAGGCCTGATCGTCTGTAACTTATTAATTTTAAATGTCCTGTAACCGGTGGTTGCAGGATTTTTTTGTACTTTAAAGCGCTAAAATAAATACAAAAGCGGGCAACGAAGTATCTTGCCCGGGTATCTATTTATTACCAAACTTTCTAAACTATCCCCTAGGTGACCGACGAGTACGAACTTATTAGAGGTTGTATCAACCAGGATGCACGCTGCCAACGAATGCTTTTTGACAAGTATGCGGGCAGGATGATGAGCGTTTGCCTGCGTTATGCCAACGACACAATGGAGGCGGAAGATATGATCCAGGATGCTTTTATCAAGGTATTCCAGTATATCGGCCAGTTTAAGTTTGAGGGGGCTTTTGAGGGATGGATCCGCCGGATTGTAGTAAATACAGCTATCCGGCACTTAGAAAAGAAAAAACTGCATTTTAAAGACATAGACGATAACAGCCAGAACACACCCAAAATTGAGGCGCAAGCCTATAATCACCTGGGTGAAGAGGATCTGCTGAAATTAATTAACCAGTTGCCCGATGGCTACCGTTTGGTCTTTAACCTGAATGTGGTAGAGGGCTATAGCCATGAGGAGATAGCAGAAATGCTGAATATTCAGGCAGGCACCAGCCGCAGCCAGTTAGTAAAGGCAAGGAAGATGCTGCAACACCAAATATTACAATTGCAAAAAATTGCTGTATAGAATGACCGATACCCAATTTGATGATTTCTTCAACGACAAGCTCAAAGACCACCAGGCCTCTGTGCCTCCCGGCCTTTGGGATAAGGTGAAGGATGCTCAATTTGACAAATTTGTCGGTGATAAACTGAAAGATCTGGCTTCACCTGTTCCCGGTGGGCTTTGGGATAAAATAACCGACAGTCAATTTGACGAATTCATCGGCGGCAAACTATACAACACCACCGCCACTGTTCCTGCAGGGCTTTGGGATAAAGTAACCGACGGGCAATTTGACCGGTTCATTGCCGGTAAATTATACGATCATTCGGCTCCTGTTCCTGAAGGACTTTGGGATAAAGTGAAACCAAAAAAAGATAATGAACGCAGGCCGGGCTTTATCATTTTCAGGTATCCTGCCGTGGCGCTTTTAATACTTGCTTTATTGCTGGGAGGTTCATTGGGCGGTTATTTATACCTGAAACAAGGTAATGGAACCGAAAATGGCACCAAAGCCTTCATTGTTCCACAACCTGCCGATGCCAAAGGAAAAACAGCAACTACTGCTACCTCAAGCAACAAGGCCGATAATACTGCTGCCCCATTGAATAATGAGAAGAATAGCCTGTCTGCACCTGATCATGCCGCCAATACCTTGCCTGTGGCGCCAATTAACAGCAATAAAGTAACTAAGGATGACGATTTAAAGACCAGCGCTGAAGGTAATTCTTTGCCTGCTACACGTTCATCCGCTGCTTCATCCCTCACAGATGCTTTTGTTTCTTCAACGATCAAAAAAACAGGTAATTCAAAAGGAGAAAACGCTAAAGCAACTATCCTTGCCAATAATAATCATGGGCTAATTGCCGGCAATCCGGATACAGAAGATAACAGCTTTGAATATATTGAGCCTTATCTCTCCAATAAGCTCACCGCCGTTACAATTCCTTTCTCCCTTGAAAGAAGCAACAGTATGCAAAACCTGTTAGATAAACAATTATCAACAGCCAATCATACACGCCAGTTCAGAAATGTGATCATCTGCCCGGCAGACAATAAAAACCGCAATACCGACTGGTTCCTTGAGGCATACGCTTCGCCTGATCTTGCTTTCAAATCTGTGAATAACAAAACTGCTACACAACAATACCTGCTTACCAAAGACAGCAGTGAAAGTATGCAGGTTAGCTATTCGGCTGGGCTGAGATTAGTTAAGCCAATTAACGATAATATACTGTTCAAGGTTGGTCTCAACTATTCGCAGATCAACCAGAAATATGTGTATCGTACCGAGAATGAGGTAAAAACCACTACCGTTGTTACAGTAAGAACCATTATCCGTGCACCGGGCGATACAGTGATCGTACATGATACAAGTACCTTACAACAGATCGGCTTTAAAAACAATACGGTAAAAAACAGGTTCCGCAGTTTTGATATCCCTGTTACGGTAGGTTACCAGTTTGGAAACGAGGATTTGAAATTCGGCATCAATGCCGGGGTAGTATTCAACCTTACTTCCTGGTACCAGGGGGTGATACTGGATAGCTCACTGGCAACTGTTCCGCTCAATAAAACCGGCAATGGGGTTTACAAAACCAATATCGGTTTGGGCCTATATACCAGCTTTAGTGTAGTAAAACGGCTGAGTGATGATATGCATGTGTTTGTTGAACCGTATTTCAGGTATAACCTGTCGGGAATGACCAATGCCCAGGCACCATATAACCAGAAATTCAGCCTGGGAGGATTAGCGCTTGGGTTGCGATTAAATTTAAACCGAAAATAACAGGCAACATCGGGTATTAAAACTGTATCTATAGGATATATATCGTTTATTATTCATTATGAAAAGGATTTTATTCATTACGGGATGTTTAGGACTGCTGATGCTCTCTTCGTGCAAGAAGGAGGTGTCGGAGAACTTCAACCTATACACGGGTAATCCTTTGAATGATACCGTATGGACAAGAGGTTTCACCAGCGCTATTGCCATTCATAGTCTTTTCGAGAACCTTGTTCCGGATCTGATCGTAGATTCCTTTGAAGTAAGTTCAGGAAAATCATTACGCTTTGGCGACAGTCTTGAAATATCATTCAATGCCGGCTCCTGCGTAGGACAAGGATCATCTGTACCACAGGGTTTTGCCCGCCTTGAGTTAATACCGATGAAAAGAAAAGGAGATTTCATCAGGATGTTCAGGCCAACTGTTGCTGAAAATGGCAACCTGCTTGAAACAGGCGGCGGTTTTTTCATCAGGGTAAGTAAAGACGATAAAGAATTAACGCTTGCACCAAATGCCACTTTTAAATTAAAGTTTAATGATGTGGACCTCCCCGCTTCAAACATGCAATTATTTTATGGAAGAGAGGGTGTTCCTGCTCCGCTGAAAGGAATAGATACCGCATTTTACTGGATCCGTGATTTTGATACCACTTCTCTCAAAACATGGGAAAAGATCAGCAATAATCCATTAGTGCCTTCTTACCGTGGTTACGAACTTAATTCTCTGAATTTAAGATGGGTAAGCGCAAACAGGTATCTGGACAGCACCCTGCCAAAAACAAAAGTTACGGCAGTGCTTCCGGCAAACTTTACCAATAAAAACACGGTAGTATTTGCGGTATTTGCCAACCAGAAAACAGTGGTGAATTTGAAAGGTGATTATCCGTCGCGATCATTTAATACCAACAATATACCGCTGCAGGCTTCCATTAAACTGATCTCACTTTCCAAGATCGGTGGCGATTTTTACCTGGGCAGTAAAGACATCAGCAGTGTAGAAAAGGTTACCAGTTATAAGTTTACACCGGGTAAAATAAGCTTTGGAGATCTTATCAGGTACCTGAACAATTTATAAAAGAGGTTCTAAGTTGAACATCCATACCGGGGGGTATGCAGAAAAAGGGTTGCCGTAACAGGCAACCCTTACTTTTTAAAATCAAATAATGTGGCGGTAAACAAAGCGCGTTCGCGTTTTTTGAAGATCACATCCCAATTGCCTTTGTAACGGAGAATTTTAGGCACGGAGAGGCCATTAAACTTAGTCATCTCCACTTCCATACTTACATCAAAATCATATACACCGGCTTTATAACTGAGCGAGTAATTACGTGCCAGCACCTCCAGGGTTTTCATATCAAACCAGGTAACCATCTGGTCAACCACCACCCTGTCGCTTTTAACAGATTCTTCTTTGGGCATGATGGAAAACACATAGCTGAGTACACCATGAAATTCAACTACGTCTAATTTATAATCGTATAGTTTATGTGCGTCTTCATCATACAGATCAAGCTTATCGCCGATGAACGGGATGCCGGATATTTTTTTGCCGGGATTAAAGAACAGCATTTTTAATTGTTCTTTATGTTTATCTAATCCTTTTTTATCCCTGATCGAAAGGTTTCTGCCCTTTACATTATTATTCTCACCACATATTTTCCCTTTGGTAAAAAACAGGCCCGCATACAATTCGGGCGTCATGTAGTTGAAATTATTTTTCGAATCGTAAAAATCGCCGGTTACCGTTTCTTCCAGTACATCCATCGTACGGCAGCCATCGCTGTGGTTTTGTCTTGTTTTACTGAACAGGGAGGCTTTTACGCCGCCTTTCTTATCCAGCATTTTAATATCGTTATACGAGGTAAAACCCAGCACACGCAGGTTGCGGAAGGCTTTGTAAAAAGTTGTATCTTCTTTGATCTGGGTAAGCAGTGCTTTATAATCAAAATGATTACGCACCACTACTTCGGATAAAGTAAAGCGCTTATTATCCACTACCACTGCGCTATCCTGTGCAAAAGAGCGAATGGAACCTACACATAAAAGAAACAGGAGATAATAGCGCATTATTTAGGGAATATCATTTTATAATCCACTTTTATCTTTCCCTTACTGATATCATTCAGCTTTCCCTGTAACATTTTTTTTCGCAGGGGCTTCAGGTAGTCGATGAACAGTTTGCCGTCGATATGGTCGTATTCATGCAAGATCACGCGGGCAGTGATGCCGTTGAATGTTTCGGTGTGTGGCTGAAAATTCTCATCCACATAGCTGAGGGTAACTGTTTCGGCGCGTAACACATCTTCCCTGATCTTGGGAATACTCAGGCATCCTTCATTATACACCCACTCATCGCCATCCAGAGAACTTACATGGGCATTGATAAAAACCCTTTTAATACCCGGAGCATCAGGATACACACCTTTTTCATCGTCTTCCAGGTTTTCGAAGATCTGTGTACTATCCATCACAAACAGGCGGATATCTTTATTGATCTGGGGTGCGGCCAATCCTACGCCGTTGCTGGCATACATAGTTTCCCACATATCTTCAATAAGTGTTTGCAAACCGGGATATGCTGGTGTAATATCCTGGCACACTTTTCTTAAAACGGCTGCCCCATAGGCTACAATAGGAAATATCATTGATATCTGATGATTGAATGAGTGATTGATTGAATGAGTGATTGGCTCATTTCTGCAAAAATACCGGAAAACGGGGAACTGCCCAACCGGGGGTATTTACCGGTTTCGGGTTAGCCCTATATCTATGACACCTCTGATATTACCTGCTGCTGAGAGGCTGAGGTTATTCGGCGAAGGATTAGTGAATAGACTGAAGGTATTCCTGGAGCATGATAGTGGCTGCTATCTGGTCGGTATTGCCTTTTACCTGCCTGTCTTTCTTTTTCATGCCCATTTCTATCATAGCGCGGGTAGCCATTTTGGAGGTATAACGCTCATCAACGGTTTGTATGGGTATAGCAGGAAATTCCTTTTTTAATTTAATAATAGCAGCTTTTACCAGGGGGGTGGCGTGTGTGGCTGTATCATCCAGGTTAAGCGGCTCTCCTATCAATATTAATTCTACTGCTTCCTGTGCAAAGTATTTTTTGAGGAAAGGGATCAGTTCTTTTGTATCCACCGTAGTTAATGCCGTAGCAATGATCTGCAAAGGATCTGTAACCGCGATACCGGTTCTTTTGCCGCCATAATCGATGCAGAGGATCCGGGACATGGGTAACTAAAAATTAGAAATTAGAAATTGCGGCTTGTTTATAGTTTGATAAACAGGTCTGCAATAACGAAGATACTGAATACCACGCTGGCAATACCGTTGGCTGTCATAAAAGCGATATTCACTTTGCTGAGGTCGTTGGGTTTTACAATGGAGTGTTGGTAGATCAACATCCCGGTAAATACCGCAATACCGCCCCAATACAACAAATGGAACGAACCATAAATGCCTGCGGCAATTACACAACCGGCGCTTAATACGTGTAGTAGTTCTGAAACGCGTAAGGCTTTTGTTTTACCCAACACTGAAGGGATGGAATATAATTGTTGCGACTGATCAAATTCAACATCCTGCAGGGCATAAATAACATCAAAACCGCTTACCCAAAAAATAACGGCAAAAGAGAAAAGGAGGGGAAGCACATCAAACCTGCCTGTTACCGCAAGGTAGGCACCGATTGGCGCTAACGATAATCCTAATCCCAATACCAGGTGGCATAACGGTGTAAAGCGCTTGGTGAAACTATAGAAAAGTATCACGAACAAAGCAACAGGTGATAAATAAAAACAAATGCTATTGATGAAGTAACAAGACACAAGGAACAAGACACACGATAAAATAGTAAACCTTAATGCACTATTGGGAGAAATGATACCTGCAGGAATTTCGCGGATAGCGGTACGTGGGTTTTGGGCATCGAAACTTCTGTCGAGATAACGGTTAAAAGCCATAGCCGCACTGCGTGCAGTGATCATGCAGAGCAGAACCAACAGGAATTTTTCAAGCAAAAATTTCTCAACAGAAATTGATTCAGCACCGGGAGCAGATGACGCATTCAATTCAATCATTCCCAGAAAAAAGCCAATTAACGCAAATGGCAACGCGAAAATGGTATGCGCGAATTTTACAAGACTTAAATACTTTTTTACTACCGTCATATCATATTTTTAATCTCCAGACTACTGATTTTTAACTCCAACCTCCCCTATTCTTCCCCGCACCAATTCCCACAACACAATTCCCGCTGCCACCGAAATATTAAGCGAGTGTTTCATTCCCAACTGCGGGATCTCTATGCAACCATCGCAGAGTTTCAACACTTCACTATCCACGCCTTCTACTTCATTGCCAAATATAATGGCGATCTTTTCTTCGGGCTGTGAAAATTTTTCCAGCGACACACTTCCTTCTGCCTGTTCAACGGCAAATAGTTTATAGCCCCGTTCTTTCAGGTTTTGAACAGCTTCCATAGTAGTGGGAAAATAGAGCCAATCAACCGTTTCGGTGGCCCCGAGGGCGGTTTTATGGATATCGCGGTGAGGAGGTTGCGGAGTATAGCCGCAAAGGCAGATGCCTTCGGCAAGAAACGCATCGGCTGTTCTGAATACGCTGCCCACATTGTGCATGCTGCGTATATTATCCATTACAATGAGTACCGGGTTCTTGGAAGCCTGTTTAAACTCATCTACAGACATACGTCCCAGCTCGTCCATGCTCAGTTTTCGCATGGCGCAAAGGTAAACTCAACCATTCAAATAATCGATAGTACAAATTGCGCCTGATTGATTATTTTGTTCAGACCTAAACTAAACAACTGTACTATGAGAAACAACACCTGTTCAGCCATCCTGCTGGCATTAGCTTTACCCTTTGCCGGGTTTTCGCAGGATGAAAAAGTAGACCTTTCCATGATGCAAAAGATCCGCAAAGAGGGTCTTGAAAATTCGAAGGTGATGGAGATCGCCTTTAACCTTACAGATAAAAGCGGCAACCGCCTTACCAACTCACCCGGTTTTATGCGGGCAGCCAATTATGCCAAAGAAACACTGGCCGGATGGGGTTTACAAAACGCGTCCATAGAGCCTTGGGGCGAATTTGGCAAAGGATGGGAACTGCAGAAAAGTTATGTTGCCTTAACCGCACCCTATTACAAACCATTATCTGCCTATCCTAAAACATGGACAACGGGAACCAACGGTTTAAAAAGCGCAGGAGTAATTATTGTAAATGCTAAAGACACTACGGCATTGGAGGCTTACAGGGGACAATTGAAAGGCAAGATCATCCTGCTTGATCAATCAGTTGTTTATAAACAAAGTTTTAAAACAGATGCACGACGGTTTGAAGATTCAACGTTGGCAAGCATGACCAATGCCAAGCCACCTGCACCAAGACCTGCATTTAACCCCAATGATACCGCAGCAATGAGAAGGCAGCGTGAATTATTTGCTGCACGCGGCGGTGGCGCACAAAGGGTACTCATTCTTTTAAAAGAAATGGCGAAAGCCGAAGGTGCTGTGGCTGTTTTCAGTAATGGATCAGCACGCAGTCACGACGGAACCATTTTTGCACAGGGTGGCGGCGCATACAAAGCCACTGATCCTGAAAATTTCCCCGATATTGTTTTGGGTATTGAAGATTTCAATACCATTTTACGTTTGGCCAAAGCAGGTGTTCCTGTAAAACTGGATGTAGACGTGAAAACAAAATTCCAGAACAAAGACCTGCAGGGTTATAATGTGATTGCCGAAATACCCGGAACAGATCCACAATTAAAAGATGAAGTGGTGATGATTGGTGCGCACCTTGATTCGTGGCAAACAGGTACCGGTGCAACAGATAATGCAGCCGGTTCTTCTGTGATGATAGAAGCCATCCGTATCCTGAAAGCACTCGGTTTTCAAAACAAAAGAACCATCCGCATTGGTTTATGGAGCGGAGAAGAACAGGGACTGTTGGGATCGAGAGGATATGTAAAAAACACTTTTGCAGACCCCGCTACCATGCAGCTAACACCTGCACATGAGAAGTTCTCCGGTTATTTCAATATTGATAATGGCACAGGTAAAATACGGGGTATTTATCTGCAGGGTAATGAAGCATGCAGATCTATTTTTACCCAATGGCTTGCCCCTTTTAATGATATCGGTGCAACTGCTGTAACCATCAGTAATACCGGCGGAACAGACCATCTTGCTTTTGATGCGGTAGGACTGCCCGGTTTCCAGTTTATCCAGGATCCGATTGAGTATGATACCCGCACCCACCACAGCAATATGGATGTGTATGATCATTTGATAGAAGACGACCTGAAACAGATAGCCACTATTGTTGCTTCGTTTGTATACAATGCATCACAAAGAGATACCAAACTGCCACGGAAGGAATTACCTAAGGCAAGGCCTGCGGGAGGATTGGGGTTTTAAATAGTCTGGAGTTAGGAGTTTGGAGTCTGGAGTAAAAAGTTAAGAGCCCGCCTTCCATATTACTCCAGACTCCAAACTCCTAACTCCTAACTTTCTTTCCACATCTGCATTAATATCCCTCCTCCACAAACAGGGCATCATTATATTTGTTGCCCATGGCAAAATCGATTTCAGATACCCCGCTAATGCAGCAGCACAGGGCTATTAAACAAAAATACCCCGATGCCATTTTGCTGTTTCGCGTGGGCGATTTTTATGAAACTTTTGGAGAGGATGCGGTACTCGCATCTAAGGTGTTGGGTATCACCCTTACAAAGAGAAATAACGGTGCTGCATCATCCAGCGAGCTGGCCGGATTTCCGCATCACGCGCTGGATACTTATTTGCACAAACTGGTAAAAGCCGGCTACCGTGTGGCCATCTGTGACCAGCTCGAAGACCCTAAAACAGTAAAAGGAATTGTAAAGCGGGGCGTTACAGAAATGGTTACACCCGGCGTGGCAACAAACGATAAATTATTAGAGCACAGCAGCAACAATTTTTTAGCAGCCGTTCATTTTACCGATACGGAAACCGGTATCGCTTTTCTTGATATTTCTACCGGCGAATTTTTTATTGCCGAAGGCAATGAAGAATACATAGATAAACTTTTGCAGAGTTTAAAACCTGCCGAGGTTATTTTTCAGCGCAGCTACCAGAAACATTTTAAAGAAGTGTTTGGTGTAAAATTTTACACCTACACCATGGAAAGCTGGATATTTGATGAGGCTTTTGCAACGGAAAGTCTGTTAAAACATTTTCAAACACATTCGCTGAAAGGTTATGGCATAGAAAATATGCACCAGGGCATTACTGCCGCAGGCGCCATACTCTATTACCTGAAAGAAACAGAACATCCTAACCTGCAACACATCACTTCCATACAAAGAATGGAGCGGGAAGATTTTTTGTGGATGGACAGGTTTACCATCAGAAACTTAGAATTACTGAATACAGGGATCGATAACGGCCAAAGCTTACTCAGGGTAACAGATAATACGGTTAGTCCCATGGGCGCAAGGCTACTGAAGCGCTGGATGTTATTCCCTTTACGGAATATTACCCGGATCAATGAACGGTTGGATGCAGTAACATTCTTTATCCTGCAGGCCGATATGCGCAAAGAATTTGCACATGCCATCAAGCTTTGCGGCGATATGGAAAGATTGGTGAGTAAGATCCCGATGAAGAAGATCAATCCGCGCGAAATAATGCAACTGGCCAAAGGCCTGCAGCAAATTGAGCTGATCAAAAAAAACTGTGAAACTGCGTCTAACCCCTATATCCAACGGTTGGCCGATACGTTGAATGGCTGTCACCTTATCGTTGATAAAATACTGAATGAGATAAGTGATGCACCACCGGTAGCTGCCAATAAAGGAGGTGTGATCAAAGAAGGTGTGCATGAAGAATTAGACCAGTTAAGAAATATTGCATCGGGCGGAAAAGAGTTCCTGGTAAATATCCAGCAGCGCGAATCAGAAAAAACGGGCATCTCATCACTGAAGATCAGTTTTAATAATGTGTTTGGTTATTACCTGGAGGTAACCCATGCACATAAAAACAAAGTGCCGGCAGACTGGATACGCAAACAAACACTGGTAAATGCAGAGCGATACATCACGCCGGAATTAAAAGAATACGAAGAAAAAATAACCGGTGCAGAAGATAAGATACTGGCCATTGAACTGGAATTGTATGATGCATTGTTATTGGCTTTACAGGATTACATCGCTCCTATTCAGGTAAACGCAAACATGCTGGCCACATTAGATTGCCTGATCTGTTTTGCAGAGAATGCCATTCAGTTCAATTACAAAAAACCTGAATTGCATGAAGGCTTTGAACTGGAGTTGAAAGAAAGCCGACACCCGGTAATTGAACGAAACCTGCCTGCCGGTGAATCTTATATAGCAAATGATATCACACTAAACCCCGCAGACCAGCAGATCATTATTTTAACGGGCCCCAATATGAGTGGTAAAAGCGCCATTCTAAGACAGACCGCCTTAATTACGCTGATGGCGCATATGGGCAGTTTTGTGCCGGTTGCATCAGCGCGGGTTCCTTTAACAGATAAAATATTTACACGCGTAGGCGCCAGCGATAATTTAAGTGGCGGCGAATCTACTTTTATGGTAGAGATGAATGAAACCGCCAGCATCATCAACAATATATCGCAGCGGAGTTTGATATTACTGGATGAGATAGGCCGCGGCACATCTACCTATGATGGTATTTCGATAGCATGGAGTATGGTGGAATATTTACATGCCTCGCAGGCAGCGCCCAAAACATTGTTTGCTACACACTATCACGAGTTGAATGAACTGGAACAAAAACTACCTCGCGTACACAACTTTCATGTAACCAATAAAGAAGTAGGTAATAAAATTATCTTCCTGCGCAAACTGGCTCCCGGTGGAAGCACTCATAGTTTTGGTATCCACGTGGCACGCATGGCAGGCATGCCGCCTTCATTGATCGACAGGGCCAATGAAATTTTAAAACAACTCGAAGAATCCGGCAGGGATGTTCATGCCGGTCGGGACGCTCAAAGCGGTCGGGGCGCTCAAAGCGACCTGAACGATAACAGCACAGATGAAAAAATAAGCATTCAGGCCGCTTCAAGCGTCCCGACTGCGGCAAGCATCAAAAAACTATCCACCCCTCAAATGCAACTCTCTATTTTTGATGCGCATTCCCAAACATTTGATGAGATCCGCAAAATGCTCACCGATATGGATATTAACCGGCTTACCCCCGTGGAAGCATTAATGAAGCTGAATGAGATCAAAGGGTTGTTGAAATGATCTTTACGCAAATCATTCTGCGAATTATTTTTTAAAAATATTTTCTGCATGAAACAATCCATTGCACAGTTTGCCCTTGTGGTTAATGATTATGATGAGGCCATTGAATTCTATACACAAAAATTAAATTTCCAACTGGTAGAAGACACCAGACTGAGCGATACCAAACGCTGGGTGGTAATCAGGCCTACAGGCTCTGATGGCTGTTGCATTTTATTAGCCAAAGCAGCCAATGATGAACAGCAAAGCCGTGTGGGTAACCAAACAGGTGGCCGTGTGTTTCTGTTTCTGTATACAGATGATTTTTGGAGAGACTACAATAACATGACCGCAAAGAACATCCGTTTTGTACGTCCACCCGCAGAAGAAATATGGGGCACTGTAGCCGTATTTGCAGACCTGTATGGCAACCTTTGGGATTTGATTCAACCGAAGTAAAGACAGGAATGATTTAATTTTTTTAACACATAGTTACATAGGGTAAAGAAACAGGGCACGTAAAACGCTGCACCTTTTGTTATGCTATGTGTTTTAAGAAAAGGGAACCATATACAGGAGGCGTTACGGGGCAGAAAAAAGGCGCAAAAGGTTCATTTATAAAACCCTTTACGCCTCAGTATTCTCTGTGCGCTTTTTTATTTTTTCAGATAGGCTTTCACCTTTGCATGCAGCCCTTCACTTAGAGGAACTACCGGCAACCGGAGATAATTTCCGATCAGTCCCTGCTCTGCCATAAAAGCTTTTACACCTGCAGGGTTATTTTCTTCAAACATCAAACCATATGCTTCTATTAATCTATCGTTGATCTTTTTTGCGGCTGCAAAATCACCTTTCAAACACAGGCGCACCATATCAGAAAATTCTTTTGGGAATGCGTTACCGGCAACACTGATCACACCATCCATGCCACAGGCAATTTGCGGCAAAGCCAATGCATCATCACCACTTACCAATAAAAAATCTTCTGGCCTATCGCGCAGTATCAGGGCGCACTGTCCCATATCGCCACTGGCTTCTTTCATACCGCCAATATTAGGCACTTCATGCGCCAAACGCAAAGTAGTAGCAGCGGTCATATTTCTGCTGGTACGGCCAGGAACATTATACAGGATAATCGGTTTAGGCGATTCTGCTGCCAGCACTTTATAATGCTGGAAGATACCCTCCTGCGAAGGTTTATTATAGCTGGGCGACGCACTCAATACAGCGATCGCTTTATCCAGCGGAAAATGATGCAGGTCTTTTACCAGTTCGGCAGTGTTGTTACCGCCAATACCTACTACTACCGGTACACGGTCCGCCACTTTTTCAAATGTGTAGTTTACAATGTCTAACTTTTCCTGTTTATCCAGTGTAGGTGTTTCGCCTGTAGTACCAAGGGTAACCACATAGTCAACACCACCGTTGATCATGGCCTCGATTACATTACCTAATGAAGAAAAATCTACCCTGTTATCAGCAGTAAAAGGAGTAACCAGTGCAACTCCTGTACCCTGAAGTGTTTTACGTAAAGACATTGTTTTGTTTGTTGTTTGGGGGTTTATTATTGGTTGTTTTTTATTGTTTGCGAATTAACGGATTTGTGTGATATTATCCAATTACAACTATGAACCGCCAAGTTCAGCCTGTTGTGCAGATTCTTCCCAGAAGCCCATTTTGCCGTATTTGTCAATTCTGTCGTTAACACGCTGATCCGGGCTTTTAGCTTCTATCTCTTTCAGAGTTTTTAATAAACTTTCTTTCAAAATATTGGCTGCACCGGCATAATCCCAATGCGCCCCGCCTACGGGTTCTTCCACTATTTCATCTACCAAACCAAAGCCCTTCATGTCTTTGGCGGTTAAACGAAGTTGTTCGGCTGCCACTTCTTTTTTTTCCCAACTGCGCCATAAAATGGAACTGCAGTTTTCGGGGGAGATCACTGTGTACCAGGTGTTCTCCATCATGAGCACTTTATCGCCCACGCCAATGCCCAGTGCGCCACCGCTGGCGCCTTCGCCAATGATGATAACGATCACCGGAACTTTCAGGCGGATCATTTCGTAGATATTGCGGGCAATGGCTTCACCCTGTCCGCGTTCCTCCGCTTCGGGGCCGGGGTATGCGCCGGGAGTATCAATCATGCAGATAACGGGCTTGGAAAATTTTTCGGCCAGTTTCATCAGGCGCAGCGCTTTCCGGTATCCTTCGGGATTGGCCATCCCAAAATTCCGCAACTGGCGGGCCTTGGTATTGATCCCTTTCTGATGACCAATAACCATCACTGTTTCACCATCCAGTTGTGCAAAACCGCCTACCAAGGCTTTATCATCCTTAAAATTCCTGTCGCCATGCAGTTCCACAAAATTGGTAAACATGTTTTCTATGTACTTGAGTGTATAGGGCCTGTCCGGGTGGCGGCTCAATTGCACTCTTTGCCATGGCGTAAGGCTCAGGGTTATTTCTCTGCGTTTGTCTATGATGGAGGCTTCCAATTGCTGAAGCGTAGAGGTATAATCGATCTTGGGATTTTTCTCTGCCAGTCTCTTGGTGTCTTCTATCTGCTCATACACATCCTTGATTGGTTTCTCAAAATCAAGGAATTGTCTGTTCGGGTATTGAGGCATATCGCTTTATTAAGTAGGTAAAAATACGGGATGCAGATTTTTTTTGAAAAGATTTGTTTAAAACTTGTTTCCCCCTATCTTTGCCGTCCGAAAAACAGCAGTAAACGGCTGTCATATAATATAAATTACTAATTGTAATTCATATTAATGGGTTTGGATCGGTAGTTCAGTTGGTTAGAATGCCGCCCTGTCACGGTCCCGAGGGCTCGGGACGGGTTCGAGTCCAACAAATTAAATAGTTCTTTATGTTTTATGTTTATTTGCTTCAATCTGATGTTGATTCTACTTTTTATGTAGGATTTACTGAAAATCTTGAACAAAGACTAAAACAGCATAATAATGGTGAGTCAAAATATACCAGTAGAAAAATTCCCTGGAAATTGGTCTATTTTGAAAATTTTGAAACAAAGTCTGAAGCTTTAAAGAGAGAGTTATTTCTTAAAAAGCAACGGAATAAAGAATTTTACCAGCGATTGGTAAGAAATATGGATCGGTAGTTCAGTTGGTTAGAATGCCGCCCTGTCACGGCGGAGGTCGCGGGTTCGAGTCCCGTCCGGTCCGCTTACTTGCAGCGAATAGCAAATCAAAAGCCCGCAAACTTAGTGTTTACGGGCTTTTTTGTTTTTATACCCTCTCAAAAGACACCTTAATTACTCAAACCATAGGGCACTCATTCGGGCATTCAAGCATTTTCATTATTGGAATGCCCGAATTCTGCTGAAACGCTTACCAGTATTGATGTTCAGAATTTGAACATCAGCACGAAAGGGCATTCAAAAATTTAATTTTAACCATTAAATCGGTGATTCTATGGAAACGAGATTAACCATTCTATTTTATGGCAAGAAAACAAAGAATGACAGTGACAAAATGCTTTCTATTTACTTAAGAGCAACCATCAATGGTGAACGGTTTGAGGTTTGCACACAGCGCTATATTGAACCGGCAAGATGGTCACAAGCCGCGGGCAAGGCAAAAGGGAATTCGGAGGATACATAGTCTCTTTTATTTTCTATTCACTGATAATTGGTAAATATGGAAAGTATGCACAATTTTGTGATTAAACAGGATACTTCGTATGAGTGAGACTATCAAGGAAGGTTCCATGAGTACGTGATGGTGAAATCCTCATTCATACTGGATTAACTGCCGTTGTACAAACGACCCTGCGATAAGTTAACGAACAACAAAAATAGCATGACAGAACAAAGCCATATTCAGGAGATATTTTTTAGATATCTATTACAAATTCAATTTGATGAAAAGGATTTGGATTATTCGGCAATAAACAAACATACAACTGTATTACAAACTTTGTCTGACATTGGTAATTCGGGAACCGGAATATTTGATTTATGCAAACGAGAAGTTATTTTTTATTCCTCGAATTTCGGTGTGCTTTTAGGTTATGCACCTAATGATTATAAAGACATCGGGCAACAATTTTTTGCCGGTAAGATTCATCCTGACGATGCTCTGACATGTAGTATCAATGGAGTTTCTGTTTTAAAAATTCTAAACAATTTCTCTTTGGATGAAAAGTTTAATCATAAAGTGGTTTCAGAATATCGGATACTGAATGCCCAAAATCAATATGTTCGTTTGATTGAGCAGTATCAGGTGTTGGAATTGGACCATAGTGGTCAAATATGGCTCCTGCTCAACATTGTGGATGTATCTCCAGATCAGGAAGAATTAAAGGAGTGCAAAAGTCAGTTATTAAATTTTAGAACCGGCAAAATTATTCCGCTAGAGGTTTCCCGAACAGTACAGGTTGAATTAACAAAAAGGGAAATAGAAATTTTGAAGTACGTAAAAGATGGACTTTTAAGTAAGGAAATATCCAATAAACTGGCGATTAGCGTACATACTGTAAACACACACCGACAAAGGTTTTTAGAAAAATTAGGGGCAAACAATTCATTAGAAGCCGTGATTTTTGCCGCTAAATTTGGACTTTTAGATTAGGCATACTGATAAATCAGTATTGTATAAAATTGGATTTAGAAAGACTTTCACACTTTCTAAATCCAAATAGTATGATACGATTTATTTTCGCTTTTAGCCTTACGTTTTTGACACTACAATCAATCGCCCAACCAACTCAAAGTATTCGAGGGTCGGTTCTCAATCATGCTACAAATACGCCAATAGCATTTGCATCTGTAGTATTACTCAATACAAATCCTTTAATTGGCACAACAACCGACTCATTAGGCAATTTCACTATTTCAAATGTACCGGTAGGAAGGTATGCTTTAAAAGTTACCTGTATTGGTTACGAACCAGCTATTAATCGTGAAGTGCTGGTGAGTTCTTCCAAACAAACTTTTTTGACACTGCAATTAAATGAAAACAACACACTGCTAAGTGAATTAGTGATAAGAACCCGCGTAAACAAAGAACAGCCTCTTAATGCAATGGCAACTGTTAGCGCACGAATGTTAAGTGTGGAAGAAGCCAAGCGATATGCAGGTGGGTTTGATGACCCTGCCCGCTTAGCAACTTCATTTGCCGGAGTTGCCGGAAATACAGGCGACAATGGGATTATAGTGCGAGGTAATGCCCCTAAATTTTTGCAATGGAAAATGGAAGGAATTGAAATACCTTCTCCCAATCATTTTGGGGACTTGCAATCATTTGGAGGTGGTTTATTTACTGCATTAAGTAGTCAGATGCTGGCAAATTCAGATTTTTTTTCGGGGGCTTTTCCGGCAGAATACAACAATGCATTATCAGGTGTTTTTGATATGGCCATAAAAAAGGGAAATAGCGAAAAAAGAGAGCGTACAATTCAAGCAGGGATTATTGGCATAGAAAACTCACAGGAAGGTCCTTTCAAAAAAGGAAGCCTTTCTTCCTACATATACAACTACAGGTATTCCACCCTGGCTATATTGGCACCGCTATTGCCCGAAGATGCAAGTAGCATCAGATTTCAGGATCTTTCATTCAAATTAAATTTTCCTACTAAAAAAGCCGGCACTTTTTCAATTTGGGGAATCGGCCTGATTGATGCTGCAAAATCTAAAGTAAAAAAAGATAGCGCGGAATGGAAATACTATGAGGATAAAGAGGATAATAACATCAAACAATATATGGGCGCTTTAGGTATTAGCCATAAGTATTTCCTGAAAAACAATGCCTATCTGAAAACAACCATAGCTGCTACCACAAATGGAACTGACTGGACTGCTTTAAAGCTCAACTCCTTATCAACACTAAAGCCACTAAGCAAGATATCAGTTGCAACCTCCAATGTTGTACTATCATCATTTATAAATAAAAGATATAGCCCAAGGCACATCAATAAAACCGGAATATTACTAACAGGAATGATGTACAATTTGCTTTTGAATAAGTCATTTTCCGAAAATTCGCCACCACAGGAAATTGTAAGTTCAAACGGATTTAGCACTCTACTTTCAGCATACAGTAACTCAACAATCAACCTTAGTGATAAATTGCACATGAATATTGGAGTTAATGGTCAATTTTTCACCTTAAATAATCATTACGCTGTAGAACCAAGGCTCGGATTTCGTTATCAATTCAAACAAAATCATTCTTTTGGATTGGCTTATGGTTTGCATAGCAGGTTAGAGAGTTTAAATTACTATTTCAATAATTCCCTGACCAGTGGAGCAAGGGCTGTGAATAAAAATCTGGATTTTACAAAATCACACCACTTTGTGTTCAGTTACGATTGGAATGTTTCTGATTTGGTTCATTTTAAAGTTGAACCTTATTATCAGCAGTTATATTCTGTTCCTGTAGTGGCAAATAGTTCATTTTCTCTCCTTAATCTTCAAAGTGATTGGTTTTTTGCAGAAAAATTGCAAAACACCGGAGAAGGGAGAAATTATGGGATAGACCTTACTCTTGAAAAATATATGTCTAAAGGCTACTATTATATGTTGACTGGTTCATTGTTTGAATCGGAGTATAAAGGTGCAGATGGGGTATGGCGTGATACACGATACAATCGAAATTATGTATTAAACTTTTTAACAGGAAAAGAGTGGCAGGTTGGCAAAAACAACCAGAACACATTGAGCATTAATGTCAGAGCAACTTACCAGGGTGGAAATCGTTACTCACCCATCAACAATGCAGCATCGAATTCCTCAAAGGAAGTTGTTTTTGATGAAACCAAGGCATTTTCTATGCAATTCGATCCGGCCTTAAATGTACATTTCACTGCCAGCTATCGGATAAACAAAAGTAAAACATCTCGGGAAATTGCTTTAAAGATTGTAAACCTAACACGCCAGGCAGATTACAACGGGTTCAAATACAATTTGATAGACAATAGAATAGACCAAGACCGGGTTTCTACACTCATTCCAAATTTGAGCTATAAAATAGAGTTTTAATCGATTTCGACCAGAAAAATCTTCACGTGTAAAAAGGCTCAAAAAATTAAAATTGTCGATTTGCGTAACTTAAGATTAAAAGGGATCCAAATAGAAGGCTGTTAAAATTTTGAACAACTATGGTTAGAAAAAAATCAATTAGAATCGTTTGATTTTAAACAACTACCCATATTGGATTATATTTAAATACCCAATACCAGCTAAATCAATTGATATCAGACAACGTTTAAACCTAAAAAAATAGTGGTTTGGATTGCCACGTATTAAAACAATTTAAACCCGGTGGATGTGAAAACCTGGAGACAATTTTATGGCAGAAGTATCACAATTAAATATTAAACAAATACCCTAAAAAAATCAAAAGACAATGCTACTGCATAACATCATATTCAAATTTAACAATGAGAAATCATTCAGTCTGATAGCTATAAATTGTCTGTTATTAATGCTACTCTTTTCAATAAATATTCAGACAAATGCACAAACTCCTAAGAAAAGAGTTGTTATGATTTCAGTAGATGGCACACCAGATTATCTTATAGATAAATTCCTTGATAATGGGGTCCTTCCTGCCGATGGTGCTTTTGCCAGAATGAAAAAAATGGGGGCTTATGCTGAAACACTGTTGCCTATCAATGTTGCTTCTACAGGTCCTTCTCATATTTCCATTTTTACAGGAGCTTCTCCTTCTAAAACCGGAATGGTTGGAAATACATTTCGACAGAAAAACCAAGATTGGTCTAGCCCATCATTATCTGCTTTTAGCCAACCGATCGCCGCTGAAACAATTTTTCAGGCTGCTATGCGTCAAGGCAAAAAAGTTATTACGTTGGCTGGTGTCGGACTTGACTATACCAATCAGAATCGAATGACAGACTTAATGCATATGTACCCGATAATTTGCGGGCCATCCTTAATAGTTGATTTAGAAGTTACTGACACGATAAATCAAATGGGTAATGATAGTTTCATTAAATTAAAGACATCAGTTAAAAGTCCGTCAAAACCTGTTTTTGAAATTTCAGGCAGTTTCAAAATCCCACTCTATCTGTATCTCACAGATCGAAAGCACAGCCCTATGAATTTGGCAAATCAGCCAGCTGAAATTGTTATTGATACAGATGCCGATTTCAGAAATGGTTATGCTGCAACGGTTGATTCCGAAGGTTGGACAGGAATGGCAATAGAGAAAAACGGTAAAAAATACAATACTTCTTTCCGGATTTTCAAAACTGATAAAAAAGCCGGTTCGTTTCAGTTATTTATGACTGCTCCGGCAGAAGTTTATGGTTCTCCGAATGGATTTCTGGAAAAATTACAATCTAATTGCGGGTTATGGCCTGGCGAACCTGAAAACAGAAAACAAACAAGTGGATTGGTTTCAGAAAAGAGTTGGTTTGAGCAAATAGACAGGTTGGCAAAATATTCAAAGGATTTAATTCTTACGGCGATGAAAGAAGATGATTGGGATTTATTATTTGGCTATTTTTCTACACTTGACGACGTGCAGCACAGATACACATTAACCAATCCACGTCAAATAGATTATAATGCAGACAATGGAACCCGTCCAAAAATTTACGCTGATTCTATTGAAAAACGATTTCAAACTATTGATGCTTACTTACTTGAAATTATGAGTACTGCTCCAAAGGGAACAAATTTCGTTATTTTTTCTGATCACGGAATGATACCTACTCATACATGTCTATTGTTAAATAATTATTTCGATCAAATTGGTTTCAGTTATAACAAACAGGAACTTACGCTTTGTGCAAGCGGAAACTCTGCACACATATACATCAATACAGAAAAAATAAAAACTAGTGATTACGAAAGTTATTTGAACCGATTGACAGAATCATTAAAATCGTTAAAGGATGCTATTACAGGAGAACCCATATTCGAATTAGTTGCAAATAAACAAGAACAGAAAAAATACGATTTATATCATCCGGATTATTCGGGTGACTTATTTGTAAGTTGTAAGGCAGGTTATACAATTTCACATAGATATCAAATGGGTGTAAATTTTCTTGTACGAAACTCTTTTGATCCGGCAATGTTCAAAAATGAAAATCAGGCAACTAAAAATTTTCTTTTAAATGGAACCATGAATGAAACAGGCAGAGGCGTTCACGGTTGCCTATCCACTTTGCGTGAAGGCCAGTCTATCTTTTATGCAATCGGGCCGGATGTTCCGAAAAAGGAAATAAAAAAGATGCATTCATTACAAATAGCGCCTACTGTTGCAAAGTTGTTAGGAATTCAACCGCCACTGAATGCTGAACAAAAAAGAAGTTTTTAATTGGTTGGAAGTTTAAAAACCCATTATAGGATACAATACAATGAAAATCATTTTTACGATGTTAGCATTAACAATAATCACTTTAGTTGAGTTACTTAATCGATAAAAAGATAAATAATTATATATCCCTAAATCAAACAACAAGTTAAATGAAAACTTTGAACAGCACTTTTTTACTGCGTTTTGCGCTATCGATCATTTTCTTATCGCATAGCCTGCACGGCATTCTTACTAAAAACGACGTAAATGATTTTGGCAATTTGTTTTTAAATCAAATTGGGTTTGCTCCCTTCGGAGTTTTTATTGCCTGGATGACAGTAATCTCTCAAATAATCACTTCATTGCTTTTATTGGCAGACAAATACACAAAAATTGCATCAATCATCAACATTGTAATTTTACTATCGGGAATTATAACTGTTCATTTTAAGGAGGGTTGGTATGTAGTTGGTGCAGGAAGAAATGGAATGGAATTTAGCTTTGTGTTAATTTTCATGTTACTGACCTTACTATGTCCCAAAGGGCAAAAATAACATAAACATAAATGATGCAACGTTTTAAAAAGCAATGGCGTCTAAGCAAGTAGCAATAACAATTAAAACGTTCAAATCATGCCAAGAAAACTTTTATTCTGTATAGTTCTTTATTCAATTATCTGTACTTCGTGCGGAAAGGGAAACAGCTCCTCAAACAATGACGACAATACAAACAAATTGATAAAAATTGAAGATGCCTTGAGTGGTGACAATCAGGATCTTAAATCAATTTTAGAAAAAATCAGAGGGAGTGTTGGTAAAAGAGGCCCTGGTTCAAAAACCATTTGGAGTCGGAAAAACGATTTTGGTTTGGGAATTTACGTTTCAGCAAATCATGTTTTAGGAATTGAGGGATGGGGCAACAGAACCGAAGAATTTGTTGATTTAACAACTACGAATAACGGTATTTTCTTAACCTCAAAATTACCACCAACAACAGGAAGCATTGAAATTGGCGATACGCTTGTGGCTGATTTCCCATTTTATCATTCAAATATTTCGATGGCAGCTACCAATACAACTCTGATGCCTGAAGAAGACTATTATATCGGAATAATTGATAATCAAAAAACTAAAGATGGCTTGTTTGCTATTTACCCTGGATTAGTGCAAACTACCACTCCTTTAACCATGTATGACCCTAATAATCGAACAAAAGAAATCAAAACCTGGAATGAAGCGGTTGCTAATGAATATGCAATTTTGGTTGGATATCCACAAGATGTAGCCAATTATCCTAATGGTGCAGTACTCTATTCAAAGATTTTAACAGACACAGAAGCAGGGCAAGCAATTAATAAACTAAAAGACGCAGGTGACGTAGAGGGAAATATTAGTTATAAAAAAGACGTTGAGTTTTTCGTTTCCGGCAAGGGGTTCGCCGGGATGAGTGGTGGAGGCGTGTTTAATTCTCAAGGTCAATGTTTGGGCATTATGGTAAGAGCCAGTAATACAAATGCGGCTCCGGAAATAATAAGGGTTATCCGTATCGCGTTCATTCGCAATAAATTAATTCAATTTTACCAATCTTTACCCCAAAATAGTAAATCTAAGTTCATACCATTTCTTCGTGGTGAAATTTTGTGATTTTTCCTACTACAGTCAATAAGCCTCCCTTTTACTGACACTTTTATAAAACCAAAATATTTCCATTAAACCAAAATGGTTTATTCAATACTGATAATTCAGTATTGAATAGAAGTAACTCCGAAACAATTTTTGTGTATTAATTTAAATAGTAAAAAAAATGAAATCAATTAAAAGAAACTTCCTGCTTTTTTCAATGTCAATTTTGGCAATGCTATTTACATCCTGTTCTAAAAATGCTAACAACAGTAGCTCTTCTTATCCTAAGCAGGTAAGCATCTCTTATGTAGTATCAAGCACCACCGCAGCCTCGGCCGCACTTGTATCTTACAAAAATGAAACGGGGCTCGATATTAATGTAACAAACCCACCCTTGTCATACACTAAAACTTTTACCCGAACAGTGAATAAAAATGATGTGTTGTCATTGGGATATGGCACCAATACCAATCAGACTGTAAAACTGGAAATTCTCGTAAACAACTCATCAGTTAAATCGCAAATATTTACATCTACTTCAGGAGCTATTACTTATCAATTTGAATAGAAAAAAACAGAATTGCACTTTTGTTATATAGAGTAAATGCGGTTACAGTCAAATCATTCATTAAGCAAGCCGTTAGCAAATATTCTGAAACAGAGCCCAAATAAATAATAAATAGCAGAAAATGAAAAAACTAAAATTAGTAAGAAATATTAAATGTGATGTGCATTCGGTTTGTTATAGGGTTTTGTTGAATGGCATTAGTTATAGGACAGGCAACCTCAAGTGTTAGAAGGATGAGAACACCTTGATAAATGTTACCTTTTTTTGCCACAGAAGGCACAAAATAACACAGAAACTGTCTGTTTAAATCTGTGTATTCTGTGGCAATTCATTTCTTTCTATCTGTTGTTGGTCAGGCGGCCAACAACGGCGGAGACGATCAACAACGGGGGAGAATTGCTTCCGCTCTTCTCTTCATCGTTTTTCTTATTGAACTAATGCATCAACCATGCCTCTCCCCATCAATCACATCAAACACATGCAACACCTGCGGAAACAAGGCATCTACATATTCTGTGGCGCCTTTGGTTGAGCCGGGTAAGGTGAGTACCAAGGTGTTTTTGATAATGCCTGCCACACTTCGGGAGAGCATGGCATAGGGCATCCTGTTCTGGCCGTAGCTGCGGGCCTGCTCCATAATACCCGGCAATTCCTTATCCAACAGGGGTTTGATGGTATCTGCCGTAATATCCCTTGGCGATGCGCCCGTGCCTCCTGCAAACAACAGCAATTGAATGCCTTCTTGTGTATACGCTTCTATCTTTTGCCTGATGGCATCCGCTTCATCAGGAATTACTTCATAATGTTTGGTCTCGACCTGAAACTTTTTCAGTTTTTCAATCACCGCCAGTCCGGCCTTATCTTCCGCTTTCTTTTGATGAATAGTATCTGAACAAACAATCACCGCCGCAGTAATGGCCTGGCCGGGCTTAAGTGCATCGTCCGATTTACCTCCTTCCTTATGCAAAAGTTTTATTGATTGTATCTCAATATGTTTATCAATAGGCTTAAGCATATCATACAATGTAAGCGCCGCTATTGATGCGCCATGCATAGCTTCTACTTCTACCCCTGTTTTGTACACCGTATGCACTTCTACTGTAATTTCTATCGCCAGTTGATTGATCTGAAAACTAACCTGCGCAAACTCAACAGGCAATGGATGGCAATCGGGGATTACATCACTGGTTTTTTTAATCGCAAATAGTGCGGCCACTTTTGCAAACTCAAACACATCGCCTTTAGGTACGCGTTTTTCGCGCACCGCAGCAATGGTTTCTTCAGAAGATACCATTACCACTGCACCTGCAATGGCTTTCCGTAAAGAATTCGATTTATGTGTAATGTTAACCATGATCAGGTGTTTTCTTTCCAGACAGTATTTTGTGAATCTAATATTTCTTTACCCCAGATAGGCAATTCAAATTTAATAGCTTCTACCAGTTCCTCACAGGCATCTATAGCGGCTTTGCGGTGTGGCGCCGATACAAATACAAACAAACAGATTCCCCCAACCGGCACTATGCCAAGACTATGATGCACGTGCATACAGGTAAGATCGTATTTGGCAAACAACGCTTCCCGAATCCCGTGCATTTTTTGCAATGCCATTTCCTGGTAAGCAGTGTATTCAATAGCCTGCACGGTTTCCTCCCCTTTTTTATCGGCACGTACCTGGCCCAGAAAAATACTATGCGCGCCAATATCGGTTTTGGCAGCATGTTTCTGAAGATCATCCGCTATTTTTTGTGCAGGGATGGGGCCTTCTGTAAATATGTTCCTGATCGTTTTTTCTTTCATGATCCCTGTTGGTTAAAATAAGCTGTGAGTCCACCTTTTAAACTATATACCGTAAGGTTTCTTTGTTCTTTAATAAGCTGCGCGGCATATACGCTGCGGATGCCCTGGTGACAGATCACACAAATTGCTTTCTCCGGCAAATCAGCAATGGAGACTTGCAATTCCGACATTGGGATCTGCGCATCAGAAAAATCAACAGACGGGTATTCGTGCCGTTCCCTTACATCCAGCACAAACACATCGGGTTGTTGTGCAAGCCTGATAAATTCTGACACATCAATCTCCGGTATATCTTCATGATCATCGCAGGTAAAAGTATAATCCATTTGTTCAAATGTTTGCCGGTCTATGGTTATTGTATTGCTACCGGGTAATAGCGCTATCTCATAACTATGCGCCTGCAACAGGTCATAATTATACAAACGGCCCGCTAATGGCTCACCTATCCCGGTAATTATTTTGATTGCTTCCGTTGCCTGCATGGTTCCGATGATACCTGGCAATACGCCCAGTACGCCTGCTTCTTCGCAGGATAATATGTCTGCTTGTGCAGGCGGCACAGGAAACAGGTTGCGGTAATTAATGGTGTTACCCGGCAAATTAAATACCGTTAACTGTCCTTCATATCTTGATACCGCACCATAAATAAAAGGCTTACCAAGAATTACACAGGCATCATTGATGATGTATTTAGCAGGAAAATTATCTGTTGCATCAATCACCAGGTCATATTCACTGATAATATTTAATGCGTTTTGATTGGTTAGCGCGAAGGGATAAGATTCAATGTTTACCGATGCATTCAGCAGTTTCATTTTTTCAGATGCCACTGCTGTTTTTTTTCTGCCAAGCTCCTGTTCATTAAATAAGAGTTGGCGGTGCAGGTTGCTGATACTTACCGTATCAGCATCCATGATACCCAGTTGACCAACACCCGCGCCAACAAGGTATTGCAGTGCAGGGCAACCCAATCCGCCCATACCTACAATCAATACTTTAGCCGCACGCAGTTTATCCTGTGCGGCTACTCCAAAACCGGGAAGTATCAATTGCCGTATGTATCGGTCATCTGGCTGCATATTTATCCTCCTGAAAATGGCGGCATCAAAGCCACGGTATCACCGGGCCTTAATGAGGTGTTGTTTTGTATCATTTGTCCGTTCACTGCTTCAAAATATTTAGCAATACGTAATGCAGGATATTTTTGTTCGAGGTAAGCTTTTAATGTTTTGGTATCGTGCATATCATCCAGCAATAATTTAGATACAGCGGTGGTATCAACCAATGATCCGAAAAATAATACTTCTATTGCCATATGCCTATTTTACCAAAATGAGTTTTCCTGCTGCCAGCACCAACACCGCAGCCAGTATATATTTCATGTTCTTCGACTTAAGTTTCTCTGCACCAATATACGCCCCTAACCAGCCACCCGCCAAAACAAATACAATAATGGTAATGATTTGCGGACTGAGGTTAAAACCGGTTTTCATTTGCCCTGCTATGCCTGCCATTGAATTCAGAAAGATAAAAATGGAACTGATGGCCGCTGTTTGTTTCTGGTTAGACCAGCCCATCAGCAGCAGAATAGGCGAAAGCAGGATGCCGCCACCCATCCCGATCATACCAGACACCAATCCTATTGCGGCTCCTATCAGAAATAAAATATACCATTTTGGACCGGGCGATAAAGGTTTTTCAGAGCTAACCCATACCAACCTGACAATGGAAAACAGTAACACCACACCCAATACTTTTTTATACAATAATTCTGATACAGGCATGATGCTGCCAAGAAATGCAAATGGAATTGACGCTGCAATCAAAGGCAACAACAATTGCGATTTGAAATGTTTGGCGCGATAAAAAGAAATAAAGGCGATCAGCGATACCATCACATTTAAAAGCAAAGCCGTAGGTTTCATTACGGTGGAACTAAAGCCCATCAATGCCATCAATGCAAGGTAGCCACTGGCTCCCCCATGCCCTACCGATGCATACAGGAAGGCAACCAGAAAGAACAATCCATATACAATGATTTCCTGCATGGGTTTACTTATTTATGCGAACATATGTATTTTAACTTCCTGATCTTTTTCTAAATGTGTAGCTGTTTCATCAAGTTCAATCCAGCAATTGGCCTGCACAAAGGCGCTTAGTTGAAATGATGCCTGTGCTGTTAAAATGGCTACTGTACCATTCTCATAAAATCCTTTCAGGAAAAAAGTGAGCGGTATTTTTTTCTCAAACGGTTCTTTCAGCGTAGCCTTACATGGTGCAGGAGGCATAATGCCCGACATGCAATGTATGGCAGGTAATACGTATTGATAAAAACAAGACAAAACCGATGCGGGATTTCCCGGGAGGCCAAACACCATCTGCTTTCCTTTTGTTCCGAAGAATAAAGGCTTACCTGGCTTTTGTTTTACCCCATGAAACTGTTGTTTGATGCCGGATTTAAGGCATGCTGCCACCACATGATCATGATCGCCAACACTTACGCCGCCGGTGATCAGCACCATATCGTGCTGCTCCAATGCCAGTGTTATTTTTTGTTCTGTTTCTGGTAAATTATCTTTTGCATAACTGATACCGATCACACTAACATGCGCCTGCAGCAAACAGGCCTTTAACCCGAATGAATTCGATTCATATACCTGTCCCGCCTGTAATGCCACACCCGGCTGTACCACTTCATTCCCGGTGATCAGTATGGCAACCAATGGCTTACTGATCACCGAAACTTTTGTAACACCCAGACTGGCGAGGTAGCCAATATGCATGGGCCTGATAACAGTTCCTTTCGGAATGGCAATTTCTCCTTTGCTGATCTCGCTTCCGGGCACACGGATATTGGTTCCGGGCTCAATAGCAACTGCATTTATTTTAATAGATTGCCCTACAAGCGTTACCAGTTCTTTTTGCACTACCACATCTGCACCATCGGGCACAGGGCCACCTGTAAACACTTTTACTGCAGTATGGGGTTGTAACATTATCTGTTTGGATGTACCTGCCGGAAGTTCATCCTGTATTGGCAATTCTTTTTCTTTGTCCTGCAACATAATGGCATAGCCATCCATAGACGACTGGCGGAATGAGGGGATATTAATGGTGCTGATGATGGCAGACGACAATGCATACCCTACCGATTGCTCAGCAGGCATCTCAACAGCAGTAAGTGTGCTGCAGTTAGCCAATACGATCCGTCTTGCTTCCTCTACCGTTACCATATAATATTGTTTATCCGCCAATAGCTATCATGCTTCTATTGTGCAAAGCATTGGTATCAATCAATTCGAATTGTTTTGAAAACTGCCCGCCCAGTTCTTTATGTTTTGATAAAATAGATTGTTCAATCAGAGGCAAAACATTATCTCCATTCCGCAAAGCCAGTAACAGATCCGTTTCTTCCTGAGAAAATAAACAATTTTTGATTTTCCCATCTGCTGTTAAACGTATGCGGTTACAACCACTGCAAAAAGGGGCGCTCATGGTACTGATCACCGCAAAAGTTCCTGTATGATCGTTTGCTTGGTATTTTTTACAGGTATCGTTGGGCGCATTTTCTAATGCTGTAATATCATATTTCTCCCTTACAATCTCCAGCATCTCTTTCCATGTAACCAGTTTATCACTTTTCCATTGATTGCCATCAAAAGGCATGAATTCGATAAAACGGATATCGATGGGTGTATCTTTTGTCCATGCAATAAAATCAAGCAGTTCATTATCATTCACACCTTTTACCACCACCACATTCACTTTCACTTTAAAATTTCTATCAAGCAATAACCGGATATTATTTTTTACGATATCGTACTGATCTCTTCTGGTAAGCAACACAAATTTATCTTTCTGCAACGTATCCAGGCTGATGTTTACCGAGCGTATCCCCGCTGCTTCAAAATCATCAATAAAATGATTAACACGTGTGCCGTTGGTGGTGATGGTAAGATCAACACCCAACTCGCCCAGTGATCGAATGATTTCTTTTGCATCCCTACGCACCAAAGGCTCTCCGCCGGTGAGCCGGATTTTAGTTACCCCCTGTTCAACAAACAAACGGGCTAATTGCAGAATCTCATCAGCCTGCATTAGTTGCTGGCCTGGCATGAAAGCATACGATTCTTCGGGCATGCAATAAAAGCAACGCAGGTTACAATTATCGGTGATGGAGATCCGCAGGTAATTATGTATTCTATCGTGGGTATCTTTAAGCATTTCTTTCTTTTGTTTGAAGACAAAGCCTTTCGTAATCTTCCGGCGTATCTATATCTATTGCTCCCTGCGGAAAATCAACCGTTACCATATCTTCCGGGTTCTGCTGCAGGATAGCTTTCGCACCCTTATCTCCCTGCAATTGCAATAAGCTGTTAAAATATTTCTGATCAAACAGCACTGGTGTTCCTGTTACTGATCCATATTTTGCAGCAACAATTCCTTTCTTCGTTTCCTGTTGCAGCCTGATCATATTCTCAAATATTTCATGGCTCACATAAGGCTGGTCACTCACGGCGATCAATACGGATGCAAGATCGGGATGTTTCTTCATCAAAGCTTCCAACCCGGCTTTAATAGATGATGCCATTCCGTTTTTCCAGTTCCCGTTACGCACCAGATCCAGTCCTGCCGTGTTTACCTTACTCAATATTTCATCATGATAATGCCCCGTAACCAAACAGATACTATCAGGTGCGATAGCTCTTGCTTCCGCTACAATATGCGAGAGGATATTGCCAGATGCAAATGGCAACAGCATTTTTGCCTGCTGCATTCTCGACGCAGCACCAGCCGCTAATATCAGTACCGCGTTTTTCATAAATGCCGGTGATGAATAGCCTGTTGCTTTTGTTTTAAATGAACAGGTTCTCTTTGCTGCATAACAGCCATGATCTCTGAAATGATTGACAGGGCAATTTCTTCAGCCGTTTCGGCGCCAAGGTCTAAACCGGTTGGACCGTATATTTTTTGTAATTCCTGCTCCGTGTAATGAATTCCTTTTTGTTCCAGTTCGTGCAGCATGCGGTTGCGTTTGGAGGCAGGACCCAGCATGCCGATATAGGCTACTTTTTTTTCCATCAACAATGGCAGCATGGCTATATCGTAATTGTAATTATGCGTCATTAATACAACGGCTGTTCTTTCATCAAATAAGATTTTGCCGATCACATCATCCGGTTTTCCTACCAATATTTTTTCGGCAGCCGGAAATCTCTGTACCGACGCATGTGATGCCCTGCCATCCACCACCGTAACGGGCCATCCGATAATCCCAGCTATCGAAACCAATGGCATTGCATCATTACCCGCACCTACCAAAACAAGAGAAACAGGTGGCGTTGTATATTGAAAAAAGAATTGCTGTTGGTTATTTTCAATTGATAATTCAATATGTACAGAAGTATTTGCTGCAAGCACTTCTGCGGCAATACGGGTCGCTTCTTTTTTTATGGAAGAAGGAAGATTTTCAACCGGGCAGGTACCGTAATGGTGTTGATTGTTTAAAGAATAACCGGTAATAAGCACAGCAGGCTTCCTGCTTGCAATATTCACCTTTAAAACTGCGATTGGATTATCCGCATCTTTCTCATCAATCGGTTCAAAAAGAATGGATACAATTCCGTTGCAACCTAATTGTATCCCCAGTTTTGCATCATCCTCATCCGTAGTGTCGTAAATCACCAGCTTATTCTTTTCCTGTGTGATGGCAAGCACGGCTTTACGTAATGCATCCCCTTCCAGGCATCCGCCACTGATAGCGCCGGTTAACTGTCCGTCTTCCGTAACCAGCATACGCGCCCCTGCTCTCCTGTACGACGATCCATCTACATGCACCACAGTGGCCAACGCAGTTTTTTTGCCCTGCCTCACAGCTTCATCAAATGCGGTTACAATGTCTTTTATTTCCTTCATACAGAAACGCAGTGAATTTATTGACGCGCCTGTTTCACCATCGCAGGTGTTATGGCAACAGCAGATTTATTACCCCAGGTATTTTTGCTATAATTCAATATATCTGCGATCTGCTCATCTGTAAGATAATCCTGCGCAGGCATTTCTGCATTGTATTTAATGCCATTCACTGTAACTTCTCCACTCTGTCCTTTCAGGATCACATTGATCAGCACTTTACTTGATTTCTTCATGTAATCGGCTTTCGCCAACGGTGGGTAAACAGCTTCCTGTCCTTTGCCATCTTCCATATGGCAATTCTGGCAATAAAGCACATACGCCTCTTTTCCCCGCGCTATACTTTTGGGCAAGCTAAATGCCTGAATAAATGAAGTTCCGATAACAAATAATGTCAGGATGGTAATAACAGAGCCAACTATTTTCAACATGCACTTTATTTTTTCAAAATGATTAAACAATTTTATTGATATCAAATGGCAGTCTTCTGATGCGCTTGCCGGTTGCAGCGTAGATCGCATTACACAATGCCGGTGCAAATGGTGGCAGTCCGGGCTCTCCCACCCCTTTAATTCTTGGGCCGCCATTGGCTAGTATATGTACTTCCACTTTCGGCATTTCGTTAATGCGTACAATCGGGTTGTTATGATAATTGCTTTGAACGGTTTGTCCTTTATCAAAGGTAATACCGCCTTTAATAGCAGCCGTTAAAGCCATTACAGCAGCGCCTTCTACCTGCCCTTCCACTGTATCAGGATTTACTACTGTTCCCAGATCTATCACTGCATATATTTTTTCGATCTTAATGCCTGTTCCTTTTTTAGATACTTCCACAACATAACCGCCAAGGCCTGCAAAGAATTCATACTGTGCCACACCTCTTCCCCATCCTGCAGGCAAAGGTTTATCCCATTTAGAAACCTCTTTCAGTTTTTGTAATAGAATTTTAGTGTCCGATTCTTTGGTAAGCATTTCCAAACGGAAAGCCATCGGGTCTTTCTTTGCTTTCACTGCCATCTCATCAATAAAACATTCATGCGCAAATGCAAGTGTGGTACTGGTTACAGCCCTCCATGCAGCAAGCGGAACGTGCAGGTAATGATGAACATACAGGTTCTTCATGTTCGGGATCTCATACTTCTGCTCGCTGATACCTTCAGTCATGGTACCATCGGCTTTTGTTTTATCATAGTCCTTGCGCATACTCAGTGTAGGCGAGATTACTTTATGCTGAAAAGCCACTGCTTTTCCATCGGCTGATAAGGCGCCTTTCATAGCAGAGAAAGTCATCGGACGGAAAGGCCCCTGTTTGGTATCATCTTCTCTTGTCCAGATAGATTTCACCGGTTTACCTATCTTCTTTGTAAGCTGAACTGCTTCATGCACATAATCGGGATACAGCCTGCGGCCAAATCCGCCGCCATTGAACATTACATTTATTTTCAGGTTTTCCTGGGCCACATCATATTTTTTAGAAAACTCATTCATGATACTTCCGGGCACCTGTGTAGAGGTCCATATCTCTAATTTATTACCATCATACCAATTAGCCAGGCAGTTCATAGGTTCGATGGGTGAGTGAGATACAACGGGTGTTTCATACAATGCTTCTAATTTTACCGCTGCTTCCGCAAATGATTTATCGAAATCGCCCTGGGAATGTTCTACCGCCCCTTCTTCTTTAGCAGCATCACGAAGGCTTTGTTCATAGGCTTTCGAGTTAAAGGTTTCATTGCCCTGGTAATCCCATTTTACTACCAATGCTTTACGACCCTGTAAAGCGGCCCAGTAATTTTCAGCAATTACTGCCACACCTTCTGATTTATATACACCATGTATCCTTTCGCAGGTTTCAACAGCAATCACCCCTTTTACTTTTTTGGCCGCCGTATCATCAAAGCTTACCAGTTTGGCGCCAAATACAGGGCAACGTTCAATAGAAGCATAGACCATTCCGGGTACGGATGCATCTATTCCAAACATGGCTTTACCATTTGTTTTTAATGGCACATCCGGACGTGGGTAGCGCTTACCCAGTATTTTAAAATCCTTTGGATCTTTTAGTGCAGGTGATTTAGGGACTTCTATTTTAGAAGCAGCTTCAATCAAATCGCCATAACCCAAACTTTTGCCAGATGGTTTATGAAAAACTTTTGCATTCTCTGCATAACATTCAGATACTGGCACGTTCCATTGCTGGCTCGCCGCTTTGATCAGCATTTCACGTGCCGAAGCGCCCACTTTACGGAGGTTCTGGTAATTGCCGCGTATAGATGAGCTGCCGCCGGCCGACTGTCCGCCACCAAATTTCTTTTCACCGCCGGTTTGTTTAATGGTTACCTGGTCAAGCGCAACTTCCAGTTCTTCTGCGATCAATGAAGGCACAGATTGAAAAGTACCCTGACCCATTTCCGGTTTTGGATTGAAGATGGTGATCTGTCCTGATTTTTCAATCAGCACAAACGGAGTCAGTTCAAACGATTCGGCTGCTGTAGCCAGGTTTTCTGCAACAGTTTCGCCACTGGCAGAAAGGCCGAACACAAGTCCCGCGCCGGTAATGCCCGTAATGCGGAGAAAATTTCGGCGGTCTATATTGGGTAATATCTTATTCATGGTAACAAGCGTTTTGGTTGGTTGATTACTTGATCAATTCTGATGCACGATGGATGGCACTGCGTATACGCGGATAAGTGCCACAGCGGCAAAGGTTACCCTGCATGGCTGCATCAATATCCGCATCGGTTGGATGAGGTTTGTTTTTTAATAAAGCAGTGGCACTCATAATTTGTCCCGACTGGCAGTAACCGCATTGAGGCACCTGTAATTCGATCCATGCTTTTTGAACAGCCTGGGCAATTTTCTCAGATAAGCCTTCAATAGTGGTGATCTTTTTGCCGGCGGCCGCAGCTACAGGATAACTGCATGAACGAACGGGTACACCATCCACATGAACGGTGCAGGCACCGCATTGTGCAATGCCGCAACCAAATTTGGTTCCGGTTAATCCCACCATATCGCGAATGGCCCAAAGAAGAGGCATATCCGGACTGGCATCTACCTCGTAAGATTTGTTGTTAATCGTTAGCGTAATCATTGGGAGAAATTTACTGGTTGAAGTATTTAGGATCTAAAATTAATATTTAGTCGGGTGAAACGAGTTAAAAAATGATAATTGGTTTTTAAAAGCTGTTACGTCGGTTTTTAAATTGAAAAATGTCAATAAACGGTACTATTTTAACATCAGACAACGCATATAAATTGATTGAAATGATAAAAAAGTATCAATATAAAAACAGACTAAATCTTTGAACAGCTTTTGCCCAGACAGTCCATCGGCGAAAAAGGAATGGAGCAGGAATGAGCACATTTATTTTCTGACAAAAACGATTCTTTCAACTTTGATCGATCTCCTTTTATATTGCATCCACTAAAAATTAATTCCAGCTTTTAAAAAATCATATATGGAAACATTAGCCATTGGGGCAAGGGTACAGCACCCGCATTATGGGAAAGGTGTAGTGGTAGAAACAGCAACAGAATTTTATACGATCTGGTTTAAAACGCCCAACACCGCCAAGAGTATTGCCAAAGATTATGCAGATTTAACTGTACTGGAAAATACCGGTACCCTATCGGCAGAAGGCGGTATTTCTTTGGCGGATATTGAGCAAGCCCTCGACAATATCCTTAATCAACGCCTACACGAGTTTCAACTGGTGCCGATGGCTACCAAATGGAACGATGGCACCATGCTGCTACAACCCAAAGATGAAAGCCTGCAGGCGAAGGAAATACCCATTGATGTTTTCTTTCATAAAATAGTAATGGTGCGCGACAGGATACGGCTGATTGAACAAAAAATCAATGCGCACAAGGTGCTGACCGATGCAGAAAAAGTAGAAATGCAGCAGTACATCACTGCCATCTACGGCTCTCTTACCACTTTTAATGTGTTGTTTAAGGAAACTGTACACCAGTTTAAAGGCAGTAGCGGGAAAGAATAATTCCCCCGGTTCCTACATTGTAGTGAATATTAAAGGCTATTTAACCTTTTTTTAACCACGGCTGGATACTGGTATTCTTATTGAAAAACCTTTATCTTTATTTCACAATAAAACTCTCTATGAAAAAAATATTCTTAGCATTTGTTATCGCCATTGGTTTTGCCAATGCAGGTTGTTCACAAACGCCTACACAAAGCGCCAGTCAGGCCGATATTAGTTTTGCAAGCAGTACGCACGATTTCGGAGCTATTCCGCAGGGAACACCCGTTAGCTATGTTTTCAGTTTCAAAAACACGGGTAAAGAACCATTGGTATTAACCTCTGTTACGCCTTCCTGTGGTTGTACCACACCGGAATGGCCTAAAGAGCCGGTAAAACCAGGTGCTACCGCAACTATCAAGGCAACCTTTAATGCTGCCGCTATTGGAGCATTTAACAAGGCCATCACGGTAGTATCTAATGCAAAAACACCTTCTGTTGTTCTTACATTTAAAGGAGAGGTAAAAGCACCGGCTGCTGCCACACAAAGTACAGCACCTGCACAATCTGCAGCGCCTAAAAAGAATTAAGCATACAGTTTATACAATAAAACAAATAGCGCGGGAATATTTCCCGCGCTATTTGTTTTTACAAAACCTTCCCACTCCTTACCCCGCGCTTTTGCGTGAAAATAATGCTCGCAAAGCCGCAAAGGCACAGGCGTTTAGTACTATTGGTTTTTCTTCCATTCATCCTTTAACAGCATCTTAATAAACTTCTGGCAGCGTTTTTGTTCTGTAATGGTTCATTATAAATACAAACTAAACACTATGCAGACATTCGTAAACAGCATACAGAAATTGCTGAAACAAAAACTGAATATATACACCAGCGCACTTACACCAAAAACCAACCTGAAAAAAGACCTTGATCTGGTAGATTGGGAAATGTTATACCTCTTAAATGCTGTTGAAAAGAAATGGCATATCTCTATCGGGCAAAACGATATGGATAATATTGACAACATTGAACAGTTGGTAGCGGTTGTAAAAAAACAGTCGCATAGCGAAAGGTTCAGAAGTTAAAACAAAAAGAAAGCACCTAGAATAAAACCGTGCCTTTGTGCCTTGGTGTGCAATTTTCCACACCAAGGCACAAAGGCACGGTTTTTTAGTTGCGCTCTTCGGGTTCTTTAACCGTTTATAAAGTAGCTGTGACAGTTTAATTCATATAACTTATTTTACATATTTAAATTCTAAAAAATCCATTCCGCCAATGCATTTTAAACATCTCCTGCCCGCAGTTCTATGCTTCGCAACTAACCTATCAATAGCCCAAAAAAAAAGTGGCAAACCATCTGCCATGTTTAATCAGCAAACTGCAGTGGTTCCTAATTCGCAACCTTATGCACCTATCGGTGATGTAAAATGGAAATTTAAAACTGATGGAAAGATATTGTCATCACCCGCAGTTTTAAACGGTATGGCCTTTATTGGAAGTGAAGACAAGAATCTGTATGCCGTAAATACCGCAACAGGAAAACAGGTATGGAAATTTACAACCGGCGGCGCTGTGCATTCTTCTCCTGCAGTATATGATAACACTGTTTATGCCGGAAGTTTTGACGGCCATTTTTATGCCCTCAATGCTGGCACAGGTAAACTGAAATGGAAATTTAAAACCGGTGGTGAAAAATGGCTGGGCGATACATCCTACTGGGGACAGAAACCCGCAGGCATGTATATGGAAGACCTTTGGGATTGTTTCATCTCCTCTCCCATTGTTGCTACTGTTGATGGTGAATTATCCGTGTATGCTGGCAGCAGCGATGGATATATTTATGCATTGGATGCAAATAACGGTTCTGTAAAATGGAAATTCAAAACAAACGGCAGCGTGCATTCAAGTCCGACCCTTCATAATGGCATTCTTTATATTGGTGGATGGGATACTTACCTATATGCCATCAATGCAAAAACAGGTAAAGAACTGTGGAAATTTAAAACGGGCGGACAGATGGCCATGTCGGGTATACAGGCATCACCAACTATTGCAAACGGTGTGGTATATTTTGGTGCAAGAGATGCACACCTGTATGCGTTGAATGCAGATAACGGAAGCCTGCTCTGGAAATATGATGCGGAGGGGTCGTGGATCGTTGGTTCGGTGGTGATTAAAGGGGATCTGTTGTATGTTGGCACATCAGACACTTACCTGCTGCTGGCCATTGATGCTAAACCAGGTAAAGAAAAATACAGGTTTAAAACAAATGGTTATGTATTTGGCACACCGGCCATTACCGGCAACACAGCCTACTTTGGCGATTTTACCGGTAAGATGTACGCACTTGATCTTGACTCTGAAGGAAAACGTTGGAGCAGTTTTTCAACAGAAGCCCGAAAGCAACATGCAGCATCAGTGCTTAAAAATGATACACTGAATTTTGCGTATACAGCCAAAGGGGATGACTTATCTTCTTACCTGGCAAATAAAAAAGTGATGGATGCTATTTACAAACTGGGGCCTATCGTTTCTTCGCCTGCTGTAAAAGAGGGTGTATTGTATTTTGGAAGTGCGGATGGGTATTTATATGCGTTGAGTCTAAAAAAGAAACAGGTATTGGGCAGCAACTGATCTGCTTTGATGAAATTATTTTCCATGTGATTTTTTTTGCCACAGATGGCACAGATTAGCACAGAGGGAAGGGTAATTATTTTAATAAGCAATCCTCAGATGCGACAGAACAGGATTGGATTCTTCCGGGAACTGATTGTTTCCTTTTTCTTATTATCTTCATCTGGCTATCTGCTGCAAGCATACAAATATCCATGAGCGAAACATTAAGAAAACATATTGAAGAAATAGTTTCTCTAACAGACAAAGAATTTACGCTGGTTCTTTCTCACTTCACAAAAAAGAAATTAAAAAAGCACCAATACTTAATTCAGGCCGGAGATAGTGTAAACCATACTTATTGGGTAAAGAAAGGCTTATTAAAAGCCAGCTATACCGATGAAAAAGGGAAAGAATATATTCTTCAGTTTGCCATGGAGAACTGGTGGATAACAGATTACCAGGCCTATTTCACCCGAACAAAAGCCATATTGGATGTTGATTGTTTAGAAGATACAGAATTGCTTTGCCTCTCATTTGAAAACCGGGAAAAGATCTGCGCGGAACTGCATAAAATGGAAAGTTTTTTTCGGAAAAAAGCGAACAGTGGATTTATTGCTTTGCAGAAAAGGATGCTTTCATTTATGGCAGATGATTCTAAAAAAAGATACGAACTGTTGCTTAAACAATACCCGCATCTTTTTCAACGGGTACCCAAATCAATCATTGCCTCCTATCTTGGTGTGTCGAGGGAAACATTGAGCAGGTTTAATAAAACATAATGTGATATACCTCACACAAAATCTGTGATCTATCTCCTTTCTCATTAGCACCATTCGGTACAGTTTTGCATTTTACTTATCAATCATACTTAAAATGCTGAAAACAATATTCACCTCGCTGATGACCCTCGTTTTATCTCACCTGCAGGCCCAAAACACAATAAACAACAGGGCTGTACCTGAATTATCTGTTTTTGCTGAAACCGGCAATCAATGGACAGGGATAGCTATTTCTAAACATAACAGGGTATTTGTAAACTTTCCGAGGTGGACGAGGAAAACACCGGTATCTGTTGCGGAGATCATAAATGGCATCGTTGTGCCTTATCCAAATACAGCCTGGAATAACCAGAACAGTCAGACTGTTGCTACCCGCAAATTTATTTGTGTACAAAGTGTTTTGGCAGATGAGTTCAATACACTCTGGGTTTTAGATACGGGCTATGAGTTAGAGACCGACTCAACAAAAGAGGCGCACCTTTATAGATTTGATCTTTCTGATAACAGCCTGCAAAATGACTATACATTTCCGGCGGCAATTATTGGCGGCAAAAGCTACCTGAATGATTTCCGGGTCGATAACCAAAAACAAATGGTTTATTTCACAGATTCACAGTTGGGTGGTATTGTATTATTGGATTTAAAGAACAATGAAATACGAAGGGTACTGTCTCAGCATCCATCCACACTAACAGAAGTTACAAAAATTGTAATTGAAGGCTATGAAAGAAAACACCCTGTTCATTCAGACGGCATTGAGTTAGATCCGAAAAAAGAGTATTTGTATTACTGTGCCCTTATGGGAGAAAATATTTACCGCATACCCACAAGCGCTTTATTGAATAAAAATATCAGTGATTCATTGAGGGGAAAGCAGGTAGAAAAATTTGCAAAAACAGGGGCGAATGACGGGATCATCTTTGATCAAAAAGGCAACCTGTACCTGAGCAGCTTAGAAAGAAATGCCATCAGCAAACTGAACAGCAACGGGCTTTTAGAGGAAGTAATCAGTACCCCGGAAATAAAATGGCCCGATTCTTTTGCATTCGATAATCAAGGGAATTTATTTTTCACCATCTCCCAGATACATGTGCCAAAAGAGAAAAGAGGAAGGTATAAAATATTTAAACTGCAACTGAATTAAACAATCCATCAATGCAGCACTGCGTTAATCGATTTCCAGAATGTAAGCAAACTGGTAAGAACAACCAATCCTCCTACAAGGAAATACATCGTTTTCAACGGGAGCTTGCCTACTAATCTTGCAGCTATTGGCGCGGCAATGATACCACCGAGAATCAGTCCCAACACATCTGCAATAGGAATATGTTTTAAGAGGATAAAAAAAGTAACTGCACTGGCAAACACCACAAAAAATTCTGCCAGGCATACTGAACCAATTACATAACGTACCGTTTTTCTTTTAGAGATCAGGGTACTGGTAACAAGCGCTCCCCATCCCCCGCCGGCAAAAGCATCCATAAACCCGCCTGCTCCGGCCAGCCATCCGGCACGTTTTACTTTGTCCTGCTGCGTTTTTTTACGAAGCGCTTTTTTGATGATGAAATAACCAAGGTAACAGGTATAGATAGATAATGGAATTCTTACGTAAGAGGAGTATTTCTGTCCTACATAAGCCAGGTAAGCACCTACAATCGCGCCAATAATACCGGGTATGACCAGTGCCTTAAATAATTTTTTATTGATATTACCAAAGCGGTGGTGACTATAACCTGAAACACCGCTTGAAAATACCCGCGCAGAATGCACGCGGCTGCTAACTACTGCCGGGGCAACCCCGTTGGCCAGTAAAAAAGTAGTGGAGATAGTTCCATAACCCATACCCAGTGAGCCATCTACCATTTGCGCCATAAATCCGGTCAGCAACATGATCAGAAAAGAGCGGGTATCAATGTAATCAGGTACCGATTTTACTGCATCATATACTTCCTGCGATGGTATTAATGAAAAAACAGTATGTCCCACAATCATAAAAACAAAAGCAAACAGGCACCATTTTACTACCTGCTGCCATTTTTTCTCTTTCGGTTTTTGAAGATGCAGTTCGTCTAACGAAACTTTTTTGGCAACCAATACTTTTGTTAGGGCATTCAGTTGTTTTACTTTATCGGAGAAATCTCCATTCAGTGTCTGGCGTATGCTTTGCATATCATTCAGCACACCGTCTATTTCTGAAGGGATCACTTCATGCAGAAATTCTTTCAACCTTTTAGCTATGGTGGGTGATTTGCCATTGGTAGATATCGCGATTTTAAGGCTTCCTTTCTGAACCACAGAGCTCAGGTAAAAATCGCAGAGAGCAGGATTATCGGCCACATTTACCAATAAGCGTTTTTCTCTTGCATGTAAACGCACCTGCTCACTTACCAGTGGATCATTCACCGCAACAATCACCACGTCAATTTCCGCAAGATCAGTAATATCATAGTTTTTTTCTGTAAGGCTTATATTGGGATAGGAATGGGCAAGTGTTTTGATCTCCTCACTGATCTGTTCAGCAACCAGCTTGATGGATGTTGCCGGGGCATTTTGCAACACCGACTGCAGTTTCTCCATCCCCACATAGCCTCCGCCAACAATCAATAACCGAAGATTCTCCAGTTTCAGGAAAACAGGAAACAAATGATTGGAATCAACCCCTGCCGGGGTTTTTGCCATATTGTTAATGGGGGCTTTAGTTATCAAACTCACGGTAATTCTGTGTATTTTTTGCTGATCAGGCAGCAAAATAACAAAATTTCTACTATTTTAGTAGACTTATCTTTTACGCAGGTCTATATTGTGAAAATAAAAGATACGTGCGGCATTGATGTTTTTATAGCTATTTCCCGGGGCCAGTTGCTGAAACAGGTTCATATAGCCGAACTGGATATTATCATGTGCGTTAGTATGATAACTGAACCCTGCAAAAAAACGGTTCTGATCGAAATAGTTGTATACAATCTCATTGCCGAAATTAATATGCACTTCATCGTTTAATACAAAAGAAAGACTGTGTGGAGCAAAGGCTTTCTTACTCAGTGGCACATTAAAAAAGAGGTTGTATCGCAGTTTCCAGTTATAATTAAAGCCATCGGCCAGGTTATCATTGTTGGCAATTTTATGTTTGAACTTTTCTTCCAGCCGTAGCCACTGCATCAAACGCAGCCGTGGAAATTTAATATGCCATTGTACCTGCTGCCATATTCTATGTTCCGGCTGCGAAATATTGGCGTGATTATCACCCGGAAACTGGTTCACATAGGCATACCCCAGCGTGAGCTTGGTATTATCGGTTAAATAATAAGTGAGTCCTACCCTTGCTATTGACTGCGACAGGTTATTTACAAAATCTTCTTTTGTGCGCAGGTGAGCGTCTGCCCATAATCCCCATTTTTTACTGAGGCGGGTTTGGTTAAAATAACCAAACCACGTTTGATTTATAGTAGTGGTAGTTTTAACTGTTTGCGTATTTCCGTAAAAAACAAACAACACAAACAATACCAGCAGGGTTACATATTTTCCGGGCATTTTTCTTAAATAGATTATTAACCTGTTGTGCAATTAAAAAATCGGTTTGGATAAAAATTTCTCTGCGTTTACGAAGCATCTCCTGTTTGATGCGGTGAATTAAAACAAATGATTAACCCAAGCTGGCAATTAAGCAAGGGGCTTTCACCGCAGAGCCGCAGAGTAAAAGAGTTTACGCAGAGTCATTATATACCCCTTCGGGCAATGTTTTAATTAATATAACTGACAACTTTTAATAGCGCAATATGTTAGAAGATGTTTCAATAAGAGAAAGACAGAAGAAAAAGAGCGTCTCTGAAATTCGGACACACTCTTTTTCTTCGTTTATCTCTTATTGAAACCAATATGTACTGATGTATTTTTAATACAACAAACCATCAAGTGTAATAGCAGCATAATACAAAGCGCCAATTGTTGGCCCGCCTGCATATTGGATATGCCGGTTATTAAAGATATTGGTGCCGCCCAGCTTAATAGTTGATTTAAGCGCAGGCAACCTTAAAGTAACCTGTGCATCAATATTGTGAATGGCATCTACGGTACCGGTAACCAGCGGGCTTTCCCACAGAAAACTATCCTGCCATTTCCATACTATATTAAACCCAATGTTTTTTGTTATGGCCCTGTTACCAAAAGAAAAATTGGATGTCCATTTAGGTGTATTAAATCCTGTAACAAACAGATCAGGGGTAGCGTTGCCTTTGATGTTATTATAGTTCACGTTGCCGGATACTGCAAAGGTTTTATAGAAATTATACGTAACACCCAATGATGAACCATAGGTTGTGTATTTATTTTTTGCATTGGTATAAACCCGGTAGCGCTCCTGTCCTTTGCTGGCTGCATTACCGCCATTGGCAGCGGTTGCATCCCTGTTCCTGTCTACCATAGCTATCACCGCCGCATCAGAGCCAATGGTTTCACCTTTGGGAACATATACCTGAACCTGTCCAAGAAAACCATCATACACATTTGCGTATGCATCAAAATCAAGGATCAGTTTATTGTCGAATAAAACACTTTTATAACCAACCTCAAACGAGTTGATACCTTCTGGTGCGCCATCAGGTAAATTGGCAGCTTTTAACAGATCCCTGTTTGCAAGTGCTGCTGCATCTGTATTACCTGCCGCTTTTACCGCCGCATTAAAAATGGCTACAGATGATTGCGTATAACTGTTTTCGCGATAGCCTAATCCTTCATTGATAACAGGTAAAATACCAACACGCTTTACCCTCCCGTTATTTACATATGATAATGCTTCAAACAAAGCAGGGAAGCGGTATCCCTGCTGATAGGTAAACCGGAAATTATGTTTCTCAGCTAATGTATAAACAGCAGCAAAACGCGGAGTAAACTTCACTGAAAATTCAGGATTATTATCTACACGTAAAGAACCATTCAGTTTCAGTTTGTCTTTAAAAAAAGTTTTTGTTACCTGTGCAAAGGCACCAAATTTTTTATAATAGGTGTTGCTTCCAAAGCTTCCATCAGGCAAAGCGCTGTTTCTGTCGGCGATGGCACGTTTAAAATCAACGAAATTATTTCCATCGGGTATTAATTCATAAACACGTGCATCACCGCCAACCAATACATTGGCAAACTTCAGGTATTGTGTCAGGTCCCACTGGCCTTCTATATGGTATAAATTACTTTTCTGGATCAACGCGGCACCTCCGGTAACAGGAGCATTAGGGATGCTGCCTGATTTGATATCCCAGTTATTGATATGAATAATGGAATCTTTAACAATATTAAACCGTTCCGTGCCTGGCTCAACCCTTCCCAGGTCTGCCTGCTGGCGGGCATACTGTGTTGCGGCCGCAAGATTGGATGAATTTAATGCACCGCCATGCGAGCCCGCATAAGCGTTTAATGCCGCTTTGTATTTTGCCCCCCATGCATTGGCACTGCCGCCTGTGTACAGGTCTAGATTATCGGCAAGTGGTTTTACATTATAAGAGTTACCGGTATTTTCTTTTGAGATATAGGCCTTAACCGTAAAGTTGCTGCCTTTCAATTCCAATTGATGATTTTGCACCACTACATTATCCAGCTTTACTTTATTACCTCTCTGAAACACGCCATCCATTTGTCCGATGCGGTATGAATAGGTTAGCTCTGTACGCGGATTAAAGCGATAATGCAATGCAGCATCGAATTTAAGGTTAGAAACTTTGGGATCAACAAGGTCTTTTTCCCAATAACCTGTACGTGCAACGGTAAGTGTTTTATTCGGTTGACCGTCAATATTCAGTCCGGTAACAGAAACGGTATTACTTCCGGCCAGCGCATCATCGCCATATTTGTTCCATCCATCAAAGGCAATATTATTATCCCCATCCAGAGAAGGATAAGCAGGATTGGCTGTGATACGGCTGTTGGGATTTTGATCTAATCGTGTATCGGATATCCAGTCGATACCGTGCAAATAACCCGCATTGATCTTAAAGGCAAATTTTTCATTGATCGCTTTTGCATAACGGATAGCAGTTTCTGTAAGAAAGCTTGCCGGGTTATCTTTTCCATCAACATGGTTCACTCCCACCCTGTGAAAAACACTCAATCCCTGTGAGTTAAAAGGATTTTTTGTAATCAGGTTGGCCATACCGTTAATGGCATTCATCCCATATAAAGCCGATGCTGCGCCAGGCGTGATCTCTATACTTTGAATATCCAGTTCAGTTGGTCCGATAGCATTACCCAGCGGCACACCAAGTGTTGCAGCCTGCATATCAATACCGTCCACCAATTGCATAAAACGGAAATTGTTGGGTATATTAAAACCACGTGTATTGGGCACTTTAAACGTGATAGAGGAAGTGGTTAACTGCACGCCTTTCACATTTCCCAAAGCATCATAAAAACTGGCTGCGGGTGTTTCTTTTAAAGCGCGCAGATCCAATTTTTCGATAGCAACCGGAGAACGCAATATTTTTTCAGGTGTGCGACTGGCAGTAACAACCACTTCATTGGCAATATATGTTTGAGTGGTTAATTGTATGGTAAGATTTGAACTGGTGTTTTTTACAGTGATTTCCTGCGGTGCAAAACCTAAAGAATTTACCACCAGTGTGAAAGGAAGTTTCTGGCTAACTACTAAAGAAAACTTTCCTGTTGTATCGGTAAAAGTTCCTTTTGTGGTGTTTTTTACGGAAACACTTACAGAAGGTAAGCCTTCATGATTTTCGCCAACAATACGGCCACTTAAAATAAGTGCACCGTTTAATTGCGCCTGCAAAACAAAAGGAACGAGGAAGAGGATTAAAGCAGTTATTTTTCGCATGTTGCTACTATTAATGATTTATTGATATAGGTATTTCATACTGTGCCTGACCGACAGCAGGAAACAGTCAGATAAAACTCAGCCGATATCATCGGCAGCAATACGTCGGGGAAATTTCAGAAAATAGATTCTGCAGAAAAGACGCGACCTTACATCAACATCGTCTTTTAGAATTTCTGATCATGGTTAACTTGATTGTGATTGATTAATGGCATTCGTTCTGCCATTGAGGTGCAAATGTAATATATTCCTACTAATTTAGTAGACTTATTAAAAATATTTTTTCCTCTCTGTGAACCTCTGTATCTCTGTGCCCTCTGTGTTAAAAAAAGTACGTTACTTTCTTTTTCAACACAGAGGGCACAGGGATACAGAGGTTCACAGAGTGGTTTAATTACTTCAAACTACTTAATTAAGGAGTTACCCATTTTTGGCGCAGGGCGAAATCACCAAACGTTTCGCCGGCAAGTCTTTCAGCCGAATAAGACTTAAATAATGGATCAAGAGAATCGAGTATCTCAGTCTCGTTAATGTTTTCACGATAGATTTTATTTAGTCGCTCTCCAATTCTGTCGCCACCTAATTGCAGGTTATACCTGCCGGGAGCTGTACCAATAAAACCAATTTCTGCCGCAGTAGAACGTGCACAACCATTGGGGCAGCCTGTCATTCGGATGATCATTCCATCATCCTTGATAGAATATTTATCCAGCAGCACTTCAATTTTGTCTATCAGTGAAGGTAAATAACGTTGTGCCTCAGTCAATGCCAGTGGGCAGGTTGGCAATGCCACACAGGCCATCGAATTTTTACGTATTAATGATTGGCCTTCTGTATGCTTTATAATGCCGAACTTCTCTAGTAGTCCATTGACTGTGTTTTTATCTTTTTCATCAATATCTCCCAGTATCAGGTTCTGGTTACAGGTAAAACGAAAATTGGCTTTGCCTGTTTTGGCAATTTCCAGCAGGCCTGTTTTTAATGCTACTTTCTCATTATCCAACACCCTGCCGTTCTCAACAAAAACAGTATAGTACCATTGCCCCTGCTCATTTTGCTGCCAGCCAAAAAGATCGCCCCTGTTGGTAAAACTATATGGTTTTGCCGGCTCTAATGCAAAGCCTGTGCGTTTTTCCAGTTCCTGCGTGTACCATGCCACGCCATATTTATCGAGTGTGTATTTTAACCTTGCCTGTTTACGGTCGCTTCGGTTACCATAATCACGCTGGATGGTTATAATCTCATAGATCGCTTTAAATATTTTTTCTTCTGAGTCGGCAAAACCGATGATGGTACCGAGTCTTGGATAGGTTTCCGGATTACCATGCGTACTGGACAATCCTCCTCCTATCGCAATATTGAATCCTTTTAATTTTCCATTTTCAATGATCGCGATCAACCCAAGGTCATTGGCAAAAACATCCACGTCATTATCAGGGGGAATAGCAATAGCAATTTTGAATTTGCGGGGAAGATACCTGTCCTGGTATAATGGATCTTCTTCATCCTTCTTATCAATCAACTGTTCTTCATCCAGCCATATTTCATAATATGCTTTTGTTTTGGGCATCAGCAGGTTGCTGATCTTATCCGCGTAAGCAAATATTTCTGCATGGATGGGCGATTGCGCTGGATGTGAACTACATAACACATTACGGTTAATATCGCCACAGGTTGCTATCGAATCTAGTTTTGCCTCATTAAAATCTTTAATTGTGGGTTTGATATGCGATTTGATGATACCATGCAATTGCACGGTTTGTCTGCTGGTAATTTTGATCACACCGGTTGAATGTTCACCCGCAACATCATGAACAGCGATCCATTTTTCAGGTGATAAAAAACCACCGGGCAAACGCAATCGGATCATGAACGAATATAACCGTTCCAGTTTTTTTGCGGCACGCTCTTCGCGCCTGTCGCGATCATCCTGCTGGTACATGCCGTGGAACTTGATCAAAGCCTGGTCATCCTCCCGAATGGCACCGGTGATCTCATCCTGCAGGCTTTCTTTTATCGTTCCGCGCAGTCCATCACTGGCCTGCTTGATCTTTTCTATTTGCGACAAATTTGCTTTCTCTGACATCTTGTTTTCTCTCTGCGCCTTTGCGCCTTTGCGGGAAAATATCCACACAAAGGCACAAAGGCACGGTTTTTTAGTTAGTAAACATCTTTTGAATATCTTTCTTCTTTTAACTGCTCCCAGTAAGTTTGGGCAGCTTCTGCAGATAAACCGCTATGGGTTGCTATTACCTGCTGCAATGCTTTTTCAACTTCCACACTCATGGGTGCTTTTTCTCCGCTAACATATAGGTATGCACCGGATTGTATCCAATCGTATATTTCTTTTCCGTTTTGCTTGATCTTATCCCATATAAAACTTTCTTCCGGCCCATCTTTGCGGAAGGCAAGACTTACCTTGGTTAATACGCCCGTTTCAAACCAATTTTGTATTTCTGTCTGATATAAGAAATCAGCAGTAAAATTTTCTTCACCAAAAAACAACCAGTTCTTACCTGTAGCACCAATTGCATCGCGCTCACTGATAAAAGACCTTGCAGCAGCAATACCGGTACCGGGAGCAATCAGCAATACATCCTTATCTGCAGCAGGAAGTTTGAACCGTTTATTCTTCTGTACAAAAAATTCGAATTCGGCACTTTCGCCTATGCCGGATAAATAGCCTGAACACAAGCCTGTTTTCTTTTCTCCATTTACAATAAATGCATCTTTTTCTACGGTCAGGTGTATCTCACCGTCATGTGCCGATGGTGAAGAGGCAATAGTATAAATGCGCGGCGACTGGGCAGGCAATATATTGGCCACTTCTTTAAATTGTTCAAACCCTGTAAGTGGAAAATGCTGCAAAAGGTTAAGCAGGTCCGTTTTGTTTTCGGGTATTTCTTTTTGAACAATGGCTGCATATTTTTTTACTACCCTTTCATGCAAATACTGAACAGCAACCTTCTTCTGCAGGAAATCAGATAAAGTGTAGTCGATATCTTTATAGGTAATTGATGTATTGCCGGGTACGCCAAGTTCTTTAATGATTATCTGAATAACTGCCAAAGGGTTCTCCGGTACAACACCAATCGAATCGCCAGGCAGATAACCAACCCCTTCTGCCGCCAGTTCAATATGATAAATTTCTTTGTGCGAACCCTTATCGTTCAGGTTAAGATTTGACAATACCGAACCGCGATAAACTTTTTTCGTGTTTGTTTTTGCAGCAGTCTGTGGTAACGGTTTTAAGGCTGCAGGTGTTGCGGCCTCTTCCTGATTAAGCGTTTGAATCACTTTAGCAAACCATGCTTCAGCGTCAGATTCATAATCTACATCACATTTCTGGATAGGTATAACAGGCGTTCCGCCTAATTTCTGCAACTGCGCATCTACATCTTCCCCGGTTTTACAAAACATAGGATAAGAGGTATCTCCCAATGCCAATACACTATATTTTAAATTATCCAAACGAAAACCATTGCGGTGTATATGGTCATAAAATTTTTGTGCAGCAGCAGGTGGCTCTCCATCACCCTGTGTACTGATCACCACAAAGAGGTTTTCTTCTTTGGTAATATCTGTTACACGGTATTGATCAAGGCTGGCTAATTTAACAGGGATATTTTTTTTCTTTGCTTTGGCCGCAAAATCTGTAGCCAGTTTTTTTGAATTGCCTGTTTCAGTGCCGTAAACGATGGTCATTTTTTTAGACACAGTTACCGCAGATGCCACAGTTTCTGTTTGCACATTTCCTTTGATGATACCGGAAATATACCCGTTCATCCAGATCAGTTCTTCTTTCTCTGAACTTTTTACAAGGTCCAGCAACTGTTTCAATTTAGGCTCTGCTAACATGTCTTTTAATTGTATCGTTTTTAACCATATTTTCAACCTGGCCTGTGAGGGGCTGAAAATAATATTCCTTTGCATCGCTCCCTGTAAACCAGTTGAACGATTGATGTAAACGCACCACTTTACCAATCATCACCAACGAAGGCGATAAAAATATTTGCCCCTTCAGTTTTTCTTCATACTCATATATCCCCGAAACATATACCTGCTGGTAAGGTGTAGTGGCCTGTTCTACTACCGCCAATTGTGTATCGCGGGCTATCCCGTTCTCAATTAATTTTTTTACCAGATCATCCAGTGTTTCAGACGACATATAAAACACCAGTGTATCATCCGTATTTGCCAGCTCTTTCCAGTAAGTATCTTTTACTACTGTTGATTTATAGTAGGTGAGGAATCTTACGGCTGTTGCATGGTCCCTTGCAGTAAGCGGAACACCTGCATAGGCTGCGGCGCCTGATGCTGCCGTAATACCCGGAACAATCTCATAAGGAATTGCATTGGCCACCAGTATTTCCAGTTCATCCAGCACATTTGAATAAAATGCCACATCCCCTCCTTTTAACCGCACAACCAATTTATCCTGCAATGCATATTGAACCAACAATTCATTAATGGTTTGCTGTGATGTTGAAACGCCGCGCCTGCATTGCTTTCCCACTTCTACAACAATGGCAGAGGGTTTTACATAGCGGGAGATGATCTCTTTACTCACTAACCTGTCGGTTAATACCACATCTGCCTGTTGCAGGTAGTTGGCAGCTTTTACGCTGATGAGGTCCGGGTCGCCGGGACCGGCACCGGCCAATATCACTTTCCCTTTTTGTATAAGTTTGTTCATAGATGAGTTTATTGGATCATGCACGCACCAACAGTTACATTACTTGTTTCATCAATCAGGATAGCGCCGCCGTTTACACGTAGTTCGGCATACGCATCATATGGTACGGGTGACGCGGTCTTAACGGTTGCCCTAACGATATCATTTAATAAAACTTTTTCCGGCGAAAACTGTTTTTCCAGTGAGTTCACATCTAATTTGTATTGAATTTCTTTTACAATACCCTTCACTACCCTGCTGTTGATCTGCAACAGGTAGCGATTGCCTTCTTCCAATGGTTTGTTTCCCATCCAGCACAATAAAATATCCAGTTCCTGAGATACGGAAGGCAGCTCATCAGATGCTACAATCACGTCACCTCTGCTTACATCAATATCATCTTCCAGGTGCAGTACAATACTTTGCGGGGCAAATGCTTCCTCTATTTCCTTGCTTCCTATTTCAATGGCTTTGATGGTGCTCTGCAAACCGGAAGGCAAAACAGTAACCTTATCTCCTTTGCGATAAATACCACTGATCAGTTTACCTGCATACCCGCGATAATCGTGCAAAGCCTCTGTTTGCGGACGTATCACGTATTGCACCGGGAATCTTGCTTTGGTGAGATTAGATTCCTGCTGTACCTCCACATTCTCTAACAGGTGCAACAACGCTTCCCCGTCATACCAAGGCATTTGTGTTGATTTATCTACAATATTATCTCCATCCAGGGCGCTGATAGGGATATAACTCACATTCTTCAAACCCAGTGAGGTGGCCACTTTTGCAAAATCGATCACAATATTGTTATAGGTATCCTGCGAATAGTTCACCATATCCATTTTATTGATAGCCACCACCACATGCGGGATATTAAGCAGCGATGCAATGATCGAATGCCTTCTTGTTTGCTCTATCACACCATTTCTTGCATCGATCAAAATAATGATCAGGTCTGCATTGGAAGCGCCTGTTACCATATTTCTTGTGTACTGGATATGGCCCGGGGCATCTGCAATAATGAACTTACGTTTGGGAGTGGAGAAATATTTATACGCTACATCAATCGTAATACCCTGTTCACGCTCGGCACGCAAACCATCGGTAAGTAAGGCCAGGTCTATATCTCCATCTTCCCTGTTCTTTGTTTGTTTCTCTATAGCTTCAAGCTGATCGATCATGATCGATTTACTGTCGTATAATAAACGACCTATCAAAGTGCTTTTGCCATCATCTACACTGCCCGCGGTTATAAATCTGAGAATATCCATTTAAGTGGTAAGTTTTAAGTTATAAGTATTAAGTAGTGAGTGGTCAGTGGTGAGTAATACGTAGTGTGCAATGAGTTGAAGAAACTTATAACTTACTACTTATTACTTATTACTTACTACTCTAAAAATACCCGCTCTTTTTCCTGTCTTCCATGGCTGCTTCCGAAACCTTGTCGTCAATCCTTGTTTCTCCGCGTTCACTTGTTTTGGTAACGATGATCTCATTGATGATATCATCAATGTTTGATGCGGATGATTCTACCGCTGCGGTACAGGTCATATCGCCAACCGTACGGTAACGGACTCTCCGCACGCTGATCTTATCGGTTTCTTCCAATTGTATGAATTCAGATACCGCCACTAACTGACCTTCATGCTCCAACACTTCCCTGTCGTGCGCAAAATAGATAGAGGGTAAGGCAATATTTTCCCGCCTGATATAATTCCAGATATCCAATTCAGTCCAGTTACTGATGGGGAACACGCGCACATTCTCTCCTTTCTGTATCCTTCCGTTATAGGTATTCCATAATTCGGGCCTTTGCAGTTTGGGATCCCACTGGCCAAATTCATCGCGCACAGAAAAAATGCGTTCTTTGGCCCTTGCTTTTTCTTCATCTCTGCGGGCGCCACCAATACAGGCATCGAACTTGAATTCGTTGATGGTATCAAGCAAAGTGAATGTTTGCAATGCATTGCGACTGGCAAATTTTCCTTTGGGTTCGGTTAAGTTTTTCGATTTGATGGTATCGGCCACTTTTCTAACAACTAATTTCTCGCCAATCTCTTCCGCCAACGCATCCCTGAAATCAAGGGCTTCCTGGAAATTGTGGCCCGTGTCAATATGCACTAAGGGAAAAGGAAATTTTCCGGGACGGAATGCTTTTAATGCAAGATGTACCAGTGTGATAGAATCCTTACCACCACTGAATAACAAAGCTGGCTTCTCAAACTGCCCCGCCACTTCACGCATAATATGAATGGCTTCCGATTCTAACTGGTCAAGATGATCTAAATGATAATTGCTCATTGTATTTAATCAGGCTTTTACTTCTGTATCTAAATGTTGTGTCTCGTGCAATCCGCACTCTTTTTTACTGTTGTCTTCCCACCACCATCGTCCGGCCCTGAAATCTTCTCCCGGCCTGATGGCCCTGGTACAGGGCAAACAACCAATACTTACAAATCCCTGGTCGTGCAAAGGGTTGTAAGGAATATTCTGCTCATCTATATATGCCCTTGTTTGTTCGGTGGTCCAATAAAGCAAGGGGTGATATTTGATGATCTGATTAGCCTCATCCCATTCCAATGCAGACAGGTCTTGCCTTGCAGCCGAATGTTCTGCCCTTAATCCGGTAACCCATATTGCATTACCGGCCAATGCTCTTTTTAGCGGCTCTACTTTTCTTATGTAGCAACAGGCCTTCCTGTTTTCTACTGATTCGTAAAACGAATTGGGCCCGTTCTTCTCTATAAAAGGTTCCAGTAAACTATGATCAGGATAATAAGCTTTGATCTGTGTTTGATAGCGGAGATTGGTGCTGTTCCACACAGAATAGGTTTCGGTAAACAGTCTGCCCGTATCCAATGTAAAAATGGTTATGGGAAGCTGATTTTGTAAAATATGATGTGTGATCACCTGGTCCTCAAAACTAAAACTGGAAGAGAAAGTAACTCTCCCCGGAAACTGGGTCGCCAAAACTGCCAAAGACGAGCCAATAGATAGTCCATTGATCTTATGAGATAAATGAGTAAGCGTTTCTTGTGTTGGTACCGGCATATTAAAAATAGATTATTGAAGAAGGCAGCAAAAGCTGAAACTGTTGCAGATGAATTAGCAACAACAACAAGAACGATAGGATATAAAAAAATGGTTCTTCTTCATAAAATTTATTAGTCCACCGAAGTGATAGGCAAATATAGTCCATAAGTTCAATAGACAAATTGTTTGGCCTTATTTTTTTACCTAATGACCGTTAGTATAATACTGCCTGAAAACAGGGAAAAACCGGATGAATCGTGTTACTTTGGCCTCTTATGTCATTATGGATCGCATCATTAAATTCGGGCAGCAACGGGAATTGCTATTATGTAGGCAATGCTGATGAAGCTATACTTGTAGATGCGGGCATCTCCTGCCGTGAAACGGAAAAAAGGATCAAACGGCTCGGCCTTTCCCTGCACAAAGTGAAAGCAATTTTTATTTCGCATGAGCATGGCGACCATATCACCGGTCTTCCCGCCCTTTCTAAAAAATATGAGATCCCTGTTTATATCACGCCGGGCACTCTAACCGAAAGCAGGTTACCTGTTGAAGCGCACCTCGTCAATTCGTTCAGTCCTAATGAAGTTGTTACAATAGGCGGGTTATCTGTAACAGGCTTCCCAAAATTCCATGACGCCGCTGACCCGTATAGTTTTGTGATTGCTTCGCAGTCTGTGAAAGTAGGTGTGTTCACAGATATCGGCCTTGCCTGCGAGCAGGTGATCCATCATTTTAAACAATGCCATGCTGTTTTTCTGGAAGCCAATTATGATGAAGAAATGCTGGAAAATGGCCGTTATCCTTATCACCTGAAGAAGCGCATACGCGGGGGCATGGGACATTTATCCAATGCACAGGCATTACAGTTATTTACAGGTCACAGGCCAGACTTTATGAGTCATTTGATCTTATCGCATCTGTCAAAAAACAATAATGATCCCAAATTAGTAGCTTCCTTATTTGAGCCGCATGCCCATAACACAGAGATTGTTGTTGCTTCCAGGTATGCAGAAACGGAGCTGTATCATATCCATCCAAATGGCCCTGGCGGCCTATCGATAAAAAAGCCTGCCCATCAGGCAGGTAACCAGCTTTCCCTGTTCCAGCTCTAAGATCACAACTGACAGAAAGAAATAAATCGCCACAGAATACACAGATTTTCACAGACAATTTCTGTGCTATTCTGTGCCTTCTGTGGCAAAAAACAGGCAATCTCAAGCTATTTCCATCTTTCTAAAACTTGAGGCTATAAGACGGCAAACGGGGATATCTACCGCTAATCTGTAGTATTACCGCTACATCATTGTTCAGTACATTCTACTCAATATTAAGTGGTACTGCTATTCGCTCTCTTGCCAAATAGGTATTACTTTGTTATATCACATTATCGAAAGAGAGGTGATTCGAATATCCAAATCCTTTGTAAAGACTTTAAAAGTTCAGTCAGCCTTTAATCCGGGCGTAAACTGTAACTATCCTTGAAAAACCGTAGCTAACCACTACACGAGCTTTGTAGGGCGAGATCATTCCCTACAAAGCTTTTTTTATTCCCACAAACAAAGCAGGAAACCAATAAAATTTTAGGGTAATAAAAGGTAAACAGATCAGGTAAAAAATGATCAGGCAAAGAATTCTTTCATGGCATCATGTTCCTTCAGCTCTTCCAGGTTCTCGATGCTCAGCGGTTTGCTGATAAATTGAATAACAACGGGGTATCTTTTAGCGATCGCAAAATCCTCAGGATCAATGGTAGACGATAGTATAACGATACGTGTTTGGGATAGTTTTTCTTCGTAAAGGGGAACATAAGACTCCAGAAATTCCCATCCATTCATCACGGGCATATTAATATCCAGGAGTATCAGTTCAGGGGCATTTTCAACCGGACTGGGGTCTTCGTTAAAGTGTTTTTCAAAATAGTCCAGGGCATCACTTCCATCAATAGCAGTTACTACATCTTCGGCAAAACCGGTTCTCTTCAGCAACAATTGCGAAATCGTTAGCGATATCGTATCATCATCAACGCAAAGTACCTTTTTGATCATCAGATTTGCTATCTTTTAAAAGTCAGAAACATGAACGCAAACGCTTATTGAAATGTTGCGTCAGATACCGTTATTCTTTTTCCTGGTATAAAAGATGAAATTACCTTTTTTTAGCTACCATGAAAACACAAATATATCTATTGTTCATTTAACTGATAAACGGCAATATATATATTAAATATATGGATATCAATTAATTGCATTTCCTTAAACCATGTTTAATCATTTTTTAATGTCTGCCATCCGAAAAAGAAGATCATGTTAAAGGAAATCGTTAACTGTTTTGCAAAGCCGGGGCATAGGTATTGCAGAAAAATTATCAGACGCCAGCAGGCAGAAACACAAAATTCAAGGCATCCTCTCCATTGAAATCGGCCCATCTTTTTCCGTCAAATATTTTAATTGTATACCCCAACTTCTTCATAAATGACAAGCAAAGCGCCCTTCTTTCATTATTCCATAGTTCACAAAACACAAGGGGTTTATGTTTTAAGAGAAGAGCCTCTCCTCCTTTTAAAACAAAATATTCGAAATTCTCAACGTCTATTTTAACCGCATTGATCTTTGAGAGATTAGTCAGTTCCGGGATATCATCCAGCCTTTGAATGGGGATCGTATACACTTCTCCCTCTTCCGGCTCGGTTGATTCAATTACATGACTCAGGCCCTGCATTCTCGAACCACCAAGTCTTGGCATAATCATGGCTACCTCACCATTTTCATTACCCAATGCCTGTGAGAAAATGTTTATGTTTTTCAGGCGATAAAATCCGGTTACCCTTTGCAGCGCTTTGCGGTTATGGGCAATTGGCTCAAAGGCATAGATAACAGACTTCGGATGTTTTTTAGCAAGTGTAACGGTCATGATCCCGATATTGGCGCCTATATCGAGGATGGCGCCATCATCTGGTATCATATCTGCAAAATGGCAAAACGCTTTCTCATATCCACCTGTCTGTATGCGGGTAATCGTAAACAGGGAAAAAACAAACAGATAATTATCGAACCCCAGTAATTGCTGACCCAGGCTCCGGAGAATATCTTTGATCATACTGCTTTTGTGCGTTTTTTGAGTAACTGAAAGATACTGTCAAAAAAACAAAACAGGGGCCTTGTTTTCACCGAATCATTGTAAATTCAATCCTCCGGCGATAAACTATTCATATGAAAGCATTGCTATGCCTCACCCATGGCTTACCCGATACATTGGTTATGCAGGATATACCTGTTCCTTCCATTACACCGGAAGAAGTGTTGATAGAAGTAAAAGCCTGCGGCATCAATTTCCCGGATGCACTCATCATTCAGAACAAATACCAGTTTAAACCACCGTTACCTTTCTCACCGGGCGGAGAAGTATCAGGCATTGTAATAGCTACAGGAGAAAAAGTAAAACACATCAAAACAGGCGACCGTGTATTGGCACTTTGCGGATGGGGTGGATTGGCAGAAATGGTTGCGGTTAATGCGAAGCGTGTTTTTCCTATGGCGAAGGGAATGGATTTTATTACAGCAGCTTCTACTTTATATACTTATGGCACTTCATATCATGCATTAAAAGACCGTGCTGCTTTACAACAGGGAGAAACTTTATTAGTGATGGGCGCTGCAGGTGGCGTGGGCATTGCCGCGGTAGAACTGGGTAAACTAATGGGCGCTACGGTTATTGCCGCCGCATCTTCTGCTGATAAACTGGCTTTGTGTAAAGAGAAAGGAGCTGATCACCTGATCGATTACAGCGCAGAAGACCTGAGAGAAAGAATTAAAGAAATCACAGGAGAGAAAGGTGTTGATGTGATCTACGACCCCATTGGCGGTAAACTGGCGGAGCAGGCATTACGTTCAATAGCATGGAAGGGCCGATACCTTGTTGTTGGATTTGCCTCTGGTGAAATACCACAATTAGCTTTTAATCTACCCTTACTGAAAGGTTGCGCGGTGATGGGTGTTTTCTGGGGAAACTTTGCAGAAAAAGAACCGAAGACCAGTATGGCTAATCTTGGAGAGCTATTGCGTTTTCTGCAAGAAGGGAAGATCAAACAATCCATCCATAAAATTTATTCACTTGAAGAAAGTGCACAGGCAATACAGGATTTGATGGACCGGAAAGTAAAAGGTAAGGCCATTGTAAAAGTGAGCAACTGGGTTGAAGAACCTGTAATTGCTGCTGTTAAAAAACAGCCTGCCGGTGATGCTGCACAAGAAACAAAGCCATCCGGGCCATTGGAAATTGAAAACCTTGCAGATATTAAAAACTATATCGGCAAAGCAATTGGCACCAGCGATTGGTTAACGGTTACCCAGCAGATGATCAACGATTTTGCTGCGGCCACATTGGATTTTCAATGGGTTCACATTGATGTTGAAAAAGCAAAAGCATTGATGCCTGAAGGTAAAACAATTGCACATGGTTACCTGAGCATGTCGCTGGCTTCGCATTTTCTTTACCAGATGATCAAAATAAAAAATGTGAACTCATTTATCAATTACGGCATTAATAAAGCGCGTTTTATCTCTACCGTAAAAGAAGGCAGCCGTATCCGTTTACATGCCTCTGTTCAGCATGTTGAAGAACAGGGCAATGGTGCTGTAAAATTATTTCTGACTATCCAGATGGAATTGGAAGGATCTGATAAACCTGCTTATGCAGCAGAGATCATTAGTTTGATAATGTAATAATTTAAAACACGAATTTTTTTGAATTACACGGAAATGAGGTAAAGCCAATGAGAGAATGATAGAATGAGAGAATGATAGAATGAGAGAATGCTTATTTACCCTTTCAACCACTTTAACTATTTTAACCCCTTTACCCACCTCAATCCCAACCCATGGCACGATTTACCAATATGGATCACCTGCGGTTTTTATTATTCGATGTTCATCATGTGGAAGAATTATTTACGCATGAACGTTTTTCGCATATAGATTCTGAGCAGGCATGGATGATCATTGAATCGGCAAGATTGCTGGCAGAGCAGGAAATGTTTCCCTTCTTCAAAGCAATGGATGAAACGCCTGCAAAGTATGACGGGAAAGGGAAAGTGATCACACATCCGCAACTGAAAAATATTATTCAGAAAGCCGCTGAGCAACACTGGATAGGCGGCAGCGCTTTGTTTGAACATGGGGGATTGCAATTGCCTGAGATGATCTTCAGCACAGGTCATCATTTATTCCAGGCTGCCAATAATGGTGTGGAAGGATACACGGGCCTATCATCAGGTTCTGCGGGATTGATCACCAATTTTGGCACCAAAGAACAGATCGACACGTATGTGCCTAAAATTTTTGAAGGCCACTGGCAGGGAACTATGGCACTTACCGAGCCACAGGCGGGCAGTTCATTATCTGATATCACCACATCTGCCACAGCTACTGATAAAGGTTATTATAAGATCAAAGGACAAAAAATATTTATCTCCGGCGGTCAGCACGAAGCCTGTGAGAATTTTGTACACCTTACACTCGCCCGTATTGATGGGGCGCCGGCGGGTGTAAAAGGTATTTCGCTTTTTATTATTCCAAAATTCCGTCCCGAACCCGATGGTAACCTCGCATTCAATGATGTGTATTGTGCAGGCGATTTTCAGAAGATGGGACAACGCGGATATGCCACCACCCATTTATCATTTGGAGATAATGATGACTGCCGCGGTTTTCTTGTTGGTGAGCCGCACAAGGGCCTCTCTTACATGTTCCATATGATGAACGGGGCAAGGATCTCAGTTGGGCAAAGTGCCGCATCTGTAGCTATGGCCGCATACCAGGCCTCTCTTCAGTATGCCAAAGAAAGGCCGCAAGGCAGAAAGTTAAGCGAGAAAGATCCATCAAAACCTCCTACGCTCATCATCAATCATGCAGATGTGCAACGCATGTTACTTACGCAGAAAGCTATTACGGAGGGCGCTTTATCGCTGGGGATGGAATGTAACCGCCTCTTCGATCTTTCGCATGCTATATCGGGAGAAGAAAGAGAAAAATATTTTCTGTTACTGGAGATCTTAACACCTATCGTAAAAACGTATTCATCAGAACAGGGCAGCCGCTCTGCTGCATTAGCCATACAGGTATTAGGCGGTTACGGATTTACAACCGACTTCCCGGTACAGCAACATTACCGCGACCTTAAGATCATGTCTTTATATGAAGGAACTACCGGCATCCAGTCGCTGGACCTGTTGGGTAGAAAAGTAACCATGCAAAACGGGAAGGCATTACAGTTGTTGGCAGAAACGATCATCGACATCATTACCAAAGCATCCGCTTACCCTGAACTGCAACCTTATGCAGCAACATTAGGACAGGAACTGAAGCGGATGGAGGCAGTGCTGAAACATCTGAGTCAGTTTGCCCAAAAAGGCGAGATAGAACGTTACCTGGCCGATGCCACTGTTTTCATGGAAATGGCCGGATACATCGTGATGGGCTGGCAGTGGCTGAAAATGGCAGTTGCCGCAGCGCAGAAACTGGCCGCAAAAGATACCAGCTCAAACCCGGAAAGCTTTTACAAGAGCAAGATCCATACAATGGAATTCTTTTTTCAATATGAACTGACTCATGCAGCCGCCTGCGCGGAAACATTGCTAAAAACCAGTACACTAACGGGCATCAGCGATCATGAGGCATTTGCATGGTAGTTTTATGAGCCTGTTCGGGCGAAGAATATCCACATCTTTGCATATCGTCAGGTTTAGGCTTAGCAAATAATTATATTTACCGCCTATTAAACAGCCAATCGTATGCTTAAAGTAGGTGTTTTTGGGGTGGGCCATCTTGGCAAATTTCATCTGAACAACTGGAAAGAAATAGAAGGGATCAAACTGGTAGGTTTTTTTGATCCCAATAATGATAATGCAAAAGCCGTTACTGAACAATACGGCCTCAAAAGATATGTTGATGAAGAAAAATTAATTGATGCCTGCGACATCATTGATATCATCGCCCCTACCGACCAGCATTTTGCACTCTGCATGCAGGCCATCCGGAAAGGCAAGCATGTTTTTGTAGAAAAGCCATTGGCCAATACCCTGCAGGAAGGCAAGGATATTGTAAACATGGTTCGCGAAGCAAACATCAAATTACAGGTAGGGCATGTAGAACGGTTTAATCCCGCTTACCTTGCCATTAAGGATATGAACCTGAACCCGATGTTTATTGAGGTGCACAGGCTGGCGCAATTCAATCCAAGAGGAACAGAAGTGAGTGTGATCCTTGACCTGATGATCCATGATATCGACATCATCCTTAGCCTTGTAAAAAGTGATGTAAAAAATATTTCGGCAAGTGGTGTGGCTGTAATGACAGAAACGCCCGATATAGCCAATGTGCGTATCGAATTCAACAATGGCTGTGTGGCCAACCTTACCAGCAGCCGCATCAGCATGAAGAAAATGCGTAAAATGCGTTTGTTCCAGAAAGATGCGTACCTCGGTATTGATTTCCTGGAAAAGAAAACCGAGATCATCAAACTGAAGCAGCCTGATGATAAAAATGTTTTTTCTTTCGACATTGATACCCCCAACGGCAAAAAAACAATTGCCATTGCCAACCCGGAAATTCAACCTTCCAACGCCATTAAATCTGAGCTGGAAGCATTTGTTAACTCGATCATCCATAATCAACCAACAGTTGTAAGCGAGATAGATGGCTACCTTGCTATGGAAGTAGCGCATAAGGTCCTGGAAAAAATAAACAGCACCAGCATACTGGTGTAATCTGTATGCGCAACCGGAAAAACAATATCACCTGGTACATCATCAGCGATTACTTTTTTTCGGTAACAGGATTATTTCTTTTTTTTCGATTTTTTCAATCTGCTGATTACTCCGGCGGATCATTTGAAACAACCCTGGCAATAGCTGCTGGCTGGCTGTTATTGTACGCTTTTGCAGGAAACTACCACCAATCGCTCTATGAAAAATCAAGATTAAACGAACTGAGTTCTACGCTGATCTATAGTTTCATTGGTTGTCTGCTGTTGTTTATATTTCCTGTAGATCCTGTCTTCAACAGTTTTTCTGCATTTGGTATTTATTTCCTGATCCAGTTTATGCTGGTATTTTCCGGCAGGAGCCTGCTGCTTTATTTTGTTAAGCGTGAGCTGATCAAAGGAAAAATATATTTCAACACATTGATCATAGGCAATACCCAAAATGCCGTTAAGCTTTATAAAGAACTGAATAAAAATTTCAGCTACCTGGGTTTTAAAACCATCGGATTCATCAGTGCAACAGATGATAACAGGAACGGACTGTCCAAATGGATCCCTAATCTTGGCACTATTCAACAGGCTGATAAAGTAATAGACCAATATCATATTGAAAAAGTGATACTGGCACTTGATAAAAAACAAAACCAATTAACCGAAGATCTTGTAAACAAGTTATCTGAAAAAGATGTAGACATAAAATTAGTACCCGATACACTGGATATCCTGGCGGGCTCTGTTAAAACCAATAATGTATTGGGGGCCATGTTAATAGATATTCAAAGCAGTGCGCTCTCATCGCGGCAGCAGAATGCAAAGAGACTGATTGATATTTTATTGTCGGTGATCAGCTTAGTGATGCTAAGTCCCCTACTTGTTTTTATTGCGCTAAGAACATGGCTTTCTTCTAAAGGTGGCATTATTTACAAGCAGGAACGCATCGGGTATAAAGGCAAGCCCTTTATCATTTATAAATTCAGGAGTATGGTGGCAGATGCAGAGAAAAACGGACCGGCATTATCGAGCGATAACGATCCACGCATTACCCGTTGGGGCAAAATAATGCGCAAATGGCGCCTTGATGAATTACCGCAGTTATGGAATATCATCAAAGGTGATATGAGCCTGATTGGGCCAAGACCTGAGCGAAGAGAATATATTGACCGGGTGATGAAACGCACTCCCTATTACCGTTACCTGCTGAAAGCCAAGCCCGGTTTAACTTCATGGGGCATGGTGCAGTTTGGTTATGCATCCAGTGTGGATGAAATGATTGAAAGAATGGAATATGACCTGATCTATATTGAAAACGCCTCTCTCCTGCTCGATTTCAAGATCATGATGCATACATTGCGGATCATCCTGTCGGGAAAAGGCAAATAATTCTTTTACCGTAGTAAATATTGCGGTATTTTTCATGTGGTGAAACACAACATCCAACTCATACCATCCCATCAAATTGATAAAGTTAAATGGAACGCCTGCATTGAAGCTAATGCCAATGGACTGATCTATTCAACTTACGATTATCTGAACACGATGTGCGATAACTGGCATGGATTAATCATTAATGATTACGATGCAGTAATGCCCTTACCGTGGAGAACAAAACTGGGCATACGTTATGGCTATACCCCTGCTTTTATGCAGCAGTTGGGCCTAACAGGCAATTGTCCGGATATTGACATTGCACAGATTCTTAACAGCATCCGTGACCTTGTACACTACGCAGACATTCATTTCAATTTTTCAAACTTCTCTGTAAAAGATCATGCATCAGTTGTAACACGCACCAACCTGGTCATCCCTCTTTCTGCGGGATATGAAACCATCTATTCTAATTATAAGCAAAGCCTGAGAGATAATATTAAAAAAGCGGAACAGGCAAACCTTGTTTATGCCGATGCAATTGTTGAAACAGCTATTGCGCTTTACCGGTTACATTACAGCGAAAGAATAGCCGGTATTAAAGAGAAAGATTTTGAAAGATTTTCTTCCCTATGCCAGTTGCTGCAGAAAAAGAAACAATGTTTTGCCAGGTCTGTGAAGAATGAACAGGGAGAATTTTTGTCGACAGGACTCTTCCTAAAAGACAATAAACGGATTTACAACCTGATGAATACCACACTTCCGGCGGGAAGAGATAAAGAAGCCAATCATTTTTTGTTAGACAGTCTGATTCGCGAATTTGCAGATCAATCATTGATCTTTGATTTTGAAGGATCGGACCTGCCGGGCGTAAAATTTTTCTATGAATCGTTCGGGGCTGTTAATGAGCCTTATTTCCATTATCATTACAATGGATTGCCCTGGCCATTGCGTTTACTTAAGCATTGATCTTTCCGACAAAATTTTTTCCGCAATCAGCAAGTCAACAGGGCGGGTAATTTTGATATTATCGTACTCGCCTTCAACCAGGTAAACCGTTTCTCCTGACGCTTCTACTACGGTTGCTTCATCGGTAAAACTTTCATCATAAGGTTGTTCAAAGGCAGGCAGCAATAAATGACTCCGGAATGTTTGTGGTGTTTGAATGATGCGTACGTTATTCCTGTTCACCACATAATGATCTTCATCTTCCATAATGCGGATGCTGTCTGTAGCTGTTACAACAGGTATGGCGCTGCCTTTATTAACGGCCTGCTCATAACAGCGATGGATCAGATCTTTTGTTACAAGGCAACGAACACCATCATGAACAAAGATCACTGATGGCTCTGTAACCAATGCCAGTCCATTCTGCACAGAATGAAAACGGGTAACCCCTCCCTCTGCAATGGTTACTCTTGCTGCGGCATTTAATGTCTGAATAATTTTTACACCTTCTTCTTTATTTTCTTTAGGCAGCACAAGAATGATCCGGATATCATCAAACGCATGCAAAAAAGTATCCAGTGTATACCAAAGCAATGGTTTTTGTTGCAACAGCAAAAACTGTTTAGGCATGGTGGTACCCATACGTGTACCGTTGCCGCCTGCTACTATAATGGCATATTTTTTCATGCACTGTTGATTATACTGCAAAATAAAGGAGCTACAAAAGTAGCTCCTTTTCCTTTTCTCATGTGTACAAACCGGTAAACCAAATATAAACTATTTATAAATCGCAACTTCCTTCAATCCTTTACTGCTTCTTACGCCCCTGTACATGCCGGCGCTGTTAAATACCATGGCTGCATTGCCTTTGGCATCCACACCAATCATCCCCCCTTCTCCGTGTATTTTAACTAATTTTTCGTTTACTACTTTGTTCATGGCTTCCTGTAATGAGAGGCCATGGTATTCCATCAAACAACTTACATCATAAGCTGCCACACAACGTATAAACATCTCGCCATGCCCGGTACAACTGATGGCGCAGGTTGCGTTGTTGGCATAAGTGCCGGCGCCGATCATCGGGCTGTCGCCAATACGCCCATATTTCTTATTGGTCATACCACCGGTAGAAGTTGCAGCGGCTAAATTTCCATTCACATCACATGCCACTGCACCTACTGTACCAAATTTTTTGTCGCGCATCAATTCTTCCAGGTGATGGTGTGTATGATCGAGCGAATACGTGTCTGAATCGCGGATAGCTTTCCACTGGTCGTACCTGAATTGTGAAAAGAAATATTCATCCGGTTCTAATTTCACTCCCTGTTTAATGGCAAAATCGTTGGCGCCTTTTCCACTTAAAAAAACATGGTTACTGTTACGCATTACTTCCATCGCCAGTTCAATGGGGTTGCGCACATTGCGTACACCGGCTACCGCACCTGCAGATAAATCAGATCCATCCATAATAGCGGCATCCATTTCCTGAACACCTTTCTTGGTGAATACTGCACCACGACCTGCATTAAACAACACATTATCTTCAAGGAATACCAATGCGGCTTTTATGGCATTCACGGCAGTGCCACCTTCTTCCAGAACCGCATAACTTAAGTTAAGCGCCTGTTGAAGCCCGTCCAGATAAGCCTGCTCCAGTTCAGGCGTCATATCTTCTTTCAGAATGGTACCCGCTCCTCCATGTATGGCAATCGTAAAATCAGGCATGATCTTTCATCAGTTTGCTAATGTGAAAGTAGCCATTTACTCAACTGAGAAAATCGAATTAATCGGAAGGATTGTTAGAGAAGGTTTAAGGTGCGGGGGGATTTGTTTAATGTTGTCAATGGGCAATGGGCAATGGGCAATAGTGAATGGTGAATTGGCAATGGTGAATAGAAGTAAACATCAATCATTGCCAATTCACCATTCACAATTGCCATTCACCTCAGCAACAACTCGCACTCGTGCAACAATTTCTCCTTGTTGATGGCCGCCGTGCCCACTTCTTCGCAAACTAGGCCACCGGCTATATTGGCCATTTCGGCGGCGAGGTGCATGTCTCTGGTGGTTGCATAAACCAGTGAGGCAACAGAGATCACTGTATCACCGGCGCCGCTTACATCGGCTATGTTGCGGATATGTGTTGGAATAATTTTCACTTTGTCTCCATCCTGGTAAAACACTCCTTTTTCTGAAAGGGTGATCAGTGATACCTGGTGATGCAAATGCTCCTGTAATGCTTTATGAATTTCCTGCAGCGTGTCCATTCCTACATGGTCTATCAACAGGTTCAGGCCTTCTTTTACTTCTTTCAGGTTGGGTTTAAAAATGGTAACACCTTTAAAAGCAAGAAAGTTCTTTTTCTTGGGATCAACACTTGTAACCACATGATGCTCCTTGCATAAACTGATCAGCTCTGTAATTACACGTTCTGTAAGAATACCTTTGTTATAATCTTCAAAAATCAGAATATCGGGTTGTTCTTTTTTAAAATGTTCTTTCACATTTGCCAGGAGCCTGTCTTCTGTTTCCCTGTCGAGGTCTGAAGTTATTTCCGCATCAAGCCGCATCATCTGCTGGTTGCGGCTCATTACACGTGTTTTATTGGTGGTAACACGTTTATCAGAAGTAAGGATATGACCGGTGTTGATATGATTTTCGTTCAATAGTCTTAGCAGGTCTTTCCCGTCTTCATCATTCCCTATCACCGAAATAATGGTTGTTTGCGCACCCATTGAAACAGTGTTCAATGCAACATTTGCCGCACCGCCAACGCGAAGTTCTTTTTTCTTTAAAGCCACTACAGGCACAGGCGCTTCGGGAGAGATGCGATCTACATTGCCCCACCAATACGTATCCAGCATCACATCACCTACAATGGTAACTTTGATCGAATTGAATTTGGAAAATAATTGACCGAAATTCATCAGGCTTTTTTTTGAGAATTATTTAGTGCAAGATAATACAAAGGGATACCAATCAGCGTAATGATCAATCCCGGCCATGTAAAATTGGGTTTATAGATGATCAGTAATACACAAAACACAATACCCATCAGCATATAAATAGCGGGTAATACAGGGTATCCAAATGCTTTATATGGTCTTTCCGCATCAGGCATTTTTTTACGGAGGATAAAGATACCGGCGATGGTTAGTACATAAAAGATCACCACAATAAATGAGATCATATCCAGCAGGTCGCCGTATTTACCACTAAGGCATAATAAAGAAGCAACAATACATTGTGCCCAAAGCGCCCAGCCCGGAACGGCATTCTTATTTAAGGTGGCAGCTTTCTTAAAAAACAGGCCATCCTGCGCCATCGTATAATACACACGTGCACCTGCCAGAATTAATCCGTTATTACAACCGAAGGTGGAGATCATGATCATTACGGCAATCACATAAGTGCCTATATCACCAAAAATAACGTTGGCTGCTGCAACGGCTACCCTGTCTGATTTTGCAAAAGCAATATCATGCAAAGGCATCACTCGCAGGTACATCAGGTTTGCTGAAACATAGATGATGGTTACGATCATCGTTCCAAGAAACAAACTCAGGCCGATATTTCTTTGCGGGTTCCTGATCTCTCCCGCAATAAAGGTTACGTTATTCCATGCGTCACTACTGAATATTGATCCCACCATCGAAGAAGCGATGGCTCCTACCGCAGCGGCACCGATCAGCGGCATGATGATGGTTGTATCAATGCCAGCGCCGCCAGCGCTCATTTTCTGCATATGCCATGCATCGGCCCAGTTGGCCTGCCATACATCGCCGTTGGCTATAATAAAACCGAAAATGATCAGTCCGAACAGCGACAATAATTTGGTAAGTGTAAAGGTAGTTTGAATAATTTTTCCACCCTGTATCCCTCTGGTATTGATATAAGTTAGAAAAATGATGAGTACAATTGATACCAACTGCGCAGTATATATTTTTAAACCAGCCACGCTAACTACAATATTGGCATCTGTTAATTCGAGCGACGGAAAAAAATAACCGGCAAACTTGCAGAAGGCTACTCCAACCGCTGCAATAGTACCCGTTTGTATCACTGAGAAAAAACTCCAGCCATATAAAAATCCAATAAGTGGGTTATACGATTCTTTAAGATAAACATACTGCCCCCCTGCCTTGGGAAACATGGCGCTTAATTCGCCATAGCTGAGTGCAGCGATCAGTGTCATAAATCCGGTGATCAGCCATACCACAACCAGCCAGCCGGCACTTCCTACATTACGGGTAATATCGGCACTTACAATAAAGATACCCGAGCCGATCATACTTCCTGCAACGATCATGGTTGCGTCAAAGAGACCAAGGGTGGGCTTAAAAGCGGTGGTATTACTCATAAAAAAATCCTGCTGGTTAAAACAGGATTTGAAGATAATAAATATGATCGAAGTTATTTCTTCTTCTTATACAAGGCATTCAGCCCTTTTACCACATCTTTTGTGATATTGTAGGCACTGTCTTTCAGGTACATCAGATCTGCAGAACTTGAAAAAACAAATGCATAACCTTTATCTTTATTGTATTCTTTCAGGTAGTCTTCAATCTTCTTTTTTACATCCTGCATTTTTCTGAATTGCTCATCCTGCATTTCATCACTCATCATTTTTTCTTTACCCTGGAAAGCTTTTTCCATCTGCATCAGTTCCTGCTGTTTGTTTGCCAGTTCTGCCTGAGAAAGTGAAGAAGCCACTTTTTGCAATTCCTGGTATTTGGATGCAAAAGTGCTTTTCATGTCGCCCAGTATTTTGGCATTGGCCTGGTCTTTCGTCTGCAGTTCGTTGCTGATCTCTTTAAAATAATCAAACTGATTCTGGATAGAGTCCGTTTCAAAATAAGCAATTTTAAAACTGCCTGCAGGCAGGGCTTTAGCAGAATTAGCCTGCACAGAATTGGAAGCAGGTGACGCAAAATGCAGGTAAAAAAGAACCGCAACGGCTATTACCAGCACAATATTTAAACCAAGTGTAGCATTTTTCATGAATCGCAAATTAATCTCTGATTAAAATGATGGGGGTATGATTATATTGAAAAAGTGTAACCAAATTTAGAGGAGATTCCGATGATAGAGATGTTAAAAAAGTAGGAAGCTTTCACTTCCTACTTTTACTGTATGTTTTTTTATGGTTCCTGTCTCCGACAGGAACGGCAGTCTGTGATCCTTATTCCTCTTCGTCAAAACTCATCGCTTCACGCGTTGTGGCCAGCACCTCATATTCTTCTTTACTTCCCACAATCATGTTTTCGAATTCCTTCTGACCGGAACCGGCAGGTATCAGGTGACCGGTGATCACGTTCTCTTTCAGACCCAGCATCATATCGGTTTTACCCTGTATAGCAGCCTGGCTCAATACCTTGGTTGTTTCCTGGAATGATGCAGCCGAGATCCAGCTCTGTACACCCAGTGAAGCCTTGGTAATACCCAGCAATACCGGTGTTGCAGTGGCAGGTTTGGCATCCCTTACTTCTACCAGTTTCTTATCGCTTCTGCGGAGGATAGAATTTTCTTCTCTCAGCTCTCGCAAAGTAATGATCATACCCGGTTTCATTTTGGTGCTTTCGCCGCCTTCCGTTACCACTTTCTTATCGTAGATCCTGTCGTTCTCTTCAATAAAGTCGAAGCGGTCTTCCAGGTCCTCCTCAAGGAATTTGGTATCACCGGCATCAACGATCTCTACTTTCTTCATCATCTGGCGAACGATCACTTCAATGTGTTTATCATTGATACGCACACCCTGTAAACGGTATACTTCCTGGATCTCATTCACCACATATTCCTGAACAGCAAATGGTCCTTTAATAGCCAGGATATCGGCTGGTGCGATCTGTCCGTCAGACATTGGTGTACCTGCTTTCACAAAGTCGCCATCCTGTACAAGGATCTGTCTTGTTAACGGAACCAGGTATTTCTTCACCATACCATCTCTTGATTCTACAATGATCTCACGGTTACCACGTTTCACATTACCGAAAGCTACCACACCATCAATTTCGCAAACAATGGCAGGGTTACCAGGGTTACGTGCTTCGAACAATTCAGTTACACGTGGCAGACCTCCGGTGATATCGCGGAGCTTACCTAATACACGTGGTATTTTTACCAGTACCTGACCCGCTTTTACCTCGTCACCTTCTTCGATAACGATATGTGAGCCTACAGGCAGGTTATACTTCTTGATGTCTTTCCCTTCAACAGCAATGGTAGGGATCTTGGTCTTATCTTTTGTTTCGATAACCACTTTCTCACGGTGTCCGGTTTGCTCATCAGACTCATCGCGGTAAGTAATACCGTCCAGTACATCTTCAAATTTCACTTTACCAACCAATTCTGCAACGATAACGTTGTTGAACGGATCCCATGTACAGATCACGTCTCCTTTCTTAACCTGTACGCCATCTTTAATATTCAATGTAGCACCGTAAGGAACGTTATTGGTGATCAACAGGCGGTCATTCTTCACATCCATGATCCTTACCTCACCGGTACGGCCGATAACCACTTTTACTTTCTTGCCATCGTTATCAACAGTATCAACTGTACGTAAACCGTCGAACTGGATAGTACCATCGAACTTAGCCTGTAAAGTTGATTCTACAGAAGCAGAGCCCGCAACACCACCCACGTGGAACGTACGCAATGTTAACTGTGTACCTGGTTCACCAATTGATTGTGCAGCAATGATACCAACCGCATCTCCCTGCTGTGCAAGATATCCTGTTGCCAGGTTTTTACCGTAACACTTCACACACACACCACGTTTACTTTCGCAGGTAAGTACAGACCTGATTTCAACTGTTTCAATACCGGCTTCTTCTATTTGTTTAGCAACATCAGAAGAAATTTCTTCACCGGCTGGTATGATTAGCTCATCAGTTACAGGATGGTACACATTATGTAATGAGGTACGTCCTTCAATCCTGTCTGCCAGTGGTTCAATAATATCTTCATTGTCTTTTAACGCTGTTGTTGCATTACCACGCAGTGTTCCGCAATCTTCTTCACTGATCACCACATCCTGCGATACGTCAACCAAACGACGGGTCAGGTAACCTGCATCCGCTGTTTTCAGGGCCGTATCCGCCAAACCTTTACGGGCACCGTGCGTAGAGATAAAGTAATCCAATACGTTCAGTCCGCCTTTAAAGTTAGACAGGATCGGATTTTCAATTACCTCGCTACCTGTACTGCCGCTCTTACGTGGTTTAGCCATCAATCCACGAATACCTACCAGCTGTTTTACCTGTGTTTTACTACCACGGGCACCGGAGTCAAGCATCATGAATACAGAGTTGAAACCCTGCTTATCAATGGTCATTTCACGGATCAGGCTTTCAGTGATCTTCATATCCACACGGCCCCAGATATCAATAACCGCGTTATAACGCTCGTTATTGGTGATCAGACCCATGTTATAGCTTTCCCACACTTCTGTTACCTCATCTTTCGCAGAATCCAATAACTGCTCCCTGATTTCAGGAACGATCAGGTCGTTAACGCTGAACGACAATCCACCACGGAAGGCCATACGGAATCCGAGTGTTTTGATATCATCCAGGAACTTCGCCGTTTTTGGAACGTTAGTGATCTTGATGATATCACCAATGATCTCACGCAGGCTCTTCTTGGTCAGCAAAGCATTGATATAACCCACTTCTACAGGCACGTGCTGGTTAAACAATACACGTCCAACAGTGGTATCGATCAGTTTCTTAACCAATTGTCCGTTCTCACGTACATTGGTCTTCACTTTAATATTTGCATGCAGGTCAACACGTCCTTCGTTGTATGCGATGATCACCTCATCCATACTGTAGAAAGCCATGCCTTGTCCTTTTACAATTTCTGTTTCAGTTGTTTTCTTACCCTTGGTAATGTAGTACAGACCCAATACCATGTCCTGTGAAGGCAGGGTGATTGGTGTACCATTCTGCGGGTTCAGAATGTTGTGCGATGACAACATCAACAATTGTGCTTCCAGGATAGCAGCATTGCTCAAAGGCACGTGCACCGCCATCTGGTCACCGTCAAAGTCGGCGTTGAATGAAGAGGTTACCAACGGGTGCAACTGGATCGCCTTTCCTTCAACCAGTTTTGGCTGGAATGCCTGAATTGACAGACGGTGAAGTGTTGGGGCCCTGTTCAGCAATACCGGGTGACCTTTTAAAATATTTTCAAGGATATCCCAGATCACAGCTTCTTTGCGGTCAACTAATTTCTTAGCCGACTTTACTGTTTTCACGATACCTCTTTCAATCAGTTTTCTGATAACAAATGGCTTGAATAATTCAGCAGCCATATCTTTTGGCAAACCACACTCATGAATTTTCAGCTCTGGTCCTACCACGATTACAGAACGGCCTGAGTAGTCAACACGTTTACCGAGCAGGTTCTGACGGAAACGACCTTGTTTACCTTTCAGTACGTCTGACAATGATTTCAGTGCACGTCCACCTTCTGCTTTTACAGCATTTGATTTACGGCTGTTATCAAACAATGAGTCGATGGCCTCCTGCAGCATACGTTTTTCGTTACGCAGGATCACCTCTGGTGCTTTGATCTCCAATAATCTTTTCAGACGGTTGTTACGGATGATCACACGACGGTATAAATCGTTCAGATCGGAGCTTGCGAAACGACCGCCATCCAATGGCACCAACGGACGCAGTTCCGGCGGAATAACAGGGATATATTGCATTACCATCCACTCGGGGCGGTTGGTGATACGTGTACTTGCATCACGGAAAGATTCAACCACGCTCAAACGCTTTAACGCGTCTGCTTTACGTTGTTGAGATGTTTCTGTAGCCGCTGCGTTACGCAGAGAGAAACTCAATCCATCCAGGTCAATCCTTTCCAGCAAAGCATGAACCGCTTCAGCACCCATCTTCGCGATGAATTTCTGCGGATCATCATCAGCCAGGTATTGGTTATCCTTTGGCAAATTGTCAAGAATATCCAGGTACTCTTCTTCAGTTAAAAGATCGCCCATGTTCAGGTTCTCTTTTACACCACCCTGTATCACTACATATCTTTCATAATAAACAATGGTCTCTAATTTTTTGGAACTCATGCCCAACAGGTAACCGATCTTGTTAGGCAGGCTTTTAAAGTACCAGATATGCACTACAGGCACCACTAATTTAATGTGGCCCATACGCTCACGACGTACTTTTTTCTCAGTAACTTCTACCCCGCAACGGTCGCAAACAATACCCTTGTAACGGATACGCTTATACTTACCGCAGGCACACTCATAATCCTTTACCGGTCCAAAAATTCTTTCACAAAACAAACCATCACGCTCCGGTTTATAAGTACGGTAGTTAATGGTTTCAGGCTTTAAAACTTCGCCAAAACTTCTTTCCAAAATACTGTCAGGCGATGCTAAGCTGATAGTGATCTGGGAGAAAGTTGGTCTCGGTTTGTTATCTCTTTTGATTGCCATATCTCTGTTGAGGATTTGTATTTTTTTATTTTGTTGTCAGCCGTCGAATCTTACTTCAGCAGCAGTTGCGTCGCACCCTTGTGCATCTGTAACGCTATTCGTCAGTCGTGAATCGTGAGACGTGAGTTTTTCATTCACGACTGACGACTCACGTCTCACGATATCTTATTCAAATTTCAGATCAAGTCCCAGACCTCTTAATTCATGTACCAATACATTGAATGATTCAGGTACACCCGGACGCGGGATATTATCACCTTTTACGATCGCTTCATAAGTCTTCGCACGGCCAATGATATCATCCGATTTCAGTGTCAGCAATTCCTGCAGGATGTTGGCAGCACCATATGCTTCCAGTGCCCAAACCTCCATCTCACCAAAACGCTGTCCACCAAACTGTGCCTTACCACCCAACGGCTGTTGTGTGATCAAGCTGTATGGTCCGATTGAACGGGCGTGCATCTTATCATCAACCATGTGGTGCAGTTTGATCACGTAGATCACACCCACAGTGGCTTTCTGGTGGAAACGCTCACCTGTTTCGCCATCAAAGAGATAAGTATGTCCGTTTCTTGGGATACCTGCCTGCTCACAGTATTCTTCAATCTGTGTAGTAGAAGCTCCGTCGAAGATCGGGGTTGAGAATTTCAGTCCTAAACGCTTACCTGTCCATCCAAGAATGGTTTCATAGATCTGTCCCAGGTTCATACGTGACGGTACCCCTAATGGGTTCAGCACAATATCAACCGGTGTTCCATCTTCCATGAACGGCATATCTTCTGCACGTACAATTTTGGCCACGATACCTTTGTTACCGTGACGGCCCGCCATCTTATCACCCACTTTCAGTTTACGCTTAACAGCTAAGTAAACTTTAGCCAGTTTCAACACACCTGCAGGTAATTCATCACCAATAGAAATGTTGAATTTCTCTCTCTTATAGCGGCCTAATTCTTCGTTGAATTTAATGCTGTAGTTGTGCAGCAACGTATTGATCTGGTCATCCGTTTTTGCATCACCTGTCCAGCCCAATGGATTCACATTCTGATAGTCGATGGTAGCCAGGTTCTTTTGATTGAACTTAGCGCCTTTACCTATCAGCACTTCACCAAAGTTGTTGCTTACACCTGTAGATGCTTTGTCTTTCAACAAAGTCTGCAATTTGTCTAACAACAGTTCCTTCAGGTTTTCTGTATTCTGCTGGTGAACTTTTTCTACTTTCTCCAACAACGCTTTCTCACGGATCTTACCATTCTTATCTTTCTTGGCACGCTGGAACAGTTTCTTGTCTATCACCACACCTTCGGTTCCGTTTGGCGCTTTCAAAGAAGCGTCTTTTGCATCACCGGCTTTGTCGCCAAAGATGGCACGCAACAGTTTTTCTTCCGGAGTTGGATCAGATTCACCTTTTGGTGTGATCTTACCAATCAGGATATCTCCTTCTTTAATAGTAGCTCCTATGCGGATGATACCATTCTCATCCAGATCCTTGGTTGCTTCTTCAGAAACGTTTGGTATATCCGGTGTCAGTTCCTCTTCTCCTAATTTGGTATCACGTACTTCCAGTTCGTATTCTTCAATGTGTACAGAAGTAAACAGATCTTCACGCACTACTTTTTCACTGATAACAATGGCATCCTCGAAGTTGTAACCCTTCCATGGCATGAATGCCACCTGCAGGTTACGACCCAGTGCCAGTTCTCCGTCTTTGGTTGCATAACCTTCAGTAAGGAAATCTCCTTTCTTAACTTTCTGTCCTTTTCTAACAGCAGGACGAAGGTTAATACAGGTAGCCTGGTTGGTTTTGATGAATTTGGTTAAACGATATACCTGTAGGTCATCGTTAAAGCTTACCAAACGATCCAGGTCGTTACGGTCGTAACGAACATGAATTTCAGTAGCATCAACAAATTCTACCACACCATTTCCTTCAGAGTGGATCTGGATACGTGCATCACGTGCCGCTTTTCCTTCCAGTCCTGTACCTACAATCGGTGCTTCAGGACGTAACAATGGAACCGCCTGACGTTGCATGTTTGATCCCATCAACGCACGGTTGGCATCATCATGTTCAAGGAACGGAATCAAAGACGCACTCAAACCAACGATCTGGTTTGGCGCAACGTCCATATATTCTACTTCTTCTTTATCAAGAATCGGGAAATCACCTGTCTGGCGTGATACAACTTTGTCTTCAGTAAACTGTCCTTTGTCGTTCAAAGGAGAATTACTCTGGGCAATTTTAGCAGTATCCTCTTCTTCTGCACTCAGGAAGGTTAATTCCTTCATGTTCACTTTACCATCCACTACTTTACGGTAAGGGGTTTCAATAAAGCCCATATCGTTAATAGCAGCGTGTACGCAAAGAGTAGAGATCAAACCAATGTTTGGTCCTTCCGGTGTTTCAATAGTACACAAACGACCGTAGTGAGAATAGTGTACGTCACGAACCTCGAAACCGGCACGTTCACGGCTCAAACCTCCCGGTCCTAATGCGGAGATACGACGCTTGTGCGTGATCTCACTCAAAGGATTGGTCTGGTCTAAGAACTGCGATAACTGCGATGTTCCGAAGAATGAATTGATAACAGACGATAAGGTTCTGGCATTGATCAGGTCAACCGGGGTAAACACCTCGTTATCGCGAACGTTCATACGCTCACGGATGGTACGGGCCATACGGGCCAGACCCACGCCGAACTGTGCATACAATTGCTCGCCTACGGTACGTACACGACGGTTGCTCAGGTGATCAATATCATCGATCTCTGCCTTGGCATTGGTTAAACGCACCAGGTATTTGATGATCTCAATGATATCCTGCTTGGTCAATACTTTTTTGGTCAGCGGATATTCCAGTCCCAGTTTACGGTTGATCTTGTAACGGCCAACTTCTCCCAGGTCATAACGTTTATCGCTGAAGAATAATTTATCGATGATACCACGGGCAGTTTCGTTATCAGGGGCATCAGCACCGCGCAACTGGCGATAGATATGCTGAACCGCTTCCAGTTCACTGTTCGAAGTATCTTTGTTTAATGTGTTATAGATGATGGCGTAATCTCCACCCACGTCTTCTTTCTGGATAAATACGCTCTTCACTTCCATTTCAATGATAGTGGCAATACCTTCTTCATCCAGAACGGTATCACGCTCCATCACGATCTCATTACGCTCAATGCTCACTACCTCTCCGGTATCTTCATCCACGAAATCTTCTACCCATGTTCTCAGAACACGTGCAGCCAGTTTCTTGCCTACATGATGCGCCAATGATTTTTTATCCGCTTTTACTTCATCGGCCATGCCAAAGAGTTCCAGGATATCCTTATCAGTTTCAAAACCGATAGAACGTAACAGGGTTGTTACAGGGAATTTCTTTTTACGGTCGATGTAAGCATACATCACGTTATTGATGTCTGTTGCAAACTCCATCCACGCACCTTTGAATGGGATCACCCTTGCAGAGTAGATCTTGGTTCCGTTGGGGTGAATAGACTGTCCGAAGAATACACCTGGTGAACGGTGTAACTGCGATACAACCACACGCTCAGCACCATTAATTACAAAGGTTCCACGTGGAGTCATGTATGGGATATTTCCCAAAAACACGTCCTGTACAATGGTCTGGAAATCTACGTGCTCCTCATCGTTACAGCTCAAACGGAGTTTGGCTTTCAGGGGAACAGCGTAAGTCAGACCACGTTCCATACACTCTTCAATGGTATAACGTGGCGGATCAATAAAATAATCCAGGAATTCCAGCATGAAAATGTTACGCGTATCCGTAATAGGAAAGTTTTCCTTGAACACGCGAAACAGCCCTTCCACATTACGTTTATCAGGCGTAGTTTCCAATTGAAAAAATTCTCTGAAAGATTCTAACTGAATGTCGAGCAGGTCAGGGGCATCCGCTAAATGTTTGGTTTTACCGAAGCCGACCCTGTTGTTCAATGTAGTTGTAGACATATTTGTGAAAACCGGTTTTTATGCGATAAAAATTTGGGGAGAATAGGATGATTCTCTTAACGTACAATCGGCGCATTCACCATTCAAACGATAATGATAAAAATGTCCACCCGCTAAATAGCCCAAAATTAAGGATGGCAAAGGTAATGATTGAAGAGAAACATAAAAAACAAATTTTGGACCAAACCCCTTATTGTGGAAAAAGAAATTCAAAAGGCTTGTATAGCCTGACAAAAAGGCTTTTTGAGTCAAAATTTAACGAACTATTGACAATTCGGGCCGGGATATCCTGCCTCATATATTAAAAATACATATTGCATAATAATGCGCTAAAATAGGCCCCTACCCTTTTTCAATCAATTGTTTTAATCAACTCCTTAGTATGCCCGGCACACAAGGTTCAGGTAATTGCGTTGCAGCGATTTAAAGTAGTAGACAGACACAATAGCTGCAATGGCTATCCCTGCAAGAATAAAACAATTCAATTAACCTATCAAATTAGTAGAATATTAAATCATTAAAAAAGCCGGTAAGAAATCTTACCGGCTATATCTTTTGTAAAAGAATGCTTATTTAACTTCTACTTCAGCACCAGCTTCTTTCAGCTTAGCTGCTAAATCATCAGCTTCAGCTTTAGAGATGCCTTCTTTTACTGCTTTAGGAGCGCCATCAACTAAGTCTTTCGCTTCTTTCAGTCCAAGACCTGTTAATTCTTTAACGATCTTAACAACAGTTAATTTGCTTGCACCACCGCTAACCAGGATTACATCGAATGCTGATTTTTCTTCAGCAGCAGCAGCTCCGCCGCCATCGCCACTTGCTACTACAACTGCAGCAGCAGCTGGTTCGATACCGTAATCAGCTTTTAATACATCAGCTAATTCCTGAACTTCTTTTACTGTTAAGCCTACTAATGTTTCGGCTAATGCTTTAACGTCTGCCATGTGTTTAAATTTTTTCCGTCTTCATATCACGCGTTCCGCGTGATCCGACGGAGGGTTTAAAAAAATTTGATTCAATATTAATTTGAGAATTTGAAAATTTGAAAATTTGAAAATTTCCAAACACCAGCATCCCAGTTAATCCTTTGTTTTTTTGAAGATTTAAGAATATGCCATCATTTTCAAATCAGCACATTCTAAAATTTTCAGATTATTCAGCAATTGCACCTGCAGCCTGCTTCTCGTGGTGGTGTAACAATCCGGCCAGTACACGTTTAGCAGGTGATTGCAATAAGCCAATAACTTCTCCAATGAGTTCGTTCTTGGTTTTGATCTTGGTTAATGCAGCCAGGGTATTATCGCCTGTATACACATCGCCATTAATGAAAGCCGCTTTCAGAACTGGTTTGTCGCCATTGCTTGCCTTGCGGAAAGAACTGATGATCAAAGCCGGATCTTTAGGGTTCTCAGAGAACATCAGGGCAGTTACATTGTTCAAAGCATCGTATACACCTGCATACTTCTCAGCATCCAGTGCTTCCAACGCTTTACGGATCAATGTGTTCTTTGCAACTTTCATCTCAACCTGCTTGTCGAAACAGGTGCGACGCAGTTTAGAAACCTGCTCTACCGTTAAAGATTCTGTATCGGTAATGTAAAAGTTATTGTACTGACTGAACTTTCCTTTCAGAATTTCAATCACCTCATTTTTTTGATCTTTTGTCATAACTAATCTTTTTAAAAACCCGGGTCATTTCACGCTGAAAGCGTGATCACCAGGATTAGTTCAATAATGATTTGGTGTCTAATGTGATACCCGGGCTCATCGTACTGGCCATGCTTGCACCTTTCAGGTAAATACCTTTGGCAGAAGATGGTTTCAGTTTGATGATCGCGTTGATCAGTTCTGCACTGTTCTCGGCAATTTTATCAGGCGCAAAAGAAATACGTCCGATAGAAGCGTGTACAATACCGGCTTTATCAACTTTGAATGCAATTTTACCGCCTTTTACCTCGTTCACAGCAGCAGCTACATCGTTGGTAACAGTTCCTGTTTTAGGGTTTGGCATCAGGTTACGTGGACCTAACACTTTACCTAATTTACCGATCTTAGGCATTACAGCAGGAGTAGCAACGATAACGTCGATATCAACCCAGCCACCTTCAATCTTAGTGATGAACTCGTCCAATCCAACATAATCAGCACCTGCTTCTTTAGCGGCAGCTTCTTTATCTGGTGTACAGAGTACCAATACTTTTTTAGTTTTACCGGTACCATGCGGTAATGATACGGTACCACGTACCTGCTGGTCGGCTTTCTTAGGATCTACACCCAAACGGATGTGCAGGTCCACAGAACTATCAAATTTTGTGCAGTTAATTTCTTTTACAAGTGCTGCGGCATCCTTCAGGGAATAAACTTTGTTTTTATCCACCTTAGTTACTGCTACTTTTCTTTTTTTAGTAAGTGACATTTTCTAATGTTGTTAAGATGAATAAATTAGTTTTCCCATGGAGCTTTACCGTCAACGGTTAAACCCATACTGCGGGCAGTACCGGCAACCATGCTCATAGCGCTGTTTAAAGTAAAGGCGTTTAAGTCAGACATCTTGTCTTTGGCAATTGCCTCAACCTGTTCCCAGGTAACTTTACCTACTTTTTGACGGTTACTTTCCTTAGATCCTTTCTGGATTTTAGCGGCTTCCATTAACTGGACAGCAGCAGGAGCGGTTTTGATGATAAAGTCGAAAGACTTATCAGAATAAACGGTGATCAAAACAGGAACTACTTTTCCCATTTTGTCCTGGGTTCTTGCATTAAATTGTTTGCAGAACTCCATAATGTTCACACCCTTAGAACCGAGTGCGGGGCCCACTGGAGGCGCAGGATTGGCTTGTCCACCTTTCACCTGCAGCTTCACGAAGCCAGAGATTTCTTTTGCCATTTTTTTTAGATTTAATTGGTAATAGCGTCCCGCTTTCTGCGGGACTCCCAAATTCAATCATTCTTTCTAAAAAGAACTTTTGGGGCGGCAAAGGTAAGGAAATCATGTAAATTCCCAAATAAAAAGGGGAGAAAAGTCCGAAAGTCAGAAAAGTCGGGAAGTCCGAAAGAGATGATTGATGCTAGAACGGGTTCCGGTTAAATTAGTTAAAAGGGTTAAAATAGTTAAAGGAGCCTCCCCCCAATTTTAACTACTTTAACCAATTTAACCCTTTTAACCCTTTTAACTAATTTAACCTCTTTAACCAATTTAACACTTCCCCAAAAAGAAAAGCCACTCTTAAAAGAATGGCCTTTCTATATTTTGATAATTAATTACTAACTCAGTTTCTCTACCTGCATATAACTCAACTCCACTGGCGTTGAACGGCCGAAGATCTTAACGGTTACTTTCAGCTTTTTCTTCTCGTCGTTCACATCTTCAATTACACCGTTAAAGTCGTTAAATGGTCCTTCAATGATCTTGATGGTTTCTCCCACAATAAACGGCTCGCTCATGGTAACGCCCTGGTCATTCAGTTCATCAACCTTACCAAGCATTTTATTTACTTCACTTTTACGCAGGGAAATGATATTGCCTTTAGAACCTTTTCCATCAGTAAGAAAGTGCATCACGTTACTGATATTGCTGATGTGCAGTACAATATCATCGGTTAGTTTGCCATTCAGCACTTCCATCATTACATAACCGGGGAAATAGTTCTTCTCGCGCATTACTTTTTTACCGTTCTGCACTTTGTATACTTTTTCCATCGGAAGGAATATCTGCTTGATGATCTCCTGCCATCCGCTGCGGATAATATCTTTATCGAGGTATTCTTTTACTTTACGCTCCTTACCGCTAACCACACGCAGTACATACCATTTGGTATCAGCCTGTGGTGCTGCGGATTCTACGCCTGCTGTGTCTACTACTTGTTCCATGCTGTTTTACTTAAATAATGAATAAATCAGCTTCAACAACTGGTTACCGGAAAAATCCATCACCCATACCATCGCTGTAATGATAACGGTAGCTACCAGCACAATTACAGTGCTTTGCTGCAACTGGATCCAGGTAGGCCAGGTTACTTTCTCCAGCAACTCACGGTAACTCTCTTTGAAATAGGTAGTGATCTTATTCATCTTTTTAATTTTGGAATTGGGAAATTTTGGAATTGGGAAATTTCAATTCCAAAATTTCTCAATTGCACTTTTCAAAATCAGTTGCACGGGCACTAGGATTCGAACCCAGATCGAAGGTTTTGGAGACCTTAATACTAACCGTTGTACGATGCCCGTATGAAACCCCTAAATCCCCTGAAGGGGACTTAAGAAACTTCTTTATAGAACAAAGTACTTAGGGGTTAGCTAAGTACTTTGTTTGTGTAAAGTTATATAAACTTTCCCATGCTCCCCTTCAGGGGTTGGGGGTTTATTTTAAAATTTCAGTTACCTGACCGGCACCTACTGTACGTCCACCTTCGCGGATAGCGAATTTCAGACCTTTCTCCATCGCAATTGGCTGGATCAGTTTTACAGTTAATCCGATGTTATCACCAGGCATTACCATTTCAGTTCCTGCAGGCAGAGAAACCTCACCGGTTACGTCTGTAGTACGGAAATAGAACTGAGGACGGTATTTGTTAAAGAATGGAGTATGACGTCCACCTTCTTCTTTGCTCAGTACGTATACTTCACCTTTGAATTCAGTGTGTGGAGTGATAGAACCTGGCTTACAGATTACCATACCGCGACGGATATCTTTTTTCTCAATACCACGTAACAGCAGACCTGCGTTATCACCAGCCTGACCTTCGTCCAATAATTTTTTGAACATTTCCACACCGGTTACTGTAGAAGCCAGTGGAGCTTCCATCAGACCTACGATCTCAACTGCTTCACCAACTTTGATGATACCACGCTCGATACGACCTGTAGCAACGGTACCACGACCTGTGATAGAGAACACGTCCTCTACAGACATCAGGAATGGTAAATCAATTGGACGTGGAGGCAATGGAATATAAGAGTCAACAGCTTCCATCAGTTCGTCGATTTTAGCAACCCATTTTGGATCTTCAGCCAGTGCACCTGTTGCAGAACCTTGTATAATAGGAGTGTTATCACCGTCGAAACCATATGAAGTTAACAGCTCACGGATTTCCATTTCTACTAATTCAAGCAGTTCAGGATCATCCACAAGGTCAACCTTGTTCATGAATACAACAATACGAGGTACACCTACCTGGCGGGCAAGCAGGATGTGCTCTTTAGTCTGTGGCATAGGGCCATCAGTTGCAGCAACCACCAAGATAGCTCCGTCCATCTGGGCGGCACCGGTGATCATATTCTTCACATAGTCGGCGTGACCTGGACAGTCAACGTGCGCATAGTGACGGTTAGCAGTTTGGTACTCAACGTGAGCAGTGTTAATGGTAATACCACGCTCTTTTTCTTCAGGAGCACCATCAATTTCATCATATTTTTTAGCAATGTTGCCCATGCCCTTTTTAGACAAGATCATTGTAATCGCTGCAGTCAAAGTGGTTTTGCCATGGTCAACGTGACCAATTGTACCTACGTTTACGTGAGGTTTTTCCCTCTTAAAGGTCTCTTTTGCCATTTTTATCGGTTTTTAGTTGTGTTTTAAAAAATTGTTGGCTTATAGGCCGGTTTAAAATTTATAATTTACCGCAAGGTACATCACATCTATCTCTATTCCTCATTTAAAGAGCCGTTAGTGAGAATCGAACTCACGACCTCTTCCCTACCAAGGAAGTGCTCTACCCCTGAGCTACAACGGCTTAACTCAGTTTGTGGTCTGTAGTCTGTGGTTTGTAGTTTGAACCACAGACTACAGACCACAAACCACAGACTGTTCTGAGCGGAAGACGAGGGTCGAACTCGCGACCTATAGCTTGGAAGGCTATCGCTCTACCAATTGAGCTACTTCCGCTTACATCCACCGCAGCTTCAGCGAAGGTGGATTTTTTTATTTCTAAGAACTTATAACCTTTTTCAAGATCAATGTTGATCTGTCTTAAGATCAGGAGACCACCTACGCTGAAGCTTCGGCGGTCGATGTGGGCAGAGTAGGGTTCGAACCTACGTACTCGTAAGAGAACAGATTTACAGTCTGTCGCCTTTAACCACTCGGCCATCTGCCCTGGAACTAGTTTGTGGTCTGTGGTCTATGGTCTGTAGTTTTCAACCACAGACTACAAACTACAGACTACAGACTGAAGTTGGAGCCGAAGATGGGAATCGAACCCGCGACCTACTGATTACAAATCAGTTGCTCTACCAACTGAGCTACTTCGGCATATACATTTTGGAATTTTCGTGCCAGATTTCAACATTTCACTTTCCAAAATTCCAAAATTAAAAGAGCTGTCCCTTTTTTTCAGGACGGCAAAGGTAATGGAAAACTTAATTCAGCAAAATTTTGAAAAGAAAATTTTCGGGCAGTTTTCAACACTATTTCCAGTAATCAGGATAAATGCGGGTTTCAGGGCAGCAGTAAATGGTTCTGTGCAGGATCCTGCACAGAAAAAACAACTGTTACAGAATCGTGCGCCACTACCCTGTTGGGTATTTCCACACTATCCGCAATTGTTCTGTTTCCGGCATTGAACCGGTAGGCGATCACAAGCCTGTTACCGGGCCGTGTGCTGCGCTGGATAATATGTCCAACAGTTTGCTGTTCGCCGGCAGAACAGGCTGTTACAAGCAATACAAGCGGTATCCAGTATCTTTTCTTCATGGTATTGTTATAAAATAAAGAAGGGCTCCCTTTTTTTGAGGAAGCCCTTCCGGATTAGGCTGCTAATTTGTCTTTTTTTCGTTTTATCTGTGAAACGATAGACTCCAATGCACTGTCAAAAGATTCTTCGAATGATTTGGAGGATGCTTTCGCAAAAAAATCATGTTTCGGAACATGAACCCTGATCTCAACGACCTTGTCTTTAATCGTATGCACCACGTTATCTAATTTCAGGTACAAATCCACTTTCAGGATCTTGTCGTGAAAAGTGCTAAGCTTTTCAAGCTTGCGTGTTACATAATCAACCAATTTGTCATCTGCGTCAAAATGCACAGTTTGAATGTTAACGTTCATAGCAACTCACGTTTAATCGGTGAAAAAATAATATTTGAAAGAACTTTTGATCAATGTTTCAGGCTCTTTACTTACCTGCCTGATAGCAATAACAAGTTACATAAAAAGCCAACACAAAAAAAATATTAGGGTCTATTTTTAAAAGAATTGTGACGGCCTTACCGTATCAGGCTTTGGGATGTGCTTTTTTGAAAACATCTTTCAGTTTTTCAATTGTATTATGCGTATAAACCTGTGTGGCTGCCAAACTACTGTGACCCAGCAATTCCTTTACAGCATTGAGGTCTGCACCATTATTCATCAGGTGCGTGGCAAAACTATGACGCAGAATATGCGGACTCTTTTTTTGTATCGTGGTTACTTTTGCAAGATGATCTTTAACAAAAGAATAAACAGAACGGGGTTGCAACGGCTTCCCTTTCCCGGTTATAAAAACAGTTTGCGCACCTTCCTGCTTCACTGGCTTTGCAGCAATATAAGATTGTATCTCTCCCATCAGTTCTTTTGATATGGGGATGATCCGCTCCTTGTTGCCCTTTCCCACCACTTTTACCTGTGCATGTGAAGGGTCTGTTTGTGATTCTTTGAGATTGATCAGCTCACTTAAACGCATTCCGGTGCTGTAAAAAAGAAGCAGTACCAGGCGCTCTGTTCTGCCTTTCCAGGTATCCGGAAATTCAACATACTCAAACAGGGTGGCAATATCTTTTTCTTCTACAAACGATGGCAGTCTTTTGCTGATCTTAGGCGCTGTTACAGTGGCCATGGGCGACTGCTCTATCACACCTGTTTTCATCGCATATTTAAAAAATGACCTGAGGGAAGATATTTTCCGGTTGATGGATTTTGAACTGATCTCATCCTCTTTCATTTCTGCCAGCCAGCTTCGCACAAACATGGCAGTGATCTTATCAACCGGCGGGGCATCAAACTGACTGGCCAGGTAGGCAAAAAACTGCTCCAGGTCTGTTTGATAGGAAATAAGGGTGTGTTGCGAATACCGCTTCTCAAACCTGATATAGTTGAGAAAAGATTGTAGCTGGGGATATTGAGGTACGGGCATAAAAAAAGTAGCCTAAAGTTAGTAAACTAAGGCTACTCAAATATATTTAAGCGCGAAAGATGAATTATCCTTCTATTTTTCCGCTTGCAATGCTCTGCTTGTAGATTGCCTTAAGGACTTGTCCACGACGAACTACTGACGGCTTTGTAAAAGCCTGACGCTCTCTTAACTGCAATAAAGTTTTACTTTTTTCAAACTTCTTCTTGTACTTTTTAAGCGCCTTGTCGATGTTTTCGCAATCTTTTGAATCGATGATAAGCATAATATTATACCTCCTCAGGTGTTTTTAGGACGGCAAAGATAAGAGGAATTGGGAAATAACAAAGGTTTTTTTGGATTTTGATCAGGCTAAGCTGAAAGGTGATTGAAAATTGGGAAATTTTGGAATTGCAATTTCCCAATTTCCCAATTCCAAAATTTCCCAATTCCACCCCCTCCTTCTTTACATGGTTTTTCTTTTACCTTGCATCCATGTTTACAGGAATTATTGAATGTACCGGCAAAGTAACAGGGGTTTCTAAAAAAGGGACCAATCTCAGTTTCTGGATCAATTCTCCTATTTCAAGCGAATTAAAGGTTGACCAGAGCGTTAGTCATAACGGCGTATGCCTTACTGTAGAAGCGGTAAAAGATAATAGTCACCAGGTTACTGCCATTGAAGAAACCATCCGTAAAACAAATCTTTCAGCATGGACTGAGGGTACCGAAGTGAACCTGGAAAGATGCATGGTGATGAATGGGCGCTTGGATGGCCATATTGTTCAGGGACATGTGGATACAACGGCTGTATGCATTGACAGGAAAGAGCTTGAGGGCAGTTGGGAATTTCAATTTCAGTTCCCCGAATCATTTGCCCCGCTTGTTATTGAAAAAGGCTCTGTTGCTGTGAACGGCACCAGTCTTACCTGTTTTAATGTAGGTAAGGACAGGTTTACTATTGCTGTGATACCTTATACATTTGAACATACCAATATCAAACACGTACAGAAAGACAGTGTGGTGAATATTGAATTTGATATCCTGGGCAAGTATGTGCAGCGGAGGATGGGGGCGTGAATGGTGAGTAGTGAGTTGTCAGTGGTGAGTTTTTTTTGTGAATGGGCAATGGTGAATTGGCAATAGACAATGTATACGGAATTATTTTATAGCGGTATCTCAGATCTCTGTAAGGGGTATATTAACTGCGCTCAACCGCATTGAGCGTTCAGGCCGCTTGAGCGTCCCGACCGAAATACACCTTCACCACTCACGATTGACGATTCACGCCTCACGAAATAATCGTTTTCCCTTTCAGCGCCCCGCTTACCGCCTCATCCATGGCTCTTTCGGCAAATGGGCGGGTGTACTCGTTGAGGGCATCTATTTTGGCGTAGATAAGGTCTTTATCGTTCATAGTGAGGGCTAATTGCAGCGCCTGCATGATTTCTGCAGTGGTTACCAGTTCTTCTTTATTCAGCAGTGTGGTATGCCTTGCTATGAATTTTTCTGTAGCTGCCAGTATTTGTTCCCCTTCGGTTCTGGCCTCTACCAATACCCTTACCTGCATATCTTCTTTGGCGTGCGTAATGCTATCCATCAGCATTTTTTCTACTTCTTCATCAGTGAGTCCGTATTGCGGTTTCACTTCAATAGATTGTTCCACCCCGCTTCTGAGTTCTTTGGCCCTTACCACCAAAATACCATCGGCATTAATAAGGAAACTCACTTCCACTTTTGGTAAGCCTGCCGGCATACCGGGAATTCCTTTCAGGCTGAACTCTGCGAGCTTGCGGTTATCTTTTACAAGGTCTCTTTCTCCCTGGTAAACAGAGATGCGCATATCGCTTTGTCCATCTTTTTGTGTAGTGTATTGCCTGCCCACCCTTGTTGGGATTTTGGCGTTGCGCGGAATCAATACATCCATTAAGCCGCCCATGGTTTCAATACCAAGACTTAATGGTGTGATATCGAGCAGAAGAAAATCTTTGTTATTACCGGCAAGTATATCTGCCTGAACAGCTGCGCCAAGTGCCACTACTTCATCGGGATTAACCGAATCGTTAACCGGTTTACCAAAGAATGCACTCACTGCTTCTTTTACAGCAGGAACACGGGTACTGCCCCCTACCATTACAATGGTATCAATGTCTTTGGCGGTTAATTTAGCATCAGCCAATGCATTGGCGCATGCCTGTATGGTTTGGCTGATCAGTGGTTTGATCAATTCTTCAAATACTTCTTTTGTAATAGCCAGTGTTTCTCCGTTCCATTCAACACTAAAAGAATCGCTGGTGCTTAATTGTTTTTTGGCTTCTTCCGCACGCAAACGCAATCCCTGCGATAATGCTTTATTTGCATGAAGTTCATCCTCTGTAATACCAGCCAGACCGATCCAGTATTGAACAATGGCCCTGTCTATATCATCTCCACCGAGGTAAGTATTACCGTTGGTGCTAAGCACTTCAAAAATGCCGTTATTGATTTTAAGGATAGAGATATCAAACGTACCGCCACCCAGGTCGTATACGGCAATGGTTTTTTCTTCATCTTTTTTAAGTCCCAACCCATACGCAAGACTTGCGGCTGTTGGCTCGTTCACAATGCGTAAAACATCCAGTCCTGCCAGCTTTCCGGCGTCGCGTGTGGCCTGTCGTTGTGCATCGTTGAAATAAGCGGGCACCGTAATAACGGCTTTGGTAACCGGCGTTTTAAGGATATGTTCAGCTCTTTGTTTGAGTTCTTTTAAAATAAATGATGACAGGTCTATCGGAGAATAAAACCTATCGCCAACCTGCACTTTTACCAGGCTGTCTGTGTCATCATCAATCACTTTATACGTAAAGAAACCTGCGTTTTCCTGTATATCCTTGTAACTCTTACCCATTAAGCGTTTGGCGCTGAAGATGGTGTTATGCGGATCTGTTTCGAGAAATTGTTTTGCCTCCTCTCCTACAGTAACATTACCATACGCATCAAAATGCACAATACTCGGAACCAGGCTGCTCGAATTATGTTCCTTCAAAGCAGTAGGCTGCTTGCTTTCCGGGTGTATAATAGCTACCAGGCTGTTGGTGGTACCTAAATCAATCCCCACAATCATCTCTGCCTGTTGTAAACTGCCGGTTGCTATATTGATCCCTATTTTAGCCATTTGTTAAGTGCGAATTTTGAAGTACGAAGTACGAAATACAAGAATGAATTATTTGTAAAATTAAGGCATGTTGGCGCTTGAAGCTTGCGAATTAAGGAATCTTGTAGGATAAACGCTGAACGCTAAACGCTAAACGCTTAACGCTTAACGCAAAATATGGGGGCCTTGCCCTCCGCGTTCTGCGTTAAGCGTTAAGCGTTCAGCGTTCAGCGTTTAGCTTTCAGCTTTCCACAACCTTTGTCCTGCTGAGATAATCGTGCAAGGGTCTGCCCAGGATGGGTATGAAGAACAGGTCGATCACTGTAATCCTTACAAAACTCCTGATCACTACCTGGCCAAAGGATGGTTTGTTACCTGATTCTGCAACCACTTTTGAATAGGTGAACCATTTGCCCGGTGTGCGGCCAAATAGCCCTTCAAACAAAGTGTAGTACAGAAATAATATGCCAAAAAAGAACCAGCCAAAATTATAAGGCCTGTATCCCCAGTACATTACCTGCCAGTTCCATGCGCGGAAGCTGAAGAATGCCAGGACAAAAATGATGAGTGTGTCTATAAAGAAATTCAAGGCCCGGGTGCCGTCGCCAACTGTTTTCATGGGAGCAAATTTAGTGAATGGGCAATGGTGAATGGTGAATGAATGGCTGATTATTTTAGATTGCCGGTGCAATGCATGAATCTGCCTCACAAAATATTCACCATTGCCCATTCACTATTCACCATTCACGCCTGACGATTCACGTCTCACGATTCCTTACTTTTGCGCAAACACCAGAACAGATGAATCTGATAGAAGAATTACAGTGGAGGGGCATGATACAGGACATTATGCCGGGCACGGAAGAATTATTGCAAAAAGAAATGGTTTCGGGCTATATCGGCTTCGACCCAACATCTGACAGTTTGCATATTGGCAGCTTAGTGCCTATTTTATTGCTGGTGCATTTACAAAGAGCAGGACACAGGCCCTTTGCCCTTGTTGGCGGCGCCACCGGCATGGTGGGCGACCCCAGCGGTAAAAGCGAAGAACGTAATTTGCTGAGCGAAGAAGTATTGCTGCACAATCAAACCGGCGTACGCAATCAGTTAGCGAGGTTTTTAGACTTTACTCCCGACAGGCCCAATGCGGCTGAAATGGTGAATAATTATGATTGGTTTAAAGATTTCAGTTTCCTCAATTTTATACGCGATGTGGGTAAACATATTACCGTGAATTACATGATGTCGAAAGACAGTGTGAAGAAAAGATTAGAAGGCGAAACAGGTATGAGTTTTACCGAATTTACTTACCAGTTGGTGCAGGGCTACGATTTTTACTGGCTATACACGCATAGAGGCTGCAAACTGCAGATGGGCGGCAGCGACCAGTGGGGCAATATTGTTACGGGAACAGAACTGATACGCCGTAAAGCCGGTGGCGAAGCATTTGCGTTTACCTGTCCGCTCATTACCAAAGCGGATGGCGGCAAATTTGGCAAAACAGAGAAAGGAAATATCTGGCTCGATCCAAAGAAAACATCGCCTTACCAGTTTTACCAGTTCTGGTTAAATGCGAGTGATGAGGATGCAAAAAAATGGATCAAAATATTTACACTTTTACCAAAAGAAGAGATAGATACCCTGTTAGCACAGCACGAAACAGCGCCGCACGAACGTGTATTGCAAAAAAAGCTGGCTGAAGAATTAACCTGCTTTGTACACAGCCGCGAAGATTATGTTTTTGCGATAGAAGCATCCGGCATCTTATTCGGCAACGCTACCACACAAATACTACAGAACCTTACAGAAGACCAGTTATTGCAGGTAATGGAAGGTGTGCCTTCTATTGAAATAAAGAAGGAGTTGTTGACTGAAGGATACGATTTAATCAATTTTCTTGCCGACACACAAATTTTCCCCAGCAAAGGAGAAGCGCGTAAAATGTGGCAGGCAGGCGGTTTGAGCCTTAACAAAGAAAAAATTTCTACTGATAAAACGCAGATAGTAAGCGCCGATCTTTTGCGCGATACCTATTTATTGGTGCAGAAAGGGAAGAAAAATTATTATCTGGTGAAAGCGGTGAATTAGGGAATGCTGAATTTATTGAGCCGCAGATTCGCAGATTAGAAAAATAATCTGCGAATCTGCGGCTTATTTTTTTACACACAACTGCTGCTTCGCGTGAAAAATGCATGCAAAGCCGCAAAGGCGTGGTTTATTTTATTGATTTGATCGTGTTCCACATGGCTTCGGCTACAAAGAGATTGCCTGCATGATTTAAGTGTACCCTGTCTACGGTGAGTATGCCAGACTCTTTATTCTGTGGATTGTTTTTCAGGTTGTATTCGATAAAACCTGCGCGGAGATCAACCAATGGAATTTCTTTTTTAGCAGCATAGGAACGGATCCAGTTGGTGTAAAAATTAAGATCGCCATCCTGTGGGTTGGAATGATCTGTGCGCTCTCCTATTACAGCCGGGGTACTGATGATCACTTTAATACCTGCGGCCTGCAGTTTGTTTACCACCGCCTCGTAGAATTTGCCAAACTTGTCAAAATCGGTTCCGGTGCCGTGGGAGCTTTTATGCCATACATCGTTAACGCCAACAAAGATGACAACAATATCGGGGTTTTGTTTGAGCACATCCTCTTCCATTCGTAAATAAAGATCATAGATCTTATTGCCGCCAATACCTGCGCCAATCAGCTCATAATTATTTTCTGCACCTTCCTGTTTGATCAGCGAATCCATCAGTTTAATGTATCCGCCGGGGTTTACCCCCATCTGGGTGATCGAGTCACCAAAAAACACCACTTTCTTCTTTTTCATAAAATTGAACGACATAAGGATCATACTTACTACAAAAACACCTAATAAGATCAGTTTATTCATATCCATTGTTTAATTACTCGTTAATGCCCGGGAAAACCGGATCTGATTAAAAAAAATTTCCACCCCAAAAGCAAGGCTTTCTGCAGGTGAAAGATAACCAATTCTTCATCATAATGTACTGTGTACCGTTGGAACACAGGGATTGTGGCTTACTAAAGAAACAAAGGACAGGCCGGTTCAAAAACCGGAATAGGACATTGATTTACAACTCATCAGGTAAAAAATTTGGAACGATTCGGGCGCAACCCTATTTTTGCAGCCCATTCTGATAAAGAATGTGCGGATTGCCCGATAGTATAAGGGTAGTACAACTGATTTTGGTTCAGTATGTCTAGGTTCGAATCCTGGTCGGGCAACTACTCCACAGAAACCTTGTATCAATCAGATACGAGGTTTTTTTTGCCACAGAATACACAGATTACCACAGCGGTTTTTCTGTGTTCATCTGTGCCTTCTGTGGCAATTTTTTCTGCTATGAGTGATGCGCATTTTCCCTTTTAGCAAGCAGAACATATTATTAATTTTTGTATATTCATTTCGATAGGGCGACAGGCTTAAAATAATCACTCCCAAAATACGTAAGGCTAAAAATTGGGCAACATATCCTCCCATCAAAACCTTTCTCGTTTTTTGACAAACGGTCATTAAGAACAAATCATCATCATTATTTTTGAAAAGCAAATAAGCATAAAAATTGTTTCTGCTCTTATATGCACATCAGCCTGAGCAATATTATTAACAACCCACCCAACGCCGGGAGCAGTTTTAACACAGCCTGACGAGACAATTTGCCCTGATTTCGTAAAGCCTGATTTTTAGCAGCATTCAATGCACATACTATGAAAACTTACATCGTTGACTCATTTACCAAAGAAGCTTTTAAAGGAAACCCCGCAGGCGTATGCTTTCCGGAGCAGGCACTTAGTGAAGATAAAATGCTTAAAACAGCACAGGAACTGGGTCTTTCAGAAACGGCTTTTGTGCAGCAGACCGGCAAACCCAATACTTATTCGATCAGGTATTTTTCACCTAAAAAGGAAATCCCTTTATGCGGTCACGCTACGCTTGCCTCGGCCAAAGTGCTGTTTAAAAATACAGGAGAAGATGAAATTCATTTTGTTACTGCTTCAAATGTAGACCTGTTTATCACAAAGCGCAACGATGAAATTGCGATGGAATTTCCCGTTTACAATACTGTGGCAGCAACCGTGCCTGCTGCCATGCTGAAAGCTTTGGGATTAACGGATGTGATCAATACATCGTTCAGTCCCACCAATAAAATTATTCTGCTTGAGATCAGTGATGCCGGTTTATTAGCCAGCTTAAACCCTGATTTTACTGCACTCTTAGCTTCACACGAGAATATTAACGGCGTGCTGGTAACCGCTCCATCCAATAATGAGGAATATGATTACTATTACCGTTATTTCTGGCCCTGGGCCGGTACAAATGAAGACCCCGTTACAGGTGGCGTACAAACATTTCTTGCAAAATACTGGGGCGAAAAACTTGGCAAGAAAAAAATGAAAGCATTCCAGTCGTCAAGGCGTACAGGCTATATGAGTATTGAGTTAGAAACTGAAAAAGTAGTATTGATCAGTCAGGCTGTAATTATACTGGAAGGCAACCTCACAGCATTTGATTAATCCTGCATACAGAAAAATAACAAAAACAAATCCGCATATGGACGTAAAACAGGCATACAATATCTGGGCAGATCAATATGATACCAACCTTAACAAAACAAGGGACCTTGAAGCCGTTTCGCTGCGTGAAACATTAAAAGATCTACGTGCTGAAAGATGTTTGGAAATAGGCTGTGGCACAGGAAAGAATACAGAATGGCTGATCCATATTTCAGCAAACATAACAGCTATTGACCTTTCGGAGGAAATGCTTGCAAAAGCAAAAGAGAAAATAGTTTCCGATAAAGTTCAATTTATACAGGCAGACATTACGGAAGACTGGCATTTTGCAAACAACCGGTATAACCTGGTAACATTCAGTCTTGTGCTGGAGCATATTGAAGACCTGAACAGGATATTCCAAAAACTGAAAGATGTAACAGCAAAAGACGGTTATGTTTATATTGGTGAACTGCACCCATTTAAACAATATGCAGGAACAAAAGCAAGATTTGATACGGCAGAAGGGCAGCAGATTGTTACCTGTTTTAACCATCATATTTCAGACTTTACACAACCGGCAAAAGACAATGGTTTTGAAATAGTGCGTATTAATGAGTATTTTGATGATGCCGACAGAACAACTGTTCCGAGAATTTTTACTTTGTTGCTGAGAAAAAACTGACCACACAATAAAATAACCGACAATGAAATATTTTGCACTCACGGCGTTTATATTTCTTTCACTAACTGGCTCAGCTCAAACAGATTCTTCCATTGTAAAATTCAGAAATCCTTCTTCAGTTGCAATGTTGAAAGGATTATCACATGCAGTTATTGTTGATATGGGCAAGAGCCAGATGGTAATTTTATCCGGGCAGGTCCCGCTTGACAGTAGGGGTAATTTAGTAGGAAAAAATGATATGGGTAAACAAACAGAGCAAGTGTTTGTAAATATAAAGAACATTCTTTCAGAGCTTGGCGGAACGATGGACAACCTTGTTAAGATAGGTGTCTTCACAACGGATGCATCGCAAATACAGGCGTTTAGGGAAGCCAGGAACAGGTTCATTAATATTGATCATCCGCCGGCCAGTACATTTGTCCAGGTAAGCAAATTATTCAGGGATGATGTATTCATTGAAATTGAAGCAACTGCCATCATTCCAAAAAAAATAGTTTATCCTTTATTGAATGAATAACGTGTTGTGCTCCTATTGAAATCAATATTTAATAATGCGGCTATGCTTTATTTCAAATCACTTTTAAAACACATAGGTACATAGGAAAAACAAAAAAGAAGCATAGTTTTTGAACTATATGCCCTGTTTCCTAACCTATGTAACTATGTGTTTAATAGGAGCACAACACGTTGAATGAATAATCTTTTACACTACATACATGCGTTTACTAAATGACGGAAAAGAAAAAAAAACACACTACCAATTACAGTAACACTTTCATAGAAATTGCGGAGGACTGTCCTGCAACAAAAGGAGAGATCCCGCCACTCGGAAATAAAGAGAAATCAATAGCAAGTCTTCAGTATGAGATAGTAAGTAAGAACCCCTATAAGTTCACATCCGATGATGTGATTTTCCAGGTATATGCTGAACGGGCTGACCTTACTAAAAGCGAATTAAAATCGGCCAGGGAGCAGTTCTTCTCAAAAGGCCAGGCCTGTTTCCGTTCATCACCACTTGCAAAACGTTATGGATGGGGCATTCATCATGATAAGCATGGTAAAATTGCCATGTACGGGGCAGAAACAAAAGAATATGAAAAATGCTGCACTGATCCGGCTTTGAAAACTGTTAAGGCAATGCGTTCAAAAAGAAATTAACACAACAACTTTTACTCCCTCATCCTTTTTTTACAATATGCCGGATATTATCATCGAAAGTTATACCAATGATTATAAGGATGCGGTAGCCAGCCTGATCCTTCACATCCAGCATACTGAATTTGGGATACCGATAACCCTTGCCCAGCAACCAGACCTGAATGAGATCACTTCGTTTTACCAGGTTAACAACGGTAATTTCTGGGTTGCAAAAGCGGATGAAAAAATTATTGGCACTATTTCTTTGCTGGACATTGGCAATGGCATGGGGGCTTTACGCAAGATGTTTGTTGCCAAAGACTACAGGGGCAAGGAATATGGTGTGGGACAAACACTATTAAATACACTTATTAACTGGTGTGTTCAGAAAAACTTTACGGAGATCTATTTAGGTACTACTGAAAAATTCATAGCCGCACAGCGCTTTTATGAAAAGAACGGCTTCGTTGAAATTGAAAAGGAAACGCTGCCAAAAGCATTTCCCGTTATGGCTGTTGATGTTAAGTTTTACAGGTATTTTCTTTCAAATTAACACTACCCTTCTCCTCCTGCTGTAACAATTTTCAAAAAAAACTGAAAAAAATTTGCGCAAGCAATTACTTGCATATATATTTGCAAGCATATACTTGCATAATAAACATGCCATGGAACCGAGAAGAGATGTATTTCAGGCGATAGCCGACCCTACCAGAAGGGAAATAATCAGTTTACTGGCGCAACAGACTTTAAATGTGAACGCCATTGCAGAAAATTTTGATGTAAGCCGGCAGGCAGTATCCCTGCATGTTAAAATACTGATGGAATGTGGCCTGATAGTGATCAGGCAGGAAGGCAGGGAACGTTTTTGCGAGGCGAAGTTTGATAAACTGAACGAGGTATCTGAATGGGTGGAACAATACCGCCGGTTTTTTGAAAGCAAATTTGATTCACTTGAAAACTATCTGGATAAACTTCAAAAAAATAAAAAATATGCAAAAAAAAGAAAGTAATACCGCAGACCGCGAACTACGCATTTCACGATTACTGAACGCTCCCGTTGAACTGGTTTGGGAAGTATGGACCAACCCTGACCATATTAAAAACTGGTGGGGTCCGAATGGGTTTACCAACACCATCCACCAGATGGATGTAACAAATGGCGGCGAATGGAACCTTACCATGCACGGGCCTGATGGAACCGATTATAAGAACAAGAGTATTTTCAAAGAAATTGTTCCACACAAAAAAATTGTATACGAACATATTTCAGCGCCTCATTTTGTTACCACCGTTGATTTTGAGGCACAGGGAGATAAAACCCTGATGACATGGCATATGCTGTTTGAAACAAAAGAACAGTTTATACAGGTAGTAAAAACATTTAAAGCAGATGAGGGGCTGAAACAGAATATTGATAAGCTAAATCAGTATATCCAATCCCAGGAACTCATCCATAAACAATAAAAAGGTACAAAACCGAAATCTGATAATACAGATTTAAAAACAAGAGGCTGTTAACCGCGATTACCGGTTAGCAGCCTTTATTGTTTTACCTAAAACGGCAGTAAAACCGGATCAGCGAAACGATAGCTGCTTTCCGCTGCAAAACCTAACTATTAATTAATTTACTATATGATTTTTTTATCGTTAATCATCTTCAAAAGATGAGTCACTAAAATATTTTTTATCGGTTTTCTTATATTTTTATCCATATTTTTAAAAAACTGATAATAATCATTTTAAAATCAGTGCATATTCGTAAAAATTTGTTCATACAAAAAACATATTGATCTTTCATCTTTAATTAATTATATGAAACACGGATCTATTGCGCATTTAAACGAATCGTCTGATGTAAAAGCCGAATTAAAAACATGGGTTACCAGCTTAGCCGAACAATATAAAGCCAAATCCATTTACTGGTGCGATGGCTCTAAACAGGAGTATGATAATCTTTGTGAATTATTAGTAAAGAAAGGTACGTTCATCAAACTCAATCCGGAAAAAAGGCCCGGCAGTTTTGCCTGTTTCTCTGATCCCAGTGATGTGGCCCGTGTGGAAGACAGAACCTTTATCTGCAGCCGCAGAAAAGAAGATGCAGGCCCAACCAATAACTGGATGGATCCCAACAGCATGAAGAATATCCTGAATGAACTGATGGATAATTGCATGACCGGCAGAACGCTCTATGTGATACCTTTTTGTATGGGCCCTGTTGGTTCTCCTTATTCACGTTATGGCGTACAGGTAACCGATTCTGAATATGTGGTAGTGAATATGTATATCATGACACGTATGGGCGAACATATTTATCCTTACCTCAAAAGAAAGGAGTATGTGAAATGTATTCATACAGTAGGTGCACCATTGCATAATGGCGAAACAGACAGTAAATGGCCCAATAATCCAACAACAAAATACATCTCTCATTTTCCCGAAGAGAGACTGATCATTTCTTATGGAAGTGGTTATGGGGGCAATGCGTTAATGGGTAAAAAATGTTTTGCACTCCGTATTGCATCTGTATTGGGAAGAGAAGAAGGATGGTTGGCAGAGCACATGCTGATACTCGGCGTGGAATCACCTCAAAAAGAGAAAACCTATATCGCTGCTGCATTCCCAAGCGCCTGCGGTAAAACCAATTTCTCTATGATGATCCCTACCAAAGGTTTGTCTGACTGGAAAGTAACAACCGTAGGTGATGATATTGCATGGATACATAAAGACAAGGATGGACATCTGCAGGCCATCAATCCTGAAGCAGGTTATTTTGGTGTGGCGCCCGGTACCAATTACCAAACCAACCCCAATGCAATGGAAAGCATTAAAGCAAATACCATCTTTACCAATGTGGCTATTACAAAAGATGGAGATGTTTGGTGGGAAGGAATGACCAAAGAAATACCGGAAGGCTTAACAGACTGGCACGGTTTACCACATGATGCCGCAAGCGGAAAACTCGCTGCACATCCGAACAGTCGTTTTACTGCACCTGCCTCTCAGAATCCTGCCATTGATAGTGAATGGGATAATCCGGAAGGTGTGCCGGTAGCCGCATTTGTTTTTGGTGGAAGAAGAAGTACGGCTGTTCCATTGGTATGCCAGGCATTTAACTGGAACTTTGGTGTATATGCAGCTGCTACCATGGGCAGTGAAACTACTGCAGCCGCTTTTGGTGAAATAGGTAAAGTAAGGCGCGATCCATTTGCCATGCTGCCTTTCATGGGATACCATATGGGTGATTATGTAAACCATTGGCTGCAGTTTGGCCGCGACCTGCCTAATGCACCACGTATCTTCAGTGTAAACTGGTTCAGGAAAGATGAGAACGGTAAATTCTTATGGCCAGGATTTGGCGAGAATATGCGGGTGTTGAAATGGATCGTACAAAGGGTACATGGTGGTGCCAGTGCCGTTGAATGCCCTATTGGCTGGATGCCACGCTATGAAGATATGGACTGGAATGATATTGAAAACTTCAGCAAGGAAGATTTTGCAAAGATCACTACGCTTAACAGGGAACTCTGGAAACAGGAATTACTGTCGCATGAAGAATTGTTCTCTAAACTGTACGATAAACTTCCAAAAGAGTTTTATTTTATCAGGGAGTTATTATTAAGCGCTTTATGGCGTTCTCCTGAACATTGGACGCTGGAGCCGGAACATGTTTAGTTCGATGCGGGTGTTGCAGGATTTTAAACCAGGTAAGTTATGAATTGGTTGATAGAATTATTTAAAGAAAACACTGTAGCGCAGGCAGCTATTATTTATTCGCTGGTAATAGCTGCCGGCATCGCGCTTGGAAAAATAAAGATCTTCGGGATATCGTTTGGCATTACCTGGGTATTATTTATCGGTTTATTTTTTTCGTACCTCGGTATTACTGTTAACAAGGAAACGGAACATTTTTTAAAAGAGTTCGGGCTGATCATTTTTGTATATGCCATCGGGTTGCAGGTGGGTCCCGGTTTTTTTGCTTCGCTGAAAAAAACGGCATTGGGCAATAACGCGTTGGCTGCATCGGTAGTACTTCTTGGTGTTATCATCACCATTATCTTTTTTTATACTTCGCATAACCATATAGCCATTTTAGCTGGTGTGATGAGTGGCGCTGTTACCAATACCCCCGGTTTGGCTGCCGCGCAGGCTGCAGTAAAAGACCTGAATATTACCGGCGCTGATAATGGTACCATTACACTGGCTTACGCGGTGGCTTATCCTTTTGCCGTAGCGGGTATTATTTTATCGCTGGTATTGCTGAGAAAAATTTTGGGTGTTAACATAGAATATGAACAGGAATTACACAGGAAACTGAATTTTCTTCAATCCAACCGCCCGCTCTCCTTTCATATCAAACTGGAAAATAAACAACTCATCGGGCAGCCGCTGAGGGCTGTTTTCAAAATACTGGATGAACATGTGATCATTTCAAGGATGTTTCACAACGGCGAAGTGATTACCCCCACACCAGATACTGTTTTGGGAGAAGGTGATGTGATGCAGTTTGTAGGATCGAAAAGGATTATGGAAAAAGTAAGACTGCTGGTAGGAAGCGAAAGCGATATGAACCTGAGAAATGTTCCATCAAGCAATCTTATTTCAAGGCTGATTGTGGTAACACGCAAAGAAATCACACATAAACGGCTGGGAAATATCCTGGAAATTCAACATGAAACCTTAACCATTACCCGCATTAAAAGGGCGGGAATAGAAATGGTGGCACATGGCAATGTTTTTCTGCAGTTAGGCGATACGGTTACGGTTGTAGGCACTGAAGATGGGGTAAAACAATTTACTGAAGTGGTAGGCAACTCGCTTAAAAGGCTTGAAGCACCGGATCTTGGGCCAATATTTATGGGTATTGTTTTCGGTATCATTCTGGGCAGTATTCCTTTTCACATTCCAAGCATGCCTGTTGCCGTAAAAATAGGGATGGCGGGCGGGCCGTTGATCATTGCTTTATTCCTGAGCCGCTTTGGTAATTTTCTATACCTGAATAATTACACAACCAACAGCGCCAATTTAATGATCAGGGAATTGGGCATCAGCCTGTTCCTTGCCAGTGTAGGACTTGGCAGTGGGCATAACCTGGCCTCGGCTTTCAGCGATGGCAGTGGTTACCGTTGGATACTGATGGGGATTGCCATTACGATGATACCATTATTGCTTATTGGTATTATAGCAAGGAAATTTTTCCGTAAAACCTATTTTGAAATTTGCGGTTTACTGGCAGGAGCCTGTACAGATCCGCCTGCATTGGCTTTTGCATTGAAAATGGCTGGTAATGATATTCCTTCTGCTACGTATGCAACAGTATATCCATTAACTATGATCCTGCGGATACTGGCAGCACAATTGCTGATCCTGTTTTTTGCCTGACCGATATAAATATCCGGGGATATTATTCATGAAACAATTGAGAAGAAGAAATTTACTGTTTACGTGTATCGCTGCTATTATTTTATTGGCATCATTAGATACATCGGCCCAAACAAAAAATAAAGAAGTAACTTATCAAAGTCATTTCTGGACCAGCATTAATAGTACTGTGCGGCTTACAAACAGATGGGGCTTTATTGCAGATGCGCATGTGCGGCGTACTAATTTTATGGCCGACCCCAATTTCTACTTCCTCAGGCTTGGCGCCAATTATTGGCTGAAAGATAATATAACAGCTACCCTTGGCGCTGCAACCATGTGGGTGGCCCCCACTACCCCCAACTGGCAACACTTTGCAAGAGAGAAGCGTTTATACCTCCAGTTGCAGTCAGTGTCTAAAGCAGGTAAACTGGGCATATTACAGCGACTGCGAAGTGAATACAGGTGGCAGGAGAAAATTGCCAACGATAGTTTTACAGGCAATTATAAATTCTCTAACCGCATACGCTATTTACTGAGTATACAGATCCCTGTTTTCACCAATCCATGGTATCCATCACTGGTTTTATCGGATGAGGTATTAATGCAGTTTGGAAAAGAGATCGTGTACAACACATTCGACCAGAACAGGGCTTTTATCGGCATTAAACAGTCTATCTCCAAATCACTAAGTTTTGATCTTGGATACATGCAGGTATTTCAGCAAAAAGCCAGTGGTTATCAATACGATCAAAACAATACATTCCGCTGGTTTTTCTATTATATGCCTGATTTCAGGGCAAAGGCTGTTGTTTCAAAGAAACAATGACATATTATCTCCTCAAAACCTGAAAAATAGTTTACCCGCAGTTAGCTCGTTTTAAAGCATAAACACATTGGTAAGAACTAACTTTGCTTAAGTATCCAATAAGCAAATAAAAAATCGTTACCATGAAAAAACTGGAAAACAAAGTTGCCATTATCACCGGGGCAGGCTCCGGAATGGGAAAAGCAATTGCTTTATTATTTGCGTCTGAAGGAAGTAAGGTAGTTGCTGCCGATATCAATAAAGAAAGGCTTGCTATCCTTGAAAAAGAAATAAAAGCTAATGGCAATCAGGTAACCACCATTATTGCCAATATGGGCAAGGAAGAAGATATTGAAAACATGGTTCAGCTTGCAGTTACAACCTATGGCACACTGGATATTCTTATAAACAATGCCGGCATTATGGATCATTTTGCGCCTGCAGCAGAAGTAGATAATCAAATGTGGGAGAAAGTGATGAGCGTTAACCTTGATGGACCATTTAAGGCCATGCGTAGTGCATTAAAAATATTTCTGGCAAAAGGAAGCGGGAATATTGTGAATATAGCTTCTGTTGGCGGATTAAATGGTGCAAGAGCCGGTGCAGCTTATACAACCAGTAAGCATGCACTGATAGGCTTAACAAAAAACACCGGCTATATGTATGCCAAAACAGGCATCCGATGCAATGCCATTGCACCCGGTGCGGTAAATACCAATATTGGTGATACGATTGATTTTAGCAAGATCACACCACTTGTTAATGACCGCATCATGCCCGGAATGGCTTTAAACCCCAGAACCGGCGAACCTGCAGAAATAGCAAAAGCTGCCTTATTTCTTGCAAGCGATGATTCCAGTTTTGTAAATGCGGAGGTGCTTGTTGTAGATGGTGGCTGGACAGCTTATTAAACCCACAATAACATTCAGTACCAATATAATACCTGAAGCGATTACGAGCTGGTTCAGTAGCTTACATCATTCATTAACCCACTCCATTTTGGCATTAAATTGAATCATATTCACTTCTCTCCCAATCATGTCTTCCTGCCAAAAAAGAACGAATATTGTCACCAATCGTCCGACTAAAACCTATTTATTACAGAACTTTTTTATTTAGTTGCAGGATTATTGGATAAAAGCCTGTGGCATGATATTCGCATTACTGTTAGTTAATCAAATACAGCAGTATGAAAAAGTTAACCATTTTAGCTATACTATTCTTCAGTATAGGCATGCACCAGCAAACTTATGGACAGGTAAGACTCAATATCAATCTCAATTTGGGAAGTCAGCCAGCATGGGGCCCGGTTGGATATGACCGTGTAGATTATTATTATATGCCCGATATTGATGCCTATTATTATGTTCCGCAAAGACAATTCATTTATCTCGAACACAATCGCTGGATTTTTGCCAGTTCTTTGCCTTCCCGTTATAGCGGTTATAATTTATATAGTGGCTATAAAGTAGTAGTAAATGAACCAAAACCTTATTTACGCGGCAATGTTTACAGGGATAAATATGCTGATTACAGAGGAGGCAGAGGTCCAAGACAGGAAATTATACGCGACAGTCATGATGAACGATATAAGAACAATGGCCGCAATAACAATCATCATGAGGATCGGGGCAATGGCAAAAATAAGGGAAGAGGAAATGGCAAGGACAATGATTAACAATCTCAATAAGGTTAACTAAATATCATTCCAAACAGTAAAAACACCATATTAATAATATGGTGTTTTTATCTGTATGAACAGGGACACTATATACAAATAAAAAATTGTTGCTATTTCATATTACCTAAACAACTTTCCAGACTGGCATGCCAGCCTTTTAAAGTAATCCCGAAATCTTTTGCAATTAAACTTGTATCCATTACAGAATAAGCGGGCCGCTTTGCAGGTGTAGGATAGGCTGAAGCAGGCTGTGGCAAAACATTACATGGCAAACCGGAAAGATCGCGGATAGCTGTTGCAAAATCATACCATGATATTACGCCTGTATTACTGTAGTGATAAATACCATAATGTGTATTCCCTTTTTCGAGCGAGGTGATCATCTGTAATATTGCATCTGCAAGGTCTGCGGCATACGTTGGAGAGCCTATCTGGTCGCTTACTACTTTCAGTTCTGGCCTTTCTTTCATCAGTCGCAACATGGTTTTTACAAAGTTGTTGCCATGGGTACTGTACACCCATGAAGTTCTGATGATAATTGTATGTTCGTTATTTTCTAATGCCAGCTTCTCTCCCATCCATTTTGTATAGCCATAATAATTTACGGGATCGGTGGGGGAATCTGTTTGATATGGTTTTGTTCCTTTACCATCAAACACATAATCTGTAGAGATACCGATCAGTGTACAATGATGAATGCTGCATTGCTGTGCGATTATGCCCACAGATTCTGCATTAACAACCAATGTCGCTTCCTGCTCAGTTTCTGCTTTGTCTACGGCTGTGTACGCAGCACAATTAATAAAATAAACAGGATGGTATTTTTCGAAGAAACCCGGAATGGATGCAGGCTTACTGAGATCAAGCATATCCCTGTCTGCAAACAGGAATGTAAACACATCCTGGTATTTTACCGATAATTGTTCCAGTTCATACCCCAACTGCCCATTTTTTCCGGTAACTGCTACAAGTGGCTTAGACATGCGATAGCATTGATTTTTCGGTACTGCAATTAGCTTTTTGATGCAAACTCTTTGGGCATTCTTGACCATTCTGCTTCGGGCAGCGATTGAAAGTACTCGTATGTACGTTTCAATCCTTCCACCCTGTCGATGGTTGGCGACCATCCCAGTATTTCTTTTGCTTTGGTGATATCAGGCTGCCTTTGCTTAGGATCATCTACAGGCAAAGGCTTGTAAACAATTTTTACAGAGGCTCCGGTGAGTTTCAATACTTCTTCCGCAAAATCTTTCAGCGATATTTCATTCGGGTTACCCACGTTTACCGGCATGGTATAATCGCTCATCAATAAACGGTAGATACCTTCAATCAAATCGTCTACATAACAAAAAGAACGTGTTTGACTGCCATCTCCAAAAACAGTAAGATCTTCTCCACGCAATGCCTGGCCAATAAATGCGGGCAATGCACGGCCGTCGTTAAGCCGCATACGTGGTCCATAGGTATTGAATATGCGAACAATTCTTGTTTCTACGCCATGAAAAGTGTGATAGGCCCTTGTGATAGATTCCATAAAGCGTTTGGCTTCATCATAAACTCCCCTTGGTCCTACAGGGTTTACATTACCCCAGTATTCTTCTGTTTGCGGGTGCACCAACGGGTCGCCATATACTTCACTGGTTGAAGCAACCAGGATTCTTGCATTCTTTTCTTTGGCAAGTCCTAAACAGTTATGCGTTCCCAAAGCCCCCACTTTCAATGTTTGGATAGGAATCTTCAGGTAATCTATCGGGCTTGCGGGTGAGGCAAAATGCAGGATATAATCGAGCGAGCCAGACACATGAATAAATTTGGAAACATCGTGATGATAGAACTCAAAATTTTCCAGTTTGAACAGGTGCTCAATATTCCTGAGGTCTCCGGTGATCAAATTATCCATTGCAATAACATGATACCCTTCACGGATAAACCTGTCGCACAAATGAGAGCCTAAAAAACCGGCTGCGCCTGTTATCAATATTCTTTTACCTGGCATAGTTGATTGATTTATGGTCTACCAATACTTTCATAATGATATCCAAGGTTCGCAATATATTTTACTTCGAAAAGGTTACGTCCGTCAAAGATCACTTTGGATTTTAACCTGCTTTCGATCATTTCAAAATCGGGTGTTCTGAATTCACTCCATTCTGTAGCAATGATTAAAGCATCAGCATTCTCCAGGGCAGCATACTGGTTGGCAGCATATACAATCTTATCACCTATTGCTTTTTTGGTATTTGGCATTGCTTCCGGATCGAATGCAGTAACGGTAGCACCTTCTGCCAGCAATGCATCTATCAAATAAAAAGCAGGGGCTTCGCGGATATCATCTGTATTAGGTTTAAAGGCCAATCCCCAAAGAGCAAAATGTTTGCCTTGCAGACTTCCTTTGTAATAGGTTTTAATCTTCGGAATGAGGTGCAGCTTTTGCGTCTCATTCACAGCTTCAACAGCCTCCAGGATTTTGAACGAATAGCCTACTTCTTCAGATGAACGAATCAGTGCCTGCACATCTTTCGGAAAGCAACTACCTCCATATCCGATGCCTGGAAATAAGAAACGCTTCCCAATCCGGTCGTCACTTCCGATGCCCCTTCTCACCATATCAACATCAGCGCCCAATTTTTCGCATAACTGGGCAATCTCATTCATGAAGGATATTTTGGTTGCAAGAAATGAGTTGGCAGCATATTTGGTAAGCTCAGCCGATTTTTCATCCATAAAGATGACAGGGTTCCCCTGTCTCACAAAAGGTGCATACAAATCGCTCATCACTTTTCTCGCACTTTCAGAATTTGTTCCAACAACTACTCTGTCTGGTTTCATAAAATCATCTACTGCCACTCCTTCACGCAAAAATTCAGGGTTACTTACCACATCAAATTCTACATTACAATATTGTGCAATGGCCCTCCGAACTTTTTCTGCAGTACCAACAGGGACAGTACTCTTATCAACAATTACTTTATAATCTGTTATCAATTTCCCAAGTTCAGCAGCTACTCCCAGCACATATCTTAGATCTGCCGAGCCATCCTCACCGGGTGGTGTAGGTAATGCGAGAAAGATAATAACAGCATCTCTAACTCCTTCAGCCAGATCAGTGGTAAAACGCAACCTGCCTTCTTTCAGGTTACGTAAAAATACTTTTTCGAGGCCCGGCTCATAAATAGTGATCTCTCCAGCCGATAATTTCCCTACTTTATCTTTATCAATGTCTATACAGGTTACTTTATTGCCTGTTTCAGCAAAACAGGTTCCAGTTACCAGGCCAACATAACCGGTTCCTACTACCGCAATCTTCATAATTTATCTCTTTAAAAAAATCAAAATATGGTCCGTAATATATGCTAACTGCTCTGCATCCATCTCTGTATGAACAGGAAGTGAAATCACTCTTTCGGTAAGCCAATCGGTTACTTTGAGGTCGTAGTGCGACATATCAAATGCAGCAAACATTTTCTGGCGATGCCCGGGTACAGGGTAATAGATCATCGACGGGATAGAATGTTCTGCGAGATAGGCACTCAGCCCGTCTCTGTCAGCACCTTCCAGTAAAATGGTGTATTGGTGATAAACGTGACTGCTGTAAGACGCAACAAAAGGCGTGGTTATTTTTGGGTGATTGGCAAAAGCCTCATCATAATAAGCTGCCACTTTCTGCCTGGCCGCATTGTATTTATCCAATTCGCGTAATTTGATATTCAGGATAGCTCCCTGGATAGTATCAAGCCGCGAATTACAACCTACCATTTCATGATAATACCTTTTCTGCTGCCCATGATTGGCGATCATTTGTAACTTCTTTGCAAGCGCATCATCATTGGTAAAAATGGCCCCGCCATCTCCGTAAGCGCCAAGGTTTTTGCTGGGGTAAAAAGAAGTAGCACCAATGGTACCTATCGTTCCTGTTTTCTTTTTAGTACCATCTGAAAAAGTATAATCACAACCTATCGCCTGCGCATTGTCTTCTATCACATACAAGCCAAACTCATCAGCGATCTGCATGATCTCTTCCATCGGTGCCGCATGCCCATACAAATGCACCGGAACAATAGCTTTTGTTTTAGGTGTTATTGCTTTGCGTAATGCAGCAGGATCGATGCAGAATGTTTTCGGATCAACTTCAACAAAAACAGGTTTCAACTTCAGTAAAGCAACTACTTCCGTTGTAGCGATATAAGTAAAAGAAGGTGTGATCACCTCATCACCCGGCTGTAGATCGAGCGCCATCATGGCAATCTGTAAAGCATCGGTACCGTTGGCACAGGGAATGGTATGTTTTACATTGAGATAAGCGCTGAGATTTGCTGCAAACTCCTGCACCGGTTTTCCATTAATGTATGCTGCACTGTCTAATACCGCATGAATGGCCGAGTCAACTTCTGTTTTGATTTTCAAATACTGTGATTTGGTATCCACCATTTGTATCGGTCGCATGCTTACTCTTTTTTTAAGGAGGCCAAAATTACTAAAAAAGCAGTACAACCATAGGGAATTGCTATAATATAACTACCTGCCGTTCAACCATATTAATTCGTTTCTTTGTAGAGAACAACCACTGCAAATCAATGTTTTTATACCGACTTTTTACCTGGCTCTATCCTAAAATTGCCTGGCTGATCAGCTTTTCAAACCCAAAAGCAGGGCTATGGCTGAAAGGAAGAAGGGGACTGTTCAAAAAACTTTCATCTGCCTTTCATAAAAATGATCGACCTGTGGTGTGGATGCATAGCGCTTCGCTGGGAGAATTTGAACAGGGATTGCCGGTACTCGAATCTATCCGCAGGCATTATCCCGGGTATACTATTCTGGTTACTTTTTTCTCGCCATCTGGTTATGAAGTAAGGAAGAATCATAAGATAGCCGACCATATTTTTTATTTACCAATGGATACACCGGCCCATGCCAACCGCTTCTTCAATATTGTGCAGCCATCATTAGTCATTTTTGTGAAATACGAATTCTGGTATTACTATTTACAGGAAGCAAATCAAAGAAATATCCCGTCCTTATTGGTATCAGGCATATTCAGGAACGACCAGCCCTTCTTCCAATGGTATGGAAGCGTACATAAAAGAATGCTGACTTTCTTTGAAAAACTATTTGTACAAAACACTTCATCGGCTGAGTTACTTTCTACAATCGGTTTTGCAAACAACCTGATCGTAAGCGGAGATACCAGGTTTGACAGGGTCCTGGAAATTGCAGGTCGTTTTGAACCCATCAACCTTATCGATCATTTCTGTAATAACCAAACTACTATTGTGGCAGGCAGCACATGGACAGAAGATGATGAGGCCCTCGACCATTTTGCAAATACGCATCCATCAGTCAAATGCATTGTTGCTCCGCATGATATTGAAGAAGAACGTTTACAGGAATGCCTAACCCTTTACAAACATTCCATTTTATATTCCGATTATGAAAAAGCTTACCTCGCAGGTAAGCCTGTCCCTGAAGAAACAAATGTTTTGATCATCAACAATATGGGTATGCTTAGCAGTCTTTATCACTATGCCACTATCTGTTATATTGGTGGCGGGTTTGGTGATGATGGCATCCATAACATCCTTGAAGCCGCTGTATATGGCAAACCTGTTGTTTTCGGGCCCGTGTACGATAAGTATTTTGAAGCGGAAGAATTACTGGATTTCGGCGGTGCATACAGTATCGAAGACTCACTTGAGCTGGAGGAAATTTTTACACAATTACTGGAGAATACTGAAATGCGTCAAAAAGCTGCAAAGGCATCAGCGGATTATGTGAGCTGTAAAGCAGGCGCTACAAAAAAAGTAATGGATTATATAGAAGCAAAACGCCTTTTAACCAACTGATCAAAAAGTTTGACAGTTTCACTATTATCGGGCCAGCTAAGTTTTACTTTGAGTTCCCGTTGAATCCAATATTCGGCTTCGGGGTAAATATTAAATCCGTTAATCGTTTTCAGGCTTCTTTCATACATATTTTCATCACCCCTGAATAATTCATTCACAAATAAGAAGCGATCATTAAGCCCGATCGCTTTTTTAAGATCGCGGATGGGCGCTTCCTGCAAAGCAGTAACCACCTCGGTCCTTTCTTCTTTCAGCTTTTCATTCAGAATCTCCGTTTGCTGTGCCAGTAAATTATTAAACTCAAATATTTCCAAAGGTTTTGCCGGCTGCGTTTTTTCCGGCTGCGCTGAAAAAGGTGCTTCAGCCTGGTGAGACAAGGTTGGTATATCGGGCATCGTATCTAACAACCAGTTATGAGCTACCGTATCCGGTTTAGCTTCCTCTCCGGAGGAATCATTAACGTGAAATGAGCCGGTAACAGCAGGTAATACAACAGATATTTTACCGGCGGCATGGGCGGGCATATGTTTGGCCTGCAACTCAACCAGCAGCAGTTGAGCAGTATAGGCTAATTTGTCAGCATCCGCGTGCTGTTCAAATTGTTCCTTCAGTTTGTTGATCAACGTGCCCACTCTTTCCATTGGATGTAATACATTTGGGGGTTACCAATAGCCAGTAATGCTAAAGTTACAAACGTTTTTGTAGATAATTTATTTTATAGATGTTTATTGAACCAAGTTTAACGGGGGAAAGAAGGGGCTGGATCGAAGTAATCTGCGGCAGCATGTTCAGCGGCAAGACAGAAGAACTGATCAGGCGGCTTAAAAGGGCCAAAATAGCCAATCTGAAGGTAGAGATATTCAAACCGGCTATTGACGTGCGTTATGATGAAACAAATGTGGTGAGCCACGATGCCAACGCCATCTCTTCTACGCCTATTGACAACTCACAAACTATCCTTTTACTGGCCGAAGGGGTGGACGTGGTGGGCATTGATGAGGCCCAGTTCTTCGATGATGAGATCATTCATGTATGCGAAGTGCTGGCACTCAGGGGGGTTAGGGTAATTGTGGCCGGACTGGATATGGACTACCAGGGCAAGCCTTTTGGACAAATGCCTTACCTCTTATCGATTGCCGACTATATTACCAAGCTCCATGCCATTTGCATGAAATGTGGCAACATTGCCAATGTTTCATACCGGAAAACAAGCCAGGAGGGACAGGTTTTAATAGGCGAAAAAGAAACATACGAACCCAGATGCAGAAAATGCGCCAATGAAAAATAACCGACGCATATTAGCCCTTATCAAAAAAGACCTGCTGCTCGAAACCCGCCAGCAGTACACCCTATATGGCATACTGCTATATGTGGCTTCCACCATTTTTGTGATTTACCTCTCGATGGATAAACCGGAAGACAAAACATGGAACGGTTTGTTCTGGGTGATCCAGTTATTCGTATGTATTAACGCTGTTGCCAAAAGTTTCTTGGCCGAAAGCAGGGGGCGGATGCTATACTTCTATTCTATTGCCGGGGCTGTTGATTTTGTAGTATCCAAGCTGCTTTTCAATGTGATACTCATGATATCCATGAGCCTGCTTAGCCTGGGCGTGTTCAGTATTTTATTGGGTAACCCGCTCGAAAATGGTCTTCAGTTTATTTTTATTACCTGCCTGGGAGGCATGAGCCTGAGCCTCGTATTTACTTTCCTTGCTGCCATAGCCGCCAAGGCACAACAACAGGCTGCTTTAATGGCCATAATGGGTTTCCCTATTATTATTCCACAGTTATTGCTGTTAATGAAAATCTCCACCTCAGCTTTCTCATCCGTTATACAGGCGGGCTGGTGGCAGATGGTGTTCCTTTTAATTGGACTGGATATTATGGTTGTGGCGCTGGCCGTTATCCTTTTTCCTTTTCTTTGGAAAGATTGATGCGTTTTCGCAGAACATCATTATCAGAACCGCAGGTGTCTTACGGTGAGTCCATTATTGATCAGTTGCTTTAACGAATCAACCCCGATCTTTAAATGGTTCTCAACATACTGGGATGTAACTTTTTTATCACTGTCTTCCGTTTTCACTCCTTCAGGAACCATCGGCTGGTCGCTTACCAATAGCAAAGCACCGGTAGGTATTTTATTATAAAAACCAACCGAGAAAATAGTAGCCGTTTCCATATCAATAGCGTAAGCCCTTACCTTGGTGAGGTATTCTTTAAATTCCTCATCATGCTCCCATACCCTGCGGTTGGTAGTGTATACGGTGCCTGTCCAGTAGTCTACACTGTAATCCCGGATAGTGGTTGAGATAGCTTTCTGCAAAGCGAATGCAGGCATCGCCGGCACTTCGGGCGGAAAGTAGTCATTAGAGGTACCTTCTCCTCTTATTGCAGCAATAGGTAAAATCAGATCACCCAATTTGTTCCTTCTTTTCAACCCGCCACATTTACCTAAAAACAAAACCGCCTGGGGCTCAATGGCAGTAAGCAGATCCATAATAGTAGCCGCTCCCGGACTGCCCATACCAAAATTAATAATGGTAATACCATTGGCCGTGGCGCACTGCATCGGCCTGTCCTGACCAACTACTTTTACTTTATTCCATTCGGCAAACATGGTAACATAATTGCTGAAATTGGTAAGCAAAATATACTTACCAAAATTCTCCAATTGTTCTCCCGTGTACCGCGGAAGCCAGTTATTTACGATCTCTTCTCTTGTTTTCATATCATCCTTATTTGGTCAATACACATTCGGTATCTTTGAAAAAAATAATTGGCTAAAATACAGAAAATCACAACCGTAAACAAGCATTATGATCAAAATCGACTATCCACCGCACGATTTCCGGATAAAAGAGGAAAATGGCAAAGAGTGGATTTTTGATGAGATGCGCAAACAATGGGTACGCTTAACACCCGAAGAATGGGTGCGGCAAAACATGCTGCAATACCTGGTACTGGTAAAAAAATATCCCGCTTCATTAATTGCCATAGAAAAAGAAATTACGCTGGGCGATCTAAAAAAACGTTTTGATATACTCATATACAAAGCATCAAAACCATGGATGATCATTGAGTGTAAAGAAATGAATGTTGTGCTGAATGATTCTGTTCTCAGGCAGGCACTTAATTACAATATTTCCATACAGGCAGACTTTATTGTGATCACCAATGGCACAGACAATTACGGATTTGCATTACAAAATGGTAAGGCTGAATCCTTATCTGAATTTCCTGATTTCTAATCACTTTTCTACGGTGCCATTATGTTTGCAGGCAAGTTTACACGTAAAGGCGCGGGTTTGGTAATAGTTTATCCGATCAGTAGATTATCTTTATATCCATCACCATACCTGCACTACTTATGAACTACAGGTTTTATATACTCAACGGATTACTGGTTTTATTCCCATTTATTGCATTCTGTCAGATCTTGAATATCGACAAATCTGACACCGCTGATTATGTGAGCAAAACCAAAGTAGACCTGCTTTTCAACACCGGACTGGAAGTAGATAAACAACAGATCACGCTTTGGGACGCCACCAATACTGCCGAATTAATGGTTCAGAAGAAAAAGGAATTATTTATTGTGGCCGGCAGTTATCGCTTTACCTATAACGGCCCCAGCGATATCCTGAATGCCGGCTTTATACATATACGCTACCGCCACAACTACAAAAATAAATTTCAACCCGAATCTTTTGTACAATACCAATGGGATAATAAACGCGGCCTGATGTACCGCGCTTTAGCCGGCATGAATATCCGCTATAATTTTTTCAGGGGCGATACATGGGAGTTTAATGCAGGACTTGGCTTAATGTATGAAGAAGAAAAATGGAATTATGATGCAGTAGATTCCAACAAACTGCCCCCCATCACCACACCCATTACTAAACAGTTGATCAAATTCAATTCTTATGTGCGCTTAGACTGGAAAGCCAGTGCCAACAGCGATGTAGCCATTAATATATTTTTACAAAGCAGGCCTAACGAATTCAAACCAAGGATAGCACCGCATATACAATGGAACATCAATGCAGGTAAGCATATCGGATTCAATGTAAGTTTTTCGGGCGTGTACGACCAGTCGCCTGTAGTACCTATTCATCATTTTTATTACAGCATGTCTAACGGCATCCTCTTTAGAATATAAAAAAGAGCCACTGCAATTGCAATGGCTCCTGTTATCTTATTCATTTCCAAAAACTGCTATGGGAAGATGCCCAGTTCAGCGTAGGTAGTACCCACTTTGTTAATAGCACATACATAAGCTGCTGTACGCATATCGGGTATCTCAGGATTGCTTTTCCAGATCTCCATGATCTCGCGTGTAGCACCAATCATGGTTTCTTCCAGTCCGCTATGCACCAGGTCTACTTCTTCTGCACCATGTATGATCAGCTTACGTTCACGTTCAGTAACTTTCTTATCGGTCAGACTTTCAATCTGCTCAAGCATCAAGCCATTCATGTTTTCTGTAAATCTTTTCTCCATTCTTCCGTAGCGTACATGGCTCAGGTTCTTCAACCACTCAAAGTATGATACGGTTACACCACCTGCATTCAGATACATATCCGGAACTACCAGTGTTCCTTTTTTAGCAAAGATCTCATCAGCTTCAGGAGTCAACGGTCCGTTGGCAGCTTCACCAATAATTTTTGCTTTTACTCTTTCTGCATTACTGCCGTTGATCACATTCTCCAACGCCGCAGGTATCAAAATATCACACTCCTGTTCCAATGCATCATTGCTTGATGGCAGGTTGATTGCACCGGGAAAATTAAGGATAGAGCCTGTTGCCTTCCTGTGCTGGAACACTTCTTCTTCATTCAATCCATCTGCTTTATAAATAGCGCCTTCATATTCTGCAATGGCAATAAGGATGGCCCCGTTCTCACGGAAAAATTTAGCGCTGTGATATCCCACATTACCTAATCCCTGTACAATTACTTTTTTGCCTTCCACACCGGTAGTCAAACCCAAACGCTTCATTTCATCGGGCATATTCAATACCTCACGGATCCCAAAGAACACACCTAAACCGGTAGCTTCTTTTCTTCCGCGCACACCACCTTGTGTAATGGGCTTTCCTGTTACACAGCCTGCTGCATCAATATCACCTGGTTTTAAAGAAGAATAAGTATCCACTATCCAAGCCATTTCTCTTTCACCGGTTCCGTAATCAGGGGCCGGTACATCAATGCCGGGACCGATAAAATTTTTCTTCACCAACTCGCTGGTATATCGGCGTGTGATCTTTTCCAGTTCATACACGCTGCGTTTTCTGGGGTTAATTTTTATGCCGCCTTTGGCACCGCCAAAAGGCACATTTACAATGGCACATTTATAGGTCATCAATGAAGCAAGCGCCATCACTTCATCCTGGTTCACTGCTTCACTGAAACGGATACCACCTTTACATGGCGATTTGTGTTGTGAATGCTGCACCCTGTAGGCTTCAATTACTTCAATAGAGCCATCGTCCATCTTCACAGGAAAACGCATGCTGTAAATACTGTTACAGGCTTTGATCTGCTCCAGCAAACCCTTCTCCCATTTGGTAAATTTCGACGCCCTATCAAAGCTTTTTTCGACACTTTCAAAAAAACTGTACGGTTTTTGATTTGACATGAGTAAATAATTTTAGTTTTTAGTTTGATTTTCTATATGAACAAGCAGATGATCTGCTCTTCAGCATTGGTTGTGTCACTCACTTGTACGGCTGGTTCGCTAATGAGCATTTGTGAATGGTGAATGGGCAATGGTGAATTAACAGTATCCTATTGCCAATTCACGTCTCACTATTGCCGTGAGTCGTGAATCGTGAGACGTGAGTAATAAAACAAAACTCACCACTCACGACTGACGATTCACGCCTCACGAATATTATTTCTTCTCCAGCTTACTTATCTTCCTGTCGAGGTTAAATACATAAAAAAATAGCCCTAATAAAATGGTTACTACTACTGCAACAACTACATAAATTTTTCCGTTGCTGCGCATAAGACCTGTGTTGTCTTCCGGAACGGCCGACTGCGCCTGAACAGCAACACTGAGTATTGCCAATAGCATAACACCAATAATTCTTTTTAGCTTATTCATTTGCCAATTGTTTTTGATGAATGATCTGTACCCTGATGCGTAAAGTGGTTATCCAAACACTGAGCAATGTCCAGCCGATAAAAGCCGGGTACATCACTGTTCTCATTGAGTTGGTAGTATCTTTCGGATTTAATCCCGGATTACCTTCACTGCCCTGTCCGCCGGGGTGCAGACTCTCGGTTAACCTCGGTAATATCCATATGGTAGGGAACAGCATAAAGAAAGCAAAAACATTATACACAGCACCAATTCTCGACTGCTTCTCTTCATCCTGCAAACTGCCTTTTAAAACAAAATAGGCAAAATAAATAAGCAGTGCAATGGCGGTGCCGTTCTGCTTGGGATCACCGCTCCATGGCTTACCCCATTGATAATTGGCCCAGATCATCCCGGTTATCAAACCCAGTATCCCTAACAGGGTTCCGGTTCTTGCAAACTCGGTAGAATAAATATCATACACAGGATCATGCCTGCGTAAATACTTAACCGCATACACTACCGATACGCCAAAACATATCATCATGGCTATCCACATAGGTACATGGAAGAACAGGTTCCTGATCGTTTCTTTTAAAGGAACTCCGGGCGGAGAAGGCACTTCAACCAAAAAACCATAAGAGCAGGTATACACTAATAAAACGAAACTTAGCAGCTTCCACCAGGATTGTCGAATCATGATCTATTTTTTACAGTTATCCTTTCCACTTTCATCTATAAACTAACAACTGTGAGCGCAAAATTAGGTGAAAGGGTGGCAATAAAAATAATGATTATGTAAAAATTACCAATTGTTCGGAACAATTCGGAAATATCAATTTCCCATTTTCCCAATTCCAAAATTTCCCAATTATATTTAACTATGGGAAACCTGTTATTACAAATCAAAAACCTCTCCGTCGATTTTATCACAGAAGGCAATATTACAAACGCATTACAGAATATTAATATATCTATAACCCGTGGTGAAATACTCGCTATTGTTGGCGAATCGGGCTCAGGAAAATCTGTTACCTCCTTATCTATCCTTCAATTATTGCCTTCTCCACCGGCTATTTACCGTTCCGGGGAGATCATATTAACTATTGACAAAGAGCCTGTTGATATTCTTAAAACACCTGTTGATCAATTATCAACCATCCGTGGTAACCATGTGGCCATGATTTTCCAGGAACCGATGACATCACTGAACCCTGTTTTTACCTGCGGGTTCCAGGTAATGGAAGCCATCCGTTTACATAAAGCGATCAGCAATGAAGAAGCCAAAAACCGGACCATCGCGCTTTTCGAAAAAGTTAAATTACCAGACCCCGCAGGAATATTCAATCGCTATCCGCATCAATTAAGTGGCGGACAAAAACAACGTGTGATGATTGCCATGGCCATGAGCTGCGAACCATCATTACTTATTTGCGACGAACCGACTACTGCCCTTGATGTAACTGTTCAAAAAAATATCCTGCAATTAATTCGTGAACTGCAGTTGCAGAATAATATGGGCGTCATCTTTATCACACACGACCTGAGTGTTGTGGCCGAGGTTGCCGACCGTGTGGCTGTTATGTACAAAGGAAAAATTGTAGAACAGGCAGCAGCTAAAGAATTATTTCAGTCGCCACAACACCCATACACTAAAGCACTCCTCGCCTGCCGGCCTTTGCTGCATCCGAGAGGAGAAAGGTTGCCGGTGGTGAGCGATTTTATGGAGGTGAATGAAGGGGGAGAGATAATAGAGAAGTCTGGAGTTTGGAGTTTGGAGTCTGGAGTTAAAAGCAAAGAACAACCCCAAACCCCAAACTCCAAACTCCTAACTGTCAAAGACCTCAAAGTTTATTTCCCTTCAAAAAAAACATTTCTGGGAAAAGTAATTTCATACATCAAAGCAGTTGATGACGTAAGTTTTGATCTGTACGAAGGAGAAACGCTTGGGCTTGTTGGCGAATCGGGCTGCGGCAAAAGCACTTTGGGCAGGGCTATTCTCAGGCTGATTGATGCAACCGGCGGTAATATTAATTACAAAGGCATTGACCTGCTCACGGCTCACAGCTCAAAGCTCACAGTCCTCCGAAAAGACATGCAGATCATTTTCCAGGACCCCTATTCTTCATTGCACCCCAGAATGTCTATTGGCGATGCCATTGCAGAACCATTGCAGGTGCATGGTTTGGTGCATAATACCAGAAAAAGAAAAGAACGGGTGATTGAATTACTGGAAAAAGTAGGCCTGAAACCCGAACATTATGATCGTTACCCGCACGAGTTCAGCGGCGGGCAGAGGCAACGGATTGTGATTGCACGGGCACTGGCTTTAAACCCTTCTTTTATTATCTGCGATGAAAGCGTATCGGCATTGGATGTAAGCGTGCAGGCGCAGGTGCTCAATTTATTAAACGACCTGAAAAAAGAGTTTGGCTTTACCGCTATCTTCATCTCCCACGATCTTTCGGTGGTGCGCTATATCAGTGACAGGATCATGGTGATGAATAAGGGCAAAATAGAGGAACTGGGGCCCGCCGACCAGGTGTACCACCATCCACAAAGTGCTTATACACAAAGACTTATCGCTTCTATTCCGGGTAGCACCCAATAAGATATCCACATAAAAATACTTCTTTCAGCATATCCAAATTGGCGCATTGCCTCTCATATCTTACCTTTGCCAACTTCTAAAATTCATGCCGTAACATGAAGTTATCGCCTCCCGGCCAAGCCGGGACAGCAGACTGACTGTGGCTATCATCGTAAAACAAGCATAGACACATGAAATTATCCCAATTCAAGTTTGACCTTCCACTGAACCTGATTGCGCAGAACCCGACCAAGAAAAGAGAAGACAGCCGTATGATGGTTGTTGACCGCAAGACCGGGCATATGGAGAACAGGCATTTCCGCGACATTCTCGAGTACTTTGATGACAAAGACGTTTTTGTGGTGAATAATACGAAAGTATTTCCCGCAAGAATGTATGGCCGCAAAGAAAAAACAGGCGCCAAGATCGAGGTGTTTTTATTACGCGAACTGAATAAACCCAACCGTTTATGGGATGTAATTGTTGATCCCGCAAGAAAAATACGCGTGGGCAATAAATTATACTTTGGCGAAAACGAAGAACTGGTTGCTGAAGTAATTGATAACACTACCAGCCGTGGCCGTACCATCCGTTTTTTATGGGATGAGGATGAAGAGAGTTTTAAAAAGATGCTGGAACACCTGGGAGAAACCCCGTTGCCTAAATACATCAAACGCAAACCAGACGAAGAAGATAAAGAAAGATACCAGACTGTTTACGCCAAGCACGAAGGTGCCGTAGCGGCTCCAACTGCCGGTTTACACTTTAGTAAAGAACTGATCAAACGTTGTGAGATACTGGGTATCCGTTTTGCAGAGGTTACTTTACACACCGGCCTTGGCACTTTCCGCCCTATTGAAGTGGAAGACCTGAGCAAGCATAAAATGGATGCAGAATATTATGCCATTGATGAACAGGCCTGTAAAATTGTAAACAAAGCCAAAGAAACCGGGCATCGCATCTGCTCTATCGGTACAACTACCATGCGTGCCATGGAAAGCAGTTTTACCGCACAGAAATTGCTGAAACCAAGCGAGGGATGGACCAATCACTTTATCCATCCGCCATATAAATTTAATGTGGCAGATAGCTTAGTTACCAATTTCCATTTACCCAAAACCAGCCTGCTGATCATGACCTGCGCTTTTGCCGGTTACGATCTGGCTATGGAAGCTTACAAAAAAGCGATCAAAGATAAATACCGTTTCTTCAGTTATGGAGATGCGTTGCTGATTGTTTAAGTAACGTATTTTTTTTCGCCACAGATTGCACAGATTAGCACAGATTTTTTCTGTGGAATTCTGTGTAATCTGTGGCAATAAAATACTATCGATTATTAAATCATCAATAATCGTTTAACCAATCACAGACTACTTGCTTAATCAAAGCCTCAACCAAAAGTTGGGGCTTTCTTTTGGATAGATGCTATCAAAAAAAAAGAACCACCGATCAATAACCGGTGGTTCTTTTAAATACAGTAGTTGCAGGTATTATAAACCGAACAATCCCTTATTCAACAATTGCAGTGTTTTGGTTTTGTAAGAACTCGGTACCAACAAAGAAATATTATGCGGACTACCACCATAACTTACCATGGTAACAGGCACTTCTTTTACAGCGCTGAAAAGCTTCTGCAATACATCTTCTGTTTTAGCGATCTCATTGCCCACAATTGATACGATGGATTGCTGATCTTCCACATCTACTGTTCCAAATGGTTCGAGTTCTCTTACAATCTGGAGCAGAAAAATATCTGAATCAATAGTTACAGAAACGGCTACTTCAGAAGTGGTGATCATATCGATAGAAGTATGGTATTTCTCAAATACTTCAAATACTTTACGCAGGAATCCATAAGCCAGTAACATGCGGCTGCTTTTGATCTTGATGGCGATGATACCATCTTTAGCCGCTACGGCCTTCACTCCCACACTACCGGCTTCTTTGGTGATAACGGTACCGGCTGCTTCGGGCTGCATGGTGTTGAGCAGTTTAACCGGAACATTTTCCTGCTGCGCGGGCCAGATACAGGTTGGATGCAGAATTTTTGCTCCGAAATATGCCAACTCAGCCGCCTCATCAAAACTCAGTTGTTTAATGGCAAGGGTTTTTTCAACAATACGCGGATCGTTGTTGTGCATACCATCAATATCAGTCCATATTTCACATACACTTGCCTTGATAGCCGCAGCAACCAATGATGCGGTATAATCGCTGCCGCCACGTTTCAGGTTATCTACCTCGCCTTTTGCATTGCGGCAGATATATCCCTGTGTAACAAATAATTTCTTTGTATGATTTTGTTGTAATAACTGACTCAGCTTTTGTTTGATGATTGGCAGTTGCGGCTCTTCATTTGCATCAATCGACATAAACTCAAGCGCAGGCAATAACAGGTGATCAATACCCTGCTCTTCCAGGTATAAGCTGAACAGTTTGGTGCTCATCAACTCGCCCTGGGCAAGAATATCTTTATTTAGCGCTTCACTGAAAGAAATGCGGAGAATGATGTTCAGAAATTCAAAATGTTCTGTAACAACCGCATTACCCTTTGTGACAGTGGCTTCTTTTTTTAACAGGTCTAATACAAAACCACGGTAATGCGCTTCCAGTTTATCAATTGTCTGCTTCGCTTCTGCGCGTTCGCCGTGTGCTAAATGATTGCTGATCTCTACCAATGCGTTGGTAGTTCCGCTTAAAGCACTAAGTACAACAATAGTTGGTTCATTGTCTCTGGTGATCAGTTGTGCCACCTGGTGCATACGTTCCGGCTTTCCAACACTGGTGCCGCCAAACTTCATTACTTTCATGTGCAACCCCCTTCCCGATTTTTGTGGTTAATGTAAATTTGAGCAAATGTACAAGCTGTGTGGTTATTGCAGACGAAGTATTTTGTTAACAAGCGTTAGTGTGGTCAAGGGTTTCATCTATCTACATAATGCCTATTTAAAAAAGAAACACTTTATACTTAGCATTAATACATTCTCGAAATCGTCTAACCCGGCCTAAAATGAAAGTGAAAATTTATCAGCCACATGTTTTAAATCATCCACCACAGTCCCTATTAAAGGAATACCTTCTTTTCTTCGAATGATCTCCATTTCCCTTTCGGGGTCGCCGGGTATTAATACTTTATCATGCCCTTCTGCCGGTATCGCCAAACGGAAACGTTGTATCCAGTTATCCATGTGTTGTTTAAACTCATCGGCGGGACGAAAAGCATCTACCCGCATCGCTCCAAAAAAATGGCCCAACCCCTCGCCCGGCATATTCTCAGGCATGGGTACATATGCCGGAAACGGCGGCGCCCAAGGGCCATAGGATGCACCACTTAGTACTGCAGAAAATATATCTACAATGCTGCCCAACGCATATCCTTTATGGCTGCCATGCTCCCTGTTGCTGCCCAACGGAAGCAGTGCGCCCTGTTTTCTCAGAATATTCGCATCAGTTGATGGATGTCCTTCTTTATCCTGAGCCCAACCCAATGGTATGTCTTCATTCTTTCTTTGCAGTATCTCCAGTTTTCCGTTTGCTGCGGTGGTAGTTGCAAAATCTGCTACAAACGGTGGTTGATTACCGGCAGGTATGGCTACTGCAATGGGGTTGGTACCCAGCATTCTTTCAATTGAAAAGGTGGGTACCACCAGGGCACTGGCATTGGTCATGGCCATGCCTATCATATCCTGCTCCAATGCCATCATTGCATGATGGCCTGCAATACCAAAATGATTACTGTTACGGACACTTACCCAACCTGTGCCCACATTTTTTGCTTTATCAATAGCCAACTGCATGGCAAAAGGTGCTACCACCAACCCAAGGCCTGCATCGCCATCAACTACAGCAGTAGAAGGTGTTTCATGCACAATGCGGATATTGGGGTTGGCATTTACTCTTTTTGCTTCCCATAAACGCACATAACCACTTAAGCGGGCCACGCCATGACTATCAATGCCGCGAAGATCGGCGGCAATCAATCCAACTGTAGCGGTTTTAGCATGGTCATCAGGACACCCAATACTTTTAAAAACGGAATAAGTGAGTTGGTATAATTGTTCGTAAGAAAATAACATAGAAACTACCTTATTAAAAACGGGGATGTACAAATCAGTTCATTGCTAAGGTAAGCCTTTGCCAATATTTGCTAACTGTGCCTGTTACAGGTAGCCGACTTTATTTTTGAAAAAAGGATGCAGGCTTTCTAATAAAAAAGGAGATGTTACTTTATCAGTGCATCTCCTTTTAATAAAAATGATTTTGCTTTAGAAAGGAAGATCATCCAAAGGCTCGGTGAGTTCACTGGCAGATGGCGCCGCTGCTGCGGGTTGCGAATAAGATGGTGCCGGTGCAGATTGGTAACTGCTTCCGCCGCCGCCTTCACCCGGCTTACTTCCCAATAACTGCACACTTGCCACACGCAGGGTAAGTGTGGCGCCATTGCGGCCATCCTGGGTGGTGTATGTTCTTACATCGGGCTGTCCTTCTACATATACCTGTGTCCCTTTTTTCAAATAAGGGGCTACAGCCGTTCTATCGGTCCAGTAAGCGCAATCTACCCAGGTAGTTTTGTCTTTCTGGTTACCCTGTGCATCCTTAAAACGTTCTGTATGCGCAACGGTAAAATTGATCACATTTTTGCCGTTCACATTGTTTACGAGAGCATCTTTTCCAAGATTCCCGATTACCTGAAGCTTTATCATAAGTTTTCTGTTTTTGTAAAAATCGAAAAAATGAAATTACAGAAAATGCGTATTTACCGCATAATCAAGTTTTTTTTCACTGTATAATTTGGGATTAACAAAATTCCAGGCAGCAAAGCTCCCGTATTGGTGTTCAACCGCGAGGGCTAGTCATATATCGGTTTTGCACATATTATCATGATTTTTCCGTTTTCGAAACACCCTCCAGCCCTTTCCAACCCGCAATCCGGCTTACTTGTTTTAATTTTGCTGCTTATTTCTGTCTGTGACAGACTAATTAAATTGATAATATGAGTCGCAAAGGGAAAGTTCTGGTAGCTATGAGCGGCGGTATTGATAGTACCGTAGTGGCACTCATGTTGCACCAGCAAGGGTATGAAGTGGTGGGTATTACCATGAAAACATGGGATTATGCCAGCAGTGGCGCCAGCACCAAAGAAACAGGATGCTGTAATATAGATTCGTTCAATGATGCCCGACAGGCAGCGGTACATCATGGGTTTCCGCATTTTATTTTAGATATCAGGGAAGAGTTTGGCGATTTTGTGATCGAGAATTTTGTGGAAGAATACCTCGCCGGCCGCACTCCTAATCCATGTGTGATGTGCAATACACATATCAAATGGAGGGCTTTATTAAAAAGAGCCAATGCCCTGGATTGTGAGTTTATTGCTACGGGGCATTACGGATTGGTACGTGAACACGATAACGGGCGGTATGTGATCAGTAAAGGATTGGATGAAACCAAAGATCAGAGTTATGTACTTTGGGGACTTGACCAGGAGCTGCTGAGCAGAACCATGCTGCCTTTGGGTGGTTACCGTAAATCTGAGATCCGTCAAATGGCCATTGATCTGGGATATCCTGAACTGGCAAAGAAAAGTGAAAGCTATGAGATCTGTTTTGTGCCGGATAATGATTACCGCGGTTTCTTAAAAAGACGTGTGGAGGGATTGGAAGAAAAAGTAAATGGCGGATGGTTTGTAGATAAAACAGGCAAAAAACTGGGACAACATAAAGGTTATCCGTTTTATACCATCGGTCAGCGAAAAGGTTTGGAGATAGCTATGGGGCATCCTGTTTATGTAACAGCCATCAATCCCGATACCAACACGGTTGTATTAGGTGATGAAATTGATCTTGAACAAAACGATATGCTCATCAGTAAGATCAACTGGATGAAATATGATGGCATTACAGATGGCATGGAAGCCATTACCAAGATCCGCTACAAAGACAAAGGCGCACTCAGTAATTTATATACAACTGATAACGGAATCCGCGCACGGTTCTACGAAAATGTAAAAGGTATTGCACCCGGACAAAGCGCTGTATTTTATGAAGGTGATGATGTGATCGGGGGCGGGATTATTCAGCGTGGGGACTTGGTTTTGGGGAAGGCAAATAGTTAAAGTAGTTAAAGAGGTTAAATGTAATAGTTAGTAGTTGATCTGACAGTTTAGGATTTTTCTTTTTCGGTTTTTATAGGATATTGGTTATTGAAGTTATGCTGCTGGACTTACGAGGTTCAGCAGTTTTTGTTTGGCTAAGATAATGG